>VOFG01003547.1_pt1 | contig 540341 bp, 486 predicted proteins | sample 5384171 | NCBI WGS metagenome assembly VOFG01 (sample SAMN12384726, study PRJNA508395) | human gut metagenome | isolation source: healthy gut F | host: Homo sapiens
TGACTCTTTTAATTGTTAAACAATAATAAAAACAAACGAAATCATTTCCATGTAGTGGAAACGACCGGACTTGTGTATCTGGGCACTTATGCGTTCCTTCGCGTCGTAATTTTAAACATAAACAAAAATCAGTAAATTATGGAACACCGCAATATCAGCCTTTTCAGAGGCTATTCGGACACAGAATCAGTAGAAACTTCTCTTGAAGAAATAGTCAACATCATTAAATGCGACGCTGCCCTGCGAGACCGCACCGAGAAACATCGCTACTACTTGCAGCAAGACCTGCGTAAGGATGCCGACCGCGAGAAGTCCGGCTGTCCCTGCTTCGCTGTTGCCGTCTGCTTTGAAGGTGGGAAGACCCGCGAACATATCTGTGCCTGGACCGGCTATACCTTGGTCGACCTGGACCATATCGCTCCCGAGCGGATGGCTGCCACACTGACATTGATTTGTGCCGACAAGTATACATTGATGGCCTACACCACCATCAGCGGTCATGGCATCCGTATCATCTGCCGCATCGATGACCTGAACGGAGCGGAAAAGGGAAAAGCCTTCCGGCAATACGCCAAGTATTTCAATCAAGTCAACGACTACTATTCCTGCCTGGTGGGCTTCGAAAGCGACGGGCAGTGCAAGAATGCTACCCGTATCAGTGGACTGGCTTCCGACCCTCATGTATATTACAATCCCAGTGCCGCTTCTTTTGTTTTGCAAGATAGTCCGATTGCTCCCCAACCGCAGGATGGCGCTTCCGAAGCTGTGCCGACAAAGCGCAACAAACGTTTGGAGAAGGTGGTGAAAGCTGCCGAACGCCTGCTGGAAGAGGAGGGAGTGAGTTATTGTGAACATCATCATAACGAATATGTGATGCGCATGGGTTATCTGCTCAACCAGTACGGAGTGGCTCGGAAGACAGCCGCCGCTTGGGCAGCGGAGCACTTTCCCGACTATGACGGGGATGTGGCAACTGTCATCGGCTCCTGCTACGCGAATACCGGGGAGCATGGCACCCGCTCCCTTGTCCGCAGGGGAGAGGGCGATGAAAAGTTTGCCACGGTGGCAGATATCGAGCAGTTCCTTTCCGAACAGGCGAAGTTCCGCAAAAATTCGGTGAGCGGCAAGTTCGAAGTCCTGATGGCCGACTGCGGAGAGGAGTATGCGGAGCTGACCGACCGCTACGTCAACACGTTGTGGAGCCGCATGAACAAGGCAGGGATGCTTGCCCGCATTGCGGACATACGTTCCGTGCTCGATTCGGAGTACACGCCGCTTTTCAATCCCTTTGTAGCCTATCTGGAGGGGCTGCCTGCTTGGGACGGTACTACTGACCCTATTGCCCGTCTGGCTGCCGGCGTACATGTGAAGGACGACCAGAAGCTTTTCGGCATCTATTTCAAGAAGTGGCTGGTGGCCACCATTGCTTCGCTGCTCGATACCAAGGTGGTGAATCATGAGATTCTGGTCTTCATCGGTAAGCAGGGCATCTACAAGACTACCTGGATGCAGCGTCTGCTTCCTGTCGAACTTCAGCGTTATTTTTATGTGAAAAGCAACAGCCGGCGCGTCAGCAAGGACGACCTTTTTACGCTGACCGAGTTTGCACTGGTATGCCTTGAAGAGCTGGAGGAGATGACCTCTGCCCAGGTCAGCCAGTTGAAGGCCATCACCGGCATGACAGACGTGAACGAGCGTGCCGCCTACGGGCACTTCAAGGAGAGCCGTCCGCATATAGCCAGCTTCTGCGGCACGAGCAACAACGTCACCTTCCTCAACGACCTCAGTGGCAACCGCCGTTGGCTTCCCTTCGAGGTGGATTCCATAGACAGTCCTTTCGATTATCCCATAGACTATGCCGGAGTGTATGCGCAAGGCTATGCCCTCTGGAAGAGCGGCTTCCACTACTGGTTTGAGCAGGAGGAGATTGATGCCGTGAATCTTCATAACCGTTATTTTGAGGTGCCCTGCCTGGAGCGTGAGCTCGTTCAGGTGTACTATCGCCGCCCCATGCCGGGCGAGGAGTGTATGTTCTTGACCAATGCCCAGATACTGGGACATATCAACATAGGTATCCGGCAACCCTTGAGTCCCACGCGCCTCGGTCTGGTGATGAAGCAGGAGGGCTATGAGGCTGTCCGTTCCGGTGGCCGCCGTGGTTATCGGGTGGTCGAGCTGAAAGGGGATGAAATCTACCGCAACCAATGCGCCATGGCGCGCTATGTGGGGGATTGATTCTTTCACGGTTTTCCTAAATACCTGAATATAAGTTCCACCTGCAGGGAGGTGAATATTTTCTGGGAGCCTTTGTAGCCGGTATGCCGCAGGGCTTCGTCCAGTTCCAAATTCAGCTTCATCCATTTGGACAAGCGGTTGAGTGCGGATGCCGGTGAAATGGTGGGGGCGTATGCCTCTGCCAGTTCACGTTTGTAATAGGGACGGACGGGCCACTCTTTGCCGGGGATATTTTCGTAGTCTTCAACGTACTTCATAAACAATACTTTAACAGGTTAATACACTGTAAATGTACGGAATTTTTTCTGTATACCCATTGCCGGAACCCGGTATAATCTTACCTAATCTCACATTTTCCCACATCCCTTCATATCACTTCACCGCATCTCTTATTCTGCCCGGAGGTACGTCGTATCTTTGTTCTGTCAGACGATGAAGGGTGAAGATTAGTAATCGTGACGCGCGAAGATTAGTAATCGTAAGCCCCTGGGATTAGTATCGTCTCCCTATCTTTTAATTTTTAACTTATAATTTTTAATTTATGATTAACTACAGTATCGTGATGCGTGGCAATCCTACCGATAAGACGGTTGCCAAAAAAGCGTACGCAAGTGCGCAATATTCGGAAGTGATGGACATCAACCGCTTTGCCGAGCATATAGCCAGTCATGGCTGCGTGTACAAGCGTTCGGATATCGTTGCTATCCTCACCATGTCCGTGGATTGCATGCGGGAGCAGTTGCTGGCCGGACAAAAAATCCAGTTGGGCGACCTGGGGAGTTTCTACATCAGCATCAACAGTATCGGCGCGGCTTCTGCCAAGGAGTTCAATCCTGCCATCCATATCCGTAGGCTGAATGTGAACTGGACCTGCGGCCAGCGTTTTGGAGAGCTGCTGGAGGAGGCGGAATTCAATCTGGTGGCAACCCGAAGTGCAGCCCGTGCCGTGGTGAAAGCCCTGAAGGCCGGAAAGACTACCGTGGACCTGACCGGAGCCACTGGCGGGGGTGAAGATGCCGGTGGAGGCAGCAACCCGGGAGGCGGTTCGGACGGAGACCAGGGGGAAAATCCGTTAGGATGAAACGAAAAGACAAAAGAGAGAAAATAAATATGTTCTTCTGTCTAAAAAATGCAGCTAACCATAGTATTTAATTCCTTAATTGCAAATTGTTATGAGTGAGAAAACAAAATCAAAATCTGTATGGGGCATTGTCCTCAAAGTGATTATTACCGTGGCCACTACCTTGGCCGGAGTGTTTGGCCTGACTTCCTGTATCAACCGTTAGCCGGATGAAAGCAGGCAGTTTCTATCAGAACTATCGGGAGGTAACCCTCCTGGTAGTTCATTGCAGCGCTACGCGCTGTGACCGTCACTTCTCGGTGGAGGCGCTTCGCCGCAGTCATCTGGCACGGGGCTTTGCCGATATCGGTTATCATTTCTACATCACCCGTGACGGCGAGGTGCATATCTGCCGTCCGGTTCATCAGATTGGAGCCCATGCCACCGGCTGGAACGACAAGAGCATCGGCATCTGCTATGAGGGCGGGCTCAACGAGAATGGTGTCCCTGCCGATACACGTACCTATGCGCAGAAATGCTCTTTGCTCGACTTGCTCCGGCAGCTGAAGACCGACTATCCCAATGCCCGTATTTCAGGGCATCGGCAACTCAGTTCCTCTATCCATAAGGCTTGTCCTTGTTTTGACGCCAAAAGCGAATACGAGACAATTAAAAATTAATTCTCTCCACGTATCCTATCGGCATGTCCACATGTGCGCAGCCCAGCATATCCAGCCGGACTGCCACTTTGCTTTTTCCCCCTATCATGACCAGTTCTCCCTCCAATCCGGCAAGGGGGCCTTTTATTACTTTCACGGCATCACCTGCTGCCAGAGGTGTACTGCAAATCTCTACAGCCTCCGGGCTATAATCCAGCATAAAGCGGAAACGTTCCATCTGTTCCTCGGGAATGACGGCGGGACGGCTTTCACCGCGCAATACCATGTATCGACTGATAGCTTGTAAGGTAAGCGGCAGGGGGCGTTCCTGCGGAGTGACATGCACGAAAATCATCATCGGGATGACCAGGCGGTCCACTTTCTTGCGCCGGTCGCTCCATTGGCGTATTTCGCTTTGTATGGGTAGGTAGCATTCCACTCCCATAGCTTTCAGCCGTTCGGCAGTCTTCTTTTCCAGACAAAACTGCACGTATGCCACCAGCCATTGGCGACGAGGAATAATATGAGGGGTGATATCAGTATGGTTCATGTAAAATCCTTTAAAGGTGTATTTCTATGGTTCATAAATAGTTGAGGTTCGGGCGCGCTACGCGGTCGCCTGTCACATTGGAGGGGCGGGGTTAATTAAAAATTAGAAATTAAAAATTAGACACTCGATTATTTACTCTCAACTCTTAATAGCTAGTCGCTAACTCAACTGTATCCGTATTTCTTACCGTAGCCGTAATACTTTCCGTATTTACCATAGCCGTAGTAATAACCGTATTTTTTCTTCTTCATATCGATTCCGTTGACTACTGTGCATAAGTTGGGGAGGCGATGATGCTCCTGAAGCTCGTTGATGAGCTGGTAATCAGTCTTATGCGTATAATCTGCACGACAGACGTAGATGCTGGCGTCCGCTACGCGCGAAAGGATGAGCGTGTCGGTCACCATGCCGATAGGGGCTGTATCCAGTACGATATAGTCATATTCTTTGCGTAATGTACTGATGGTGTCTTCCAGTGACTGGCGTGCCAGTAGTTCCGTAGGATTGGGTGGGATGGGACCGCCCAATAGCAAGTCAAGGTTGGAAGTTATGCCGGAAGGCTGTATCAGCGCATGAAGGTCTGTGGATTGAGGAGCGGCAAGATATTGCGTGATTCCCTTTTCTTTGTGTGAAAGATGGAATATCTTGTTCAATCCCGGTTTGCGTATATCCAATCCTACCAGAATGACCTTTTTGCCGAGCAGTGCCAAGCTGACGGCAAGATTGGAAGCTATGAAAGTCTTGCCTTCACCGCTTATGGTGGAGGTAACCAGGACGACTTTCTTATCCGGATCGCCCATCATGAAGAGCAGGTTGGTGCGCAGGCTGCGGAAGGTTTCCGTCATGATGTCGTTGTCGTTTTCGCGTACGGCAATGGCAGACTCTTCGTGCTTGTTTGAACCGGTAAGGGGGGATGTCACCGATAATGGGAACCTTTGTGAGCTTTTCCACATCGGTATGCCCTTCAATGCGGAAACGGAGCAGGTTCAATAGGAAAATGATGCCCAAGGGAATGCCGATGCCGATGACAAAGGCAATCATATAGATTTTTTTGCCTTGGGGAGAAACGATGCCGGCAGGCATGGGCTCTTCGATAATGCGTCCATTGTTGGCGGTTGCAGCCAGTGTGATGGCGTTTTCCTCACGTTTCTGCAACAACATGATGTAAAGGGTGGCTTTGATTTCCTGCTGGCGGGAAATGGTCATAAATTCTTGCTCTTGCTTGGGGGCATTGCTGATGCGGCTTTCGTATTTGCGCGATTGCCGGTCGATATTGTTCCGTGTGATTTGCAGTCCTTTCAGTACACTGTTCACCGTAGTTTTCACATTGTGGCGCATGGCTTCGATACCCGTATTCAGATTGATAATGGCGGGATTGCTTTCGGAGGAGGTACGTAGCAGGCGCTTACGCTCCACGATGAGATTGTTGTACTTGTCTATGGCGGAGGTCAGGTTCATGTCGCTCAGTCCTACGTTGGCAGGGATGATCTCGTCGTTGTTTGCAGGATTGTTGATGTAGTCGCGCAGATAGTTCACGAGGTTGATTTGGGTGGCGTTCTCTGCATATTGCTGTTCGTACTTGGAACTTTCCTGAAGGGCAAGCTGCGCGTCGCTGCTGATGTCGGTCAGTCCGGCGCGTTGCTTGAATTCCGCCAGTTCGGTTTCTGTGGTGCCCAGTTCGTGGTTGATGATGCTGATACGTTCCTCGATGAAGTCGGCGCTTTTCTGGGCCACTTCATTCTTTTCGGTGTTGGTGTCCTGATTATAGAGTATTATCAGTTCTTGGGTGAAATCGGAGGCTCGTTGTATATGGGTGTTTTGTACACTGATGGTGGCAATGGTACTGGTATTGGATATGGGGGCTACGGTCAGACCTGCCCTATAGCCTGCTGCTGCGGCAGTGGGGGTACTGATGATAGCCTTCAGATTGACGGGCTCTTGCGGAGCAGGCAATGAATCATTGTGCGAAATGGTGATGACACCTACCGGGAGTGGTAGAATGGCAGGTAGTTCGTCGAAAGATTTGGTCGTTTCTTGCTTGTCTCCGTTTTGTATATAAAAGGCTGTGACAGTCAGTTGGCCGGTAGGGGAGTATATCAGTTCCAGCCGAATGTTCCCTTCCAGTTTGTCAGCTTCCTCGGCGGTCATGAACACATCAAGAGGGGAGTTTTTGTAAAGTGGAACATCGTAGCCGAAAGATTGTTCGATGGCGATGTTGGTATAAAGGTTCAGACGTGACACGACTTTCTTGATGAGTGTCCTTGATTTCAGAATTTCCAGCTCATTGTCAAAGTTGCTGGTCATGGAAAGCATACCAAAATCCTGCATGGCAGACAGTGCATTGTTGGTACTTTTCTTGTCGTCTTCTTTAATTAGGATAGAAGATGACACTTCGTAGACGGGTATTTGGTAACGGAGATAAGCAAAGGCCAGGCCAGTGCATATCAATACGCTTGCCACAAACCAGGGCCAATGAATGATGTATTTGAAAAAGAGGGCTTGGAAATCTGTTTTTTCCTCTTTTTCGTTTAAAAGGTCATCGTATAAATCTTCTTTCATTTTTTGAGGATTAAAATTATCTTACAATGTTGACAATCAGACTTGCGAGTGAAACAAGGGAAGTAATCACAGAAACCCAGATAGTGGTACTGTTACTGACGCTTGCACTCTTTGCCTTGGTTTTATTTGGAGCTATATAAAGGATATCATTCTGCTGCATGTAGTAGTAGGGAGAATGAAGAATATTCTGCTCGTTCAAGTTTAGGCTGATGACATTTCGCTGGCCGTTACAGTCTTCGCGGATGAGCTTGACGTTGTTTCGTATACCGTAAATGGTCATGTCGCCTGCCATGGCAAGCGCCTCGAAAATATTCACTTTCTCATTATTGATAGTGAAAGTTCCGGGACTGTTCACTTCACCGAGGACAGAAATTTTGTAGTTGGACATACGTACAGTGACAATAGGTATTTCTTTGAGATATAAGGACGAAGCTGTTCACGGATAAGGTTCTCGGCTGCATTTTTAGTTAAGCCCCCTACTTTCAGTCTGCCTATCACGGGGAAGTCTATCTCACCTGCATTGTCTACGAGATATTGTTGCAGAGCTGGTTGCGATGTAGTGCTGGCATTGGATTGTGCTATATTATTATAGGTCTGCATGGTCAGGTTGAACGGTGCGGCAGCTTGCGGATCAGTGGTGTTTATGGTGATATTCAGCAAGTCTTTAGGTTGGATATGCGCATCGTAGAGGGTATCCTGCTGGTTGACTTCATTGATGACGATTTCCTTATAACTCTTATCTGTAAGTGATTTGTAACTTTGTAGATAAGGTACTTTTTTGTAAGATTGGCAGCTTGCCAATGTAATTGCCGCCATCAAGATGGCTATACTTTTCTTGTTTTTCATTACTGCTCCTTTTAATTTTTGATTTTCAATTTTAATTCTCAATACGCTTCTTTCTCGCCTTGAATGGCGTTTCTGATTGTCTTGTATATAATGTATAAATCCAATAGGAAAGTCCAGTGTTCCAGGTACCAGACATCACGCTGTACACGTCCCTCCATCTGCCAGAGTTCTTTGGTTTCACCACGGTAGCCGGTGACTTGGGCCCAACCGGTGATGCCGGGCTTTACCAGATGTCTGACCATATATTTGTCGATAAGGTGTGAATATTCTTCAGTGTGTTTCAGCATATGGGGGCGTGGCCCTACAACGGACATTTGTCCCAATAATACATTGATGAATTGGGGAAGTTCGTCAATACTGGCTTTACGGATGAAATCTCCGATTTTTGTTTTGCGCGGGTCATTGGCTGTGGCTTGTAGTTTGTCACTATCTATGTTGACACGCATTGAGCGAAATTTGTAACACCAGAATTCTTTTCCGTTTTCTCCGCTTCGTTTTTGTTTGAAGAAGATAGGACCGGGGGGAGGATAGCTTGATAGCGGTACCTATGATGATGTAGACGAAGGGGAATACTGTACACAGAAAAACGAGGGAGAAAAAGAGGTCGAAGGCTCTTTTCAGCAGACGATTTTCCATTTGTGTCAAAGGTTCCTCACGGATAGTTAGTACGGGAATATTGCCGAACAGCTCGAAGTGCATGCGGCGATGCAGGTAATTGCGGATATTAGGCACACTATAGAAACGAATCAAGTGATTTTCGCAATAATTGATGATTGGAAGTATTTCATGGCTACGTGCAGAAGGCAAGCAGCAATAGACTTGCTCTATATGATGTTGCTGTAAATAAGTGACGACTTCTTTAGGTTGACCTAAATAGGGGATACTTTCAGGAAAATCATCAGAAGGTACATCGCAGAAATAGCCGGTAATGCGGAAGCCCGTGGTGGGATCTCCGGTCATTTCTTGATAGAGTTCTGTCATGTTTTTGTTACTGCCGATTAAAATGACGGTACGTGAGTTACCTCCATGTTCTCGATATTTTTTCAGTAAATACCGGAAAAGAAGGCGATATATAGCGAGGCAGATAAAGAAAATACTATAAAAGCATGTAAAAAAACGGAGTGAACTGGTACCTATATCTGCTAAAGTAGCCAAGCTGATGAACAGCGTGGCGTGAAAAGTTGTATTACGGAGAGCCCGACGTACAATGCGTTCCGGACGTACAATACGTTCATGCAGTACGACGCCATTGGAGTAATTGCAAAGTAGATAGACTAGATTCAATAATACCAATAGCTGTGGCAATGAATGTGTAAATTCATTGCCCAGTGTTTGGTAGTCAAAAATGTGATATAGCGAGATGAAAATGATGTTCAGTAAGCATAAGTCGCCAAAGATAATGACGAACTTAATCACTTTATTGAAATGGAGAACTTGTTTCATAATTCACACTAATTCAATAGCTTTTTGCTCTCTCAATGGTATGGAAAGAGAAAAACCTGTTCATTCTTGTTTGTTTAATAATTCTCTTACTTACAAGGTAATGGATACCAATACTCTCTTACTTACAAGGTAAGAGGTCGTGTTTTATTTAGAAGATAATCTTATAAATCAGCCATTAAAAGGTGTTTTACATTAAAAGACTATATATGTAATTAAAATGTAAAACGATATTTTATCTCATAATTAAATTTAATTTTTGAATTAAAAATAGATGTGTTTATGTAAATATATAAGACTGAAATACAAGTGGCTGCAATGTGTCTTATATCTATATATGAGATAAATATGAATTAAAAAATAAATCTATTTTTTACGATTGTAGTAATCTTTTTCATATCTTTGCAGCCACAAAACATATTCTCTTACCTTGTAAGTAAGAGAATAAAATTGGACTAATAAAAGTACTCCTATACAAATAGGAATACTTTTACAAATTCTAGTTTTTAGGGCTTTTTCTTTTTGTTTGGATGGATTGTTGCAATCACTTTTTTATTTGCTTTACTCATCGCATTGTTGTCAAAAGAAGCGAGGTAAACATGAGTTACCTTTTCAGAAGTATGTCCTAAGCTTTCACTAATCACAGAAATGGCCACTCCTTCGTCTTTGGCAGTGGTGGCCCAGCTATGGCGGGCTACATAAGATGTTAATGGAATGCTTAACCGTAACATCTTCGAAAGTGTGTGTAAATGTTGGTTGTAGAGCCGTAAAGCACTTTTGTATTGTCTGTAACCATCTTCCCCGGTCAGTGATAATATCAGTAGCAAATAGGGGGAAGAGGCGGCTTCGTTTTTATACCTATTTATAATCTGTGCGGCATACGACTCTATATGTACGGACAATTGCTGACGGGTCTTATGGCGGTAATAATAAATGGTATTGTGCTTGACATCCGTTTTGCGGAGATGTACAAGGTCTACGAACGGAATGCCTCGTAAGTAAAAACTTAACAGAAACATGTCGCGGCTGAAACGCAAGGCGGGTTTCTTCTCCAAATCAAGATTTACCAAGCGCCGGATTAGTAAAGGAGAGATGGCCCGTTTGGCGGTAGGCTCATAGCCAGTGAATACATAGGCGAACAAATCGTCTATACTGTGTGTGAATGGAATGCCTTGTTCGGCAGCTTGGTGAGAGATGGAACGGAGCATACGCATATAGGTGGATATGGTATTATGGCGCCGCCCTTCGCCGAGCAGCCGGTCTTCGTATTGCTTGATGAGGCTGGGGGTGAGATCTGCAAAAGTGATGGAACGGTGGCCGATGAAGCGGAAAAAGCTGTTCACTGTACTGGTATATATACCGGATGTACTGTATCGTCCGGCTTGTTTTGTCCGCTGTATCAGGGAAGCGGAAAAATTATGTATAGTATTCATAATCTGAATTTTAATATTTTAAATACATATAAAACAACCTTGAGCATGAAATGATTGTATGGCAATCAATGCACGCTTAGGGGAGAAATGGTAAAATTTCTATATAAATTCAGATATGTATTCTCCGGGCAGACAGGAGGAGGGTTACAGTATGCCCGAACGTACCCGACTCAGTGTTTCGGGGGTCATCAGCAGATAGGACGCAATGTGCGACAAGGAGCCCGCTTGATGACTTCGGGCTGATGTTCCATGAGCTGGTTATAGCGCTCGCGTGCAGTCTCAAACCGCCAGGAGTCAGCCTTTATCTGTGAAACAATCAGGGAATATTCCAGAATCTTCCGATAGAACATGTTTATTTCCCATGAGATTTCGGTAAGTGTCAGCAGCTTGTTGTATGGCAGCAGGTATACGACACTCGGTTCGAGTGCCTCAATCATGAGGTGGGTGGGTTCCTGCTTCAAGGTACTTTCTATGCAGATGATGATGCAGCCTTCATAGGAAAAGTGTTCGGTGACGTCTTTACCGTTTTTATAATAGAATTGGCGCAACATGCCTTTTCCTACAAATACGATATTATGGCTTATCTGCCCTTCATTGAGTAATAATGCGCCCTTTTCTACTTCCTTGCGAATGAGGATTTCCTCTATCAACCTTCTTCCCTCGGGAGCCATGCCTGGATAGCGGGAGTTGATAGCGGCATCTACGGTTTCTTTCAATAGTGCATCCATAAAGCCATAATTTGTTTGTTCGAGGGGCAAAGATAAGGTTTTTACGAGAAAAAATCAGCTCCGTATGAAACTTTTGTTTACCCATTTCATGCCATACCAGCGGCGGACGAAAATGAAGCCGCGGATATTCTCGTCCAACAGGAAGGCTACCCACATGCCGCAGATACCCCAGCCGAAGGGGAAGCCGAAAAGGTATCCCACACCTACAGCTACACTCCACTGCACCACCAACCCTACGTAGAAGGGGTAGTTGACATCTCCTGCCGCACGAAGGGCGTTGGTGGCGAAGATGTTGATGGGGCGGCCTATTTCGAGGAGTACATCTATGATAAGGATGGTGGCACCCATACGTATGATGTCGGGGTTGGACGTGAGCCAGCCAAAGATGGCATGCCCCGAAAGGGCGAGGATGCAGGACAGCATGACGGTAATCATGACGGATTTCTTCATGACGTATTTTCCCATAAGGAAGGCTGCGTGAGGTTTCTTCTCGCCTATCAGATGCCCGATACAGATGGCGCCGCCTTGTGCCATGGAGATGCTGAACAGATAAGCGAACATGATGATGTTGACACAATAGGTACGGGTGGCGAGCGCTTCCACTCCCAGCATGTTGATGAAGTAGGTGATGACGACTTGCGACGAGCTGTACGACAATTGTTCGCCGGCGGAGGGCAGGCCTACCTTCATCAGGTTCTTTAGTTCTATCCACGGAAAAGGGCGGAAGTATGCCGGTGGGAAACGGTGGATGTGCTTGCGGAACAGTATGACGAACAGTATAATCATGGAGACACCCCGGCTGAAGGCTGTGGAGATGGCGGCGCCTTCCACGCCCAGTTCCGGAAAGCCGAAGCGGCCGAAGATGAGGGAGTAGTTGCCGATGATATTGAGGATATTGACTACGACGGTGACCATCATCGGGTAGATGGCCTTGTTGGCACTGCGCAGGGAGGCGGAGAGGGTGAGGGATAGTGCCTGGAAGAAGGCGAAAGCGCCTACGATACGCATATAGTCCATGCCGTCCTGCATCAGTTCAGCGGTGAGCCCCATCAGCCGGAGGATGGGATGGGCGCAGGAGAACAGTACCAGGCTGACCGTGATACCTACCGCCAGGTTGACGAGGATGGATACGCCGACCACTTGCACCACTTTCTTATGCAGTTTCGCACCGAGATACTGGGAACACAGAACGGACGTTCCGAGGTTGATGACTTCGAAAACGAGGAAAGTGAGCATGATAATCTGGTTGACTACCCCTACGGCGGCAACACTGTTGTCCGAGTGGCGGCTCAGCATGATGGTGTCCACCGCACCGAGCATCATGATGAGAAGTGTCTCTATAAAAATGGGGGCGGCCAGCTTGGCAAGCCGCTTTTTCAGGCTTTCTTGTTGTATCATTGTCCGTGTATGTGCACTATACTTTAAAAATCGCGCAAAGATAAGGAAAGGTTGAAAAGGACGGTTTGATATGTATCAAATTTTTTTTCTTGTTTTAGGGTTTGAGTGTTAACGTGTTATCTCAAATTGTATGAAAACGGTGAAAAAAATATGTAGGAAAGATTTGCACAGTCCAAAAGTTTGCCCTACATTTGCACCGCATTTGAAAAGAATGCTGGTTATAAAAAAGGAAGTTTGGGTGAGTGGCTGAAACCACCAGTTTGCTAAACTGACGTACGGGTAACCGTACCGGGGGTTCGAATCCCCCAGCTTCCGCCAGATGCACTCTTAGCTCAGTTGGTAGAGCAACTGACTCTTAATCAGTGGGTCCAGGGTTCGAATCCCTGAGGGTGTACAAGACAAATGCGAGGGTGGGTTCATCTAACGGTTAGGATACATGCCTCTCACGCATGGTATACGAGTTCGATTCTCGTACCCACTACAAAAACAAGAAAGCGGTTGACTGATGAAACGGTTAACCGCTTTTTGTTTTTCATTTTTCTGTTGTAATCCGAAAATAGTTTCTATATTTGCACCCGCTATGGCGAAATGTATATTCTATATCTTGTTAGGGTTGTTCCTCATATCGAAGTTCACTTCCGTTTCTGATGATATGGAGGGATGTAAGACACTCCCTACTGCGGATGTGCATTATTTCTCCGGAGCCCAGCACAGCTTGTCGGGGGCAGATGGCAGACAATGCCAGGAAAAAGGGGAGGATGCGAATTACAATTGTCTGGCAGATGCCGGTTGCATAGGAAATACCTTCTCATTACGGCATGCCTCTTGCTCGAAATTGTTGAGGCTTAATCCGGACTTCATTGCCACCAAGGTTGCGAGAACCCTGAAAACTCTGCTCCCGGAAGAAAAGACAACTTCTTTCCCCTTTACTTTCCATCCCCATAAGATTTCATATAGATATTATGTATATACGCTGAGGCGTATTCTTATTTAGTACTTTCCCCTCCTCTCTTTCGGGAGCCGGAGAGATTGCCCGTCTCCCCATGCCGAGTTTTTCTCTATTTTTTAAGTACTGATAATCAATATATAATGGATTTTCTATTGGATTTTATTCTCCATATCGATCAGTATATGATTGATATAGTGCAGGAATATCATATGTGGGCGTATGCCATATTGTTTCTGATTATTTTCTGCGAAACGGGGCTGGTGGTCACACCTTTCCTGCCGGGCGATTCCCTGCTTTTTGTGGCGGGAGCTATTGCCGCACTGCCCGACATGCCTCTCGAGGTCAATGTGCTGGCTTTGATATTGTTTGTTGCCGCGGTATTGGGCGACTCTTGCAACTACATGATAGGGCATTTCTTCGGGCAAAGGCTCTTCAATAATCCCGATTCCAGAATATTCAAGCAAAGCCATCTTGACAAGACCCATGAGTTCTATAAGAAATATGGAGGCAAGACAATTATCATAGCCCGTTTTGTGCCTATCGTCCGTACGTTTGCGCCATTCGTGGCGGGGATGGGTAAGATGCATTACTATTACTTCATGCTGTACAACCTGATTGGAGGCGCCTGCTGGATTGCCATTTTCTGTTATGCGGGTTATTTCTTCGGTGACCTTCCGTTTGTACAAGAGAACCTCAAACTGCTGATTGTGGCCATTATTGTGGTTTCCATACTGCCGGCCGTGGTAGAAGTGCTGCGTGCAAGACTGAAACAACGAAAACAAAAATAAATTAATATACTTAGTACATTTATCCATTATGAAGAATTCTTTTTTTAGCCGGTTCACACCGAAAGAACCGAAATTCTTTCCTTTGCTGAAGCAATTGTCTGAGATTTTATTGTCCTCGTCGGCTCTGTTGATAGAAATATTGGGCCATGACTCGCCTGAGAAGAGGGCGGAAGATTATAAACGAATCAAAGATTTGGAGCGCGAGGGCGATAAACTGACCAATCTGATTCTGGATGAACTGGGCACTACTTTCATTACTCCTTTTGACCGGGAGGATATCCACGACCTGGCTTCGGGCATGGATGATGTGATTGATGGAATAAACAGCTGTGCCAAGCGTATCACTATCTATAATCCTTATCCTATTTCGGACAAGGGGAAAGAGCTGGGACATATGGTTCAACAAGAAGCGGCCCTCATCGGCCAGGCCATGGATGAACTGGAGGCATTCCGCAAGAGTCCGGATAAGCTGCGCGCATATTGCAACCAGATGCATGACATAGAAAACCGGGCGGATGATGTTTATGAATTTTTCATCACCAGGCTTTTTGAAGAAGAGAAGGACTGCATTGAACTCATCAAAATCAAGGAGATTATGTATGAGCTGGAAGAAAACGACGGACGCAGCCGAACACGTGGGCAAGATTTTGAGGAGCCTGATTGTGAAATACGCATAAACGGACGGACGCATGGAACTATTAGTGATTATCATTGTACTGGCTCTGATATTTGATTATATCAACGGTTTTCATGATGCGGCCAATTCTATTGCCACCATTGTGTCTACCAAAGTGCTTACACCGTTTCAGGCGGTGATATGGGCGGCTTTCTTCAATTTTGTGGCCTTTTTCATCGCCAAGTGTGTCATCGGCGGTTTCGGCATTGCCAACACCGTATCGAAAACGGTGATGGAGCCTTACATTACTTTGCCTATCATTCTGGCCGGCGTGATTGCGGCCATTGCCTGGAATCTGTTCACTTGGTGGAAGGAATCCCTTCCTCTTCTTCGCACACGCTTATCGGAGGTTTTGCCGGAGCTGCCATCATGGCACACGGTTTTGAGGCCATCCAGTTGAGTATCATTCTGAAGATTGCGGCATTCATTTTTCTGGCTCCCTTGATTGGTATGGTGGTGGCATTCGGTTTTACGTTGTTGGTCTTGTACATTTGCCGCAGGGCGCATCCCCATACGGCCGAGGTGTGGTTCAAGAAACTGCAGCTGGTGTCTTCGGCTTTGTTCAGCATCGGGCATGGTCTGAATGATTCACAGAAGGTAATGGGTATCATTGCTGCGGCTATGATAGCCGGACATTCGGAAGGACTGGGGATGGGGATAAACAGTATTGATGACCTGCCGGACTGGGTGGCATTCTCTTGTTTTACGGCCATTTCACTCGGTACCATGTCCGGCGGGTGGAAGATTGTGAAGACCATGGGGACTAAGATTACGAAGGTGACGCCGCTGGAAGGGGTGATTGCGGAAACTGCCGGTGCGTTTACGCTCTATCTGACGGAGTATCTGAAGATTCCGGTAAGTACGACACACACCATTACGGGAGCTATTATCGGAGTAGGGGCCACGAAGCGGCTTTCGGCTGTGCGTTGGGGAGTTACGAAGAGTCTGATGACCGCTTGGGTGCTGACTATCCCCGTCAGTGCTTTGCTGGCAGCAGGGATTTATTGTATCGTATCCCTTTTTTAGAAGTGCTGCCGCATAAAAAATAGACGGGTTCGTTTTTTTTGCATTAGGTTTGCACTATCTTTGCAGCCTGAAACTGTAAAATAGAATGCACATTGGACTGGCTATATAGTTTATTCGTTGAACACTCTGCCTTGCAGGCGGTTGTGGTACTCTCACTGATTTCCGCTATCGGATTGGGATTGGGGAAGATACATGTTTGCGGCATTTCATTGGGAGTGACGTTTGTATTCTTTGCCGGCATCATTGCCGGGCATTTCGGGTTGTCCATAGACCCGCAGATGCTGAATTATGCGGAAAGCTTCGGGCTGGTGATATTTGTGTATGCTTTGGGTTTGCAGGTGGGACCGGGCTTTTTCAGCTCTTTCCGTAAAGGAGGGGTACAACTGAATATGCTCGCCACGGGTGTAGTGCTCATCGGCACCCTGCTGACTGTACTGGGCAGCTATGGATTGGGAGTATCCCTGCCGGATATGGTGGGCATACTTTGCGGTGCCACGACAAACACACCGGCACTCGGTGCGGCACAGCAGACATTGAAACAGATGGGATTGGAGTCCAGTACCCCTGCTTTGGGGTGTGCGGTGGCATATCCGCTGGGGGTGGTAGGGGTCATTCTGGCCGTACTGTTCATCCGTAAGACGCTGGCACATAAGGAAGACCTGGAATTGAAAGAGAAGGATGACGTGAACAAGCCTTACATTGTTGCGTTCCAGGTGCACAATCCTGCCATCTTCAACAAGAGTATCAAGGAAATAGGCGGGCTGAACAGTTATCCGAAGTTCGTGATTTCCCGCTTGTGGCGGGATGGGAATGTGAGTATCCCTACCTCGGAAAAGATTATAAAGGAAGGTGACCGCCTGCTGGTGATTACCTCGGAGAAAAATACGCCGGCTCTGACCGTGCTTTTCGGCGAGCAGGAGCATACCGACTGGAACAAGGAAGATATAGACTGGAATGCCATAGACAGCCAGTTGATTTCGCAACGTATCGTGGTGACGCGCCCGGAACTGAATGGCAAGAAGCTGGGCTCTCTCCATCTGCGTAATCATTACGGTATCAATATTAGCCGGGTCTATCGTAGCGGCGTGCAGCTGCTGGCCACAGCGGAACTGACCTTGCAATTGGGTGACCGCCTGACCGTAGTGGGCGAAGCCGCTGCTATACAAAATGTGGAGAAGGTGCTGGGCAATGCTGTGAAAAGCCTGAAGGAACCGAACTTGGTGGCGGTATTTATCGGCATTGTCATCGGTCTGGCTTTGGGAGCAATTCCTATTTCCATTCCCGGCATCAGCGCTCCCGTGCGGCTCGGATTGGCAGGAGGCCCTATCATCGTAGGTATTCTTATCGGAACATTCGGCCCGAGAATGCACATGGTGACTTATACTACGCGCAGTGCGAACCTGATGCTCCGTGCATTGGGATTGTCTCTTTACCTGGCTTGCCTGGGACTGGATGCGGGTGCCCATTTCTTCGATACGGTATTCCGGCCGGAAGGGCTGTTATGGATTGCTACGGGTTTTGCGTTGACTGTGGTTCCGGTATTGATTATGGGTATCGTTACTTTCAAGTGGCTGAAGATAGATTTCGGAACAATGGCGGGTATGCTGTGCGGAAGCATGGCAAACCCCATGGCGCTGAACTACGCCAACGATACCATTCCGGGAGACAATCCGTCTGTAGCTTATGCCACGGTTTATCCACTGTGCATGTTTCTACGGGTAATCATAGCCCAAGTGCTGCTCATGTTCTTCATTAATGGATAATGAAGAATGAGGGATATTATCAACTGTCAATTATCAACTATCAATTAAATAACTATGGGAAATATAACTCCGGAAAGTATTGTCAATGACTTGCGTTATTTACAATTATTATCACGCAGTTTTCCTACCATTGCTGATGCCAGTACAGAAATCATCAATCTGGAGGCCATTCTGAATCTGCCGAAAGGTACAGAGCATTTTCTGACGGATATTCATGGCGAGTATGAGGCTTTTCAGCATGTGCTGAAGAATGCATCGGGGGCAGTGAAACGTAAGGTGAACGAAATATTCGGGCATACACTGCGCGAAAGTGAGAAGAAGGAAATCTGTACGTTAATTTATTATCCGGAAGAGAAGCTGCAACTTATCAAGGAGCAGGAAACGGACCTGGATGACTGGTATTTGATAACACTGAACCAGTTGGTAAAAGTATGCCAGAACGTTTCGTCCAAATATACCCGTTCGAAAGTACGCAAGGCACTTCCAGCAGAGTTCTCGTATATCATTCAAGAGCTGTTGCACGAATCGAGCATCGAACCTAACAAGCATGCCTATATCAATGTCATAATCAGTACCATTATCTCTACGAAGCGTGCGGATGATTTTATTGTGGCGATGTGCAACCTTATCCAGCGCTTGACCATCGACTCGCTGCATATCGTGGGCGATATATACGACCGCGGACCGGGTGCGCATATTATCATGGATACTCTCTGTGATTATCATAATTTCGACATCCAATGGGGTAACCACGATATTCTGTGGATGGGTGCCGCATCGGGTAATGATGCTTGTATAGCCAACGTAATCCGTATGTCGATGCGCTATGCCAATTTAGCAACGCTGGAGGATGGTTATGGCATCAATCTGTTGCCGCTTGCAACGTTTGCCATGGATACCTATGCGGATGACCCTTGCACCATCTTTGCGCCGAAAATGAACTTTGCCGATGCGGAATACAATGAGAAGACCTTGCGGCTGATTACACAGATGCACAAGGCGATTACGGTTATCCAGTTGAAACTGGAGGCGGAAATCATCAGCCGCCGTCCTGAGTTCGGTATGGAGAACCGGAAACTGCTGCATCTGGTGGATTTCGAGCGTGGTGTGTTTGTATACGAAGGCAAGGAATATCCGTTGCGCGATGTGAATTTCCCCACCGTAGACCCGGCGGACCCGTATCGTCTGTCGGACGAAGAGCGCGAACTGATGCACCGGATTCATTCTTCTTTCATGAACAGCGAGAAGATGAAGAAGCACATGCGCTGCTTGTTTACGTATGGCGGCATGTATCTGGTGTGCAACAGTAACCTGCTTTATCATGCTTCCGTGCCTCTGAATGCGGACGGCAGTTTTAAACATGTCCGCATCGGCCAAAAGGAATACTGGGGACGTAAGTTGCTGAAAAAGACCGACCAGCTGATACGTACCGCTTACTTTGACGAGGACGGTTCGGACGAGAAACAGTTTGCACTGGATTATGTCTGGTACATGTGGTGCGGACCGGATGCCCCTTCCTTCGATAAAGACAAGATGGCTACCTTTGAACGCTATTTTGTGGCCGACAAAACATTGCATAAGGAGACGAAAGGGCATTACTATGCTTTGCGCAACGAGGCTGAGGTGTGTGACCGCATTCTTGAAGAGTTCGGCGTGAAGCCGGGGCCACATTCGCATATCATCAACGGACATGTACCGGTAAAGACCATTAAAGGTGAGAAACCCATCAAAGCGGATGGTAAGCTGCTGGTGATTGACGGTGGTTTTTCAAAAGCCTATCAGCCGGAAACGGGAATTGCGGGATATACGCTGGTATATCATTCCCACGGCTTGCAGTTGGTGCAGCATGAGCCGTTCCAGAGCCGTCAGAAAGCCATTGAAGAAGGACAAGACATCAAGTCTACAACCCTGGTTGTCGAATTCAATTCGCAGCGTATGATGGTGAAGGATACGGATAAAGGAAGTGAACTCGTTACGCAGATTCAGGATTTGATGAAACTGCTGGTGGCGTATAGGACGGGGCTGATTAAGGAGAAACAATAATTTATAATTTCAGTATCGTCACCCCGCCCTCTACAATGATGCCTTTGTCATAGGTTTTCCCTTGGGTGTAGTAGCGGCTGCCGCCATAACCGCCGGTGAGGAATATGCCAAAGCGCTCGGTCAGGTGGTATTCCAGATTGACACGTGCCTGGAGGGCATAGAGACGTGCCGGAATGCCGTAGTCCTTGTTCTTGAAGGTTTCTATATGTTGGTATCCCAGATCTCCGCTGATGAACAGCTGTTTGTAGAGCGGTAATTCAAGACCGGAACGGTAGAAGAGGGCAGCGGAAAACTTATCGCCAAAATCCAGATAATGGGTACCGCCACCGAGGATGGTATAGAAGAGCCGGTTCTTGAAACGGGCACCTACATTCAGCTTGGTGGCATTACCACCGAAAAACATCAGTTGAACTTTTGTTTGGGGATTGGCATTGACTAATCCCAACTGGAAACCATCTAATTTTTCTTTGTAGTAGTTGAATAGACCTATTTGAAGCCCTTTGGCACGTATGGCCATATTGGCAGCGCCTATTTGTAATCCTCGGGCTGTACCACCCACCACATTGCCCAGGCCGGAAACCTGAACACCGGTCATATCTCCGGCGGTGATGTTGGTAAGGGCGGACATCTGCATGCCATTCAAGTCTTCACCGATTACACTTAGCAGGCCGGCCCCTGAAAATCCTTTGAAATTTCCACCGGAAATATTGGCGAGTCCGGCAAAGTGTATGCCGGAAGCACCTTCTCCGCTGATATTCAACAGGCCGCCTATGGAGGCGCCACGATTATAGTCCCCACTGATGTTTGCCAGACCGGAAATGATGACGCCTTGCGCATGGTTTCCGGTGATACCTACCAGTCCCGAAACGGATACTCCGATAAGGTTGTTGCCATTGATGTTGGTAATTCCTGCTATCTGCATGCCTCGCATGCTTCCCCCCACCATATTTGACAGACCTGCCATCTGTACACCGTTCACATCCCTGCCGGTTACACTGCCAAGAATATTCATGCCGAGGCCATTCAGACGGTTCATGGAGGAGAACACACCCAGATTGAAGCAGGTGCTTCCTATGGTATCAGTCCGCTGTGTGGAGATGTTTTTCCATAAGGAGATATTGATACCTACCGGGCCATGGTCTGTTCGTGGAGAGCGTTGTTTCCGGAAAGATTTCTCGGAGGATTTCTGAATCGTATCCGGCTGTACGCTGCCCGGATTATGTTCTTGGGCAAGAGCTGTCCCTGCAAAAAGCAGGGACACAAGGAGGAGGGAAAGGTTTCGTTTCATACTTTTTTCTATATTTCGTCCGGCCAGGGAGCTGGTTGGCGGGTGGCACGCAACAGAGGGCGCTGCGCATCCACAGACCGGAGGTAATTACTTAATTTCCGTGACAACTCTTTGACAACTTCAGGCTTCTCTCGGGCCATATCATGTTTTTCACTGATGTCGGCGGGGATGTTGAAAAGTTCCCGTCTACCGTCACCGAAATAATACACCAGCTTCCACTCGCTCGAACGGATGGAGCAAGTGGCTCCGATGCCCGGGCCGGAAGGACCCCAGCTATTGGGATAATGCCAGTAGATATCACGGTCTTTCATTTTACCTTTTCCGGTGAGCAATGGCATGAAACTGATGCCGTCGCGTTGCTGTACGGTTGTATAGTTGTCTACGCCTGCCATCTCAAGGATGGTGGGGAAGAAGTCCTCTATCATCAGGTAATGGTCGCATTGGGTTTGGGGCGCTACGATGCCCGGCCAGCGGACAATCATCGGTTCACGTATGCCTCCTTCGTAGGCGGAACCTTTACCACTGTTGAGCGGATAGTTCTGGACATGCAGTTGTCCGGTGCGGGTATGGGCCGCCAAACCGCCATTGTCGGACATGAAGATGAGGATAGTGTTTTCCGTCAGGTTGTTCTTGTCCAGATAATCCATAATGTCTCCCAGACTTTTGTCCATACCCTCAATGAGAGTAGCATAGGCAGCTTCTACCGGAGGAAGGCCTTTGTCCAGGTACTTCTGGTAGAAACGCATGTCAGGTTGTATAGGGGTATGGATGGCATAGTGTGCCATGTACAGAAAGAATGGCTTGTCAGTCTGCTGTGCATCGTCCAGGGCCTTCATGGCCTCTATGGTAAGGGCTTCACTTAGGAAAGTGTCGGTTCCATGATATTTCTCCAGACCGGGTACGGCAGCCAGCGGGCTTTTACCGTCTGTTTTGTTGCCGAAATTCTCCTTGCCATAGTAGCTGGCAGGTGAACCGGCAGCATGTCCGGCTATGTTCACTTCAAACCCCATTTTCAACGGGTCGGCTCCGGGAGTGCCTTCAGCACCGAAGTGGGCTTTTCCGCAATGAATGGTGTGATAGCCATGGTCTTTGAGCACTTCGGCCAGGGAGGTGACTTGTGTGGTCCGTTCCACGCCAGGCTCTTGACAAATGCCGTTAACGTTCCATTCCGGATAAATCATGACCGAGTCGGGTTGTTCATGGGTAGTGTTCTTGCGGAGGGTCCAACTGGTGACTCGATGCCTGGCAGCATTCATTCCCGTAAAAAGGCTGACACGCGTAGGTGAACTGATGCTGCATGCATAGGCCTGCGTAAACATTTTGCCTTGTGTAGCCATCCGTTCCATGTTGGGAGTATGGTACGTATCGTTGTACTTGGTACGCTGTGTCCAAAAGGGGAGGGACGTGTCTTGCCATCCCATGTCATCCACTAGGAACAGAATGATGTTTGGCTGCTCTTTTGGAGCAGGTACGGCATCCCCAGGCGGCATGCCATACGCTTCTCCCGCCATTCCGCATATCGGAAGCATGGCGGATAATAATAATTCGTTTCTCATTTAGATAATAATTTAGAAAGGGTTAGATAGGTTGTAGTTTAATTGTTTTTTTACATTATCCTTTGGCCTCCTGATACAAGAAGCGTTTGATAGATTTCTTCGGCGTTTTTTCAAATTCTTCAGGATAGATTTTCATTTTGAATATCTGGCTGTATGCGGGCAGTTCTGCATTCAGTGCCACACGGTTTTCCTCCATGACGCGTTCGATGTCGTCATTGTTCAGCCCATGGGCAAAGGCATCATCGAAGTCGGGGTAAACCAGACCTACCAGTTTCTCATTCTGCTGCACGATGATGCTTTCGGCTACATACGGCATATTGTTCAGTTTGTCTTCTATCTCTTCCGGGTAGATATTCTGACCGCTCGGACCAAGGAGCATGTTCTTGCTGCGTCCCTTGATGCTTACGTTGCCTTCGGCATCCATCAGGGCAAGGTCTCCGGTGTGCAGCCAGCCGTCTTTGTCGAGTACCTGTACGGTGGCCTCGTCGTTCTTGTAGTAACCCAGCATGACATTGGGACCACGGCAGACAATCTCTCCCGGAATGTTTTCGGGATCGGATGATAGGATTTTCACCTCCATACGCGGTGCGGCCTTTCCGCAAGAACCGGGTTTGAAGCGGGTCCAATCCTCGTAACAGATGATGGGGCCGCATTCCGTCATTCCATAGCCTACCGTATAGGGGAAATCTATCATCTTTAAGAACTGCTCCACTTCCTGGTTGAAGGCAGCTCCTCCTACAATGATTTCTGCAAAGTTTCCGCCAAAGGCTTGAATCATTTGTTCGCGTACGGTCGCCTTTATCTTGTCATTGATGATGGGTACTTTCAGCAACAACTTCATGGCGGGAGTTTCCAGCTTGGGCAGTACGCTCTTCTTTATAATCTTTTCGATAATGAGCGGAACAGCCACAATCAGGTTAGGCTTCACTTCGGTGAAAGCCTGGAAAATGATTTTGGGGCTGGGCATACGAGTGAGGAAGAATATGTGGCAACCTACGGCGAATTCATACAGAAACTCGAATGCAAGTCCGTACATATGTGCCATTGGCAGCATGGAGACAATCTTGTCACCGGCTTTCAGCGGCAATACTTCGAAAGCAAAAGTGGTGTTTGACCAAAGGCTGCGGTAGGGCAGCATCACTCCTTTGGAGTAACTGGTGGTGCCGGATGTATAGTTGATGACCGCCAGTTCGTCGGGCTGGTCCTTGTGATAACTGACATGCTCCTTGCGGAAGTTCTTGGGGTATTTCTTACCGAACATTTCGTTGAGATGTTCGCGGGCATAGTCCAACTTTTCGCTGCGGGAGACAAGAATGTAGAAGTCTGCCATCATCATGATGCCCTCCAGCAGCGGCATGGCACTTTCGTTGAGGTTTTCCCAAACCTGGTCGCCTACGAAAAGCAGTTTGGCTTCGGAATGGTTCACGATGTTGTGTACATTGTCTGCCTTGAACTCGTGAAGGATGGGGACGATTACCGCACCGTAGGTCAATGTTGCGAGGAACGTTACGCCCCAGTGGGAACTGTTGCGGCCACAGACGGCAATCTTATCGCCTTTCTTGATGCCGCTTGCCTCGAAAATGATATGCAGCTTTTCTATTTTGCGGGCTACGTCCTTATATTGTAGGGTTGCTCCCTTATAGTCGGTCAGAGCGTCTAAATCCCAATTTTCCTTTATGCTATTCTCTATATAGGCGATAAAACTTTGTTCCATGATATTAATTGCACATTTGGTTGAAAATTGTGCAAATATAAGGGTTTATATATAGAAAGCAAACTTTTATAGGGAAAATAGTTTTTATGGCGGCTATTTGCTAAAACTCGACAGTTATACCTAAAGTAGGCAGGATAGTGCCGCTTTCCTGCTTGAGGTATTTCATTTTATAGCGCTGTTCGGCAACAGGAGCAGACGGATTTTCGATGATGCCCGTACTCATTATCACGGCTGCTTCAGTTTGTTGCCGGTGACACCGTAATCGTTTCCTTTGCATGCCAACGGAATGTTGTCTTGAAGGGAAAGTGGCATACGGCTGTAACGCTTGAAGAAACCTTCTGCAGAAACCATGAACCGGTCTTGCAGGTGCCAGTCCACACCGAGGCTGCTTTCAAAGACCTGCATGTACTTCAGGTTTTTGTTGAGATATTGCCCTTCATTGTCTTTATATCCCAAAGCGGTGTAGGGAGGCAATTGGTGGTAGAGGCCGGTACTTCCGCTCAGGGTCCATTGTTCCGAGAGTTTGTAGGATGCAGAGAGGCGTGGGGAGAACTGTTTCCATAGCTGCCGCATCTTTCGGTTGTAAGTGTTGCCATCCATACGGATACCGGCAGAAAGGGCCAGACGCTTGTCGGCGGTGGTATAGTTGGAAGAGAAGAAAGCCCCCCAGCCGAAGATGTTGAGTGAGGTTTCGTAGATGGAAAGCGTACCCGAATGACTGCCGTATAGTCTTTGCCTGCTGTGGTTTGTATAGATGGAGTTGTTCAGTTCTGCTCCTTCTTTTAGGGTCCATGCTCCCAAGCGCGTTTGGTTTTCGAAACGCAGGGTGGTCTTTTGTTCTGTGGAGCGTAGGCGCAGGGTCAGGTTGTCTTCGGAAGAGTCATCGTTGTTGCGGTATTTCAGATTGCGGTTGTTCAGGTAGTTATGGCTCAGTATAAGGGATTGTACGTGCCTTCCATTGTAGTGTCTGTAAGAGGCTCCGAGAGTGAATGTTTCCTGATGGATAGTGGGGAGATAGCTGAGCAGATATTCGGCATCTTCTCCTTTTTCATCGGTATTCAGTTTCATCTTGTCAATGCCTGCAAGACCAAGCAGGGTCAGCTCGCTGTGCTCGTTGAAACGGGTTTTTGTTTTGAATTGTCCGTCAATGAAATTGGGCAGGAAGGGCAGTCCCAAAGCCTTGAACAAAAGTTGCAGGTAGGACTGGCGTGCGGAGAACAGATAAGTGGTGCGCTGCCCCAGATGGCCTGCTCCGCTGAGCGAGACTTCCGATGCGCCGATGGTGGCTTTGAACGCCTGCTTGTCCGGATTTCCGTCCTTGAGGCGGAAGTCGAGGACGGAACTCAAGGCTCCGGAGCGGTTGGCGGGGAAGGCGCCCGTATAAAATGTAATCTCGCGTATCAGGTCGGCATTGACAATACTTACCGGTCCTCCGGATGCACCCTGAGTGGCAAAGTGGTTGATGTTGGGGATTTCGATGCCATCCATATAAAAGCGGTTTTCGGAAGGAGAACCGCCCCGAACAATCAAGTCGTTGCGATAGCCGATGGGAGAGAAAGAGACGCCGGGATAGGAGCGTACGATGCGCGAAACATCCCGGTTGGCTCCGGGACTTTTCTCTATTTCCTGCAAGCCGATGATACGCATGCTGACCGGGCTTTCGATACTTCGCCGGAAGGGGGAAGGCACCACCACTACTGTGTTCAGCAGATTGGTATCCTCTTCCATCTCTATCTCGATGAACGGGGTTGAGGCTGAAACGATATATTCGGGGGTGGAAACAGTCTGGTATCCTATGCAGGATGCCTCAAGGCTATAGATGCCCGGAGGTACCTGCTCTATCTTGAATGTGCCGAGTGAATCGGTGGATGCCCCTTTCCCGGGGATGCCGGCAACGAAAACGTTGGCGTAGGCCACGGGTTGTCTGGACTGTCTGTCGATGACTTTGCCGCGAACGGAATAGGTCACGGGAGCTATCATGGCATTCATGGTTGGGCTGATACCTGATAAAAGTATCAGCAATATAAACAATACAGTTCCCACCTTGTACCGTATGGCATTCATGGCTAATCAGACGTCACTAATAACTTTCCCAGGTACCATCGGTACATGCGTTGCACACCTTCCTCGATATCAATCTTATGATGCCATCCCAATGCATGTAACTTGTCGGGATCGGTCAGTTTGCGCATGGTGCCGTCGGGTTTGGAAGTGTCGAAGGTCAGCCGGCCCTGATAACCTACGGTGTTGACAATCAGCTCTGCCAACTGGCGGATAGTGATTTCCTTGCCCGTACCGATATTGATGTGGCAGTTGCGGATTTCCTTGTCGCCCGGCTTGAAGGTATCTTTGAAGTCGACGTGTTCCATGACGAAGACGCTGGCATCTGCCATCTCCTCGCTCCAGAGGAATTCGCGCAAGGGGGTGCCGGTACCCCATAATCTCACTTCTTCTTCGCTGATGCCGTATTTCCGGAGGATATTCAGAATGTCCTCTTTGCTGCTGTCGCCGTTGATGCCTTCCACCGGACGCAGGTTCATGTCGTGGCGTACGGCATCCCAGTCGCCTTGTTTCAGGCAGTGGGCGAGGTGTATCTTGCGTATCATGGCAGGGAGCACGTGGCTGCGTTCCAGGTCGAAGTTGTCGTTGGGACCGTAAAGGTTGGTGGGCATCACGGCAATGTAGTTCGTACCGTATTGAAGATTGAAGCTTTCGCACATTTTCAGTCCGGCTATTTTGGCGATGGCATAGGGCTCGTTCGTGTATTCCAGCGGAGAAGTGAGGAGTGCGTCTTCTTTCATCGGCTGTTCGGCATCACGGGGATAGATGCAGGTGCTGCCCAGAAAGAGAAGTTTTTTCACTCCGTGGCGGAAGCTTTCGCCGATGACGTTCTGCTGTATCTGCAAGTTCTTGTAGATGAAGTCGGCACGGTAGATACTGTTGGCCATGATGCCACCCACAAAGGCGGCGGCAAGGAATACATATTCGGGCTGTTCCTCGTCGAAGAAGCGGCGTACGGCAACTCCGTCGAGCAGATCGAGTTCTGTGTGGGTCTTGCCGATGAGATTGGTGTATCCTTTCTCCTCAAGATTTTTCCAGATGGCAGAACCTACCAGTCCCCGGTGGCCTGCTACATATATTTTGGCATTTTTGTCTAACATTGTTGTCTGAAAGTTTAATAGTTCATTCAAAGCTCTTTGCTTCTTAAATACAGTTTCTTCACAAATTTCATGTCGTGCTCTGCCATGATGCGTACCAACTCTTCAAAACTGGTCTGCCTCGGATTCCATCCCAGCAGTGTTTTTGCTTTGGTGGGGTCGCCCAGCAATTGTTCCACTTCGGCAGGCCGGAAATATTTGGGGTCGACTTCCACGAGGACTTTTCCGGTCTGTGTGTCGATACCCTTCTCATCCACTCCCTGGCCTTCCCAGCACAGAGTGATGCCTACCTCTCGGAATGCCAGTGTCGCAAATTCGCGTACGGTATGCATTTCTCCGGTGGCAATGACGAAGTCTTCGGGGGTGTCGTGCTGCAGGATGAGCCACATGCACTCGATGTAGTCTTTGGCATATCCCCAGTCGCGCCGGGCATCCAGATTGCCCAGATACAGCTTGTCCTGGAAGCCTTGGGCGATGCGGGCAGCCGCCAGTGTGATTTTTCTTGTCACGAAGGTTTCACCTCGGCGTTCGCTCTCGTGGTTGAAGAGTATGCCGTTTACAGCAAACATGCCATAGCTTTCGCGGTAGTTCTTTGTAATCCAAAAGCCATACTGTTTGGCTACGCCATAGGGGCTGCGGGGATAGAACGGGGTCGTTTCGCTTTGCGGCACTTCCTGCACTTTTCCGAAGAGCTCGGAAGTGGAGGCCTGGTAGATGCGTGTCTTCTTTTCCATACCGAGAATGCGTACGGCTTCGAGCATGCGCAGGGTGCCTACGGCATCGGTTTCGGCGGTATATTCGGGCACGTCGAAGGATACTTTGACATGGCTTTGGGCGGCAAGGTTATATATTTCGTCCGGCTGCACACTCTGGATGATACGGATGAGAGAGCTGGAGTCTGTCATGTCTCCATAGTGCAGGTTAATGGTACGTTTCTGTTTCATGTCGCGTACCCACTCATCGAAGTAGAGGTGTTCGATGCGGCCGGTGTTGAAAGAGGAAGAGCGACGCAGGATACCGTGCACTTCATATCCTTTCTGCAGGAGGAATTCGGCAAGGAACGAGCCGTCCTGCCCGGTAATGCCGGAGATAAGGGCTTTCTTCATAATGTATGCTTCTTGTTATTATGTCTTTTCGGACTGCAATATTCGTTATTTTCCACGAGATAGCAAAATATAAACTATTTCTTTCCCATCACTTTGTCGATAATCAGTGCGATTGCCCCGTCGCCCGTCACATTGCAGGCAGTACCGAAGCTGTCCATCGCTATGTATAGTGCAATCATCAGCGCTTGTGCCGACTCGTCGAAGCCCAGCATGGATTGCAGGATGCCCAGTGATGCCATGATGGCGCCTCCCGGTACCCCGGGAGCGGCTACCATAGTGATGCCCAGCATGAAGATAAATCCTGCAAATAGAGGGAAATCATGGGGCATGCCTTGCATTATCATCAGTGCCAGGGCGCATGCCACAATCTTCAATGTGCTGCCCGACAGATGGATGGTGGCGCAAAGTGGGATGACGAATCCGGCAATATCGGCAGAGACGCCGTTCTTCCGACTTTGCTCCAATGTTACAGGGATAGTGGCGGCACTGGATTGAGTGCCTAGAGCCGTGAAGTAGGCAGGCATCATTCGTCCCAGTAGTTTGAGAGGGTTCTTGCGGACAAACAGTGCCGCAATGCTGTATTGGAATACCAGGAGAAAGATGTGAAGCAGGAAGATTACACCGATAATCTTAATAAAGACCATCAGGATGCCGAATACTTGTCCACTGTGCGTCATGTTGAGGAAAATGCCGAAAATATAGATGGGAAGCAGCGGCAATATCACTGCACTGATCATGCGGATGACAATCTCTTGAAAATCGCGTGCCGCATTTTTCAGTACCTCACTTTTCAGATGAGCCAGGCCCAGCCCCAGTGTGAAGGCAAGTACGAGTGCGGTCATAACATTCATCAAGGGCGGGATACCCACGGAAAAATAGGGAAGAATGCCTTGAGACTCACTGACTTCTTCTAACGGCACCCCGGTTTCTATGAGGGAAGGAAATACCGCCATACCGGTGAAATAGGAGAGAAAGCCGGAGAATAAGGTAGCTCCGTAAGCAATGAGCGCCGTGACGACCAGCATCCGTCCGGCTCCTTTGCCGATGTCGGCAATGGCAATCGTGACCAGTCCCACAATGATGAGGGGGATGGAGAAGTTCAGGAATTCACTGAAAATGGCATTGAATGTTACGAACAGCCGTACCAGCGAAGCCGGTAGGAAATTTCCGAAAAGTATACCTAAGATAATGGCAATGATGATGCGTGGCAATAGTCCGATGTGGAAGTTCTTCATGAGCATTGGTTTTCTGTCTGGTTGAAAAATAGGCTTTCGCTGACAAAAGTACTATTTTATTTTCGTAATTCATACGAACAAATGCTGTTAGCATTTTGTTTCCATATAAAGACAAAATTTACATGAATATGAAGAATTTAAATAAAACAGACATTGGACTTATCGGTCTGGCAGTTATGGGCGAGAATTTGGCCCTCAATATGGCAGATAAGGGATGGAATGTTTCGGTATATAATCGTACGGTTCCGGGAGTGGAAGAAGGGGTGGTGGAACGTTTTGTGAACGGCCGCGCCAAAGGGAAAAAAATTGAAGGCTATACAGATATAGCCGAATTTGTAACTTCCATTGCCATACCCCGCAAAATAATGATGATGGTTCGTGCCGGCAGTGCGGTGGATGAACTGATGGAACAGCTGTTTCCCCATTTGTCCGAAGGGGATATCCTGATTGACGGTGGTAATTCCAATTATGAGGACACCAACCGGCGTGTGGCATTGGCCGAAAAGAAAGGCTTCCGTTTTGTGGGAGCTGGAGTTTCCGGTGGAGAGGAAGGAGCGCTGAACGGCGCGTCTATCATGCCCGGAGGATCTGAAAGTGCCTGGCCTGAGGTGAAGCCTATCCTGCAGAGTATTGCGGCAAAAGCATCTGACGGTACCCCGTGCTGCCAGTGGATTGGTCCTGCCGGTTCCGGTCATTTCGTCAAGATGATACATAACGGTATCGAATATGGAGATATGCAGCTTATTGCCGAAGCTTATTGGGTGATGAAGAATCTGCTTGGTCTGGACAATGGACAGATGGCGGAAATCTTTGCTGATTGGAATGAGGGTAAGTTGCGTAGCTATCTCATTGAAATTACCGCCAACATACTGCGTCATAAGGACAAATCAGGAGGTTACCTGATAGATAAGATATTGGATACCGCCGGACAGAAAGGTACGGGCAAGTGGTCCGTTATCAATGCGATGGAGCTGGGCATGCCGTTGGGGCTGATTGCTACGGCTGTGTTCGAACGTAGTTTGTCGGCACAGAAGGGCTTGCGTGAAACGGCTTCCAAGCAATTTGTATGCCGACGCTCGCAGGCGGTGTACAACAAGTCGGAGATGGTGAAGGATATCTATTCCGCACTCTATGCTTCCAAATTAGTGTCATATGCTCAGGGATTCGCCGTGTTGCAGCGTGCATCCGACGCTTTTGCCTGGAACCTCGATTTGGCATCCATCGCACGCATGTGGCGGGGCGGCTGCATCATCCGTAGTATTTTCCTGAACGACATAGCTACGGCTTTCGAGGCAAAAGACAAGTCCAAACATCTGCTGTTGGCTCCTTATTTCAAAAATGAAATGCAGCTGTTGCTTTCCGGCTGGAAACATCTGGTGGCACAATCCATGAAAGAGGAACTTCCGGTGCCTGCATTCTCGTCCGCCTTGAATTATTTCTATTCGCTGGTGTCTGCCAAGTTGCCTGCCAATATGATTCAGGCGCAACGTGACTATTTTGGTGCGCATACCTTTGAAAGGACAGACGAGTTGCGTGGACAGTTTTTCCATGAAAATTGGACGGGACACGGAGGAGATACGAAATCGGGTACGTACAATGTGTGAGAAAGGGGGAGAAGATGATGAAGAAATTAGTGATTGTTATATTCGGCGCTTCGGGTGACTTGACGAAGCGCAAACTGATGCCGGCGCTCTATACTTTATATAGTGGCGGGCGGTTGCCGGAAGGATTCTCCATTCTGGGGATAGGACGCACCGAGTATACGGATGCCCGTTACCAAGAATATATAATGAGTGAATTGAGTAAGTTCGTAGCTTCCAAAGAGCAGGTGGAAGATAAAATGAGGGATTTTTGCAGCCATCTGCATTACCAGACATTGGATCCCGCCGAGGTTGAAGGCTATCATCTGCTGGACGGACGTTTACAAGAGCTTACCGGTGAGCAGAAACCGGACAACCTGCTGTTCTATCTGGCTACTCCACCTTCCTTGTACGGTGTCATTCCCTTGCACTTGAAGGCGGCCGGTCTGAACCGTCCTGATACGCGTATCATCGTTGAAAAGCCGTTCGGTTACGATTTGGAGTCAGCCAGAAAGCTGAATAGCATTTATGCTTCCGTTTTCAAGGAGCATCAGATTTACCGCATCGACCATTTTTTGGGTAAGGAAACGGCGCAGAACATTCTCGCCTTCCGTTTTGCCAACGGAATCTTCGAACCGCTATGGAACCGTAATTATATAGACTATGTGGAGATTACAGCCGTAGAGAATCTGGGTATCGAAGGACGTGGCGGATTCTATGAAGGTGCCGGAGCCCTGCGCGATATGGTACAAAACCACCTCATACAGCTTGTGGCGCTCACTGCATTGGAACCGCCTGCCGTTTTCAATGCCGATAATTTCCGCAACGAGGTGGTGAAGGTCTATGAGTCATTGGCCCCCTTGACAGAGGAGGATTTGGAGGAACACATTGTCCGCGGACAATATACGGCTTCGGGCTCGAAAGCCGGGTATAGGGAAGAGAAGAACGTGGCACCTGATTCGCGTACCGAAACGTATATTGCCATGAAAATCGGTATTAACAACTGGCGGTGGAAGGGTGTTCCTTTCTATATCCGTACCGGCAAACAAATGCCGACAAAGGTGACTGAGATTGTTGTACATTTCCGTGAGACGCCCCATCAGATGTTCCGTTGCGAGGGTGGACATTGTCCCCGCGCGAATAAGCTGATTCTCCGCCTGCAACCCAATGAAGGCATTGTGCTGAAATTCGGCATGAAGACTCCCGGACCGGGATTTGACGTGAAGCAGGTGATGATGGACTTCAGTTATGACCAGTTGGGCGGGTTGCCTACCGGCGATGCCTATGCCCGTCTGATAGAGGACTGCATACAAGGTGACCCTACACTCTTTACCCGCAGCGACGCGGTAGAGGCTTCATGGCGCTTTTTCAATCCCGTGTTGCGCTATTGGAAAGAGCATCCGGATGCTCCTTTATATGGGTATCCCGTAGGTACGTGGGGACCTTTGGAAAGTGAAGCGATGATGCACGAACATGGTGCTGAGTGGACTAATCCGTGTAAGAATTTGACTAATACAGATGAATATTGCGAGTTATGAAAAGTTATGTTTACCATTCGGCTACAGCTACGGCACATGCGTTGATTGAACATTTGATTGCGATGATGGAGCGTGAGCCGGAAAAGACCTTTTATTTTGCATTCAGTGGGGGAAGTACTCCTTCGCTGATGTTTGACATTTGGGCCAACGAGTACAAGGAGGTGACTCCTTGGATGCGGATGCGGATTTATTGGGTGGATGAACGGTGTGTGCCGGCAGAGGATTATGAGAGCAATTATGGTACTATGCGCCGTTTGCTGTTGGATGAAGTAGGCATGCCCGATGAATACGTTTACCCTATTTATGGAGTGAACCGCCCGGAGATTGAAGCAAAGAACTATTCGACGCTGGTTTGCCGCACGGTTCCGCTTTGGGGTGGTTTCCCGGCCTTCGATGTCGTTTTGCTCGGTGCTGGAGACGACGGGCATACCTCCTCTATCTTTCCGGGGCAGGAATATCTGCTTTCTTCCTTTCATCCTTATGAGGTGAGTGTCAATCCCTATAATGGGCAGAAACGCATAGCCATGACCGGCTGCCTTTTGTTTGCTGCGAAGAATCTTATTTTCTTTATTACCGGCAAGAATAAGGCGGATGTGGTCCGCGATATTCTTGATTCCGGGGATACCGGTCCGGCAGCTTACGTGGCCCACCATGCCGAGCGTGTGGAATTGTTCCTCGATGCTCAGGCCAATGGCGGGAAAATGTCTACTTAGATGTACCGCTCTCCAGAATGCTTACGATGGAGAATAATGTAAAGCAGATGCCTCCCAAACCAGCCAGTACACGTGCAGGTACAAAATAGGCATTGTGCAGGCTTGCCATCTCAAACAGAAAGGCGGAGAGAAACAGACAAGCCAGGGCCGTGAAGACCGGAATCAGCGGGATGCGGTTGGCCAGCTTGAAAGTGTTCCGCCAGATGGCGGCAAGCAGGATGACTTTGCTGGAAATGCTGTAGCATACCAGTCCCAGGCCTATCATAATATATCCTGTGGAGGAGAGTGCCGGATTGCTGTTGGCCAAGACCAGAAGTCCCCAGAGAATGCTGATGCTGCCCATTATCAAAACAAGGGCCGGCCATTGTTTCCGTTCAGCCTTTGTATAGTTGTTGCGTATCTGGCGGACGATGGTTGCAACCAGCGCCACCAAGCTGGAACAGATACAAGCAAGTCCTGCCATGACATGGCCTGCTACATAATATGCATTGTGCTCGCTGCTTTTTGACAATAGCCAGAAGGCCCATATCCATGCCATTACTGCCATAAGGGTGGCAACTGCTATCAGGATATATCCCTGGGAGGAATTGAATGCATCGGCAGGTTGTAGCTGGTCGGTACGTTCCGAGTTGGCGGGAATGAGGGTGAAGCGGGTGGAGGCTGTGGCTGTGGTAGCTACACAAGCTGTGATGAAACCGACTCCGCAAATCACGTGTCCTGCCACGAAATTACTTGCCGTGGCAGCTTCGTGCATATAATTCCAACCATAGATTACTGTGAGTACGGCTGCCAGGTAACCAATAACCGGAAGTGCGTATCTGGCTATCGGATTGTAGGTATGAATAATTTGTCTAATGATTGTTGCCGCTGTGGCGAACAAGGCAATGCAAATCATCCCTAAGGAAAATACTACCGGACCGGCCACAAATTTTGCCGAATCCAGTCCTTCGTGGAGCACAAAGGCTCCGTAGCCGAAACAGAAAAGGGCCATCAACAAGGGTATAGCCCTGAAAAGAATACTGATACCGTAATTCATAACTGTTGTTTTTAGAGTTTCCCCTTCAAACAGCGTTTCTGTGGCTTTGTTCCTCCTTTTAAGATTTATTTGTGATGAGAAGTGTTTCCCTGTCCGTATTTAGGGAGCCAGCCTCTCCTTTTTCCAGCTGCCATCCGCTTGTTGGGAATAGAGGAAACGGTCGTGTAGCCTGCTTTCCCGTCCTTGCCAGAATTCAAAACGGAAAGGGGTAACGGCAAAACCTCCCCAGTTGTCGGGACGTTTGATACTTTGCCCTATCCATGTTGCCGCTTCGCGGACGAACGCGCGCATTATCTCCATACGGCTGCCTATGACGTGACTTTGGGGTGAAATCCTCGCCCCGATTTTACTTTTGTAAGGCCTGCTTGCAAAATAGGCGTCAGAATCGGCAGGAGCGCATCTTTCAGCTTTTCCTTCAATATGTATTTGCCTTTCCAGTTTGTGCCATACGAAAGATAAGGATATATACGGATTTGCAGTCAGTTGCCGGCCTTTCCTGCTTTCGTAGTTGGTGAAGAAGATGAACCGGCCATTTTCCACCCCTTTCAGCAACACTGTGCGTGTAGAGGGATGTCCGTCTGTCGAGACTGTAGCTACCGTCATGGCGGTGGGCTCGTACTCATCACTATGGATAGCATCGTTCAGCCAATGGTCGAATTGCTCAAGGGGATTGTCGTTGAGGTTACCCGGTGTCAGCCTGCCTTTCTTATATTCTCTTCTGATGTCAAAGAGTTGTGATTTCATTATCGTGTGGTTTTATCAGGAGTGATATATTGTTTTTCTATGTAACAGTCTGAGAGGGCTGAATGTTTTTGTTTTTCTGCGGAAAGAAAAATATGGAAGAAGGAAATGGCTGTGTTGATACTTAAAAAAATGGGGGTGTGTCAAAATTCACCACAGATTACACGGATTAACACAGAATGAGCTTAATCTACTGATAATCAAAGATACTTATCTGTGCAAATCTGTGTAATCTGTGGTGAATACCAGTTTCGACACACCCTCGGATATTGGAGATTACCTTATGGAGACAAGTGGAAAGTGGACACTGGCATGTCTGCTATTGTAATTTAAACATTACGGGAACTGTGAATTTACAACGGACCGGTTTGCCTCGTTGCTCACCGGGTTTCCATTTGGGCATGGTGGAAATTACACGGATAGCTTCTTTGTCCAGATAGGGCTCTACGCCTCTTACTACTTTTACATCTACGATGCTGCCGTCTTTGTTGACAACGAATTGTACTATTACGCGCCCCTGGGTTCCGGTCTCTTGCGCAATAGTCGGGTATTTTATACTCTTACCCAGATATTGCATCAGACTCATGCCATTATAAGAAAACTCGGGATTCTTCTCTACAACTTCAAAAATCTCATCCTCTACCGGAATCTCTTCATCTACGGTTGGAGATATGGGTTTGATGATTACAGCTTCACCGATTTCTTCGGAAGAGGCAATGGCTGTTTCTTTCACATTGTCATTATCATCCACAATTGTCAATACCTCGGCAATTGCAGGAGCTTGAGGGGGTGGTGGAGCTACTAATTCGGGTTGCTCCGTGATAGGAATTTCAATTTCCTGCTCAAATACGTTCTCGGTAATAGCACCGCTCATGTCAATCCTAACATCACGCTTCGACCATTCAAATGCAACGAACATGAAGACCAGCACAATTACATAACCTACAAGTAGCCAACTTGACTTCTTGTTTTCCAGGCTTGCTTTGGATGTTTTCTTGATTTCCATAATTTACAAGATTATTACCGTATAATGGTTGTCGCGAAACTAACATTATACAGATGTGATTAGTAAAATCATAAAACATGCGTGCCCACTTGTTTCTGTATTAAAGATAAGAAAATGAATGTTATGTTGGTGTTTGATATGTAGTTATATATAGTTTTTTAAATTTGCTTTGATAATTTTTCTGCTTGTGGATTAAATAGTGTTGATATGTAAAAAGCACTTCCAGCGTTCGCTTACGGAGGAAGTGCTTCACACAAAAACTAAACTAGACTTAACTAAACTATTCTATTGGGGGAGTTTCACAACTCCTATCTGTTCGGTGCAAAGATAAAAAAACATATTTTAATATGCAAAAAGATTCTATAATAAATCGACGGTTTTTCCGATTTTATCGACGGATTGGTCGATTTTTTTAGCTTCTTTGGTCTAAAAATTCTTGAAAAGCCAGTTTATAGCTGTCGCTTATCGGGATGTAGTTCTTTCCGAACACGATGCGACCACGGTCTATAATACGTATTTTATTCTTCTGAACAATGTAGGAACGGTGGACGCGCATGAAACGCGAGGCAGGCAGAAGTTCCTCCATTGCCTTCATGCTCATGAGAGACAAGATAGGCTTGGGAGAATCCTCCTCGTAGATTTTGAGATAGTCTTTCAGCCCCTCTATGTACAGAATTTTACTCAATTCGATTTGCACCAGCTTATACTCGCTCTTTACGAAGATGCTCTGAATCTCTTCCTTGGGCTGTTGCAGCAATTCAAACCATTGCACAGCCTTGTTGGCAGCCTGCAGAAAGTCGACGTAGGAGATGGGTTTCAGCAGGTAGTCCAGCGCATTGACTTTGTAGCCGTCTATGGCATACTGGTCGAAGGCGGTGGTAAAGACAATGCGGGTGCCGGAATCGACCATCTTCGAAAATTCCAGTCCGTTCAGTTCGGGCATCTGGATGTCGAGGAAAAGCAGGTCGATGTGCTTCTCGGGCAACTCCTTGATGGCTTGTACGGCACTGGAGTATTTACCGACCAACTCCAGAAACGGGGTCTTGTTGACGTAGCTTTCCAGCAACCCCAGGGCGAGGGGCTCGTCGTCTACAATGGCGCACTTCAGATTCATATCTTTATAATTAAAATAGATTTATACTCTTTCATGTCCTCACTCACTCCTTGCTGCCAGTCGTAATGACCGGGATAGGTCAGCTCCAGACGCTTGCGCACTTGTTCCAACCCGATGCCGCTTCCACTCTTGTCTGCCACGCTTTTGGGATGATAGCTGTTGGTTATTTCGCAATGTATCTCTCCGGGGCTTTCACTGAAGTGGATACGGATAAAGCTGGGTTCGGTGGGGGAGATGCCATGCTTGAAGGCATTCTCTATGAGGGAAATAAAGATGAGCGGAGCTATTTCAGTACGGCTGTCCGGTCGGACGTCTATCTTTGTTTCCACACGGACGTTGGCGGAGAGACGGATGCGCATCAGTTCGATGTAGTTGCGGATGAAGTCCATCTCCTTGTCCAGGGTGACGAAGTTCTGCTGATTGTCATACAGCACATGGCGCAGCAGTCGGCTCAGTTCCTGCACGGCAGTCTGTGCCTTGTCGGCATCGAAGGCGATGAGGGCGTAGATGTTATTCAGCGTATTGAGCAGGAAGTGCGGGTTGAGCTGGTTGCGCAGGTTCTTCAACTCGGCTTCCGTGCGGCTTTTCTCGGCTTCGCGGCGGGCGGCGTCCATCTGCGCCCAGCGGCGGCTCAGCTTGATGGCAGCGCTGAGGCCGGCGGTGAGAATCATGGTCGAGACGTCGCGCAAGATGAATATCCATTTGGGAGGCCCCATGTGCTGACCGTCATCATCGCCGCGCATATGGTTTTGGAATGTGTATTCTTGCCAAAGGTGGGCGCCGGTGGTAATGCAGATGATGAGCAGTGTGTTCAGCAGGAGATACTGCCGGATGCGTCCCTCGAACAAGTAGCGGGGAATGAGGAGGCAGTAGTTGATGTAGAATACAAGGAAGAATGAGAGGGTACTGCTGCTACCGTGGCGCAGATAGTCCGCAAGGCTGATATTGAAGCCGCTGCGTGTCATCATCAGAAAGGGGAAACCGATGACGATACCCCAGACAATGATGTGTATCAGGGTTTCGATGCCGCGGCGGCGTGGGTTAGGGAGCTGTTGTTTCATCATGATACAAAGATACGGATTTTAGGTGGATATTGGAAATATCCGCTGCCTGCGAAGCAAATCTCTGTTCGCAGGTTGCGGATAAGCGTTTCCAGGTTGCGGATATGTATCCCAAGCTTGCGGATGTCTATCCCAAGGCTTGGGATAGAGATTATCCTTAATTCGGCATAACTTTTCTCTTTATTGGCAGAAAGTTTTTTCTTAATACTTAGAAAGTTTTTCTTTAATACTTTAGGACGTGTCTTGATAACTTCTGGCAAGAGAGAGATAGGTTATTCGTAGCGTATGGCCTCTATCGGGTCGAGGTCCGCAGCTTTCTTGGCGGGATACCAACCGAAGAACACTCCGGTGACGGTACATACGGCGAAGGAGAGGAATACACTCCACGGCTGGATGAAGATGGGCCAGTGGGCAACGCCCTTCACTATCAAGCTGGCTCCGCATCCGATGATGACACCGATAATGCCTCCGGTGATGCTGATAAGAATGGCTTCGATGAGGAACTGGCTCAAGATGTCGACACCGCGTGCGCCTACACTCATGCGCAGGCCGATTTCGCGCGTGCGTTCCGTCACCGATACGTACATGATGTTCATAATGCCGATGCCGCCCACTACGAGCGAAATGCCGGCTATGCAGGCAAGCAGCGTGGTCATCAGGTCGGTGGTGGAGTTCAGCATGGTGCTGAGTTCCTGCTGGCTGCGAATGGTGAAGTCGTCGTCGTCACTCTCCTTCAGCTTGTGGTTGCGGCGCAGTATCTCGGTGATCTCGTCGGTGGCATTGTCCGTCATGTCCTCGGTGAGGGCGGAGGCGAAGATGCCGCTAAGGTAGGTCTGTGCCAGCAGGCGTTTCATCACGGTGCTGTAGGGGGCAAGCACTACGTCGTCTTGGTCCATGCCCATGGAGTTGTAGCCTTTGGACTTCAGCACGCCCACCACGCGGAAGGGCACTTGGTTGAAACGGATGATACGTCCCACGGGGTCCTCTCCGCCGGGGAAGAGGTTGTCTTGGATGGTCTTTCCGATGACGCACACCTTGGCAGAGGTCTGTATGTCGGCTTCGGTAAACATCTCGCCGTTCTCCACGCTGAGCTGCCGGATTTCGAGATAGTCCGTGCCCACGCCGCTCACGGAGGAGGGGTAGTTGTTGTTGCCCGCGATGAGCTGCCCGCTGGAGGAGACATTGGGGCTGACGGCAGCCAGAAAGTTGGTTTCGTTTCGCAGGGCTTCGTAGTCGGTCAGCTTCAAGGTCTGCATGGCGCTGGGGTCTTGGCGGACACCGCCGCGCATGTCGGCACCGGGGTGAATCATAATCATGTTGGAGCCCATCTCGGAGATTTGCGCCTGGATGCTTTTCTTCGAACCTTGTCCGATGGCAAGCATCGTGATGACGGACGCCACGCCGATGATGATGCCCAGCATGGTGAGGAATGCGCGCAGCTTGTTGTTGTTCAAGGCTCGCAAGGCTATTTTGAAAAGGTTTGTTCCGTTCATATCGTTTTAATGGAAAGTTTAAAATTAATCCCTAATCCTTAATCCCTTATCCCTCATTCCTCCTCCTGCTTAGGCAATGCTGCCAGGGCTTCGGCTGCATTCTGGATTTGGGTGTTGATGGTGTCGTCCTTGATTTGCCCGTCGCGCAGCACGATGTTGCGGCTGCTGTACTGGGCTATTTCGGGGTTGTGGGTGACGAAGATGATGGTGCGTCCTTCGGCATGCAGCTTTTGGAACAGTACCAGAATCTCGAAAGAAGTACGGGTGTCCAGGTTACCCGTAGCTTCGTCTGCCAGAATAACGGCGGGATTGTTCACCAAGGCGCGGGCGATGGCTACGCGTTGCATCTGACCGCCGGACATCTGATTGGACTTATGTTCCAGTCGGTCGCCCAGCCCCACGGCTTGCAGGGCTTCGATGGCACGTCTCCGCCTTTCGGAAGCCGAGACGGAGGAGTTATACATCAGCGGTAGCTCCACATTCTCCACGGCAGTGGTTTTGGGCAGCAGGTTGTAACTCTGGAATACGAAGCCGATTTTACGGTTGCGCAGTACGGCACGTTGCGGCTTGCTCATGGTGCGTACGGAGATGCCGTCCAGCAGGTATTCACCGCTGGTGGGCGTGTCCAGGCAGCCGAGGGTATTCAGCAAAGTAGACTTTCCGGAGCCCGATGTACCCATGATGGTGACAAACTCGCCTTCGCGGATGGTGAACGAGACGCCGCGCAGGGCATGCACGGTTTCGTCCCCCACCTGGAAGTTGCGTTTGATATTTTGAAGTTCAATAACTGCTTTACTCATAATTATTTTTTTGTATTATTTCCCATTCTTCTTCTTACTCCCCGGAGGGCCAGGCATGAACGGACTCTTCTCACCGCCGGGAGCTTCCTGGCTCATGTCCGGAGCGCCGCTGCCGGGCATGCTGCCGATGGTGGCTTCGGTCACCACTACGGTACCTTCGTTAATGCCGCTGATAATTTCCGTGTTGACTCCGTTGGAGATACCTATCTTCACCGGATGGGCGGTAAAGGTGTTGCCTTCGCGGGTCCAGAGTTTATGTTCCCCTTCGCAATCCTTCACGATATCATTGTCGCCGATAAGCGGTTTTTCGGGGTTGAAGCGCAGGGCACGGGCAGGAGCGCACAGTACGTCTTTGCGGTCGAGGGTGAAGATGGTGACGTTGGCTGTCAGGCGTGGTTTCAGTTTCAGGTCCGGGTTGTGGGCGGAGATGACTACTTCGTAGGTCACAACCGTGCTGGTGCTGGTGCTCGACGTGCTGCTTGAGCTGGCATCTCCCAGACGAATTTGTGTGACCACTCCTTCGAACACGTCATTCGGGTAGGCGTCTACGGTAAACGTGGCGCGCTGTCCCTCTTCCACACCGCCTATGTCTGCTTCGTCCACGTCGGCCACAACCTGCATCTGCGTCAGGTCGGCAGCGATGGTGAACAGTGTCGGTGTCTCGAAGCCGGAAGCCACGGTCTGTCCTGCTTCCACGTCGCGGCTGATGACCACACCGTCGATGGGAGAGGTGATGGTGGCGTAGGAGAGGTTGCGTTCAGCCTTTGCCAGTGATGCCTGGCTGCTTTCGTAGTTGCTCCGGGCCTTCTCGTAGTTATAGACGGACTGCTCATAGTCCGTGGCGGCGATGAGCTGCTTTTCGTTCAGCGTCTTGTTGCGCTCGTAGAGTTTTTTCTGGTACTCGTATTCGGCCTTTGCACCGTTGTAGGCGGCGCGTTGCGAAGCAAGTTCGCTTTGCAGTGTCACGCGGTCCATCTCGGCAATGAGTTGGCCTTTGGTTACTACGGAATTGTAGTCTACATGAATCTTGTCGATGATACCGCTCACCTGGGTACCCACTTCCACTTCCGTCACCGGTTCGATGGTCCCCGTGGCGGTTACGGATTCGGAAATCTCGCCTTTATGGATGGTTGCTGTGGCGTAGGTCACCTTGTGCTTGGCCTTGGCACCACCGAAGAGCCATACGCCGCCGCCCACTATGATTACGGCAGCTACGGCAATGAGGATGATTCTTTTTTTGTTCATATATATAAGGTATTATAATTCGATTTTTTCTCCTTGATAAAACTTCAGTAGCTGCATATTCAGTATGGCCATGTATTTGGCTTGCAGTGTCTCCTGCTGTGCGCTGAGCAGATTGCTTTTCTCAGTCAGCAGTTCTACGGTATTCTTCATGCCCAGGTTGAACTGCTCTTGAATCAGTTCATAGCTGGTCTGCGTACTTTTCAGTTTCTCTGTGGCGGCGGCGTAGCGCTGCTGGGCGCTGTTGGCATCGAGCCAGAGGGTTTCGATGGTCTTGTACAGCGTTTTTTGGTCGTCCAGCAGGTCCAGTTCGCTGGTCTGCTTCTGAATCTTGGCTTTCTCTACGGCACTCTTGGTCTGCCGGTTGCTGAAGATAGGCACGCTTACGGTGAAGCCCAGCGAGTTGTTCCAGTTCTGTTTGACTTGCTCGCTGAAGGTGAAGTCATTGCCGTTGGCATGGCTGGTTCCGATGCCGGCGCTGAGGCTCAGCGTAGGCAGATAGCCAGCGCGGGCAATTTTGATGTCGAGGTCGGATGTCTGTATATTCAGTTTGCCGGCTTCTATTTCCGGACGGAGCACGAGGGCAGAACGGTAAACGTCCGTTTTGGTGGGCAGGGGTGCCAGTACGTTTTCCGTGCCGAGGGCGGGGATGTAGAGGTTCATCTCGGATTCGCCGTCCAGTTCCAGGAGTTGTTTCAGTTGTAGTTTGTAATCTTGCAGGGTGGCTTGTGCGGTCACCAGTTGGTACTTGTCGGTGCTTACCTGCGCTTCCAGTTGTGCCAGGTCGCTTTTGGCTATGCTTCCTGCTTCGAGAAGCTGGCGGGCGCGTTCGCATTCGGCTTGGCTCACTTCCAGGGTCGATTCGTTCACTTTCACGGCTTCGGCGGCGTAGAGTATCTGTACGTAGGTTTGTGCGATACTTTCTTCGATGCTGTTCTCGCTCTGTGCTACGCTAAGTTCGGCAATGCGGTTGTTCAGTTGCTGTTGTTTGATGGTGTTGAGGCGCTTCCCGCCGTTGTAGAGGGTCCAGTTGGCATCGATGCCGTAGCTGCCGTTATAGGAAGTCTTGCTCTGGCTGCTGGTGATGTTGTCGCCGTCGATGATGGTGTTTGTCTCGCTCTTCGGGCGATTCACGACACGCTGGCTCACACTGGCCGAAAGGCTGGGGAAGAGAGCGGCTCGGGCGGTCTTTACATCTACCTGGGCACTTTCCGCACTGAGGCGGTTCTTGCGGATGGTGATGTTTTGCTGCAAGGCATAGTCGATGCACGCTTGCAAGTCCCATTGGGCGGGCAGGCTGTCGGCTGGCTGCTCGGAACTGCCGGGTATCTGCGTGGAAGTGCCGTTTTGGGCGGCCACTCCCATGCAGCTTGCCATACATAGCGCTATCACTGTCAATCTTTTTACGTTCGTCATATCTTCGTTATTCTATGGTTTTACATTTGCAAATGTAGTAGGGTGGAGAAAGGATTGCAAAAGTGATAGACGTTGGGGAAATTTTCCTCGCCTAAAATCTTTTTTGTACCGATGAATGGGAGAAGTCTTTTTTCTGTTCAACTTTTCACCTTTTTATTTGTTCTTTATATAAAAGTATTTTATATTTGTAATCATTATAATTTTATCGGCATGAAACAGACTGCGGTAAACATTTGGCGTTTTTATTTGGAAGGTTTTCGAAGTATGACGTTAGGGCGTACTTTGTGGCTTATCATTCTTGTGAAGTTATTCATCATGTTCTTCATTCTCCGCCTTTTCTTCTTCCCACGGTTTCTGAATACCCCCGTGGTGGGCGATGACAAGGAAGGCTATGTCAGTAATGAGCTTATCCATCGGAGTCTGGGCGACTAAACACGGAGACACAGAGTTTATTTCCTTGCCCTTATAAATTCTCCGTGTCTCTCTGTTCTTACCCGATAACTTAAAAACTTAATAATTCATAACTTATAACTCATAACTTGATTCTTATGCTTGGACACATTGACACTTCCCTGATTGACTGGTCGAGAGCCCAATTTGCCTTGACCGCCATCTATCACTGGATTTTTGTGCCGCTGACACTTGGACTGGCGGTAATTATGGGCATCATGGAGACAGCGTACTACCGTACGGGTGACGAATTTTGGAAACGTACTGCCAAATTCTGGATGAAGATTTTCGGTATCAACTTTGCTATTGGTGTAGCAACCGGTATTATTCTGGAATTTGAATTCGGTACGAATTGGAGTAATTACAGTTGGTTTGTGGGCGACATCTTCGGTGCGCCGCTTGCCATCGAGGGTATTTTGGCTTTCTTTATGGAAGCAACGTTTATCGCCGTCATGTTCTTCGGCTGGGATAAGGTGAGCAAGCGTTTCCACCTGGCATCTACTTGGCTCACGGGGCTGGGCGCCACGATTTCTGCCTGGTGGATTCTGGTTGCCAATGCGTGGATGCAGAATCCCGTAGGTATGGAGTTCAATCCCGATACGGCACGCAACGAGATGGTGGACTTCTGGGCTGTGGCCACTTCGCCGATGGCTGTCAACAAGTTCTTCCACAGTGTGCTGTCCGGCTGGGTGCTGGCTGCCGTGTTTGTAGTGGGGGTGAGCTGCTGGTATCTGTGGAAGAAGCGCGAGAAGAAATTTGCGCTGGCAAGTGTAAAGATTGCCGCATGGGTAGGTCTGTGTGCCGCTGTGCTCTCTGCCTGGACGGGTGATGGCTCGGGCTATCAGGTGGCGCAAAAGCAGCCGATGAAGCTGGCTGCTATGGAAGGCTATTATGAAGGGCGGCAAGGTGCCGGATTGGTAGCGTTCGGGCTGCTGAATCCTGCCAAGCAGACACCGCAGGACGGAGTAGACCCATTCCTTTTCCGTGTGGAAATTCCTAAGATGCTGTCGCTGCTTGCCGAGCGCAAGATGGATGCTTTTGTTCCCGGCATCAATGACCTGCTGAAAGGTGGATATCCGTTGAGCGACGGTACCGTAGCGCTTTCGGCAGAAGAGAAAATAGAAAAAGGAAAAACGGCCATCGGTGCGTTTGCCGCCTATCGTGCAGCCAAGGCTGCGGGCAATGAGGCGGATGCAGAGGTGGCTGCCAAAGTGTTGAAAGATAATGTAGCCTATTTCGGTTACGGTTATATCAAGGACGTGAACGAGCTGGTGCCCAATGTGTCCCTTACGTTCTACATGTTCCGTGTGATGGTGATGTTGGGTGGATACTTCATCCTCTTCTTTATTGTGGTGCTGTTCCTGGCCTATAAGAAAGACTTGTCGCGGATGCCATGGATGCATTGGGTGGCTATGCTCACCATTCCGCTGGGCTATCTGGCTGGACAAGCCGGATGGGTGGTTGCCGAGTGTGGTCGCCAGCCGTGGGCCATCCAAGATATGCTGCCCACGAGTGCCGCCATCTCTAAGCTGGATGTAGGCTCCGTGCAGACCACGTTCTTTATCTTCCTGGTACTTTTCACTGTCATGCTGATTGCTGAGGTGGGAATTATGCTGAAGGCCATTCGCAAAGGTCCTGAAACCGAAACGCACACACCGTCACATAACTCATAACTTATAACTCATAACTCACAATGAATGCTTATATATTTCTTCAACACTATTGGTGGTTTGTAGTCTCTTTGCTGGGAGCACTACTGGTATTCCTGCTGTTCGTGCAGGGAGGTAATTCGCTTCTGTTCTGTCTGGGGAAGACGGAGGAGCAGAAGAAGATGATGATTAATTCTACGGGACGGAAGTGGGAGTTCACGTTTACAACGCTCGTCACGTTTGGAGGTGCGTTCTTTGCTTCGTTTCCGTTGTTCTATAGTACCAGTTTCGGAGGGGCCTATTGGCTGTGGATGATTATTCTGTTCAGCTTTGTGTTGCAGGCTGTCAGCTACGAGTTTCAGTCGAAGGCGGGAAATCTGCTGGGCAAGACAACGTATCGCACGTTCCTGGTGATAAACGGAGTGGTAGGTCCGGTATTGCTGGGTGGGGCAGTGGCCACGTTCTTCACGGGGTCTAACTTTTATATCAATAAAGGGAATATCGCAGATGCGGCAATGCCGGTTATCAGCCAATGGGCTAACGGCTGGCATGGTTTGGATGCGTTGCTTAATCCGTGGAATGTGGTGCTGGGGCTGGCTGTGTTCTTCCTGGCACGTATCTTGGGAGCGCTTTATTTTATTAATAATATCAATGAGGATGATTTGGTGAAACGCTGCCGCCGGGCACTTTGGGGAAATACGGCGTTGTTCCTGGTATTCTTCCTGGCCTTCGTCATCCGCACGCTGCTTGCCGACGGCTATGCTGTACGCCCGGAAACGGGAGAGGTGTTCATGGAACCTTACAAGTATCTGACGAACTTCCTGCAGATGCCGGTAGTGCTGCTTGTATTCCTGGTTGGTGTGGTGGCTGTGCTCTGGGGCATTATCCGCACGCTGTGGAAGCCGGCATTCGACAAGGGTATCTGGTTTGCCGGTGCAGGGACGGTGCTTACGGTATTGGCACTGCTGCTTGTGGCAGGCTATAACAATACGGCCTATTATCCGTCTACCCACGACCTGCAAAGCTCACTCACGTTGGCAAACAGTTGCTCGAGCCAGTTCACACTGAAGGTTATGGCTTATGTCTCTATCCTTGTTCCTTTCGTTCTTGCCTACATCTTCTACGCTTGGCGCAGCATCGACAATCGCAAGATTGATGCGAAGGAGATGGAAGAGGGAGGACACGCGTATTAATTAAAAATTAAGAATTAAAAATTAAAGGAGGATGTGTCATCTGTGTGCTATTAACTGTTTTGATACATCCTCTTCTTATTCTTTTGTTCGCATCTCATTTAGCTGGAATTTGGGTACCAGTTTCATCAATCGTAGAATCTGTCCTTGCCTTTTCTTTATGTAAGGGGAGGGGTGTGCTGAGTCGAAGCGTATGGGGTTGGGCAATGTTGCCGCTATTAGTGCGCACTGTCCGGCAGAGAGCTTGGCTGCTGTAGTCTTGAACTTGTATTTGGCGGCAGCTTGTGCGCCATAGATGCCTTTTCCCATTTCGATGGAGTTGAGATAGACCTCCATGATACGTTCTTTGGACCAGAAGAATTCTATCAGTACGGTGAAGTAGACTTCCAGTCCTTTACGTACCCAGGAAGACTGGGGCCATAGGAATACATTCTTTGCCGTCTGCTGGCTGATGGTGCTTGCGCCCCGTTTCCGTTTTCTTGTTTCATTCTCCTTTATCGCTTTCTGTATCTCGATGAAATCGAATCCGTTGTGTGTGGCAAACCGGTTGTCTTCCGAGGCAATGACGGCCATAGGCAGGTGAGGGGATATCTTGTCGGAAGATACCCAAGTGTGGTGCCAGCATGGACTTTCACCCTTAAAGACCTGTTGCACGCTGCGAATAACCATCAGTGGCGTGATGTAGACGGGTACAAAACGATAAGCCACTACCGCTAGGATAGTGGAAATAAAGAAGAATAATATGATGTTGCGGAGGAACCGCAAAGGCTTCGGGAGTTTCATGGAGAGAGTGCCAATGTGATTAATGTGTTAATGTGCCAATATGCATATTGGCACATTAACACATTAATCACTTTACCATATTAATTAGCTGCCTCCGCATTCTTAATCATCTGTTCGCTGGCATACATATATACCTCTACGCGTCGGTTCTGGTCGGCAGACAGACTTTCGTCGTATTCGTTGTATCCCACGCCTTCCACTTTCTTGAACTGGGCCGGAGATACGCCGCAATCCTGCAAATAGTTCTCTACGGCATAGGCGCGGTTCTTGGAAACTTTCATGTTGGCTTCGTAAGTACCCACTTTGTCGGTATGGCCGATGATGGCGATATCGGTTGTCGGGTCTTCCTTCAGAATCTGTGCGAGTTCGCGCAGGGAAGCCTTTGCCTCGTTGCTCAGTGCTGCGGAGTTGAAGCCGAAAAGAATACCTGCCGCAAAGGATACTTTGACAGCCGGCAAGCCGTTTGCATCCGTCACCTGCTCCACTTGGGCGCCTTCAATCTTGGCAGCTTCGGCAGCCTTCTTGTCCATCTTGTGTCCGATGGCAACGCCGGCACCCGTACCTACTGCAGCACCTACCGCAGCTCCAATGGCTGCCCCCTTGCCTTTACCTATCAGTCCGCCGATAATGGCACCTGCTGCTGCACCGGAGCCACCGCCGATTATTCCACCTTTGGCCTTGTTGTTCATTGTGCCGCAACTGCCCAGCAGCAATGCGCCGCACAAAAGCAATACTGTAAATTTCATCTTCTTCATAACTCTTTTTCTTTAAAAGTTGACTTTATCTTTAATGTTGCAAATTTATGTATATAATAACCATATTCTTCTTTCTAAAGTTCGCCAGTTCTGTCCTTTTTTAGAGAATTTTCCTTTTGATGAGGACGAACCAGGCTGTCAGTATAAGACCTTTGGCAATGGTCGTTCCACTTACTGCCCACCAGATGGCATCCACTCCCATACCCATGTGCACCAGCAGTAACGCCACCGGAATACGCATGTAATTGCATCCGATGCTGACAATGGCAGGCGGCACTGTCCGTCCCAGTCCGTAGAACACGCCCTGCATGGTAATTTCCATCATCATGAACATTTGCGAATAGCCGTCGATGCGGAGGAAATCTCCGCCCACACGGTAGGCTTCGGCCTCGGGTACGAAGATAGAGAACACCTCGCTGCCGAAGAAGATGAACAGTAGTGAGCAGAGGCTTCCGAATACGCCCGTCATCCACATGGTGGTGCGCCATGCTTGCTTCACGCGCGACTTCTGCCCCGCGGCATAGTTCTGGGCGATGAACGTACTCAGCCCCGTGGAGAATCCTTGCGAAGTATTCCAGGTAATGGCCTCGATTTGTCCACCGGTGGTGAATGCCATCAGTCCGATGTGTCCTCCCTGCTCCGAGGCGGTGCGCGAGAGGAACATATTGACGAAGGCAAATAGCGTGTTCAGCGTAGCCACGGGCAGCCCGAGCTTGAAGATGCGCCGGGTGTACTTCTTTTTCAGCGGAACGATAAAGGAGAAACCTCCGAGCACGGCGCTTTTCCCCCGGAGTTTGTAGACGAAGATGCCGAATACTGTAGCTTCGGAAAGCCATGTGGCAAGTGCCGCGCCCACTGTTCCCCAACCGAAGCCGAAGATGAACAGAGGGTCGAGGACGATGTTCATTATCAGTCCCGTCCCGCTGATGTAGAACGGAATCTTGCTTCGTCCTGCCGCGTTGTAGATGCCCGTAAAGGCAGCGGAGAGAAAGATGAAAGGCAGTCCCGTCGACACGATGCGCAGATAAGTCACGGCGGCGTCCGTGATATGCTGTTTCAGCTCGAAGATGTTCAGGATGGGGCGGGCGAAAAGGAAGAGCAGGCCTCCCCAGCAGACGGAGATGAGCAGGGCAATCGTAATGTTGTGCGAGGCAAAGCTGCGTGCGTCCTCTTCGCTGCGTGCACCGATGGACTGGCCTACGCTGACTTCGGCGCCCACTTTATTGAGCAAGGCGATGGAGCCGGACATCCACGTCAGTATGCCTACCGCACCTACTGCAGCCATGGACTCACTGCCCAGACGCCCTACCCATGCCATGTCCGTCAGGCTGTAGGCCATCTGGATGAACGAGGTGGCCATGATGGGCATTGCCAGCGTGAAAAGCTGGCGGTTGATGGGGCCTTGTGTCAGATTCTTTGTTCCTTGCACGTTGACGGGTTTTTAGGTAAACAATGTGTTGTTCATCCCCTTTTCCGCTTTCTGCGGAGACGGTGGCGGCGTTTCTGCTTGTACTTTCGTATCTTGGCATATACCAGCCAGATGAAGAGCAGACCGAAAACGGCGAAGATGAGCAGCACGATGCCTGTGTTGAGATTGTCACCTTTCACGCGGCTCCACATCTCGAGCACCAGTTCCGTGCGGTCGCCGAAGTCGCGTATCATGGCGCAGCGTTCCACTACTCAGCGGTCAGGATATTGTACCGGGTCTATCTGCAGGCTGTCGGCTCCGGGCAGGGGGCCGAAGAAGTAGCTGAGGTCGGAGTGCACGTCGAGCGTGGTATCGGTCTTGGCCTCCATGATTTCCGGTGTGGCTACGGCGCTGACGTAGCCGATAGCATCCATGTTGCGCAGTGCCACGGAAGGCTGGCAGAGGTAGTTGATGAAATAGCTTGCCGCCTTCACGTTGCGGGCGTAGCGGGGGATTACCCAGCCGTCGTACCAGATGTTGCTGCCTTCGCGGGGGACGGTGTAGTCCAGTTCCACACCCACGGCATCGGCCTCCTCGATGGCCCAGACGGCATCGCCGCTCCAGGTGAAGTTAATCCACGCCTTGTTCTTGGTCATCATTTCCTTGCCGAAGTCGGCTTCCCAGCCGGCGATGTTGGGTTTCATCTCCTTGAGGCGTTGCTCGGCCAGAGCGATGGCCTGCGGGGAGTTGTCGTTCATCAGTTGCTCTACTGTGACGGTGCTGTCGGCCAGCTCCCGGGCGTGGGCGTAGATGATGGCGGTACCGTAGGCATCGCGGTAGCTGTCCTTCATCAGTATTTTGCCTCGGTTTTTGGAGTCCCAGAGGATGTCCCATGTGCCGGCCTCTTCGGCGGTAATAAACTTTTTGTTGAAGAGGATGCCAGCGGTGCCCCACATGTAGGGTACGGCATAGTCCTCGGTCTGGCGTTCCGGTTGCGAGGTCTTGTTCAGCTCGTGGCGAATGTAGGGCGACACGTTGGGGATGTAGTCCGGCGTGTGGCCGAAGTTGCGGTCGATGGGTAGCAGGAGGTCTTTGCGAAGCATACGTTCGATGATGTACTCCGAGGGGCATACGACGTCGAAGTCCTCGTGCCCGCGCTCAATTTTGGTGAGCATGATTTCGTTGATATCGAACACCTGGTAGATGATACGGAGGTCTTCGCCCGTCTGCTGCTTGTACCAGTCGGGAAATTCGGCAAGCACATCTTCATCGATGTAGTCCGCCCAGTTGTATATCTTCAGTACACGGCTGCGCTCTTCTGTAGAGTTTCCACAAGAGGAGAGGGATGCGATGCAGCACAGTAGAATCAGTATGTTTATTATCCTTTTCATCATCTTGTTCCTGACAATTGATAACTTATAACTCATCACTCACATCAATCGTTTTTCGTCCGTTCGGCCCGCTTGTTGATTACAATCAGCAGCACCAGCACCGTCACGAAGATGATGGTGGAGAGTGGCCGCAGTTCCGGCGTCAGTCCACCCTTGCGCGCATCGGCGTAGATGTAGGTGGAGAGCGTTTCCAGCCCCTGGTTGCCGATGGTGAAGATGGTCACGGCAAAGTCGTCGATGGAGAGCGTGAAAGCAAGGATGAATCCGCTTATCATACCCGGAAATATCTCCGGAAGAATAACCTTGCGCAGTGCCTGGAACGGTGTGGCGCCCAGGTCGAGTGCCGCCTCGTAGACATTCTGGTTCATCTTCTTGAGCCGGGGCATTACGCTGAGCACCACGTAGGGCGTGCAGAAAGTGATGTGTGCCAGTACCACTGTGGTGAATCCTTGCGATATGCCGAAGCTGACGAACAGCAGGAACAGCGACACACCGGTGATAATGTCTGCATTCATCATCGGGATGGCATTGGCGAAGTTCATTACCTGCCGTGTGCGCGAGCGCAGATTGAAGATGCCGATGGCTGCAATGCTGCCCAGCGCCGTACTGGCGGTGGCGGCAAGCAGGGCAATGGCGAATGTGTTCCAGATGGCATTTATCAGCGAGTGGTGCATCCCGCCCGTAAACAAGGAGCTGTACAGCTTGGTGGAGAATCCCGTCCAGTTGCCCAGCACCTTTGCCTCCGTGAAGGAGAATATCATAATAATTAAGATGGGCGAGTAGAGCAACGCCAGCAGCAGCCACAAGTAGCCGCGGGTTAAGATTCGTGTCATCATATCACACCTCCGCTTTCATTCGATGCCCCGTCCTCCTCGTTGGTAAAGAGGATGGTGATGCCTATCAGCAGCAGCATGATGAGCGAGAGGGCGGCACCGTAGTTCCACATTCCGTTGTAAATATTCTCTTGCACCGTGGTGCCGAACAGTTTGATGTTGTTCATCGTCAGCAACTCGGCAATGGCAAAGGTAGAAACCGTAGGCATAAACACCATCACTATGCCGCTCATCACTCCCGGCATGGAGAGCGGCAGAATCACCTTGCCGAATACGCGGGTAGGAGAGGCTCCCAAGTCCTGCGCAGCCTCAATCAGATTGTGGTCCATCTTCTGAAGAGTGTTGTAAATGGGGTATATCATGAACGGCAGGAAGTTGTAGACCATACCGAACACAAGGGCACCTTCGCCCAGCGGCAGGTTCAGGAAGTCGAACAGCGCCACTGTGGCAAGCGTACGTATCAAGATATTCACCCACATGGGGAGGATGAACAGCACCACCATGGTGCGTGAGGTGTTGAATTGCTTCTGGCTCAGGATATACGCTGCCGGATAGCCCAGCAGCAGGCAGACCAGCGTGGTGATAACGGCTATTCCGATGGAGTAGACAAACGTGTTCATCGCTTCGGGGTGCATCATGAACTTGCGGAAGTTGGCCAGCGTAAACGCTCCCCCTTCGTCCGTAAAGGCATAGAGCACGATGAGCAGTAGCGGTACTATGACAAATACAAGCAGAAACAGCGCGTAGGGTACCGTCCAGTTGCGCCGGCGCATGAAGAAATGGGATAACTTATTGAGCACTTCCTTCCTTATTAAGAGATTGAACAATCCGTATATTTTGGAGGGGCGATGGTGATACCTACACGGTCGCCGTCGTCCCACACGTCGTTGGTGTCGACAAAGATATCTTCGTCCCAGTCCGTAAACACGGTCAGGTGGTAATGGTTTCCTTTGTAGAGGATGAATTTCACTTCACCCGTCAGACGGCCGTCCTCTTCGTTGTCTTCGAGGATGACGTGCTGGAAGTCTACTTCCACTTGCACGGCGCTGCCCGGTTCGATGCCTTGCACGGGCAGGCACTCGAAGTTGCAGCCTAGGAACTCTACATGTGTCTCGTCCACCAGCTTTCCTTCGAAGGTGTTGCAGGTGCGTTCCTTCTTCATCACATGGATGTCGAAGGGCTTCACCAGCAGACCGACTTCGCGTCCTGCCTCGAAGGCATGGTAGTCCTGCACCATCAGCTCGTAGCCTTCGCGCGTCTGCACCAGCATTTCGTAGTGCACACCCTTGAAGATGCAGCTGGTTACGGTCCCCGTCAGCTGTGCGGCGTCGGATACATCGAAGATGTAGATGTCTTCGGGGCGAATCACTACGTCTACCTGCATCTGCTCGCCAAATCCCGTGTCCACGCATTCAAATTCGTGTCCGCAGAAGGTGACGGCTTTATCCTTTATCATAACTCCGTTCAAGATGTTGCTTTCACCAATGAAGTCTGCTACGAAGGAGTTGATGGGTTCATTGTAGATGTCCGTCGGCACGCCTATTTGCTGGATGCGTCCTTCGCTCATCACGACGATGGTATCGCTCAAGGTCAGTGCCTCTTCCTGGTCGTGGGTCACATATACGAAGGTGATGCCCAGCTTCTGGTGCATCTCCTTTAGCTCCATCTGCATGTCCTTGCGCATTTTTAGGTCCAGGGCGGCAAGGGGTTCGTCCAGTAGCAGCACTTCGGGTTCGTTGACGATGGCTCGGGCAATGGCTACGCGCTGTTGTTGCCCGCCGGAGAGAGAGTCTACATCGCGGTCCTCATAGTCCGTCATGCCCACCATGCGCAGGGCTTGCTTTACCTTCTTCTCGATGGTGGCGCCGGGCAGCTTCTTCAGCTTCAGCCCGAAAGCAATGTTGTTGAACACGTTGAGGTGGGGGAAGAGGGCGTATTTCTGGAACACGGTGTTCACCGGACGCTTGTGCGGCGGTGTCTGTGTGATGTCCTTTCCGGCAATGGTGATTACTCCTTCCGAAGCAGTCTGAAAGCCTGCAATGAGGCGCAACAAGGTAGTCTTTCCGCAACCGGACGGTCCCAATATGGTTACAAACTCGCCCTTACGGACAGACAAATTCACATCATTCAGCACGGCCTTGTCTCCGAAGAATTTCGATACGTGCTCCACACCGATGATGCAATCGGACTTTTGCATAAGCGTCTTTTACTTTATCCAAACGAATTAAACAAATCTCAGAAGAAAGCTGAAATAAAATCAAAACAGTTTCTCAGGCTTTCAAAAAAGCGGGTGCAAAGTTACATAATTTATCGGGATTTTTCGCCTTACTCTAAAATTCATTATTCCTATGAAGTTAAAATAATAAGTAATACCTTTGTTGGCAGTATTGATATTAAAACTTAATAACATGATGGAAAAGAAGATTGTACTCATCACCGGAGCCTCCTCGGGAATAGGGGAAGGCTGCGCGCGTAAATTTGCCATGAACGGTTACCGGCTTATACTCAATGGCCGTAATGTGGAGAAACTGAATGCTGTAAAGAAAGAATTGTTGGAGAAATATGGAGCCGATGTGTATCTGCTTCCTTTCGATGTCCGCGACCGGCAGGCTGCCCGTGCCGCCCTCGAATCCCTTCCGGAGGAATGGAAGGCGATAGACATACTGGTGAACAATGCCGGACTCGTCATTGGGGTGGACAAGGAACATGAAGGCAATCTGGATGAATGGGACATTGTCATCGACACTAACGTGAAAGCCTTGCTTGCCATGACCCGCCTCGTGGTTCCCGGTATGGTGGAGCGTGGCCGTGGTCATGTTATCAATATGGGGTCCATTGCCGGAGATTACGCTTATCCGGGAGGCAGTGTGTACTGTGCTTGCAAGGCTGCCGTCAAGGCCCTTTCCGACGGACTCCGCATCGACCTGGTGGATACCCCGGTACGCGTAACGAATATCAAGCCGGGGTTGGTGGAAACCAATTTCTCCGTCGTCCGTTTCCGTGGTAACCGGGAGGCGGCCGATAATGTATATAAAGGTATACGCCCGCTGACCGGCGACGATATAGCCGAAGTGGTCTATTTCGCCGCTGCCGTCCCCGAACATATCCAGATTGCGGAAGTGCTGGTGATGCCTGCCAACCAGGCCACGGGGACAATTGTCAGCCGGAAATAGAATTTGTATAAGGATATGATAAAATGATACTATTTTATCTTCGGGGAAACGCCTACATTTGCGCACAGCTAAATGAATATAGAATCTAAACAAGAAAAGCATGAATTTCAAGAAACGAACAAATTTCCTCTTTGGAGTACTGCTGCTGACCGGCAGTTTGTTGGCTCAAAACGTATGTGTATCCACTCCGAAAACCTCTTTGGTGCTTTCGGCTCCTGAAGGCGGTACACTGAGACACTTGTATTATGGTAACAGACTTTCTGAAGCCGACTTGCAGAATATCTCTGCGGCAGAAGCGAGCCATGCAGCCTATCCCGAATATGGATTGAACGCTCCCGTGGAGACGGCCCTCGCTGTGAAGCATGCCGACGGTAACATGACCCTCCAGCTCGAAGTGCTGAATGTGACTACCGAGAAGGAAGGGAATGCCGTGACGACTGTCGTGGCGCTGAAGGACAAGGTGTATCCCTTCTTCGTCAACGTCTGTTACCGTGCCTGGCAGGATGCCGACGTGATAGAATCCTGGACTGAAATCTCCCATCAGGAGAAGAAGCCGGTGGTGCTCAATCAGTTTGCTTCCGGCTATCTGCCCATCCGCCGTGGCGATGTATGGCTATCCCATCTCTCCGGCTCCTGGGCCAATGAAGGGGTTTTGACGCAGGAACCTCTCACTCCGGGCATGAAGGTTATCAAGAATAAGGACGGTGTGCGCAATTCTCATACTGACCATGCCGAAGTGATGTTCTCCCTTGACGGCCGTCCGCAGGAGAACACGGGCAACGTGATTGGTGCAGCCCTCTGTTACAGCGGCAACTACAAGCTCCGCATTGAGACACACGATGATGAATACCACCATTTCTTTGCCGGAATCAACGAAGAGAACTCTACTTATTCCTTGAAGAAGGACGAACTTTTCCGCACTCCCGAACTTGCCCTGACTTATAGTAATGAAGGCTTGAGTGGCGGCAGCCGTAACTTCCATCGCTGGGCACGCCTGCACAAACTGGCGCACGGCACTACCCCCCGCAAGATTCTTTTGAATAGTTGGGAAGGCGTGTACTTTGACATCAACCAGCAAGGTATGGACCAAATGATGGCGGACATTGCCTCCATGGGTGGCGAGTTGTTCGTGATGGACGATGGCTGGTTTGGCGACAAGTATCCCCGTAAGAACGACAGCTCATCACTCGGCGACTGGGTGGTGGACAAGAACAAGCTTCCGAACGGCATTGAAGGCTTGCTGAGTGATGCCAAGAAACATGGCGTCAAGTTTGGCATCTGGATTGAGCCGGAGATGGCGAACACTACCAGCGAACTCTACGAGAAGCATCCCGACTGGGTACTTAAGGCTTCCGAACGTGACGTTGTGTTGGGACGCGGCGGCACGCAGGTAGTGCTTGACCTTGCCAATCCTGCCGTGCAGGACTTCGTTTTCGGTGTGGTAGACAACCTGATGACCTCTTATCCTGAAATAGATTACATCAAGTGGGACGCCAATATGTCTGTCCAGAACCACGGTTCGCAATATCTGACGAAGGATAATCAGAGCCACATGTACATCGAATTCCACCGCGGCTTCGAGAAAATCTGCCAGCGCATCCGTGCCAAATATCCCGACCTTACCATCCAGGCATGTGCCAGTGGCGGCGGTCGTGCCAACTACGGAGTGCTGCCTTACTTCGACGAGTTCTGGGTAAGCGACAATACCGATGCCCTGCAACGTGTCTATATGCAGTGGGGAACTTCCTATTTCTTCCCCGCCATCGCTATGGCATCGCATATCAGTGCTGCCCCCAATCATCAGACGTTCCGCACCATCCCTCTGAAATATCGGATAGACGTTGCCATGAGTGGTCGTTTGGGTATGGAAATCCAGCCCAAAAATATGACGGAAGAAGAAAAGGCTCTTTGCAAGAATGCCATTGCCGAGTACAAGACCATCCGTCCCGTAGTACAGTTGGGAGACATTTACCGCCTGCTCTCTCCTTATGACAAGCAAGGTGTGGCTTCTCTGATGTACGTGGCTCCGGAGAAGGACAAGGCAGTCTTCTATTGGTGGAAGACGGAACATTTCTGTAACCAGCACCTGCCGCGTGTGAAGATGGCAGGGCTCTGTGCCGACAAGCAATACCGGGTGCATGAACTGAACCGTATAGATAATGTTCCCTTGAACTATGAAGGAAAGACTTTCAGCGGTGCCTATCTGATGGCAAACGGGTTGGAGATTCCTTACACACATAAGGTGGACTACCACAAACAGACCGACTATTCAAGCCGTGTGCTTTATCTGGAAGAGGTGAAATGACGTGAATAAAGGTGAGGTTTAGCCGCGTAAAGGTGAACTTGAGCGGCGTAAAGGTGAGGTTGATGGGTACAGTTGGTACAGTGGTACAGCGTCTCTTCTATCTCACACACGCATGTATATAAATAATGTACGCGTTATGAAGTAATGTACATAAGCACATGTGTGTGAAGCAGAAGAGGCGCTGTACCCACTGTACCAATTGTACCACTGTTTGGATGTCCAACTTTTCTTTTCGTACCCTTTTGGGACTTTCAGGTAAGATGGAAGCATAAAAAAAGTCCCACAATACATTGATATTGTAGGACTTTTTTCTTTTTGTCGCCTTCTGACTTTGTTTCTATGTGAACCGCTTGGGGCTCGAACCCAAGACCCCAACATTAAAAGTGTTGTGCTCTACCTGCTGAGCTAGCGATTCAATCCTTCATTGCTGTTAAGCGGGTGCAAAGATAGATACTTTTTTGAAATTTGCAAAATAATATCATCTTTTTTCTTATCTTTGTCCCCATCAATCCTTGATATTAATCATTATCACTGAACATTAATCATTAAATACATGGCAACAGTAGACGATAAAAAGATTATCTTTTCTATGGTTGGGCTGAATAAAACCATTCAGCAGAACAACAAGCAGGTACTGAAGAACATTTACCTCTCGTTCTTCTACGGGGCAAAAATCGGTATCATCGGTCTGAACGGTTCGGGTAAATCGACCCTGCTGAAGATTATCGCCGGATTGGATAAGTCCTATCAGGGCGAAGTGGTGTTCTCGCCGGGATATTCTGTGGGATATCTGGCTCAGGAACCGTACCTCGACCCCACCAAGACCGTGAAGGAAATTGTAATGGAAGGCGTGCAGCCCATTGTGGACGCGCTGGCAGAATACGAGGAAATCAACCAGAAGTTCGGCTTGCCCGAATATTATGAGGACCAGGACAAGATGGACAAGCTCTTCTCCCGTCAGGCCGAATTGCAGGACATCATCGACGCGACCGATGCCTGGAACCTCGACAGCAAGCTGGAGCGTGCCATGGATGCCCTCCGTTGTCCGCCCGAAGACCAGTCCGTAGAACATCTTTCCGGTGGTGAGCGCCGCCGTGTGGCCCTTTGCCGCCTATTGTTGCAGAAGCCCGATGTGCTTCTCCTCGACGAGCCCACTAACCACCTTGATGCCGAATCTATCGACTGGCTGGAACAACACTTGCAGCAGTACGAGGGTACGGTGATTGCCGTGACGCACGACCGTTATTTCCTTGACCATGTGGCAGGCTGGATTCTTGAACTGGACCGTGGCGAGGGCATCCCCTGGAAGGGGAACTACTCCAGTTGGCTGGAACAGAAAACTAAGCGCATGGAGCAGGAAGAAAAGACAGCCAGCAAGCGCCGCAAGACACTGGAACGCGAGCTGGAATGGGTACGTATGGCTCCCAAAGCTCGTCAGGCAAAGGGGAAAGCCCGTCTGAACTCCTACGACAAATTACTGAACGAGGACGTGAAAGAGAAGGAAGAGAAGCTGGAAATCTTTATCCCGAACGGCCCCCGTCTGGGCAACAAGGTGATTGAAGCCAAGCAGGTGGCAAAGGCGTTCGGCGACAAACTGCTGTTCGACGACCTCAACTTCATGCTTCCACCCAACGGCATCGTGGGTATCATCGGCCCCAACGGTGCCGGTAAGACCACGCTTTTCCGCCTTATCATGGGACTGGAAAAGGCAGACAAGGGCGAGTTCGAGGTAGGGGAAACCGTAAAGGTGGCCTACGTGGACCAGCAGCATAAGGACATCGACCCTAACAAGAGTGTATATCAAGTCATTTCCGGTGGAAACGACCTGATTCGCATGGGTGGACGCGACATCAATGCGCGCGCCTATCTGTCCCGTTTCAACTTCTCCGGTGCCGACCAGGAAAAGCTCTGCGGAGTGCTTTCCGGTGGTGAACGCAACCGCCTGCACCTGGCGCTCTGCCTGAAGGAAGAGGGTAATGTGCTTCTGCTGGACGAGCCTACCAACGACATCGACGTGAACACGCTTCGCGCCCTCGAAGAAGGTTTGGAGGACTTTGCCGGATGTGCTGTGGTCATCAGTCACGACCGTTGGTTCCTCGACCGTATCTGTACGCATATCCTCGCTTTCGAAGGAGACTCCAATGTGTTCTTCTTTGAAGGTTCTTATTCAGAATATGAGGAAAATAAACAGAAACGTCTTGGGAAAGAAGAACCCACCCGTGTACGTTATAGAAAGCTCATGAATGATTGATTTCGGTGCGAATTTGAAAGTATATTCTTTTACTTGTTGACAATACGAAAGCCCTGCTGTAGAATGCAGGGCTTTTTTTGTTTAAAAATATCTCAAAAAAGCCTTTCTACCTTCAAAAAATGTAACATAAATATAACATTAATCTCGTTTTTATTAGTTATATTTGCGACTTAAAACATAAATTAATGTTTAATTAACACTATCTATTAACAAAAAACAGAATTATGAGAAAACATCTAATTCAATTCCTGTTGGTTGCAGTGTTGTCGGTATTTAGTGCCGCTGCATTTGCTCAGACTACAGTGAGAGGTCAGCTTGTTGATTCAGAAACAGGTGAACCGTTAGTGGGTGCCGCCGTCATGGTGGAAGGTACTACACAAGGATCGGTGACCGACATTGATGGCTATTTCAAGCAAAGCGTTGCTTCGAATGCGACATTACTATTCAAGTACGTGGGTTATAAAGACCAGAAGAAGAAGATTACGCAGAAGGGCGCTTCTGTGGATTTGGGTGCTATCCCAATGGAACCGGATGCTGTGATGCTGAAGGACGTAGTGATTACATCGTCAGTGGCGGTTGCCCGTAAGACTCCGGTAGCGGTGTCAACGATAACCCCGGTGTTTATTGAAGAAAAGTTGGGTACACAGGAATTCCCGGAAGTTCTGAAGTCTACTCCGGGTGTTTATGTTACAAAAGACGGTGGCGGTTATGGTGACGCACAGACCCGTGTCCGCGGTTTCGACAGCGAGAACGTGGCTATGATGATTAACGGTGTGCCGATGAACGGTATGGAGAATCAGAAGGTATACTGGTCCAACTGGGCCGGTCTGGCCGATGTGACAAGCTCCATGCAGGTACAGCGTGGTCTGGGGGCTTCCAAAGTTTCTTCTCCGGCAGTGGGAGGTTCTATCAACGTTATTACCAAGAGTACCGATGCCAAGAAAGGCGGTTTCATCTCTTACGGTATGGGTAATGATGGTTACAACAAGATTCTGTTCAGCGTTTCTTCCGGTTTGAGCAAGGACGGTTGGGCATTTACCTTATTGGGTGGCAAGACCTGGGGCGACGGATACATCCAGGGTACGGACTTTGAAGGTTACAACTATTTTGCCAGCCTTTCCAAACGTTTCAACGACAATCATCAGTTGACGCTTTCTGCTTTTGGTGCTCCGCAGTGGCACAATCAGCGTAACTATAACAACGCATTGACCATCAAAGAATGGCAGCGTGTTCAGCAATTCATGGGTGAGAAGAGTGCCTATCGTTACAATCCTACTTTCGGTTATCGCAAGGGACAAGCCTTCAACTCAAACCGCAATGCCTATCATAAGCCTCAGATTTCCTTGAATCACTTATGGCAGATTGACCATAAGTCAAGTTTGAGTACAGCTCTTTATGCTTCTATCGGCCGTGGTAACGGTTACAGCGGTACTGGTACTTCTGCTTATCGCAGCAAGTGGTATGGTGCCAGCAACGGATATACCAACGATGAGTTCCGTCTTGCCGACGGTACTTTCAACTATGATGCTGTCGACGCGTTGAACCAGGCAAGTACCACCGGTTCGCAGATGGTGATGGGCAAGGCCATGAACAACCACGAATGGTACGGTTTGCTTTCTACTTATACAACTAAGTTCGGCGAGTATCTGGATTTCTATGGCGGTGTCGACTTGCGTTATTACAAAGGCTTGCACCAGAACATCATTACCGATTTGTTCAGTGGTTCTTATTTCATTGATTCCAATCGTGACAATGTGTCTGCTGCCAATAACATTGCTGCTGCTGATCCGAATTTTGCCAAGAAGAAACTGGGTGTAGGTGACGTGGTTTACCGTAATTATGACGGTTATGTAATGTCCGAGGGTGCGTTTGGCCAGTTGGAGTACAACCGCGATAAGTTGAGCGCTTTCGTTGCCGGAGGTCTGTCAAACACCAGCTACTGGCGCTATGACCGCTTCTATTATGATGAAGCCCATGCCAAGAGTAGCAAGAAGCACTATCTGGGTGGAAATATCAAGGGAGGTGCCAACTATAACTTGAACGAAACGCAGAACATATTCTTCAATGCAGGTTTTATTACGCGCGCGCCTATGTTTGATACCTCTTTCATCAATTCACAGAATTCCCACGACCGCAACCAGGATGCTAAGAACGAAAAGGTAATGTCGTTCGAGGTGGGCTACGGTTTCCGCAATAGCTTGGTGGCTGTCAATCTGAATGCTTACTATACGCAATGGATGGACAAGAGCCTTTATGATTCTTACACAGCACGTGACGGTAGCCGCGCCACTCTGAATATGACCGGTGCCAATGCCAAGCACATGGGTGTTGAGGTGGATTTCAATATCCGGCCGACCACTTGGATGACCATCAACGGTATGTTCTCTTGGGGTGACTGGCGTTGGGACGGACTTGCTACCGGTTTCTACTACAATAATGAAGGACAGATGTACAATCCGAAGACAGAAGAGGTGATTGCTGCCGGCAGTGCCAATGTAGAAGACTATCGTTATAACATCCGTATGGATGATGTGAACGTAGGTGGTTCTGCACAGACTACCGCTGCTCTCGGTGTGACGGTGCGTCCGATGAAGGGATTGCGTCTCGGCCTCGACTGGAACTATGCAGCACGTCTTTTTGCAGACTATGACATCGAAGCTGACCAGGCCACTCCGGGCAAGGAGTATCAGGTGGCAAAACCCTGGAAGGTGCCCTCTTCTTATACGTTTGATTTGAATGCCGGCTATACGTTTGATTTCGGTAAAGTCTCCGCTACTTTGAGCGGCAATGTCAATAACCTTTTCGACCAGGAATACATCGCCGACGCATGGGATGGTTCTACTTGGGAAGATGCGATGGTGCTCTACGGTTTCGGACGTACGTTCTCCGTAGGTTTGAAGGTTAAATTCTAACTTAAACAGACATTAACGATATGAAAAATAAATATTACTTATATGGATTGTTTGCAGCGGCTCTCACATTGACCGGCTGTGACTACAACGAGGATCATTTTCCGGGCTACGACGAGCTGGCCCAGCCCAAAGATGTGTGGAACGATACCATCACATTGGCGGATGCTGACTATAAGACAATCGCCGGAATAGAGGCAAATAAAGAATTGGCCCTTTCCAAGGACCCGGAAGGAGAGACCTTCAAGGCGGCTTTAGAGGCTGTGGCAGGCAATAAATATTTCACCGAAGAGGCTCCTGCCGTATGGTATCTGCCTGCATACATTGCCAGCAAGTATCCTTATATGGACGACAATTCCAAGGTGACGGTTCATTATAAGAATTATGAGAATCTGCCGGAATATCTCAAGGCATTCAACGGGATGAAGGCATATGATATGAACAGCGATGACTATAAGGTGGTTTGGGGAGATAAGGTTTCTGTATCTTATATTTCTCCTTCTACATTGAACAAGATTCCTGCTGCATTGAAAGAGGGGGTTGCCAAACCTGCCGATGGTGAAATGCGCATGGTGAACTATGCTTATTCTGAAACCGAGCCCAGCTTTGGTGGTGGAGAGGGTGAACCAGAAGTTACCTACACGCCTATTTCGGAAATCGTAGCCGGAGAAAGTGCTGGTGAGTATAATGTGAAGGGAGAAGTGATTGCCACTTACGGTCGTGGTTTCCTGCTGAGTGACAAGACCGCATCCATTCTAGTTTATCTGAATGCTCCGGCCAATTATTCTGTGGGTGATGTGGTGACCGTTACGGGCACTACTTCCAAATATTCCGGACTGATGCAGTTTCCTCAAACCTCTACGCTGGCTTTGGTGGAACGCAGTGAGGAATTTGCTTATCCGACAGCTCAGGCTATGACCGGTGCCGAGATGGACGCATGGACTGCAAGTGCTGCTGTGAAGTATGTTTCCATTACGGGTAAGCTGACTATCAATAAAGAGAAAGGTTATTATAACCTGGTCGTAGATGGAGCGACCCGTCAAGGTTCTCTCTCTTATCCAGTAGCTGGTTTGGTAGATGATGCTTTGGACGGACAGAACGTGACTGCAATAGGTTATCTAATAGGTTACAGTGGTAGTTTTGTGAACATGATGACCACTTCAGTAGTTGCCGCAGGCAGCCAGAGTGAATATACACCAGTAGGTATTGTGGCTTTGTCAGCAGCGGGTGATTATAAGGTAAAAGGTACAGTGGCAGCCCTCTATGGTAGGGGCTTCTTGCTGAATGACGGTACTGGTTCTATATTGGTTTATCTCAACAAAGAATCCGGATACAAGGAAGGTGATATTGTGACTGTATCCGGAGCTACAACTGCTTATGCCGGATTCATGCAGTTTGGCGCAACCAGCCAGGTAGAAAAAGTGGGTGAGTCGAAGTTCGCTCGTCCTGCTGCTCGTGTCTTGACTGGAGCCGATATGGACGCTTATCTGGAAATGCCATATGTGGCTTATGTAGAATATGAAGGAACCCTCAAGATTGACGGAAATTATCTGAATGTGACTATCGATGGTGCAGAGACTGCCGTAGGAAGTATCTCTTATGCTTCCAGCGGTCTGGTTGATCCGGCTTTGGATGGCAAGAAGGTGGTTGTTACCGGTTACTCCATTGGTGTGAGCGGCGGCAAGTTCTTCAATACAATGGCTACTTCTGTGAAAGACGCTGCGGTTGCTGCCAAGACTCGCGCTGCTGTTACCCGTGCCTCTGTCAAGGCAAATGCTTCCGCTCTCTATCGTTATAATGCCTCTTCCCAGTCCTGGAGCAAATACTCCACTGACGAGGCCGATGTGGCTGTGCTGCAGCCTGCCGACTATGACCAGATGGGTTACTCTTACGTCAGCAAGCCTGCAGAAACAATGCCTATTTATTTGAAGCAAGCCTATCCGTATGCCAAGGTAGACGATGTGGTGGCTGTGGCTTACTATGCAGATAAAGACGGCAACCTGGCAGTGACCGAATTCAAGTTCAATGGTACAACCTGGACAGAGACTACTATTGCTGCACCAAGTACCATTACTTTCCAAAAGGCGAATGGCGAATGGGTAGAGGCCCGTGTATATTTTGAATCTACCTTCTTGGGTGGTGATGGCGGCGGCTTTGTAGCCGAAGACATCGAGTTGTCAGGATTGACGCAGGTCTGGACCCTTGAAAGTTCTTATGGATGGAAGGGTACTGGCTTCTTAAGCGAGAACAAGAAGACTGAAAGTTATCTGGTATCTCCGGAAATTGATTTGAGCAAGGCAGCTACGCCCTCTGTTGTATTTGATTGTGCCATCAACTACTTGAAGGGTGCCGATCGTAGCGAAAACTTCAATCTGGTGATTGCCACCGATTATGCAGGTGATGCAGCTTCGACTTCCTGGAAGACCCTGGAAGTTACCGGCTGGCCTGCAGAAGATTCCTGGACGTTCGTGACCGTAGAGCCCGTCTCTTTAGAAGAGTACGTAGGAAAGAAGATTCGTCTTGCTTTCCATTACCAAAGTACATCTACCACTGCTTGTACGGTAGAAGTGAAGAATATGTCTGTTAAGGAATAAACGGATAGAATCTATATGAGAAGGAGGAGTTATGGGGGTGAAGGCTCCTCTAACTCCTTCTTTCGTCTAGGATAAGATGTTATAAACTTATTCAAAAGAATATTTTGCAAATGAAGAAATTATCTTTAATGTTTTTATTGCTGGCGGCAGGACTCTGTTTTACCGCTTGTGGCGATGATTCCGATGTACCTGCCAATGGCTATATCGAAACTACCGAAGAAGGCTCGGCAACATTTGTATTGAAGGGCTATGAGAGTGCGTCCGATGGTTTTAATCTGTTTGAAGCCGAAGGTCTTGACAATTCTTTCTACATTGAGGAGAAGATGTTTACGGGCAGTGCTTGGGGCTTTGTGAAAGCAGCAAGCGGACCGTTGTCTGCTATGAAAGAGATTCCTTCTGCCGATGCTTGGCAACCCAATGCAGAGGTGATGGAAGGAGCCAATTACTGGGCTCGTAGCAAAGGAGCGAAGAAATATACATTCTTGAAGATGCGTGTAGCTTATATTCAAGGCAACAATGTTGCTTTGGAATATGCTATTGCCGGCACCGAGGATCGTGATCTCTCGGAAAATAAGAATGCCAATCAGCCGCAGGGAGACCAAGTCTCTATGACGGCACTGGAGGTTCCTTTCTTGAATCCCGACAACATCTATGCGGACTACTTTGTGACCTATGAGGACAAGCAAGTGCAGAATTTTGTTTTGGAGTATGTGCCCGGAAAGAAACATTCCGCTTGGGTGGCTTTCAGCTTTGATAGCGTCACCAGCCAGGATAATGTGAAGCGGACAGATGCTTGGAATCAGGATGACCCCAACATTGACAATTCCGTGGAACCGAACGAAAGTATGCACAAGAGCGATGGTTACGACAAGGGTCACCTCTGCGCCAGCGAGGACCGCGTATATTGTGAGGATGCCAACAAACAGACTTTCTACTACGCCAACATCTCACCGCAAATAGCCTCATTCAACCAGAAGTACTGGATGTATCTGGAACAGCAGGTGCAGAAGTGGGGACGCTCTACGCGTGAAGGTACTTATGATAAGGTGTATGTAGTGAAGGGCGGCACGCTGAATAAGCTGCTTACCAACTTCACCGGTACAATGAAGGGTGGAGACGGTAAATATCCCGAAACCGATGCTGAAGGATTTACCATCCACGGACTGGCAGTCCCAGCCTATTACTACATGGCCATCCTTGCGGAGAAGGGTGATACCTACCATGCCATCGCCTTCCTGGTGCCGCACTCCGAACTCCTGCCGCAGAAACCTACGGCCGACGATTTCCAGGTATATGCCGTGAGCATCGACAAACTGGAGCAGGAAACCGGCATCGACTTCTTCTGCAATCTGCCGGATGTAATTGAAGACGAAGTGGAGAAGGCTTACAACAAAGCGGACTGGGCCTGGTAAGCTTACTGATATAACAAGAAAAAAAGGGGGACTTTCCATTGGTGGAGAGTCTCCCTTTTTAGTATGACGGGCATGTCATGATTTAGGTAGCTTTCTTAAAAGCTGTTTTTGTTTTGATGGAAACTGACTTCTTATCCGTATCTTTGCATATTGATTAAAAAAAGAGATATTCATGGAACTTTCGGATATACTTCATAATTTGAAGATACAGGAACTCACTCCGATGCAGGAGGCTGCTAAGGAAGCCTATCAATCAGCTAAAGATTTAGTACTTCTTTCGCCCACCGGTTCGGGTAAGACACTGGCTTTTCTCCTTCCGCTGGTACAGACCTTGAAAGCGGATATACAAGGTGTGCAGGCTCTTGTACTAGTACCTTCACGCGAATTGGCTTTGCAGATAGAAACTGTGTTCAAGTCTATGGGAACTCCCTTCAAAGCTATGAGCTGCTATGGCGGACGCCCTGCCATGGAAGAACACCGGACAATGAAAGGCGTTCATCCCGCTGTCATTATCGGTACTCCGGGACGTATGAGCGACCATTTGAGGAAAGAGAATTTCAATGCCGCCACTGTCGTCACTCTGGTGATAGATGAATTCGACAAGTGTCTTGAGTTCGGTTTCCATGACGAGATGGCAGAGGTTATCGGGCAGCTTCCCTCACTGAAAAAGCGTGTGCTTCTCTCGGCCACCGATGCAGAGGAAATACCGCAATTTGCCGGAGTAGGAGGTGATTCCCCGTCTTCCGTCTCCCGGCTCATGAAGCTTGATTTTCTTGCTCCGGAAGCCCTTGCTCCGCGTCTGCGGCTGCATAAGGTCGTTTCTCCGGAGAAGGACAAGCTGGAGACCCTCTATAACCTGCTTTGTACTCTCGGCTATCATTCCACTCTGGTATTCTGCAATTATCGTGAAAGCGTGGAGCGTGTTGCCGGGTACCTGCAAGCCAGGAAGTTCCCTTGCGACATGTTTCATGGCGGTATGGAGCAACCCGACCGCGAACGTGCGCTTTACAAGTTCCGTAATGGCAGTTGCGCCGTGCTGATATCTACAGACCTTGCCGCCCGCGGACTGGATATTCCGGGTATTGAGAATGTGGTGCATTACCATCCTCCCGTAAACGAGGAAGCCTATACACACCGTAATGGACGTACTGCCCGCTGGGAGGCATCGGGAAATGCATATCTTGTTCTGCATGTCGAGGAGCGGGTACCCGAGTACATTTCTGAAGACATCGAAACGTACGAGTTTCCGGAGACGCTTCCCAAACCGGCCAAGCCCCGATGGGCTACCTTATATATAGGTAAAGGGAAAAAGGATAAGTTGAACAAGATAGATATTGTCGGCTTCTTGTATAAAAAAGGAGGAATGGCGCGTGAAGATGTCGGGCAGGTGGATGTAAAGGAACACTATGCCTTTGTAGCCGTGCGCCGCAGTAAAATGAAACAATTGTTGACGCTGGTACGCGGTGAAAAAATCAAGGGAATGAAAACTGTTATCGAGGAAGCAAAGTGATTTATCTTATAAATATTCATTTTATTTGCGCTTATTCTTTTGAATATGAAGTAATGAAACCGCCTTGCTTTTAGTTTCTCTAAAAGTATTATCCTTGATAAGTAAAGATAACAAAATGGTGCATATATCTTGTATAAACCATTAAAAAGTAAGCTAAATGCGGCTTAAAAATAGAATTTCATCAGGAAAGGTTTGTTTTGAAGAAATATTTCCGTAATTTCGCAAAGTCGAAAGACATTAATGAACGAAATTGTATAACCAAAACAAACTTCAAATGAAAAAGCATAATTTCAATGCAGGACCTTCTATCCTTCCTCGTGAGGTGATTGAGAATACGGCACAGGCTATTCTTGATTTCAATGGCTCAGGCCTCTCACTGATGGAAATCAGCCACCGTGCCAAAGACTTCCAACCCGTTGTGGACGAAGCTGTGGCATTATTCAAAGAATTGCTCAATATCCCCGAAGGATATTCGGTACTGTTCTTGGGCGGTGGTGCCAGTTTGGAATTCTGCATGGTACCCTTCAACTTCCTTGAAAAGAAAGCTGCTTACCTGAATACGGGTGTATGGGCCAAGAAAGCCATGAAAGAAGCTAAGGCATTCGGTGAAGTAGTTGAAGTCGCTTCTTCCGCTGAATCTACTTATACTTATATTCCGAAGGACTATACAGTGCCTGCTGATGCAGACTATTTCCACATCACTACCAACAATACAATCTACGGTACGGAACTGAAAGAGGATTTGGACGTAAACGTTCCGATGGTGGCCGATATGTCTTCTGATATTTTCTCCCGTCCTATCGACGTGTCCAAATATATCTGTATCTATGGTGGTGCGCAGAAGAATCTGGCTCCTTCCGGTGTTACATTCGTCATCGTGAAGAATGACGCGCTGGGTAAGGTATCCCGCTATATTCCGACCATGCTGAACTATCAGACGCATGTGGACAGCGGCTCTATGTTCAATACTCCTCCCGTTGTCCCCATCTATGCAGCCCTGCAGACATTGCGCTGGATTAAGGCAGAGGGTGGCGTGAAGGAAATGGAACGCCGTGCCATCGAAAAGGCCGATATGCTGTATGCCGAAATTGACCGTAACAAAATGTTTGTGGGTACGGCTGCCAAAGAAGACCGTTCACGCATGAACATCTGCTTTGTGATGGCTTCCGAATGCAAGGAATTGGAAGCTGACTTCTTGAAGTTCGCTACCGAAAGAGGTATGGTAGGTATCAAGGGACACCGTTCTGTAGGTGGATTCCGTGCATCCTGCTACAATGCCATGCCGAAGGAAAGCGTGCAGGCTTTGATTGACTGCATGCAGGAATTTGAGAAACTTCATTAATAATATTGTTTTTCACCACAGATTACGTAGATTTGCACAGATTGTTTTTATGATTAAACTCTGTGATAATCTGTGTCATCTGTGGTGAGTCTTTTTAATATCATGAAATTATGAAAGTATTAGTTGCAACAGACAAACCGTTTGCCAAAGTGGCAGTAGACGGTATTCGTAAAGAAATAGAAGCAGCAGGTTACGAACTCGTGCTGCTGGAGAAATATGGTGAAAAAGCCAAGCTGCTGGAGGCTGTGAAAGATGCAAATGCTATCATTATCCGCAGTGACATCATTGATGCTGAAGTGCTGGATGCCGCCAAGGAACTGAAGATTGTGGTGCGTGCCGGTGCCGGTTATGACAATGTGGACCTGGAAGCAGCTACTGCCCACAATGTATGTGTAATGAATACTCCGGGACAGAACTCCAATGCTGTGGCCGAGTTGGCTTTCGGCTTGATGGTGATGGCTGTCCGTAATATGTATAACGGTACTTCCGGTACTGAACTGATGGGCAAGAAACTGGGTATCCACGCTTATGGTAACGTGGGGCGCAACGTAGCCCGTATTGCCAAAGGCTTCGGTATGGAGATTTATGCGTTCGACGCTTTCTGCCCGAAAGAAGTAATCGAGAAGGATGGAGTGAAGGCTGTGGGTTCTGCCGAAGAGCTTTACTCTACTTGCGATGTCGTTTCCCTGCATATTCCTGCAACTGCCGAAACGAAGAATTCCATCAATTATGCATTGGTGAACAAGATGCCGAAAGGTGGACTGCTGGTGAACACAGCCCGTAAGGAAGTCATCAATGAAGCCGAGCTTATCCAGCTGATGGAAGAGCGTACCGACTTGAAATACATGACCGACATTATGCCTGCTGCCAATGAAACATTTGCAGCCAAGTTTGCCGGACGTTATTTTTCTACACCGAAAAAGATGGGGGCCCAGACTGCCGAAGCCAATATCAACGCAGGTATTGCCGCTGCTAAGCAGATTGTAGGCTTCCTGAAAGACGGTTGCGAGAAGTTCCGCGTAAACAGGAAATGAGATGAATAGTAAGACTACCTATAAATGTTCAGTTCTTTATTTAGCAATAGGTGCTGGTATATTTTCATTAAGTAGTATATTCAGAAATGAATTGTCAGATTTCGCCCTCGGCTTTTGCGAGGGCGTATCTGTTGTACTGATATTAAGTAGTGCTATTTATCTGATAAGATATTTTGTGAAAAAGAAACCTCAATAATCCATATAAAACACTCTCTTATGGCTATAATTAAACCCTTTAAAGGGATTCGCCCCCCTCAGGATTTGGTGGAACAAGTAGCGTCCCGTCCTTACGACGTATTGAATTCTGCAGAAGCACGTGCAGAAGCGGAAGGTAATGAAAAGTCCCTATATCATATTATCAAGCCGGAAATAGATTTTCCCGTCGGTACGGATGAGCATGACGAACGTGTTTATCAGAAAGCTGCAGAGAACTTCCGTATGTTCCAGGAGAAAGGCTGGCTGGTGCAGGATGATAAAGAAAACTATTACGTCTATGCCCAGACCATGAACGGCAAGACACAGTACGGTCTTGTTGTCGGTGCCTATGTTCCCGATTATATGAACGGCGTTATCAAGAAGCACGAGTTGACTCGTCGTGATAAAGAGGAGGACCGTATGAAGCATGTCCGCGTGAACAATGCCAACATTGAGCCCGTATTCTTTGCCTATCCCGATAACGCTGCACTGGATGCCGTCATTTCCCGTTATACAGCGGGGAAACCGGTATACGACTTTATCGCTCCGGGTGATGGTTTCGGTCATACCTTCTGGATTATAGACAAGCAGGAGGACATTGATGCCATTACCCAAGAGTTTGCCCAAATGCCCGCCCTCTACATTGCCGATGGGCATCATCGCAGCGCCGCTGCCGCTTTGGTGGGTGCGGAGAAAGCCAAGCAAAATCCCAATCACCGTGGTGACGAAGAGTACAACTACTTCATGGCTGTGTGCTTCCCTGCCAACCAGTTGACTATTATTGACTATAACCGGGTGGTGAAGGACTTGAACGGCATGACTCCCGAAGAGTTTCTGGCTGCTGTGGGCAAGAATTTCATCGTGGAGGAGAAAGGTGAGGACATCTATAAGCCGTCCGAACTGCATAACTTCTCCCTCTATTTGAACGGAAAGTGGTACAGCCTTACTGCCAAACCGGGTACTTATAATGATAACGACCCCATTGGAGTACTGGATGTAACCATCTCCTCCAATCTGATACTGGATGAAGTGCTCGGCATCAAAGACCTTCGTTCCGACAAGCGTATTGACTTTGTAGGCGGCATCCGTGGTTTGGAAGAGTTGAAGAAGCGGGTGGACAGCGGTGAGATGAAAGTGGCATTGGCCCTCTATCCCGTTTCCATGAAGCAGCTGATGGACATCGCCGATACGGGCAACATCATGCCTCCCAAGACAACTTGGTTTGAGCCGAAGTTGCGTTCGGGGTTGGTGATTCATAAACTGGACTAAATGAATTGATATAAACTGAAACGGGGATGTCTTCCACTAAAAGACATCCCCGTTTTTCGTTCAGAACTCTGGAAGCTTAGGAGTGTGATGTTTGAAATACAGTTTTCTCATCCACCGGTCAAACAGGATGAAAAGCGGAATGGTCAGAATCAGTAGGAGATAAAAGCAAGGAATCTGGATACTTTCTGACTGTGGGAGGGTGGTGGGCGTAAAGGCTTCCCGGATGCTGTCTCCGAAGTACAGAACCAATCCTGTCCCACTGACACCTATCAAGAAGATAGCAGCGGCAATAGTTGCAAGCAGAATTCTTCTTTCTGATTTCTTCTCGCGCAGACGTATGGCTTCTTCTACCTTCTGCATGGTGCGGTAGGTAAAATTGGACGGCAGGCGGAAAGTAGTCTGTTCTCTTACCGCCTTTTTCAATCCTCTATCTTTTAGTTCTTCGTTCATACTTTTTCTTGTTTCATCAACACATAAATCTTTTTACGTATACGGTGTAGCTTCACTTTTGCGTTGCTTTCCGTCAGTCCCAGGATGAGAGCGACCTCATTCAATGTTTTTTCTTCATAATAGAACAGGCTTATCAGTGCCTGTTCCTCGGAATCGAGTTGCTCCATGGCTCTGTTCAATTTGGCAATTTGCTCTTCCCCTTCATCATTTAAGGCTTCATCTACTTGTGTATCGGATATGTTGGCAAGTAGTGCATCATCCATGACAAAGGTATCAAATTTCTTTTTCCGTGCACTCGAGATGGCCGTATTATATGCAATCGAATAAATCCACGTCGAAAAAGAACTGGTGCCCTTGAAAGACGAGAGATGCTGGAAGGCTTTCAGGAAGACATCTTGGGTCAGTTCTTCGGCATCTTCCTGGTTGGAGACGATACGGGCCACCAGGATGAATACCTGCTGGCCGTATGTGTTGAGAAAATGCTCGTAAAGAGCAGTCTCTCCCCTCAAGATGCGCTGGATGATATGTCTCTCGTCGTCTTTCATTTTGTCTGTTAGACGCAAGTTTGTTTGGTTGGTTACAGATTTTCGGAAGAAAAAATATTTTTCCGGAAAAGTGTAACCTCATGTAAACTGCCGCGTCTAAAGGGTACAAAGAAACGAAATTACTAATTTAAATTGAAACGAATATGATGGATTTTATTATGGTGCCTGCGGTGATGACAATCATTACTTTAGGAGTTTACAAATTGTTTGAGCTGTTTGTTTGTAAGAAGGAAAGAATCATGCTGATTGAGAAGATGGACGAGCGGGGACTACTCCCTCAGATGGATACGCCTAAATTACGTGGAAGTAGCTTTTCGTTCTCTGCCCTGAAAATAGGATGTCTGTTGGCTGGTATGGGACTTGGGTTATTGCTGGGTTATCTTATCTGCTATGCGACGATTCCCAATTACTTTACTGCGGACAGAGACTGGATGTATAGGGAGACTGTTTCCCTTATTTATGGGGCTTGTGTGCTGGGTGTTGGTGGAATCGGACTGATAGTGGCTTTTATTACAGAACTAAAACTGAACAAGAAGTAAGGTTATTATGTAGAAAATGCCGACCTTTGCTGAAAAATTAAGAGTATGCAATGAAGGTATTGATTCTTAACGGTAGTCCTCGTCGTCATGGCAACATGTCGAAAATGTTGGAGCTGATGAAGCAGGAACTTGAAGGCTGCGGAGTTGGAACAGTTTATATAGACGTTCCACAGTTGCAGGTACATCCCTGCATCGGTTGCATGAAGTGTCGCAGTTCATTGAAGTGTTGTCTGCCCGAGGATGGGGCACAGAGAGTGTTGCAGTCTATGAAAGAAGCCGATGCAGTGATAATCGGTGCCCCTTGCTATTGGGGAAACATGCCGGGAGAAGTGAAAGTGCTTTTCGACCGTATGGTTTACGGTATGATGGGGGAGAACTCTTGGGGGATGCCCCTTCCGCTTCATAAGGGCAAGAAAGCGATTGTGGTAAGCACTTGTACTACCCCTTATCCTTTCAATATTCTCTATAATCAGACGCACGGTGTGGTGAGAGCTTTCAGGGAGATTCTGAAATGGAGTGGTTTCAAGATTGTGAAAACCATTGAGAGGGGAGGTACTAAGAAGCATCCTGAGCTGACGGAAAAGGATATGCGGAACTGCAAGAAAGCAGTGCACAAATTATTGTAAAGTATTGAAAAAGTCAATATGAGTAGAAAAGAAGAATATAAATTGCAGAACGAACAGTTTCTGGAGCAATTGCGTACGGCAGAAGGAATCAAGGAATTGCCTTGCGGCATACTTTATCGGGTATTGGAGGAAGGCAGAGACGGTCCGACACCACGTCTCAACAGTGTAGTATCTGTGCATTATAAAGGCACGCTTATCAATGGGCGTGAGTTCGATAATTCGTGGAAACGGAATTGTCCGGAGGCTTTTCGTCTGAATGAAGTGATTGAGGGCTGGCAGATTGCCTTGCTACGAATGCATCCCGGAAGTCGTTGGATTGTATATATCCCTTACACCATGGGATACGGTACACGTACCAGTGGACCCATTCCGGCGTATTCCACACTGATATTTGAAGTGGAATTACTAAATATCTCGTGACACTGCTGAACAATTTGCTTTTTTATCTTGTTCTCATATAAGAATTTAGAAAAACTCAATAGGTATGAATATAGATAAGAAAGCAGGGCATATTGACCCGAAAGTAGCATTGTCCCAGGCAGAACATGAAAAGGGAACAGTACCCGGACAACAGATTGGCCTTTACGGTAATGCAGACAAGAGAGATGTTCGTCAGGTCGTAAAGATTCTGAATCCTGACAAAAACAGTATGGAGAGCAGAGGTTAACCCTCTGCTTTTTTATTACATGCCTCTTTCTTCGTCGAGTCCAGATGATTTGTTGGAGGGTTTTGTATCTTTGTACCCGGAAATGAAACTCTTAAAAACAAAAGCAGGATGCTACGGAAAGGAGACCTCACTCAAGGAGGCATAACCGGTACTTTATTGCATTTTACCCTACCCATGCTGGTAGGGTCTTTTTTGCAGCAATGCTACAACATTGCAGATACGCTCATTGTAGGCCAATGCATTGGTGCAGGGGCGTTGGCGGCGGTCGGTTCGGCATACACACTGATGGTTTTCCTTATATCCGTTTTGCTGGGACTGGCGATGGGCAGTGGCACTGTGTTCTCTTTACATTATGGTGCCGGAAACCATGTAGCACTGCGTCGTAGCATATTCAGTTCGTTTGTACTGATAGGTATCGTGACACTGATACTGAATGTAGCCGTTTTTATCTGGCTCGGTCCTATTCTCCGGCTGTTGCAGGTTCCGCAAGATATATACGGCATGATGCGCAGCTACTTGTGGATAATCTTCTGCGGTATAGTTTTCACCTTTATCTATAACTTCTACGCATCTCTGCTGCGTGCAGTAGGGGATTCTGTCACTCCGCTTTGGTTTCTGGCAGTTTCTGTCGTTCTGAATATAGCGCTCGACTTGTTTTTTATCCTACAACTGGATTGGGGGATTCAAGGTGCGGCTGCGGCCACTGTCCTTGCTCAAGGAGTAGCTGCTCTGGGCATCATTATTTATACTTACAGAAGGCGTCCGGAACTGCGATGGCATCATGAAGATATGTGTTTTGACCGTACTTGCTTGAAGGAAATAGCTTCCTTCTCTACACTGACTTGCGTCCAACAGTCGGTGATGAATCTGGGAATCCTGATGGTACAGGGGCTTGTCAACAGCTTTGGAACAGCGGTAATGGCAGCTTTTGCGGCAGCAGTGAAGATAGACTCTTTCGCCTATATGCCCGTGCAGGAATTTGGGAACGCCTTTTCCACCTTTATTGCACAGAACTTCGGGGCCGGACGTTACGACCGTATCCACCGGGGTGTTCGCAGTGCGTTTGTCACGGCTGTTGTTTTTTCGCTCCTTGTGTCCGTATTGGTTTTCATCTTTGCCAAACCGTTGATGCTTATCTTTGTCCGTCCGGACGAAACGGAGATTATTGCGGTGGGAGTGGCGTACCTACGCATCGAAGGTGCTTTCTACTGTGGCATCGGCATCTTGTTTTTGCTGTACGGATACTACCGGGCCATCCGTATGCCGGGCATGTCTGTTGTGCTGACCGTGCTGTCGCTGGGCACCCGTGTAGTTCTTTCTTACTGGCTTGCTTCGATACCTGAGATTGGGGTGACGGGCATCTGGTGGTCCATCCCCATCGGCTGGCTGATTGCCGATGTAGTCGGTATCTGGTGCTATCGGTATGTTAAAGGAGTTAGAGGGAGTTAAAAGAAAATCCGGCAAATTTGCTCCACTGTCCTTCGGATATTTTCTTGAGCAAATTCAGGCTGCATGGCCTGCTCCAAAGAGACGGGAGAGGGGGTAATGGAGAATACGCCCCGGAATCCGGCTGCATTCAGTATCCCGGCATCCTCTATCGCTCCTGCCAGCAGGATGACGGGAATATGTTGCCTCCTTGCTTCCTGCAAGATGCCCGAAGGCACTTTCCCCATGAGAGTCTGCCGGTCCGATTTCCCTTCTCCAGTGATGATGAGGTCGGCATCCTTAATCTTTTCTGCAAAGTCCAGAGTTTCCAAAAAGAAGCTCTATGCCGGGTTTCAACTGTGCATCCAGAAATGCGTGGAGACTGCCGCCCATGCCGCCTGCCGCACCGGCACCGGGATGAAAGGATACGTCTTTGCCGGTAGTGTGGAATATGACGTCCGAAAGATGCTGCATGGCAATATCCAGTTCCTTTACCATATCTGCGTCTGCTCCTTTTTGGGGAGCGAATATGTGGGCTGCTCCATTGGGACCGAAGAAAGGATTGCGTACATCACACGCCGCCGTGAAACATGCCTTTTTCAGTGCGGGATGGGCGGAAGAGCTGTCAATGGAGCTGATTGCCGATAGAAGGGCACCGCATAGGGCGATGCCTTTTTTCATGCTTCCCACTTCGTGTCCTTCTTTATCGAAGAAACGGAATCCCAATGCTTGCAGCATTCCCAGACCGGCATCGTTCGTGGCGCTCCCTCCAAGTCCGATGACGAAACGGAGGCATCCCCGTTCCAGGGCATCGCGTATCAGTTCGCCCGTTCCGAAGGTGGTGGTTTTCATCGGATTCCTTTTGTCGGCAGGAACCAGAGGCAGTCCGCTGATGGCGGCCATCTCTATGAATGCGGTATTGCCGTCTCCGGAGATGCCGTAACTGGCATCGCACGGTTGCATCAACGGGTCGTGGGCACAGACGGTGATACGTTTTCCGTTACTGGCTGCAAGCAGGACGTCGAGCATGCCTTCTCCACCGTCGGCCACAGGGAGCACGATGGTCCGGCATTCGGGACATGCGGCATGTACCCCTTGGGCGGCAGCTTCTCCGGCTTCTGCCGAGGTGAGACATCCTTTAAAGGAATCAAGGGCAATCACTATCTTTTTCATAAATGCGGTCTTTTATAATTTCGTCATGCTTCGGATGACAAGTTGTACAATTACAAAGGTATATACAAAATTTCATTTCTTTTTCATGCAAGCATGAAAGTTCTCTCTTCGGTTTGCATTATCTTTGCAGCATGAGCGAAGATACGTATAAAACCATCGTTGCCCCTTCCGAGGGCATTTACACTGAAAAGCGCAGCAAGTTCATTGCTATTGCCCTGCCGGTGCGTACAGTAGAGGAGGTGAAGGCGCATCTGGAAACTTACCAGAAGAAATATTACGACGCCCGCCACGTGTGCTATGCCTACATGTTGGGCCATGAGCGGAAGGACTTCCGTGCCAACGACAACGGCGAGCCATCGGGTACGGCAGGCAAGCCGATTCTGGGACAAATCAATTCCAACGAACTGACGGATATTCTCGTCATCGTAGTGCGCTACTTCGGCGGTATCAAGTTGGGTACGAGTGGACTGATTGTAGCTTATAAGGCTGCTGCCGCCGAAGCCATTGCCGCTGCCACCATCATTGAAAAGACGGTAGATGAGGCGGTGACTTTCCTCTTCGAATACCCCTTCATGAACGATGTGATGCGGGTGGTGAAGGAGGAGGAGCCGGAAATTCAGGAACAGTCGTATGATATGGACTGCCGTATGACGCTCCGCATCCGTCAGTCCATGATGCCGAAGTTGCGGGCACGGTTGGAGAAAGTAGAAACATTAAGGTTTGAATAATACAACAAATGGGATAAGAGCCCCTTTTAATAGGGAAGTTGTTCGTTTCCTTTAGCGGAACAAGTTGTTTTCCTATGAGGAACAGACTGTTTTCTTTGCGGAAACGGCATCACTCCTTATGAAAGGCTGACTCCCCCCTTTAAACAAAAGAAAGTTTATGGCATTTAGTGCAACAAAAAGAGAACTGGGCGAGCTCTACACCTTCTTTCGCCTGCTGGCGGATGGGGCCGTGTCACTGGGTACACCGAAAGCTGAAAAAGACGAAACCCTGTGCTGGCCCGTTGCCTTGATACAGAGGGAAGAGCATGACGGTACGCGCCGTTACTATATCGAAGAGCAGGAAGTGCGCATTGTCAGCGGAACTACCGGGAAGGACGGTTCGTTTGTTCCGGGCGAGAAAGAGGAGCTGCGTTTCCCCCGCGAAGACTTTGGTGATGCGGCAGAGTTGATTCTGCATCTGTTGAAGAATGTTTCGGGCGAGGAAGTGGAAGTGTCCGAAGGGTTGGAAGCTTTTTTGGATGCTGTCAACATCTTCGACCTGGAAGCAAAGACGGAAGACCGTACCGACTTTTCCGTTGCCTTCTGGCATCCCGAAGCACCTCTGACGGGCTTCAATGTCCGTTGTCGTCTCGCCCCGATGAATCCGTTGCTGGACGGAGGGCGCACGGCGAATCTGAAGCTGGAGCAAAGCGGTGTCAAGTTTGCCGTGCCCACGGTGAACAAGGTGAATGCCCTGCCGGAATCTCCTACGGAAGTGGCAGAACGCATGATGATGATTGAGCGACTGGGCGGCGTGCTGAAGTATGCCGACGTTGCCGACCGCGTGTTCCGCTGCAACTTGCTGATGATAGACCTCCACTTCCCCCGCATGCTTGCCGAGATGGTACGCTTGATGCACTTGGACGGCATCACCCGCATCAGCGAATTGACGGAGCGCATCAAGGAGATGAATCCGTTGAAGATAAAGGACGAGTTGATAAACAAGCACCGCTTCTACGAGTTCAAGATGAAGCAGTTCCTGCTGGCACTTGCCCTCGGCATGCGCCCTGCCAAAATTTATAACGGTACGGACTCTGCCGTCGAAGGCATCTTCCTGACGGACGGTAGCGGGCAGGTACTTTGCTACCACAAATCCCGTCCGCAGGTCTTTGCAGATTTCCTTTATCAGAACACGCGTTTGGAGAAAGGTGCCGTAGAGAAAGATAAATACGGCTTCTTGGAGCGCGAGAACGGCGTCTGGTACTTCAAGCTGAATGTAAAGATTGGGCTGGTGAAACGGTGAAACAGCCCCACTGAACACGTACTGATGTGCATTATCAACTATCAATTCTCAAATAAATAAATGAACGAGACATTACAAACCATCAAGGCACGCCGCAGCGTCCGTGCCTATACGGAACAGCAAGTTTCCGCAGAAGATTTGAACCTTATCCTTGAGGCGGCTACCTATGCTCCCAGCGGTATGCATTTGGAGACGTGGCACTTTACCGCCATTCAGAATAAGGAAGTGCTGGAAGAGCTGAACGATAAAATCAAAGGCGCCTTTGCCAAGAGTGACGACCCTCATACACGGGAACGTGGACATAGCCAGACTTATTGCTGCTACTATCATGCCCCCACGCTGGTCATTGTCTCCAACGAGCCTACCCAATGGTGGGCCGGTATGGATTGTGCCTGCGCCTTGGAGAACATTTTCCTTGCAGCCAAGTCCCTCGGCATCGGTTCCTGCTGGATTAACCAGTTGGGGCAGACCTGCGACGACCCCGATGTCCGCGCTTTCTTGACAAAGCTGGGTGTACCCGAGAGCCATAAGGTATATGGCTGCGCAGCCCTGGGATATGCTCCCGCCGATGCTCCGGTGAAGGAGAAAAAGGTGAAGGAAGGTACGGTGACCATCATCCGCTAACAGAGATACCCGCAGGAGAGGTGGCGGTCAGGTAATTAATCATACATGAAGCAAAATAACGTATAATTCCGCCACTCTCCGTTGGGCTTCCTCTTCACAGAGGAAATGGGTTATCGCTGCATATTGATGATGCCGCTGTCCGTATCACTGTTGTTCAGCCCCTTGTTGCCTGCCTTGTGCTTGCGTCCGAACTCGAATGTATAACCCACGCGCAGCACGACCATCTGTCCCGTCTCCCTGACGAATGTCTCGGAACGGAAAGGAGCCACTTTGCTGATTCTTTCTTTTCCCACTTTATAGTTATTGGTGAAAGGAAACATAATACCGATTCCCGCCTGAAGGTTACGCCGGGTGTACATTGCCATGAATGCCGTCTGGTTTTCGTTCTTCTTGATGGTTTCGCCGAAGAAATTGTTCTGCACTTTCCGGAACTGCCCGAGCAGCGAGAAGCCTTTATATTGCACTTGCGCCATCACGCTGTAATAGAATTCATCGTACATATGGCTATAGTTCAGGCCTTCCGACCAACTGCGCGTATATCCTCCCGAAGCATAAAGCGTCAGGAAATCCTTCAGCCCGAACAGCGTAGCGCCGTTTATGCCGGCCATCAGTTCCGTATTCAGGCTTTGGAACGACCGCTGGTTTTCATCTTTCAGTATCAGTTTGCCGTCCTCCACGAAGATGCTTTCCATGATGGGATTGTCATAATACTGGTGGCGCACGCTCAGATTGGCATTGAACTGCTTCTTCGAATAGCTGTAAGACAAGGAGTTCGTGAACTGTTGATACGTTTTCAGCAACGGATTTCCGCGGACTATCTGTATCGTGTCCATCGCCTGCTCCACATCAGTCAGCGAGCCGAGCGACGGTATGGCAGGACTGATGTTGAACCGGTAGCGCAGGAATCCCGCCTTCTTCAGATTATAGCTCAACCGCACGGTGGGCGTGAAGGTATAGTAAGCATGGTCTTCCTCACTTTCCTTGAACCAGGCACGTGTCATTCCTACACTGCCCGCATAGCTGAAGTCCTTTACCTTGCCCTGCACCTCGAAGAAAGCGGATGTCTGCGACTGGTCCATCTTCGAAGTGGTAGGGTTGGAACCTTTATACTCATTCTCTGTCCGCATCTGATAGTGGCGGGCACCGCCGCTCAGCTTCACCTCCTTGAAGCTCTTTTCATAAATGGCTTCGCCGATGACGGAGCGCTTGTCGCCGTCCACTAATGTCTGGATGTCTGCCAGCGGTTCGTTCTCGTCCTTGTACTCCTTGTATTTCCGGTTGTTCTTGGTATGGATGAGCGTTCCCGTTACATTCACCTGGATGCTCTGCTGATGGGGCAGGGTATGCTGGAAGTAAAGGTCGAGCGCCGGAGAGTAGCTGGATGTGTGGTTGTTGACGTATGAATAGATGGACTCCGTGCTGCCCACTGCCCACATCTTGTTCAGCTCATTCTGGTAGGGGGCATTGCTGAGGTTGTTACGGAAAATGGCATTGAATACATATTTGTCCGCTTTCGTCAGATTGTACGTCAGATTCAGGTTGTTGATGAAGCTCAGGGAGGGAGACTCGTCTTCGATGCCTTCCTTGATGCGGTCGATGGTACGGTCGCCCAGATAGAAGGTTTCATGGGATTCGAGGCGGCTGTGATACTTGCCGTTCTTGTTGAAGTAGTCGATGCCCCATTCGGAGTTCTTGTAATTGAACTTCGCGCTCAGGAAATTCTCTCCCCATAGGGTGTGGGGCGAATCGGAGAGTTGGAAGTTCACAACACCGCCCGTTTCGCGGCGGCGCAGGATAATGTTGACTACGGCGCCCAGCTCATCGTCTCCGTACTGCTTGCCGGGGTCTTCGATGAACTCCACACGCAGTACGTCTTTGGCTCTGACGGCCGCTATCTCCTTGTCTGTCACTTTAATGCCGTTGATACGGGTTTGTACGGCCCCACCACCGCTGACGCTCATGCTGTTGCTCAGATTGTCCACTTGCAGACGGGCAATGCCGAGATTGTTCAGCAGGTCATAGGCACCGAACGAGCGTTTCAGCTGGCTTTCGGAAGGCAGGATGATTTGCCGGTCTACCCGCTGCAGCACATTGCTGGCGGATACCGTCACTTCACCGAGGCTTACGGCATCTTCCTGCAACTGTACATCGCCCAGGTCGAGGCTTTTATTCAGTTTCAGCAGTATGTTTTCACTTTGGAGGCCGATGAAGGAGATGGAAAGGCGGTAATCGCCTGCCTTGATTTTAGGGAGGGCGAACTTGCCTTGTGCATTCGAGGTTACTCCGGTCACCAAAGTAGAGTCTATGGTCCATAATGACACATTGGCGGCTATAACTGCCTCTTGCGAGGCGTCCGTGACGCGTCCTTTGATGGAGAGGCTCTGTGCCTGCGTACTGAGTACGGAGAGGGCAAGCAATAGTAAAAAAAGTTGGGTTTTCATAATCGTTTGTATTAGTCTGTTACTGTTGGATAGGGATGCAAAAGTCACTCTTCCCGTTAAGGGAAGATGCTGAAGCTTGTATATCAGTTGTTTATACTTTCCTCGTCTGTCCGATGAAAGTTAGGAATGCATGAAGGAATAAATCTCGTACATCAGTGTCGAAACTTTGACAATCGTAAGTCCGAAGAGGAGTCCGAAGGTAATCCATAATGCAGTCTTTGCGTATCTCTTCATGAACCGTCTTTTTTAAGTTTGTTATATCGTTCTGTTATTTCTTCTATACTGATGCCGAGCAGCTCCATGCTGCGGAACATGTCGGCAAGCTGGTTTTCAAAAAACTCTTTCTTCTGTATTCGCATCACTTTCTTCACCGCATCTTTGGAGAGGTAGAATCCCATTCCCCGTTCCGGGTAGATGATGTCCTCCGTCTGGAGGTATTCATAGGCCTTCAGCACGGTACGCGAGTTCACTGCCAGTTGTGTGGAGAGCTCCCTCACGGATACCACCCGCTCTTCTGCCTGCCATTCGCGGGTGAGAATCTTGCTGAAACAGAAATCTACAATCTGCTGGTATATCGGCTTGTTGGTCTTGAAGTCCATAGGCTACAGTTGTTTTTCTTTGAGCAGGAAGTAGCTCGATACCCATGAACCGAGCAGCACACTGATGGGAGCCGCATAATTGCAGAAAGTCACGATGGCTTGTGCACCGGCCGACAACGGATAGTTGGTGTTGGGCCATGTGGCAATGTTGTCTATCCAGTATCCGTCCGCTCTGGCTTCGGGCATGAGGGAGGCCACAAAAGTTACAATTCCTATGCAGACGGCAATGGAGCCTACAAAGATGGTGAAACTTTTCAGCAGGACTTGCCGACTGAAGGCGAAGTAGCCGATGAAGGCGGAAGCATGCAGGATTGCATTGGTCAGTATCTGGGTGTTGTGTATCCGGAACATCGTGATGTGCGTTGCGAAATACTGCAGGAACTCGCTGCCGCTTAAGGACAGCAGACCTTTGAGGCAGGCTATCAGTAGACCGCAGAATAGGGGAAGCAGCAGCAGGTATTTTATCCAGATATGCAGGAACTTCTCGAATGCCGATGCCGGCAGCAGTATATCGAGAGTAGAGTTGCGTTTGCTGAAATTTGTTTCCAGCAGGCAGGGGGCCATGAGGATAAACCATAGTACGTAGCGGGAGAATTCGGTGGCAGAGGTATGTTTGCCGTAATAACTTCCACCGCGGTTTATGTCGTAGAGAATGCACAGGATGCAGATGAACGATACGACGGCTGCCGACCAAAGCAGGTGCCTGCCGGTCTCATTCCTTTTATATTGTTCCAGTAGCAGGAAGCGTTTCAGATTAAAAGTTGCGTTCATAGTTCTGTTTGTATGATGGATTTTCATTGAAACATGCTCTGTATCTTTTCCGGTTGTTGCAGCACCGCTTTATACAGCAGCTCGATGTCCGGTGTGTTCTCTTCTCCGTCCTCGTTGGGAATGATGGAGAAATAACCCGATAGATTCTCTTCGCTGTAGATGCTTTCTGCCGGCAGAATGTCCGTACGGGCAAAGAGAAGCCGGTTACTGATTTCGTCCAGCGAACGGTTCAGTAATATTTCGCCTTTGCCAAGGATGACGAGATGGTCCAGCAGATTCTCGAAGTCGTGCGCCTGATGGGTGGAGATGAGCAGCGTGCTTTCATCGTCCATGCTGCGGCTGATGATACGTTTCAAGGCTTGGCGGGAGGTGATGTCTAGCCCGTTTGTCGGTTCGTCGAGCAGGATGTATGGAGTATGCAGGGCAAAGGCGTATGCCAGCATTGCCTTCTTCTGTTGTCCGTAGGAGACGGAAGAGAGTTTCTGTTTCCGGTTGATTTTCAGCTCTTCCAGGTTCAGCTCGAATTCTTCCTGATTGAAATGTGGATAGAATACGGAATGGCGTGCAGCGAAGCTGACGATACTCTCGGTTGGCATCTGCATCTCTTCGGGCAGGAAGTAGTAACGGGCCAACCCTTCGGGCTGTCTCTCCGCCGTGTTTCTTCCGTCTATGCTGCACTTTCCGTTTTTGGGGAAGAGTAGTCCGCAGATGAGATGCATCAGCGTCGTTTTGCCTACACCGTTTTCCTCCCAGAAGTCCATATATGCCGTTTCCTATTTCCAAAGATATGTTGTTGAAAATAAGTGGATTGGACTTGTAACCGTAGCTCGTGCTCTCTATCGTTATCATAATTTTATTAGTGTTGCACTGATGTACAACACTGCAAACGTAGGGTAAGTTATGGAGAAAAGCAAGGGGGAGAGATACTTATTAACTTCTTTTAGCGGTTGTGCGCTTGCCGTTTGCTTACAGCATCTTCACCAGTATGTCCCATACAGCCACCATGTGGCAGGCTGAACCGCCCAATACAAAGAAATGGAAAACCGAATGCATGTACCGTGCCTTGCGCAAGGAGTAGAAGGCGGCTCCCGTGATGTAGCATACTCCCTCGGCAATAATCCAGTAGCAGGCTGTAGGGGAGAGGGCGAAAAGCTGCTTGAATACTACCAGTACGGACAGCCCCATCAGGATGTAACACACTGTTTCCACGTAACTGTGCTCCTCCATCTTGCGGAAGCTGACAACAGTGCCGATGATGGCGCATAGCCAGACGAAGCCGAAAAGTTCCCATCCCCAACCGCCGTCCTCTCTCAATGCAATGAGCGTGATGGGGGAGTAACTGCCTGCAATGTGCCAATAGATGGCCGCATGGTCCCAATGCCGCAAGCGCCGTTTCCACGGATTATGATGTTTCAGGGAGTGGTAGAGTGTGGAGGCAAGATATGAGCCGCCCATGCCGAACAGATAGAGCCATACGCCGCATGCTGCCCAAAGATTCTGCGCCTGGTAGCATTTTATCAGGAATAGTGTACTTACAATTACTCCCATGGCAATGCCGATGCCATGGGAGATGGAATTGATGGTTTCTTCTTTTTTACTATAAAATAGTCCGTTACGCTTTCTTTTCATCAGTCGAAGCATCCATAGCATGTGGGCAACAGTTTACGGTCTCCCAACGTGTTGTCTACACGTGCCACGTTCACCCAGAACTTGTTTTCGCGCACGCTTTCTATCGGGTAGGCTGCCTTTTGGCGGGTATAGCTGTGCTCCCATGTGTCGGCTACCACTTCGTATTCGGGATGCGGGGCATTCACCAGCACGTTGTCCGTCTTGTCGGCTTCGCCGTTCTTCACCTCTTGAATCTCGTCCCAGATGGTCAGCATCACGTGGACAAAGTTGTCGAGTTCGGCAAGGCTTTCGCTCTCCGTCGGTTCAATCATCAGTGTGCCGTGTACCGGGAAGGAGAGGGTAGGGGCATGATAGCCATAATCCATCAGGCGCTTGGCGATGTCGTTTTCGCTGATGCCCGTCTCTTCGTGCACCTTACGGCATTCCAATATCATTTCGTGTCCTACGAAGCCGGTAGCACCGCGGTAAACGATGCCGTATGTATCCTTGAGGCAGGCTGCCAGGTAGTTGGCGCTGAGGATGGCTATCTTTGTGGCCCGTGTCAGCCCTTCTGTTCCCATCATGCGGATATATCCGTAAGTAATGGGGAGGATACCTGCACTGCCGAAAGGAGCTCCGGACACCTGGTTGGCGGCATTGCCGAACAATTTGTGTCCCGGAAGGAACGGAACCAGATGTTCTGCCACGCAGATGGGACCTACGCCCGGTCCGCCGCCACCGTGAGGAGAGGCGAACGTTTTGTGCAGATTCAAATGGCAGACATCCGCACCGATAAAGCCGGGATTCGTCAAGCCTACTTGGGCATTCATATTGGCACCGTCCATATATACCTGCGCACCGCAGGCGTGTATGATGTGGCAGATTTCCACAATTTCCGTTTCAAAGATACCGTGTGTGGAAGGGTAGGTAATCATCAGGGCGGCGAGGTCATCCTTGTTTTCTTCCGCTTTGGCGCGCAGGTCGGCCATATCCACATTGCCTTGTGCGTCGCAGGCGCAGGTCACGGTGGTAAAGCCTGCCTGGATGGCAGATGCCGGGTTGGTGCCGTGTGCGGATGCCGGTATCAGTATTTTGTTGCGGTGTCCTTGCCCGATACTTTCCAGATAGGCGCGGATGACGCGGAGTCCTGCATATTCGCCTGCCGCACCGGAGTTGGGTTGCAGGCTGACACCGGCAAAGCCGGTAATTATCTTCAGCTCTTCACTGAGGTTGCTTATCAGTTCGCGGTAACCTTCGGCCTGGTCTTCGGGCACCAGGGGATGCATGTTCATGAATTCCGGACGGCTGAGCGGCAGCATCTCTGCGGCAGCGTTCAGCTTCATGGTGCACGAGCCGAGGGAAATCATGGAGTGTGCCAGCGAGATGTCCTTGCGGTCGAGACGCTTGATGTAGCGCATCATCTCCGTTTCCGTATGGTATTTGTTGAATACTTCGTGTGTCAGATAGGCGCTTTGGCGCTTCATCTCCGCGCTGATGCTACTTGCCATGGGTACGTCGCTTGTCTTTTCCCAATCCCTTCCGGCGGCAATGGCAAAGATGGAGAGCAGTACATTGACGGCAGCTATATCCGTAGTTTCGTCAATGCTCATGCCTACATCTCCATTCTTGAAATAACGCAGGTTCACTTCCTTGCTTAGAGCGATGGTACGTATCTGCTGTGCCGAAATGGTGTCGGGCAGTGCAAAGCGGAGCGTGTCGAAATATTGTGCATTGACCTGCTTGTACCCCAGTCTGTTGATGCTCTTTTCCAGGAATACGGCAATGCTGTGGATGCGTTCCGCAATGGTGCGGATACCTTCCGGACCATGATATACGGCATAAAAGCCTGCCATTGTAGCCAGCAGTGCCTGCGCGGTACAGATGTTGGAAGTCGCCTTTTCACGCTTGATGTGCTGCTCGCGGGTTTGCAGCGCCATGCGGTAGCACAGCTTGCCGTATTTGTCTTTCGACCAGCCGATGATGCGTCCCGGCATATTGCGCTTGTACTCGTCACGGGTGGCAAAGTAGGCTGCCGACGGCCCTCCATAGAACATCGGGGTACCGAGCCGTTGTGTGGTTCCGAAGACGATGTCGGCTCCCCATTCTCCCGGAGGGGTGAGCAGGGCGAGGCTCAGTATGTCGGCTGCAACGGCCACTTTGCAGTTGGCTGCATGGGCTTTTTCCACGAAGGCGCGATAATCTTCCACGTTGCCGGCGGCGTTGGGATATTGCAGTACGCAGGCGAAGATGTCCGGCGTGAATTCCATTTCATGGTATTTTCCTATACGCAGCTCGATACCTTGCGGAATGGCGCGGGTAGTCATTACTGCCAGTGTCTGCGGGAAGACGGCTTCGTCTACAAATACCACGTTGGCACCCGATTTCTGCATGTCGCGCGGACGCAGGGCGTACATCATCGTCACGGCTTCGGCTGCGGCAGTTGCTTCGTCCAGCAGGGAGCAGTTGGCAAGGGGCATGCCGGTGAGGTCGCATACGGCAGTCTGGAAGTTCATCAGGGCTTCCAGGCGTCCTTGTGAGACTTCGGTCTGATAGGGGGTATAGGAAGTGTACCAAACGGGGTTCTCGAATACATTCCGTTGGATAACGGCAGGAGTGATGGTATTGTACCATCCCATACCGATATAGGTTGTGTAAAGTTTGTTTTTGGCAGCCAGTCCTGCAATGTGCTGTCCGAATTCGTACTCCGTCATTGTCTTGGGCAGAGCCAGCGGTTCTTTCAGGCGGATGTTGGCAGGAATGGTTTTATCAATCAGCTCGTCCAGGCTTTTCACTCCTATTTTTTGGAGCATCTTCTCCTCGTCTTTTTCGCTGATGCCGATGTGGCGGTAGGCCAATAGGTCGTTTTTCATGGCTGTAATGATTTAAAAGTTTGCTGTATATTTACCGGAAGAACGGATTCTCCGCTTTTTCTATTCCTATGGTAGTCGGTGCTCCGTGTCCGGGATAGACAATCGTGTCGTTGGGCAGGATGAACAGACGGCTGCAAATATGCTCTATCAGTTCGTCGAAGTTGCCGCCGGCAAGGTCGGCACGGCCGATGCTGCCTTGAAACAGCACATCCCCCGAGAACATGCAGTGGTCTGCCGCGCAATAGTACACCAGGCTGCCCGGCGAGTGTCCCGGCACATGGATGGCTTCCAGTTCCGTATTGCCGAAGGTGATGATGTCTCCATCGTGCAGATAAGTGCCCAGGGGCACGGGGGCTTCCTGCAGTTGGAAGCCGAACATGCGGCTTTGTTTCGGCGCTTCGTCAATCCAGAACTCATCGGCCTGGTTGGCTTCGGCCTTCAGACCGAACTCTTTCAGCATGAAAGGATTGCCGAAGATATGGTCCAGATGCAGATGGGTATTCAGCAGATGTTTCACATTCAGCCCATTCTTGGTAATGAAGTTTTTCAAGGCCTGCTTTTCTTCTTCATAAAAACAGCCCGGGTCAATGACGACCGCTTCATTGGTTTCGTCCCAAAGCACATAACAGTTCTCCGGGAACATATTAAATTCGAATCTCTTTATTTTCATATTATGTATTTAGATTTATCCCCCTACATATACTACTTTCTTTGTCTCGAAGAACTCCTCTTCAAAGAACTCCTTCAGGTCCCACAGCGTAGTCTTGTTCTTGACGGGCATGGTTTCGTTTCCCAATTCGCCCCCCTTGAGGCAAATCAGTCCGTTGGGCAATGCATTCTGCTGTTTGGAGGAGATGTTCTTGCGGATAATCTTCAGTAGGTCTGTCAGTGGCATCACGGCACGGCTCACCACAAAGTCGAACTTCCCTTTTTCCTCTTCTGCGCGGGCATGGCGGAAGGTGACGTTTTTCAGCCCGATGCTGTTGGCTATTTCGGAGGCTACGCGTACTTTCTTTCCGATGCTGTCCACCAGATGGAATTGTACTTCGGGGAAAAGGATGGCAAGCGGGATTCCCGGAAAGCCTCCTCCCGTGCCGAGGTCCATAATTTGTGTCCCCGGTCTGAACCTGATTACCTTGGCTATGCCCAGAGAATGCAGCACATGGTGTTCGTACAAGTTCTCTATATCTTTGCGTGAAATGACATTAATCTTAGAGTTCCAGTCCAGATAGAGGTCGTAGAGTGCGGCAAACTGCCGTTTCTGTTCTTCCGTCAGGTCCGGGAAATATTTGAGTATTAAATCCATTGTGAATTTTATGTTGATAGACAATTGATTACAGTTCCTATTCACCGTCTGTTTTTATAGCGCTGCTCAATACAATGAATTTACCGTTCATCAGAGGGGCTATGTCCTCATAAGACAACGTGATTTTGGTTGCTCCCATTACGTATGGGGCAATTTCATATACATTATAATAGAAGGTGATTCCCGTTGGGTCCAGGTAGAAATTCTCGATAGGCTCCAGGTCACCGGTGGTGGCGTAACCCATGTCCTCCAGCTCTTGGCGGGTGCTGACGTTGTTGTCTGCCATCAGCTGTTTCCAAAGCAAGTCGGTCAGCGCTTCCTTATAGTCGCCTTCAAAGAGGTCGTCCAGGCGGATGGGGCTTAGGGTCTTTAGGTCGAGGTTGAGGAAGGTGGACATATAGATGCCGTGTGCGCCGCCGGTATATTCGTTGTAATCTATACGGTAGGTCAGTATCAAGGTATTGCACAACTGCACATGGCTTTCGATTCCTTTATAATAGGAATACCAAGCTCCTATACTCTGCTCGTCCTGTTTGTCCTCCTCGTCTTTCTTGTACATCGGCTCCAGGTCATTGCGGTAGTCGCCGACATATTTCTCCGTATATTTCTTGACAGCTTCTTCGGGTGTCATCGCCATGTACTTGTCGCCGAAGCAGGCAGAGAGGAAGAAGGCGTTCAGACTGTCTTTCAGCCTCACGTCGGATGACTGGCTGGCGTAGGCAACGTTGAGGATGAGGTTGCAGGCCGGCTTGGCTGTGTCTCCGAAGAGATGTACGGTTTCGTTTACTTGTATACTGTCGAACTCCAACGCGTATGCGTTTTTGTTCACGGTGTTACCGCAGGAAAAGAAAAAGCCGCTTGCCGCAAGCAGAAGGACAAGTAGGCTGACAGTTTGCTTTTTCATATTGAATTTCGTTTATAAATCAACATATCAATCAAAAAACTTTATCGACAAATATAGAACTTATTAACGAACTGCACACATAAAAAAGGAAAAATTAATTCCGGCAAACGATTAAAACTTTCTATCTTTGCAGCGCTTATGAAGGAACCCCGTTACATACTGGCTGTACTCTTTTCCTCCCTTATCATTATAAGCGGAGTGGGGATTTCTGTAGTTCAGTATTGCTGTGCCGTATGCGAGACGACACAAAGTTGCTGCACCTCCGGCTGTTCCAAATGCCATCATGCACATCGTGGTTCACAAAAAACATGCAAGGATACCGGCTGTACAGCCGTCTACTACAAGGTGGATTTCGTGAAGCATGCACACGAGTCTGTTTCGTTCGTGCCATTCCTTATACTGTTTTGCGAGCAACTGCCGCTGTTTGATCACTCCTTGCCGCAGGTGGCTTGTACTCCGAGAGTTGTTTCAGGAGCACCGCCATATGTCGTCGGCTCGCGTCATTATCTGGCGCTCTATTCCACGCTTCTCATTTAGTGTTGTTTTATACGGGGCAATGACATGAATTGTCCGGAGGGAACTGTTTGTTTTTTAATCACTTCTTTAAGTATAAAACAGAAATGAAATATAGTTTGATAGCCATTCTTCTGTTCTCTTTCACCGCCTTGCAGGCGCAGGTAAAGGGAACGGTAAAGGATAATTTGGGCGACCCGATTGCGGGTGCCAACCTCTTCTGGCAGGGAACCACTCAAGGTACCACCACTTCGGCGGACGGTACTTTCTCCTTGTCCAAACCCAATGACAAGCATATGCTTGTAGTCAGCTTTATCGGTTTTGAGAACGATACGATACACGTCAGTAACCGCAATGAGACGCTCGACATTGTCTTGCGCGAAGGGGTGGAACTGAGCGAGGTGAATGTGGTCAGCCGTAAGTTGGGCACCATGAAGCTGCGCAACAGTGTGATGAATGAAGATATGATAAGTAGCGCCGAGTTGAGTCGTGCCGCCTGCTGTAACCTGGGAGAGAGTTTTGTGACCAATCCCTCGGTGGACGTCACCTACTCTGACGCCGCCACCGGTGCCAAGCAAATCAAGCTTCTCGGCTTGTCCGGTACGTATGTGCAGATGATGACGGAGAATATCCCCAACTACCGCGGCTCTGCCGCCCCCTACGGACTGGGTTATGTACCCGGGCCATGGATGCAGAGTATTCAGGTGAGCAAGGGCAGTTCATCCGTGAAGAACGGCTATGAGGCCATCACGGGACAAATCAATGTGGAATTCAAGAAACCCCAGTTGCCCGAAGCCGATTGGTTTTCCGCCAACCTCTTTGCCAGCAGCACCAACCGTTATGAAGCCAATGCCGATGCCACGGTGAAACTCTCCAAACGTTGGAGCACCTCTTTGCTGGCGCATTACGAGAATGAGACCAAAGCTCACGACAGCAACGACGACGGCTTTGCCGACATCCCCCGTGTGGAGCAGTACAACCTCTGGAACCGCTGGGCATACATGGGCGACCGCTACGTCTTCCAGGCAGGCATCAAAGTGCTTACAGAAGACCGCAACAGCGGGCAAGTCAGCCATGGCAAAACGTCCCTGGCAGACCCTTATAAGATAAGTATAGGTACCGACCGCTACGAAGCCTTCACCAAGAACGCCTATATATTTAATAAGGAGAAGAACACCAACCTGGCATTGATTCTTTCCGGCTCCCTGCACAAGCAGGATGCCTTGTACGGACGGAAAATCTACGATGTGGACCAGCACAACGCTTATGCCTCCTTGCTGTTCGAGACGGAACTGACCAAGCGTCAAAGCCTTTCTGCCGGACTGAGCTTCAACTATGACTCCTACGACCAGCACTACCGCCTGGACAATGACGCCGCACAGCCTTTGACGAAGAAATTCACCAAAGAAGCCGTCCCCGGCGCCTACGTGCAGTACACCTACAACTGGGACGATAAACTGGTGCTGATGGGTGGCATCCGCGGCGACCATAGCAGCGAGTACGGCTATTTCGTCACTCCGCGTTTCCATGTGAAGTACAATCCCAACGAGTATGTACATTTCCGTCTTTCGGCAGGAAAGGGATACCGCACGAACCATGTGCTGGCCGAGAATAACTACCTGCTGGCAAGCAGCCGCCGGATAGACATCGCCAAACGTCTTGACCAGAATGAGGCCTGGAACTATGGCGCAAGCGCTTCCGCCTATATTCCCTTGTTCGGCAAAACCTTGAACCTGAATGCGGAATACTATTACACGGATTTCCGCAAGCAGGTGGTGGTGGATATGGATACGGACCCGCATGCCGTTCTGTTCTACAACCTTCACGGCCGTTCCTATTCGCAGGTAGTGCAGGTGGAGGCAAGCTATCCGTTCTTCCCGGGTTTCACCTTTACCGCGGCTTACCGTTGGACGGATGCCAAAACGAATTACAACGGAGAGCTGATGGAGAAACCCCTTACCAGCAAGTATAAAGGTTTGCTGACGGCTTCTTATCAGACACCTTTGGGATTGTGGCAGTTTGATGTGACTTTGCAACTGAACGGTGGCGGGCGCATGCCGGCTCCATACGAACTGACAGACGGCAACTGGTCGTGGGAAAGGCGCTATGGCGGCTTCGAGCAGTTGAGTGCCCAGGTGACGCGCTATTTCCGTCGCTGGTCTATATACGTCGGTGGCGAGAACCTGACAAACTTCAAGCAGAAAAACCCCATCATTGATGCTTCCAATCCCTGGGGAAGCAACTTTGACGCTACGATGGTGTGGGGACCCATGCATGGAGCAAAAGCCTATGTAGGTGTTCGTTTTAACTTGCCGAGAATATAATATTATTTATTAAATCAATAGCGAAACAATGAAAACAAGAAGATTTTTAATGACTTTGGCAGTTGTACTCTTCTGTGCATCTGCCGCAATGGCAAAAGACATCCGTACAGCCGTGTTCAAGGTGGCACAGATGAAGTGTGAGAACTGTGTAAGGAAGATAAACAATAACATCCGTTTTGAGAAGGGACTGAAGGACTTCCACACAGACCTGAAGACAAAGACGGTAACCATCACGTATGATGCCGACAAGACCAATGTGGAAAAGTTGAAAGAAGGTTTCCAAAAGTTCCATTATGAAGCGGAGTTTGTCAAGGAAACCAAGCAGGACGATAAGAAGTAATTGAACAAACTGCTCATTCCAGTTGTTGCTTTATTAAAGCGGAACAACAACCATCTAAAAAATAAATCGAATGAGCAATATAATTACTAAGGCACATCCCGTGCCGGATATGCACAGCACGGGATTGCGCGTCGTCGGTGCATGGCTTTTTGCCATCGTACTGATACTGTTTTCTACAGTCTTTGTGCATGTACCCTATACCCGTGAAATACAGATGGTACTGGCAATTCCGGTACTGCTGTTTTTCGGCGCTCCTTTTTATGCCGGTGCCTGGAAGGGAACCCGGTCGGGCCGCAACAATATAGACCGTCTGGTGGCGCTTACCACCTCTGTGGCTTTTCTGTTCAGTGTGTTCAACACTTTCTTCCCGGATTATTGGCTGGGCATCGGGCTGGAACCGCATGTCTATTATGGGGTTGCCGCCGTCATCATCGCCTTTTCCCTGACCGGCGAGTTTATGGAGGAACGTGCCCGGCGAAATGTGTCGGCGGCTATCTGCCGGTTGGGAGGCTGGCAGCATAACGCAGCCCGCGTACTGCCGGAGAAGCAACGCATTGACGACCGCGTTGCCGAGCTTTTTGTCCCGGTCATTCTCATCATTTCCCTGCTGACCTTTTTTATATGGGTGTTCTTCGGAGGCATAGATGTAGTGTCACACGGTCTGTTTGCCGCTTTGTCCGTATTGGTGGTGGCTTGTCCGTGTGCGGTAGGGCTGGCCACTCCAGTAGCTTTGGCGGCGGGCCTTAATAAAGCTGCCCGCAATCATATCCTTATCAGGGACACTTCCGCTTTAGAGCAGATGCGCAATGTGGATGTGGTGGTATTCGACAAGACCGGGACCTTGACAGAAGGACATCCTACGGTAATAGGCTGGCTGTGGGCGCAAGGGCAGGAGGAGCATTATAAAGATGTACTGCTTGCTGCCGAGTCTACTTCGGACCATCCTCTGGCAGAAGCAATCGTTACGGCCCTGGAAGGGGAGGAGCAGGTTATCCCTGCCCACCTGGACGGTTTTGAAAACATTACCGGAAAAGGTGTCAGAGTGGCCTATCAGGGTGCGGAATATTGGGTAGGAAGCCATAAACTGCTGAAAGATTATCAAGCCAATTTGTCGGATATCCTGGCCGATATGCTGACACAATATGAATCGGACGGAAACAGTATTGTCTACTTTGGGCGTGAGAACGATTTACTTGCCGTTATTGCCATCAAGGACCAGTTGCGGGTGACTTCTATGGAAGCTATCCGGGAACTGCGTATCCAGGACATCGAGATATGCATGCTTACGGGAGACGGTGAGCGTACAGCTTCTTCCGTGGCCGGCAGTTTGGGTATCATGCGTTTTGTGGCTGATGCCATGCCCGACGACAAAGAGGATTTCATCCATAAGCTGCAGCTTCAGGGTAAAACGGTCGCCATGGTAGGTGACGGCGTGAACGATGCGCAAGCCTTGAGCTGTGCTGATGTAAGCATTGCCATGGGAAAGGGGACCGATACGTTGATGGACACCGCCATGATTACTCTCAGGACTTCAGACCTGCTGCTGTTGCCCAAAGTTTTCCGGTTGTCTCGCCAGACTGTGAGCCTCATGTACCGGAATCTGTTCTGGGCTTTCATCTATAATACAGTGGGTATCTTTGTCGCGGCCGGAGTACTCTATCCCGTCTATGACATCCTGCTGAGTCCTGCGCTGGCAGGTGCTGCCATGGCTCTTTCCTGTGTATCCGTGGCTTTGAGCAGCCTTCGTCTGAGTTCCAGGTTCTGACGGCTGTATTCTCAGCTGTTCCTATACTCCAGCGGACTCATGCCCATGTGCCTCTTGAAGTATTTTCCAAAGAAGGAAGCACTGGGGAAGTTCAGGGAATAGGCAATCTCCTGAATGGTCATGTTGGTTGATTTCAGCTTGGCTTTCACGTCTACGATGACGACGTGGGCGATGATGTCCAATACATTTCTGCCGGTCACCTGCCTCACGGTGGTGCTGAGGTGTTGCAGGGAGATGCCCAGTTTGTCGGCATAGAATTGCGCGCGGCGTTCGCGGGTATAGTTTTCGATGACGAGCTGCACCAGTTCGCGGCATATTTCCTCTTTCCGGCTCTTGTTCCCTTTTTGCATCTGCGGACGGTGGCAATACATTCTGTCTATGCCGCTGAGGAGCAAGTTCAATGTGCTTTGAGCCATTTTTGTATCGGGAGGATAGGGACCGGTCGTGATGCGTGCCCATAAGGCAAAATAGTCCTTGAAATAGGAGGCGACGGTAGGGTTGACAGCCAGTACCGGATACTCCAGTATGTTGGAGAAGGAGCTCAATGTAGACTGGATGAGGTTGACTCCATTGAGGCAATGGGAAGAAAACCCCACGAATCCCAGGCACACTTTTTCCTTTTGTTCGTAAAACTGTATGATGGTTCCGGGAAGCAGGGTGATAAAATCCCCTTGCTTGATTTCCGTATCCATCAAGTTGATGGATACCGTGATGGAACCTTCTATGCATAGTGCAAAGATGCATGCTTTCAGGCGGCACGACTGTTTGTATATGTTTAGAATGTCTTCCGTTACTTCAGTCCATGCAATCATGTCTACTGGCAGGTCGACTTGAGGAAATTCCATACGCTTTGTCGTTTAGAGTTTGCACAAAGGTAATTCTTTTCCGGGAAAAAGTAACGGAAGACATTCTGTTTTTAAAATGAAATGTTCTTTTTTTAAAATGTAACGTCCATCTTTACGACGAAAGTACGTGGCGCGCCCACTGCCATGGGACGATAGCTGTACTCCTTGTTCAGCAGGTTGTTTATCATGAACTGGAAAGCTACTTCCTTGGTGGCTTTCACCCCGAAGCGCATGTCCACTGTGGCATAGTCCGTATTATGCTTTTTCCAATAGGATGCCAGGGTTTCCCCATTGGACGAGCCGAAGAGGATGCCGCGCACGTAGTCCAGCAGGTCAGGTTCACTTTTGCTGCGTTCGTCCAGCATAATATAGTCCACGGCAAGTATCTTGCTTTTCCAGTTTACGTTGGCACCTATGTTGATGCGTTTCCACTGAAAGTCCAGCGTGGCCTTGAAACTGTGTTTCGGACGATATTTCAAGTACTTGCCGTCATTGCTTTTCTCCTTCATCTGAAGCGGGTCGGTATAGGTGTTCTCCAGGGCATTGCGTTTCTTGTAGTCGGCATCCCTCGGTTCGGTATATACATATCCCAGGTTATAGAGCAGCTTGGCGTTTTTGTTGAAGGTGTACATGCCGTTGGTGCTGATTTCCATTCCATAAATCTGTGCTTTGGACACGTTGTGGAACTGTGCCCCGATGCCGAAACCCTTGCCGTTCTTCAGCATTTGTATGGCGTCTGTAACGCTGTTTATCATGCTCAGGTCCGCATTGTTGAATAGGCCGAACTGGAATTCCACCATATCCTTGTATTGGGTATAGAAAGCGGCGACATCTGCAAATCCTTGTAAATTGCCTGCCTTGTACCCTTGCTTGAATCCCAGCTCGGCATTGAATCCTTTTTCCGGCTGTACGTTGTAGTTGGGATATACACCTACACCTCCGATGTCTTTGCGAAGGTATTTCTCGGTGATGGAGGGATTACGGTAACCCTGGCCGAAGCTGGTACGCAGGAAGCTGTAATCGGCTAGCTGGTAGTTCAGCCCGGCACGGAACACGGGGCGGAAAGGAATCTTGCTCCCGAAAACCTTTGTGTCGGCTTCCCGGTAGTGCTTGTCTATCCGGTAGTATTCGGCACGTACACCGGCCGATACGCTGAGGCGGTCCCAGAAGCGCTGGTCGTATTGCATATAGGCGGCAACATTGTCACTTTGATGTACTTCTTCCGTTTCGCCGGAGAAGGTGCGGATATGTTCGTAAGTCAGACCCGTGGTGATTTGTGCGCCGCCGTCCCATTTCTTGTTGAACTGATAGTCCAGATAATAGTCGTAATTCTTGTCCGTCCGTGTTGGTGATTGATTGCGCTTCGGATTGAGTACACCGGATAGCCAGGGAACCAGGTCGCTGGGTAGTTTCCCTTCAAGCAGTCCTCCCATGTCAGACGGCAGGCCGTTGCTCATTACCCAGGAGATGAGGTCGCAATAGTCGGCAGTGGTGGCATTGGGGAATATGTTGTCCAGAGAGCCGAAGACACCGTCCATCAAATCACTCAGCTTGTCGCTTCCCAGCCATTTGATAACTCCGGTCATCAGTGGCTGGAGGGCTGTGTAGTCTCCATTGGCAATGTTCTGGATGACTTGTGCGTCGGTGCCCATGTTGCCCAGAATATCCGTAATGGAGGCGGATTGTGTAGGGCGTACCACATTGTCCGCACTGTAGTAGAAACGGCCCTTTACTTTGTGTGAAGTACCTCTTTCAGGATTGGTGAAGTTGAAGAAAGGGTCAATGCGGAAGTTGTTGGACTCACGTCCCATATTAGTAAAGGGAGAGGGGCGGTAGGCCTCGCCGGGCGAGCGCCAGATGAAGAAATCCCCGTACTTGTTGGAAAGGAAATCCACGTTGAAACCGTAGTTCATCAGTTTCATACCCATATCCGGCTGATAGTAGGTGAGGTTTCCGTTGATGTGGAAACGTTTGTTGTAACCTTGTTGGCGGTAGCCCTCGTCGGTAAAGAGATTCAGTCCGCCGCTGACGTCAAAGTTACCGATGCGGCGGGAGTGGGTGAGGTCGAAACCTTCGTAGAGCGGATTGCGTACACCGCTGAAAAGGCTGTTGCGCAACAAGGGCTTTACCGGATATTTGTCCTCTTTCCAGAAAGATTTGTCACTCCATTGGTAATCGCTGTTGTCGGGGTCGTCATAGATTCCTACATAGGCACTGAAACGGGTCTGAGGGGTCAGTCCCGGCCGTGCGGTGCGTATGTTGATGATGCCGTTCAGGGCCGACGAACCATAGAGCACGCTGGAGGCTCCTTTGATGACCTCTACCTGCTGCACATTTTCCAGAGGTACGCTGTTCCAGTTGATGACTCCGTTTTGGGGGCTGAGCACGCTCATCCCGTCTACCAGTACCAGGCTGCGGGCACCTACGCTGTAAGTCCAGCCGCCACCGCCTCGAATGCTGGGTTGCTTGTCGATGATATCCACCCCCGGAATGGTCTGCAGTGTCGAGGTGATGTCTGTGGGAGCCTGGCGGGCAATGTCACTGGCCTTTATCAAATCCATGGAGACCGTCACATCGCTCAGCTTCTGTTCAAACCGTCCGGCCGAGACCACGACATCTTCCAGCAGGTTGGTGCTTTCCTTCATGTACACGTCTTTCTGCATAATGTCTCCTTTGCTGATGACGATGGGCATTGGCACATCCTCATATCCCACGTAGCTGAATACCAAATCTACACCTCCCGCCGGCAGGTGTACTTCGTATGCACCGTTTATGTCGGTCACTACGCCTTGCGTGTCTTTCAGCTTGTAGGTGACCGATGCCCCTGCAAGCGGTTCATTGGTCGTTGCATCATATACGTGCCCCTTCAATATCTGTGCAGATATGGAAAAGCTGAACAGTAACGCTGCGAATAGCGTTATTAGAATTCTTTTTTTCATAAGTCTGTCTTTTTGTGAATAGTTATATCAGAATGTTTGCAAAGTACGTGAGATATTATCAGATTATCAAGGTGTATTTTTATGAATAGATGCTACATATTTAAGATAAATTCGGGGAGTGAATTCAAAAAAGTGCTATATTTGCTTGCATGAAACTGGAAATATCAGATTGGAACATGATTCCTTATGCCGGGGCATGGAGCCGGCAGACGGAATGGTTTGACGCACTTGTACACGCCAAGCAGGCAGGAGAGTGCTATGTCAATCATATTGTGCTCTGCGAGCATCCCCATGTCTATACATTGGGGCGTAGCGGAAAAGAAAGGAATATGCTGCTGGGAGAAGAACAACTGCGCAGGATAGGGGCTACACTCTATCATATTGACCGTGGCGGAGACATTACGTATCATGGTCCGGGACAGTTGGTCTGTTATCCTATTCTGAACCTTGACGACTTTTCTTTGGGGTTGAAGGAATATGTGCATCTGTTGGAAGAGGCGGTAATCCGTGTTTGTGCTTCGTTTGGCATCGCGGCCGGACGCCTGGAGAAGGCAACGGGCGTATGGCTGGAGGGCGATACTCCCCGTGCCCGTAAGATTTGTGCCATCGGCGTGCGCAGCAGCCATTTTGTCACCATGCATGGATTGGCACTGAATGTGAATACCGATTTACGTTATTTCAGCTATATCAATCCCTGCGGATTCATAGACAAGGGTGTCACTTCTTTGCAGAAAGAGCTGGGACACGAGGTGCCGATGGAAGAGGTGAAGGAGCGTCTTTGCAAGGAGCTGGTAAATCTTTTGTCATGAACTATCTGGCACATGTATTCCTTTCCGGTCCGAACAGAAAAGTACAGTTGGGCAATTTTGTAGGCGATGCTGTAAAGGGAAGCTCCTATAAGAATTATCCGCCGGATATAGCCAAGGGTATTCAGCTTCACCGCGCTATTGACGACTATACCGACCATCATCCGGCAGTTTGCGAGGTGGTGCATAGGCTTCAACCTGAATTCGGACGCTATTCGGGGGTATTGCTGGATATTTATTTCGATTATTTGCTGGCTTCCCGTTTCGAGTCGTTCTCCGGAGTTTCCTTGAGGAGGTATACCCGGACTTTCTATCTTTCCCTCCTCATCAATTACCGCTATCTTCCGGTACGGTTCAAACGTTTCATCTGGCATTTTATCTTGACCGACCGTTTGCGGAAATACGCCACTCTGAACGGAATAAGAGAGTCTTTGAACATCATGGTGGAATATCATCATATTGATATATCCGTAGATAAGGCTATTCGTTACCTTGAAGAGCACGATGAGGAACTGTTTGCTGTGTTCCAGCCATTTTTTATTGAATTGCAGAGGTTTTGCACTGAATACCGGCATAATTATAAGTCACAATTTTAAGGACGAAGAAGGAATGAATATCGTGTCGGCAAGGAATTAATATCCTGCCGACACGATATTTGTTTTTTGTATCACACGTTGTTGATTTCCTGCATGACATGTTATTGATAGCTTGTGCCCTGTGGAATCAGCTTCCCGTACTCCGCTTCTCCCTTGCCAGTACCGAGATGATGTACCCTCCCTTGCTGTTCACCTTGTTCCAGTTTGTTCCATTGAATATTTTCCAGACGTAGTTTCCCAGCCTGCCGTAGTCCGATAACTTCAGAATCTTCCTGATTTCCTCCCGGTCGGTGATGTAGAGCTTTTCCAGATTCAGCATGAGGCATTCCAGGTTGTGCGTATTCCTGTTGTAGGCATATCCGGGAATGTCCAGATCAGGATTTCCCTGCGCTCCTCCGCTTTCCCCCGGGGGAGTAAGAGGGGGAAGTGCTTTACTTTCTTTTGCTTTGCTTTCTTCTACTTTGCTTTCTTTGCTTTGTTTGGAATTGTATGCATTTTCGGGGAAAATGTCCGCATCCTGCGTACAATTTTCCCGTTTTTGCGTACAAGTCTCGTCCTTGTCCGGTTTATCTTCCTCCGTCTCTACCAGCAGATAGGGTAGGGTGGTGAGGTCCCTTTTTCTTCTTTTGGTGGCTTCCAGCCATATTTTCTGTATCTCGGTAGAGGTCAGCACCCCTTGCTCCTTATAGGTTTTGGGGTCGAAAAAGGCTTTCTCCACCAGGATGTCCACGACTCCCTGCATCTCCTGCTCGTTGATGTCCTTTCCCGCCTTGTTTGTGAACAGTGTGCATTGCTCCGCGTTCCATTTCAGGTAATATCCGTTTTCCTTATGTATCTTGCACAGCAGTTTCATTACCGCTGCGGTTCCTTTCAGTCCGAACTTGGCTTCCACCAGTTCCACTGCTATCTCTTCGAATAGATTTACTTTGAGGGGGAAATATAGCATTCCCCCATACATCATGGCCATTGTTTTTAGTGTTTAATGATTAGTGATTAATGATTAATGGTTAGCATACGGGACTCCATTCGAGGAAGTTTTCCAGCTGGAAGGTTTTCCATACCTGCAGTTCCACGTCCCAGAAGGCTATGGTGCTTGTCACTCTTGTGATGTCATAATCTTTTCTGAAGTCTGCCTTGTAGGGCAGTAAGGTGGCTTTCGCCAGCCTGAATGTCCCGTCCTGCTTGTGGTAGGCTATGAGTGCGTGTCCGTATTGCATGTGGTCTATCAGGCTTTCTATCCGTTGGGCCATCCATGTGGCGCATGTTTCCGTGTAGTTCTTTTCCAGCATGATACGTATTTTCCATAGGTTTCTCAGTGCTTCGTGAAGTGAAGCGTTCTTTGTCGACTTTCTCATCTTGTTGTCTTTAAAATTAATAATTGTATTAGTTTGGCAGGAGGTACGCTTGTATATAAAAAAGATGCCGCATTCATTGAGAAAGCGGCATCTGTAGGCGGTGTGGCTTCATCCTTACCAAAGTGGCGGCAAAGATAAGTGGTTTATTCCTTAAGTTGTTTATATTTAATTGTTGTCAATAAGTTTCGTGGTTTCTGCCCTTTTTGTTTTATTCCCTATATCTCTCCTGCTACCTTCATTTCCCGCCACACTTCACCGAACTCTTGTATTATAGTGTTTTCTGACAGTCTTTTATAGTCTGGCGTTCTAAAGTCGAAATGTGAGTATGCCCATTGTGCCAATGCCTTGTTGCTTGTCGGCTTTTCTTCTATAAAGTATCTTGATTTTTTCCATAGGATGATGTCTTTAATGACTTCTTTCCTATATTGTGGCAATATTCCCATAACCTCCCCGCTTGAGGGACGTCCTACTCCTGCTTTAGGAGCTGATATGCCGTGCTTTACATCCGTTTCTAAGGGTGCTCTTTTTGTTTTTTTTCCTTACTTTGGAGTGTCTCTTTTGCCTTCATTTTCTAATGTTTTTGGGTTAATAATTAAAATTACTGTAGTTTGTAAAATAAATGCAAAGGTATATCAAGTTTTTTGTTTTTGCGGAGTAAGGATGGAGATAAAAAGCTGGGTTTTATCTTTATGATGGGTTAATGCGTTGATATATAAATGGAAATGACTTTGACTTGGAAGTGTTTTTTAAACGTTCGTTTAATGGACGCAAAGATAAGACTGTTTTTTATATCCTCAAAATGTTTAATAAAAATATTTTGGAAATTTTAACCCATTAAATAAGAGTTTAATATACTGAATTAGTATATTAGATTATCTTATTTAATTTTCCAAAATTTATTTTTTATTAAACATTTTGAGGATATAAAAAACAGTCTTATCTTTGCGTCCATTAAACGAACGTTTAAAAAACGCTTTTTGTTTGTAATCCGCTCGTTTATAGTCTCTTACCAGAAGGTAATGACGAACTGCAAAAAAACTGTTGGCAAGAAGGGCACAATGCTTGCTGTATTTTAATAAGGTGCTCGCAAATGATTGGATACCAGGTATATACCGAGGGTTCAAAGCCCCAGAGGAACACTCTTTTGTGAACAAAACAACGAAAATGGAAACGGATAACGAGGTTGAAGTCTGGCATGCCATGCGTGCCACATACCGCAGAGAGCTTGATGCGGTGCATCTTCTCGAGAAGGAGAACCTCGGCTGTTTTGTCCCCATGCAATATAAGGTAAGTATCCGTAAGGGTAAGAAAGTCCGTACTTTGGTTCCCGTCATCCGTAATCTGGTTTTTGTCCATGCACGTCCTTCCGACGTACAACGTGTTAAGTCTCAAATTACTTATTTGCAATATATAACCGATACTCGCAGTGGTCAGAAGATAATTATTCCCGACCATGAGATGCAGCGCTTCATCGCCGTTGCCGGAACCTATAACGACCATTTGCTTTATTTCCAGCCCGAAGAGTTGAATCTGTCGAAAGGAACTAGAGTCCGTATTACGGGTGGCGACTTTACAGGTCAGGAGGGTTTTTCTGAAAGTAAAGGGTGCACGTGACCGTCGTGTGGTTATAGAGATACAAGGTGTCATTGCTGTTGCCATGGCCACCATCCATCCGGACCTTATAGAAGTTATCGGCTAATCTTTAATTTTTAATTTATAATTTTTAATTAATCATGTCTCTTTTAGAAGAAGCACTCCTCCTTCAGCGTGCCGCGCACGATCTGATGTATTTGGGTATGGACGGGAGTCCTATCTATAGTGATGACTTGTCGCGTCGTAATGGTGAAGTTTATCGTTTGACTACAACTTTATATAATTCCGGCACTTGGGGCACTACAGTGGAGGAACAGGCCAATGTGTGCCTCGCTCTTTTGATGGGTTACAGCGCCTCGTTTGTCGACCACGGTGAGAAACAGCAGCATGTTCAAGAGGTTCTGAACCGTTGTTGGGATATTCTGGATACTCTTCCCGCATCTTTGCTGAAACTCCGTCTGCTCACTGCTTGTTATGGAGAGGTTTTCGATGAGCCTTTGGCAGATGAAGCTCACTCCATCATTGCCTCTTGGAATGTTGCATTGCTGACTGCCGAACAGCAGGAAGCTGTTGATGAGTTTCAGAACGTGATGGAGAATCCTTATCCGTGGGAGGAAGTGGAATGAAAATGTGTAAATAGAATTTCTCTTTGAAGAAAATTATCTTTATGTGAATAAAACTGCAATACTCTATAAGATAGCATTCAATTCCACTCCTTATTTTCTGAACCGTTGAAAGAGAGTGATTATGATTTGTGCCTCCTGATTGAGGAGGAAGTGACGACTTTCTCTTTTTTTGAATATCGTCGGAAGTAAAGAATCGTTGTGGTGAAAATAGGGGTGAACTTTAGCAAGGATACGCGTAATGTGAATAGATATATTGTGGAAGAATAACTAATATTTTATGCGCTGTACTTGGGTTGTTGTCCAGGTAATAATTTGCAATAATCTTTGTCTGAATCTTTAAAGAATAGAGCTGTCCATGGTGCGAAGTGGAGCTTTATCGATAACATATCCAATTCTGGTGTTACCTTTTTGGTAGGCCTGATATTGGCCCGTCTCTTGACTCCTGCCGAATATGGCATTATGGCTATGATTGCTATCTTCATAGCTGTATCTAACTCTATTGTAGACAGTGGCTTTTCTAATGCACTGATACGGAAAGTACGTATTGATAGGGTAGACTACAATACGGTTTTCGTGTTTAATCTGATAGTTAGCATTGTTTTATACATCCTTTTATATACATCTGCCCCCGCTATCAGTCTGTTCTTTAAAGAACCGGTTCTTACAAATGTGCTGAGGGTAATAGGGTTGATTCTGATTGTTAATGCATTAGGTATCATTCCCCGTACCATATTGGTAAGAGGCATTGATTTTAAGACACAGACCAAAGTATCCATAATATCTTCCGTTTCAAGTGGATTGGTTGGCGTGGGTATGGCTATAATGGGCTTTGGGGTATGGAGCTTGGTGTGGCAACAGCTTTCCCGACAGATTCTGAATTCCTTGTTTCTTTGGATATTCTGTAAATGGATACCCCAATGGGAGTTCTCCATAAAAAGCTTCAAGGAGATGTTTGGTTTTGGTTATAAACTGTTGCTGTCCGGACTATTGGACACTCTTTATAAAAATATTTATTATGTAATTATTGGCCGTTGTTACAGTCCTGCACAGTTAGGACAATATAGTCGTGCAGAGCAGTTCAATATGATATTTTCCAGTAATTTGACCAGTATTGTCCAGCGTGTCAGTTATCCGGTGCTTAGTTCCATTCAGGAAGAACCGGAACGTTTGCGTGAGGCTTACCGGCAGATAATAAAGACCACGATGCTTGTCACATTTGCTTGTATGCTGGGACTTGCAGCTGTGGCTAAACCTTTGATTATAATTCTGATTGGTGAAAAATGGCTGCCTGCCGTTTCTTTTTTGCAGATAATTTGTTTCAGCGGTATGCTTTATCCGCTTCATGCCATCAATCTGAATATTTTGCAGGTGAAAGGGCGTTCGGACTTATTTCTGAAATTGGAAATCATAAAGAAGACCATTGCGGTGTTTCCTATTCTGATAGGTATTTTTTATGGCATCGAATATATGCTGTGGGGGAGTGTCTTAACCTCTTTCATTGCTTATTTTTTAAACAGCTATTATTCTGCCGACTTGATACGCTATTCTACCATAGAACAAATTAGGGATGTGCTTCCGGTTTTTACGGTTTCTTTTACAATTGCTGCTGTCATGTGGCTTTTTTCCTTACTGGATATATCTGTTTATATTCAATTACCCACTCAGATTATAGTTGGGTTGACATTGGCTTTTGCTGTTTACGAAAGATTAAGATTACCAGAGTATCTTGAGGTAAAACGGCTTGGGTTGTCGGCTCTTCACAAAAAATAGAAAGTAAGCATATTTTTATAGTAAGATGGAAAATAAAGTGATTACTGTTACTTCTCCATTACTTCCTTCGCTTGACGATTTCATTCCTTATCTTCAGGATATCTGGAATCGTAAGTGGCTGACCAATAACGGTCATTATCATCAGGAACTGGAGAAAGCTTTGTGCGAATATTTAAAGGTACCTTATATCAGCCTTTTCACCAATGGTACTCTCCCTTTGATAGTAGCTTTGCAGGCATTACGAATTACCGGCGAAGTAATAACCACTCCATATAGTTTTGTAGCTACCACCCATGCTTTGTGGTGGAATGGAATCAAGCCGGTATTCGTGGATATCGACCCGGAAACTTGTAACATCGACCCAGAGAAAATAGAAGCGGCAATCACCCCTAAAACAACGGCGATTATGCCGGTGCATGTTTACGGCAAGCCTTGCGATACAGAGCGTATTCAGGCGATAGCAGATAAATATGGTTTAAAGGTTATTTATGATGCTGCTCATGTTTTTGGGGTAGAGGTGAACGGAAAGTCGGTATTGAACGCCGGAGATATGTCGACGCTTAGTTTTCATGCCACTAAGGTATATAATACCGTGGAGGGCGGAGCATTGATTTGCCACGATGAAAAGACCAAAAAGCGTATTGATTATCTGAAGAATTTTGGTTTTGCGGGAGAAACGGAAATTGTAGCTCCTGGTATCAACGGTAAGATGGATGAAGTTCGTGCAGCATTCGGCTTGCTCAACTTGAAGCAAGTGGATGTTGCGATAGAAGCCCGTCGTCAAGTGGCTATTCGTTATCGTGATGCTTTGCGGGAAGTGCCCGGCATCAGTTTTATGGAAGATATGCCTGGTGTACGTCACAACTACTCTTATTTTCCAATATTTGTGGATGCCGAGAAATATGGCATGACTCGGGATGAACTCTATTTTAAGATGAAGGAACGGAATGTGTTAGGTAGACGGTATTTCTATCCTTTGATAAGTGAGTTTTCTACATATCGGGGACTGGAATCGGCGCGGGCTGAAAACTTGTTGGTAGCGCATAAGGCGGCAAACAGTGTTATTTGCCTGCCGATGTATCATAGTCTCAATGAAATCGAAATAGATGAAATTTTGAATCTGATTATAAAATGAAGATATTAGTTTTGGCTGGTGGTGCTGACCAAATAGCCTTGATAAAAGAATTAAAGTGGAGAGGACATATAACTATATTAATTGATTATTTTCAGAATCCACCAGCAAAGAACTATGCAAATAAGCATATTGTAGCAAGTACTTTAGATATTGAAAAGGTTAAGGAGATTGCCATTACAGAGCAGGTTGGTTTAATATGTACTGCATGTACAGACCAGGCTTTATTAACTGTAGCTAAAGTATCTGAAGATTTGGGCTTACCTTGTTATATTGATTATAAAACAGCTTTAAATGTGACAAATAAGGCATTCATGAAATCTGTAATGGTTGCAAACGATATACCTACTGCTAAATATACGATTTTGCATGAATGCTGTTTGAAAGACTTGTCTAATTTCGAGTACCCTTTGGTTGTGAAACCCGTAGATTGTAATTCTTCTAAAGGGGTTAAAAAAGTAGAAGATGAAGAGTCACTTCGTTCCTCATTAAATAATGCGGTGAATTATAGCCGTACACATACAGCTATTGTTGAGGAGTTTATTTGTGGAGATGAAATCTCTGCTGACTTTTATATAGAAAATAGTAAAGCAAAATACTTGTGCGCTACAAAGTCTGTGAAGAGAAAGAATACGAACTCTTTTACTATAGTACAAAGTGTATATCCTGTTGTTAATTATGAGGAGGAAGTCCAATTGACTCAAATAGCTCAAAAAATAACTGATGCATTTCATTTACAGAATACACCATTGCTAGTGCAGTTGTTGCATCGGCAAAATGATTTTTTAGTCGTTGAATTTAGTGCAAGGATGGGAGGTGGATCAAAATACAGATTGATTGAGACTCTTTCAGGGGTTAATATTATGTCAAAATATGTGGATTTGATTTTGGGGCATTCTCCGTCTGTTTCTCCTTCAAAACAAGTTAATTATGCAGTTGTAAACTATGTATATTCCAAACCAGGAATTCTTAAACAAGTGGATGGGTTGGATAGTTTGAAAAATAAGTCTGTTATAGATGATTTTTTTTACTATAAAACAGCAGGAATGCAGATAGATAAAGCTGAAACTAGTGGTGATAGAGTTATCGGTTATTTAGTGACAGCAGATACTCAAGATGAACTTCTATATAAAACTCGTTACGCAGACTCTAATATCTGTGTCTTTGATATGAATGGATTTGACATTATGCTTCATGGATTAGTATGATGGTAAGTGATTTTAGGACACTTAAAATTTCGGTTATTGGAGCTGGTAATGGAGGGCAGGCTATAGCTGGTTATTGTGCTTCGCTGGGTATGAGTGTTTGTTTATATAATCGAAATATTGAGAAAATAGCTCCAATACTACAGACTCATACGATAGAATTGCAAGGAACCATTTTTTGTAAAGGTTATATTGATGTAATAACCAGTTCTTTAGAGACTGCTGCTACATATTCTGATATACTCATGATTGCTACGACAGCTACAGCTCATAGAGAAATAGCATCAAAGATGTGTCCTTATCTTAAAAATGGGCAAATTATTGTTTTGAATCCAGGAAGGACGTTGGGAGTATTAGATTTTTATTCAGTGATTAATGCAATGCGTCCTGATTTGGAGGTATTTATTGCAGAGGCTCAGACATTGATGTTTGCATGTAGGGAAACAGAACCTGGAAAAGTGAATATTATCGGTCTCAAAGATAAGGTTTTACTTTCAGGGCGCAGCCATGTGGAAACAGAATTTGTTATTCGTCATTTAAGTCCATTTTTCCCTTTTTTTATTCCTGCTTCAAATTTAATTCAAACAAGCTTGGAAAATATAGGCTCAATCTTTCATCCTTCTGTTGTTTTATTTAATGCGGCAACGATAGAAAGGAATATACCATTCTACTTTTATAGAGATATGACTCCTAAAATAGCTTCTTTTATAGAAAAGTTAGATAAAGAACGTATTGAAGTTGGAGAAGCATTTGGACAGAAATTAATGCCGGTTTCTGATTGGATAGTATATGCTTATCCTTCTACTGTGGGAAATACACTTTGTGAGAGGATGAAGAATAATCCTGCTTATTATGACATTTTAGCTCCAGGATCGATTTTTACACGACAATTGACAGAAGATATTCCTACAGGGCTTATACCTATGAGTGATTTAGGAAAAGCTGTTGGAGTCAAAACACCATTAATGGATTCAATTATTACTATTACGTCGTCTTTGTTGAATATTGATTTTAGACAAAAAGGGCGTACTCTTCTTAACCTTCATTTGGATAGGTTGAATAAAGAGCAAATAATAGATTATTTATCATGATTCGATTACATGAGAATGAGGTCTTCGGCCTGGTCAAGACAAATATTGACGTACATACTCTTGGAGTAACTACTTTAGAGAATTTACTTATAGACTGTGGTTATAAATGCTACATATCACCTAAGGAAGTTTCTATAGCTGTAGAGCAAATTCATAAACTAAATAATTATTCATTATTGCAACAATGGATATTGAATAATCACATTACAAGAGTTGGATTTAGTTATCGTTTAGACCCTCGCGAAGCTAAAGATTATTTTTGCCATATGTTTAATGAGCTAAAGAATCATAATCTTTTTGTTGAAAATGGTGGTAGTTTAAGAGGGATTTTCTTTGCAGGTTTGCCTGATGCATGCAGATTGGTTCAACAAGAATTAGGTTCTGATTTTTTGGTATTTCCTGGAGATGAGACTCCAATAGAATCATTAACGAAATTAGGAGTGCCTGATTGGAAATTACCTAAAGATTTAAAGCAAACTTCAGAGTACGATGACATGCGATGGAACTTTGCCAAAGAATTGATAAGTAGTGAAGAATATAAATTGTGCAGACCGAGTGATCACCTTGGATATAGTGAGGCTGGTGAGGCAGATGATAGTTTTATAAAAAGGTTACAGTATTGTAAGCAAAAACGTACTCTTCCTTTAATACGTGCTCATGTCGGTCCTTATAACCCCAACCGTGTAGAAGCTATTAAAGAGTTTATTTCTTGGGAAAAAGAATTAGCTTCGACCAGATTGTTGGATGTTTTATCTATAGGCTCCTCTCAATTAACTCAATCAAAGTTTGGTGAGGATTGGGAAGGGCTTCCTAATGGTGGAGGAGTACCAGTTAATTCTGAGCAAGAGTATAAAATGATAAAAGAGGCTGCCAAACCAATGTTGGTGAGAACTTATGCTGGTACGAAAGATATTCTTTGGATGGCAGAAATGCATGAAAGATGTTTAAATATATCATGGCATGCGCTTTCGTTCTGGTGGTTTTGTGAAATAGATGGTAGAGGAACCAATACTGTACTGGAAAATTTGAGGGAACATTTACAAGCAATTCATTTTATAACTAAAACTGGCAAACCGCTTGAACCCAATGTTCCACATCATTTTGCTTTCAGAGGTACGGATGATATAACTTATATAATATCTGGATATTTGGCAGCTAAAACGGCTAAAAAGCATGGTATAAAGAATTTGATATTACAAAATATGCTAAATACTCCCAAATATACCATTGGTCTTCAAGATTTAGCTAAAGGGAGAGCTATGCTGCGGTTAGTGAGAGAACTGGAAGATGAGCATTTTACTGTTCACCTACAGTCAAGGGCGGGTTTAGATTATTTTGCTCCAGATTTGGATAAAGCTAAGATACAACTTGCTGCTGTAACAGCGCTAATGGATGATATTGAGCCGGATAATGATAATAGTCCCGAGATTATTCATGTTGTGAGTTATAGTGAGGCCGTACGTCTTGCTACCCCTTCTGTTATTGAGGAAAGTATTAAAATCACATTAACGACTTTGAAGAAATATAGAGAGCAAAGACGCGCAGGGAAAATAGAGAATATGGCTTATAACCGAGAATTGGATGAACGTTGTGAATGCTTATATCAAGAAGCAAAAGAAGGTATTATTCTTTTGGAAAAATATATCCCAAATTTATATACAGCAGAAGGGCTTTATAGAGCATTCGAAGAAGGTTTTTTCCCTGTACCATATATGTTGGATTCAAGTACTAAATACTCAAAGGCAACCCAGTGGCGTACAGCTATTAAAGGTGGTGGTATTCGCGTTGTCAATGATAAGGGAGAAATTATACATACGAGTGATAGATATAGACAAATAATATTGAAGAATGGTCAACAATGAAATAGAATTTGCTCTAAATGAACGTTTCTTATTGCAGAAAGAATATTGGGGAGAGAATAAGCTTATTAATCAAATACAACCTGTTGTTTCTGTTACAGTAGCTACATATCAGCATGTTAATTATATAAGAAAGTGTCTTGATGGTATTTTAATGCAAAAAACGACTTTTCCTTATGAGATAATATTGGGAGAGGATGGCTCAATAGATGGTACACAAGATATCTGTAAGGAATATGCTGAAAAGTTTCCAGATAAAATTCGTCTGTTTATGCGAGATAGAAAATTATCTCAATATGTTGGCAAAAATGGCGAGGTAACCCGTTTTAATGGTGTTTGGAATAGAATGTCCTCAAGAGGTAAATATATTGCTTGGTGTGAGGGAGATGATTATTGGATTGATGATTTGAAATTGCAGAAACAAGTGGATTTTATGGAAGCTAATCCTCAATACTCAATGTGTTTTCACAATGCCCGACTTGTGGTTGAAAATTCACATTCATTTAATCTAATACCAGTAGAAAATCGGGACTACAATATAGGTGAATTATTTGATAAATGGGTTGTTCCTACTGCATCTATTTTAATGCGAAAAGAGGTGATAAAAACATTTGCTTTAGATTCAAGACTTTTAAATGGTGATATTTATATTGTACTTTCCGCTATATCAATAGGTAAAGTTTATGGTATGGCGGACGTTATGTCTGTATATCGTGTGCAAGATAATGGGCTAACTATAAAAAGAGCAAAAGACGATAATACCCTTTTACAAAAAAGGAATATTGAACATTATCATTTTCTAAAAGAAACTTTTCCTCAAATACCTACTTCCTTATACCATTATAAACTAAGTAATATCTATATAAACTTAGGGGTTATTTATGTTAAAAAAAATATTATAAAATCAGCATACTATATGCTAAAGGCATTAATGCACTCACCAAAATGCTTTATTGATAGATTATTAACTTTAATACATAAAATGCAGTGAAGAAATATGATTATTTAATTGTTGGGAGTGGTCTTTTTGGTGCTGTTTTTGCTCATTTAGCTCATCTGAAAGGTTTAAAATGCCTTGTGCTTGATATGAGACCGGTTGCTGGAGGAAATGTTTATTGTGAATGTATTGAAGGGATTAATGTCCATAAATATGGGGCACATATATTTCATACATCTAAAAAAGAAATATGGGATTTTGTAAATTCAATTGTAGAATTTAACCGTTATACAAATTCACCTCTTGCAAATTATAAAGGTAAGCTGTATAATTTGCCGTTTAATATGAATACATTTTATGCATTATGGGGAGTGAGAACTCCTCAGGAAGCAAAACTTATCATTGAACAGCAAAAGCAAGCTTATAATATAGGTGAACCTAAGAACTTAGAAGAACAAGCTATCAGCTTAGTTGGAAAAGATATATATGAAATATTAATAAAGTCATATACGGAAAAGCAATGGGGCCGTAAGGCAGTCGATTTACCTTCATTTATAATTAAACGTCTTCCTGTTCGCTTTGTTTATGACAATAATTACTTTAATGACAAATATCAAGGAATACCAATAGGTGGATATAACAAATTGATACAGGGACTTCTGGAGGGAACGGAAGTAAAACTTAATACAAACTATTTTGACCGAAAAGAAGAATGGGATGAATGTGCCGATAGAGTTGTGTTTACTGGGAAAATAGATGAATTTTATAACTACTGTTATGGCAAACTGGAGTATAGGACTGTCTGTTTTGAGGAGGAAATTTTAGATTGTTGTAATTATCAGGGTAATGCAGTTGTGAATTATACCGATGATGTTACGCCTTATACACGTATTATAGAACATAAGCATTTTGAATATTTTGGAGCAGATGTGGAAAAGTGCTATAAAACAGTCATATCCAAAGAATATTCTTCAGAATGGGTTGAAGGAAGCGAAGCGTATTATCCAATAAATGATGCAAGAAATCAGGAATTATTTGCAAGATACAATGAGTTATCTAAAATGGAAAATAAAGTCATTTTTGGAGGTCGGTTGGCTGAGTATAAATATTATGATATGGATAAAGTAATAGAAAGTGCAATTTGTTTATTTAAAGAATATGAATAAAAAAGTAGCAGCTATAGTCGTAACATTTAATCGTATTACTTTGTTGAAAGAATGCATTGAAGCTTTGCGCAAACAATCATATGCTGATTTTTCAATAATTGTAGTAGATAATGGCTCAACAGATGGAACTAATTTGTGGTTAAGCGAGCAAGGAGATTTAATTGTTGTTAAACAAGAAAATTTAGGCGGTGCAGGAGGCTTTTATGCAGGTATTCGTTATGCTTGTGAGCATGGATTTGAATATTCTTGGATAATGGATGATGATGTTGTGGCAAACATTAACTCATTGGAAAATTTGATGAAGCATTGTGATGATGTAAACGGCTTTTTGTGTAGCCATGTTCTAGATTTGAACTCTTATCCTTGTAATGTCCCTAAGATATCTATGACTAAATCAAAAGTTACAGGAGAATTGTTGTGGGGGGAAAAAATAGATAAAGGACTTTTGAGAGTTGATGTAACTTCTTTTGTTTCTTTGCTTTTTCGGAATTCACTTGTTTATGAGATAGGACTACCTTATAAAGAATACTTTATCTGGGGTGATGATACTGAATATACTACTCGTATTAGCATGCGGTATTCATCATATATGGTGTTGGATAGTGTTGTCGTCCATAAACGGAAAATACAAGGTGTGTTGTCTATATTTACGGAAAAAGATAAGAATCGAATAAAAAATTATTTTTATGCTTATCGAAATAGAATTCATGGACAACATTCTTTTGGTAAATCCTTTTTATGGTGCTGCTATTCTATAATGCAGGCGTTGAAATTGCTGTTTACAGGTAATTTTTATAAAGCTTATATTGTTTGTAAAGCAACACTTTGTTCACTATTCTTTTCTCCACAAATAAAATTTCCTGGTACACGTTAGAGTATGTTAGAATTAAGTTGCTTCTTTATTCTATTACTATTTCTTTTTTGCTATTTTTATACAAAATCCTTTTTTCACCCTTCAGTCATAATTTGCTCTGTATGGGGGGGATTATTGTTGGCTTACTCTTTTTTCGATCATCCATTGTATGATTTGTCAAATCGTTTTTTTTATGTTTTGTGGTTATGGATTCTTCCCTTTTGTCTTTGTTCATTAGCTTTTTCAAGAAGAGTTATTAAAATTTCATGTAAAATAAAATCAAATGACTTTAATGCGGAAGTTTTTAAAAAACTATACCCTTATGTCATTGGATTTTCACTTTGCTTTATTTTTCTCTTTATTTTTTATTCCAGAGGTGAAATAGCTGCTATAAGAGAATTATTATTAGAAGAAGAATTACCTCCCTTATTGAAATTAGGATTTTATTTAAGTTCATTTTTCAGTATTTATACTTTTTATGCTATACTCAACTATAAATATTTATCCAAGAAAAAAATAGTAATGCTGTTAGTACTAATACTAATAATATCGCTATTAAAAAGTAATAAAACAAGCTTTATAGCTCTATTTTGCGGTATTCTTTATTGTTTGTATAAAAATGGAAAATTGCGCATAAAATATTTATTAATCTCTATCTTGGTTTTGTTAGGCCTTGTATCATTAGTCTCGATAGGGAGAGCTGATTACAACTTTGAATCAGATTCGGGAGTGTTGAATTTTGTTTATATCTATACTTTATCTCCTTTAACTGCTTTTGACTCTCTAATTAATAATGAGATAACGATATCTGAAGGCACTATAGGGAGTTCAACGTTTACTTTTTTGTACAAAATATTAGCTATATTTGGCATTCCACTTAAGTTTAGCGATTTAGGTACATGGGTGTACGTACCTTTGCCTACAAATGTTTTTACAACATTAAGAGGTTTTTATATGGATTTTGGTTGCTGGGGTGTTACTTTAATTAGTGCTTTTTTAGGAAGTATTTGGGGGTTCTATATAAATTCCAAGAAAAAAATTACGGGATATTTGTTATGTTTTATGCAAGTATGGTGTTTTCTCTTTTTATTCAATTTTTTGGAGATTATTTTTTTTATACGATGTCTGTAACAATTCAATATCTTTTTTTCTCTTTTCTTCTACAGTCAAAATTTAAGGTTAAGAAGAAACTTCATCAAAATAAAAAATGAAATATGTTTAAGGACGTTTTAGTAATATCTGCCGTGAATTTGGTTGAGGGTGGGACATTGACTATATTAAATAACTGCCTTTCATTTTTGAATTCAAATTCATTCATTTGCAATAATTATCGTGTGATTGCATTGGTCCATAACAAAAATACATTTCATTTTGAAAACATAGAATTTAGGGAATTTCCTTTAGCAAAAAGGAATTGGTTTTTCAGAATGTATTATGAATATATAGGTTTTAATAAAGTATCCAAGTCTTTAAAACCTAAATTATGGTTGTCACTTCATGATATGTCTCCTATAGTAACGGCAGAACGTAAAGCTGTTTATTGTCATAATTCGACTCCGTTTTATCATGTGAAATTGAATCAAATCCGATATTCCTATAAGTTATATTTATTCTCTGTTTTCTATAAATACATATATCGTATAAATATAAAATCAAATACTTACGTTATAGTTCAACAGCAATGGTTACGTAATGCCTTTGCTGAAATGTATAAACTGGATAAGCATAAAATTATAGTATCATATCCTTGTGAGCTACCGCAAGAAAAAAAGCTTACGATGCATTTCCCTTCATTGTCGCCTTTGTTCTTTTTCCCATCTTTATCAAGACCTTTTAAAAATTTTGAAATTATATGCAAAGCAGCAGATTTGCTGATTCAAAGAGGAATTACGAATTTCAAAGTCGTTCTGACTATTAATGGTAGTGAAGATTTATACTCAAAAGAAATAGTGGGTAGATATAGGAGGAATCAGAATATCGACTTTTGTGGTCGGCTGTCATACAGTGATGTTTGTGAAACATATCTAAAATCTACCTGCTTAATATTTCCTTCGAAACTGGAAACATGGGGACTCCCGGTTTCTGAATTTATTCAATATAGAAAACCTATGATTTTATCAGATTTGCCATATGCTCATGAAGCTGCTTCAAATGCAGAAAAAGTAGCTTTCTTTGATAGTGACAATGCACTACAATTATCATACTTAATGGAGGATGTGATAAATAATGATTTATCTCGGTTTGGTAAGGTATGTTCACAGCAATTGAATGCTCCTTATACAAAATCATGGAAGGAGTTGTTTGATTTATTGTTAAATTAATTTGTTGCATATAAATATGTATGATATAACAGCTACTATCGTCTTGTATTGTAATAGCAAAGTATTATTATCTAAAGCTATCAATAGTTTCCTAAATACTCATCTGAGTGTGAAATTATATCTTGTAGACAACTCCCCTTCAGATGAGCTTAAGTGTATGTGTACGAGCGAAAATATTGAATATTTTTTTATGAATTCTAATAATGGATTTGGAGCTGGGCACAATTTTATTATGAGGCAGCCTGAAAAAATGGGTAAATATCATCTGGTATTAAATCCTGATGTTTATTTTGATGCAGGCACTTTAGAAAGCTTGTTCGATTATATGGAGGCTCGTGTTGATGTTGGCAATGTGATGCCACGTATAATTTATCCGAATGGGGAGTTGCAATATTTGTGCAAACTTCTTCCTACTCCTATGGATTGGATAGGTCGGATGTTTATTCCATTTAAAGGGATAAAAAAGAAAATAAATAACTCTTTTGAGATGCGTTTTGCAGATTATAATAAGGAAATGAATGTTCCATATTTATCCGGTTGCTTTATGTTCCTTCGAAAATCTGTAATTGAAGAGGTAGGAGTATTTGATGAGGGGATATTTATGTATGGAGAGGATACAGATTTGAATCGTCGTATTTATCAAAGATGCAGAACAATGTATTATCCTGAAGTAACAATTACTCATGCATTTGAAAAAGGCTCACATAAAAGTTTTCGTCTTTTTTGGATACATGTAAAAGCTGCTTTTTACTATTTAAACAAATGGGGGTGGCTCTTTGATAAAGAGAGACAAAAAATAAATGAAAAGACAAGGTCTATGTACTTTTCTAAAGAGTTATGTAATGATAGTATTATATTATCAAAGAAATAAAGAGTTCGTGTTAGGTCAGTTAAGTTGTTTTTTATGAAACTATTATTTACAGGAGCATCAGGCTTTTTAGGTAGTATCGTGTGTCCTCTTTTGCGAGAAAATTATAATGTTGCCACTATTGGTTTATTACGCCAAGATGATTATATTGTTGATATAGCAAAAAAAGTACCCATATTACATGAACGATATGATGTTGTACTACATGCTGCTGGTAAGGCTCATTCTGTGCCTAAGACTGAAGAGGAGAGGCAAGCTTTTTTTGATGTAAATCTTCAAGGAACCCAAAACCTTTGTGCTGCATTGGAAAAAGTAGGTGTACCAAGAGCTTTTATATTTGTTTCTACTGTTGCTGTATACGGCTGTGATTATGGCGAGAATATAACCGAGAAACATCCTCTGCGTGGGAATAGCCCTTATGCCATGAGCAAGCTTTTGGCAGAAGAATATCTTCAGAAATGGTGCTATGAGCATAATGTCGTTTTAGGAATAATTCGTCCTTCATTAATCGCAGGACCCAATCCTCCGGGAAATTTAGGAGCAATGATTAATGGTATTCGTTATGGACGATATTTCGGTATAGCAGGAAGTCAAGCCCGAAAGAGTGTATTGATGGTGCAGGATATTGCTAAACTGATTCCTTTGTTAGTCGAGAAAGGAGGGATATATAATGTCTGCGACAGTTATCAACCTACTTTCAGAGAACTCGAAACGGTTATTTGTAATCAGTTGGATAAATCTTTGCCATTATCAATACCATACTGGATAGCAAAATGCATGGCTTTAGTCGGTGATTGCTTAGGAAAGAAGGCTCCTATTAATTCATTAAAGCTAAAGAAGATAACAAGGTCTTTAACGTTCAGTAATGAGAAGGCAATGCGTGAGTTAGGTTGGAAGCCTACAAATGTTTTGGAAAACTTTAAGGTAGAATGAGTATATATTTCTGGATAATATTAGCTGTAATTGGTATAGCCTCCTTCTTGTTTATTTGTATTCAGTTTTGGTTTTATTGGATAAACAATAGTGAATAAAATGTATTACTTGATAGTCTTGGTTCTGCTGTTTTTGGCAGAACTTTTTTATTTTAGGGTGGCTGATAAGTGCAATATCATCGACAAGCCCAATGAGCGCAGTTCCCATACGAAAGTGACTTTACGCGGTGGTGGGATTATTTTCTATTTCGGGGCGTTGGCCTATTTCTTGACGAGTGACTTTGAATATCCCTGGTTCCTGCTTGCCTTGACACTGGTGACGTTCATCAGCTTCGTGGACGATATAAAATCCACCGGACAGATGACAAGGCTGCTTTTTCATTTCTTTGCCATGGCCTTGATGTTTTATCAGTGGGGACTGTTTTCCTTGTCCTGGTGGTGGATAGTCATAGCCTTGATAGTCTGTACGGGCATCATCAATGCCTACAACTTTATGGATGGCATTAACGGCATAACCGGCGGTTATTCTCTGGTTATTCTTGCTGCGTTGGCTTATGTCAATAAGGAGGTGGTTACTTTTGTGGAAGCGGATTTCATCTATACCGTTATCTGTTCCGTTCTAGTTTTCTGTTTCTTCAATTTTCGTAAGAAAGCCAAATGCTTTGCGGGTGATGTGGGTTCGGTGAGCATTGCCTTCATCCTTCTTTTCCTGATAGGCAGGCTCATCATTGAAACAGAAGATTTCAGTTGGATAGTCCTTTTATCCGTTTATGGTGTGGATAGTGTGCTGACTATCATTCACCGCCTGATGCTTCATGAGAATATCGGACTACCGCATCGTAAACATCTGTATCAGATTATGGCGAATGAGCTGAAGATTCCTCATGTAATGGTTTCTTCTATTTACATGGCAGTACAGGCAATCATCATCATAGGATATATAATGTGTTTGGATTCAGGCTACTGGTATCTGCTATGTACCATCCTCTTGTTAAGTCTTATTTATGTCTGTTTCATGAAGAGGTATTTTGGATTACATCAATCAATTTGAAATAAGCTTTCCTTTTCTTGATTAAGTTGGCTTGCTTAATCTGATAGCTTGTAAATCAATACTTTATGAACTTATCTCAGAAAACAGCTTCAGCGAGGCTGTTTTCTTTGTTTACAGGCAAATATATCCTCACCTTTGCATTGTTGATCAACAAAACGAGATTAAAAACCATGTTGAATTAAAAATGTAAAAAGGAGAAAGAAAGTATGCCTTTATTTTATTATGCAAGACAGTCGTCTCTGGCGACGAAAGAGGGTGCCAAACTTTGGCATCTGAGTTTGAAGAAAGTGGGAAGAGCCGTGGATGCACAACAGCTGGCTGAGGTGATTGCAGAGAAGTCTTCATTGACTCCGGGTGATGTACATAATGTAATCCGTAACCTGATGACGGTAATGAGGAGCCAGTTGCTGAACAGCCGTACGGTGCGTCTGGATGGCTTAGGCACATTCACCATGAAGGCCCGTACGCGAGGTAAGGAGTGGTCAAATTTGAAGACGTGAATCCCAATCAGGTGACCGCTTTGCGCTGCCAGTTTACTCCGGAATACACGCGCCCGGCTGCTATCGGCACTACGCGTGCCCTGCTCCAAGGGGTGGAGTTTGAGAAATGGACGGGAGTGGTGACTGACGGTAAGGATGATGCCGGTGATGGTGGTAATTCCGGTGGCGGTTCCGACGGTGACCAGGGAGAGAACCCGTTAGGATAAGATGTATTTACTAATTTTGAAAGATTAAAACTATGAAAAAGAACGTTTGGGACAAGATTTTGAAGGTAGTGATAGCTGTTGCTTCCGCCATATTGGGAGCTTTAGGCGCCAATGCAATGAATGTATAAATTGTAGATTTATATAGAATATTAGGAGAAAGGCGGTGAAGGAAAAGCACTTCATCGCCTTTTTGTTATTTTCTTCATTTATAATTCCCTGCCAACCAAAAAATCTTATTACCTTTGCAAGTCACTTTTGGAAACAATAAAAATATAATGATATGAATATCTCTTATAATTGGTTGAAAGAGTATGTCGATTTCGATTTGACACCGGATGAAGTTGCTGCGGCACTGACCTCCATCGGACTGGAAACGGGAAGTGTGGAAGAGGTGCAAACCATTAAAGGCGGACTGGAAGGACTGGTCATCGGCGAAGTGCTGACATGCGAAGCTCATCCTAACTCAGACCATATGCACATCACTACGGTGAACCTGGGACAAGGTGAACCCGTGCAGATTGTATGCGGCGCTCCGAATGTAGCTGCCGGACAGAAAGTGGTAGTAGCCACGTTGGGTACAAAACTGTATGACGGTGACGAATGCTTTACCATCAAGAAATCAAAACTTCGTGGCGTGGAATCTGTCGGCATGATTTGTGCTGAGGATGAAATCGGTATCGGTACAGACCACGCGGGCATCATCGTACTGCCGGAGACAGCTGTTCCGGGTACGCTTGCCAAGGACTACTATAACATCAAGAGCGATTACGTGCTGGAAGTGGACATCACTCCCAACCGTGCCGATGCTTGCTCACATTATGGGGTGGCACGCGACTTGTATGCCTACTTGATACAGAACGGTAAGCCGGCTACTTTAAAGAAACCTTCGGTAGACGCTTTTGCGGTAGAAAATCACGATTTGGATATTAAAGTAACTGTAGAGAACAGCGAAGCATGTCCCCGATATGCCGGCGTTACGGTGAAAGGGGTTACAGTGAAAGAAAGCCCCGAATGGTTGCAGAACAAGTTGCGTATTATCGGCCTGCGTCCTATCAATAATGTGGTGGATATTACCAACTATATCGTCCATGCTTTCGGCCAGCCGCTGCACTGCTTCGATGCGGATAAGATTAAAGGCGGTGAGGTGATTGTAAAGACCATGCCGGAAGGTACTCCGTTTGTAACTCTTGATGGCGTGGAGCGTAAATTGAACGAACGCGACCTGATGATTTGCAACAAGGAAGAGGCGATGTGTATTGCCGGTGTGTTCGGCGGTCTGGATTCCGGTTCTACGGAAACCACCAAGGATGTGTTCCTTGAAAGTGCCTACTTCCATCCCACATGGGTGCGCAAGACAGCCCGTCGTCATGGATTGAACACAGATGCTTCTTTCCGTTTTGAAAGAGGTATTGACCCGAATGCCACTATTTACTGCCTGAAGCTGGCTGCTTTGATGGTAAAGGAACTTGCCGGAGGTACCATTTCTTCTGAAATAAAAGATGTGTGCGCCGCTCCTGCCAAGGATTTCCGTGTGGAACTTGCCTATGAGAAAGTGAACTCACTGATTGGTAAAGTTATTCCGGTGGATACCATCAAGAGCATCGTGACAAGTCTGGAAATGAAGATTGTAGACGAGACAGCCGAAGGGCTTACACTGGATGTTCCTCCTTACCGTGTGGACGTGCAGCGCGATTGCGATGTAATAGAGGATATCCTGCGTATCTACGGATATAATAATGTGGAGATTCCGACTACCTTGAAGTCTTGTCTGACTACCAAGGGTGAATATGATAAATCCAACAAACTGCAGAACCTGGTTGCCGAGCAGCTGGTGGGCTGTGGTTTTAATGAGATTCTGAACAACTCGTTGACCCGTGCCGCTTACTATGACAACCTGGAGTCTTATCCGTCAAAGAATCTGGTAATGTTGCTGAATCCGTTGAGTGCAGACTTGAATGCCATGCGTCAGACACTGCTTTTCGGTGGATTGGAAAGCATCTCGCACAACGCCAACCGTAAGAATGCAGACCTGAAATTCTTTGAATTCGGTAATTGTTATCACTTCAACGAGGAAAAGAAGAATCCGGAGAAAGTGCTTGCCGCTTATTCCGAAGACTATCATCTTGGTTTGTGGGTGACTGGCAAGAGGGTGGCCAACTCATGGGCTCATCCGGATGAGAACAGCTCGGTATATGAGCTGAAGGCATACGTTGAGAATGTTCTTTGCCAGATTGGGGCTGCACATGCATGATTTGGTTGTCGGCAATCTGACTGATGACATCTATGCTGCCGGTTTATCTGTACAGACAAGGGGTGGAAAGCGGTTGGCTACTTTCGGTATTGTAACAAAGAAGCTGCTGAAGGCATTCGATATTGACAACGAGGTTTACTATGCCGATTTCAACTGGAAAGAATTGTTGAAGGCCATCCGCAATGTGAAGGTGAGCTATACGGAAATCTCCAAGTTCCCTGCCGTGAAACGCGACTTGGCGTTACTGCTTGACAAGAAAGTGCAGTTTGCGGAAATTGAGAAGATTGCCTACGAGACGGAGAAAAAGCTGCTGAAGGAGGTTTCTCTCTTCGACGTTTATGAGGGTAAGAATCTGGAAGCCGGTAAGAAGAGTTACGCGGTGAGCTTCTTGCTGCAGGATGAGAATGCCACGTTGAACGATAAGCAGATTGACAAGATTATGTCCAAACTAGTGAAGAACCTGGAGGACAAATTGAATGCCAAGCTGCGTTGATTCATTATTCAGAATTTATAATTCATAATTTAAAATACAGTTCCAATGGGAAGAGCGTTTGAATATAGAAAAGCTGCCAAATTGAAAAGATGGGGTCACATGGCAAAGACCTTTACAAGACTGGGTAAACAAATTGCTATTGCGGTGAAGGCCGGTGGTCCGGAGCCGGAAAACAACCCGACACTGCGTTCGGTTATCGCTACTTGTAAGCGTGAAAACATGCCGAAGGATAATATTGAACGTGCTATCAAGAATGCGATGGGTAAGGACCAGAGCGACTATAAGGGTATGACTTATGAAGGATACGGTCCTCACGGTGTAGCTGTTTTTGTGGATACGCTGACTGATAATACTACCCGTACAGTAGCCGATGTGCGTTCCGTGTTCAACAAGTTCGGCGGTAACTTGGGAACAATGGGTTCACTGGCTTTCTTGTTTGACCACAAGTGCGTGTTCACTTTCAAGAAGAAAGACGGTATCGATATGGAAGAACTCATTCTTGACTTGATAGACTATGACGTAGAGGAAGACTACGAAGAGGATGAAGAAGAAGGTACTATCACTATTTATGGTGATCCGAAAAGCTATGCAGCTATCCAGAAACATTTGGAAGAGTGCGGTTTTGAAGATGTCGGCGGTGAGTTTACCTATATCCCGAACGATATGAAGGATGTGACTCCCGAGCAACGTGAAACCATCGACAAGATGATAGAGCGTCTCGAAGAGTTTGATGATGTACAGACGGTTTATACTAACATGAAACCGGAAGAAGGCGGAGAATAATGACATATACATACAAGACGCAAGGTACGTGTAGCAGTAACATCGAACTGAATGTGGAAGATGGTATTGTGAAAGAAGTGGCATTTTGGGGTGGATGTAATGGAAACCTGCAAGGACTTTCACGTTTGGTGAAAGGCATGCCGGTAGATGCGGTGATTGCCCGTTTGGAAGGAATTCGCTGCGGAAGACGTTCCACTTCCTGCCCCGACCAATTGTGCAAGGCATTGCACGAGATGGGGTATTGAGCCTACTGCCTGAAAGAATGGATGAGAGCCCTTGACATTGAAAGATGCCAGGGGCTTTTTTTGAACCTAACATGGAGGTATTTGTTATTATTTGAGTATTTTTACGCTCTTAATTGAACAGACACAATGAAGAATATTTTTAAAGACTTGAAACGGAGAGACCACAAACGCTATCTGGGCGGTCTGGACGTTTTTAAATATATAGGTCCCGGACTGCTGGTGACTGTGGGCTTTATTGACCCGGGGAACTGGGCATCTAATTTTGCGGCAGGGTCTGAATTTGGCTATTCATTGCTGTGGGTCGTGACTTTATCCACTATCATGCTGATTGTATTGCAGCATAATGTGGCGCATCTTGGCATTGTAACCGGCTTGTGCTTGTCCGAAGCCGCTACCAAATATACTCCTTCCTGGGTGTCGCGTCCCATATTGGGTACAGCAGTGCTGGCTTCCATCTCGACTTCGCTGGCAGAGATATTGGGAGGTGCCATCGCTTTGCAGATGCTGTTTGACATTCCCATCATATGGGGTTCTGTCTTGACTACCGTATTTGTAGTCGTCATGCTTTTCACTAATTCCTACAAGAAGATAGAACGTTCCATCATTGCTTTTGTTTCGGTCATCGGGCTCTCCTTTATCTATGAGCTGTTTCTGGTGAAGATAGATTGGCCGCTGGCCGCACAAGGGTGGGTGACACCTTCGTTCCCGCATGGGAGCATGCTGATTATCATGAGTGTGCTCGGTGCGGTGGTGATGCCGCATAATCTGTTTCTGCACTCGGAAGTGATACAGAGCCATGAATATAATAAGAAAGATGATGCATCCATCCGTAAGGTGTTGAAATATGAATTGTTCGACACGCTGTTCTCTATGATTGTGGGATGGGCCATCAACAGTGCCATGATACTGCTGGCTGCGGCAACTTTCTTTAAAAGCGGTATTCAGGTGGAAGAGTTGCAGCAGGCCAAATCCTTGCTGGAGCCGTTGCTGGGAAACAGTGCTGCCGTGGTTTTTGCATTGGCATTACTGATGGCGGGTATATCTTCCACGATAACCAGCGGTATGGCGGCAGGTTCTATCTTTGCCGGTATTTTCGGAGAATCCTATCATATCAAAGACAGTCACTCGCAGGTGGGTGTGATTCTGTCATTGGGTATTGCACTGCTGCTGATTTTCTTTATCGGAGACCCGTTCAAAGGACTGCTGATTTCACAGATGATACTGAGCATCCAGCTGCCGTTTACGGTTTTCCTGCAAGTAGGACTGACTTCTTCGCGCAAAGTGATGGGGCAGTATGTAAACAGCAAATGGAGTACATTTGTACTTTATGCCATTGCTGCGGTGGTCACTGTGCTGAATATCATGCTGCTGGTATCCGAGTTGACATCTTGAATAATTCATTTTTAAGAAATCAAATAAGTAGTATGAAGATTATTACATATAACGTAAATGGGCTACGGGCTGCCGTGACAAAAGGTTTTCCCGAGTGGCTGGCACAAGAGCAGCCGGATGTGCTTTGTTTGCAGGAAACAAAGCTGCAACCGGAACAGTATCCGGCGGAGGCGCTGGATGCTTTGGGGTATAAGCATTACCTATATTCTGCACAGAAGAAGGGGTATAGCGGAGTCGCTATTTTCTGAGCAAGCAAGAACCGGACCATGTGGAATATGGTATGGGTATTGAAGAATACGATAACGAAGGGCGCTTTATCCGTGCCGACTTCGGCGATGTGTCCGTTGTGAGTGTTTATCATCCTTCCGGTACCAGCGGTGATGAACGCCAGGCCTTCAAGATGGTCTGGTTGGAGAAATTCCAGGAATATGTATTGGAGCTGGAACGTACGCGTCCTAAACTCATTCTTTGCGGCGATTATAATATCTGCCATGAGGCAATAGACATTCACGACCCTGTCAGGAATGCCACCAACAGCGGCTTTTTGCCTGAAGAGCGGGAGTGGATGACGCGCTTTCTCAATGCGGGATTCATAGATTCCTTCCGTTGGCTTCATCCCGACAAGCAGGAATATACGTGGTGGAGCTATCGCTTTAATTCACGTGCCAAGAACAAAGGGTGGCGCATTGATTATTGCATGGTGAGTGAACCGGTGCGCCCGATGTTGAAGGAGGCGAGAATATTGGGTGACGTTGTTCATTCGGACCATTGTCCGATGTTGTTGGAAATTACAGAATAATGATGATGGAAACAAAAGACAGAATAGAAAAAGCTGTGGAGCTTTTCAAGAGTGGCTATAACTGCTCGCAGTCGGTAGTGGGAGCTTTTGCAGATATGTATGGCTTTACAGAAGAGCAGGCTTTCCGGATGTCCGCCTCTTGGTGGTGGCATAGGTCGTATGAGGCAGACATGCGGTGCTGCATGCGGCATGTTCCTATTGGCCGGATTGGAAAAAGGAGCTGTGGAAGGCAAGGACCGTGAAGGTAAGGCGGCAAACTATGCGTTGGTGCAGGAGCTGGCTGCTGAATTCAAGAAACGAAATGGCTCTTTGATATGTGCTGAATTGTTGGGGTTGAGAAAACCGGAAGGTTCGTCCGTTCCGGAAGCCCGTACCGAGCAGTATTATGCTAAACGCCCGTGTGCCAAGATGGTAGAGGTAGCTGCCCAAATTTGGACCGAATACCTGGAAAAAACGTCCTCAAAGTAAGAAAAAAGAACTTTTTTACCCCTTAGTAAGAAAAAAAGTGCCTAATAACGTGTTGTATAACATAAATATACCTATCTTTGCAGCGATATAAAAACACCGACATCTCTATCTTTGGAGATGAGGATAACGTTTAACTAAAAGCAAATAGAAATGTTAAAAGAAAAAGCTGGTAATGTTGCAGGACAGATTTGGACTGCACTGAATGGCACAGATGGCTTGACTCACAAGCAAATCAAGAAAGCAACTAAACTGATTGACAAGGACTTCTTCCTGGGATTGGGCTGGTTGTTAAGAGAAGACAAGGTTTCTACTTCTGAAGTGGAAGGCGAATTGTTTGTAAAGCTGAACTAAGCGAGGAATTGATTGGAATGTTATAAAAAGATGCGTTGGTACATGAATATGTTATCAACGCATTTTTTTTATTTGCTCTGTTTTCATTATCTTTGCGCACCCAATTAATAGATAGTTATTGACAATGAAGAATATACGAAATTTTTGCATTATTGCCCATATCGACCACGGTAAATCAACTTGGCAGACCGTCTGCTGGAATTTACCAATACTATACAAGTTACTAACGGACAGATGCTGGATGACATGGACCTTGAGAAGGAAAGAGGTATCACCATCAAGAGCCATGCCATACAAATGGAGTATACCTATAAAGGTGAAAAGTATATTCTGAACTTGATAGACACTCCGGGACACGTGGACTTCTCGTACGAGGTGTCACGTTCCATCGCCGCTTGTGAAGGAGCCTTGCTTATTGTAGATGCTTCGCAAGGAGTGCAGGCGCAGACCATTTCAAACCTCTATATGGCGATTGAGCATGATTTGGAGATTATCCCCGTCATCAACAAATGTGACATGGCAAGCGCCATGCCCGAGGAAGTGGAGGACGAAATCGTTGAACTGTTGGGTTGCAAGCGTGATGAAATTATCCGTGCTTCCGGCAAAACAGGCATGGGAGTGGAAGAGATTCTGGCTGCGGTCATTGAGCGTATCCCTCATCCGGAGGGTGACGAGGAAGCTCCGTTGCAGGCGTTGATTTTCGATTCTGTCTTCAATTCTTTTCGTGGTATCATTGCATATTTCAAGATAGTGAACGGTGTGATTCGTAAAGGGGATAAAGTGAAATTCTTCAATACAGGCAAGGAATATGATGCGGATGAAATCGGAGTGCTCAAAATGGAAATGATGCCACGTCCGGAGTTGCGTACGGGGGATGTGGGCTATATCATCTCGGGTATCAAAACCTCTAAGGAAGTGAAAGTAGGTGATACGATTACGCATATTGCCCGTCCTTGCGAAGAGGCCATCGCCGGTTTTGAGGAGGTGAAGCCGATGGTTTTTGCCGGTGTGTACCCCATCGAGGCAGAAGATTTCGAGGACTTGCGTTCTTCTTTGGAGAAGCTGCAGTTGAATGATGCTTCGCTGACTTTCCAGCCTGAGTCCTCATTGGCTTTGGGCTTTGGTTTCCGTTGCGGTTTCCTTGGGCTGCTCCATATGGAGATTGTGCAGGAACGCCTTGACCGTGAATTTGACATGAACGTTATCACCACCGTGCCCAACGTTTCCTACAATATCTATGACAAGCAGGGAAATATGACCGAAGTGCATAACCCCGGCAGCATGCCCGACCCTACTATGATAGACCGTATTGAGGAGCCCTATATCCGTGCCTCGGTGATTACCACCACTGATTACATCGGCCCTATCATGACTCTTTGTCTGGGCAAGCGTGGCGAGCTGGTGAAGCAGGAATATATTTCAGGTAACCGCGTAGAAATATACTATGACATGCCTCTTGGCGAAATAGTTATCGATTTCTATGATAAATTGAAGAGTATCTCTAAGGGATATGCCTCTTTTGACTATCATCCCAACGGTTTTCGTCCTTCCAAACTGGTGAAGCTGGATATTTTGCTGAACGGTGAGCCGGTGGATGCTCTTTCTACCTTGACACACTTTGACAATGCCTACGAATTGGGACGCCGGATGTGCGAGAAGTTGAAAGACCTGATTCCGAGACAGCAGTTCGATATCGCCATTCAGGCTGCTATCGGTGCCAAGATTATTTCCCGGGAAACGATTAAGGCTGTGCGTAAGGACGTAACGGCCAAATGTTATGGAGGTGACGTGAGCCGTAAACGAAAATTGCTTGAGAAACAGAAGAGAGGTAAGAAGCGTATGAAACAGATTGGTAATGTGGAGGTACCTCAGAAAGCGTTCCTGGCAGTCTTGAAGCTGGATTGATGTCGAAAGGATGAAATCTTAAATCAAATATACTTCTTTATGATTATTTTACGTACTGTGAAAAACTTCTCGTCGCTGAATATAGCGGCGAGCATCTTGCTGTTTTTGATGGCTATTTTGGCGGCCGTTATTGCTAATTCGCCGATGGCTCCGTTGTATCAGGGCTTTCTTTTGCAGGAACTACATCTGCGCATCGGAGACTTTAATTTGTTCTCCCATGGCGGTCATCCGTTGAAAATGATTGAGTTTATAAACGACTGCCTGATGACTGTTTTCTTTCTGGCTGTGGGGTTGGAGATAAAGCGGGAACTGCTGGTGGGTGAACTTTCTTCCTTTCGTAAAGCCTCTTTACCCTTTGTAGCGGCGTGTGGCGGTATGCTGGTGCCGGTCATTGTCTATTCACTTTTGGTCGTTCAGGGTACTCCGGAAACGCGCGGTATGGCTATACCGATGGCTACGGATATTGCTTTTTCATTGGGTGTACTCAGTCTGCTGGGTAAACGGGTGCCTTTGAGTCTGAAAATTTTCCTGACGGCATTTGCTGTGGTCGATGATATTGGCGGCATTCTGGTTATTGCCATTTTCTATAGTTCCGAAGTGGCATACGGATATCTTATTGTAGCTGCTGTCCTTTATTTCTTCCTTTACTATATGGGGAAATTCGGTATGACACAGAAGATATTCTTCCTGCTTATCGGGGTAATTATTTGGTATTTGTTCCTTCAGTCGGGCATTCACAGCACTATTTCCGGAGTGATACTGGCCTTTGTAATACCGGCCCGTCCCCGTTTGGATGCCGGGAAATACATTAAACGCATCCGCGACATTATCGGTGATTTTCCGGTTACCAAATCAGATAATATTATATTGACCAATGAGCAGATTGCCACTCTAAAACAAGTGGAGCGCGCTTCTGATCATGTAATTAGTCCTTTGCAATCCCTGGAAGACAATTTGCATGGTGCGGTAAACTTTGTGATACTGCCGCTCTTTGCCTTTGCCAATGCCGGTGTGGTGTTCAGTGGAGGCGGTGGCGTTGTTGGAGCTGTTAGTATAGCGGTGGCTGCAGGATTGCTTCTTGGCAAGTTTATCGGTATTTTTCTGTTTACCTGGCTGGCGGTCAAGAGTGGTTTGTCCTCAATGCCTCCGGGAATGAATTGGAGAAGTGTTGCCGGAGTATCCTTGTTGGGGGGTATTGGCTTTACGGTATCTTTATTTATTGCCAACCTTTCTTTTGCAGGAGAATATCCGGATCTGCTGAACCAGGCGAAGTTTGGTGTATTGCTGGGAACGATTGTTGCCGGTATGTTGGGATATATGGTACTGAATGCGGTGTTGCCGAAGGTTAAGAACAAATAGATCTCCACTTTGGAATACTGGACGAAGAATCGGTTCTTTAGGGATATTCGGTAAATCCTCTGAAAGATAAGTTGGGATGTGTCAATGATTTAAGAAAACGTATTCTTTGTTACAGAAACAGAAGAAATAGTCCATTATTCTTAAAAAACATTCGTATCTTTGCTGATACAAGTCGAAAAGGACCTTCCGGATATGAAGCAAACAACGGTAGTTACCGTATATATATTGACGCTTTCCCTCTGCCTCGTGTGGTGTGCCTGCCCCGCCCATGCGGAGACGCGGCACATCGCACTGATACACTCTTTCGAGCCGGGCTATCCGCCTGCTGCGAAGGCTCTGGAACTGTTGCAAAAAGAGTTCAGCCTTCTCGGCTTGGACTGCGATGTACGCGAATACTATCTGGACTGCGACCGCTACATGGAGGAGGTGGAGAACTTCCGCATGGCCGGTTTCGTGGACGACCTCTCTGCCTGGGGAGCCGAGTTAATAGCCGTGCTCGACGACCAGGCTGCCTATGCGCTGATGGCATGCGGGCACCCGTTGGCGCATGAAATACCCGTCGTGTTTAGCGGTGTGAACTATCCCAACATATCTCTGCTCCTGCAATACCCCAACATCACGGGCTATGCCGACACGCCCGATTACTTGCGTACCATACGCATGATAGAGAGTATCATGGGAAAGTCGCGCATCTGCCTGATGAACGGCCAGACTTTTCTGGACCGCAAGATATGGCACGCGCTGAACGAACAGTGCGAAGGGCAGGGGCCCGACATCGTGACCTCCGCCCAAGGCTTTTACTTTGCTGGTTCCTCCTATCACCGCGTGCGCGAGGAGGGAGACTATCAGCCCTATACTGAAACGGCAGAACATAGACGTGTTGCTGGACACCACGAAGATTGTGCGCATGACGAGCGACTCCATAGCGATACGCCATCTGATGTGGCTGGGACGCGGCGACAACACGTTGCTGCTCTATACCAAGCGGGACTATACCACCAAGCGCGTGGGCATGCTCTTTGACAATCCCACGTTTCAGACCATCAACGAGGGCTTCGGCTTTGCCGACTACTTGCTGGGAGGATATTTCACTCCACTGGAAAGCCAGATAAGATACATGGCGACCGGTATCAAGGAACGCCTCGAAGGGCGGATGCCCCGGCAGCAGGTGACGGAATGCGCCAAGCAGTACGTGCTGAACTGGCATGTGCTGCAGAAGTATGGCATCCCGCTCGAGAGCATTCCGGCAGAGTACACTGTGATGTATATCCCTTTTTCGGAGCGCTACCGCTACCCTATACTCATCGGTTCCATCTTGGGCGCAGTCTTCGTGCTGACGGTGATAGTCTTGCTCTCCTTCAGCCTGCTGCGCGAACGCAGGCGCAAGCGTGAGGCACTGCGAAACCTCCTCTACGAGCATGAGACCCTCTGCCTGGCCATCGAAGGAAATTCTACCTACGCCTGGCGACTGGAGGGAGATTCCGTGTCCTGCGACTCGCAGTTTTGCGAGCTTATTCATCATCGCTCCGGCCGTCTTCTGCTCGATGAAATCACTCCCTACATCCATCCCGACGACTTACCCGCCTTCCGCAAGAACATAGCGGCAAGGCATGAACGCACGCACCACAAGGGGCAGTATCGCTGTAACTTCACCGGTGAGTTCCAGTGGTGGGAGTTCAGCTACAATACCATCCACACCCCCGGACACGCACCCATCATAGCCGGACTGCTGCAGAACATCCAGGAACTGAAAGACCACGAGCAGGAGCTGATAGAATCCCGCGAGCTGGCGGAGCAGGCCGAACTGAAACAGTCGTTCCTCAACAACATGAGCCACGAGATCCGCACTCCGCTCAATGCCATTGTCGGCTTCTCGGATATGCTGGCCAATGAGCCGGAGTTTTCAAACGAAGAGCGGCAGGAGTTTGTGGACATTATCAACACCAATACCAAACTGCTGCTGAAGCTGGTGGGCGATGTGCTGGAACTGTCGCGCATCGAGTCGGGTAACCTCTCGTTCACCTTTCAGCGGGAGAGCGTGCGCCAGCTGCTCGATGACGTCTATCAGACGCATAGCCTGCTTATCCAGCCGCCGTTGCAGTTCCTCAAGGATTTCCCTCCCGAAGATGTGCAGGTGAATGTAGATCCCATGCGACTGACACAGGTACTCACCAACTTCCTGAACAATGCCAACAAGTTTACGAAAGGAGGCAGCATCCGGCTGGGGTATTGCTGTCCGTCCGGCATGAGCGAGGTACATCTTTATGTGGAAGACACCGGCATAGGCATTCCGCACAGCGAGCAGAAGATGATTTTCGAGCGTTTCTACAAGCGCAGCGAGTTTTCCCAAGGCGTCGGGCTGGGCTTGTCCATCTGTGTGCTCATTGTCGAAAAGATGGGAGGACGCATCGAACTCCAGCTCCGAGGAAGGCCGTGGAAGCCGTTTCACAGTGGTGCTGCCTTGTATTGAATAAATCCTTAAAAAAATGTAATCATGTTGTAATGCCTTTATATATAATTTTGCGTATCTTTGCCAATGTTTTAAGAAATATAACGTTTTAAGGAACTAATTTAAAAGACATTATGTTAAAGAGAGTAAGAATTGCACTGACAGCGTTACTGCTACTGGCTGCCGTAGGTGTAAATGCGCAGGTCACCACCGCCTCTATGGCAGGTAAGGTGACGGATGCAAGTAATGAGCCCATTATCGGCGCCACTGTACAGGCTGTTCATCAGCCTTCCGGTTCGCGCTACGGAACCGTGACCAACGTCGATGGACGCTATTCTATCCAGGGTATGCGCACTGGTGGTCCCTACCGGGTGGAGATTTCCTACATCGGCTATCAGACGGTTATTTATAAGGACATCACCCTTCAGCTGGGTGAGGTATACAACCTGAACGTAGAGATGAGCGAATCTTCCGAGCTGCTGAACGAAGTGATTGTGACGGCTGCCAAGACCAAGTTTACCGCCGAAAAGACGGGTGCCACTACCAACATCTCTTCTGCACAGATAACGCAGCTCCCTACCGTGAACCGCAGTATCAGCGACATCGCCCGCCTTTCTCCCTACGCCAACGGCATGAGCTTTGCCGGCGGTGACGGACGTTCCACGAACTTCACTATCGACGGTGCCAACTTCAACAATAACTTCGGACTTAGTTCCAACCTCCCCGGCGGCGGCAACCCCATCTCCATGGATGCCATCGAAGAAGTGCAGGTAGTTGTCGCTCCGTTCGACGTACGCCAGACGAACTTCATCGGCGGCGGCATCAACGCCATCACCAAGAGTGGTACGAACACATTCAGAGGTACTGCCTATACCTATTACCGCAACCAGGACATGCGCGGTAACCGCATCAACGGCGAGGACCTGGGAGCACGTTCCGACGAGTCCAAGACTACCTACGGCTTCACGCTGGGCGGTCCCATCATCAAGAACAAGTTGTTCTTCTTTGTGAACTACGAAAAAGAGAAGACTCCGGGAGAGGTTATAAAGTATCGCGCGCGCGAGGACGGTGAAGATGCGAAAGGTATGGTGTCCCGTACACTGAAGTCGGACATGGAGAAGGTGTACAACCATCTGAAGGACAAATACGGCTATGATGCAGGCTCCTACACCAATTTCCCTGCCGACGAGGAGAACACCAAGCTGCTGGCCCGCATCGACTGGAACATCACGGACCGCCATCGCTTGAGCCTCCGCTACAACAATACGAAGAATACGGCTTGGAATGCCCCGAACGGTAACTCTTCCGATACGGGATATCGCTTGAACAATACTTATCGCGTAGGTACGCAGTCTATGGCGTTTGCCAACAGCATGTATTCCATGGACAACAAGGTGCAGTCTTGGGCGGCAGATTTGAACAGCCGCTTCACCGATAAGATTTCCAATCAGTTGCTGTTCACCTACACCAATATAGAGGACATGCGCGGCACCAATTCTTCTCCTTTCCCCTTCATCGACATCATGGCAGGCAAGGACGAGAATGGAAACCAGATTCTGGAACCGTACATGAGCGCCGGTTACGAGTTGTTCACCTACAACAACGGTGTGAAGAACAAGATTACGAACATTACCGATAACTTCACCTTCTTCACCGGTAACCACAAGCTGACGGCAGGTCTTAGCTATGAGCACCAGTTTGCCAACAACGCCTATATGCGTAACGGTACGGGATATTACCGCTATAACAGTCTGGAAGATTTCCTGAGTGGCGCAGCTCCCGAATCATTCGCTTTGACTTATGGCTTCAACGGTGTGGCCAACCCCAATGCTCAGGTTACCTTCAACCAGCTTGGTTTCTATGCCCAGGATGAATGGAACCTCGGCAACAGTCTGAAACTGACCTACGGTATCCGTTTCGACAACTTGATGTTCGACAACGACGACCTCCAGAGAAACGATGCCATCTATGAGCTTGACTTCGACGGGCAGCACATCGACACTGGCAAGTGGCCGGATTCCAGATGGCAGATTTCTCCCCGTATAGGTTTCGTTTGGGACGTGTTCAAGGACAAGTCGCTGAAAGTACGTGGAGGTACGGGTGTGTTTACCGGACGTCTGCCGTTGGTTTTCTTCACCAATATGCCGACCAATGCTTCTATGGTACAGAACTCCGTTACCTTTAAGACCCAATATGACAATGGAAAGGTGGTGGGCCATGATTCCCGTCTGGACCAGTTGGCAGGCGGCATGATTACGGACATGAACCAGATAATCGACAAGTTCAACCTCCCCACCACGATTGAGAAACACGTGGCGGGAAGCAAGATTTCCGGTGTGGCTCAGGACTTCAAGATGCCGCAGGTGTGGAAGTCGTCTATCGCGGTGGACTATCAGGTACCCGTATCTTTCCCCTTGACCGTGACGGGAGAGTTCATGTTCACGAAGAATGTGAATGCCGTTACCATCAACAACATCAATATCAAGAACCCCGACGAATGGAAGTACAATAAGCTGACCACCGTCAAGGGCGCTGATGGAAAAGACGTGACAACTACGGAACTGCTGCATACGGGTATGCAACGTTTCAATGGTGCGGATAACCGTATGGTGTACTCTTATTCTCTTTATGACAACCCCGACAAGAATGTGAAATATGCAGGCGACTTCGTGCATTACAATGGCAAGAATGCCGTGGTACTCGACAATACATCCAAAGGCTACGGCTATACGGCAAACATCACGGTGAATGCCCAGCCGGTGGACGACCTGATGCTGATGCTGGCCTATACGCACACGGAGTCCAAAGAAGTTTCCGGTCTTCCGGGCAGCGACCCCATCTCTACTTGGCAGGGACTGAACACGATTGACGGTTCCAATTATGTGGATGCACAACGTTCACAGTATGTGGTTCCCGACAAGGTGATTGCTTCTGTGGGCTACTACATTCCCTTCAGACACAAAGGCCTGCTTCGCGGCACACACCTGAATCTGTTCTATTCCGGTTATTCTTCCGGTGGTTACAGCTTTTGCTACACCAACGACATGAACGGCGACGGCATCAACAACGACCTGATGTATATTCCGAAGGATGATAGTGAAATCAACTTCAAGACAGAGGAAGACCGCGTTGCTTTCTGGAAATTCGTAGAGCAGGATTCGTACCTGAAGAATCACAAAGGACAGTATGCTGAGGCTTATGCCGCTCGCGCTCCGTGGGTACACCGTTTCGATTTCCGTCTGCTGGAGGACTTCGAATTCAAGATTGGCAAGACTAAGCATTGCTTCCAGTTGAGTTTCGACATCATGAACGTGGGTAACCTCATCAACTCCAAATGGGGTATCTCCAAGACCAACACCGTTTCCAACAGCAACCGAATCCTGAAGTATGAAGGGGTGAAGAGCGCCACTGACCTGACTCCGGTATTCTCCATGTATAAGGTGAACGGTGAATATCCTACCAAGACTTACGACACCTATCAGAACTACAGCGAATGCTGGAAACTGCAAGTCGGTATCCGTTACGTGTTCAACTAATCGGGTGCAGATAACCTCCGTTGAATGGCGGAATATGATAAGGCAAGGGCTGTTCCGGGATTTCCGGGACAGCCCTTATTGTTTTTGGCTTTCTTTACTTTATTGTATTTCAACCTCCATAATCACTGGATTGTGGTCGCTGCACAAATCCAGGTCTGGAGAGTAGTATGCAATACCCTTCAAGCTAGGGGAGTGGAAGATGTAATCAATACGCAACATGCGTTTGGCATAGCGGTAGGTGTACATGTATCCGTTTCCGGCAGTGCGGAATCCGTCTTTGAGGGTTTTCCTCAAATGATGGTAGGTGTAGGAGGAAGGTATTGAGTTGAAGTCGCCGCATAGCAGCACGGGATAGGGGCTGGTCTTAGCGTAGTGGCTGATGACGTAAGTCTGCGTGGCCCGCTTCATGAAGTTTTCGTGCAGGGTGCCTGCGGCATCTTTGGCTGCCTGGACTTCGCGGCGGGTGTCGTCGGTGGCCAGCTCGCGTTCCCACTTCCTGCGCTTCTGGCTAACGCTGGTGGTCTGCAGGTGGTTGTTTATCAGACGTATGGTATCCGTACCCATCACTACATCGCACATCATGCTACAGTTGGAGCTGTGCTGGTAAGTGATGAAACGGTGGTTCGCCAATGGATAGCGGCTGAATACGGCGATAGGCAGTACGCCCTTGACGGAGTCTTCAGAAGGGATGAGCGCGTGTGACCAATGCGAGAGTACGCGCCGTATGCTGTCTGTGGGGAAGTCACTGTTGTCTCCGAACTCCTGGAAGCACAGCACATCCACGCCCTCCTGCTGCATGTACCGGGCTATCTCCTTGCAGGAATAACCGGTAATCTCACCTCCAAAGTTGTGTATGTTGTAGGTGGCTATCTTCAGATACTTGCCTGCCGGGGTCTTGTCTTTCGGCAGGTTGAGCTGGAAGACAGACGTCAGATATCCCCAGTTGCAGAAGAATGCCACCAGCGGAATCAGTGCCCAGCGCTTACGGGCCAATGCCCAGCAGAGTGCCGTTATCAGATTGACAATCAGGAGTACGGGCACTGCCAGCCCCAGTAATGGCATGATGACGGAATCGACCGGAGCTACATTTCCTGAGAAGGCTGCCATTATGGTGATGGTGGCCAAGACGAATGTCGCTGCTATCAGACAGATGTAGAACAGACCTTTTACGGCGGACTTTCCCATGTTGTTTGCTTATTTATTCACTACGTTCACCGGCTTGCCGTCTTGGTAGGCCTTGATGTTCCCGAGCATAATCTGCATGAGGCGTTCGCGCGCGGCGGTGCTTGCCCAGGCAATGTGCGGAGTGATGTAGCAGTTGCGGGCGGAGAGCAACGGATTGTCGGCACGGGGAGGTTCTTGCGAGAGTACGTCTACGCCGGCGGCATAGATGGTACCGTTGTTAAGTGCGTCGGCAAGGTCTTGTTCGTTGATGAGCGGGCCGCGTCCGGTATTGATGAGGATGGCGGTGGGCTTCATCAACCGAAGCCGTTCTGCATTCACCATCTCGCGGGTGGAGTCGGTGAGGGGACAGTGCAGACTGATGATGTCACATTCGCGGAACAACTCGTCCAGCTCCATCTTGCGGATTTCGGGAGGAAGCTGGAAGTTGGTCTTGGAGGTGTAGGCACATACCTTCATACCGAAGCCGATGGCGATGCGGGCGGTGGTGAAACCGGTGTGGCCCAGGCCTACGATTCCGAGCTTCTTTTCGCGCAGTTCGATGAGCGGCGTGTCCCAGAAACAGAAGTCCTTGCTTGCTGTCCAGCGGCCCCGGTGCACCTCTTCGGAGTGGTGTTGCACTTGCTGGGTGATGTTTAGGATGTGGGCAAAGACCATTTGGGCTACGGAGTCGGTGCTGTAGGCGGGAATATTGGTGACGATGATTCCGCGTTCTTTGGCAGCGGCGGTGTCTACGATGTTGTATCCGGTAGCCAGCACACCGATATACTTCAGTTCGGGCAGTGCCGCCATGTGTTCAGCGGTGAGTACAGTTTTGTTGGTCAGCAGGATTTCTGCACCAGCAGCGCGTTCCAATACTTCCGCAGGGGCGGTGCGGTCGTAGATGGTGCACTCGCCCAAGGCTTGCAATTCGTCCCAGCAGAGGTCGCCGGGGTTGGCGGCATAGCCGTCTAATACTACTATATTCATGGAGTTATGAGTTATGAGTTATTTGTTGTGGGGATTTTCTGTATCCGACTTTTAATCTCTAACTTTCAATTTTTAATTTGAATTGATAGTTTACCATTTCTTTTCCTCTCCCCAGAGTTGCTGCATCCGTTCCTTATGCTTCTGCTCGGCAGGGTTGAGTTGTGGCTCCCAGATGCGGCGGTCTTTCAGTTCGTCGGGCAGGAATTGCTGCTTGACGAAGTTGCCGGGGTAGTCGTGGGCGTACTTATACTTCTCGCCGTAGCCCAACTGCTTCATCAGCTTGGTGGGCGCATTGCGTAGGTGCAGGGGGACGGGGAGGTTGCCGTTTCGCGTACCAGTTCCAGGGCATTGTTGATGGCCATATGGGCTGAATTGCTCTTAGGACTGGTGGCGAGGTATATGGTGGCTTCTGCCAGGGGGATACGTCCTTCGGGCCATCCCACTTTCATCAGCGTGTCGAAGCAGGCGTTGGCAAGCAGCAGCGCGTTGGGGTTGGCCAGTCCGATGTCTTCGGAGGCAGAGATGACGAGGCGGCGAGCTATGAAGGCAGGGTCTTCACCGCCTTCTACCATGCGTGCCAGCCAGTAGATGGCGCCATCCGGGTCGCTGCCGCGAATGGATTTGATGAAAGCGGAGATGATGTCGTAGTGCATCTCGCCATCCTTATCGTAAGCAAGAGGGTTCTGTTGAAGGCGTTCGGTCACCATGTCATCCGTGATGAGGACAGGGTCGGTGGCTTCGGAATCTATCACCAGTTCGAGGATGTTGAGCAGCTTGCGGGCGTCTCCTCCGCTGAAGCGGAGCATGGCAGTGGTTTCTTTCAGTTCTATTTTCCGTTCCTTCAGCACGGTGTCCGTGGTGATGGCGCGTTGCAGCAGTTCCAGCAGGTCGTCCTTCTCCAGTGACTTCAGGGTATAGAGCTGGCAGCGGGATAGTAGCGGGCGGATGACCTCGAACGAAGGGTTCTCCGTGGTGGCGCCTATCAGCGTCACGGTGCCTTGCTCCACGGCTCCCAACAGCGAGTCTTGCTGCGACTTGCTGAAACGGTGTATCTCGTCGATGAAGAGGATGGGACTGGCTTGCGAGAAGAAGCGGTTGCTCTTGGCACGCTCTATCACGTCGCGTACATCCTTCACACCGCTGGTCACGGCACTAAGTGTATAGAAAGGGGTTTCCAGCTTGTTGGCGATAATCTGTGCCAGGGTTGTCTTTCCCACTCCCGGAGGGCCCCATAAGATAAACGAAGAGATACGTCCTGCATCAATCATCTTACGCAGCACTGCACCCGGTCCCACTAAATGTTTCTGACCGATATATTCATCTAATGTTCTTGGTCTAAGCCGTTCTGCTAATGGTTGCATAGTATGTAACTCTTAAAATATCATTAATATCATGAAGCGTATACCGCCCTTCTTCACTCCCGGTATGTCCGTATAGGTCAGCCTACGTACATATTCTATGTGGAGCAGCTTGAAGATATTGTAGATACCTACACTGGCTTCCACATAGGGAGTCTTGCCCATGACGTGGCTGGTGGGTACACCGTCGCGCATGGGGAAGAGGAACAAGTCGGGATTGTTGCTCTTGTATGGGTTGTTCTTGTCCGTCAGCGTGCCCCACAGACCACGGATGCGGAACATCTCACGCCACTTCAGCTTCTTGATGAGCGGGATGCGGTTGAAGAGTTTTCCGTTCATGTCGTAGCTTAGGTTGAGGGAGGCGTAACGGTCGTTCAGGAACTCCATGTTGTTGATGAGGTTGAAGGACTCGTTGTTCTGCGTAATGTACGAGAGGTTCGCCATCGGTAGGTTCAGCAGGGGGAAGGGAACGGTGTTCCATTGCGCACCGGCACGTGCCGTTACGTCCAGCTTGCCCCATGAGCCGAGCCAGAAGCGCTTCCGGATGCTGGCTTCCGTCAGGTTGAAGTTGTACTCTCCACCCAGCACACCCTTGAATCCGGCGGTGTGGGAGAGGGTGAAGGTGGGCGCATCCAACGATACGGGCACGCGGCGCTGCTTGGTGTTGACGAAGGTTTCGCCGGGAGCGTAACGCAGGGTCACACCCAGCTCGGTAGTGGTGATGTCGTGCACCAGCGTATTCTTTTCATCCCACTGTCCGGGTGTTTCTCCGTTGTTCTTCCAGTATTGCAGTTGCCCCGCAGGCTGGTCGTTGCGGTGGCGTGCCATGGCCTGGATGGAGAAGCCGGTATTGGTCTCCAGCTCGTAGGTCAGCGTGGCGTCGCGCATGTAGGACATCTGGTCTACCGTGGTCCATTTCCAGCCGACAAACAAGTTGTCCTTGTCCGTGGCGAGGTACTTGTCCATGGGAGACATCACGTCGTAGGTGTACTTGAAGGCGATGTAGTGCTTCGGGAACTCCCACAATACGTATTCGCGTTTGTTGAAGGAGTAGGCCACCTGCCCGGAGTAGAACCATTTCTTGTCCTTGGTTCCGTAGGCGCCGTAACCGCTCAGGCTCCAATGCGGGTCGAGGTTACCGGTTGTCATACCGCTCAGACGGAAACGGGTGCCGTTGACGTAGTTGCTGGTTATCATTGTATTGATAGGACCGAAGTCGAACTTACTGGGATGTTTCTTGCTGCCCGTTTCCACGAAGTTCTCAATCAAGGCTTTCGCTCCGAAGATGACGTACTTGAAGCCGGGAATCTGTTCGATACGGTTCATGAATACGTCCATCGTGCTCTCCTTCTTGGTGAGAGGCACTTGGCGCACTTTCGCCCAATATTCGTCGCTCTTGGCAAGCATGTTCGCCTCCTTGATGACATTTCCTTTCAGGCGGAAGAGGCGGGGTTCTATCTCTGTGAACTGATAGTCGCTGTACTTGGTGGTCCGCTGTACTTCCAGGCCTTGGATACCTTTCACGAAGTGCAGTTCCACGGTCATGTCGTCGTCGGTCAACACCCAGTTGCTGTCGGGCAGTTGTTCGAACTGCTGCACGATGTCGAGGTTTTCCACGAAGTTGACACCCGTCTTCTTGGGCAGGTTCATGGTACATTTCTTCACGGCATAGGTGGAGTCCTTCACCACGTAGAGGTGCCCCGTGAAACCGAAGTCCTGCGGGTTCTGCGGAACGAAAGTCAGATGCACGCACTCCTGCTTGTCCACCATGAGTGTGTCCATCAGATAGTACTTGTAGAAGCTGATGGCTCCGCGACCGATGGGGCTGACGAAGCGGCGTTGCAGCAGCCGGATGTCGTCGTCGTAGATGTTGATGTCGGAGAATACGTCCGTAAGGATGGTCCCCAGCATGTCTCCGGTGTTGAAGAACTCTTCGATACCGGTGGAGTTCATGCCTTCGATGATGGTCTTTTCGCTCTTGGGGCTTTTACGGAAAATGGTCTTGCTCGCCGTCTCCTTGATGGAGATGGGTAGAATCATCTTGTTGGTCTTGGGCGATACCTCCACCTGGTCTTTGAAGAAGGAGAATTTCTTGTAAATACCTTTCTCCATTTTGTCAGGGGTGACATCGTTGAGCGACATCTTCATCTTTTCATATTTCTGATACTGATAGTAGTCGTTCTCTTCCAGTTTCAGGGCCTTCTTGTTCTCGATGACCTTCTTCATAAACTCCACGGCGGGGTTGTTCTTGCGGGAATATTTCTCCTTCTTGGGCTTCACGACGACCTCGGAGAGCATGATGTCGTCCGGTTGCAACTTGACGTTCAGCACCCGGGTACCGGGATTCAGTTTCACTTTCTTGGTGATATAACCTACAGCGGAGAATGTCAGCTCATCCCAGCCTTTGTGGGTTTCAACCTGGTATTCACCGTTTGCGTTGGAGATGCCGCCTACACCTTTCCCTTCATACTGTACGGTGATATACATCAGCGGTTCGTTCGTGAGGGAGTCTGTGATGACACCCTTTATCTGGGCGGATGCGCTGATGGAGACGAACAGTGACAGCAGGAAAAGGGCGTAAATTGTATATCTTTGCTTCATAAGTTACAGATAATTCGGGCGCAAAGTTAACAAATTAAGGTTAATCAAGAAGCAAATATAGACTAAAGAAACGGGAGATATGGTTAAATGAACGTGAAAGTCGTATGTCTTGTTTACCGGATACAGATAAAAAACGTACAGAAGCCTTATAGAAAAGTTGCCGGATATAAAGGATAAAGTTGCACAACGTATGGAGAAAGTTCTATCCCAAGCCTTGGGATAGAAAGACCCAAGCTTGGGATAAGCGTCCGTAGGTTTGGGATAGACGTTTGCAAGCTTGGGATAGAATTTATGGAGGATTATGAATTGTTGCCGTTCAGTAGTGTCTGTACGATGCGTTCCGCCGTTCGTCCGTCCCAGCGGTCGGGCAGGGTGGTGTGCTTCCATTCTCCGTGCAGCAGCTTGTCGAGCGAGGCGGAGAGAGCGAAGGAATTTTCGCCTACCAGCTCGTTGGTACCGATGCGCCAGGTTTCGGGATGCTCGGCATAGGTATTGAGGGTGATGCAGGGGACGTCGAGGAAGGTAGCTTCTTCGGCGATGTTTCCCGAGTCGGTGACGATGCCCCGTGCCTGGTTGATGAGGAATCCGAAGTGCAGGTAACTCTGCGGAGGCAGGATGTGCAGGTTGGTAGCATTCACTTCCAGCGACTTCACCGCCTTTTGCACGTAGGGGTGTAGCGGGGCGACGATAGGCATGCCGCCGGCCTTCTCGATGACGGTCTGGAGCAGGGAGTGCAGTACGGCCTTCTTCTCCAGCAGGTCACGGCGGTTGAGGGTGAGCAGCAGGTAGTTCCCTTTCCGCAGGCCGAGGCTGGAGAACCACATGGGCTGCACCAGGCGGTGGCGGTTGAAACGGATGGTGTCAATCAGTATGTTGCCCACGTAGTGGATATATTCGGGTATCATGCCCTCCTGGTTGAGGTTGCGGTTGGCCACCATGCTGGCGGTGAAGAGATAGTCGGAAATGGCGTCCACGATGGTGCGGTTCACCTCGCGGGGCATGTTCATGTCGAAAGAGCGTGTGCCGGCTATGACGTGCGCCACCTTCAGTCCGCGCTTCTTGGCGACGATGGAGCAGCTCATAGTGGCGGTCATGTCATCTACCACCAGTACGACTTGTGCCGGATGCCCGTCCAACTCCCGCTCGAAGGCGAGCATGATGGAGGCTGCCACCTGCGAGTGGTTGTGTCCGGTGACACCGAGGTAGGCATCCGGTTTCCTCATGGAAAGGTCGGAGAAGAGCGAGGCATCCAGGCTGGTGTCATCCTGCGGACCGGTGTAGACGATGCGGTAGGAGATGTTCTTTCCTGCCTCTCTGGCGGCGTCGATGGCGCGGCAGATGGGGGCTATTTTCATGAAGTTGGGGCGTGCGCCCGATACGATTGTTATTCTCATTGTCGTAGTTGGTGAAAAATGATACGACAAAAATACGTTTTCTTAGGGAAATTATTTGTTACTTTGCCTATTATTTTCAGAGTGTCTGTTGAAAATACACACTTATTCAATGTTTAATTTATAATTTTTAATTCTCAAAGTGATAATGCCAACATTTGTTCAGATACTCGATTTCATTGGCACATTTGCCTTTGCCATCAGTGGCATACGCCTGGCCTCGGCCAAGCGGTTCGACTGGTTTGGAGCGTATGTGGTGGGTTTTGTGACGGCCATTGGCGGCGGTACGATACGCGACCTGTTGCTGGACGTCACCCCGGGCTGGATGACGGATCCCATTTACTTGATTTGTACCGGACTGGCCTTGTTGTGGGTCATCCTCTTCGGTAAACATCTCATCCATCTGCACAATACGTTCTTCATATTCGACAGTATTGGCCTGGCACTGTTCACGGTGGTCGGCGTGGGCAAGAGCATCGCGCTGGGCTATCCCTTTTGGGTGGCCATCATTATGGGCAGCATCACCGGGGCTGCGGGAGGTGTGATACGTGACGTATTCATCAACGAAATTCCGCTGATATTCCGGAAGGAGATTTATGCGATGGCTTGTGTGGTAGGAGGGACCTTCTACTGGATGTGCCATCTTCTGGGGATGGAGTCTTTCGTGTGTCAGATTGTGGGCGGTGTGACGGTGTTCGTTACCCGCATACTGGCGGTGAAGTATAGGATTTGCCTGCCTATCCTTTCGGGCAATGAAGAGGAGCAGGAAGGGTAGTCCGTTATCTGCTGTCTGAGAATCTCAGGGATTTTCCAGCAAACCTCGAGACATTCCGGAGAAGCATTCCAGGTGTTTTAAATAAGATTCCCCGGCATTTCAGTCGTGAATGCCGGGGAATTTTATTGTATCCGTTTCTCGGGATGAGGATTCATCCGTTCAATGAACCGTCTCTGACGAAACGGATGGTTAGAACAACGTATCTTTGGTATTGAAAATCTTGCGTTCGTTCAGCTTCACTACCTTGCCGTATTTGCCCAGCTTTTCGGTATCGATGCTTTTGGGATTGCCGATGATACCTATGCTGTATTTCTTTCCCTTGATGTGCTGTTCGTAGAATTTTACGATGTCATCAAAGGTCAGTGCGTCAATCTTCGGCAGGTTTTCTTGTGCAGGGTCTCCCTTGTAGCCCATGCGTTCGAAGATTTTAAGATACTGGGCTTTGTCGCGGAAGTCCGGATGACTGCTCAAGGCCTCTTGGCGCAGGTAACTCTTGATGTTGTCTATACGTTCGGGGTTTTTCGGCATGTCTGTCAGCAGGCCCATGAAGACGTCCATGGCATCGTTCACCTTATCGTTTTGCGTGCCCAGGTGTCCGTACAGATAGGTCTGGTTGCCCGGCAGGGAGGGCGTCATGATGTAGGCGCCTGCATAATAGGCCATGGAGCGTTTCTCGCGTATTTCGTTAATCATAAGTCCGTTGAAGCTACCGGAGAAGTACTGGTCGAAGGCATCGCGCAGCACATCGTCCTGCTTGTCATACTTGTCCATAGGCAGGTATAGGAATATCTGTGCCTGCTCGGCATCCGAATTGGGGAGGAAGTAGATGGTGTTCTCGCTGACGGCAGCCATCGGCTTGTCCTGCGGAGAGGAGGACGGGCGTTCGTTGGCCACCAGCGGAAGGTTCTTGCTGAGGATGTCGTAGGCATTGTCGAACGGCATGGTGCCGCAGTAGAAGATTTCGGCTTCATAGTTGGAGGCGCGGTTGATGTCGCCGGTCAGTTCGGAAATCTGGAGCTCATACAGTTGCTTGTCCGTCAGCTCGTCGATGTAGGAAGACTTGTCCTGGTAGCGGATGTACTGCGACAAGGCATTGGCAAGCGTGTTCACATTGTCTTTGCGTTGCTGGCGTGTACCCATCAGCGAGCCTTTGATGCGGCTCAACTGCTTTTCGTCGAGCTTCGGCATCAATATCTGGCGGGAGAGAAGCTGGCAGGCCTGCGGTAAGGTTTCTTCGTATCCCCTCATCATAATGTAGAGGTAGTCATCGCTGGCCCAAACCTGGCAGGCGGCGTTCAGCTTGCTGAGTTCCTCCTTCAGTTGTTGCGGCTCATAGGTTCCCATGATACCGGCGCTGTTCATTAAGTCGGCGGCTATGCCCAGTTTCGGGAATTCACGTTCACCCACTCCGTAGCGCAGCGTGAGGCTGAATACGTTGTTCTCGGGATTCTGTGTGTAGTACATCTTGGAACGGTCGTTCAGCGATTTTATTTTCACGTCGCTGAAGTCTATGAACTTCTCGTCCACATGTCCGAAGGGCATCGTCTTGAACTGTGTGGCGTAGAGTGACTGTTTGCCGACGGGCGGTTCGATGGGTTTGTAACCCGGTTTCTGTATCTTGCTGCCCTTGTCCAGCTTGCCTTTCTCTACATAGAGGGCCAGATAGTTGTTGTTGAGGTATTCTTTGGCCACGCGTTTCACGTCCTCGTTGGTGATGGCCATCACCTCTTCCTTATAGTTGAGCACCTTACCCAAGTCTTCCTCGTTCATGAAGGCGTCCATCAAGACCATACCCTTGTAGCGGTTCGATTCCATCTGCAGGTCGAAGTCGCGGCACATGTTCGTCTTGATGGCATTGATTTGCCAGTCTTCGAATTCACCGTTGGCAATCTTCTCGATAGCTTTCAGCGCCTTCTTCTCGGCGCTTTTGTTGGACTCGAAGCGGCGCTGGTTCTCGTCGTACAACGGGATGACCTCCACGATGTTGCGGCCCTGCTCGCGGAAATTCTGTGAAGAGGCTCCGCCGTCGGTCAGTTCGCCGTCCAGGGTCAGCTTGTCCAGCGTACCGGTGTGGCTGCCATTACTCAAGAGGGACATGGCGATTTCCAATGGCTTTTCGTCGGCATGACCGGCAGGTACACCTTTATATACCAGCACTACGCTGGGATAGTAACCGATTTTGGCTGTATATTGGGTACGTCCTTTGATGTCGAGGTCCGGATACGTTTTGCGGGCAGGAGTGGCTTTCTTGGGCAAACGTCCGAAAGCGGCGTTGATGCGCCCGCTGATTTGCTGCGCATTTACGTTGCCCACGAGAATCAGTACCATGTTTTCCGGCGTATACCAGCTGTCGTAGAACTCGATGAGCTTGCTGAGGCGCGGGTTCTTCAAATGTTCCGGCAGCCCGATGATGTCACGTGAATAGGGGTGTCCCTCGAATGCCTTGCTGCGGATGAAGTTACTTTTCACGCTGCTGGGGTTGTCCTGATACATGTTATATTCCTCGTATACATTCTCCAGCTCGGACTGGAAGGAACGGAATACCGGATGCATAAAGCGCTGTGAGGATATCTCCAGCCATTTGTTGATTTGGTATGCGGGAAAGGAGTTGTGATAGTAAGTGAGGTCGAAGCTGGTTCCTGCGTTTACATTCTTTCCTCCGATGCTTTCCATCAGGTTGGAGAACTCGGTGGGCATGCTAAGCTTGCCGGCTTCTACCGTCAGTTCGTTGATTTCTTTGCTGATGGCCTCTTTCTTGGCAGGGTCTGCTTCTACGGCCATCTCGTCATATTTGGCGATGATTTGCTGATAGATGGGTTTCTCGGCAGCCCAGTCCAATGCTCCGATTTTGTCGGTACCCTTGAACATGACATGCTCCAGATAGTGGGCGAGTCCGGTGTATTCTTGAGGGTCGTTCACTGAGCCCGTGCGTACGCCGACAATACCAAACACGTCTGATTTCGTGTTGTCTTCCCATATATATACGGAAAGACCGTTCTTCAGCTTGAAAGCCTTCAGTCCTTGTCCAAAGGAGGGCAGGGAAATGATGAGGGCAGCCAGTAGAAGAAGTGACTTAAATTGAAATGATTTCATAAAATAAAGTGTTTTTATGTAATAAAAGTGTTTTCCTATATGTAGGCAAAGCTATAAAAAAATCACGTAACATTTACGAAATCTTCGGAAAAATGATAGTTTTCAGTATATAATATCACCCATAAACTATCAGCGAGGGGGGTATAAACTGTCAAATGATAGTTTTCACCCCTAATAAAAACCGTATTCCGTCCCCCAGAGCTTCAAATCTTCCTTATACTTGCAATCATAAAACCTAAACCATTATTAACTATTTAAAAATTGAGCAAAGTATGAATACTTACAGTTTTAGAAAAGATTTGCTTGCAGTGCAAGAAGAACTGCTTCGCTTTGCATACAAGTTGACAGCCGACCGGGAAGAAGCGAATGATTTGTTGCAAGAGACATCTCTCAAGGCTTTGGATAACGAAGACAAATTTGAACCCGACACCAATTTCAGAGGTTGGATGTATACCATTATGCGCAACATCTTTATCAATAATTACCGGAAAATAGTTCGCGAACAAACTTTTGTAGACCAGACAGACAACCAGTATCACCTCAGCATGCCCCAGGATTCCGGTTTTGCCAGTACCGAAGGTGCCTACGACCTGAAAGAAATGCACCGCATCGTCAATGCCCTTCCACGCGACTATAAAGTCCCTTTCTCCATGCACGTGTCCGGTTTCAAGTACCGTGAGATTGCCGAACGCCTCGGCCTTCCGCTCGGAACGGTGAAAAGCCGCATCTTCTTTACACGCCAGAAGTTGCAGGATGAACTGAAAGATTTCATCTGATAATAATTTGATAGTAGCAATATGATATATAACATATTGTCAGTGATGAATTTTTAAGGGTTATTCTTGACTATATGTCAGAATAATCCTTTATATTTGTATATGTTAAGTTAACCGAAGGAAAAAATCTCTTATTACTGACTATGATGAAAAAGGAAATTAAATTCAGTCTTGTTTACCGGGACATGTGGCAGTCGTCCGGTAAGTATCAACCCCGGGTAGACCAGTTGGTACGCATTGCTCCGTTGATAGTTGAAATGGGCTGTTTTGCACGCGTTGAAACAAACGGAGGAGCTTTTGAGCAGGTAAACCTTCTGTACGGCGAAAATCCCAACAAGGCTGTACGCGCCTTTACCGCACTTTTCAGGGAAGCAGGCATACAGACGCATATGCTCGACCGCGGGCTGAATGCACTGCGCATGTATCCTGTTCCGGCAGATGTGCGCCGGCTGATGTACAAGGTGAAGCATGCCCAGGGTGTGGACATTACCCGTATCTTCTGCGGATTGAACGAGACGCGGAATATAATTCCCTCTATCAAGTATGCTCTGGAAGCCGGCATGATACCGCAGGCCACACTTTGTATCACCTATTCTCCCGTCCATACGGTAGAGTACTACGCCGGCATTGCCGACCAGCTGATTGAAGCCGGGGCACCTGAAATCTGCTTGAAGGATATGGCGGGCATCGGACGTCCGGGTATGCTGGGACAGCTTGTCAGAACCATTAAGGAGAAACACCCCGAGGTGCTGATACAGTATCACGGGCATAGTGGTCCCGGACTTTCCATGGCTTCCATTCTCGAAGTCTGCGAGAACGGTGCCGACATCATTGATGTGGCGATGGAGCCCATGTCGTGGGGCAAGGTTCATCCGGATATCATCTCCGTGCAGGCCATGCTGAAAGACCTGGGTTTCCAAGTGCCCGATATAAATATGAAGGCTTACATGAAGGCGCGTGCCATGACGCAGGAATTCATTGACGATTTCCTGGGTTACTTTATGGACCCCACCAACAAGCACATGTCTTCACTTTTGTTGAAGTGCGGCCTGCCAGGCGGTATGATGGGCTCCATGATGGCCGATTTGAAAGGCGTGCATTCCGGCATCAACATGATACTGCGAAGCAGGAACGAGCCGGAACTCAGTTTGGACGACCTGCTTGTGATGCTTTTCGACGAAGTGGAATATGTATGGCCCAAGCTGGGCTATCCTCCTTTGGTGACTCCTTTCAGCCAGTATGTGAAGAACGTGGCACTGATGAACGTTATGCAGCAGGTGAAGGGAGAAGAGCGCTGGACGATGATAGACAACCACACCTGGGATATGATCTTGGCAAGAGTGGACGTCTCCCCGGTATTTTGGCACCCGAGATTGTGGAGCTTGCCAAGTCCAAAGGCTTTGAGTTCGTGGATACCGACCCGCAGTTGAACTATCCGGATGCCCTGGATACATACCGGAAAGAGATGGACGAAAACGGTTGGGAGTATGGTGACGATGACGAGGAACTCTTCGAACTCGCCATGCACGACCGACAGTATCGCGATTATAAGTCAGGCGTTGCCAAGAAACGTTTTGAAGATGACCTGCAGCGTGCCAAGGATGCCGCCATGGCCAAGAGCGGATATTCGGAAGAGGAAATCAAGAAGCTGAAGCGTGCCAAGGCAGACCCGATAATCGCGCCTTCCAAGGGGCAAGTGCTTTGGGAGGTTTCCGTCGAAGGTCCTTCTTCTGCTCCTTTCATCGGACGCAAGTACCAGCATGATGAGGTGTTCTGCTACCTCTCTACGCCGTGGGGCGAATACGAGAAGATATGGACCGGATTTACCGGACGTGTGGTGGAAGTTTGTGCCAAGCAAGGAGATGTGGTCAATAGGGGATGTGATAGCTTATATCCAGCGAAGTGATATTTTTGCATAAAGTGGAGGATGACTGTTTTTTTCAGTCATCCTTTATCGTCCAGCCATTTCTTGATGGTTTCCTTCAGCACTTCTTGGGTGAAGGGTTTGGTAAGGAAGTCGTTGCAACCTGCTTTTAGGGCAGCTTGCTTGTCGTGTTCGTAGGCATAGGCTGTAAGGGCGATGATGGGGATGTCCGGTACCAGTTCACGGATGATGCGTGTGGCGTCGATTCCGCCAAGGTTGGGCATTTTCATGTCCATCAAGATGAGGTCGGGGTGGACTTCTTCGAACATAGTTACGGCTTCCATGCCGTCTTTGGCATGTTTCAGCCGATAGAGACGGCCTAAAATGGCGTTAATTAGGATAAAATTGCTTTCTGTATCTTCGGCAATCAGGAGGGTCTTGGAAGGAGGGGTAGGGAGTGCTCCGGCCTCTTCATTCTTCGGGGAAGCTCCGGGGGCTGTATTTCTGCTCCTCTGCTCTGTGGAGTGTGCCTCTGCTGTCGCCTCCCGGTTGTTCTCTTCTTTCTTTTCCGCCTCTGTTTTGCTGGCGGCTTCCAGTGGGAGGACAAAAGTAAATGTGGTGCCTTTACCCACCTCCGAAGTGACGGATATGTTACCCCCCAGGCGTTCGATGATAGTCTTGCAGATGGAAAGTCCCAATCCGGTGCCTTGGGCAAAGTTGTTCACCTTGACGAAACGTTCGAATACCCGGTCCACCTTATCCGGTGCAATGCCCATACCCGTATCGGTGACGTGGAATGCTACATACTTGCCTTCCTGGTGATACCCGTAACTGATGTGCCCGGTGGTGGTGAACTTGAAGGCATTGCCTATCAGATTGGAAATGACCTGGAAAATCCGGTTCTTGTCTCCGTCAATCACGATATTCTCGTCAGAGGGTTCGTATATCAGCTCCACTCCTTTGGGACAGCGGAAAATATGTGCGTCGTGTATCTCCTTGCAGAGTGGATGGAGACGTACGGGCGTGATGGTGAACTCCACGATACCTGATTCGATTTTTGATAAGTCGAGGATTTCGTTAATGAGCTGGAGCAGGCGTTCATTGTTCGATTCCACTATTTCGTAATAGCCTAGCCGTTCTTCCTCGTTGGTGCTTTCGGCAATGATGCGCGAGAAGCCTACAATGGCATTGAGCGGTGTGCGTATCTCGTGGCTCATGTTGGCGAGAAAGGCGGATTTGAGCCGGTCGGAGGTCTCGGCTTTCTCCTTGGCTACGAGCAGTTCCCGTTTCATCTGTTCCATTTCCGTGATGTCCCATTCGATGTTCAGCAGGATGGGGGAGAAGTCGTTGCTTTCAATCTTCATCTTTCGCTTGTCCAGATAGATGGGGGTTCCGTTTCCGTCGCGTTCTTCCGCAATCCAGTGCATCTCTTTGCCGGTCCTGGCTATTTCAATGTCTTGTGCTCTTTTTTCCTGGGCAGTCTCCAGGGGATAAAAGTCGAAGTCGTCTTTCCCCAATGCCTCTTGTATGGGGATTTCGCGGTTGTACGATTCGCGGTTGCGGTAGAGGTACTTGAAGTTGTTGTTGATGTCCTTCACGACAATGCCTGCCGGGAGGTTTTCGATGATTTTGTCCAAAATCAGGTTGAACTGTTTGATTTGTTGCTCATGCCGGATGCGTGTGGATACATCCCTTCCGAAAGTCCAGACCGTCCCTTCGCCTTTGTCACTCGTCACCCAATAGGCGTTTCCTTCTATGGCGAGTACTTCCGGACGCAGTGGCAACGGATTGTGAACAATATAGCCTTGGGAGGTTTCTCCGCGTTTGACACATTCTGCAAATTCTTTCCACGATTTTTTGTCTCTTCCATACGAAGGCAAGTCGTATATTTTCAGTTTCGTGATGTCTTGGGTATTGCCGATGCCATGTCGCTCCTTGAAGCAGCGGTTGCCGAATATCAGTGTACCGTCTTCGTGTGCCGAGTAAATATCTTCGGTGGAGTTGTTGATGGCATGTGTCAGCAAGTTGATATCGTTGCGCCGTTGCTGAATGTCGGTGATATTCTGTATATATCCTTCCAGAATGGTATTTTTGTCTTTATGATATTCGCGTGCAAAGGCCTTGAGCCGTATATAGAAAATCTTTTCCTGAAGCAAGATGCGGTAGTCCACACTGTTTTCCATTTTCCCTTTCAGGTTTTCTTTCAGCCAGTTGGTGAAAGATTTCCGGTCTTCGGGAAGTATCAGTTTCAGATAGTCGTTCAGATTGATTTCTTGTGTCTCCTCTGTGCATAGGATATCGGTGTGTCCGGCATATTTGAAGCTTTGGGTGTCTGAATCGTATTGCCAGTTTCCGATAAGCGCAGCTTTTTGGATTTCATTCAGCTCTTGGTTTTTTCTTTCGAGTTCCAGCTTGCGCTGGCTACGTTCCGTGATGTCGCGGTATTGGCAGAGCACCATTCCGTCAAAGGGGGACATGATACACTTGAAAGAAATAAGTGGTGCCGTTCAAGGCCATTTCGTAGTTATGGGTAGAGCGTATTTTGTGCGTCAGTACTCTTTTAAAGTCCGGATAGATTTGGTTATAAGTGGATAAGGGAATTAGTTGGAACAGATTCTTGCCCAGTAACCGGTCTTCCTTCAAGAACCAGAGATTGATGTTGTAAACTGCAATGTCCACACAAATACCGTCTTTGTCCAGAAGAATCATGGTGTCGGACGTCAGCTTCAACAGTCTCTCGGCGTTTTCAGCTTGTTTCAAAATGTTTTTCATTCTTACAGTATTAGTTTCATGCCCTTCTGGCCTTCTCCCATGCGCCGCTTGCATTGTCTTTACGTTTGCGCAGGTAGTTGAATCCTCGTATGACGTTGACGTTCATGAAGAGGAAATAGTAGGGGATGAAAAGTATCTTGTTCTTTATATGCTTCGTTGAAAGGTAGTACCCCCAACTTCCCATGAGATAGAAAAAAGCTTGTAACAGCCAGATGATGGCATACAGTAATGGCGTGCTTGTCGTAAAGATGAGAATTGTGTTGAGGGGAAGCAATAGAAACAATAGGATAGGAGTGAGCGACCAGCGCAGCACCCGGTGGGAAATATATTGGAAACAGAATGTGCCGTAACGGAACGGGTTGAGCAGCGGACGTAGCCGCCAGATAGACTGCAAGCCACCGGCAGCGATGCGCACCTTGCGCTTTTCTTCCTCGCGCATATCTGCCGAGCCGCTTTCTACGGCATAGGCATTGGCGCAATAGGCAATGGTGTGTCCCTGCATGACGATGTGCAGGGAGAGTGTGAAGTCGTCGAGCAACGTGTCTGTCTGCATTTCTTCGAACAGCTCGCGGCGCACGGCAAACAACTCACCCGCTGCTCCTACTGCTGAATAGAGGCGTGCGTCGAGCGCTTTGAGGGCGGATTCGTATTTCCAGTACAACCCTTCTCCCCCCAGAGGTAGCATTGTCCTTATTTTGCACAGCAATACGTTTTTCGCCTGCCACGCATCCCACTTTAGGGTCGGTGAAGGCGTGCACTATCTCCCGTAGGGCTTTTCGGTTGAGGTGCGTATTGGCATCGGTGAATACGACAAGGGGCGTTCCTACGAAATGTATACCGCGGTTCAGGGCGGCTGTCTTGCCTTGGCGTTGGGGTTGGTGGAGGACGGTGGCTTGCGGCCAGCGGGAGAGGCGTTCGTTGGTACGGTCGTTGCTGCCGTCGGTCACCCAAAGGATACGTAGCTTGTCGGCAGGATAGTCCAGCTCCAGACAGTTGCGCATTTTTTCGTCCACTACATCTTCTTCGTTATAGGCGGCGATAAACAGAGTCAATGGGGGTAAAGCATCGTCGGCAGGCATCGGACGGGGCGCAGGCTTACGGAAACATTCTTTTATCTTGACCAGGATATATAATAGTATACCATATCCTATATAAGTATAGAACACTATGAATAAACTTATCCAGAAGAGTACTTCAAGGGCTTTCATGTATCCGCTCGTTTGCTTTCTTTTTTGATAAAAAGAAATGTGATTGCCAAAAGTATGGATAATCTTTTACCGATGCAAGAAAAAGAAAAGAAAAATAAAATGTTTGTTTCTCAAGGTGTTCCGATGTTATAAGGAAGTGGGCTTCCTATAGAGGTGAGCTTGAATAACCTTGTGAGTGAGAGGCGATTAAAGGCTTTCAATCATCATTCTCCATAGGAAAGGGATGGGCAGGTAGGCAGGGCGTTACTCAAAACGCTTCTGTCATATTGAAGTAAAACAACATCTGGTTGTTTACCGTGTTTTTGCCTAAATCCAGGCGGACGTTCATGCGTGGCTGTACCTCAATGCGTAGACCTACACCATAGTTGGGCAGTACGCCCTCTATCTTGCCGGGAGTGGGGCCCATGAAGCCGCAGCCGGTCCAGGCTACAAAACCTATGTGGTTGAGCATCCGCTTCAGCCAGGTGCTGCGGTCGGTATTGAGCATCTGCCGGTATTCTGCCATGACCACGTGCGAGGACTTGTCGCGATACTGCCCCATGTAGTAGCCGCGCAGGTCGAAAGGCGTTCCGGTGAGGGCGTATTGCGTCAGTGGGACGTCACCGAACACGTTCTTGGTCTGTGCCGTCCACGCGAGCACCCTGCGCTTGCCCAGTGACTTGTATTGGCGGTAGTCTATCTCCAGGCGGTAGAAGGTCTGGTCGCTTCCGATGAATTTGGTGTACATCATGCCGCGGAAATCCAGATACATGCCGCGGTAGGCGTTGGCGGGAACGTCACGGCTGTCGTATGTCAGCAGGAAGCCGAGGCCGGAGTTGAAGTTGTTGTAGCCGTTGGCCGTACCGCCTGCCTCTTTGTACGAAGGTTCGTTCACCAAGAACTTGCCGGGCTCCGTCAGGTGGTCATAATTGATGTCTATTTGAGGTCCGGCAAAGATATTGCTGTTGCCCAGCCGGAAGAGGAACCAGGGGTTGATTTGCACGCCGCTGTATCGGTATTTGCTGGTACTGTCGCTTCGTACGTAATCTTTATTGGTATTATAGCCGATGCCGTAAAAGTTTTCTTCCGTATTTTTATAGCTAAACTTTCCGAAGATACGGAAACGGTCACCCTTGAAGAAGAGTTGAGGCTTGGAGAAAAGATTGATGCCACCGTTGAACATGAAGGCGATGGCCATGGGCACTACGGAGCGCAACTGCGTGGTGTCGCTGGGGTTTATGCGGAAGGTCATCAGGGCGCTTCCTCCCAGCACGGCACCGAAGTCGGGAGTGTAGCTGGGTCCACCCAGAATATTGTAATGCAGATTCCGGCGCGCTACCTTTTGCTTGCGTAGTTCTTTTTTGTCAGTGCGGGAACGCTGTCGTTTGTGGCGGCCGCAGTCTGTTCCTGGGCATAAAGGGTGGTGGCGAACAGCACCAGTGCGATAATGCTTAGTATATATCTTTTCATGTCGTACGAAATGTGGGTGCAAAGGAAACTATTTTATTCCGAATAGTTTTCACTGTAATAGATAATAAATCTAAAGATGTCACTAAAATTATCAAAAAAGACATTACTTTTGTCTGCTTCACGAAGCAAGACATCAATAACTAAAAACACATAATCTGAATGAAGAAACGATTTTTATCTGTAATTGTTCTGAGTGCCGCACTGCTTTCTGTGCAGGCACAAGAGGGAAAAGGGGGTATCAGCCCCGAAATGCTTGGACAAATCAAGCAAAGTTATCAAGGCACGGCTGCCGACAAGGCGCTCCGCAATGCCATAGGCAATAATGACATCCGTAAACTGGCACTCAACCAGGAGAATATGCAGGGCATGGATACCCACTTCTCCGTCAAGGTAGAGTCCAGAGGCATCACCGACCAGAAGTCGTCCGGCCGTTGCTGGTTGTTTACCGGGCTGAATGTGATGCGTGCCAAGACCCTTGCCGAATACGGTTTCCAGTCTTTTGAGTTCTCCGAAGTCTATCCTTTCTTCTGGGACCAGTTGGAGAAGGCAAACCTCTTCTTGCAAGGCATCATCGACACCTCCAAGAGTCCCCTGACTGATAAAACCGTGGAATGGCTCTTCCAGCATCCGCTGAGCGATGGGGGTACCTTTACCGGTGTGGCCGACATTGTTTCCAAATACGGCCTTGTTCCTAAAGATGCCATGCCTGAAACAAACAGCAGTGAAAATACCTCCCGCATGGCCAACCTCATCTCTCTGAAGCTGAAAGAGTATGGTCTGCAACTACGTGATATGGCTGCCGCCGGTGCCAAGCCCGCAGCTCTGGAGAAGGAGAAAACCACAATGCTCGGAACCATCTACCGCATGTTGGTGCTGAACCTTGGTGTACCTCCCACGGAGTTCGACTATGTCCGCCACGATGCTAAGGGTAATCCCGTGGAGACAGAGCATCACACTCCCATGTCTTTCCTTGAGAAGTATGGAGACAAACAACTGCTGACCAACTACGTAATGCTGATGAACGATCCCAGTCGTGAGTATTATAAGTGCTATGAAATAGACTATGACCGCCACCGTTACGACGGCAAGAACTGGACTTATGTCAACCTGCCCGTAGAGGACATTAAAGAGATGGCCATTGCCTCCTTGAAGGACAGCACCATGATGTACTTCTCTTGCGATGTGGGCAAGTTCCTGAACTCCGAACGCGGTCTGCTCGATGTGAAAAACTATGACTACGAATCACTGATGGGCACCACCTTCGGGATGGACAAGAAGCAACGTATCCAGACTTTCTCCAGTGGCTCTTCCCACGCCATGACCTTGATGGCCGTTGACTTGAACAAAGACGGAAAGCCCTTGAAATGGATGGTAGAGAACAGTTGGGGAGCCGCTTCCGGTTATCAGGGACATCTCATCATGACCGACGAGTGGTTCAATGAATACATGTTCCGTCTGGTAGTGGAGACAAAGTATGTTCCCGCCAAAGTGATGGAACTGTTTAAACAAAAGCCCGTCTGCCTGCCGGCATGGGACCCGATGTTTGCTGAAGAAAAGTGATGATAAGGATTAGGGATTAAGGATTAGTGGGCTGCACTATGATTCCGCAGGGTATTAATCCCTAATCCTTAACCCCTAATCCTTGTTCTCGTGTTCGTTAACGAAAGGGATTACGGAAATTTCTCCGTAATTCCTTTCTTTTTTACTCTTTATTCACGTTCTTTTTTGCTACTTTTGCGGCAAATTAATGAAACCATTATTTTAAATAAACGCATGGCAAATGTAATTAAGTTACGTAGAGGCCTTGACATCAACCTGAAAGGCGCTGCTGCCCAGGAACTTGTGTCTGTTAAGGAACCAGGATTTTATTCGCTGATTCCCGATGACTATACAGGCATCACTCCGAAAGTGGTGGTCAAAGAGCAGGAATATGTGATGGCCGGGGGACCCTTGTTTATCGACAAGAATCATCCTGAATTGAAATTTGTTTCGCCCGTTAGTGGCGTAGTGACAAGCGTGGAGCGTGGTGCGCGCCGTAAGGTGCTGAACATCGTCGTAGAGGCTGCCACTGAGCAAGACTATGAGGAATTCGGCAAGATGGACCCGTCCAAGATGAGCGGCCAGCAAGTAAAAGAAGCTCTTTTGCAAGCAGGTATGTTCGCTTTCATCCGCCAACGTCCGTACGACGTTATCGCTGACCCGACGGTGACTCCGAAAGCTATTTTCATTTCGGCTTTCGACAGTAATCCTCTGGCTCCCGATTTCGAATTCGCTCTGAAAGGAGAAGAAGCAAACTTCCAGACGGGACTCGACGCTTTGTCAAAGATGGCAAAGACGTATCTGGGTATTAGTGTAAAACAAAAGGCTGCTGCTCTTGTGCAGGCAAAGAACGTTACCGTAACAGCTTTCGACGGACCGCATCCGGCAGGCAACGTGGGTGTACAGATTAACCACATCTCTCCGGTAGTGAAAGGTGAAACGGTCTGGACTATCAGTGCCGAAGCCGTACTTTTCATCGGACGTCTGATGAATACCGGTCATGTAGACTTGACCCGTACGGTAGCTGTAACGGGTTCCGAAGTGTTGAAACCCGCTTATTGCAAGCTGAAAGTCGGCGCTCTGTTGACGAACGTTTTCAAAGGTAACGTGACTACCGACAAAGACCTCCGCTACATCAGCGGTAACGTGCTGACCGGTAAGAAAGTTTCTCCGAACGGCTTCCTCGGCTCTTTCGACAGCCAATTGACCGTTATTCCCGAAGGAGATGAAATCCATGAAATGTTGGGTTGGATTATGCCGCGTTTCAATCAGTTCAGCGTCAACCGCTCTTACTTCAGCTGGTTGATGGGCAAGAAGGAATATGTGATAGATGCCCGTATCAAGGGTGGTGAACGTCACATGATTATGTCCAACGAATACGACCGCGTATTTCCGATGGACATCTTCCCCGAATACTTGGTGAAAGCAATCATTGCAGGTGACATCGACCGTATGGAGGCTCTGGGCATCTACGAAGTAGCTCCTGAAGACTTCGCTCTCTGCGAATTCGTATGTTCTTCCAAAGTGGAAGTGCAGCGCATCGTACGTGCAGGGCTCGATATGCTTCGTGCCGAAATGGCATAATCGGGGCGTATGGCAAATCGTAAATTGTAAATCGTAAAATCGTAAATATATTAATGAAAGCGTTAAGAAATTATCTCGACAAGATAAAGCCGAACTTTGAGGAAGGCGGCAAATTCCACGCATTTCGTTCGGTGTTTGATGGCTTCGAAACATTCCTGTTCGTGCCCAATGCCACTTCGAAATCGGGAACGCATATTCACGACTCCATTGACAGCAAACGCATCATGTCGATGGTGGTCATTGCGTTAGTACCGGCGCTGCTGTTCGGTATGTATAACGTAGGTTACCAGCATTTCCACGCTACCGGTGCTGCCGGAGGCTTCTGGGAAATGTTCATCTACGGTTTTCTGGCTGTATTGCCAAAAATCATTGTATCTTATGTAGTAGGTCTCGGCATTGAGTTCGTAGTGGCTCAGTGGAAGAAGGAGGAGATTCAGGAAGGTTTCCTGGTTTCCGGTATCTTGATTCCGATGATTGTTCCGGTAGATTGCCCGCTGTGGATTCTGGCGGTGGCTACTGCATTTTCTGTAATTTTTGCTAAGGAAGTATTCGGTGGTACGGGTATGAACGTGTTCAACGTAGCTTTGATTACCCGTGCATTCTTATTCTTTGCTTATCCTACGAAGATGTCCGGTGATGCCGTTTGGGTATCGGGCGACAGTATCTTCGGTCTGGGACAGTCGGTAGATGGTCTGACGGTAGCTACTCCGTTGGGTGCAGCCGCTACCTCGGGCGCCGTTCCGGAGTTCTCCTGGGACATGGTGACCGGCCTTATTCCGGGTTCTATCGGTGAGACAAGCGTTATCGCCATCGCTCTGGGTGCCATTCTGCTGTTGTGGACGGGCATTGCAAGCTGGAAGACGATGTTCTCCGTATTCGTAGGCGGTGCCTTCATGGCATGGGTGTTCAATGCAATCGGTCCCGACACTCCGATGGCACAGATGCCTTGGTACGAACACCTCGTGCTGGGCGGTTTCTGCTTCGGTGCCGTGTTCATGGCTACCGACCCCGTTACATCGGCACGTACAGAGACCGGTAAGTATATCTTCGGATTCCTGATTGGTGCCATGGCTATCATTATCCGTGTGCTCAACCCCGGTTACCCCGAAGGTATGATGCTTGCCATCCTGCTGATGAATATCTTCGCTCCGCTGATTGACTACTGTGTGGTACAGGGTAACATCAGCCGTCGCGAGAAACGTGCAATCAAGTCTAACAATTAAATACCGGAAAAGAAATGAATACCAATAGTAATAGTTATACTATCATTTATGCTTCGGTAATGGTTGTTATCGTTGCATTCCTGCTGGCATTCGTAAGTTCTTCCTTGCGCGAGACGCAGAACAAGAATGTGGAACTTGACACGAAGAAGCAGATTCTTGCTGCACTCAACATCAAGGACGTGAAGGATGCCGAAGTTGAATATAATAAATATGTAAAGGGCGATATGCTGATGAACGTTGACGGTACTCTGACAGAGAATACCGGTGCATTTGCTACCGCTTACGAGAAGGAAGCCAAAGAAAATAACCGTCTGCACGTATTCGTGGCAGAGGTTGACGGTGAGAAGAAATATGTATTTCCCGTTTACGGTGCCGGTCTTTGGGGCGCTATCTGGGGATATGTTGCGCTGAACAGCGACAAGGATACCGTTTATGGTGTTTACTTCTCTCATGCCAGTGAGACTCCGGGTCTGGGTGCCGAAATCGCCAGCACGCATTTCCAGGGAGAGTTCCCCGGAAAGAAAACGTTGGAGAACGGCGAGGTGGCTCTCGGTGTTGTAAAGAACGGCAAGGTAGAGAAACCTGACTATCAGGTGGACGGCATTTCCGGTGGTACCATCACTTCTGTAGGTGTGGATGCCATGTTGAAGGCTTGTCTGAGCAGCTACAAGAACTTTTTAACTAATAATAATGAGGAGGAATAAGAATATGGGACAATTGTTTTCAAAGAAGAATAAAGAAGTATTCTCTACTCCGCTGGGACTGAACAACCCCGTTACCGTGCAGGTATTGGGTATCTGTTCTGCTTTGGCTGTTACTGCCAAACTGGAGCCTGCCATTGTGATGGGTCTTTCAGTGACGGTGATTACAGCATTCTCCAATGTAGTGATTTCACTGCTGCGCAAGACGATACCCAACCGTATCCGTATCATCGTTCAGCTGGTGGTTGTTGCCGCGTTGGTAACTATTGTAAGTGAGATTCTGAAAGCTTTTGCTTACGATGTAAGTGTGCAGCTTTCTGTATATGTAGGTCTGATTATTACCAACTGTATCCTGATGGGACGCTTGGAAGCATTTGCCATGCAGAACGGTCCCTGGGAATCTTTCCTTGACGGTGTGGGTAATGGTTTGGGATATGCCAAGATTCTGGTAATCGTAGCCTTCTTCCGCGAGCTTCTGGGTTCGGGAACGCTACTCGGTTTCAACATCTTGAACTATGAACCTCTGCAGAAGTTGGGCTATGTGAACAACGGCTTGATGCTGATGCCGCCAATGGCGTTGATTCTCTGCGCTTGCATCATCTGGTATCAGCGTGCACGTCACAAAGAATTGCAGGAAAAGCAGTAATAAATAAATGAAGAATGAAAAATGAAAGAATGAAAAATGGGCTGCTCTGCTGCAGTACAAGTTCTCATTGCTTTAATTCTTTAATTCTTTAATTCTTAATTTATCGAAGAGATATGGAACATTTAATAAGTTTATTCGTCCGCTCTATCTTTGTGGACAACATGATATTCGCGTTCTTCCTCGGTATGTGTTCTTACCTTGCCGTATCGAAGAATGTGAAGACTGCCGTAGGACTGGGTATCGCCGTAACTTTCGTGTTGGTGGTTACGCTTCCGGTCAACTATTTATTGCAGACCAAGGTGCTGGCTGCCAACGCAATCATTGAAGGCGTTGACCTCAGCTTCCTGAGCTTTATTCTTTTCATTGCTGTAATCGCAGCTATCGTTCAGTTGGTGGAAATGATTGTAGAGCGTTTCAGCCCTTCGCTGTATGCTTCACTGGGTATCTTCCTGCCGCTGATTGCTGTAAACTGTGCCATCATGGGTGCTTCCCTTTTCATGCAGCAGCGCATCACGCTGGGTGAGAGCGACCCGAAATTCATCGGTGGCATTGCTGATGCTGTCTCTTATGCGTTGGGCTCCGGTATCGGTTGGTTGCTGGCTATCGTGGGTTTGGCTGCCATCCGTGAGAAAATGGCCTATTCTGACGTTCCGGCTCCGTTGAAAGGGCTGGGCATCACGTTTATCACTGTAGGTCTGATGGCAATGGCATTTATGTGTTTCTCTGGTTTGAACATCTAAAAGAAAGGAATAAAACAATGGATATGAATATGATATTAGCAAGCATTGGAGTATTCCTCGTGGTTGTCATCCTGCTTGTTGTTATCCTGCTGGTTGCCAAGAATTTCCTGGTGCCTTCGGGTAATGTAAAACTGACTATCAATGGCGACAAGGAACTGGACGTAGCTTCCGGTTCTACATTGCTGAATACGCTGTCTGTAAACGGTGTGTTCCTTTCCTCCGCTTGCGGTGGTAAAGGTTCCTGCGGACAGTGCAAATGCCAGGTGCTGGAAGGCGGAGGCGAAATCCTGCCTTCTGAGACCCCGCACTTCAGCCGTAAGCAAATACAAGATCACTGGCGTCTGGGTTGCCAGGTGAAAGTGAAAGGCGATATGGCCATCAAGGTTCCCGAAAGCGTACTGGGCGTAAAAGAGTGGGAGTGCGAGGTTATCTCCAACAAGAATGTGGCTACGTTCATCAAAGAGTTCATCGTTGCATTGCCCAAAGGCGAGCACATGGATTTCGTTCCGGGTTCTTATGCGCAGATTAAGATTCCTAAATATTCGATGGATTATGATAAGGACATCGACAAGAGCCTTATCGGTGATGAGTATCTGCCTGCATGGGAGAAATTCGGTCTGCTGGGCTTGAAGTGCCGCAATGACGAAGAAACCATCCGTGCCTATTCTATGGCCAACTATCCTGCCGAAGGCGACCGCATTATGCTGACGGTACGTATCGCCACGCCTCCGTTCAAGCCGAAAGACCAGGGCCCGGGCTTCATGGATGTAATGCCGGGTATCGCTTCTTCTTATATCTTTACCCTGAAACCGGGTGATAAGGTAACCATGAGTGGCCCTTACGGAGACTTCCATCCGATATTCGACTCCAAGAAGGAGATGATGTGGGTCGGTGGTGGTGCTGGTATGGCTCCGTTGCGTGCACAGATTATGCACATGACGAAGACACTGCACACTACAGACCGCGTGATGAATTACTTCTACGGTGCACGTGCATTGAATGAAGTGTTCTATCTGGAAGACTTCCTGCAGATTGAAAAGGATTTCCCCAACTTCAAGTTCCATCTTGCACTGGACCGTCCCGATCCGGCAGCCGATGCAGCGGGCGTGAAGTATACTCCGGGCTTCGTACACAACGTAATTTACGAGACTTACTTGAAAGACCACGAAGCTCCCGAAGACATCGAATACTACATGTGCGGTCCCGGCCCGATGTCGAAGGCTGTTGAGAAGATGCTCGACGACCTCGGTGTTCCGGCTCAGAACCTGATGTTCGATAACTTTGGCGGATAATCTTCCTTGTCCGTCTTGAGATAAAAAAACTCCGGCTTGTCCTTCAGGGCTTTGCCGGAGTTTTTTGTTCGGGGCATTTCCTCTCTAATGAAAGAAAGTGGAGTGGATTCTTCGTCGCTTTTTCTTTATTCCTTGATATGAATCAGTGCATTTGCCAGAATGGCTGTTACTTCTCCAGTGGTAATTCCTGTTGACACAGACCTCGTATGAATGGTTCTTGGTGAAGGAGAATGCGGTCTTTCAGAGTTTTCATGTTGGATGTTTTATTGAATGTTATCGTTTTCCTCTTCTGTTTCTTCTTGAATGGTGTCTTTGGGCAGCAATCTTGGAGAAATGCGTTTCTTGGGAGTGAGGCTCATGCCTTTCAGCATTTCGGCCTGGCGTACTACACTGCCGTTACCGTCCGAGAGCTGGTTGAAGGCTTTATCGTAATCCCTTTGCAGGCTGGCCAGCCGGTCGCCGATACCGAGGAAGGTGTCGGTAAAGCCTGCAATCTTTTCATATAAGATGGTGCCGCGCTTGATGATGGCCTGCACATTCTTTACCTGGTTCTCCTTCTTCCAAAGGTCGAGCGAGAGGCGCAGGGCGCTAATTAGGTTGGTGGGGCTCATCAGTACCACCTTTTTGTTGTAGGCATATTCCCAGAGGTGGGCATCGCTTTGGATGGCGAGGAGGTAGGCACCTTCGGTGGGGATGAACATCATAACGAAATCCGGTGATTGGGCGTCGTAATGCGAGTAGTCTTTATGGCTGAGCTCGTCGATGTGGGAGCGGACAGATTGCAGGTGTGCTTTCAGGAAGTGTGCCTGCTCCTCCTTGCTTTCGGCAGAGGTGTAGGCAGCATAGGCAGTCAGCGACACTTTGGAGTCGATAATCATTTCCCGTTCGTCGGGGTATTTCACGATGATGTCGGGCTGCATCTTCTGCCCGCTTTCCTCGTTGATGATGGCTTCGCCCCGTTCGTCTTTTAGAAACTCCTGGCGGAAGTAGTGTTCGCCTTCAATCAGTCCGGAGGCTTGCAACAGACGTTCCAGAATCATTTCGCCCCAGTTGCCTTGCATTTTGGAGTCTCCTTTCAGGGCACGGGTCAAGTTGTTGGCATCTTCGCTGAGGCGGTTGTTCAGTTCCACCAGTTCCTTGATGCGTTCACCCAGCGAGAAGCGTTCTTTGGCTTCGGTGCTGTATACTTGTTCCACCTTTTGGCGGAAGTCCTTCAGGTTATCGCCCAGCGGGCGGAGCAGATTGCCCAGGTGTTCGGTATTCAGCCTGGTAAAGTCTTCGGCTTTGCTCTGGAAGATACGGTTGGAGAGATTCTCGAACTCGGTGTTCATGCGCTTGTGCAACGCTTCGGCTTCTTCCTTCTGCAGCTTCAATAATTCTATTTCCTTCTTTGTCCCGCTGATTTCCGCCCTCAGTGCGGCAGACTTGCGGTCTGCCGCCAGATAGCCGACTACGGTTCCGATGATTATCCCTATAATCAGTAATACTATCTCCATAAGTGTTTTGAAGTGTCCGCCTTATTGTGTCAATATTTCGTTTCCGTCTTCAGTAATCAGGATTTGGCTTTCCCATTGGGCAGAAGGCAGTCCGTCGTCTGTGCAGACGGTCCATCCGTCGGCTTCGTCGATAAAGACTTCGTAGCTTCCCATGTTAATCATCGGTTCGATGGTGAACGTCATGCCCGGCACTATCAGCATGCCCGTACCACGTTTGCCGAAGTGTTCCACATCCGGTTCTTCGTGGAACTTGACGCCGCAGCCATGTCCGCAGAGGTCGCGTACCACGCTGTATCCGTTCTTTTCCGCATGCTCCTGGATGGCGGCGCCTACGTCACCGAGGCGTGCCCAGGGCTGTGCGGTCTGTATGCCTATGTCACGGCATTCTTTGGTGACCTGTACCAGTCTCTGCATGTCGGGGCTGACTTCGCCAATCATGAACATGCGTGATGCGTCGGCAAAGTAACCTTTGTAAATGGTGGATACATCGACATTTACAATGTCACCGCTTTTCAGGAATTCCCTGGTGCTGGGAATGCCGTGGCACACTACATCGTTGATGCTGGTGCACACACTTTTGGGGAAGCCTTCGTACATGAAGGGGGCGGGGATGGCGTCGTGGTCTGTGGTGAAGCAATACACCATATGGTCAATTTCAGCTGTGGACATGCCTTCGCGAATGTTCTCGGAGAGATAATCCAGCAGGGCCGTGTTGATTTTGGCGCTTGCGCGGATACCGGCCAACTGCTCCTCGGTGCGGAGTGCGCTTCGCATCGGCAGTTTATATCCTTCTTTCTTATAATGTTGAATTTTGGCTTCTACTTCGTCGGAATAGTTTTTAGGAGTAAACCGGACTCCTTTCATGAACTTTTTCATTGTCTTTTCTTTTTTATGAGACTGCAAAAATACACAATAATGCAGGTGCTTGTACTATCAAGAGCCGAAAAAACATTCGTTTTCTTTATCCCGATACCAGCTTAGAGGGTATTCACCACTTTTATTTCGCTTCTTGAACTGTCTATCCTCCGTACTTGTATCTGGGTCTTTATGCGCTCTTTCAGTCCTTCCACGTGACTGATGATGCCTACCTTCTTGCCACCCATCTGGTGCAGTTTTTCCAATGTGTCCATAACGGTGTTCATAGTCGCTGCTCAGTGTGCCGAAACCTTCGTCGATGAACAGTGTGTCTACCGAGAGGCTCTGGCGGCTGAGGGAAGAAAGTCCGAGGGCAAGTGACAGAGATACCAGGAAGCTTTCGCCGCCCGACAAGGTGCATGCCGGACGTGCCGAGCCTCCTTGATGGAAGTCGCGCAGCAGGATGGTGAGCGAACCGGCCTGGCACTCCAGTTCGTAGCGGTCGGTCAAGCGTTGCAGATAGAAATTGGCGCCTGCCAGCAGTTCTTTCAAGACGAAGCTCTGGGCTATGTTGCGGAAGTTTTTTCCCCGTTCGTCACCGAAGTGGCGGCAGAGGCGGTCCCACTTCAGATACTCTTCGCGCAGCCGGTCGGCACGTTCCTTTTCTTCCTTTATCCGGTCGATGTTGCGGGTGTTTTCTTCCAGGCGTAACTTCTGCTGGCCGATGGATTGGTTGCCGGCGGTTATCTTTTCTTCGAGATTCGCGATGAGTGCATCCAGGGTTTCGAGGTTTTCGTTTTCTTCTATTTCGGGCTTCCGGCTGATGTGCTCTTCCACTTGTTCGGTGGCCAGATGAAAGGCGGTCGATGCAGCTACTTCTTCCTCTTTAAGTGTCTGCAGTGAGGCACGCAATGCTTCTATCCGGGAGCCGGACCAAGCGGATAGGACGGTGATACGCTCCTCGTCGAGAGTGGGGTTGGCGGCATAGAACCCGGTTAAATCCTTTTGCAGCCTTGCCATTTGGTCTGCGGTGGAGGATATGCTTTGTTTCAGTCCGCTTGCTTGTGTATTCAGATTATTCCAGGCAATCCCCAGGTTCTTGATTTCCATTTCCTGTGTTGCTGCAGGTGCGTTGCGCCAGTCGGGGAATGCGGCATCGATGCTTTCCTTGTTGATGTTTATCCCTTCCAGCTCTTTGTGGATAAGGGCAATGGCGGATTTCAGTTCTCTTTGTTTTTCCTGCGCCAGCCGGTAGTTGCGCGTAGCTTGCGTCAGGCGGTCAATAAAGGAGAGGGGGGAGTTCTCCCATTCCGTGTTCCATCCTTCCCAGAGGATGAGGGGAGTGACGCGGTCCATGGTGGCACGTATGTTCTCCTTTTCGTTGGCGGTGAGCGACTCGTAATTGACGATGCTGTTTTTCAGCTCATTCAGCACTTTGTCGGCAGAGTTGAAGGCTTGGCGTGCAGCGTCCACATGTTTTTGGCATTCGTCCTTTTGCCGTTGCAGAGTTATGATTTGTGCGCTGAGCTTTTGAACTTCCGTGAGCTTTTCGTTCAGTTTGTCTGCTTCCAGCTTGTTCTCTTCCAGTAGCTTCTTCAGGGTTTCGCCGGTGGTTGTGGAGAGGCCGATGCCGTTGCATTGGGCGCATTTGGCTTGTGCGTCAGTACGGGCAAGGTTGTAGCTCCGGAGCGCTCTTGCTGTGGACTGACGGGCATTCTCTGCCAGCGTTCCGTAGGTATTGGATTCTGTCCGGTTGTTGTTCAATGCCTGCTCGGTTTCCTTGTATTCTTTCTCTTTTGTTTCCAGGGAGGTGCGTATGGGAGCAAGGACAGACTGGAAATCTTCATCTTTGCAAAGCGATTTTATTTCTTGTCCGCACACGGGGCAAGTATCCCCGACGACAAGCCGGGAGCGTGTTTCCTTTGCCCACTCTTCTACGGCTTCCTTTTGCTTGTCGTAGAGGGTGCGGATGTCATCATAACTTGTTTTCTTGCTGTCGAATGCCGTTTGCAGGAGGACGTATTGCTTTTGGCACGCCTCCACTTTGGCGTTCAAAGCCTTTTCGTTTTCCTTTGCCTCGTTCAGTGTCCTTTCCGTTTCAGCCAGTAAAGACAAGGCGCTCAATGCTTGCAGCAGGTTCTCCCGTCCGGCATCGAGTTTGTTTTTCTTGTCTTGCAGGGCAGGGCGGTCCATGGTTTCAAGCTGCTTGTTCCGGAGGTTTATTTCGTTTTGCAATGCATGGTTCTCTTGTTCTTTCCGGGTGAGGGCAGTTGCCTTGTCGGTGCGCTCTCTGGCCTTTACGGGTTGTTGCGCGGCAAGTCTTTCAAGGTGCGCGTTGTAGGTGCCGATGCGTGTTTGGGCATCGAGTGCGGATTTCAGGCCGGTAATGATGGATTGGCTTTGCTCGAACATGGGCAGTAAGGGCGAATGCTCTTGCAAGTACTTCTCGGCACGATGCAGCTTGTCTTCTTGCTCTTTCAGGAAACCGCATAGCCACTTGCTTCCTCCGTCCAGCCGGGCAAAGGATGCTCTTAACATTCCGGCTTGTGCATAGTTCTGTTGTTGTTGCTGTTGCTGCTGTTTCAAGGTAGAGAGCCAGTTGCGGGCGTCGGCGGTGGCATTCCATTCTTTAATCAGGAGTTCTTTCTGTTTGAATTCGTCCGATTGCAGTTGCGCTTGCTTCCCTTCCCACATCTTCTTTTGCTGTTCACGGGTGAGGAGGAGTTCGGAGTATTTCTTCAGCCAGTCCCGTTTTGCGAGGGCGGTAGTTTTCTGCTCATTGGCTTCCTTGACTCCGGCATTTTGCGTGGCTATGGCTTCCTTGATTGCAGTGACTTCTTCTTCTGCCAGGATGTGGATGCCTTCCAGCTTCCGGTTCTGGTTTTCGTATTCCGTCCGTCTTTCCTTGGTGGCGGCATATATTTCGGCACCTATTTCGGAGTAGATACTTGTACCGGTCAGCTTTTCCAGAATATCCGATTTTTCGCTTTCCTTGCTTTGCAGGAACTTGGTGAAGTCGCCTTGCGCCAGCATGGTGGTGCGGCAGAATTGTTCGAAGGTCAACCCCACTGCAGCTTGTATTTCCGCCTTTATCTCATTCTTTTTGTTGAGCTGTGCGCCGCTTTTATTGTTTTCCAGTGTCCAGCGCACATCCTGCACGGCTCCTGAAATCTTGCGGTGTGCCCGCGCCACGTACCATCGGGCGGTGTAGGGCATTTCGTTTGAGCCGGTAAACTCCAGCTCCGTCCATGCTTCACTGGTGTTACGGCGCATCAGTTGTCGGCTGTCGTTGATGGCAACATCTTCCTTTTTGGCAGAGAAAGTCTGGCTCAGGTCTTTGTATTTTTCGTTCTCGGCATGGTCCATGCGGGGCGTTTCGTTGTAGAGTGCCAGGCAGATGGCGTCGAGAATGGTTGTCTTCCCTGCACCCGTCTCGCCGCAGATAAGGAAAAGGGATTCCTCGCTTAGCGGTCCGTTCTCAAAGTCGATGACGGCATCTTCTATGGAGGCAAGGTTCTTTATGGTGAGTTTCTGGAGTTTCATGTTCCGGACAAATGATTAGGAGTTGTTCTTGCTTTTCACTTTTTGCATGACAGTCTCCATCAGCTGGCAAAGTTCTGGGTCCATCTCTTCTCCTTCGGTTTCGCGGTAGTAGAGTCTGGCTATTTCCAGGGGAGACATTTCCTGCATCTCTTGGATGGAGATAGGCTTGCTCTCGTCAGTGTCGGCCTGCCGCTCTCGGGTAGTCTTGATGTAGCAATATTTGCATGCCTTGCCTTTGGCGGCGTTCGAGGCTTTTTCGTTGCAGTCGGGGGGCAGGTAGCCTTTTGTCAGCACATTCAGACGGAGGTATGCAGGTTTCTCTTCCGGATATTCTTCCAGTAATTTCAAGGCGTCTTCGAAAGGTGTCGGGTCATGGGGAAGTGTGACGAGCGGAATCGGATTTTCAATTTCCCTTGTACTGATTTGTGGCTCTGCCCCTTTCTCCAACTCGATGATGGAGATGGAGTGCGGATAGGTTTCGTCGAAGCTGACGGGGAGGGGAGTGCCGCAATAGCGTGCGTGGTGATGACTGCCTTTGATGTCCTGAGGGCAATGGATGTGTCCGAGTGCCAGGTAGTCGTACCCTTCTCCCATAGCGCTGAGGGGAACATACTCTATTCCGCCGATACTCTCATCGTGCCCGCTACGGTCGCTGCCTTCAATGGAGAGATGGGCCATGAGGACGACGGGAAGCTGTGTCGTATTCCGTTTCTTCACTTCGTCCAGCAGTGCCTGGAAGAAGCGTGCATGTCGTTGGTCGCGCGGTGTTTCAGTGTCCAGCAGGGGGGAAGTTTTGCGGATAGACGTGGGGCACGGCAATGACGTAGCCTATTGTCTTTTTTTCATTGTTTATCTCGATGATGTGCTTGTCCAGATTCACTTCCTCGGCTGTACGTTCGATGTTTCCCACAACGTTCAAGCCGAAGTGCTGCCAGAGGCTGCTGTCTATCTCCAGTTTCGAGCTGCTGTCGTGGTTTCCTGCGGTGACTACGATGGCCATTCCGGGGCAGGCTTGATGGATGTTCAGCATGGCGTCGGTGTACATCTTCTGCGTGGCGGCAGCGGGAGAGGAGTAGTGGTAGATATCTCCGCTTACCACCATGGCGTCGGGCTGCTCTTCGGTTACTATGCGGGTGAGTTGCCGTAGGAAGGCCTGCTGTTCGGCGGTGCGGTCGTAGTTGTAGAGGGTGTGTCCCAGGTGCCAGTCGCTGGTGTGTAGTATCTTCATTGTTTTTATGGTTTCAATGGATGTGGGTTATGGTTTCCTTAGAATATAAATCTTGTGTGTTCCTCGTCCTTTGTAGTCGATGCCCGATTCGGGATTGGCTATCCATTCGCGCAACTCGCGGGAGGCGGCAGACTTCAATAAGCCGGTCAGTTGGCAATAGTCGGCTTGGGTCATGAAGCTGTTCTTTTCCAGGTATTTTTTTGCCCGTTCCAGCCGTTCCTGCGGAGAAAACACTTGTGAGGAGCGTTGGAATTTGTCGGTGGAACGTTTCAGGTGGCAATGGCGAGCGGTACGGTACAGTAGTTCTTTGTCCACCTTGAAATGTATGTCCTTCAGGCAGATGCTGACGGCGTTTCGCTTGGTGTCTCCTTCTTCGCCCGTCTCCCGTTCACGGTCTTGCCGCAGACCGAGGGCAGGGGTGAATACTCCTAAGTTGTCAATCTTCACGGAGTAACCTTGCCCCATTTGGTAGGCTATTTCGTCGGTGATGGCTTGCACCAGTCCGATGATGTCTCCTCGTGTGAAGGATGAGGCGTATGCTATCTTTTCGGTGATGGTTTCCAAGTCCACCTGCCCGTATAGTTTCATTCGTGGGTAGAGGATGCGTTTGCCGTCTTCTCCCGGCAGGTTCAGTTCCTGCATGTTGTATTCTGCCATGATGGTAGCGTTGTTATGAGGTTCGTTTGTTTATTGGGGCTTACAGAGTTTGTCCCAAGGTTGCGGATGTGTATGCCAAGGTTGGGGATTTCTATCCCAAGGCTTGGGATAGACAAACCAAGGGCGAAGGTAATTCTTTATCTCTATACTTGCAAACTTTACTATTAGTAGTTAGGAAGTTTTTTATTGGTAGTCGGGAAGTTTTTTGTTATAGGTTTGAGAGAGGAATTGAAAAAAACGTTATCTTTGTTACATAAGAGAAGTGCATGAATGATGAACAAAACTAAAATTAAGCGATATATGAAACATTATCCGGACTTATTATTGTTGTTTGCCTTATTGTCCGTTACCACAATGATTAAAGCACAAATATCGATAAGACCTTATAGCGAATGGGAAGCAACCCAGTTTGTTGCAGTGAACGGACATCAGCCCGAAGACTATGTAAAGCCAGATAATAATTGGGAAATACTATACAATTTACGGACTCCACGTACTCAAGCCGAACTTCGTGAAATGGGTATTAAATGCTCTGATAGCCAATTATTGTTATTGGAAGTAGGTGGACTTGTCAGTAAAACAAAAGGAAAATGGAAAGCTACTATACCCATTCTCGACAAAGAACAGACCAATTCTCTAAGAAGCTTAAGTAAGGAGATTGCTGAATCCATGTATGTCAAAACAAAGGCAGACTTTATATCATTGGCACAAACTATCAGTGAAATGGGATTCAAGAACAATGTACTCTCACTTGTTTTTTCATACCTTCTGGATGGAAAAATGTGGACAAAGTTAGTCTTGTTTGAGGATGTTGACAATTATACAAGCTGGAGTGGCTGTTACTGGGTATTATACGAATCAAGAAATGGCTTTGCATGCGGTACGAATGGTTTCGGAGAACAGAATTTGATTTTGACTTATATCAATAGCGGCATTGCTCCTGACAACGACATTATGGACCATTGTGCTGATGAAATAGCACAGTTCGGAAAAGTAACAGATGCCAAACTCGTTTCTCAGTTAAAACCTTATGGGCTGGTAGATGATAATGGAGATGTATTATTTCCTATTATAAAGAAACGGCAAGACCGCTTTCATCAAATAACTGAAAAATTGGTAAACTCTATCAGTGCGGAACTAAAGAATAATTGTGGCTCCTTAGCAAGCCAATATGGTATTGACAATGAAAAAGTGGCAATGGTGATGCTGTACCATGAAGTCATGTGGGATTTGGTAGATAATCTGATTCAAGATAGGATAATCTTCACTCCAGCTATTTTCAAAGATGAAGAATCGAATAAAGAACGATTGAATGAAGTCGTTTTCTTCATAGAAGGAGGATTAATGCAATAATAATTCGATAGAGAAAAGGACATTTGACTTTGAAGAGTTTTCTGTAAATGTATTTCAAGTGCATAGAAAATAGCCAATTAAAAATAAAGAATTATGTACGAATGGGCCAATGAAATGAACTGTGCCGTAACTGTATGCGACACAAAGGGAATCATCCTATATATGAACGAGAAAGCATGCCGTACGTTTGCCAAACACGGTGACCTGATAGGCAAGAATCTCTTTGATTGCCACAACCCGCAATCGCAAGCCAAGATACGCGAACTGCTGGAGACGGGGGGAGTGAATGCCTACACCATTGAGAAGAACGGTGTCAAGAAAATGATTTATCAGACGGCATGGAAGCAGGACGGAGTGGTCGGTGGCCTGGTGGAGATTTCGATGGAAATACCCGGAGAGATGCCACACTATATGAGAAAATAACAAAATGATATATGATATGAAAACACTTTCTAATTCAGAACTGACAATTAAAGTTTCACCGCATGGAGCCGAGTTATGCAGTATCTTGCATGATGGAAAAGAATATCTTTGGCAGGCAGACCCCGCTTTCTGGAAACGGCATTCTCCGGTGCTTTTTCCCATTGTAGGTAGCGTTTGGGAGAATGAATACCGCCACGAAGGCGTTTCCTACGCATTGACGCAACACGGTTTTGCCCGCGATATGGATTTTGAATTGATGCTTGAACTGGAAGATGAGGTGCGTTATCGACTGGTTGACAGTGAGGAAACACGCAAGAAATATCCTTTCCCGTTTTGCCTTGAGATAGGCTATCGGATAGAGGGAAAGAAGATTGAGGTGCTTTGGAAAGTCATCAATACCGGAACACGCGAAATGCACTTCCAGATAGGGGCCCATCCGGCTTTCTATTACCCGGACTATGATACGGAGACAACGGACCGTGGATATTTCGGCTTTGATAAGACGGAAGGTTTGCACTATATCCTTATCTCCGAGAAAGGATGTGCCGCTCCGGATAAGGAATATTTGCTTGAGTTGACAGATGGCCTGCTGCCTTTGGACATCCACTCCTTTGATAAAGATGCCCTGATTCTGGAAAACAGTCAAGTGAAAGAAGTTACATTATATAATAAGGAGAAGAAGCCCTATCTCAGTCTGTATTTCGACACTCCGGTGGTGGGGTTGTGGTCGCCTCCGGCCAAGAATGCTCCGTTTGTCTGCATCGAGCCGTGGTACGGGCGTTGTGACCGTGCCCATTATAAGGGCGAATATAAGGATAAGGACTGGATGCAGCACTTGGCGCCGGGAGGAGTCTTTAAAGGTGGGTATACAATTGATATAAGATAAAAAATGAAGAAGGATACTGAAAATAATTCGGTATCCTTTTTATTTGGAGAATGCAATGTCATTATCTTTGCGCCCGGTAAAAAATATAGGTTGTTTTTTAAGGTATGAAGAAGAGTCTTATTGCATTGGCGTTCGGCACATTGGGGCTAGGGATTGCCGAATTTACGATGATGGGTATTTTGCCCTATGTGGCTACTGATTTGGGAATCAGCATTCCCGTGGCCGGTCATTTCATTTCTGCGTATGCGTTGGGTGTTTGTTTTGGTGCGCCCATGCTGCTCCTGGCCCGTAAACGCCCGTTGAAGCAGATTCTGCTGGTCTTGATGGCATTAATGATTGTGGGTAATATTTGTGCGTCTATGGCACCCAATTATTGGGTCTTGCTGTTGGGACGTTTTGTTTCCGGACTTCCTCATGGCGCTTATTTTGGGGTGGCTTCCATTGTTGCGGGAAAATTGGCTGATAAGGGGAAAAGCTCGGAGGCGGTTTCAATTATGATAGCGGGAATGACTGTGGCCAATCTGTTTGGGGTGCCGTTGGGTACTTCGTTGAGCCATACACTGTCTTGGCGTGCCACGTTTCTGCTGGTAGGTGCCTGGGGATTGATAACATTGTACTACATTTGGCGTTGGGTACCGCAGGTCGAAGGACTGAAAGACACGGGATTTAAAGGGCAGTTCCGTTTTTTGAAGAAGCCGGCGCCGTGGCTCATATTGGGAGCTACAGCTTTGGGCAACGGTGGTGTATTCTGCTGGTATAGCTATATCACTCCGTTGCTGACTGAGGTTTCCGGTTTTAGTGCGGACAGCATTACGGCACTGATGGTACTGGCAGGATTCGGAATGGTTGTCGGCAATCTGGTCAGTGGGCGCATGTCCGACCGGTACACTCCGGGGAAGGTCGGTACGGTGGTGCAAGGGATGATATGTGTTATTTTATTATTGATATTTTTACTCTCTCCCCATCCGTGGTGTTCGGCAATATTGATGACGCTTTGTACGGCAGGTTTGTTTGCCGTCTCCAGTCCGGAGCAGGTGTTGATGATTCGTGTGGCTCCTGGAGGAGAAATGTTGGGAGGCGCTTGTGTGCAGATGGCCTTCAATTTGGGGAATGCTATCGGAGCCTATATCGGAGGTCTTGCCTTGAGTGGAGGATACCGTTATCCCGCATTGGCAGGCGTACCGTTTGCACTGATGGGATTTATTTTATTCCTTGTCTTCTACAAGAAATTCCAGGATAAGTATTAAGTGTTTCATTTTTTTTGTGTATGTTTGTCCGCAAGTATTAACTAAACTCGATAACTTATGAAGACTTTGAATTATGTGAAGATATTGCTGTTGTGTGTATTTACGATTGGGCTGGCGTCTTGTGGGGATGATGTATATTATACCATGCAGAATAGCGACGACAAATTGTGTGGGAAGACGTGGATAGAAGAATATCAGACGGAAAACAAAGATGGAGTTGAAGTGTTATGCAGTCATCAGCTGAAGTTTGCCAAGGCTGATAATTCTGGACAGGAAATCTGGGAGTATTATCGCGGAGGCGAGTCCCGTCCCTATGAAACGACTTCACGTACTTTTACTTGGAAATGGATGGATAAGTCTATGGAGGGGTTGACTCTGAATTATGGTGCCGGTGAAATCAAGTACTTTGATAATGTATGGGTGCGCGAACATTATTTATCCGGTAAACTGGATGGAGTGGTTGTTATGATGGTAGATGCTAATTATAAATAAAGTATGGCTTATGAATAATATGTTGAAATACACAAAAATGTTATTGTTGTTTGTCCTTGTATTAGGATTGACATCATGTGATAGTGAGGAAGAAACGGAATATAATCTGCCCGGTGAATGGTATACATCTGAAGAAATAGATTTCGGGGCATATACTTGGGGTAGGGGGACGATTATGACCTTTAACGCGCGCAACCAAGGTACTATTGGTTCATATGGCGACCCGAATTATTTGCTTTTCAGATGGAATTGGGTTAGTGGGGCTTACAATCTGATGGAATTGGAATTCTATGATGGTGGCAGCATGGCTTACATTGAAGGAGCCATGGCTGATTCTTATTCTTTCAGTGGTACTTGGTATAATAGCTGGAGGGAATATCAAGATAATATTCACGGACAGCCTTTTCGTATGCGTCGGCAATGACGACATGCTTATCAATAAAAAACGGAGCAAATCAATTGCTCCGTTTTATTGTATGTCAGCTTTTTACTTATTCTTCAAAACCAATTTCTTGAACTCTCCCGGATAAGGTGTTTCAAACCGCATCAGCTCTCCCGTGACGGGATGATAGAAACAGAGTTTGAAAGCATGCAGGGCCAAGCGTCCGATAGGATTTACGTCTTCCAGTCCATAGCGTCCGTCGCCGATAATGGGATGCCCCAAATCCTGCATGTGTACACGTATCTGGTTTTTTCGTCCCGTTTCCAGGTTCAGTTCAACGAGAGAGTATCCATTGGCTCGTTTGATGGTACGGTAATGCGTAATGGATTCTTGTCCCCCCGTCATCTGTCGGACTTGAATATACATACAGCTTGCGGTCCGTCAACCAAGAAACTACGGTTCCTGCATCTTTTTCCATCTCGCCGACCACTACGGCTACGTATCGCCGGTCTGTTACAATGTCATGCCAGTTATCGCGTAGTGTACGTTGGGTCTTCTCGTCTTTGGCAAACATCATCAAGCCGGAGGTGTCACGGTCCAGGCGGTGCACGATGTGTACACGGTGCTGCTTGCCCGAGCGTTGCACGTATTCATTCAAGATGGTATAGGCGGTACGTTCCTTTTGCCGGTCAGTGTTGACGGACAGCAAACCCTGCATCTTCTCTATCACGATGATATAGGCATCCTCGTATACAATCTTCATCAGTTTATGGTTGAACTCTTTACGTCCCTTCTCACGGCTGATTTGTACTTTCATACCCGGTTTCAGGGGAAAATTGTATTGTGTAGTGATAACGCTGTCCACATATATAATGCGTTTGCTCAGCAATGATTTCAGCTTGGTGCGGCTGGCGTCCGGCATTTTAGCTGCCAGAAACTCCATGAGCTCCATCGGTTCCTTCACCATGTAGTCCGTATATTGTGTGCGGGCTCTTGCTGTAATTTTTTCTTTTGCCACGACTGGTTTTAATTTACGATTAGACAATTTACAATTTACGATTGAAAACTACTTGGACTTTCAATCTTTTAATTCCAATAATACTACGTTTTCCACATGGTGGGTGTGCGGGAACATGTCTACCGGTTGAACGGCCTTCACTTTATATTTCGCATCGAGCAGTTGCAGGTCGCGCGCCTGCGTAGCCGGATTACAGCTGACGTATACGATGCGTTTGGGTTCGGCAAACAGAATGACATCCACTACATCCTGGTGCATTCCGGCACGGGGAGGGTCGGTGATGATGACATCGGGACGGCCGTATTGGTTGATGAAGTCTTGTGTCAGCATGTCTTTCATATCTCCGGCAAAGAACAATGTATTTTTAATTCCGTTAATCTCGGCATTGACCTTGGCGTCTTCAATGGCTTCGGGCACATATTCTATGCCGATTACCTGGCGTGCGTGCTTGGATACGAAATTGGCAATGGTACCCGTGCCGGTATAAAGGTCATAAACAAGCTCGTTACCGGTCAGTCCGGCAAAGTTGCGTGCTACTTTGTAGAGGTTGTAGGCTTGTTCGGAGTTGGTCTGATAGAAAGATTTGGGACCTACCTTGAAGCGCAGTCCCTCCATTTCCTCGAAGATGTGGTCTTTTCCCTTGAAGGTGTGTACCTCGAGGTCGGTGATGGTATCGTTGCACTTATTATTAATAATGTATAGCAGGGAAGTGATTTCGGGGAATGTATCTGCTATGTATTGCAGCATTTGCTTGAACAGAGCCATTTCCTCCTCTTTCTCTATCTTGCAGATAAGGATTACCATCAGTTCGCCGGTGGTAGAGGTACGCACAATCATATTGCGTAGCATTCCTTCATGCGTACGCAGGTTGATGAAGGAATAGTTGTGCTGGTAGGCATAGTCGCGTACCGCATTGCGGATGCGGTTGGATATATCGTCCTGCAACCAGCACTTTTCTATGGCAAGCACTTTATCGAAAGCATTGGGAATATGGAAGCCTACGGCATTCATCTGTTCGTACACTACATTCTGCTGAACCTCTTCTGTCGTCAGCCAACGTTTGTTGGAAAAAGTGTACTCCAGTTTATTCCGGTAGAACTGAGTTTTTTCTGAACCTAATATCGGAGAGATTTCCGGCAATTCGATTTTGCCGATGCGGGTGAGGTTGTCCGTTACTTGTTTTTGCTTATACTTGATTTGCTCGGAATAGGGGAGAACCTGCCATTTACAACCGCCGCATACACCATAATGTTGGCAGAATGGAACTGCCCGTACTGCCGAATATTCATGGAATTTCACAGCCTCGGCTTCAGCATAATGATGCTTTTTTCTCTTAATTTGCAGGTCAACTACATCGCCGGGGACGACATATGGTACGAAAATCACCAAATCATTGACTTTTGCGATGGCTTTTCCTTCGGCAGCCACATCCGTAATTGTCACCTTCTCCAGTAGGGGAAGTTCTTTTCTCTTTCTTGCCACTTTTACACCAATCTAATAAATTCTTCGGCAAAAATAGACATTTTTTCGGGATTTCTCTCTATGAAATGAAATATTAAAGATTGCAATGTCGAAATTGCATTTTAGCATAAAGTTTTTTCTGAAAAAGTTTTCTAGTCTGCGAAATATACTTAGATTTGCGAGCAGAAAAGAGAAATCACTATCAAAAACTTTAAATTTATATTATGGACAAAAAAAGAGTTTATACCTTTGGTAACGGCCAGGCAGAAGGAAAGGCCGATATGAGAAACCTTTTGGGTGGGAAAGGTGCCAACCTTGCAGAAATGAACCTTATAGGGGTTCCGGTTCCTCCGGGCTTTACAATAACGACAGAAGTTTGTACGGAATATTATGAAATGGGGCAGGATAAAGTCGTTGCTCTGTTGAAGAATGAAGTTGAACAAGCCATTGCCCATGTGGAAACACTGATGCGTTCCAAATTCGGTGATGTGGAGAATCCGTTGCTGGTTTCCGTACGTTCGGGTGCGCGCGCTTCCATGCCGGGCATGATGGACACTATCCTGAATCTTGGCTTGAATGACGAAGTGGTGGAAGGCCTGACGCGCAAGACGGGCAATGCACGCTTTGCATGGGACTCTTACCGTCGTTTCGTGCAGATGTATGGCGACGTGGTGCTGGGCATGAAACCGGTGAACAAGGAAGATGTAGACCCGTTCGAGGCTATTATAGAAGAGGTGAAACATGCTAAAGGCGTGAAGCTGGATAACGAGCTTGAGGTGGAAGACCTTAAGGAACTCGTGAAGAAGTTCAAGGCTGCGGTGAAAGAACAAACCGGAAAAGACTTCCCGACTTGTGCCTACGAGCAGTTGTGGGGTGCCGTTTGTGCCGTATTCAACTCCTGGATGAACGAACGCGCCATCTTGTATCGTAAGATGGAGGGAATTCCTGACGAATGGGGTACTGCCGTAAGCGTTCAGGCTATGGTATTCGGTAATATGGGCGAGAGCTCTGCTACGGGTGTTTGCTTCAGCCGCGATGCTGCTACCGGTGAAGACCTTTTCAATGGCGAGTATTTGATTAATGCACAAGGTGAAGACGTGGTTGCCGGTATCCGTACTCCGCAACAGATTACAAAAATCGGTTCTCAACGTTGGGCTGAATTAGCCGGTGTAAGCGAAGAAGAACGTGTCAGCAAATATCCTTCCATGGAGGAGGCTATGCCGGAAATCTATAAGGAACTGGATGCTTTGCAGACAAAACTCGAAAATCACTACCGTGATATGCAGGATATGGAGTTTACAGTACAAGAGGGTAAACTCTGGTTCCTCCAGACCCGTAACGGTAAGCGTACCGGAGCCGCTATGGTGAAGATTGCCATGGACTTGCTCCATCAAGGTATGATTGACGAAAAGACTGCATTGATGCGTTGTGAGCCCAATAAGTTGGACGAACTGCTCCACCCGGTATTTGATAAGACAGCTCTGAAACAAGCTAAGGTGTTGACTCGTGGTCTTCCCGCTTCTCCGGGTGCCGCTACGGGACAAATCGTATTCTTTGCCGATGATGCTGCCGAATGGCATGCTGCCGGCAAGCGTGTGGTGATGGTACGTATCGAGACTTCTCCGGAAGATTTGGCAGGTATGGCAGTTGCCGAAGGTATCCTGACTGCCCGCGGTGGTATGACTTCGCATGCGGCAGTGGTTGCTCGTGGTATGGGTAAGTGCTGTGTGTCTGGTGCAGGTGCCTTGAACATCGACTACAAGGCGCGTACAGTGGAAGTGGATGGTGTACTGTTGAAAGAAGGTGACTATATCTCCTTGAACGGAAGCACCGGTGAAGTATATAAAGACAAGGTGGAGACAAAAGCGGCTGAGCTGTCCGGTGACTTTGCGGAACTGATGGATTTGGCAGACAAATATACGAAGCTGCAGGTTCGTACCAATGCGGATACTCCTCACGATGCAGAAGTGGCACGCAATTTTGGTGCGGTGGGTATCGGCCTTTGCCGTACGGAACACATGTTCTTCGAAGGCGAGAAGATTAAAGCCATGCGCGAGATGATTCTGGCAGAAAACGCCGAAGGACGTCGCAAGGCTCTGGCTAAGATTCTTCCCTACCAGCAAGCTGACTTCAAGGGCATCTTCAAAGCAATGGCCGGTTGTCCGGTGACGGTGCGTCTGCTCGACCCTCCTTTGCATGAGTTTGTTCCCCATGACCTGAAGGGACAGCAGGAAATGGCAGATACGATGGGCGTAAGCCTCCAGTATATCCAGCAACGTGTTGAGGCACTTTGTGAGCATAATCCGATGTTGGGTCATCGTGGTTGCCGTTTGGGAAATACATATCCTGAAATTACACAGATGCAGACGCGTGCCATCCTGGGTGCTGCTTTGGAATTGAAGAAGGAAGGTGTTGAAACCCATCCTGAAATCATGGTGCCTCTGACCGGTATCTTGTATGAGTTCAAGCAGCAGGAAGAAGTGATTCGTGCTGAGGCTGCCCAGTTGTTTGAAGAAGTGGGTGACAGCATCGACTTCAAGGTAGGTACAATGATTGAGATTCCGCGTGCCGCCTTGACTGCCGACCGCATTGCTTCCTCTGCCGAGTTCTTCTCATTCGGTACGAACGACTTGACTCAGATGACATTTGGTTATTCACGCGACGATATCGCTTCCTTCCTCCCGATTTATCTGGAGAAGAAGATTCTGAAAGTAGACCCGTTCCAGGTACTCGACCAGAATGGTGTAGGACAGTTGGTGCGCATGGCTACTGAAAAGGGACGTGCTATCCGTCCGGACTTGAAGTGCGGTATTTGCGGCGAACATGGCGGTGAGCCTTCTTCTGTGAAGTTCTGCCACAAAGTTGGCTTGAATTATGTCAGCTGTTCTCCGTTCCGTGTGCCTATTGCACGTCTGGCTGCGGCGCAGGCTGCCATTGAAGGCTGATTTCAATAATACTGAATAATGACATTTATGGGCTGCATGCTTTACTTGGTAATGGCATGCGGCCTATTTTGTTGGAAAAAACTGTAGTTTCTATTAATTTATTTGTATTTTCTTTAGTATATTTGCTTCCCATAATTTTATAGTTTCCAATAAGCAAGCAAAAAACGATGATATTGACAATTACGGCAGCATACGATGTTTGGACGAATGACTTCTATCAGAATAATGAAGCATTGGTATATAGTTTTGGGATAATTGTCATTCTGCTTTTGGTCATCATGATAATCATTTCCATCAGCAAGAGCAAAAGGTTGAAGACGTTGCAGCGCATCAATGAGGTTGCCGAAGAATCCAACCAGCTGAAGAATGCTTTCATCGCTAATATGACTCACGAAATTCGTACTCCTTTGAATGCCATTGTAGGCTTTACAACTATGCTTGCCGAAATGGATGATCTGGACAGAGAAACCCGTATGGCTTTTCTGAAGGAGATTAATGATAACAAGGACTCGCTGCTGCAACTGGTCAATGACTTGCTGGACTATTCGAAGATTGAGGCAAATACTCTGGAATATAACGATGGAGAAGTGGATGTAAACGCGCTGATTGATGAAGTCTGTACGACGGAGAATATGCGCTCGCATCCCACGGGCATTCAGGTGGAGTTTGTAGAACGGTTGCCTCAATGCCGTTTGGTGGTGGACCGCGTGCGTTTTGCCCAAGTCATAGGTAACTTGGTGAGGAACGCCTTGAAGTTTACGGAGATGGGCAGTGTGAAAATCGGTTGCAGGAGATTGAGCAACCATAACTTCTATTTTTATGTGGCAGATACAGGCTGTGGTATCGATGAAGTGGGAAGACATGCCATCTTTGAACGGTTTGTGAAGATGAACTACAATATCAAAGGTACGGGGTTGGGGCTTTCCATCACCAAATCTATTGTGGAGCACTATGGGGGAGGTATCGGTGTGGAGTCTAAGAAAGGGGAAGGCTCCACCTTCTATTTCACGTTGCCTGCCGGTATTGAATACAAAGAGTACGGTAAATTTTGATTTGCCAGTCCAAGAAGGCTCAATCAGCCATTTTCTTCAACTTCTTGAAGTGGCGGATTACTTCCAGATAATCGCGGTCGGTGCAGGCATTGAATTTATTCCATAAGTCACCCATTACAACGGCACCACCGAATCCGTAATCCTTAATCTCCAGTATGTTGTCGGGAGTAATGCCTCCCAAAGCCATGACTCTACTGTCTATGACCTTACTTTTTCCTGCTTGCCGCAACTCTTCGGCTGTGAAGCCGGACGTGACTCCGGACTTTGTGATGCAATTATATATCGGGCTTAGGAACAGATAGTCATAGAAATGCTTCTTGTTCTGCACTTCGTCCAGTGAATGGCAGGTGCAACTGATGTGGCCCGAATAGTCGTGGGGCTCTTTGGGATTGCGGGTGTTTAGATGAATCCCCATCAGGCTGAACTCTTCCTGCAGGTAGAAGTGCTCATGGGTAATGATGCGCTTATGGTATTTTTCGGGTATCAGCGTTAAAAGCCGTTCTGAATACATGGCGGGAGTTTCCGGCTTCCTCAGATGTAGAATATCCAGCCCCTCTTCGAATAGTGCCGTGATAATCTTGTCTTCTTCCACAAAAAATGTGGGTGCTGTTACTACGATGAGTTTCATTTCTTTTGTTTAACTTTTAAGTTTAGCAAAGTTAATGAATACTTATGGTAGAAGCCAAAGAATTTCTTTAAAATATGTTAGATGGCTATTTTAAACAAGAAAACGCATTCTTGAACCTTAGTTGCTCAAGAATGCGTCATTAACATGTTTAGTGGGACCTTGTTACTTATTTCAGTCTTTTACCTACTACATCCCAGTCGATGATGCTCCACAGTTCGTTCACATGGTCGGCACGGCGGTTCTGGTAATCAAGATAGTAGGCATGTTCCCACACGTCGAATCCGAGTAGCGGAACAAGACCGGCGCGTACCGGATTGCTACCGTTGGCTTCTTTGGTGATGTGGAGTTTGCCGTTCTTGTCGGCAGACAACCAAGCCCATCCGGAGCCGAACAAGCCGACAGCTGCCGCGTTGAATTCCTTCTTGAAATTCTCAAAGCTGCCGAAGTCGCGTTTGATGGCTTCTGCCAGCTTGCCGGTAGGCTCGCTGTGGGCAGGCTTCGGAGCAAACTGTAAGAAGTATAATGTGTGGTTCAACACTTGTCCTGCATTGTTGAAGATGGCACCGTCCGGTGCTGTGGCAACAATGGTTACCAGGTCTTTGCCTTCAAATTCCGTTCCCGGAACGAGGTTGTTGAGGTTGTTCACATAGGTTTGCAGATGTTTACCGTAGTGGTAATCTATGGTTTGCTGACTGATTACAGGTTCCAGTGCATTGTTGGTGTAGGGAAGTTTTGGCATTTCGTAAGTCATAACTGTTATCATTAAAATCGTTAATATTGTATTCATAAGTTTCAATTATTTAATTTTGGAACTTTACTATATAAACACTATAACCTATAGAAATGTTCGTACGTCTCCGAAGCTTTTTTTATCTTTGCCTCCGTAAAAACAAAGGAAGAAAAAATATCATCATTTTAAGATTATACGGATATGCCCGATTATATAGAGGAACTGAACGAAGGACAACGGAACGCGGTGTTATACAATGACGGTCCGTCACTGGTGATAGCCGGTGCCGGTTCGGGAAAGACGCGCGTGCTGACCTACAAGATTGCTTATCTGCTGGAGAATGGCTACCAGCCTTGGAACATTCTGGCATTGACCTTTACCAACAAGGCGGCGCGCGAAATGAAGGAGCGTATAGCCCGTCAGGTGGGGCCGGAGAGGGCGCGCCATCTGTGGATGGGAACCTTTCACTCCATGTTCCTGCGCATTCTGCATGTCGAGGCCGGGTATATCGGCTTCACTTCGCAGTTTACCATTTACGATACGGCAGACAGTAAAAGCTTGATACGTTCCATTATCAAGGAAATGGGGCTGGATGAGAAAGTGTACAAGCCGGGGATGGTGCAGGCGCGTATCTCGAATGCCAAGAATCATCTGGTTTCTCCGGCAGGCTATGCCAACAACAAGGAGGCTTACGAAGGAGACCGTGCAGCCAAGGTTCCGGCGCTTCGCGACATCTACCAGAGATATTGGGAGCGTTGCCGGCAGGCAGATGCGATGGACTTCGACGATTTGCTGTTCTACACATTCCTGCTGTTCCGGGACCACCCCGAGGTGTTGGCGCGTTATCAGGACCAGTTCCGTTACATTCTGGTAGATGAGTATCAGGATACCAATTTTGCACAGCACAGCATCGTGCTGCAACTTGCCAAGAACCATCAGCATGTCTGTGTGGTGGGGGATGATGCACAGAGTATCTACTCCTTCCGTGGTGCCGATATTGACAATATTCTCTACTTTACGAAAGTATATCCCGATACGAAGGTCTTCAAGCTGGAGCAGAATTACCGTTCCACCCAGACCATTGTCCGCGCGGCCAACAGCCTGATAGAAAAGAACCAGTGGCAGATACGCAAGGAAGTGTTCTCGGAAAAGGAGAAGGGAGAGGCCATTGGTGTGTACCAGGCATACAGTGATGTGGAAGAAGGGGATATTGTGGTGAATAAGATAGCTGAACTGCGGCGTGAAAAGCGCTATGCCTACTCTGATTTTGCGATACTCTACCGTACCAATGCGCAGAGCCGTATCTTTGAGGAAGCCATGCGCAAACGCAGTATGCCTTACCGTATTTACGGAGGCTTGTCGTTCTATCAACGCAAGGAAATCAAAGATGTTATTGCTTACTTCCGTCTGATAGTGAATCCCAATGATGAAGAGGCTTTCAAACGTATTATCAATTATCCTGCGCGTGGTATCGGAGATACGACAGTGGGAAAAATCATTGCTGCCGCCACCGGGCACAATGTAAGTTTGTGGACCGTGCTTTGTGAGCCGTTGGCGTATGGCTTGAACTTCAATAAAGGTACGGTGGGAAAGTTGCAGGCATTCCGCGAACTTATATCCGCCTTTATCACAGATGCTGCGGAGAAGAATGCCTACGAGATTGGTGCTGACATTATTCGCCAATCGGGCATCATCAATGATGTGTGTCAAGACAGCTCTCCCGAGAATCTGAGCCGTAAGGAGAATATAGAGGAGCTGGTGAACGGTATGAGTGATTTTTGTGCCCAACGGCAGGAGGAAGGAAACCCGAACGTGTTGTTGGGTGACTTCCTTTCGGAAGTTTCCCTTCTTACCGACCAGGATTCGGATAAGGATGGGGACGATGAGAAGATAACCCTGATGACTGTACATTCGGCCAAGGGATTGGAGTTCAAGAATGTGTTTGTAGTGGGGATGGAGGAGAATCTTTTTCCCAGCAGCATGGTGGGTGACTCTCCCCGGGCATTGGAGGAAGAACGGCGGCTGTTCTATGTAGCCATCACACGTGCCGAAGAACACTGTTTCCTATCGTATGCAAAGACGCGTTTCCGGTACGGTAAGATGGAGTTTGGCAGTCCCAGCCGTTTTCTGAAGGATATAGACGTACGGTTCCTGCGCCTGCCTCAGGATGCGGGAATGTTCCGCAGGGTAGAGGAGGAAGCTGCCGTTTTCCGCAGGGAGAACGCCAGAGGCTTTGCGCCTGATAAGGAAGATGCTCCGTATGGAGGAAAAGAGCGTGTGTCTGTACGGCCGAAGCAGCAGATTATTGCGCCGACCGTTCCACGTAACCTGAAACGGGTGGCGCCTTCTGCAAATACGGCAAGTACATCGCCTTCTGCCGGCGCGTCTGCCAACCGTGTACAGCAGGGACAACTGATAGAGCACGAACGTTTCGGCCTGGGTGAAGTTTTGAAAGTGGAGGGCGAAGGAGACAATGCGAAAGCCACCATCCGCTTCAAGAATGCGGGAGACAAACTTTTGCTGCGCTTCGCGCGTTTCAAGGTGCTGTCATAAGATAATATGCATCTTTTGTCTCACACAGAGGCGGGATGCTTGTAAGAGGGTGACGGCATGAGTATAGGACTGTGGTATGTTAAAAAAGGCAGTTAGAACGATACATACGGACAATTTAGAATAGTAAATATAGATAGAAGAATGACAAATAAAGACTTTTCCCTTTTCCCTTCTCCCTGCTATATTATGGAAGAAGGATTGCTGAGAAAGAACCTCGCACTGATAAAAAGTGTGTGGCCGACCGCGCAGGTGTGGAGATAATCCTCGCTTTCAAATCATTTGCCATGTGGCGTTCCTTTCCCATTTTCAGGGAGTATATAGACCACTCTACGGCAAGTTCCGTCTACGAAGCCCGTCTGGCATTGGAGGAGTTCGGAAGTAAGGCACATACGTACTCGCCTGCCTATACCGAGGTCGATTTTCCGGAGATAATGCGGTGCAGCAGCCATATTACTTTCAATTCGCTTTCGCAGTTCCACCGCTTTTATCCGGTAGTGGTGGCGGAGGGAAGCGGCATTTCCTGCGGTATCCGCATCAATCCCGAATACTCTGAGGTGGAAACGGAGCTTTATAATCCCTGCGCACCCGGTACCCGCTTCGGTGTAATGGCCGACCAGCTTCCCGAAGAACTTCCGGCGGGTATTGAAGGTTTTCACTGTCATTGTCACTGCGAGTCTTCTTCCTACGAACTGGAACACACATTGGAGCACTTGGAAGGAAAATTCTCCCGCTGGTTCTCACAGATTAAGTGGTTGAATTTAGGAGGCGGGCATCTGATGACGCGTAAGGATTATGATGTAGAGCATCTTGTCCGTCTGTTGCAGGGCTTGAAGGGGCGCTATCCACATCTTCAAATCATTCTTGAGCCCGGTTCCGCTTTTACTTGGCAGACCGGTGTGCTGAGCTCGGAGATAGTGGACATCGTGGAAAACCGCGGCATTCGTACCGCCATTCTCAACGTTAGCTTTACGTGCCACATGCCGGATTGTCTGGAGATGCCCTATCAGCCTGCAGTGCGTGGAGCGGAGATGGGCGATGCGGGCCCTTACGTCTATCGCCTTGGAGGAAACTCCTGCTTGAGCGGCGACTATATGGGACTGTGGAGTTTCGACCATGAGCTGCAGATAGGGGAGAGAATCGTCTTTGAGGACATGATACATTACACCACTGTAAAGACGAATATGTTCAATGGAATTCACCATCCGGCCATTGCAATGTGGACAAAAGAAGGAAAAGCTGAAGTTTTCAAGCAATTTTCTTATGAAGATTATCGTGGGCGAATGAGTTGATAATCAAAAGTCTGCTTGTATGCCTGGCGAAAATGTACACTTTTCTGTGTGAAAAAAGTCTGCGGAATGTTTGCAGGTTTAAGGAAAATATCTACCTTTGCATCCGCAATCGCGGAAATAGCTCAGTTGGTAGAGCATAACCTTGCCAAGGTTAGGGTCGCGAGTTCGAGTCTCGTTTTCCGCTCAACGCAGTTTAGATTGCAATTACCTATGCCCAGGTGGCGGAATTGGTAGACGCGCACGTTTCAGGTGCGTGTGTCGAGAGGCATGCAGGTTCGAGTCCTGTTCTGGGCACCAAGGTAAAGCAGTTGGTTCTTTGAATTGTTGAAAGTAAGTTGGAGAGGTGGCGGAATTGGTAGACGCGCTACTTTGAGGGGGTAGTGACAATTATGTCGTGGGAGTTCGAGTCTCCTTCTCTTCACGCTTTTATACATTGCGGAAATAGCTCAGTTGGTAGAGCATAACCTTGCCAAGGTTAGGGTCGCGAGTTCGAGTCTCGTTTTCCGCTCTTTCAGATGTATTGAAGATGACTTATGCCCAGGTGGCGGAATTGGTAGACGCGCACGTTTCAGGTGCGTGTGTCGAGAGGCATGCAGGTTCGAGTCCTGTTCTGGGCACTTTACTCCTCAAAAAAGGAGAGTCATCCAATGCGGAAATAGCTCAGTTGGTAGAGCATAACCTTGCCAAGGTTAGGGTCGCGAGTTCGAGTCTCGTTTTCCGCTCTTTTCAGATAAAAAAATCCCGCAAGCATTGTTCGGTGCTTGCGGGATTTTTTTGTTGTATGGAAGTTGTTGTTACAGTTTCTGTAATGAGAATCCGAGCATCATTCCGTCGTAGCTGTTGGCCAGCGAGCCGATACTCTTCAGAGTGGAGTTGCTGCTTTTGCTGGAGAGGAAGGTTATCAGTTTCAGTAGCTTGTCCGATTCGAACAGCAGGTCCATAGTTGTGGAGGTAGCGTTGACCTTGGCATTCATACCTATCAGCTTGGCGAATTTCAAGTTGACCTTTTGGGTGGATGCATTGTAGGAGTAGCTTCCCTTCATGCTCTTTTGCCCTACTTTGGCGCTGAATGTGCTGTCGGCGTTGAATGTGAATGACATTTGCCCGGCTTTGATGCCTACTTTGGCAAGCTGTTCGTCCAGTTTCTTTTCTGCGGCTGTGGCGGCAACGGCACCGCCGGCTTTCTGCAGCAGGTTGTCCGATTCGAATTCAATGGCGGAGCCGGTATACGACCAAGTGCCGGTCATATCCGCTGTTGACTTGCCGGTCACGGCATTTACCGCCTTCTCTATATTTTCTTTGTTGAACAAATCCTTGATGGATTGTGCGTGACTATTGCCGGTCAGCAGTAGTGCGGCAACAAACAGTTGCCAAAAAACTAATCTTTTCATTTTACTTATGTCTATTGTTTGCTATTCAGGCTTTTGTTGATACTTTCGATATAGTCCAGCAGTTCTTTCCGTCCCATGCGGTTTTCAGAAGAGGTGATGAAGTAGGGGGGCAGCTCTTCCCATTGTTCCTTCAACTGTTCCAGGTATTCGTTGATGTGGGTGTTCAGTCTGCCGCCTTTCAGTTTGTCGGCCTTTGTGAAGACGATGGCAAAGGGTACGCCGTTCTCGCCCAGCCATTCCGTAAACTCGAGGTCGATGGCTTGGGGAGCCAGCCGGCTATCTATAAGAACAAACAGACAAGTCATCTGTTCGCGTTGCAGTATATAACTTTCTATAATACGTTTGATTTGTTCCTGCCCTTTCTGTCCCCGTTTGGCGTAGCCGTATCCCGGAAGGTCTACAATGTACCAGCTCTTGTTGATGAGGAAATGGTTGATGAGCATGGTCTTTCCCGGTGTGGCAGAGGTCATGGCGAGCCCTTTTCTCCCGGTCAGCATATTGATGAGACTGGATTTTCCTACGTTGGAGCGTCCGATGAAAGCATATTCGGGAAATGTACCGGTGGGGCATTTCCGCACGTCTGTGTTACTGATGACGAATTCAGCGTTTGTAATATCCATTTTATTGCCTTTTTGGGGTTTTACGTGTGGCAAAGGTAGCACTAATTTCATAAGTTTGCACTATCTTTGCCCAGAAAGCGAAGATAGGCTGCACCTCAGCATAAAAAATGAACGAGTTCATTTTATTCTGCATTCGGTTTGCACTATCTTTGTGGCCAATAGGAGAATTTTAAGTATGAATGGACAGTTTCCCTCTACATTATTGGAGAAGGCGGTAAATGAGTTTGCCAAGTTGCCCGGAGTGGGACGCAAGACGGCTATGAGGCTGGTTCTTCACCTGCTCCGCCAGGATACGGCAGTGGTGGAAGCGTTCGGCAATGCCATCGTGACGCTGAAGCATGAAGTGAAATATTGCAAGGTATGCCATAATATATCAGATACGGAGACGTGCCGCATCTGTTCCAGTCCGCAACGGGACGCTTCTGTGGTTTGTGTGGTAGAGAACATCCGCGATGTGATGGCTGTGGAAGCCACACAACAGTTCCGTGGTTTGTATCACGTGCTGGGAGGCGTCATCTCGCCGATGGATGGCATTGGCCCCGGAGACTTGCAGATAGAAAGTCTTGTGCGGCGGGTAGCCGCCGGCGGCATCAATGAAGTGATTCTTGCGCTGAGCACGACGATGGAGGGAGATACCACCAACTTTTATATCTACCGCAAGCTGGAAAAACTGGGCGTGAAGCTCTCTGTCATAGCCCGTGGCATTTCCATCGGCGACGAATTGGAGTATACGGATGAAGTGACTCTGGGACGCAGTATTGTGAACCGCACTCCATTTTCCGGAACTGCCTGATTGTTTGGGCCATTATCAATTATTCATTATCCACTATCAATTTACTAAATGGAAGAACAAATAAAGAAGACCGCAGCGCGTGTCCGAACAACTTTTGCCTATTTCTGGATGCTTCCCATCCTGCTCGTCCTGCTTGGAGAAACCGGAGGCGAATGGGTAGGTATGTATGCCGGAGATGTACGTGCCACCTATATGGCTGAGACAGTAACCATTCTGCTGGCTGCCTCTTGCGTACCCATAGCCTTGAAACTCTTTTCATGGGTATTAATCCGGAAAATAGATGTAGTGACGCTTCCCGAAGCCCTCCGCCTCTATGCGCTGTGGAGTGGCGTGCGGCTGGCATTGCTTGCCATACCGGTGCTTGCAGGCTTTTTCACCTATTATATCATGTTGAGCAGTACGGGTGCACTGTGTGCACTGATAGGACTGACGGCTTCTCTGTTCTGCCTACCGGGTGAGGGACGCCTGCGTAAAGAACTGCATATCAATAAAGAAGAAGAAATGTAACCGACTGGAAGATATGAATAAATCTTATTTCTGCAGTGAAAGGGTGCGTCTCCGTGCTATGGAGCCGGAAGACCTGGAAGTGATGTATGCTATGGAGAATGATTCCCAGACTTGGGATGTGACGAACTTCACCGTACCCTATTCCAGATTTGTCTTGAAACAATATATTGAGAATTCCGAATGCGATATGTTTGCCGACCGCCAGCTGCGTATGATGATTGTACGTGCAGAGGATGATGCGGTGATAGGTACCATCGATATTACAGAGTTTTCTCCCATGCATGCCCGGGGAGAGGTGGGCATTGCCATACGGAAGGAGTATCAGGGCAATGGTTGTGCCAAGGAAGCGCTGCGTTTGCTGTGCGACTATGTTTTCAGTTTCTTGTATCTGAAACAGTTGATAGTCCATATCTCGGTGGATAATGAGGCAAGTATCCGCCTTTTTGAATCCTGCGGTTTTGTGCGTTGCGGGCTTTTGAAGGAGTGGTGGCGCGTAGGAGGATGCTATAAGGATGTCGTGCTGTTGCAACTTCTCCGAAGCGCTAATTGAGCGTTGGAATCTGAGGGAAACGCGACCATATTTCATATTTTGCTCCCAGCTTGCACAATGCCTTCTTCCAGAGTGTGCCGCTGGCCGCCTCGTTCATTAGCGAACTGATGTTTTCTTTGCCTACCAGCCAGGTGTTTTCTTCAATTTCCCGGCCCAGTTGTTCGTACTCCCAGCCGGAGTATCCCAAGAAGAATCTGATTCTGCCTTGAACGGGATTTCCCTGCATGATGTAGTTTTTAATGGCTTCAAAGTCACCGTTCAGGTAGAAGCCTTTGCCGATGGACAGCGCTCCGGTAATACCCTCGAGCGTGTGTAGATAGAACAACGTATCTGTGCTGAGCGGTCCTCCTTTATAGATAGGTATGTTTTCCGGGCAGTCGAAGTCTTTCAGCACATCATTCAAGAATAGGGGGAGCGGTTTGTTCAGAACCAGTCCCATTGTGCCGTCATGTGTATGGTCCACCAGTAGAATGACGGATCGTCCAAACATATGGTCACACAAAAAGGGTTCGGAAATCAAGACCTTTCCCCGGGCAGGAACCACATGGTTTGTTTCTATCTTGAATAGATTTATATTGCTATACATGCCCCTAATATACATAATATTCCACAATAAACCAAAGTTCTTCGCTGTTTTTCATTTTAAAAGTTTCTTTTCTCAGATTTTATGGCTTTTTTTATTCGGAGAAAATACTTAAGTTTGCAAGTAATTGGCAATTTAATGCAATGAAATATACTACATTATATACGTTAATTTTAGGGCTGTTTTCTATAGGATGGACGGATTGCCCGGAGGATTTTATGGAGCGTATGCAGCGTCCGGGACATTCTGAAATACAGCTTTCTAAAGTGATGATAAGTGGCCGTGTGCTGGATGAAAGCGGGTTTCCGTTGGCCGGTGCCACTATTCAAGAGAAAGAAACTGCCAATGGTGCGATAGCGGATTCGGAAGGAAAATTCACTCTGGTGGTTGCCGATAATGCAGTGCTTCGTGTTTCGTTTATCGGCTACATTTCCCAGGATATTGAGGTGGAAGGACGTTCGACCTTTCATATCACACTAAGAGAAGATATGATAGAGCTGGATAACGTTATTGTTACCGCTTTGGGTATCGAAAAGAAAGAAAATTCTCTTTCTTACGCCACAGATTTAATAAAAAACGAGGAGTTGACGCGAGTAAAAATGCCCAACTTAATTACTTCGTTGACCGGCAAGTCGGCAGGTGTGCGTGTCAATCAGGTTTCTTCCGGTCTGGGAGCCTCAGCCAAAGTCAGTATCCGTGGAATCCGTTCGGTGGCGAGTGACAACCAACCGCTGTATGTGATAGACGGTGTTCCCATTCTGAACTCCACTTCCGAGCAAGCATACTCTGCCATAGGCGGAACGGCCAATGCCGGCAACCGTGACGGAGGAGACGGCATTTCCAATCTGAATCCTGAAGATATAGAGAGTATCAGTATCCTGAAAGGAGCTCCCGCGGCAGCTTTGTATGGTAGCCAGGCTGCCAATGGGGTGATACTGATTACTACAAAGAAGGGGCAGTCGCACGGGCAGCGCAGTGTTTCTTTCTCGACGAGCCTAATGTTCGACAATGCTTTTGCGCTACCCAAGATGCAGAACCGCTATGGAGTAAGTGACGGTGTGGACAGTTGGGGAGAACGGGCAAACCTTCCCGAATACGATAATCTGAGAGACTTCTTCTCTACTGGTGTCACCTCCATAACTTCCATCTCCTTGAGTCACGGCAATGAGAAGTTGCAGAACTATTTCTCCTATGCCAATACTACGGGGCATGGCATCATTGGGAAACATAACCTTTCGAAGCACAACCTCACTTTCAGAGAGACTTCCGTTCTATTGAATTCCCGTCTGAAGTTAGATGGCAGTATGAACCTGATGCGCCAGGTGGTGAAGAACAAGCCTACCGTGGGTGGTTTCTACATGAATCCTTTGGTGGGGCTCTACCGTTTTCCACGGGGTGAGGATATTGCTTATTATAAGGAGAACTTCGAGGTTTATGATGAGGGTAGAAACCTGAACATACAGAATTGGCATACCTCCTACGAGGATTTTGAGCAGAATCCCTACTGGATTACCAATCGCATATTGAGCAAGGAGAACCGCATGCATGTCATAGTCTCCTTATCCGCCAATCTGAAGATAAACGATTGGTTAAGCCTGCAGACCCGTGGCAATGTAGACTATATTAACGACAAGGTGCGCCAGCAGTTCTATGCCTCTACCGCTCCGGCGTTAGCGGGAGCCAATGGGCGTTATATCGAGATGGACTATCAGGAAACCCAATATTACGGAGACGCCATACTGATGATGAAAAAGCAGTGGGATGCATTCTCTCTCAACGCGGCGCTCGGTGCCAGTATCAATGACAAGACAGTGAACTCCACCCGCTATGACTCTAAAACAGCTTCGCTGAAATATGCCAATGTGTTCAATCTGGCCAATATCATCATGAATGGTTCCGCTGGGCTGGACCAGAAGATTGATGCGCGGCGCCAATTGCAGTCCTTGTTTGCGACGGCACAACTGGGCTACAACGAGTTTGTCTATCTTGATTTGTCGGCCCGTAATGACTGGTCCTCCACGCTGGCTTATACATCTCATGAGAAAAGCGGGTTCTTCTATCCCTCCGTGGGATTTTCGCTGATATTCAATAAGCTGATGACTTTACCCCGATGGGTGTCACTGGCAAAGATAAGGGGGCATACAGCATGGTGGGCAATGATATTCCCATGTTCATCACAAATCCTTCCTCGCATATCACGGCGGGTGGAGAGTTCCTGGCAAGTGATGCCGCGCCGTTCAAGGATATGGAACCGGAGATGACGCACTCCTTTGAGGCGGGTATAGAAGCGCGTTTTTTAAAGAACCGCATTGGTTTGAATGCCACTTTCTATAAGACGAATACCCGGAACCAGTTCTTCAAGCTTCCCACTCTGTCGGGCGATAAATATGCCTACCGTTATGTCAATGCGGGTAATATACAGAATGTGGGGTGGGAGGTTTCATTGGATGCCGTTCCTTTGCTGACAAACCATTTCAAGTGGAAAACAGAGGTAAACTTCTCTACCAACCGCAACAAGATAATTTCACTGCACGAAGCGCTGAAGGAGTTTCTTTACGGTCCTACCAGCTTCTCGTCCAGTTATGCCATGAAATTGGTGAAAGGGGGCTCTATCGGTGACATCTACGGAAAAGCTTTTGTACGTGACGATGCGGGCAATATCGTTTACGGCACGGAAGGAGACAATACCGGCATGCCTTTGGTGGAAGGTGATGGCAATACGGTGAAAGTGGGCAATGCCAATCCAAAACTGATGCTGGGCTGGAATCATATGCTGTCTTACAAGAATTTTTCTTTCTATTTTCTGGTGGATTGTCGCTTTGGAGGCGATATTTTGTCCCAGACGCAGGCGGATATGGATATGTATGGCGTTTCTGAAGTCACGGCCCGGGCCAGAGACAAAGGTTATGTAATGCTTGAAGGTAACCGGATAGATAATGTGAAAGGATTTTATAAGAATGTTGTAGGCGGACGGGCCGGGGTGACGGAATATTATATGTATGATGCCACGAACATCAGGCTGCGTGAGCTGTCCGTGGGCTACCAACTGCCTGCAGCCTGGATGGAAAAGACCAAAGTCCTCAAGCGGGCACAACTGTCCTTTTCTGGACGCAACTTGTTCTTCTTCTACAAAAAGGCGCCTTTCGACCCCGACCTGGTACTCTCTACGGGCAATGATAACCAGGGAATTGAAGTCTACGGTATGCCTACCACGCGTAGTTGGGGATTTTCTTTGAAGTGTGAATTTTAAGAGGGGAGGGAGACTTGATATGAAGAGGATTATAGTACTGATTGGCATGGTTTTCGTGTTTCTGGCTTGTACGGGAGACTTTAAGGAAATCAATACGGACAAGTCCGGCGTGACGGACGAGGACTTGCAGGCCGACTATAACGAACATGGCATCCGTCTTGGAATCATCCAGCAAGGCATCTATTTCAATTACGACTACGGAAAGGGGAAGAACTGGCCTTTTCAATTGACCCAGAATTTGAATGGACATGTTCAGCGGTTACATGCACGATGCCAAGCCTCTGAATGGAGGTTCGCACAATTCGGACTACAACTTGCAGGATGGATGGAACAGCGCCATGTGGGGACATACCTATGAGTATGTTTTCCCGCAGATATATCAGTCGGAGAATGCCACACGTGACCGTATGCCTGCCTTTTTCGGCATTACCAAGATACTGAAGGTGGAAGTGATGCACCGTGTCACGGACTATTACGGCCCTATTGTGTATAGTCATTTTGCCGATCCCGAAGCCCGTTATATGCGACACGCAGAAAGAGGTCTATAGTGCCTTTTTCTGTGAACTCGATACGGCTGTTGCTGTACTTTCCGATTATATTGTCGAGCATCCGGGAGCTTCGGAGTTTGCGCGTTTCGATATGTTGTTGGACGGTGATTATGACTCTTGGATAAAGTTTGCCAATTCGTTGCGGATGCGGCTTGCCATGCGCATTGCGGTAGCCTGTCCGGAGAAGGCAAAAAGGAATTCCGTAAAGCGATGGATAATGAATACGGAGTCATTCGGGAGGCGGACGAGTCGGTGGCGGTTTCCACGGCGAGTGGATATACCAATCCGTTGGGCGAGATAAACCTTGTTTGGAATGAAGCTTATATGGGAGCGCCGATGGAGTCCATACTGAACGGATATGAAGATCCCCGTCGTGAAATCTATTTTGCCACTTGCCAGGATGAACAGTTTGCAGGCGAGTATCGCGGCATTCGTCAGGGTACATGCTTTGCACATAACTATTATAATACACTCTCAAAATTGAAAGTTACCCAGCAGACTGATGCAGTGTTGATGCCGGCAGCAGAAGTCTGGTTCCTGCGTGCCGAGGCTGCCCTACGGGGATGGACCGATGAGTCGGTGAAAACCTGCTATGAAGAAGGGGTAATGGCTTCTTTCCGTCAGTATGGCATCTTGCAGTCCGATGCTTATCTGGAGAGCGACTTGTTGCCTGCCGATTTTGTGGATACCTACGATATGGAGAATGATATTACCGCCCGTTGTCAGGTTTCGCCACGCTGGCTGGAGTCAGCGGATAGGGATACGAAACTGGAGAAGATTATTACCCAAAAATGGATTGCCATGTTTCCCGAAGGGTGTGAAGCTTGGGCGGAACAGCGCCGGACGGGGTATCCCCGGCTATTCCCCGTGCGCTTTAATCACAGTAAAGACGGGTGTATAGATACTGAGACAATGATTCGCCGTCTGAACTTTCCCGGCGGACTGAAGACGGAGAATGCCGAGCAGTATGCCGCTTTGGTAGAGGCACTGGGTGGAGATGACAATGCCGGTACCCGATTGTGGTGGGATACCGGCATCAACTGGTAGAGATACCTTATTATATAGGGATATTTTTTATTGGATGGGGTGATTCTCGGCAAAAATTGCCATACGTTCGTCCAACTGGTCGTACTGATGGTCTTGGATAAAGGAAGTGCAGGCACGTAATCCTTCCTGATGGCTTCCGGTGGTCACCAGTGAAATGGCGCTTACACCGTAGTACATTAGTTCCCGCGCAAGTTCTCCGCTACTCATGCCCGGGTAACCGATGGTGAAATAGAAACCGTCGGCAACGGGATCACCCAAATCATTGTCGTATACCAAGTGGAAACCGTGGCGCAAGAAGATTTCTTTCAGGCGGCGGGCACGTTCACCGTATACTTTCACTTCATCAAGAAAGTTGTATTGATCTTCATTAGCTGCTTTAAGCATGGCGGCAAGAGCATACTGAGCAGAGTGGCTGGTGCCGGAGGAGAGTGCATAGAGTACGCGGTGGATGAATACTGTGCCGAAGGTGCCGCCGCCGTAGCGTTGTGTCAGCCCGGGATAGGCCCGGTGATACAGTTTGTCCGAAATGCAGCTGACACCGATACGTTGACCGGCATAGCTGAAAGCTTTGGAACCGGAAATGAGCAGCACGTAATAGTCCGTATAGTGTGCCACAGAAGGTTGGTAAGGCGCTTGGAACGGTTTGCTCAAGTCTTGGCGGAAGTCCATGGCAAAGTAGGCGAGGTCTTCCAGCACAATGACGTCATATTGGGTTGCCAGTTCGCCGATGATGCGCAACTCTTCTTCTTTCAGGCAAATCCAGCTGGGGTTGTTGGGATTGGAATAGACGATGGCAGAGATATTGCCTTTGCTGAGGTAACTTTCCAGCTTCGCTTTCAACTTGTCGCCACGGTAGTCATATACGTCAAAGGTTTCATATTTCTGTCCCATCACGACCAGCTGCTGCTTCTGTACCGGGAAACCGGGATCGATGAAGAGAATGGTATCCTTTTTCTCATCGCACTGGCTACATGTGAGGAATGAAGCGAAAGTTCCTTGCATGGAGCCGGTAACTGGTACACAACCTTCGGGGGCTACATCTACATTGATAAAGGCTTTGATAAAACGTGCTGCTTCCTCTTTCAAGGCGGGAAGTCCGTTAATGTCCGGGTAGAGGCTGGCAATACCATTCTGCAATGCCTCCACCTCGGCCTTTACGCCGACGGCTGAGGGGGGAGTCGGGTACACCCATTTCCATTTTTATGAATTCCACACCCGATGCCGCTTCGGCATTGGCTGCAATGGCTTTTACTTCACGGATGGTTGCTTTGGCAAAGTCTGTGATATGAAAATCTGCGATAGTTTCATCTATCAACTTACGTTCAATAGGAGTATTTCTCATGATTTCAATATTAATTTAGTTTTGCAAAGGTAACATAAATCTCTTATAATCAAGCTATGTTAAAAAAAAGATGATTTTTTTTCTTTCAAGCTATTGCAGATATAAGAATTTTGTCTACCTTTGCAACCGCAATCGAGAGAGAGAGCAACGAAAGAATGAAATAATGGTGCGTTAGTTCAGTTGGTTAGAATACATGCCTGTCACGCATGGGGTCACGGGTTCGAGTCCCGTACGCACCGCTTAAGGAAAACAAGTGATAAGATAAACCTCTGAGAATCAACATCTCGGAGGTTTTCTTTTTTCTGATACTCCCCCTCTTACTCCCCCGATCTTTTATACTCATTTAACCTGTTCCTGTTAAAGGCTGTGAAGAATATGTCCCAAAAATCCTTCGTAATGTTTTTCCGGCATGTACTACAGACCTTTCGTTACTTTCCAAATAATCTTCCGTTCGCTTTTCTAACATTACTCAAAGACGTTTTAAATACAATTTGAACATAACGTCTGTTTCTTCTCCATTGGAATATACACCATGATATACTTTTTATTCCCAAAGTGTTCCCAGAATGTTCCCAGAATCCCAATATTTTGCATTACTGTAAAAAAAATAATTGTATATAATTTACTGATAAACAATGCTTTGATATAATAAGCATATGAGTTTGTGGCTGTTCCCAAGTAAATCATCCCTTTATTTCCCATCTTACCTTTGCTATGTCATTAAGACAAAAAGTATGACGAACTAAAATTTTAAAAAGATGGCACAGCAAAAAAATGAAGTACAATCGCTGTTGGAAAAAGCGATGTTCCAAGCAACTGTTGCAGATTTTTGGATGGCCGGCCTGGAGCTGGGAGTAATAAAAACAAATCAAAGGGATGAAGCGTCTCCGAAAGAGGTTTGTTCCGGTATCCCCCAATTTATAATAGGGGTAAAGGGACTTGCTGGATTTTTGGGTACTTCCGTTTCAACAGTCAACCGTTGGAAAGCTTGTGGTCTGCTTGATGATGCAACCCTGCAATGTGGGAAGGTAGTGATCTTTGAACTGCCTAAAGTAATTGAAATCCTACGTGTGAGTGACAAGAAAAACAAGTTTAACGTTAAAAGTTAAAAGTACAATGGAAAAGAGTCTAATTGATGAAGCAGTTTCCACACTGGATCTGCAAGGGTCAAATGTGAAAGAATCCACTGTAGAGGATAAGGATCTACAGGCAGGTGCATCTGCTGGTGATGCACAACAACCTAATTCAGAAGAGAACAAAGAAGAAGCCCCAGAAGCAGCACCGATAAAACTGACAAAAGGAATGATCTGCACCATATTTGGACTACTTGAAACGGGTTATACTTTCGGGCGTATCAAGATTAACCGTGATATTGATGTGAAACAGGTCAAGAAAAAAATAGCTTCCATTCTGGCCTGCAAAGGTATCATATCTCCATTCCTTGTCGTACCTGCCATTGTTTGCCTAAAAGCGGGGCTGGAACTGGAAGACGAAAACGGAAATCCAATCACAGAGGATACCCCGAACCTCGATCTTATCCTTATTGTAATTGACGGGCAGCACCGCATGGAGGCTCTCAGGCAGTTGAACAAGAAACTAAAGAAAGAGGGTAAGACGGAATATGAGGGTTATGTCTATCTTCCTCTTATAAGCGAGTATGACGTTCCCACGTTGTTGAGAGAGGCCAATTCAGCAACGAATCCTTGGGACGGTATGGATTGGGTGACACAACTTCTTGCCACCGCCAAAGAAAAAGGTATATCAACTGAAAAATTGGAGTGGGTAAAGGAGAAAGCCAAAACCGGATCTGATTCCGCTGCATGGTCTTGGGTAAATGGTGGCAAAACCAATTCAAAGACAGTCTGCATCAAGGCTTCAACCAATGATCAAAAACTGGAGGAGCTGGCTGATACTACATCATTTGAAGAAGACAAGAAGCTTTATGAAGCAGCCGCCAAGTCTTTTGAAGGGAATTCAGCCAAGGTTCTCGGTTGGAAAGTGTTGCCGGAATGGATTTACAAGCAACTGGACTCCCTGATAAAAAGGGATATGAAACGGAGTGAGGCCATGAATCTGTTGGTTGCATTTCTTGAAGGCATAGGAGCTACCAATGCACAGGAAATAAGCCAGATGAAGAAGAGTGCCAATCAGAGCAAGGATAACATGATTATCACCAAGCTGAACGAATTATTTGCTGATTTCAATCTTAAACACTAATCCCGGTTTCCCCATCATGTGAGAGGTGATGGGGATTCTCTTAACAATGCTCAGAAGATGAAAACATTGAAACAATTTAAGGAGGATGGATATAGTATCTGTCTCCCCAAAAAGCCCAAACTTGATACCGGAATTATCAACAAGCTACAATGTCAGCTAATGTGTCCTACAGATAATGTCATAGTACATGTTATTCCGGTCAGTGATTATCTGATACGTAGAGTGTCTATAGTTGATGGGAACGGTGATCTTGTAACTTCACTGGATAACAACTTGGAAAAGAAGCTGGTTATTGTGAGTAGTGATTTGAACCTTTGGTATGCTTTATTACAATCCGCTATTAAAGATGAAGAAATAAATGTTGAAACAATTCCCGACAGATATGTAAAATTCTAATATAAAGTAAGCAAGGACCCAGTTTACTTTATCACAATTGAAGTTTATTAAAAAAATAAGATGATGGGAAATAGGATATTTTTCATTACAGGCTCTCCTATGCCTGAGAATATCACAGAAACAGAGTCTAACAAGCTAATAACCAATTTAAAATAAAGAATCATGGTACAATTTAATTGTAACAACGGCAATTTATTTCCATCCTATAGATTGCCAATTCAGAGTAAAAAAGGATATGAATCATTATGTGAAGTAATGTATGAGTACTTAGGGAACAATGCCTGTCTTATGAATGAAATCAGTCAAAAGATAAGGGATAATACCAATCTGTATGAGAGTTATTCAAAATCAGACCATTCAGATATAGGTTCACATACTCATGTTTTTCCTTCTTTTAACCTGGGAGATGACTATATCGCTTATATCGGCATGAACTGGCCGGAAATGAAAGAGTTTTTAATTCCTTGTCTGACCAAAGAGTTTATTCTTGAAGATGGGGGTGATGACATGACGCTGGGAATGATATATCCTGATAACCTGGAAGGGAAAATTCCCGCTTTTTTCACAAAGATATTTTTTGAGGATTTCTCTGATTCTACAAAATTCGGGAAAGATCTCTTCTTCCTGGATATTTGTAAGAATGGGTACTTCTTCGAATCCGATTCAGGGGAAGTAAGGTGGTTATTCTCGAAAGGAGTTGCATTCGGTCATAAGTATTGTATGTATTATGTATTCAATGAGTTTTCTGACAAAATGAAATATCAAGGAGAAGAACTGACGGATGAAAGGATAGAAGAACTGATGGATGATGTTTGGAGCCTTTAATGATTAATATAGCTCCTTCTTAACCTGAGGGAGCCATAATCCGCTTCAAACCGCTAAAACGCTCTTCCGTAACCCTCTAATCCTTACTCCTGAAAATGATTCTAAAAATAAAAAATACATTCATTGGAGGTTCAGAATCTTCATTGGATCGTCAGGAAAATACTGCTCCTGATGTTATCGTCAAAAAAGTAAGTATAACTCCGGAAAAGTTCAAAGATGATGTCGAAGTGCTGGCAGGTTATATCGGTGAGGAACATTTCATTTCCGGTCTCAGCATTGAAGTTACATTGAGTGAACTTCTTGCCGTAATTCCAAGAAAGCGTAGAAGATGCGAAGCGTATAACTCTCTGGTAAAATACCTGAGAGAAGAAAGAAACATAATATTAACCATAAAAAGCAATAAGAAGAATGGCAAAGATTTGTAAGAAACAGCCGCTTGATATAGTAGTCTGTGGCATAACATTGAGAATTAGTAAGAAATACGGTATTCGAGTAAATTGGGCTGGCACTCGTGTTTATAAAGAGTATAATACAACTAGCTGGAACCGATTTCTACAGATTCATACCAATACTGATGGCTCCAAATTTCTGAATGTCAAACCTAAGAATGTTCCGTTGGATGAATTAGTTGCCGATGCTTATAACCCCATGCCTGATGACGGAAAGAAATATAAGTTGGTACATAATGACGGGAACTTGGGGAACTGTCAAGCCAATAACCTTGAATGGAAAGAGGTTAGAAAATATGCTCCCTTAGCTACCAGACGTAAGATTGGTAATGGTCTGACTGTAACCGTTGAGGGGAAAATATTCGATAAAGGCAAAGAACTGCCGATTGAGAAGGAGACAGGTGATAGAGATACAGATCGAATGGTGGCTATAAGTCCTAAAGTAAGGTATCGCAGGAAAAACAACCGATGGGGAAACTATGATAATAAAAGTGCGAATATAGATGACCTGATGGCTGAAGCTGAATTTGTGGACGGGGATAAATCCAAAATGAAAAGACCGAGAGTGCTTCATAAGAACATGAATTATCTTGATTTTCATGCAGATAATCTTGAGTGGGTGGAAGAAAGCAGCCCTAAATATCAAGAGTATATGAAAAGGAAGAAGGAGGATATGGATAAGCTGGAGAAAGAACTTAACCGTAACAATCCCAATTTCAAGTTACCAGACAATCAATAAATGAATAATCAGGGTTGGTCGGAGACAAGAGTATGGAACGGAGTGGAATGTAATACATAACTGGAAGACAAAGTGGAATAAAAAAGTGTGCAAAAGATGTACAAAAGCTTAAAGAGTAAGCATTCATGTAGATAAATTATTCCATCCCTTCGGGTTATGTACCATACTCATACTTCGTATAGCCTTCTGTCTCTGACTAACCCACTAATCAAAACCTATAGAATAATGAAGAAAATACAAATAAACGTTCCATCCGGTATCAAGTATTTATCGGATTGGGATGAACTTTGGGATTTATTACCCAACGACCGGCCTTTCATTCTCAATAAACGGATTTGCGGTTGTGGTGCCACAGAAATGTATATCCGTTCCGACAAGAAAGTAATCTTAGCCAGTCCAAGGAAACATCTACTTTATAACAAGTATTCCCAACATTTTTCCGATAACCTTTATCTTTACCGTTTTCAGGGAGACAAAAAGAAGTATTTTGAAAGTAAGGCAAGTAGTGAAAAAGAGATTCTGGCTTTTAATGATGATCTTGCTGAATATATCAAACATGGAGAGAACAAGATACTTACCACCTATGATTCGCTTGGGAAGATTATGGAAGTATTGGTTGACCTGGGAGAGGATCTGAATGAATGGATTGTCGTGGTTGATGAATTTCAGGTTATTTTCTATGACTGCCATTTCAAACCAACTACAGAACATGAATTGTCGGAAGTATTACAAAGGTTTACCCAAGTAATCTATCTCTCCGCTACTCCTTTTCTTGAATCTTATCTGGATATGACGGTACAATTCAAGTCTCTGCCCATCTATGAATTACTTTGGCCGGAGAGTATGACAAAGTTACCTGATGTAGAGGTAATAAAGTCCAGAAAATCAGTATTGGAGTTATGTAAGGGATTGATAGAGAAATATCGTTCAGGAAATGGCAGGAGTACGATGGTAAACGGCGAAGAGTTTATAGCGAAGGAAGCTGTTTTCTATATCAATTCTGTTTCAGAGATTATAAAGATTATTAAGAAGTCGGGATTAAAACCGGAAGAGACCACTATCATCTGTTCTTCCAAGAGTGACAATATAAAGAAACTGGATGAATTATCAAGACAGACCGGGATGAAGTTCAAGATAGAAGAGATTCCGGGTAAGGGAGAGCCACATAAGATGTTTACCTTCTGTACCTCGACAGTCTATGTAGGAGCCGACTTCTATTCCACCAATGCCTATTCTTATATATTTGCCAATCCCAAAGTAAGCAGCATGACGATAGATGTCTCTGTGGATCTTCAACAAATCATAGGAAGGCAAAGACTGGAAGAGAACCCTTTCCGTAACTCAGCCACCTTATATTATAATACACGGGAAGCAAAGGTAACGAAAGAGAATCTGGAGAAATCAATCAGGGAGAAGAACGACAGGACCAACCGACAAATAGAAAACTACGAAGCTGCTCCACATAAAAATGACCAGCTTCAAATAATGGAGAATACAATCAGACAGCAAGGGCATAAGGAGCATTATTGTTGCATCGTGAAGGATAAGGATAATAACGTAAGGATAGTTAAAAATGAAATCCTTGAAATAGCAGAACGAAGAGCTTGGGAAGTTTCAGACCAGATTTATCGGAGTGACTTTTCCATGTACAGGGCTTTAAGTTCCGGTGTAAATGTTACCAGATCTACCGACAGTGACAATCCTGAGATACAGAAATTATTCAACGAGTGGAACAAGGACGGCCAATTTTCCAGAAAAGCAAAGATATACTGTGAACTCCATGAAACTCTTCCCGATCTATTGGACGGATGTACCTTTATAGAGAAGAAATTCAAGACCTATTATGATGCTCTCGGAAGGGAAGGTTTTGAAGCATTGTTCTGGAGAGAGGACTATATTAAACAAGCCATTGAACCCACTCCTTTTGATAAACTTCCTAAAGATAAAATAGCGGAGGAATTGATAAAAGTGCTGAGGGTTGGAAAGGACTATACGAAAGCTGAGGTCAAGGAATTACTTCAAGGAATCTATACAAGACTGGAAATCATCGGTAATCCCAGTGCTTCCGATATATCCAACTATCTAACTTGTGAGGACAGAACCAACCGGATAGAAGGTAAAAAGGTGGCTGTATTAAAGATAGCATCCCATATCCGAAAAAAAATATCGCTTTTCAATAGAATTACAGACATCAATCACCCTGAAGAATATGATATAGATAAGGTACTGGATATAATCAAGACTAACAGTTATTATCATGTAGCCGAAAAAGTTGATGCGGTAAGGAAAGCCAAAGATGATAAAGCCAAGAATGAAGCCAAAATGAAACTTCCAGCTGTAACATGGAATGGAACTTTCAAGACCAAGAACAGAAGCGATCTTATACACTATTCTTCATTCACGGCTCTTGACTTTGACCATATTCAGCCGGAGAAGATGAATGGGTTCGGGAAATGGTTGCAAGGATTCCCATGTGTCTATGCCTATTATATTACTCCAAGCGGTAAGGGTTATAAAGCGATTATTCTCCATGATAATTATGAGCCGCTTTACCATTATGACTTATATAATCAGCTTTTGGAACTCTTTGATTGTCCTGAGAAAGATACGAGTACGGTGGATTTGGCCAGAGGTAATTTTCTGAGCTATGATCCGAACCTATGGAAAAATCCTAATCCTCAGTCTTTTCATTTTGTTCCATCTACCTCTGAACCAATTATACCTGATGTTGTAACGGAAACCATAATAAAGGATGAAGCCGGAAATGAAATGATAACCGAGGATGATTCTTATGTAGCCAATTTCCTGAACACTCTGAGCAGACAAGTTGTTTCCGATGACAGTATAATTCGTATTCTTGGAACTATTTGGACTGGAAAATCAATAGCTAACGGAAGGAACAATACGGCGATGTCTTATGCAGGAGTTCTATGTAAGGCAGGAGTTGAGAAAGATAGAGCCAAATCATTCATCGAAGAGCTTATTCCGGATTATGATATTACTGAAATAATTGAATACACCTACTCCCATAATACTTTCGGATGTGAACGTAGGAGATATAAATCAAGAAAGAAAGAAATAATAATTAGAAAGGAGATGCCGTATAGCTCTCCTTTTATCTTATTCTCAAACAAATAATCTTTGAAAGATTGTTCCAGATTTGATTGGAGATGAAAAATACTAAAAAATTGATGTAGCCTAAAAAACTTTTTCATGAAACATATGTATATAAGACTAAGAAGAATAACTGTACCTATCAGATACCAATATCCATAATCCATATACATTATATATCCTACGACTATGATTGCTTGTACTACCATGTAAATAGAAGAAACCATTACATGAGGAATCTTCAGTTCATTCGCCATAATCTGATACAGATGCTTGCGATGCGGCAAACCGATATTCTCATGAAGCATCAGGCGGTGAATGATAGTCAGTACACTATCCACACCATAAACGGATAAAAGGACTATCCAACTGAAATCACCCGTTCCAATGATAAGTCTTCCTATCAAGAAAAGAAGGATGAAAGCGATACCAACGGAGCCCACATCACCGGCAAAGCACTTGGCTTTCTTGCGGAAATTGAAGAAACAGAAAACAAGAACGGAACAGATAACGGTATAGATGAAATCCGCTTCCACAAAAGTAATCACCTCCTTATTGATATAAGCCAAGGCAGCAAGAATAACCAGAGAATAACCGCCGGTTATACCGTTAATGCCATCCATAAAATTATAGGCATTGATGATACCCGTACAGACTATCAAGGCTATGACTATCCACCACCAGGACAAGGAGAACAGTCCCCACTGATAAAACATCAAGGCCATGGCAGAGAAATGAAAAAGCAGCCTTGTCATCTGTCCGGTGGATTTTATGTCGTCCACGAAACTGATGAACGTCACCAGTGTCAAGGCAAGCAGGAACCAGGGATATTCAAAGCCACTCGTCAGGAAATAGGCCAACGCCCCGAAATAGAAAATAATCCCACCACCACGTAAAGTCACTTTCGTATGAGAACTGCGCTCATTGGGCTTGTCGATGATGTTAAATTTATCAGCAATCTTGAAGTATGCTAACTCAAGAACAAGAAAAATCACAAATATGATTCCGTATGTCACAATACTATTCATTTAATCTTATAACTTTTTCCTTATAACCTTATTCAGTTCAGAATGACTCTTACATATCAATCCTTTATCGTATCAATGTATCTGAGATGACTCCAGAGTAAAGTAAAAAAACATCGATAGCAACCATTCTTCGTAAACCAGTAGATGTTTCCATCTGTTATGCCACCAGCAACGACATTTAAACATCAATACAGGATCAGTTCCTTAGTTTTCTGTTCTTCAAACTCTGGCTGCAGAATATCCTTCAATATTCGACGTTCGAACTATTCTTCACGCTCCAGTGCAGGTACTTCTTTAGGCATTTCGATACCCAGATAATCCACACATATCGAATTTATCTGCTGGAAGAATCGCCAGATACCCTTCTTTTTCAGGAATGGAATTACTTCACTCCACGTCACCTTATCGCCTTCATGCTTCAGAAAAAGCCCCCAATCCAGCACCTGTCTCAGTGTTACACATTCACCAGCAAAATACTATCCCATGTGGCGAATCAGGAAAATAGCATTGAAAGTTGCGCTAGAAGTTAGAAAAGCCTGATTAGTTGAACCCATTTGAAAACAGTTCAAAGAAAGACTTTTCAAACGAGATTCAATCTTAGCTGCATCTTTATGAGCCTTGATATTTATAAAGTCATAATGGTTCTCAACCGATATACTTTTATATAAGAAACATTTGTGATGTTCGTGTCCTTCATCTACTTTGACCCCAAGTTTCTGTATTGTTAACAGGTCTCCATGTTTACATGCTGGCAAATCAAGCTCAGAGTTTTGGCTAGAATAGTGAAGGAAAATATCTAAATCACCAACTTGTCTGTGGTTTGGTTTTGGCCAATACTAAGAAAGTCCATAGCCTTTTAGTACCATCATATTCAAACCATGATCTGAATAGAATCGAGCCAATTCTTCTAACACATCTCTGTGTTGTTCGAAGCAGGTCTCCATAAAGGATGCCTGCCCAATCCACTCAATCTTCGTTTTAAACAGTAGAAAAATTGAAGAATTACTTTGTTTATCAAATCCATCAAGACATATTCCAAGGACACCACGTATAGTGGCAGAATCTTTTACCTTCTCCCAATATACATTTTGAAATAACGATAGATTAGTTATATGCTTATCAGCCAGAGATTTGCGTACTAATTTAATAATTATTTGATTAGTCATCTAACTTAAATAACTAAAACACAATTTGGTCCAATTTCTTAAGGCACTTATCTTTTTGAAAATTTTCGTCATAAAACTTTATGCCATTTTGCCCCAATGCCAACAGAGTATCCTTATTTTTGTCTGCCAATTGCATTACAAGTTGAGCAAGACCATTAGCATCTCCTGCAGCCACATGCCAACCGCATTCTGCCACTTTGATAAGCTCAGCTCCTTCTCCATTAAGACACGCAATAATAGGACGGCCGCTTGCCATATAACTACTTATCTTAGCAGGAGCATACAAGTTAAATAATGGAGAATCTGTTAATGAAACCAACATAACATCAGCCTTTGCAAAAAATAATGGCATAGTCTCTGAAGGAAAGCGACCTAATGTCAAAACTGTCTCCTCAAGTTTATTCTCTTTTACAAACTGCTGAACCCAAGATAGTCTGCGTCCATCGCCAACAATAACCCACTTGATATCCTTACGCTCCTTTGTCAACAAAGCAGCCTGCATATTACACTCCATGCCATGAGCCTCACCAACAGCACCAGCAAACATTACGACGAATCCCTCTGGTATATTGGGCATTGAGAAATCCGACAACAAAGATGAATTCAAACTAGAACCATCCGACCATTGAGGATAATACAGTATCTTGTCCTCATAATCACCATAAGTGCGAATACTCTGATCAAAGCTCCTCGAACTAGTCAAAATTTTATCGCTCCACTTATACTCTTTCTTGACAAACCAATTAAAAAAAACAAATATATACTTATTGTCAATTCCACCAGCAGCCGTCAGACTTTCAGGCCAAAGATCTAACACCCAAGTATAAAGTGGTGACTTACGAAGTTTCTTATACAGAACCGCTGGTGTTGACATCATTACAGGGGACAACTGCTGACAGAAAACAAAGTCATACTTGTGAAATATTGCATGCCATATAATATAGAAGCTAGCAACCACTAAATAGCTAAAATAATTCAACATCAGCATAATTTTATTGTTTCCACGAGGAAATATTGGGAGGCGAGTTACATGCACACCACGTACAATCTCATGTCTTTTAGAAAATAATCCGTAACCCTTATGAAAAACTCCGTCTGGATAATTAGGGATTCCGGTCACGACATGAACGTCGTGGCCCAACTCTGCCCAATGAAAAGCTATATCATTCCCACGGAATACCTCTGGATAGAAGTATTGGCAAACGAATAATATCTTCTTCTTGTCATTCATCCTTTGTTATATTTAGATTCCAAAGATTTTGAAAAATTTCTTAAGTATTTGATCTACTGAAACGAATGCAGGACAATAATAGATTCCCAAGTGCTAGATAAGAGAAATCTATTACTTCTTCTCCCACCTAGAGAAGATCTCCTCCAACTGCTGTCTTGTATATCTTTCTTCTAATGGATAAAGCTTTTCCTCATGTTCCAAAATCTGATCTATTGTCCAATAAAACTTTATTGGTTTTGCTGGAACACCGCCACAAATACAATATGGAGGAAGGGATTTGGTTACAACAGCACCAGCAGCTACAGTAGATGAACGACCAATTGTAACCCCTGCAAGAAGAGTAACATTACATCCAAGCCAAACATCCTCTTCAACAATAACGTCAAGATCAAAATTCTGTCCGCTATTTAATTTATCGTCATTTGCTATAGATCGATAATACTTTCCTGGTACTCTCATATGGTTACCTGTATGTACAGACAATCCTTCTGCTGACCCTGCACCGTATTTCATTACAAATTTGGCGATGGATGCAGATATTGTGCAGTGCTCAATCTTATTTAATCCATAAAGATAGACATTAGCAGGATTATCGATATTCAGAGGAGGAATCATTACAACCCTTTCTCCTACATAACCAAATTGTTTTCTTTTCAAACCAAAATACTCTCTCCAAAGACTATAAAGTCCACGAATAGTAATGTTTTTTTTTAATCTGTTAACTATTTTCACGATTCTATTGTTTTAATGATTTTTGCAGGAACTCCACCGACCATAGTATTTGATGGTACATCTTTTGTTACAACAGCGTTTGCACAAATAAAAGTATTATCACCAACAATCACCTTCCCTAAAACTTTTGCTCCCGGTCCAAAAGATACATGGTCACCTATAACTGGTTTTTCATCTTCCGATTGATGAGAGTTCCCAAGTAAAACTCCTGTTTGAAGTCTACAGTAATTTCCAACAGATTTTGCATTTACCAAGCAACCACCACCAGCAAGATGGTAAAGGGTAACACCATAACCACAAACATTTATTGGAATGCGTATATTATAATCAAATCCGAGACGATGTAGTTTAAATTGATAATAAGTACATAATAATTTATGAATTATTCCTTTATTATTATAATGATACTCACAATGCCTTAAACATTTTAAATATCTCCATACATGTGCAGACTCACTACCAACTAATAGTTTTAAGCAATACATCGGAAATGACACATCAAACATAAAGTTTGCTTTTGCGTCTTCTTGGAGAAAGAAATCAAGATCTTGTTTTGTTTTAATCACCTTCATATGCAAGTCTATTATAACAATCTTTATAAATGCCTAATACTTTTTCGGTACGATACATGTTATACACTTTTTCATATGCCTTTTTACACAAAAGATCAGCTTCACTCCTATTTTGTTGACACCATACTATTTTTTCTGCTATATCATCAGGACTTTGCGCTTTTACTATCAAACCACAGTTTGATCCATCAATGGCTGTCAAAATATCCACAATAGCTCCTCTATCACAAGAAATTACCAATTTAGCCCGACTCATCGCTTCAAGAATAGAAATCGGGAACGCCTCACAATCATAATAAGTGGGTAAAGCTATTATATCTATCTGTTCGATTTTTTTCAACACTTCATCATTCGGGAGTCTACCATATAATAATATATTTTTTCCTAATTTATCTCTAGCAAGTTTTTCTATTTCATCTATCACTGCTGGTTGTCCTGGGCCTATTATATGTAATATAGTGTTATTATGTAGAGATGCAACTGCACTCACCAAATCATAAATACCTTTTGTTGGGAAAAGATTACCAATAAAAGCAATATTCAAGTATCTCTTTGGCTTAAAAGAAGCCACTGAAGGGACATCAATAAAATTCGGATTGATAAAAGCTTTTCCCTTCAAATAATTAATACTATTTATTGCGTCATAGGATTTTTTATCAAGAACCCACACTTGATCAGCCATCTGAAATGTTGAGCGCAAAAGTTTCCCCCAAAAACCAGTATCAGATACTTGATTCCAAACAGATCCAAAATGGCAATGAACAATAGTCTTTACATTATTCTTATTAGCAGATTTTACGATGAAATAGTCTCGTACTATTCCAGGTTTTCCACTAATTGTCAAATGCATTATGTTAATATCATGATTTTTTTTTAATGTTTGTCTTACATTGTAAAATACTTCAAACATATCAAGAATACCATCAAACATTCGACGAAATATGCCAGCTGTATTATTCAAACTTCTTCGCTTTGAAACACCAACTGAGATTAACTTATATTCTTCGGGACAAACTTTTCTATAGTTTGCTGCCCAAGAGGCAATACCACCATTGCCTTGTGTTGGAGCTACAAACAGTATCTTCTTCATATTATATAATGATTAATTTTTACCATTAAGACAAGAAAGTCTAGTTAGATTCTCAATAATTTCCCTATATTCACAATGTGGTGTTTCACTAACATTAATGGATTTAATTTCATTTCCAAAAGGAGTTACTGCCGTAGAGTCTTGGTGTAAGACTGTAACTCTATTGTTATTTTTAAGCCACGTATCAATAATAATCTCAACAATCAAATTTGTATATAAAACCTCAACTCCTAATATATTAGGCATATTTTTAATCCTAATATGAGGATGTGGCTTTATGAATAAATAATCATATTCATTTCTAAGATTCTCCATTTGGCTTATCGTTGAATGTTGGATCTCCCAGTCAGTAATATAAAGAAGTATCGTACTATCCTTCATTTTAAGAAATTCTTCATTCTGCGAATCTAAATCATACAAACACAGAAACTTCTTAGCCATTTGTCTAATTGTTTCACGATATGACAGTGTGAATCTCGATATAGGGCATGAAGGGGCAATTTGAGATTTATAATAATCAGGGTAATACACAAAAGCACCTTTAATATACTTGGAAGAACCCATGATTTCGCTAGTGCCAAACATTTTGGCTATAGCCTTATATTTATTCTGGATTCTCTGCTTTCTATATGTTCCTGCGCCTTCTTCATATAAGAAAAATTTAAATCGTTTTATAAAATGTAGTAGGCCAATAACAGTGGAATCTAAACTATAGTACAACTTGTCCACATTATAAAACAATACAAAAAATAACCACCTGTATCTAAAAATCTTATAGAAAGTATTTATTCTTTTAAGAAAGATTACCTTACTCCATTGGTGTTCATTATTCTCAATATACTTTGAAAACTCCGATGCTTTATAAAAAGCGTCAATTATAATAAGAATCTTTGAATTCGACTCATCTGTAGGAATATTGCAAAGGTTAATATATTGCAAAGGTTTTGTACATATAAAGATATCAACACTTTTCATATGATATTGTATTTATTATTATATGCTTGTTACTAGTATAGAATCTCATAGAATCAGATTAAACCTTTTGGCAAAGACTCCCATACTATTGAATCTTAAATTGTAAAGTTTTATTGGTTGTTTTATTGTAGAATTCTGTTCAAATAGTCTTGCGATAATTAGATTCTAACTGCATAATCTACAAACAGCTAAGAATTATTCAATTACTACTTTATTCTTTCTTACATTCTCTGCATAGGATAAAAGAAAAACAATAAAAAATAAGTAACAGTTATTAAACACTTGAGTACCATATTTAAAAGAATGTGCCATGAAATAAAACGAAGCTAATCCGATTGCATGACATACTATTTTTTTTGAGAATATATTTCTAATACTAGTAAAGAAAAATAAAAGGTAGAAGCAAATAATAACCATCGAAGAAAGGTAACCGCAATTAAGGGTGAATTGTTTTGCTTGATCTTCCGTCGAACAGAATATGCCCTTTCCTAATACATCTGTTGGAGAAACAATATAGCTCAACAAATTCAAAGAATATGATCCAGATGAACCATCTGAATCGAAATTTGCTTTTTCTAAGAAAAAGAGTGAAATTAACTCACTATACTCAGATGAAACAACCCAAACTACAATAACTATAACAAATAATGAAATAGCCAAGGCAGATTTTATCTGACTGTTATCTTTAAATTTCCAGAACAAATGAAGACAAAAAGTAAGCATGAAACAAATTGCAGCTGTCAAAGAGGTTGTAAGAATTGTAAGCAAAAGAAAAATACCAATAATATATCTTTCAATGCTTTTGCTATTCCTTAAATAGAACATTAAAAAAAGTGCTGGGAATATCGTAAAATACATTGCTTGAGACTCATGGCTTAATCCACTTAAGCTAGGAAAATTTAAAGGAAATAGAAATACAGAAGGAGTATTATACACAACCGACAAACATCCTGGGAAATAGTAAAATGTTAATTGTGATTCCATGTTTGTCTTAAACAGACTATTAACTCCTAGCTGATTTGAATATGGATCTAATACATGACTTAGAATTAAGACTGACGAAGTAACAACAATGAAGAATGTATAATATAGATACGACGAATATGCTGTAATTACTGGTTTTATATTAGATCCTTCAAATACTAAGTTGCTCATGTATCTGTATGCAACAAAAGTTGAGGACAAATTTACAGCCGCAACTAACAAAGAGTTACTCTCAGCACCTACTATCATGCCTTGAAATATTTCCCAAAAATACAAGAAAAACAAAAAATAGGAAACATTACTACTTATACGTCTTACATTCCTATATTTTCCACCAAAACGAAACAGGTAAAGAAAAAACAAAAAAAGGAACAGCTGAATAGATTCTGGAAGAGGAAATATTACGTAGGTCACATATTTCAACAAAGATGCATATCCTATTGAGTATGTTAAGATGAATAAAATATCTAAGATAAAATTCTTCCTTATTTTTAACTTTATCATGATAAAATTTTGAGGAAACAAAAATTCTAAAAAGAGGTCATTTTTTGATATAAATATGACTTTATTTCAATGTATGAATCACATTTAAATAGATTCATTAGAATAAAATAAACCAATAAGGCAAATAATACTCGTGTAACGAGTAACAAATAAATAGGCTGTATAAAAGAAGTTGAATAAAAACTAATTAATACAGAGACTATTCCGATTCCCAAAATAGGAACTATGTCATTAAAAAGTAATTTTAAGGAATATGGATGTGTTTGTCTTGCGAAAAAGTAATAGATAGCAAAAGAAAAGAATTGAACTAAGGAGTAAGAATATGCCAAAGTTATAATTCCCCAATGAGAAGCAACAATAGCAGTTATAACACTTAAGACAGATATAATAACACCTAAGTTCATATAAAGCTTGGTTTTATTTAAACTCATAATAAAATATGTCATCATAGTGTTAAGAACACTAAAAAGACCTCCGATACAAAGAATCCTCAAGATATATGCAGACTCAATCCATTTAGAAGTGAGAATTATCTCGATAAATTCTGGAGAAACCATTGCCAAACAAAACATTATCGGAGTCACAACAAAAGCTGACATTCGAAGCAATTTGCGAAATACATTTAGATATTGATTCTTGTCATCTCTTACTTGCACCAAAACCGGTTGTGACACACCTCTCATCATACCCAATATTGAAGAATAGCCAGCATTATTAAATTTTGCAGCTTGCGAATAATTACCGACATCTCTCACAGTATAATTTTTTCCAAGTATTACCGAAAAAATATTCTCACCTGCTAATACAAAAATATTTGGTACGACAAACCGGAATCCCTCTGGAACAATAGACTTCAAAAAAGACCAATCGATTTTGAAGTCTGGCCTAAATGGAGACTGTATCCACAACATCAAAGATGCAACTCCAATATTGAGAATGCCTTGTGTTGCTATTCCCCAGTAAGAAAATCCATTATATGCGAGTATTATGCCCAATATGCCAGAAACAACCAATCCCATTGCCATAGATATTGCTCTTTCCTTTACTCTGATTTGCTTAAATAGATAAGCGGTCTGAACAACGCCTAAGCTTGAAAAAATTATACCAAGAAAGACAAAACGAGATAACCAAACCAATTCTTTATGTCCAAAGTATGAAGCTATCAGCGGTGCCAAACAAAAAAGAACAATGTAGAGGATTCCACTTAAAATCAAATTAAACCAAAAAACAGAACTATATTGCTGATGCGTAACATCTTTTCGGTTTGTAATAGCCCATACCAATCCACCATCTTGCAAGCATGTTGCAACAGCTGTGAAAATTGTGAGCATACCGACCATACCAAAATCAGAAGGGTCAAGCCTTCTTGCAATAACAATTGAAAATAAAAGGCCTAATGTCTGCTGCATAAACGAATTAATTCCGCTCCACATCATTCCTTTTATAGTCTTATCTTTTAGGTCTGACATAATAATCTACGTAAAAGTATTTGGATTGACTAATCCACAAATCAATTTGGAAATTTGAAATTTTTAAATAAAAAGGAACATAAGACAAGTCTAAAAATATGCCACAAATTTTAGAGTATATTGGTTTAAGCTAGGAATCACCAATAATTTGATTCATGAAAATAAACCCTAGAAAATGTACATTCTAAACTTTATGTTAAGAGATTGTATTTCTCGATAATAGTATATTATTATTCGTTCACAAAGAACTTATCTTGTTCTTTAAAAATAGAACATGTTGATAGCTAAATATTGATAGATAAACACTAGCAATAAATTCACATTGCAATATTTAGCGTATTTATTGACATACAACATCTATACTATATTTAACTAATTATATGATATCAACACTTGCATAACACGGTCTTAAAGCCAAATGTCTATGTATGCTAAATCCGTTCTTATTGATACCATCTACATCGTGATACTTACCAACATAGATGCGGTCTCCGTTATGATCGACATCTTCGCACCAGACAAAATCGTGAAACCAAAGCATTTCTCCGTATGCCACATAATAAGTGAAAAATAAATAGACGCAAAGAATAGCAGATGGAAACTTAACACCTGTAGAAATAATCTCCATAGGCATAACAGCACGTGTATCTTCAAGCACATTCCTCTTAATAAGAAACCATTTGTTGTCTATCCTGCGACGTATAAACTCTTCAGACATATACCAATCCTGATTGTATAGGCATGGTTCTGAAATTTCAGGATCTACTCCAAAGAAATTGCGAATATCCAAAATATCAAGAGCATCGGTCCCATACACAAGAATATAGTCTGAAGCACTATTACGAAGTGTCTCTTCGTCATAGTTCACTTCTGGAACATCTATCTCCGAAATAAGTTCCTTACCCATATGCATCAAAAGCAAGTTTACTTGCTTGGGTCCAATAAAATTTGTACCCATTATCTTTTCCGCAACAGATATAGGTGTAGTAGTTATCATAATATTATTTTATCTTAATTTTTATTGTTACTTTTTTTTATTTGTTTAAGAAAATGAATACACAGCTGCGACATGTGAGCATCCTGCGGGTAAACTAAAAGGAAATAACCACATCCCACGACACAGTTACAAATATCGTCTTTTGCATACTTATAGAATGCAATATCTTTGTTTGAAGAATATGCAATCTTCAAATCAATCTTCTCTAATGGTACACATGAGATTTTATCCTTTCGATTAATGGATAATGTATGTCGAAATACTTAATATGTGACTCAAAGTCATTCTCATTCACTTCTTTTGTGCTATACTCGCACACAATCGCCTTTACGTTCTCATTAAACTAATACATTCCATTGGGTACATTGCTATCCAATGCCTGAAGGTAACGAAGTGCTACAGCAATATTCGAGGATATTGTAGATTGTCTACCTTATCAAAGACCATAGTTTATTGATTAAGTAATGATTCTTTCCACTTCTGATACTCTACCACTTCATCCGCATTTGCGAGATGCCCCAAAGCAGAATAGCGCTCAATACGCTCAAATTCTACAGAAAGACGCTCAAAACGAATGCCCCAACCAGAATCAACAAACCAATTAAGGTTACGTACAGGTGCATTATAAAGTATAATACCACTCTTGGTATCTAATACCTCACGAAGAAAAGTAAGGTATGCTCTATATTGATGCTCATGTGAAGCCACAAGAGCCAGTTTCTTCCAACCATTCGTCATTGCCATCTTTATTACTTCGATAGCCTGCTGACGGGTGTGTTGCGATACATCTTCATGTATCAAATCCTCTTCAGGCACACCACCTTCGAGAATAAATGGCTTTACTTCCTCAAAAGGAAAACTGCCATAATCTCTATCAATAATATTACCACTGAAAACGATTTTCTTTGCCATTCCCCTTTTGTAAAGGTCAACAGCTTTACTGAAACGAAAGAAGCCATCACCTTCAAGCAGAATGACTGCATCTGATGGAGTCAAGCAATCGTTATCTACAATTGCAAGAATCTTTTCTCTATCTGTAATCATTTTGAATTATTTTGGTAATTCTATGTCTGGTGTACAATAAAACACTCCAGACATAGAAATATAATTAAAGATCCTCCCAGAAGATTGGGTCACCTGCAGGAATGTCCTTGTTAACAGACTTACCAATAATGTTCTGCTTATGCTTAGGCTGAATGCCAAGTGCTGGACGAAGAACAGTAATATCCTCCTCTGTAAGAACCTGACCAGCCTTGATAGGACGAGCTGCATAGAGGCAACGACGCTGAACAAAGACTGTCTCTCCTTCCTCCTTCTGAACTTCCTTTACGGTAGAACCCATAGCACGCTCTACCTCACGGATAGAATCAACCATAAACTTGAACTCCTGAGGCTCCATTGAGTGAGGATGATCAGGGCCCTTATCGGTTTTGTCAAGAGTAAAGTGCTTTTCGATAACACGACCACCAATTACTGTAGAAGCAAGAGCTACCACATGGCCAGGGGCATGATCAGAATAACCTGTCAAGCAGTCAAATGCCGACTGATATGTCTTGAGTACATTTACGTTAGCGCTATCAAGCTTTGAAGGATAGTTGGTGATACACTGCATGAGAACAAAATCTTTATTACCAGTTTTCTGGATAGTACGGACTGCTTCGTCTATCTCCGACATAGTGGCATCACCTGTAGCTAACATTACAGGAATGTTTTTTCGTGCAATGTAATCAAGCTGCTCCAACCAAGTTATCTCACCTGAACCAATCTTAATGAAAGGTACCTTAAGATCAACACAAAGATCAACAGCATCCTTGAAATAAGGAGAGGTGGAGAAATGAATACCAACTTGAGTACAATAGTCTGCAATTTCTTTGTGCCAAGCTATAGGGAATTCAGCATCCTTGAACACCTCTGATACCGTACGTCCCCAGGAGCCATGAACACCACGAAGCTGCATCTTTGAGAAACCACCCTCAGAAACAATGCGAGGTGTATCAAAGGTTTGAAACTTGGCGCAATCCGCACCAGCAACCTTTGCAGCATCGATAAGCTTCTTAGCCTTCTCAATAGATCCATCAAAATTTGCACCAATCTCTGCGATGAAGTAGGTAGGATGGTTTTCACCTACCCACTTGTCACCAATCTTGAATTCTTTATTAAAAAATCCCATTGTCTAAAAATTATTTTGTTGCGATATATTCTTCTATAGTTTTCTTAAGAATCTCCGCCTGCTGACGTGCTTCATCAAGATTCCAATAGTTAGTTTTGAGCTGGATGAGACGCTTCTGAAGGTATTCAGCATTAGGACAAAGATTTGTATCGAATTTCTGCCATACACTCTCCTGAGGCTGAAGAATGTTCTGGTATGCAGGTTCGTTGTAAGAGAGCTTCCAAGCTGCATAGTAGCCATCACCACCATTTTTCTGGAAGAGGTCACGGAAGCGGTACCAATCCACCTCAGGTTTATCGGTATCAAGTACCAAGCAATATGCCCAATATGAATTTTTGTAACCTTCTGGCTCTGCTTGACGCTTCAAAAGTGTTTGCCCCTTGATAACTTCATCGAAGATTTTGGCTACTTCAATACGATTCTGTACAAGTTCCTCTGCACGTTCAAGCTGACCACAAGCAACTGCAGCCTGAAGTTCAGACATGCGGTAGTTGTAACCAAATGAGATGTGACGACTGTAGTTTGGATCTTGTATATCATTGCGAGTAATCTTACCCTGCTTTGCTGAAACACCAGCATAACCAAGGCAGTTCAGGCGACGAATTTTGTCTGCAAGTTCCTCACTATTGGTAATGAGTATCCCCCCCTCACCGGTAGTAAGGTGTTTTGAAGCTTGGAATGAGTAACTTGAAATATCACCAAACTGACCAACGAGCTTACCCTTATAAGTGCCAAGGAAACACTCTGCATTATCCTCAATAAGTGCGAGATTATGCTTCTTACAGATAGCACAAATCTTGTCATAATCAGGAGCAAGGCCAAAGAGCGATACGCTTATAATAGCCTTGGTCTTTGATGTGATGCACTTCTCAATGCTCTCAGGTGAGATTTGGAAAGTGTCAAGATCACTATCAGCAAATACAGGAATAGCTCCACAGAGTACTACCGGAATGGAGGTAGAAGACATAGTAAGTGCAGGAACTATCACCTCATCTCCTGGCTGAATGCCAACTGCCATGAGAGCAACATGGAGAGTTGCAGTACCATTACAATGGCCGATAGCAAACTTGGCATCAAACATCTCTGCAAATTGCTTCTCAAGCTTATTGTTGTAGATTGAATTTTTCGATGTAGCAAATTCATTATCAATCACATCGAGCACATACTTCTTTTCAAGATCTGTAAATCGTTTCATAATGACTTTCATTTTTTTGTGTACATTGCACTTCTTTCAACCTCAGAATTGATTTGTGCGATATCTGGATTGGCTTCGAGTATTTCAAGAATCTCATCCATAAGAAGAATTCCCTCATTCTCTGGTTTGCGATGAGCATAAACTGCTTTTACCATCTCAAAATCAACATCCTTATCAACTGTCCAGCGAAGGTGTGACAGATTCTTTTCGCAAGAAACATTACCAATCTTAAACTTATCAGGATTGTGGTAGATGTATTGAGTTACATGCTCACGTTCGAAGGAATCATGTGTGGCCTTCTCGGACTCTTCGAGAGCCTTGAAGGTGAATGCCTCACAATCTAGACCTTCTGGGAAAGAAGGAGGAAAATTATTGGTGACATGATCATAATCCTCATTGATGAGTTTGTTTACTACCATATCAATAACTGCAGGCTCTTTGAAAGGATCGTCTGCTGTAATGCGAACAACAACATCTGAGGGGAATGCTGTTGAGGTAGAATAATAACGATTGAGGACATCATTTTCGCTTCCACGGAAACAAGTAATATTATTCTCTTTACACCAAGCTTCTATTTGGTCGTCCTTCTCATTGACAGTAGTGGCAATCACTATCTGGTCAATAGTTTTAGCGTATGTAAGTCGATTAACGACGTGCCAAATCAAGGGGTTGCCATTAATGTCGGCGAACACTTTGTTGGGAAATCGAGTAGAACCGCAACGCGCTTGAATAATTGCGTTTACTTTCATATTATTTACAATTTACATTATCATAATAGGTATCTGGTCGATTGGGATCAAATATCTCGTTACAATACATTACTGTTACTAAGTCTTCCGTATCAGAAAGATTAACGATATTGTGTGTATAACCTGGGAGCATATGAACTGCTTGTATTTTTGAACCAGAAACTTCATAACTCCATATCTCATTAGCCCCTTCCTTACGAAGTTGAATTAATCCATGTCCCGCTACAACAATGAATGTCTCCCACTTGCTATGGTGCCAATGCTCTCCTTTTGTTACACCTGGCTTGGAAATATTGATGGAAATTTGACCATTGTTGACTATGTGAATTAACTCAGTGAAACTACCTCTTTGATCTTTATTCATAGTTAAATCAATAATGATCTTTTTTTTAGGAAGGTAAGAGAGGTACGTAGTCATAAGTTTGTATTCCAATGAACCTTGGGGAAGTGAAATTGCAGTCTGCACCATTCCCGAACCCGGGTTAACACTCTTTGCACTTTTCTGAATAACATCAACAATTTCACCTAGAGTTGTTTTGTGGGTGACAGGAACATAATAGTAACGTCCATTTACTGTTGGTATGGTCTCCACTCCGTCGAATTCACAACGATGGCCTCCTCCATTAAGTGATGCAATAAGTTCATCGACCAAATCATCAATATAAAGAAGTTCCATCTCTACACTTCGATCACTGATCTGTATAGGCAAGTCATTGGCAATATTGTAACAGAAAGTTGCAATTACAGAATTGTAGTTTGGACGACACCATTTACCAAAAAGGTTGGGAAATCGATACACAAGTACTTTAGCACCAGTTTCCTCCGCATATCGAAACATTAATTCCTCTCCTTCTTTCTTACTTTTTCCATACTCAGAAGTACCAAAACGACCTGCTAGAGTAGCCTGAATAGAAGAACTAATCATCACAGGACATGTATTGTGATACTTCTTTAACATCTTAAGCAAGGTGCTGGCAAAACCAAAGTTTCCCTCCATAAATTCTTTTGGATCCTTAGGCCGATTTACTCCTGCGAGATTGAATACAAAATCACAGTCTCGGCACCACAGTTCAAGTTGTTCTGGGGCACAATCGATGTCATACTCATAGATGGCTTCGATTGGCTCTGACAGCTTGTACCAACGTGCTTTCTGATCCTGAATATTATGAAGTTGGAAGCAAAGGTTTTTTCCGACAAAGCCTTTAGCTCCTGTGACAAGGATTTTCATGCCTTTTAATTTAGAACACGAATATTATGTATTATTTTGCCAAGTTAGCTATGCCATTGAGTTCATTTTGGATGTACTCAAGAGCTGCAATCTTAGCCTTGGTCTCTTCAAGATTCAAACGACGTGTATTGTCGGAATTGAACTCTGAGAGCTCGCAACGCTTACTATCACCCTCGGTAAAGAACTGATCGTAGTTGAGGGAACGATTGTCAGCAGGTACACGATAGAAGTCACCCATATCGACTGCCTTGGCACACTCCTCGTTGGTGAGAAGGGTTTCGTACATCTTCTCACCATGACGAATACCAATAACCTTGATATCTTCCTTCTTGCCACCAAAGAGTTCACATACAGCCTCTGCCTGAGTCTGGATGGTGCAAGCAGGAGCCTTCTGAACGAAGATGTCACCATTCTGACCATGTTCGAAGGCGAAGAGTACGAGTTCCACAGCCTCTTCGAGTGACATAATGAAGCGGGTCATCTTAGGCTCAGTAAGGGTGATAGGGTTGCCGTTGCTAATCTGATCAATCCACAAAGGAATTACTGAACCACGAGAACACATCACGTTACCATAACGGGTACAGCAAATCTTGGTGTCACCTGAATAACGAGACTTGGCTACAGCAATCTTCTCTTCGATCGCCTTGGTAATACCCATAGCGTTGATAGGATATGCGGCCTTGTCAGTAGAGAGGCAGATAACGGACTTTACACCTGCTTCAATAGCTGCAGTCAGTACATTGTCGGTACCAATTACATTGGTCTTAACAGCTTCCATAGGGAAGAACTCGCAAGAAGGAACCTGCTTGAGGGCTGCTGCGTGGAAGATGTAATCTACTCCTGGCATTGCGTTCTTGCAAGACTGGAGGTTACGAACATCACCAATGAAGAACTTAATCTTGTGAGCTACCTCAGGCATCTTAGCCTGATACTCATGACGCATATCATCCTGCTTCTTTTCATCGCGAGAGAAAATGCGAATCTCGGCAATATCAGTCTGGAGGAAACAATTCAGAACTGCATTACCAAACGAACCGGTACCACCGGTAATCATAAGGGTTTTACCTGCAAAAATGCTCATTTTGATTTAATTATTTATGTTGTTATCATATTCTTGAAATTACGTCTAGGCCTAATTATATTTCCTTACGCCAAACCATCTTGTTGACAATCCCCACATACGATTGGATGATTTTGATAACCTTGGTCGATACGTTCTCATCAGTATAGTTAGGAACAGGAGTTCCATAATCACCATTCTTAACGAGCGCAACAGCTGTATCTACAGACTGAAGTAAGCCCTTGGTATCGATACCAGAGAGGATGAAGCCTGCCTTATCTAGGGATTCTGGGCGCTCTGTAGATGTACGGATACATACAGCTGGGAAAGGATGTCCAACGCTGGTGAAAAAACTTGATTCTTCTGGGAGTGTACCAGAATCGGATACTACACAGAAGGCATTCATCTGGAGGCAGTTGTAGTCGTAGAAACCAAGAGGCTGCTGCACCTTAACGCGAGGGTCAAGTTGGAAGCCTGATGCTGTAAGGCGATTGCGTGAACGTGGATGGCAACTATAGAGAATTGGCATATCGTATTGCTCTGCCATCTTGTTGATTGCAGTAAAGAGGCTCAAGAAGTTCTTCTCGGTGTCAATATTCTCTTCTCGATGGGCTGAGAGGAGAATATATTTGCCCTTCTCTAAGCCAAGGCGCTGGTGTACGCCGGATGCTTCAATCTCAGAAAGATTCTGGCGAAGAACCTCGGCCATTGGTGAACCAGTCACATAGGTACGCTCACGTGGAAGACCGCACTCTGCGAGATAACGACGTGCATGCTCTGAATAAGCAAGGTTAACGTCGGAAATGATATCTACGATACGGCGGTTTGTCTCCTCTGGAAGGCACTCATCTTTACAACGGTTACCAGCTTCCATGTGGAAGATAGGAATATGGAGTCGTTTAGCACCAATGACACTGAGGCATGAATTAGTGTCACCCAAAACGAGTACTGCATCAGGCTTAGTGGCGGCCATGAGTTTGTATGAGGCATTGATGATATTACCACAAGTAGCACCAAGGTCATCACCCACAGCATACATATACACTTCAGGGGCTGCAAGTTTAAGATCCTTGAAGAAGACGCCATTAAGGTTATAGTCATAATTCTGACCTGTGTGAGCAAGAATGACGTCAAAATATTGACGTGTCTTATTAATCACAGCAGCCAAACGAATAATCTCTGGTCGTGTACCAACAATGATGAGAAGCTTGAGGCGACCATCATTCTTGAAACTTACGTTTGAATAGTCTGTTCTGAGTTCCATATATTGATTAATTTTGTTTGTTCAATTAACAAAAGTGCAATTCCAAAATAAATTATAATTAATATGATTATCCGTATAACGCCTATTAATTTATTTAACGTTACGCGAATGCTTAAATGATAAATATTTACACAAAAATATTTGCTCTTTTTCTGAGGTTCAGCATATTTACAATACTGTTTTAATCCAAAATATCATTATGAACATACTAAATTTCATGCAACGGTTCCCCGATGAAGCATCTTGCATTGCTTATCTGAAGGAACAGAGGGAACAATCAGGTATTGTCTGCAAACATTGTGGCTGTATGGAACATCGCTGGAATGCCAACAAGCTTGTATTCGAGTGTAAGCACTGTCATCATAGGTAGTCATTACACTGCGAAACAGTTATGGAACACAGCAAACTGCCTTTCCGTTACTGGATAGCACCATGTTCCTGCTAATGAACACCAAGAAATCCTTCTCAACAGAAGAAATCCGTTGCCAGTTAGGTCACAAACATCATCAACCCATCCGGGAAATGGTCTGCGAACTTCGGGATGTCATGGGAAAGCGTGATGAACGCTACCGCCTAACCGCTTCTGTAGAACCGGACGAAGGCTTCTTCACTGTGGAGCTTCAAGAATAGGAAAAGAACAAACCGTTGAAAAGAAATCGTGGCAGTCAAAGGAAAGCCCAGATTCTGGTCATGGTTGAAAGTTCCGATCTAGGAAACTCCCAAGAGAGGAAACCCCAATAAAGCGGTCGGACACCTCAAAATGTAAATCATATCAAATTGGGGGTCGAATACAATTATCAATCCTTTGACAACTGGAGTCATCAGTAGAACTGACTGCAGACGATCCACATCATATATCAAGTTTGATAAACTCGTCAAAAGCCATAAGGCAATCATTTCCGGTAAAGAAGCCGTTAAAGTCTTCCTGCCCTGGATGCATATTACAATAAGTAATACCAAAAGGCTTCTGTTGGACGTTCATCATAAACTTAAAAACGAATACTTACAATACTATCTAAACGAGTTCTGTTATAAATTCAACAGACACTATCTCGATGAGGTACTATTTGATAGACTCGCATTCACTGCTATCAACTACAACACCGACTTTAGATCGAAAATTTATAGACGGACATCATGCGGATAATCATTAAAATAATCTCGAAACCGCAAGTAAACAAATCTATTAATTATATAATTTTTAACATTTTAGTTGCAAAATCTTCAAAAATTAAGATCACATCTTGCCAGTCAATTCGATAGGTAGTATCTGTTCCATTTCGCTTTACTTTCATAAATTGATAGCCTGCAACGAACTTTTTCTCTAGTAGACTGTATGGACGATTATCAAATGAAAATATTCGAAATTTTCTTCGATTTTGCAACATGACAATAAAGACATCTCCATCACTTGGTTCCCTATGAAGTTGCTCACGATTGGTGGACAAAACCCGGATGTGCTTATAACGCATACCGGTAAAATCACGAACATAATAAAAATGATTAAAACTGGTAACACTCAAGTTTCTCTTCCATCCGAACTAAATCACGATAGCTTAAATTCTTTTGAAATAAGTGTAATCCATTGCTGATGCGAATATCAATCCAAATTCGAACAAGGTTGTCATTATTACTTTTTGATACTGTTAGATATTGGTTACTTGTCGCAAATTTTCCCTCTTTTTGACAACTGGAATATCATCAATCTGGACTTCAACTATTTTTTTGCGAGTATTCTTAAACCATTTTTGAAAGAGGTTATAAGGAACCTTGTTCTTAACGCAAAACGATTGGAAAGATTCTCCATAAGACAAAGCCCCGGTCTAGTTAGTACTGAAAATAAAATCTTTCAAAATCTTCACTGCTATACATAATTATAAAATTTTGTTCACAGTGAAGATAGACATTTCAATCAATAGCCATTTTTGAGCGCTTACATTCTTTGGTTATCATAACGGCTATTGCTTATCACTTCAAACAAATACATTTTAAGTCTTAATCTGAATCTTTATTACTCCTCCACTTTCTCCCATGGATACTGATTTTCCTCAAAGTTTTTTAATTCCTCCATGACTTCCTCCTGTTCATCTGTTAACTCAGAAAGATTCCATGTATCAATTAGCGCATGGGCTTTACGGGCAAGTTCCTCATCATAAGTCTCACTGTAGCACCAAACCAATAAACGAACCTTCAATAAAGAAGCTGGAAGTTGCTCAAGTATCTCCCAGCAATGATCAAGAATAGACTGTATACGGTCTTGTTTATCTCCATCATCACAGAAAGTGGCAACATACCCCTTCAATAGAGACAAATAAAAGAATGCCCGCTCCTCAACAGCAGCATCTTCGCATCCTTCAGCATACAATTCATTACAAAGACGGAAGACTTCGCCATTCAAACGGGAAAACTCACAAGAATAAATGGGAGTACCGTCCAATCCCAGATGGATCAGCTTCCAGGATAGAGAATAAAGATTTTGAATCTTCTCAGACAGCATAAAAATTATAGATATATAGTTAATGTATCAATCCAATGCCTTGCAATACCAACGTGAAATACGAATCATCACTCCAAGCCCGGCAAGGCTCTTTATAAAATAGAACTGGTTTCTTATCCGATGTAGCTTGCCTCTCATTCCCTTGAACGGACCATGAACGACCTCTACCATTTTCCCCGGCTTTGTTTCAGCCTCGTCATTACTGATAAAACATGTATCGGAAAAATTGGGGTCACAAAGAGTCCGGAATTCAAGCATTTCCTTATCGGAAACTTCATAACAATCCAGTGTTTTTTCCTTGCGGAGAATATATATAGGTACCGGACTCTCAGAAAGGAACTCCAATATTTTTTTCTCATTGTCATCCTTTTGGAGAAAGACCAGATTGTGTACAACCGGTAATAGTACCCGTTTATGTTTACCTTCTCTGGTGACCTTCTCCTTGTACATCATGGGAATAAAATAGGTCTTGCCTTTTGAGGCCAAATAATCGCCAACCTTCAATTCCTGACAATTGAAAGTATAAAGTATGTACCAGACTGGTGACAAGAATAAAAAGACTTTATTATTTTATTAAAAAGGCGACAATGCAAAATTTGTTTAAGAATATAACCTTACCTCCGGTCTATTGTAATCAACAGCCGTAATATAAAAAAACAATAAGGATACAGTCTTACCAAACCTACATTGTACAAGAGACATACATGGAATGTCTCACAAATTAAAGGAGTAGAATTCCGTAACGGCTGCAAAAGTATATTATTAATCCAACACTGGCAACTAAAATGATGAAAAACTAAAAGAAGAGATTAAAAAACAGAAGGAAAATAGCAACTAAATAGCAGTTTTATATGCTTCCTCAAAATTAGTGCTGTATATATTGATTGCTGAACTTGGAAAAGTCACAGAGATGGAAATCAAGGCCAATACCAGATATTGGATTAGTATACTGATTGGGGATGATTCGACGAAAACAAAAAGAGGAGACTGAACTTTCTAACTTTCTATGATACTGACCATCCAAAGTATTCCGAACTTAATTGTTAACTTTTTGGATCGCAAACAATAAAACAAGAGAACTAATACTTTGAAGCCAAATTTTCCAATTCTTCCACTACAATTCTTAGAGAGGATATCTGTTCATTTAGCCTGCTTGTTGCAGCTTGAACATCGTCAGTGACAGGTCGTACATAATGTTGGAGAAAATAGTCATATTGTTTATCATTCCACACACAGTTTAAAGCCTTAGCACTTGTATAAAGTGTATATCTTAAGTTCTCTATACTGTTGACATTGATAGGTACATTCATAAATTTATAGTTTACATTGTAGTTGTGGCAGTCTGCAAATAGCTAATATATTTTCGAATAAAATCCGTTGAAGCATCTATATCTATTGATACAGAACTTCTCAGTTCATCCAGCAGGCTTTTAACCATTGAAATTTTAATGTTTATTTCTTGCCGTAGCACTTCCGCATGTCTCATGTCGTCTTTGCATATTCGAACCATTTCTTTTGCCTCAGATAAATTTTCACCCATGCCTTGTATATCTTCTGATATTTCTCTTCTTATTTGTGGATCCTCTTCTGCTCTCATTCGATCACGAAGATTCTCTATTTGCATGTTGATGCCTTCAATATCCGACTGATAACACTCTAAAGCGTCTTGAATACGATTGACGTGTGTATAGGAATCTGCAAATAAAAGCTCCAAATCGCTTTTTAACTGATTTATCGCAGACTCTATATCACACAAGAAACAGCTGGCACTATGACTGTAATTATAAAGGGTACTAATATGTTGAACTGAAATATCATTCATAATTAACGTACATTTTTAGCTTGCTGTACTGCTTGAGCATAACGGCGAATATAACCACTATAGTCTTCCATCATTCTTGCGATTTTATCAATAGCAGCGGTAGCTTCTCTAAATTGTGCCATAAACCTTTGGTTTTGCTGGTCATTCCAGCCTTCGTTTACTCGGTTCATCTCATTGTTCGCTTTCGAAAAGCTGGAAACCAAAGCCTGGCTAAGGTTGCTTAATCCTGTAGCAAAATGCAATAAATCTTCTTCGTTTCTTACATTTACATCCATATCTATTCAGTTTTTAATAATTGTTCGATTTCATCTGATGTCGGAATCTGATAAGGTGACAAAACAGTACTTTTGTTGTTTGCTGCATTTAAGTAGCAGAGGCGTAACCTTTCCGGACTGTCTGACAATTCATCTAATCGGACATCTTCCAATCCGAACATTGTTGACACCTCTGCAAAAGTACGCAAGAATGCTATATGTTGGAAATATTTATAGACCTGTTTAGCGTATACACTCTCTTTAAATAACAACCTATCCAACTTACTTAGTTGCAAGAGCGTAAATATACCCTTTTCCGGTCCATCTTCTAAGATACGTTCCCAGGCTTGTTGAGTTGTTACCGTTTTCGATGCTGCCTCACCACCAAAACTTAGACCTCCAAAAAACAGTTCATTTTCCTCTTTTTGGTTTTTATTGAACACTTCTGCAGGCTGAGACACGGACAACTCAACATTTTGTTTCAGCTCGGCATAATTATCTTGACTGGAAACGAACAAATATAGAGGTGTTTCATCTTCTTCCGATTGGTTCATCCGGTCATAAAGATGTTGTAGCATATCCTGCCTTTTACGCCTGTTATTCAATATTTCGACTCCATAGTCAGCAAGCAAATCCAAGTAATCTTCCAGTTCTGGGTTGTCATCCAAATTCTCGTTCACAAAGAAGATAAAACAAGCTTCTTTATTAGTTACCTTATGATAATGCATCAATGAAACTATTGAAACAAGCAGTACCCTTAATCCCTGTTCCTGTTCATTGTTTCCCAAAATAAGCAGATTTTGAGCTATATCTTTTTTCAAGCGTACCACTATGTTTTGAGACTGCACTTCCAGACTTCGCCCAAGTGAAGCCTCTGCATACCTCTGGTAAGAGATATTTTCCAATCCTTCCTGGAGTTTATAGCTTTGTGCTCCTGTAAAATAGAAAGTGCTGAAATCCAATTGCAGACTTGAACTTTTTTGATTCAATGCTTTTAGGCAATTATCCATTTTCTCTTTACCGAGAAAAATGGGGCAAAAATACTCATCCTGATTGCTGGCATGATCTTTATGGTAAGCACAATGCAAGGTCAACAGATTTAAGATCTTAGTAGGATTCTCTACAAACAATTGGGCATCAACAGGTGAACATTTTAGCAAATAGGGGTCGGTTATCTGATTGATGATGGATCTCGGAATCGTACATCCGGTCAAGGTTTGTGTCGCAAAAATCAGATGCACACCTTGATTACGCCCTTCCTTTGCAATCTGTTCAATGATTTGGTCAATCTCTTTTTGGATTTTGTGTCGACCATCTTTAAACAAAGCATGGCATTCATCAACCAACAAGATTAATCGAGGCATTTTATGGTTCGGATTTTCCCGATTATAATCTTTGAGGTTTTGGCATCCTGCTTGGCGCATCTGTTCTCCTCGTTCTTTCATGCGCATTCGAATGTCCTTCAATATCTCCAATGTAATACCCGGGTCACTTTCGTCTACTAACAGAGCACGAACGTGTGGGTAAGAGCGATAACGGTTCAATTCCACTCCACCCATTTTGAAATCCAACAAATAGAATTGCAAACTATCCGGGCTGTATTTCAGCATGGCATTATTAAGGAGTGTATGGAGAAACACTGATTTTCCCGATCCAGTCTGTCCAAGAACAAAGGCATGTACATGAGTTTGTTCGTCCAGTCGGAAACAAATTGTTTGTCCACTCTGAACTTCCGCCCCTATATCAACCACAAATTTTTCGGTTGCGTCAATGAAAGGTTGATAATATAATTCTTCCTGCCTATGTTCTTGTTTTTGTTTTTCCTGTCGACTGCGTTCTGTCTGTTCTTGTATTACTTGTTCATTGAGCAGTGTGTATAATTTTTCTCTTGCCTCTTGATTATATAAAGCGATCGGATTTGATGAGTCGAAAAGCTTCTCATGGGAAACGTCCAGTGAATAGAACAGAGATAATTCTTCCCACTTGGGATGTAAATCACCCAATACAACAAAATAGATACCGGCATGATGTCCATCTTTCATCAGTTGTCCCAATCGTTCACATAAGCTGTCATTTAGAGGCACTCCATTTAAGATACATATTTCATAGCACCCCTCTATCTGTTTCTGTTCCACATTGTGTTCTATCAAGTCTCCCCATTTTTCAAATGACTCTCTGAGCTGTTGCAACCGAATGTCTATCCATTTTTTTAATTCATCAGCGGTGAACAACATAGTTCTCTTTAATTCGTCAGAAAGTTTATTTCTCAATTTAGTAAGAGAGGAAGAAAAACCTAAATCCAAAAAACTGTGAATGTATCGTACTTGAAGATATTCATTTGCCTGAAACCTTAACAAAAATAGAGGATAGCACATTTGCACTTTGCAGAAATTTATCTGCTATAACCATTCCTCAAAACGTTACACATATAGGACGTTGGGCATTTGGAAACTGTTCCAGATTACGACACGTAATCATTAAAGGAAAAACAATGCCGACAATAACTCCAACTAGTTTTTTTGAAGGGACAGGCACTTCTATGGAAGATATAGCTCCTTTACGTTTCTTTTTAATTATTCCTAAAGGTTGTAAAGAAGATTATCAAAACAACTCTATATGGATGGCACATGCTATTGCAATTTTTGAAGAATAACATTAACATATCACAGAGCGATGAAAAAAGATGAATTACTAAAGAACAGAGTACAATCATTACCGCCTATTATTGATGAAAGTTCCGAAATCCTAATATTGGGAACCATGCCCGGTAAGGAATCACTGAGAAGCAAAGAGTACTATGCTGCACCCAATAACAGTTTCTGGAAAATAATGAAGCGATTGTTCAATTCCAATATGGAATTCAAAAATTACGAGGAAAAAGTTTCGTGTTTAAAGAAACACCACATTGCATTATGGGATACGTTACAGTCTTGTGAACGCGAAAGCAGCTTGGATAGCAATATAAAAGAAGAAGAATATAATGACATTGACGATTTACTAAGTCGTTATCCTCAAATAAAAAAGTTATATTTAATGGAAAGAAAGCTGCCAACTATTACAAAACTCGATTGCCGTCCAGTATAGCTTATTCTACCAGCAATGCTTGTGCTAAAAAAGTAGAAGAAAAAATACAGAACTGGTCAAATGTCTTAAACGCTAAATATTAAAGAAAAAATTATGAAAAGCAAAAGAGATTTTACTTTGGAAGAAGTTTACAAAATTAAGGAGTTAATTAGGCTGAAACTGCAAGCTTCTAGTGAAGAACAAAAAAAGATTAGAGCCAAGATACGAGATATTGGTTTCTATTGGGAAGACTTTCATCCAAGAACAGAAATACCGAAAGTGGAGTATAATGTTGAGAATTTTGAAAAATTGGTAAGAAACGGTTCTATTATTACTCAAGGATAGTACTTGTTCAATATAAGATGGCACTATAAATATTTGACATGAATGTGAAATACGGGATTCAAAATGAGTTCCGTATTTTTTATTTAATACATTGTAGAATGAGAAAAATGGGCATGACAAAGAAAAATCAAGTAATGCCCGATAAGGTTTTAAGCAAAGAATTCGAAGAAGATAGAATAGGCATATTTTACAAAAGACCTCCTTACAACTGGGGAAAATCAAACTGTGAACCGGAACATTTATCAGTTCCGGTTCCTTTCCATAATAATACATGCACTTATCCGAAGGAAAAACCGAACTGGTCTTCATCATAGACTTCTATCAATCCGTTCACCCGATGTATGCAGACCTTGTTCTCACGGGCCAGCCATCCGACAGCCAATGCAGTACTCTCAACACTCAGATTCAATTTTCTGGCAAGTTCGGGGATTGATATTCTTTTCACTTCACTAAGGACGTGCCATACATTACCTGCATTGACACCGACAATTCTTTTGTCCATACGTCTTACATTAAAATATTAATATTCAATTGATAATACTCAAGCGGCATACCTTATTAAGGTATAGAAAGGGAACCGACATCCGGTGATACATAGGCTATGTTATAAGCCTACATATCACTTATGTATCAGGAATTTTTTCTCAGTGGAATTCCAATGTTTGACAATGCTTTTCAGACAGGAAAAGGATCTGCACTTATTCATCAGTATCATGATTATGGCTCCAGGCTTGTGCCCTATATGCAAACCCATCTAAATTAAAAGCGGAAGGGCATTAACCTTGTCTATAAGTGAGGGAGTCGAAACCCTTGGTACAAACAGAAAACGCCCTCCGCAAAATATCGCAGGTTGAACGTAGGGCTGTCCTTGGGTACATTGGAAGGAAATTTCGACTTTTCACTTATACAGAACCAGCTAAACGCTTTTTTATCAATAAGATTATAGTGTCCATCACGATGAACACCATAAAGGTACTCATATTTTTGAAACAACAAGCATTTATGGATATATTTTTGAACATTTCCCTCAATAAAGTGCTTTTATGGTATCCCGGAGTGAAAAAGAAGGAAACCAAAGCCTTTTTACCGGTTCTGATTTCCTTTTTAGGTTTACTTTTTTATCTGTTTCAGTTGATCCAATCCACTACAGTATCTCCCTTATAGTCTTTCTTCCAAACGGTCTCTGCTACCTTTACTCGATATTTCCAAGGCTGTCTCCATAAACTCCAGGACTGTCTTATAAGGTGAAGTGGCAGCTATACTATCATAATGATTTTCAGTAATTTGAATATTTTTATCCATCTAAAAAACAAGTCGTTTATTTCAATAAGTTTTTTTAAACACCCAACGGATATTTTCTGTATTGTCTTCTTTCCACACTACTGGATATGTCATAGTCGGTTGCCATTTATCATTATCGCATGGTATATATATTGGTATTCCACTATTATTTTGAATGCAGTGTGCCGCCTCTGTTTGAGATAACATTTTTAAGCCGTACCAAATATACCGTATAAAACAATACGTAAAAATATATATCTGCTCCCACTGCTCAAAAGTTATTCCTGGAAGAATAGAATCAGAATGGTTGGTATGGTCAACAAGCACTATACCTCCATTGACAACATGATATTGCGAATGAGCCTCTCCATTTCTAATTTTATTGTTATATGCAATTCGTAAGATATTATAAATAGGAGGAAAGCACTTGAATCTTTTTATTATATCTTGCTCTATTATATTACATTTACTTCTTTTTCTTTGTATCAACTCAAATACATTAAGATTCCAATCATAATGTTCGCCATTTATCAAATGGGCGAGTTGTATCAAAGTTCTCAGTATAAAGTTATTTTCCCAAATATTTTTGTATTTAGACAATTCCTCATGTAAGTCTTGTTCATAAGATGTTATTCCATTGAAATTTCGGTAATCCAGCTTCTCAAAATATTTATCATCATCAGTTGTATTGCCAATTCCTTTTCCAAAAGCTTGATTAAACCCCTGTACAGAATTAAAGCCCTCATCTCCAGGACCAATTGTTGGATGATTATCAAAAAAGAATCCATTCTGCTCGCATAGCAATATATCAGATTTAAAAATCTGATTCTTACCACATTCTTTAAATAAATAGTTTACCGAGTCAACAGCGGACTTACCATATTCATTCAATTTCACCAATCTAATCATAACATGTCTTTTTACACAAAGATAGTGATATTAATAAAGAATAGTCTTTTTCCCCTCAAAATATAAATTTTAAGAATATAGCAATATTAATGTTTTTGAGTTTTCTTCTCTCAAATGTAATAAACTCCAGCGTTTTTTGCAAGTTCATTAACCTTCAAGAATCTAAAAAATCGTGTTGCACCTTAACTGCATTGGACTAATCGGATGTCAAATAACGAATCACTTATCATCTATGCCACTGTCTTTCCACCCCATTGATTAGCCATCGCATCCGCTATCCCTGGAAAGGTCTTGCTTCTCAGTTTTCTTCTTTCTTCAGGCGATACACCCGAGAAGAATATATCAGTGAACCATTTAGGAGATTTGTTTCCACTCTTTGAAACATAGATCTCACCTTTCCCAACTATATTTGTCGGTATCAGGAGAGGTAAGTTTTTCAACCATAGACAGGTCTTCTTGCTCGCTTCATGACCAAACTGCCAAGGCTCTATGATCTGGTCAGGCTTTCTCCATCGGCTGCTCATTATACCGACAGGATTTTCTATAGCCAGTTTATTCACTCCTATCCTTGAAACATCCATGAAGAACTGAACTGCTTCCTCACGGTCTTTGGCTCTGTCGGGGAATTTCGGATGTGGTCTTCTCTGTTCTATAGGAAGACTTTTATCGTCGGGATGATAATACCATCTTGCACCCGAGACAGCAAGAAAAGTGCAGGGTGGATGGGCTATAACCAAATCCCAATTACCGTCAAGAAAATATTTAGTGCCATTCTCCAAAGTTCCCCCACGATTGGCTATTACATCAAACATATTCCCCTTGAAATGATACTCGGGATGCCCACCGCTGCACTCCTGAAGGTCACAACTGAAAGCGTTATGACCCAGTTTTCTGAAAGCCAGACAAACGGCCTGACTTTCTTCACATGCTACCAATACATTCATAAGGACTAGAAGATTATCTGCATTAAGATACGATCCGAATAGCATCTCAGACCTATATGCTCCACCTTCTGTCCCATCTCCATGAACAGCAGCGACTTATAGAACCTGATGAAAGCCGTTACATCCGTGTAGAAATTCTTCCCGGCAAAACTCAAGGGATGTATCATTGGGTATCCTCCGACTTGTTGTGGCTGGAATGCTCCTATTCCCACTCCGCTTATCAAGGCCATGTCAGCGTCAAAAATGATAGGTTGGTTGGGATTATAGTCGAAGTCTCTGACAAAGAACATTCTGATTTCTTTCTCGCTGATCTCCTTGATCCTGAATTGCGCCATTCCGGAAGTGCTCTCATCTAATGTTGCCTGTACCCGTAATTCCATTTCTTCAATGCTCATATTTGTATTGAGTACTTCTCCGTTTGCTATAAAATAGTTTTTCATAGTTTAGTCTTTTGTGATTTAATGGTTAGTGTAATTCCCTGTTCTCTTTTTAGATAAGATATTAGTCCTGCATAAGAATCTACTCTCTTACGATCTCTCGGCATGACTGATAAAGCCTCCTGAAGTGTAAGATTAATACAGAAGCCAGTTTTAAAAGCGTCTCCATATTTCTGTCGGAGTGCTTCTATGTCTCTTTGGTATTTCTCAGGGATAGGTTCGGATGATACCGCTTTTTCGGTGACATCAGGTGCGGTAAAAGTATCCTGACGATTGGGCATAGGCTCCCGCTCAAGTCCCAATAGCTGATTTATGAACTCTTTAAACATAGGGTTTATGCTATTTTATTATTCAGTTATTAGGTTCTGGCCGGCTGTGAATAGCGTTTTAGCGATTTGGGAATAAGGACAAAAAAATAACGCACCAAGATTTATGTCCTAGTGCGTTATCTTCTGTGTTATAAGCTATTTCCTAATTATTATTTTACTACTGCCGGATAATTGAATATCTTAGGTGGAATATGTTTGTAATCTTTTATTGTCTTTTTATTTACTGACCTTGTATTTGTTCCATACCAATTTATCCATTCAGCACGTCCAGGTTCATCAAACTTAACGAATTCTTCATAATCATAAGTCCAAGAATCACCATAAGCTAATTTCATGGCACGTTTATAGATTGCTTCACGGCCAGGAGCGTTGAATAGTCCTTCTCCACTACACATTATACTAAATTCAGTAGGTCTATAAGCTCCTTTAGGCCAATAAGCAGCCCCTTCATAAACTCCAAGTTTTTCGTTACTATAACGAGAATCATTTATAAAATGCGCCCATCTTATATTTTGCAAATCGTTAGTAAAATCTATATTAGCATAATAACCATATTTCTCATATCTTTGTGTATAATGTTCGATATCCTCTTGAGTTGGTGATGAAGAATAACCTGATATTATATATTCATCAAGCAAATAACCAAATCCATGCCCGTTCGCTTCATGATGTACCATATATGCAGATACTTGCAGGTTTCTGTCTAAAGGACAATAAGCAATACTAAAGCCGTTATTATAAAGAAAAGCTTGAGACATTCCAGCATATACATTTAATGCCATTATAACAGAAACATTATCTAAATTATCATCACCTATAGCTTTTTGGGCATATCTCATACATTTGTCCATATCACCATAAAAAATATTTCCACTTCTTGTATTTGTAGAAAAAGCACATTCTTGATTCAGTTGGCTGTGCTTTGAAACGGCTTTAATAGCAACTACATCAAAATATTCTCTAAGAGAACCAAAAGGCTCTATTGAGAAATAATGTTCCATTGCTTCTTTCATTCTGGTCTCATATACTCCCTCTGGATTCATATCTGTATCTACAAACAAATCGCCCATTATAACCAATTTGATACCATTACCTTTAGAATGTTCTTGTAATGTGAAGACTTCACCATCTTTTGAATAATCAGTAGATGTATAAAGAGATTCTACCTCCACAGTTAAACTCCCTTCTTGTTGAGGAATGATAGTAAAGTCAGGTTGCCATACTTTCCAATTATCACATTGCACTAATCTAGCAGGAAGAGATCCACTAAGACGATTCATTTGTAAGCTCAAATCTGTAAGTAGGGGTAAATCTGCTAATTCTTCTGGTACACTTCCTTCCAAATTATTAAATTCCGCCTCAAATGAAGTCAGTTTTTTTAGCTTTCCTATACTTTTAGGAATAGTCCCACTAAGTTTATTAACACCAATATAAAGCCCTTTTAATTCTATTAAACTACCTATATCTTCAGGAATATTTCCTATTAACTGATTGGAGTATACACCAAATATTTCTAATTGAGTTAAGTTTGTAATACATTCAGGAATATTACCTTCTAATTTATTAGAGCTTAAAGATATGTTTTTTACTTCTTTCAAATTCCCTATTTCTTTTGGTATATTCCCTTCTATACTATTACTGGAAAGTTCAAGAATCGTTAATCTATCCAAGTTTCCAATTTCTTCAGGAATAGTGCCAGTGATATTATTGCCTGATAAGAGCAAATGAGTGAGCCGTTTGAGTGAGCCTATCTCTTTAGGTAATTCTCCTGCTAGATTGTTATTAGGTAAATCTATCCAGAATTCACCATCTTGTATTGTAATCCCATACCACTCAGAAACAGGTTTATCGCTGCACCAGTTTGTATTATTAGTCCAGTTGTCACCATTGGTTGCTTTATATAGTGCTATCAATGCTTCACGTTCTGGATCTACATAGCTTTGCTTAATTGTAACAACCTGCTTCTTATCACTATTCTTGTCTTTTACAGTAATAGTACCTTCTCTGTCCTTTTGTTCCGTATTCTTGGAGATAGCGAAACTTAGATTATATTCAGTTAAAGCACGTGTCGGTTGTACTTGCTGAATCCATGAATCTGAAATCTCTATATCAAACTCCAGATTGGTTTGTACCGCTAGATTCAGCGTACCGCCATCAATGCCGAACTGATATTCATTACGGGCAACAAGGATAGCACCTTTATACATCTGATAGATTGACACTGTATCAGCCACATTCTCATCTTTCGGATCATAAAATACAATCTTAGCCTCCCTAGAATCATAGGTATCATTAGGAGATACAGTATAATGGTGTGTATGGGTAGAAACGGCACGACTTTGAACTTCCGTAATCCAATCTACATCAGATAACATTTTTACTTCATAATTTAGTGTACTTTTTATTTCAATATCTACATTCCCACCTTCTTCTGGAATAGTAAAGTCCTTTTGTGTCAGGGTTATAAAATTCTCGAATCCCTGATAAACCTTGACCGTTTCTGATAGTTCTCCACTCTTGATTATAATTTCACCTTCTCGTTTATCTCCGGTTTCATTAGGTTCTATAGTGAAATTCAAATTACTTGTAGTAAGAGCACGTGTATTGGATGATTTTACTTGCTTTATCCAATCAGCCTTTACTTCAACCTCAAAATTAATATTAGCTTTCACCTCTACACTGATATTTCCTCCCTTGCTTGCTACCTCATATTTGGAAGAGGTTACGGTTAAAGCATCTTTCTGTTTTTGAGTTACGACAATGTTTTTAGAATCCGAACCACATTTCAATACGACTGTTGCATTGCGTTCGTCGTATGTTTCATTGGTTGTTGCAGTTATAGTTATTTCATTCTTACCTTTACTACCAGAATTTGGAGTAACCGTTATCCAACTTTCAGCACGTGTATTAACTAGAGATGCAGTCCAATCGGCAGTAGTAGTAAATGAAATACTTACTGTACCACCTTCTTGTGATAGTACGGGATTTAGATTCTCCGAACTTGGTATTGTTATTTCTGAAGAAGGTTCGGGTGGTGTAGGCTCATTGTTATCATCCTTACAAGAGCATACTACGGAAAGTAGTAGCATAAATAGTGACAAAAGATTATAAATATTATTTCTCATATAATTTAACGTTATGATTATTCAATTACTAAACTTGTATATTTATCTCAGTTGTTATTTTACTACTGCCGGATAATTAAAGATTTTAGGTGGAATATGTTTGTAATTTTTCATCATTTCTTCATTCGCTGACCTTGTATTAGCATTTATCCATTCAGAACGTCCAGGTTCATCAAACTTAACAAACTCTTCATAATCATAAGTCCAAGAATCACCATAAGCTAATTTCATGGCACGTTTATAGATTGCTTCACGGCTTGGAGCATTGAATAAATTACTTCGATTACCACCACTATTCATTATGCTACTATTGGTCGGACGATAAATTCCTTTTTTATAAAGATATGCTCCTTCAAAAAGTCCAATTTCCTCATACAGATAACGGCGATCCTTTATAAAATGTGCCCATCTAACTTTTTCTGGATCACTAATAAAATCCATATTGGCATAATAACCATAATTAATATAATCTTGATTAAATGATATAATGAATTCTTCCGAAGGAGTTCCCGACACGGCTCCACTTTGCAAATATTCATCAAGTAAATAACCAAAACCATGTCCACCTGCTTCATGGAGTGTTAGACTACGAGCACTATTAGGATGAGCTAAATTATTTGAATCTGTGTTACCTGTACCAAAAGGACAATTGGCAATGGAGAATCCATTTTGATACAAGAAAGTATTGGCTATAGGCACGTAACAGTTTTGTACCATTATGACTTGTACATTATCCAAATTATCTCTTCTTATTGCTTTTTTGGCATATTCCATGCATTTATCTTTATCTATTTCAAAATTTGAGGTAACTTTTGATGAAAAAGCAGTTTCTCCAGTCATCATATTATTTTTGGATACAGCCTTAATCATTATTACATCAAATAATTCCCGTAATGATTTGAATGGTTCTATGGAGAAATAATGCTCCATCGTTTCTTTCATTTTTGTTTCGTATAAACCGTCATTCTCCATATCTGTATCTACGAACTGGTCACCCATCATCACTATAGTTATACCATTACCTTTTGAATGAGTTTGTAATGCAACCACTTCTCCGTCTTTTGAAAAGTCTGTAGAAGCATAAAGGTTTTCTATTTGCAAAATATAGCCGGGGCGTTGGGATAAGATGTCAAGTTCTGGATCCCATTTTTTCCAATTGGGATGTTGCAATAGTTTTTCGGGAACAATACCGCTAAGACAATTACCATATAAATCTAAGTCAACCAAATTTGATAAATTTGCAAAGCACTCAGGTATGGAACCTTCTAATTGGTTATGTGCCAATAATATAAGCTTAGCCTTTTTTAAAGCATCAATACTTCTCGGAATAGAGCCAGTCAAATTGTTACCACCTAACTCCAGTATTTCTAAATTTATAAGATTCCCAAGATTCTCAGGAATAGAACCAATCAAAGCATTGCCACCTAGCCATAATTTTTTAAGTCCTTTTAGATTTCCAATGCTTTCTGGTATGGAACCTTTTAAATTATTTCCATCAAAATAGAGTTCTTTCAAACCTTCTAAGTTTCCAATTTCTTCCGGAATCACACCAGATAAATTATTATTTGATAGAAAAAGCCTATTAACTCTTTCAAGCTCATACGAATCTACTCCGACTCCATACCACTCATGAATCGGTTTATCACTACACCAGTTTGTATTATTTGTCCAATTATCCCCATTAGTAGCTTTATAGAGTGCAACCAAAGCTTCCCGTTCTCTTGCTTTCATATTTTCAACTTCATCCCCATTCAAATATAACGTATATACGTTACCCGCTTTGAAACCTCCTGTTGGTACATTCTTTACTAACAAGGGGTCTCCGTTCTGTTTGGATACTATCAGTTCAGCATCCTCCGTTTGTGGAAGGATGGCAATGTAACATGTAATCTCTTGTTGACCCTCCAATGGACCATTAGAAATATGATATCGCAAATTTTGAGACAATTGTTCTGCAACAATTTCCTCTTTTTCCATGTCGAAATAGACCTTTCCTTCATTATAGAGATCCTGAAAAGCAATATTTTCTGACGAGCTTACATAAAATCCCAATCTATTATCTCCTTCTACAGAAAGAATATCGACAGGAAGAGTAATTTTAATGAAAGCAAAGAGATGCTTAAATTGTAATGACACTTTTCTGTCATTTACAGAACTCGAAGCATATATGAAATCAAACCTGTTATTATTATAGCTTTGGAACTGTATGTCAGGCAATTTCATTTTTTGCGGATTTTCAGAACCTCCTATCCAAGGATAATAAGCATACACCTTTTCTCCTTCTGTAGCTGTTATTTTTTCTCCTAAAGTACCAAACTTTGTTTCATCACCATCATTCAAAGCTGTATATTGAAGGTTATTCTGTTCCTTCGTAAATAATCCGATAGCATCTCCCGTATTCCAAGTAACATGTGTTATTCCGTCATCCTCTACAAAAGTGGTACGTGTTTTTGCAAATCCTGCTGTAACTTCTATATCGCCTTTACTTTTGAATATCTCTTCATCGGTACAGCCCAATAAAGTTATAGCGACCAATATCTGAATTATATATTTCATCTTGTCCATAATCTCTTTTCATTTATAAAGTTTACCATGGTTGAGTAGGCATATCGTCAATACCACCACTTGTATTATCTTTTCCTGCTTGTCTTATAACAATAATCTTAGTTATGTCACCACCAGTCAAAGTTACACTTCCTGTTCTTTGGCTTTCACTGTCATTTGCTAAAATTGTAAACTGTAAAATTCCGGTTGATAAAGCACGGGTAGTAATCTGTTCAATCCAATTCTCAGAAGTGGTAACTGTATATTCTACATTTGCATCTACCTTGATTTCTATAGTTCCTCCTTCACATCCGAGAGTATATTCATCTTGCCCTATAAAAATAGCATCCAGTTGCTTTTGGATCACTTTTACCGTTTCAGCCAATCCGCTTTCTCCGTCAATGAAGGTTATCTCAGCTAAACGTTCATCATATCCTTCATTAGCTGCGATGGTAAAGACATGAGTATTGGTAACAGTTGCTTTTGTAGTAACTTCCGCAATCCAGTCTACCTCTGGCATTTGGATGGAGTATTTTCCGGTGGCTGTCACTTCCACTCGTATCTGTTCACCAGCAGCAGAGACGGTATATTCCTTCTGTTTTATACTGAATATATTTTTCCCTTTTTGTATCACTTTGATATGCTGCTCCAACTTGTCATTGGAAATTGTAATCACAGTTTCACGGTTCTCATCACTTGTATTTTCTTTCACGACAAATTTCAATCGCTTGTCAATCAATCCACGGGTGGAGATCTGTTCAATCCAGTCTGCGGATACGGAAACCTTAAACTCGACATTGGCACTTACCGTAAAATCCAGTTCTCCTCCTTTAGCTTCCATTATATATTCATCCTGTGCCAATACTATAGCATCTTTCTGCAATTGGTAAATGGTTACAGTATCAGCCACATTCTTATCTTTAGGATCATAGAATACAATCTTTACTTCCCTAGAATCATAGGTATCATTAGGAGATACAGTATAATGGTGTGTATGGGTAGAAACCGCACGGCTTTGAACCTCTGTAATCCAATCTACTACATCGGGGAGCATTTTAACCTCATAACCGAGTGTACTTTTTATTTCAATATCCACACTTCCGCCTTCTTCGGGAATAGTGAAGTCTTTTTGTGTCAGGGTTATAAAATTCTCGAATCCCTGATAAACCTTGACTGTTTCTGACAGTTCTCCACTCTTGATTATAATTTCACCTTCTCGCTTATCTCCGGTTTCATTAGGTTCTATGGTGAAATTCAGATTACTTGCAGTCAGGGCACGTGTCTTTTCGGTTTGCTGTTTAATCCAATCCGTTTTAATCTCTACTTCAAAACTGATATTGGCTTTTACTTCTACATTGATATTCCCCCCCTTACTATCTACTTCATATTTGGAAGAAGTTACGGTTAAAGCATCTTTTTGCTTCTGGGTTACGACAATGTTTTTAGAAGCCGAACCACATTTCAATACAACTGTTGCATTTCGTTCATCGTATGTTTCATTGGCTGTCGTGGTTATAGTTATTTCATTTTTACCTTTGCTGCCAGAACTAGGAGTAACAATAATCCAACTTTCAGCACGGGTATTAACTAGAGATGCAGTCCAATCGGCAGTAGTAGTAAATGAAATACTTACCGTGCCACCTTCTTGATTTAAAACGGGACGTAAATTCTCTGAATCAGGAACCGTAATGGCAGGTGTCTCAGGTTCCGGTGGAGTGATATCATCTTCATTACCTCCACAAGCTGATACTACGAAAAGTAGCATCACAAACAATAACTGTAAATAGTGAATTTTGCCTTTCATATAAAACGTATTTTAAAATTATTGCATTCTTTAATACGCCTATAAGTCCTCCGAAGTCAGCATTAGATTTAACTATACAAGAAAGGCGTGAGGAACTTGTTCTGCTATCCATTGATATTCTGGTATCTGGAAAAACCTTGTAAGAATGAATATGAAGAAACAATACTCACGCCATTAGCTATGTAGAATGATACAGCATTAGCTATACCACGCACATGCAAACAGAATGAGCGTTACATTGTCTCTATCCTCTTACAGTGAAATTTTCCAGATTTCGAATATCAGGATAAAGCAAAAAACGCTTTCTATATATCCGACCATTTCTCCGATCAGACACCGCAAAGATAGTATTTTTTGTTCAACGTAACGCTCTTATAGTGAGTATTATTTCTTCAAATATAAGGAAAACAATACTTTCAGAGACGGTAAAATTAGGAAAATATCATTGAACGGCTGATTTGTATATGATGGAATTGTAACATTCAACTTGATATTACATTACAACCAAACCGTAGAAATAAGCTTGATATATAACCGAAGACAAAATAAATACGAAAGACATAGCATAATGATAGTTCTCTTTTTCTTTATTTATATTCCTTGTAAGCCTATTATTCCAAAGTAAAAATCGGTTAGTCAGAGACGGAGGCCTATATGAAGTATGAGTATAGTGCATAACCCGAAGGGATGTTATAAAAAAACTACAAAAACGTTATTCTTTAAGCATTTGTACCTTATTTGCAAACTTTTTTATTACACCTTGTCTTTCAGCTATGTTATACATTCCACTTACGTTCCATACTCTTGTCTCCGACTTATCCCTTTTAGCCTATAATATCCTGATTTTCCAATAGTAACCTTTAAGTATATAGGAGAGCAGTTTTTAGGGTTGTAAGGGAATGATGGATACTGAAATTATAATCTTTAGAAACCGTCTTCATTTTTCCGTTTATCCTCCAATACTTTCCGGTCATGAAGTTCTTTCCATCTCTCCATGATTTCCAGTTCGTTCATTTCAATATATCTCTTGCCTTTTCTGGTGAGCATTGCGTTATGGTCGTTATCAATCTTAACGATACCATTGGCTTCAAGCATGACGATCGTGGTCTTGACGGAAGTGTAATAGACATCCTCTTTTTTCAAATAATGCCCCACCAATGGAATCTCATACTCAATACTACATCTATCAAGGATTCTATCGACACACCAATCCATTGAATGCGGCAGTCCATCATTCAGTTCAAACAATACGGCAATAATATAATCGGAAAAATCGGGTTTCATAAGTCCTTCAAAGTTGATTGGCAATGGATGCAAATATAATGGTATATGTAACATAAACAATGCTTTGCCTGATATATTCTTTCATTTCAAGATGGATATTGTTTATTCTGGTTATTTTCTTATCTTCTTCCCGTCCTCAAGAGAGAGAAGGGGGGAAAGGGGAAAGCGGAACCTCTAAAACCTATTTTTTTACTAATTTTGGAATGGATGAAATTGAAAAAAGTTATAAAAAATAGGCTTTTCCACCCCCTTTTCCCCCATTTCCCCTCCTTTTCCCTTTGAGGCAGGGAAAGAAAAGTAATCTAATCACAGAACCAATCATCCAAACTATAATCTGACTTTTAGGGATAAGAAAGATATAAACCAACCCTGACAACTATTATCAATCAACAAAATTTCCTTAATCTCACAACCCAAATTCAGACAGCACTATAAAGACCGGAATAAAAAAATCTCTAATCGTTTTTCTTTTATCCCACCATTCACAGTCCCGGATGAGATGATTGTCGGCAGAAAATGTATAAAACCATGCCGAGACTATTCATCCGGTTAAGAATATAATGATAAATAAACACCATCATTTGCCTTTCCCGTTCATGGAAATATTTTATCAACCGTCATAGTAATTTAATCGGGGGTAGGTCAGAGACAGAGGTGAGACGTAGTATTGAAACATAACCCGAAGGGATGTTATAAAAAAACTACAAAAACGTTATTCTTTAAGCATTTGTACCTCATTTGCATACTTTTTTATAACACTTTGTCTTACAGTTATGTATTACATTCCACTTACGTTCCATACCATCATCTCCGACCAACCCGAAGAAAGAAAAAAAGAAACCAAGCATTACCTCAGTTTCTCTTCTTGGTTTGACTATAACAGATTGAGTTCTGCTTCTTCTCCATTCTGATAGCAATAGATGTCTAAATTTTCAGTAGTCATCCAATTGCAGTTCTTTAATTTGAATCCATACTTATCTTCAATCGTTATAAGAAAATTTTCAAAATTCTCATAGTTCTCCGATTCCCTTAATTCTTCATCTGTCAGCCTTATGATATTCAGACAGCCGACAAAAAAGTCTAGAATCAATACATACTTGGGTTCCATAATTTCAATCCTCTTTCAAGTTATACCTTTTCAATAATATACTCACCTGCGAAGCTCTGAATTGACACCCCTTAGAACTTACAAATCCTTCACTGTTCAATATCCTCGCCATTTCAGACAAACTTCTATCTTCTTTCACCAAGTTTTTCAATAATGCTATGGCTCTCTTGTTGTTGGGGTTGTCAAGGGCTTTCTGGTGATTGGTCTTATTACTGTTTTCTACCGCTTGGTTCAGTCTGTTTAATAAGTTCTCGGATTTACCAAGCTTATACCCTCTTGCTTTCTTGGCTTTCAGGGATTGTTTCGTTCTTTGGCTGATCAATCCCGCCTCATATTCTGCTATACTGCTGATGATATGTAGTACAAGTTTATTAGCCTCAGGAAAATCACAGAATACTATCTCCACATCGCTCTCCAACAATTGACTGGTGAAGGCTACATTTCTGCTCAGCCTATCCAGTTTTGCTACAATCAGGACAGAATTTGTTTTTCTGCATAATTCCAATGCTTCAGTAAGTTTGGGTCTGTCAGATTTACGGCCGCTTTCCGTTTCAATATATTCAGCAATCGTTTTTTTATCCTTCAGGTAATTCTGTATTATTTCTCTCTGTGCCTCTACACCTAATCCTGATACTTCCTGTTTCACTGTGGATTGTCGTAGGTAGGCAACATAATTTTTCTGTTTCATAATTAACACTTATTTAACGCTCTTCTCGGTTACTAAACGAGCGTTCAATAACCTTTAAGCTGATTTATAAAAAAGGCTTTCCATGAGATTTCGAGTTCCTATAAAATCTACTCCCTCACAGAAAGCCCGTTGTCACATTTCCCGATTTCTCAGAGAACTGCTAATACCTTATAATATTATATGTTTCAGCAATCCTCTTTTCATAATCGTCGGTTTTCTCCACAAGTCCATCCACCTCGGAAACAAGCATGTCAAAGTAGATGTCTTCCCTCTTATCCCTGATTTCTCCATCCTCACCAATCAGACAGACTTCAAACAGGTCCGCACCTTCATTCAAGACTATCTGAACTTTTCCGGTGTGCTTGAATCCGTTGACCTTGAATTCAAGACCGCACGTTATTACTCTTACTGTCTCAATCTCAACTCCCCAGGACATAAGGACGGGGAGATCGGATTTCAGGATTGACCAGATATACCTGGCCAGTTCCAAATCGTAATTCATGTCTCTTTCCATACTTCCAAAGTTTTTAGGTCCGTACTTTTTTCTTCATATATATCTTCTTCATCATCATACCAGAACATCCGGTAATCCTCACATATCTTTCTATAATCCTCCAGCCCGAAATGAGGAAAATTGGTGGAATACATGTCATAAAGGTCTTCAGGAGTTAAAGTCGGGTCATGGTTCAGCATATCGTAAACCTCGTCCTCAAACTCATAGGGGCTGAAATATGAATCATCCTGAACATGGGGATAGACACCGGTACAGTCCTCTATAATATGCCCTATAAACATCAGGCATTTCAGCAGGTCTTTCTTCATTGTTATCTCCTCGTCAGAATGGGCATTGTAGTAACCGCATGAGACATTGATGCAGGAGACCCCAAGTCCGTTTTCTTTCAATGCCAGAACATCGGTCATCAAGCCGTTCTCCTCCCTGTACCCCCATTTCTCAGGTTCAAGGGCTTCTATGAACTTTTCGGAACACAAGTCAGAATATCCGATACTTGTAATCAGATCCGAATTACCTTTCCGGTCAGGCTGGATAACGAACCTTACGTCATCGAAGAAGGACATCACCACTTCAGAACTTCCCCTGCATCCGGTCTCCTCCTCTCTGAAAAACACTACTTTAATAGAATCATACTTCTTCAAGCATTCAAGGCAGATGAACACTCCGTTCTTGTCATCGGCTCCCAGATTCTCAAACCTCCTGTTCTTTGGCGAATAACCGAATATGATTTCCCTAGTCTCCACCGCCTTGAAATCCTTTGAGTGGTTGCAGTGTGAAACCTGGTCGATATGGCTCACCAGGCAAGGATAACTTTCTGATTCCCCCTTTACTACATATAGGTTCCCGAATTTATCCTTTGACACGGATATGTTTCCGGAAAGCTGTTTTATATAGGAACAGAGGAACTTCACCATCTTCTGTTCCTTTCCACTGGGGCTGTAGATACTATACAGCTTCTTCAATAATTGTATATTCATGATTCATTTCTTTTTTTAGTTTATAACCATACGGGAGATTGGTACTCGGATTTACCTTGTCAAATACATCCTCACCAAATTCCCATGCTTCCTCATTTTTTAATAACCTGCATAATGTATCCACATTGATGCTTTTATCCTGATAGGAGCATTCTTGTTCATTCCAGACATGGATGTAGGTTATATCGGTGTAATCCTCATACCATTCATCATCATATTCTGAATAGTGCCAGTTCTTCCGCTTGAACTCATTCTCCGCTTTCTCCATACATTCCTTGCAGCAATAATATTCCTCCGTCACTTTCGAACACATGGCATCATCCAACAGGATATGTGTTCCACATTCGTCACAGCAGGCACAATCGTTTTCATGGTGGTATTCCTGTGTTGATTCTATCCATATAAAATCATCCAGGTTCTCTGAATCCACCCAAATCTCTATTCCATTCCGGTAGCAACAGATTGTTTCTGAACAATGATACTGGTGGTAATCGTCCCATTCCCCGTCATCTTCATCATCGTCAGTGTCACCATATAAGTTCAGGTCTGTGGTGTCAAGGTTATATGAATAGTGTGAGTTCTCGTAGTTATAGGCTTTATTCAGGTTATAACTATACCATTTGAAGGAATCCTGATAAGAAAGCGTGTCTTCCAGTTCCAGATCACAGTCAATCTCAAACTTCTTGTCGGATAATGAGTTCCCATGAATATCTACAAATGCGTTAGCTTCATGACAGGATGCACCCACGATTTTATAACCGTCTATGTAATCACCTTGAATGAGTTTGTCAATCAATAACCGTTTCAATACATCATCACCTCCTGAGGAGTATTGCCTTTCAAGCAATCTCCATTTATTGCCATCCTGATCCGTAACGTCAGTAAAAAGAATGGATCTGGCTACAATCAATCCTGTTTTATCAGTTATGTAAGCAGCATTGGCTTCTACCGAATCACGATAGAACGAAGTCCTGTTCTCATCCACCATGCATGAACCGAAATTCCCTTTACAACAGTTGCTGTCATAGATTTTCCAGAACTCCTTATTCACATGCAATTCCATATCAGGTGATTTCCCATGTGTATAAGTCCACCAGTTTTGAGTGAAAACGTCTCCCGAAATCCAGTTCACTACACTTGGAGAGAGCAGTTTTCCTATCTCTGTCTCAAGGATAAGCCCTCTCATGAATTTTCCGGCTCTTTTCTTGAAGACCCGGTTACGTTCAACATTTATATAGCGGACTGAACTTTTATCCAGATCCTCACATACACCCTTGCTTTCGTCAGTTTGATATTGGGAGGAGTAATATGTCTTTCCTATCAGCTCCACCCTATAAGGTAGCTTTTCATCACCTTTTCCTGATTCAGTGACAGCATCCATTACTTTTTTCTGTAGGTCAGCCATATCATATATATGTAACAAGGCATAATCATCATGTTCCCTGCAATATCTGAGCAGTGCAGGATTTTTCAGGTGGGCCAGCAGTATCTTGTTCTTTCTTACCGCCACACCATTGTCTCTCTTCTCAAGTCCGAAACAGGCCTTGAACCTTTCGTAACCACAAAAATCATAGTATAACATAATCTTCTGAATTTTAAATTGTCGGTAAATAAAAAAGGAGGGATACTTCCTTTCAATCGGAAATATCCCTCCCCGGAATATTATCTCGGTATGTCTCAACCGTTTCAGATGAATGGTATCGTATCCTCTTCCAGAACTCCCGATTCCACTATCTTCTTACAAATCTCATGCGAAGCCTTGTTCCTCAGGTCATATCCATAGTCCTCACTTCCCATAATCTTAATCACTTCAACCATGCTTCTGAACAAAGTCTGCTGTAAGGTTCTGTGGAATGTAGTGACTGCCATAGCGAATCTTTTTCCATTCCAACCGTAATCGTTCAAAGCGTGCTCCAGTTCTTTTGCAACCTTGAACTCTCTGCTGTTTTCCAATTCATATCTTTCCATTTCTTTGTTTATTGTTTTAAGGGTTCAACAAAAAAAGGAGAAAGATCCTGTTTGTTATATTTAGATCTTTCTCCCTTATGAGTTAATTTCTTTTTCGGTCTAACTCAAAAACCATCCGTAATTCTGTGTATCCTCACCCCTTAAAGCTTTTTGGATACCAATCGCAAAATCAGTACAATTCTGATTTCTCTCCAGAAACTTGTCTATGTAGGATTGTTTGGCGGCATCATTGAGTAGCTGCATCAAATCCCAACAAGTGATATTCTCTCTGCCACACAATCCGAAATTTGGATTCTCTATATAGCCTTTCGTAGCTGCATTGACATTGGAGTCACCTAAGATAACCTTGGGTAATTCTTTAAGTTGTGAAGCGGGTAAAGCTTGGTATAATCTGAGCCTACCTATTATTTGGCAGAACTGTTCCTGTGAAATCCTCGTTCTTCCCAGGTTTTCAAGTAACCTGAGATTTTGTTCGGGATTAAAGTCTTGAAATAACCGTAGTGCTGAACTATAAATATCAGCGTCACTCATCACTTCCAGTCTTCCGGTCAAGCCATCATTTGTCAGCATCAGATTTGAACACACACGAACCCTCCACCCGATAAAGATCTTGAATTTCTCGGGTGATTTTCGGGCGTATAAGTTTTCCTCGTTCAGGCTTCTTACACCTCCGATACATAAATGGACTTCCTCTCCGTTCATCATTCTGCTCATGGAACGGATATGAAAACAGAAGGCCATTCTCTGGTAGTAGATGGTCTCGTCCTCCGGTTTAAGTTCCTCCTTCCTTTTGGTCAATGCACTCGGCACTCTGCCCAGGATTCTATGTGATACTCTGATTTCTGTGTTTCCAAAGTTCTCTCCGGTAAAATATACTCTCGCAGCATCTTCTACCTGGTGGATAAATTTCTGGTGGCTGATTGTTAGCTGGTTGTCTCCGAAGCTGGGTACAATACAGTTCCTTTCAAGTTCTTCAAGCGTAATACCCGAAGTGTTGCTCTCAATAAAATTCGGATGCTCCTTCTGCTCTTCCGATACGATTACAGCATCTTCGATAAATTCAGGTTTAAGCATACCCATTCCGCCCATCATTCCGATTGTTCTTGGAATGACAGTAAGTTCATTAGTCATTGTTTCCATACTCTTGTTATTTTTTAGTCGGTTAATAAAATACGGTGAAACAAAAAAAAGCCAAGAGGTGTCATTTCTTTGCTTTTATGAATATACCTCTTAGCTTCTTTATCCCTTTGAGTATTGAAGTTGCTACCTCCAATACGGTTATTATTACGTCCGCTTTCTTGTCATAATCCATTCATCAGACGTACTATCAGTTTTCAGTCGCAGCATCAACGGCCTTGACTTCACCCGTGGCAATCTTCTTTTTTCCAAATTTGCCACTATACTTCTCCGCAAGCTCGATTACTACTGAACCTGCCACGATAATCTCGGCCACATAAGCTGCAACCTTCAATCCTTTAATTAAATTTCCCATGTCTCTTAGTTGTTTTAAATTGTTAGTTATTATTTCTCTTATATACTTTTCTCATATATAAGGCTTTGAGGGGAAATCAAGGAAGGGGGGGAAGAAAAAATAGACCGGTCTTTCGACTGGTTGTGACAGTTGAACCGTTATAAATAGCTCCTCGCATTTACTTGGCCTGTCATGCGGCATACATTCTTTCGTGGGGAACTTTATGTCTTGTCCACATACTGGAATTGCTACGCATCATCGAATCTCCATCTTATCCATCGTCTGAAAATAAGAGTGACCCGGTAATTGTTTTTATCATTAATGCTTGAAGCCGTACGCACTCTTCATTACAGTGCTGAATAATACTCCAAGCTATTTTATCATATATAAGAGTTTGAGGGGATTTGAAAAGAAAATTTGCTTAATGATTTCATATGCTATATTTTCGTTGGTATAGATAATCTTCTTATAACTATATTTATCGAAGCACATGCATTATTATTCTGTAACGACTAATGGTTACTGTTTTAATAAAAGAAAAAGCTGCAATAATCAATTAAGAAGAGTTATGGGTTAGTATTGAATAAAATAAATATCAACTATTGAATCTATGCAATAGATATTGCCTATATTTGCATGCATACTTTAAAATAACAAGTTATGAATATAATAGCGGATGAAATTAAACTAAAACAAGATGTTGTAACATATCGAGTTTGTGAGAAACTAAAAGAATTTACTTTAGATAGCTCTGCTGTACTTTATTATAATTTCCCATTATATCGTGGAGAATTGCCGGAAGATTTAATACAAGCGCAATTATTGTTGGCGTCTCCACAATATGGTATCTTGTATTTTAAATGCTTAGAATCAAATAGATATTTAACAAAAGAAGAAGAAATTTATTTGGATGATTTAGATGTTAGTATTATTAATCGTTTAAACAAACGTAGTGAATTAAGAAAAGGACGTAGAGAACTAAAATTTAATGTTACCCTCCTGATTATCTCAGAAAAAGATGAAATAATTGATGATAGAAAATATGTTTCTTTACCTTGTTTGAAAAAAGCTATAGAAGCAAATAAAGATGCAGCATTAACCGATGAGGAATTTAATATTTTATTGAGTTGCATTGATGGAACCTCACGTTTAACTACCAAAAAAGAACGTAAAATTTCCCTTGATAATGAATCAAAGTTGAAAGCAGATGTACTTAATAGAATTCAAAATAAGGAGGCTGCTTTTGATTTAGAGCAAAAAAAAGTCGCTTTAGTAACCATTGATGGGCCTCAAAGAATAAGAGGGTTGGCAGGGTCAGGAAAAACAATAATATTAACGATGAAAGCTGCCTTATATCATATGGCTCATCCTAATGAGGATATCTTATATACATATTACACAAAATCTCTATTTGGTTTAATAAAGAATTTGATAGAACGTTTTTATCGTGATTTTGCAGATAATAGAGAACCCAATTGGAAGAAGATTCATATACTTCATGGTTGGGGAGGTGTTGAGCTAGGAGGAGTATATTCAACTGCATGTATGGAAAATGGTATTGAGCCTATTACATACAATATCGCTAGGCAGTTCTCTTCAAATCCATTTGATTATGTTTGCAAATCCATTTTGGGAACTGGTAAGATAGCTCCCAAATATGATTTAACCTTGATTGATGAAGGACAGGATTTTCCTGATCATTTTTATCAATTATGTTATGCTCTTTCAAAGGAAAAAAGAATTGTTTGGGCATATGACGATTTTCAAAACATATTTGATATAAATTTGCAAGATGAGAAAAACACCTTTGGAAAAGATCAAAAAGGGGATTATTTAGTTGACTTTTCTAAAAACAATAACCCTCTTCAAGATATTGTGTTACATACATGCTATAGAAACCCAAGAACAGCATTGATTGCTGCTTTTTCTTTAGGGCTAGGCATCTACAATTCAAAAGTTTTACAACGTTTAGAGGATAATAATCATTGGGAATTATTAGGATTTAAAGTTGAGTCAGGTCACTCGGATGTTGGCGATCAAATGGTAATATCTCGTCCTATAGAGCATACACCTAATATAATGAATCAAGAATTAGGAATATATACTATAAAAGTAAGCTCTTTCAGTGATTATGCTTCAGAGTGTAAATTTGTAACGCAATGTATAACACAAGATATTCAAGATGAAAAATTGAGGCCTGACGATATTTGTGTTATTTGTCTTGATAATCGGAACATTAATGCTTATTATAGTCTATTGTCTAGAATGCTAATAAGAAATGGAATATCTACATTCAACCTTGTTGATGCTCCAAATGCTAATAAGCACTTTTTTTATGAAAATAACGTCACTTTATCCACTATAAATAAAGCAAAAGGTAATGAGGCTGGAATGGTTTATATTATAGGTGCTGATACTGTTTTTATAAATCGAGATAATGTTATATGCTGAATTCAACTTGCAAATGCAACAGAATTCTGATTAATAATTTGTTTAAATTTTTCGTTTGGCGTGAGGTATCCAAGTCTTTTACGAGGTCGATTATTGAGTTTATTTTCAATCCACTTAATCTGTTTGTTGGTTACTTCACTAAAGTCCTTACCCTTTGGGATATACTGCCTGATAAGCCCGTTGGTGTTTTCATTGGCACCACGTTCCCATGAGTGGTATGGTTTGCAAAAATAGAATTTTATTTCCAATTTTTGCGCAATTTCCTCGTGCTTTGCAAACTCCTTTCCATTGTCAGCCGTAATTGTGTGTATTAAGTTTTTCACTTTCCGCAGTGCCCATACTGCAATCTTAGCTACCGGGATGGCTTCTTTTCCCGACAACTTGCGTATCCAGACCCTGCTTGTTGCTCTGTCGTTAATGGTAAGAATGGCACCTTTGTGGTTCTTACCAATAATTGTATCTATCTCTAAATCACCAAATCTCTCCTTCAGTTCCACTATCTCGGGACGCTCATCAATATCCACCCTGCCTGGGATAAATCCTCGCCCTGCATTTTTAGAACCACGTTTGGCATACCTGCGACCTTGTCTGCGAAGATATTTGTGCAGTTTGCCACCCCGCCGCTTATCCTCCCAAATCCAGCGATATATCGTTTCGTGAGATACCATCGCAATTCCCTCCAAGCGGCTCCTGCCGACAATCTGCTCCGGGCTGAATCCTTTCTTCAACAGCTTTATTATCCGTTTTCTCATTGCCGGTGTAAGCACTTCCTTGCGATGTTTTTGCTGCTTGCGCCTGTCTGCTTTTCGCTGGGCAAGCTCCATGCTATAGCTACCACTTCGGGCGTCGCAATTGCGCTTTATCTCCCTGTAAACAGTGCTTTTATCTACTCCGATAGCTTCCGCTATTGCTTTTTTGCTCATCGGTATTTGCAACATCATAGAAATTGCATACCTTTGTTCCTCGGTTATATGTTTGCTCATCTGCAACTTTTTTTCTTTGGACGGACAATTAAAGCAAAGATAGCAAACTTTATCCATTCAGAGTGAGAAGGGGGACATTGTCTCTCTTTCCTCTCTGAAAAATAAATGTTTTTATTGCTTATTATCCGCACCCAAAAAGTTGCATTTATAAGTTGAACTCAAGTATTGAGAAATAAACTATTCACTGCTATTACACGAACTAAGGGGTGGGTGACAATAACCGGAGGAGAAAAAATAAAATACTGCCTTGAAGAACTGAACAAATTAGAAGAAAATGATTTCAAATTAGTTTTTACTCAACCAAGTAAAGAAACTACCAAGACCATTGAAAGCGGAAGTAAGGTTCAACAAAATTTGCTATTAGATGTGCAGTCTAAAATAGATATTCTTGTTAATAGTGGGTTGAGTGTCGAGGATATTATGCAATTTATTCAAAGAAAAAAATGAACGAGGCTACTTTTAATATATCAATTAAAGATGCTGCGCTTATTTTGAAAAATGAAATTCTTAAAACGTAGGAAGGAAATTGGGAATAGGCGCATATTCTTCTACATCATTAGATATTGCAAAATTAGGTGATTTAAAGAAAATTCATCAAACAGCAATAGACAATAATGATTATGAGCTATTGTTAGATGATGATTCTATTTTTCAATTTAGTAAGGAGGGAGATAAGCTCCGTTATGCTTTTATTCAATCGCAATCAACTTATTTTTCCTTTACGGATTTCCTATTAGAATTATTCGATGAGGAAGATATTCCTACTGACGAACAAGTGTTGGAGGAGATGAAAGTAGATTATGCAGAAGACTATGAACAAAGGAGAGATGAGCAAAAAATAAATGTAGGAGCTATGTATATTCGATATGATGTAGACCGTAAAGGTTATAGGCCTAATTTACATTCATACGCGCATATTCACATAGGGTTAAATAATACTTTTCGATTACCTAGTGCTATTATATTAACTCCATTGTCTTTTGTTTTGTTTGTTATTAAGCATGTTTATATTGCACGCTGGGAAATTGCTAAAAAGATAATATATTGATGTTTAAAAAGTTGTGCATATTATTGATTTATAGTATATTAGAGATGGTCAAACCTTTAATATATCATCAATATATGCACAACTTATATACAATATTCAGTAAAATTCTTAAGATTTGCAAGCAATTTGGCGATAACCTCATAAATGAGAAGGGAAATATTCCTCGTCCAGGTGTTGTTCCCAAGTTTTCAGATATAGAAGTTATAGCTTTGAACCTTACATCCGAAGCCATGGGTATAGATAGTGAAAGTAATCTTTTTATTAGACTTTCTGAGTATAAGAATAAAATGCCCAATCTGATTTCAAGACGCCAGTATAATGACAGGCGTAAAACTACATCAACCTTATGCGACACTATCCGTAAAAGAATAGCTGAGAAGATAGATGGTGGTGAAGAATATTTCTGTATTGATTCAAAACCTATAGAGGTATGCCGGGTAGCTAGAGGGAAACGTTGTAAAATGGGCAGAAACGATTATAGTAAAGCTCCATCATTCGGATATTGTGCATCTCAGAAGAATTATTACTATGGATATAAATTACACGCTATTTGCGGTTTAAGTGGAGTTATCCATTCCTTTGACGACAAAAGCAAGTGTTCACGATATCAATTATCTTAAAAATATCAAATATGAATATCATGACTGCAGCATTCTCGGAGATAGAGGATATATTAGTAAGAATGTGCAACTGGATTTGTTTGAGACTGCAAATATAAGACTTGAAGTTCCATATAGACTGAACCAAAAGGACTGGAGTCCTACATTCATCCCATTTGCTAAAGCCAGGAAAAGAATCGAAACGGATTTCTCACAACTATGCGATCAGTTCATGATAGTGAGAAATTATGCTAAAGATACAGTAGGATTGTTTACCAGAATACTAGGGAAAATAAGTGCATTTACAATCCTTCAATATATAAACCACATTAACAACAAACCTATTGGCAGACTTAAATATGCGCTTATTTAATTCGGGAGTGTAATTTAAACTCTGTCTGGTTTCTATTTTATTAAAATCTCAACAAATATAATTTTTTTTTTTGGATTTCCAAATGCTTCTTAAGATAGTTTTCGAATGTGTGCAAGGGCGGCGAAGAATGAGCCGTTTATATACCCTTGCACACATCCGGGAACTACCTTTTCTTTGCGTTTGAAAAGTCAAAAAGAGGAAATGGGTTATATCTCCAGAGGCATTCTCTCTCCAAATTTGATTCGTAGCTGTCCGGCAGTTAACGCCCAATTCTGGAGCGGATGCGTCCATTTTTGGAGATGTTCATTACAGCCAAGTAGATTAATTTCATCAATGCCATGTCATTGGGAAAGACACCTTTGGTTTTGGTCACTTTTCGTACTTGACGGTGGAAGCCCTCGACGGCATTAGTTGTGTAAATCAGTCTTCGGATATGCTCGTCATACGCAAAATAAGCCGATAGATTATCCCAGTTCCGTCGCCATGATTCTAAGACAACAGGGTATTTTTTACCCCATTTATCTTCTAGTTTATCAAGGTTTAGCTCTGCTAAATCTTTATTAGGGGCTTGGTAGACTGTTTTCAAGTCTGACATAAACTCTTTTTGATCTTTTGAAGATATGTATTTCAAAGAATTTCTAATCTGGTGTATGATGCAATTCTGGATGATTACCTCAGGAAAAATAGTGCTGATTGCTTCCGCAAAGCCCGTGAGATTGTCTATGCAAGCGATCAGAACATCTTTCATGCCACGTGCTTTCAGGTCGGTCAACACGCTCAGCCAGAAGTTGGCACCCTCACTTTCTGACACATACATGCCAATCAATTCTTTATGTCCATCTTTTTTGACTGCCAGGACATTATAGACTGCACGACTTTCTGTACGACCACCATCCTTCACCTTGTAATGCATCGCGTCAAGCCAAACTATTGTGTACATTGATTCCAGTGGGCGGCTTTGCCACTCCTTGACCTTGGGAACTATGCGTTCAATGATTTCACTTAGCGTGTTGTGGGAGATGTCAACATCATACATCTCCTCGATATGGGAGGAAATATCCCTAAGGCTCAACCCCATGCCATACAGACTGATAATCTTGGAAGACATGTTGTCTGCAAGAATCGTCTCACGTTTTTAAGAATCTCCGGGCTAAAGCTACTGTGACGATCCTGAGGTGTTACGATCTCTATTTCGCCGGCCATAGTTTTGACTCGTTTGCTTCCACGACCATTACGCTTATTACCGTTAAGACGCTCTGAAGCGTCAAGGTGAGAGGACATCTCGCCATCTAAAGCGGCCTCTAAAAACTCTTTTAACAAAGGACCAAAAGCTCCGTCTTTACCTGTGAGCGATTCGCCACTACGCAGTTGAGATAACGCTTTGTCCCGCATCTGCTGATACTCTTCACTGTTTCTATCCATAATACAAAGATAATTGTTTAGAGACAGAGTTCAGATTACGCTCTCTTTAATTCCCCAAGGGTGAACTGGTGTTGATAGAGGTGCAGAACAATAATGAATACGCCTACTTCCAGCGTATGTTGTTCGGTACTTCCAAGCTGGTGACTGAGTATATCAATAGGGGAGAAAGCTATGACAAGGTCCGTAAGGTATATAGCGTCAATATAGTCTACTTCTCTCTGGGACATGGAACTGATTTTGTTTATCATGGAAAGACGGAATTCAGAGGTATCCACACCAACGATCTCCTTGAACTCACTCCATTTCAGAAGCAGACATTCAAGGTGGATACGGTAAGTCAGCTATATCCTGAATATTATATCTTGAAAGTAAACGGTTTCAATCAGGTAGCGAAAAGTCCCTTGGAAGAATGGATTTATTATCTTAATACCGGAGAGATACCTTCCACTGCTACAGCTCCAGGTCTTGAGGAGGCCCGTGAGAGATTGAAACTGGATAGCATGACCAAGGAGGAGCTTGCTGCCTATTACCGTCACTTGGATAATATTGTTATTCTTCGTGATAATATCAATACTGAGCGTGAAGAAGGAAGGGCAGAAGGAGAGAAAAGGAAAGCCATAGAGGTAGCTCGTTATTTAAAATCATCTGGAACTTCAATAGAGTTGATTATCGGAGCAACCGGATTGACCAAAGAAGAGATCGAAAGACTATAATAACTCAGCTCAGGAGGAATATGTAAAAATATTCCTCCTTTTATTTTATTGAAGAAAAATTAGTCCAGTGCTGTCTTGTCAATCATTCTTTGAAAAACGTCCCATTGATCCCATAATTTATAAGCTTTATCTTTTGTCTTGGGCTTCTTTTCTGTATATTCTTTAATACTAGGAATATCACTAAGTTGGAATATTTCAGTCATTTTATCTCGAAATGAAGTGAATTTATCATCAAAGTAGGCATGGTCAAAGAAGTGGGTTCTCCATAATATGTAAATAAATCCGGCCACATCCAAACCAGAATGTAATTCAGAAATTATATCCTCAATAATATCCAATAAATACTGACGGTCAAATTTATAATCAATTTTTCCGTCCTTTTTTCTCCTATAGTATCTTGACAACGATTGGCTAACTTCATTTATGTTAAGCTCTTTGACAAATACTATATCTTTTACGGCACTTGTTATTCTTTTGTATTCATTATATTTTTTCTGGACATATTTATTTAGACCTTCTTCTTTCATCCGGCTGAGTATATGGTTGTATTCGTCCATACTCAATTTGTCACCATTCATCATATCAAAAAAAATCTCCCAGTTCCTTTTATGAAAACAATAATATTGCAGGAAGAAAATAGGCTTTCTGTACTCATATTCAAAAATCGGATGGATGTCCATATAACCATCCCCCATAATTTGTTGTTCCCATTTTTGATACTCGTTGTGGAATTTTTTAACAACATTTGCCGCGACTTTCCATTCATATTCTTCTGTCGGTTTTCTATCAAGTGGACATATACCGCTTCTTTCCAATTCATTCCTTATATATTCATTGAATCTTAAACTGCTGCCTTGGAACTCCTTATTGATATAATCTTGTAGAATGGCATCATAGTTCTGATCAAACCAAATGGTAAAGTCCTCTTTTTTCTCAAATTCCATGTATTTGTTCTGGATAATTTGTATCTCCTCCGGCGAGAATAACGATGGGAAACAACAACTTAGTAGTTCGGGTATTGATATGTTCTTGTTCCAAAGAATCCAAAATGACGATGCAATCTTTTTTTGTTCCTCATCAGTTGCGTAATGGAAACTTCTTTGTGTTTTTTGCTGCCTAATATTTTCTTTATTGGTCATTGTAAGTGTGAGTGCTCTTACAATACTTGCAGGCATGGATACAAGGAAAAGATGAAACCGATATTCTATATTCTCTTCCTCGTTCAATTGGATTTTATCGTTAAGGACATCCTCAAATATAGGGACAATGTCATCTTCTATAAAATATTTATCTCCACATATGCTATATAGGTTTTCTCCAATCTTCACATTTTCTAATATATATTTCCCTTTTCCTTTTTTCATCCAACTTTTTAAATACAGTATGTCAATGATTTCTTTGATGGAGCATTCCTGGTCTTTCCATTTATAAATATTTTGAGTCAGCTGGTATTTCTCTATTCTTATCGGTACTTTACCGGTTTCTATATCATCATATATTTGGGATAGAATTTTAAAATCTTGATTATCTTTTATAGATTCTGCTATAACTTTATCCATAATGACATTTTTTGAGTTAAACATAAAGACAGCACCCGATTTTTTCAAATGCTGCCTTAAATATATAAAAAATATATTATGCAATACTCTTTACATACTCAAAAAGTTGTTTTAATTGTGTCGGAGTCATTTTTTCCATACTTTCTATGATTCCCGACTTGTATTGGTGTGTGTTCCACTTTTCAATTTGTATTTTCTGTGTCTCGTCAGCAACTTCAATGTAAGGTTTCATAGTGGCATAATCTGAATGACCGGTGCAACTCATTACTACGCTAGCCGGAATACCAAGAGCCAAGGAACAACATACAAAAGTTCTTCTTGCATCATGACAACTGATTTGTTCCCAAAACTTATAAGTATCCTCATGCCTGGTATTACCCTTGAAATAAACCTGGGATATTTCACGATCCAGCCCGGCAAGTTTGGCTGCTTCTTTCAGGTAGTCATTTAATTTCTGATTGCTTGGCACTGGAAAAATTGTATCACCTTTATACCATGAATATTTTTCAATGATCTGTTGGGCGTGTTCATTCAGAGCGATATGCAGTTTGTCATCGGTCTTTTCAGTACAGAAATCCAGACACCCATCCACCAAGTTAACTGGTTTGAGTGCGGCCAGGTCTGAATATCGTAAAGAAGTGAAGGCCATGAAGCAGAACATATCCCTTGCTTTTGACAGGTATTCTTTCTCCTTGGGAAATTCATAGTGGAAGAAGTGCATCAATTCCTTATATTTTAGAAAGGTTACGGTTCGAGGTATTACTTTCAGCCTGAGTTTGAATTCTAATACGCCAGAATTTATTGTATATCCATGCCTTGAAACCCACCGTAGGAATGATTTCAATATCCTGATTTGTTTCTGTATGGTACGGTTACAATAGTCATTCTTTATATACCATCCGACAAGCTCCTGAACTTTTAACTGATCTAGAGTTTCAAGTGTAATATTGGGGTCACAACTGCTTAACTGAGTCCACATCTGGTCATATTTCTCATGGATCTTATCACCCCAATTACCTTCTTGTGGTCGAAGCAGCAAGAATTCGGAAAATATATCTTTCAACGTTTTCACTTTATCTTCATTCACCGTTTCTTGTTTTATCCTACCCAATTTCTCATTCACCAGCTCTTTCAGGTCAGTTGTCGTTGGTGTTTTGGAATGAAGGTCATATTTGGCAAACACTTCCTCGATACAAACCAGAAAACTACGGATTGCATTGTTAATCTCACGGGCATAAACAATCTTCCCACCGATTTTATGGGTCGTATTGCTTTTTACCAATTGTTTGTCACCATCCCATTTTAGAGGATCGATAGTATAACCGACAGAGAAACCGACTTCATTCTTCTTACTGTTCCATCTTACCCGAATCATTACCTGCCCGTTTTTCATTACATAGGCTCTTGTACTAAAATTTGTCTTTTTCATACGTTTTACTTAATTTTACCGCGAATCTAAAGAGAAGATTTTAAAGGGAAAATAGGCTGACATTACATGAATATACATGATAGTACAAACTACTTTCCCTTGTTCTATCCACCTAATTTCAAGAGCGAAGATACAAAGACTAATCAGGGGGAGTAACACCCTTTAACTACTCCCCCGATTTACGAGAGTATATAATATTGGTTGAAGTTATAAAGTTGATGAGATTTTATTATAATGTTGATTACTAATATTTTGTGGCTTCTTTAAAAATCAGACAATATCATTCAGAGACTCCCGTACGCACCGCGAAAGTAAATAATAAATTAAAGCAAAGCTCTGAAATTCAAGGATTTCAGAGCTTTTTTTGTTTTCTATATCGGCAGAGAATAACGATTAAAAACAAATCATGCGTGGGATTATTCGTGGGATTTCTGCCAGTCTTACTATACTCATCTGATGAACTTGAACTTTCTTGCGGTATAATCGGGAATTCGGGTACAAATATCCGTAAATCATATACACCTTCGCTTGTGCTATCGCGGTACCTTTGTCATCAGAAGTTTAGCAAGAAAAATAGAGTAATATAACGTATGGCAAAAACAATTTTAGGAGTTCTGTCACTGCTTGTCATAATGTCGTGCAGTATTCCCGTAAAGGAGAACACCGTTCAACCCAATATAATGGAAACGAACAAGAAAAATCTCGGAAATCTGTTGGCGCTCTATCCCAAGCCGATGACGGTTGTCGGGGCAGAGGTTGAAGGGAAAGTAAACTGGCTAGTGGTAGGGCATACGGGTGTTATTGGACATGAGCGGATACTCATCAGCATGAGTAAAAGCCATTACACTAATCAAGGGATAAAGGACTCAAAACGACTTTCCGTCAATCTAGTGAGTCGTGAAATATTGCCGAAAGCTGACTATGTGGGAAGTGTAAGCGGTGCGACGGTCAATAAGTCGGAGGTGTTTGCCTACCATATTGGCGAAAACGGTACCCCCGTTATAGACGCATCACCCCTCACCATGGAGTGTGAGGTGGTAGACATCTATGAAACTGAAGGTTTCGACAATTTCATTTGTGCGATAGTCAATACATACGCTGCTCTGAAGTGCTTGATAATAACGGGAAACTTGACTATACGAAGCTGAAACCCGTATTGTTTGAATTTTCGACCTATTCCTACCTTGCCACGGGAGAGATTATCGGCAAATGCCTGAATCTGGATAAGCGGCCGGGTATGTGCGCCAAAGAGCCGATGAGTGCTGACGGTATCGTGCGGTTGTCGAAAATCGAGGTTTATCCGCAGTATCTCGACGAGTATATGAAATACGCAACCGAAGTAGGCGAAATCTCTCTGCGCACCGAATCGGGCGTGCTGACTATGTATGCGGTCGGCGAGAAGGAGAATCCCTGCAAGGTGACTATTCTCGAAACCTATGCGAGCCATGCGGCTTATGAAAAACATATTGCATCAGAACACTTTCAGAAATACAAGCAAGGAACGTTGCACATGGTCAAATCATTGGTCTTGTCTGACCAGACGCCACTTAATCCGGCTAACAAGCTCAATAACTTCATGCAATAAATAGAACGACTATGAACAAGATTTTTTTAATTTCAGTATTCAGCATTTTAACACTCAATGTTATGGCACAAGAAAAGATAGTACAGACAGCAGGACGCACCCAGTTGGGTGAGTTTGCTCCTAAATTTGCGGAACTAAACGACGATGTCCTCTTTGGCGAGGTCTGGAGCCGCACCGACAAACTCGGTCTGCGTGACCGTAGTTTGGTAACTATAACTTCTCTTATCAGTCAAGGAATCACGGATAATTCGCTCGTGTTCCACCTTCAGTCGGCAAAAAAGAACGGCATCACCCGTACGGAGATTGCTGAAATCATCACCCATATCGGATTCTATGCCGGTTGGCCCAAAGCGTGGGCAGCGTTTAATCTGGCCAAAGGCGTATGGGCAGAGGACACCGCCGGTGAAGATACCAAAGCCGCGTTCCAGCGTGAAATGATTTTCCCCATTGGAGAACCGAACACAGCATACGCACAGTACTTCATAGGTAACAGCTATCTTGCTCCCGTTTCACGTGAGCAGGTTTCCGTCTCTAACGTCACTTTCGAGCCTCGTTGCCGCAATAACTGGCACATACACCGTGCTACTAAAGGCGGTGGACAGATGCTTATCGGTGTTGCCGGTCGTGGGTGGTATCAAGAAGAAGGCAAGCCGGTAGTAGAGATTCTACCCGGTACGGTTATCCATATCCCTGCAAATGTGAAGCATTGGCACGGTGCTGCTTCTGATGGTTGGTTTGCCCATCTTGCTTTCGAAGTTCCCGGTGAGGATACTTCTAATGAATGGCTAGAGCCGGTGACGGATGAAGAATACGATAAACTTAAATAACACCACCCACACTCCCGTAATTCAAGCGATTACGGGAGTTTTTGTTTTATGGAGCTATGATTTAGTAGCTGGAGGGGACAGCATAATCCGTAATTTGGGTATAGATACCGGGGATTTATCTACACGGCATATGACGGATACCGCCTATTTTTGCATTATCATTAATTTGGTAATAAAAATTAAATAGGAGAAATTATGACTACGAACGAATTTAAAGAATATGTAAAGACGCGTCAAGCGCTTAATACGGAGGAGATACACCGTTTTATGGACGAAATGAGCAGTGAAGCCAGGCGTATCACTTTCCGGCTGAACACCGCATACTATACGCCGGACGAAGTACGTGAGTTGCTATCCGAATTGTTCGGTTATCAAGTTCCGTCATCGTTCCGGGTATTTCCGCCGTTTTATGCCGATTTCGGGAAGAATATAACAGTGGGCGAAGGCGTATTTATTAATGCCTGCTGTCATTTTCAAGACCATGGTGGTGTGATAATCGGCGACGGATGCCAAATTGGGCATAATGTAGTCTTTGCAACGCTCAATCATGGTTTGCCTCCGGCTGAACGCCAAACTACCTATCCGGCACCAATTGTACTAGGCAAGAATGTCTGGGTAGGTTCTAATTCAACGATTCTTCAAGGAGTGACAATTGGTGACAATGCTGTGGTGGGAGCTGGAGCGGTCGTGACGAAAGATGTGGAAGCAAATACAATAGTAGGTGGTGTCCCCGCAAAATTGATAAAGAGAATAGAATAATAAAATTGAAAACAAGATGAAAATAATATCAAATACAGCATTTGGCGGAGAAAGACCTTTGTTCGAATTGCATGACTTACGTATGGAGAATGTAGTTATCCGTGCTGGAGAATCAGCCATCAAGGAATGCAGCAACATCGAAGCTGTTGATTGTCGGTTCGAAGGAAATTATCCCTTCTGGCATGTTCACGGATTTGTTATCGACCGTTGTTTTTTCGATGTCGGCGGGCGTTCGGCACTGTGGTATTCCGACCATCTGAAAATGACTGATACGCGTATCGATGCACCCAAAATGTTTCGCGAGATGCACGACATCGAAATAGAGAATGTAGAGATAAACGATGCCAATGAGGTGTTCTGGCGTTGTAAAAATCTGAATATCAAAAATCTGAAACTGCATGGAGGAACTTATCCGTTCATGTTCAGCAGCGACATCCGCATAGACGGATTGGAAAGCGACAGCAAGTACGTTTTCCAGTATGTGAAGAATGTGGAGTTGCGCAATGCCAAAATCACTACGAAGGATGCCTTCTGGGAGGTGGAGAATGTGACAATCTACGATTCTGAACTCAACGGCGAATATCTCGGCTGGCATTCGCACAATCTCCGGTTGGTGAATTGCCATATAACCGGTGAGCAACCGCTCTGCTATGCCCACGACCTCGTACTGGAGAATTGCACCTTTGGTCCCGACTGCGACCGGGCTTTTGAATATAGTTCGGTGCAGGCAACCATCAAAGGAACAATAGGCGGGGTGAAGAATCCACGGACAGGCTGTATCACTGCCGAAAGCTATGGGGAAATCATTCTCGACGAAAATATAAAGGCGCCTGCCGATTGTGAGTTGAGGCTTTGGGATGGTAACTGGATTTATAAATTATGAAATACGATTTCGATACAATCATCCCGCGTCGCGGGACGAATTCTTATAAATGGGATACTCCCGAAGAGGAGAATGTACTGCCCATGTGGGTGGCAGATATGGATTTCCGTACAGCACCCGCTATTATCGATGCCTTACAAAAGCGGGTGGCGCACGGTATTTTCGGTTATACAAAAGTACCCGAAGCCTATTATGATGCGGTCGTCCGGTGGTTCGATGACCGGCATCGCTGGCAGGTTGATTCCCGGTGGATTATCTATACGAGTGGTGTCGTGCCGGCTCTGTCAGCCATTATCAAAGCCTTGGCCATGCCGGGTGATAAAGTCATCGTTCAGACTCCTGCCTATAATTGTTTCTACTCATCTATCCGTAATCACGGATGCGAGTTGTTTGCCAATAATCTCGTTTATCAGGATGGCCGCTACCTAATCGACTTTGCCGATCTTGAAAGGAAAGCTTCCGATCCGAAAGCAAAAATCCTGCTGCTGTGCAATCCTCACAATCCGGTCGGACGGGTCTGGACTCCGGAAGAACTGCAGCATATAGGTGATATTTGTTTACGGAATGAGGTGTTTGTCGTGGCGGATGAGATTCATTGTGAACTGACTTACGAAGGATATGACTACACACCCTTTGCCTCCTTGTCCGAACGCTTTTTGCAAAATTCCGTCACTTGCGTTTCGCCGAGTAAGGCGTTCAACCTTGCCGGGTTGCAAATCGCCAATATCATCGCAGCCGATGAAGAGGTGCGCCGCCGTATTGACAGAGCCATTAACATCAACGAGGTATGCGACGTCAATCCGTTCGGCGTAATCGCCACAATGGCAGCTTACAACGAAGGTGGGGAATGGCTCGATGCCTTGCGGAAATATCTGCGGGGGAATTACGAATACCTCTGCTGCTTTTTCAAGGAACGGTTACCACAATATCCCGTGCTGCCACTCGAAGGAACTTATTTGGTTTGGATAGACTGCCGTGCCTCCGGTATCAGCTCAGATGTTGTCGTCTTGCGTTTGCAAGAACAACAGCATCTGATGGTCAATTCCGGTACGATGTACGGTCCCGGTGGAGAGGGCTTTATCCGGCTGAATATCGCTTGTCCCCGGGCTCTGCTTGCTGATGGACTGGAACGGATGGCCCGTTTATTCTATCGTGAAGTCTTCTGATTTAAATCCGCTGTAATACCTACCGGCGAAGGCGGTGAACTTCAGGACACAATAATCGGGATCAGTCACTCCTTCGGGGTAGTACATAGTGTCGCCTTCCTGCCATATCATTTCCTTACTGGTGCTGTCCGTCAGTATCTCCATCGTGCCGCGCAGCATTACGCCCTTGAAGAAGCGTGTGTTGCAGACGTAAAGGCATGCCCGGTTATTTTTGAGAAATTGCGAAACGCGCATCGACGAGGTGTTCGTTGATAGGTAAATGTGTTTGATCCCTTCCCTTTTGCGGGTTTGCAACATGGCCTTGATGTTGGGAAAGCCTTCGGCATCCACCGAACCGACAAAGATGGTTTTTTCCTTGTCAATCATGTTTCCTACTGTTTTTTCTGCATCTCTCATTGTTTGTTTTTTTTATGGGTTATTGTTTCAAGGGCAAAGATAGCCGGTAAGTGGAACTTTTGTACAATAAAAAAGAAGGAGGATATGTCACTTTTCACGGTTTCTCCATTTTCCGGTAGGCGAGGGGAGTATACCCTATATATTGTCGGAAACTACGTACAAAGTAGGAGACGGTTGAGAAATGGAGTTCGGAGGCTATTTCTGAAATGGGGAGGTCGGTGTAGGTGAGCAGACGCTGGGCTTCGTCTGTAACCTTGTTGAGTATGTACTGCTTGGCGTTGATGTTTATGGCCGAAGAGAGGATTTCGTTCAGATAGTTGGGAGTGATGCATAGTTTATCGGCATAGAATTGTACAGAATGCTGCTCCCGGAAGTGCTCCCCAACCAATTCGAAGAATCGGCTGAGGTGGAAGCTGCTGATATCTTTATGTGGCTCCTTACCCGTCTCCGGAGGGATAGAGGTGCGGTAGGCACGGTTGAGTAGCATGAGGACTTCGTAAAGTAAGGCGCGTAATATGCCCGTATCGTGTGGGTGGAAAGAGTCGATTTCGACCTTTATGTCGTGCAGAAGTTGGAGTATTCGTGCATAGAGCCCGTTCGGCAGTTGGAGTTTGTCTACCATTTTTCCCATTCGGAAGAACGGGAGGTGCTGCACGAATAGTGGGTCTTTGAAGAAAGAGGTCAAAAAGGTATCCTCAAAAATTAGAGCATGACCGTTGCCGATACGGTCTGTGTCCCAACTGCGCACCTCACCTGGTTTGGAGAAGAATACATCACCGGGAGCTGCCAAGTGTGTCCGGTTACCGATAGTGAATTCTCCTTCTCCTTCTGTGATGAAGGTGATGTCATAGTAGGTCAGAATATGTACTTTTCCCTGGGTCAAGAATTTCCGGGTATACTGCAAATCAACGACATCTATCAGAAGTTCGCTTCCGTACTTAGTTTTGTAGAAATTGTATCGTGGGATGGCATTTTTCATGGCTTAACATTGTATGATGGCAGTAAAGTTAGAGAAAAAGCTGCTCCGTACAATAGCGAATAGGAAAATGTTGGGTAAAGACCGGGAGTTTTGTTTATCTTTGCACCCGCAATTATCAATCGCCTTGCAACGATTGTCTGGAATTATCATATTATGAAACAGAAACGAATACCATTGGTGGGCAGACAATACCTTGTGCCCTTCATTTTGATTACCTCTCTTTTCTTTTTGTGGGGATTTGCCCATGCCATTCTGAATGTACTGAACAAGCACTTTCAAGAGATACTGGATATCACGAAGACACATTCGGCCTTTATACAGATGACGATGTATATGGGATACTTCATTATGGCCATTCCTGCAGGATTTTTCATCAGTCGCTTCGGATACCGCCGGGGTGTGGTATTCGGTCTGTTGCTTTACGGCGTCGGTGCGCTGCTCTTTATCCCCGGGCAGCATTATCTGTCTTTTAATCTTTTCTTGTTTGCATTGTTCGTGATAGGCTGTGGACTGACGTTTCTTGAAACTGCCGCCAATCCTTATGCCACAGAATTGGGCGCAAAGGAAACTGCTGCCAGCCGGCTGAATTTCGCGCAATCCTTCAACGGTCTGGGATGTATCTGTGCACCGGTACTGGCTGGACTGCTGCTCTTCTCGAAGGATGGGCAGACGGGCTCGGGTAATGTCGCATTGCCCTATATCTGCATGGGGGCAATTGTGTTGCTGGTAGCGTTGGTCTTTTCAAGAATCAAGTTGCCCGAGATTGAACATAGTGTGGAGGTGGACGAAGCTGGTAATAAGGTCGGATTGTGGTCACACCGGCTTTTCATTTTCGGGCTGATAGCCTTGTTTGCCTATGAGGTCGGCGAGATTTCCATCAACAGCTTCTTCATCAACTACGTGGTGGAGCAGAATTGGATGAATGCCCGCGAAGCTTCCGTAGTGCTTTCTTTCGGTGGACTGGGATTATTTATGTTAGGACGTTTTGCCGGTAGCTGGATTATGGGACGTGTGCGTGCCGAGAAGATGTTGCTGGTTTGTGCTACGGGCACTGTGATGACTACCTTGTTGGTGTTGCTGGATGTAGGAATGGTGTCGCTTGCAGCTCTGTTGTGCGGATATGCATTTGAGGCTATTATGTTTCCCACGATTTTTGCACTTTCCTTGCGCGGGCTGGGCAACCATACCAAGAGGGCTTCCTCTTTCCTGATGATGTCTCCCGTGGGAGGCGTGGTAGGTCCGCTGTTGATGGGACTGGTGGCAGACCATACGACGATGGTGTGGGCGTTCATCGTACCGCTGGTTGCCTATTGCGTGGTGTGGGCATATGCCCGCAAGATGGTGTCCGTCTCTACCGCTTCTTCAATATAGAAGGAAGCCTGCGACTCCGGCAAGGATTATCAGTAAGATAGGGTGGAGGTTCCACTTCCACGTCACGCCGAAAGCGGCTGCAAAGATAAGTATGCTTTTGTAATCTATGAAATTTTCCTTGTTCATCAGCAATAGGGCAGCAGCAGCTATCAATGATACGGACATGGGCAGCAGTCCCGACATTGCCGCCTTGATGTATTTGTTGTCCTTGCATTTCACGAAGAAGTAAGAGATGAGCAATACCAGGATGAACGAGGGAAGACATACTGCAATGGTGGTCACGACAGCTCCCCACACGCTTTGAGTAACTGCATAGCCCACATAGGTGGCACTGTTGATGCCTATCGGACCAGGCGTCATCTGCGAGATGGCCACTACGTCCGTGAATTGTTGCAGGGTGAGCCAGTGATGGTGCTCCACCACCTCATATTGGATGAGGGACAACATGGCGTAACCGCCTCCGAAACCGAACATTCCGATTTTTAGATATACCAATATCAGCTGCCAATAAATCATATCTGTAATTTTCTCAGTTTATCTTTTTAACCATAATGTATAGAGCATTCCTCCTGCAATTCCTGCAAGGACAATGTATACGGGGGATAGCCCGAATTGCCAGATGAGTATGGTGGCGATGGCTGGAAGCACCAGTTGCCAATACTTCAGCTTCAGTGCCCGTGCAGCCGAAATGCAGGGTATCACAATCAGTGCGACTACTGCCGGACGGATACCGTTAAAGATGCGTATCATCACCTGGTTGTCCTGAAAATGAGCGAAGAACATGGCTATCAGCATCATGATGACAAAAGAGGGGAGGATTGTGGCAAGTGCACACACCAGGCTACCTTTTACTTTATGCAGCTTGTAGCCGACGAATATGGATATTGACAGCAAAAACACCGGGAAGTGACTGGGTCAACGCAAACATTTCCATGAAATCTTCTTTACTCATCCATCTCTTTTTACGATTTCCCGTTCAATGAGAGGTATCATAGCGTATCCGCCACCGATAGTGAACATTCCTATCTTGGCAAAGGTCATAAAAAGCAGTAAATATTTCATTATTTCTCTTCGGGTGACTTTCTTTTGCAAAGAAACCCAAATTAATCAACATATACAAATTAGGGGGGGATAATATTTATTTATTAATATTTTATATTACAGGGCTATATTCTTAAATCTATTTAAAAGGAGAATATTCCGTCGTAAATAAGCTTTATCTTTAACACGTAATTACAAATAATATAAATGTAGATATGATACAGATAGTGCAATTACATGGTACGGATAAAAAGCTGTACGAGCTTGTAGCCCCTTTGGTTATGAGCCCGGAAGTGCTGAAACAGAACTACAATTACCCTTTCCGGACATCGGAAGAGTACGAGTGGTTTGTTGCTCTGGATAATAAACATGTTGTAGGTTTTGTGCCGGTGGAGCACAAGAAGTATGAATGTGTCATCAACAACTATTATATTAAGGAAAGGAATGTTGACACGCTAAAATTGCTTCTGGAAAAGGTACTTGAGAAGCAGGGCGAGGAGAGTAGTCTGACGGCTGTTAGCTTTGTTGAAGATAGGGATGTCTTCAGCGAGCTGGGCTTTTTGGAAGACAAGGTATGGACCCGTTATGTGAAAATGAAGAAAAAACAGATAATTATGGCTACACCCAAAAATGTGTATGAACTGGCGCAAGAACGTCTTGATGTGATTTTTAGGGAATTTGACACGATATGCGTCTCTTTTTCGGGAGGAAAAGATAGTGGAGTGTTGCTGAATTTGTGCATAGACTATATCCGCCGGAACCGGCTGAACCGTAAACTGTGTGTATTCCATATGGACTATGAGATACAGTACAGCATGACCATTGATTATGTGGACCGGGTATTGGAGGCGAATAAGGATATATTGGAGGTGTATCGTGTTTGTGTGCCTTTCCGTGTAACGACTTGTACGTCGAGGTACCAGAGTTACTGGCGTCCGTGGCAGGAGGATTTGGAGGACATTTGGGTAAGGAAGATGCCGAAAGGCTGCCTCACTAAAGAGACGTTTCCTTTCTACACTCCCGAAATGTGGGATTATGAGTTCCAGATGCACTTTGCCAAATGGCTGCATGAGAAGAAGGATGGAGTGCGTGCCTGCTTTCTCATAGGCATCCGTACGCAAGAGAGTTTTAACCGCTGGCGCAGCATCCATCTGAACCGGAAGTATCAGATGTACCACAATTACCGCTGGACCTCGAAGATAGGCAATGACATTTTCAATGCTTATCCCATTTATGATTGGAAGACGACGGATATCTGGACAGCCAATGGCAAATTCGGCTTTGACTATAACCATTTGTATGACCTATATTATAAAGCCGGAGTCAATATCGAACGCCAGCGTGTGGCAAGCCCTTTTCTTTGTGAGGCACAAGAGAGCCTGAAGCTGTATCGTGTCATCGACCCGAATACTTGGGGAAGAATGATAGGGCGGGTCAACGGGGTGAACTTTACCGGTATTTACGGAGGGACGCGTGCTATGGGGTGGCAGACGGTCCGACTGCCCGAAGGGTATACGTGGAAAGGCTTTATGCAGTTCCTGCTTTCCACCTTGCCGGAAGAGACCCGGAGGAACTACTTGAAAAAGCTTACCGTCAGCATTGAATTCTGGCGTACAAAAGGGGGCTGTCTGGCTGACGAGACCATCCAGAAGCTGAGGGATGCAGGAGTGTCCATTGAAGTGATAAATACCACGAATTACAAGACAAACAAGAAGCCGGTGCGCATGGATTATCTGGATGATATTGACATCGCGGAATTCCGGGAAATTCCCACTTATAAGCGGATGTGCATATGCATCCTGAAGAATGACCATGCCTGCAAGTACATGGGTTTTGCCTTGAACAAGGAAGAGGCATACAAAAGAGACAAGATAATGGAACAATTCAAAAATATGATGTTATGAGCGTAGATAAAAGTCCGGTATATAACGTAAGGGCAATTCCAATAGAGAAAATACAAGCAAACGATTACAATCCGAATGTAGTGGCACCGCCCGAAATGAAGCTTCTGGAGCTTTCCATCTGGGAAGATGGTTTCACCATGCCTTGTGTCTGTTACTATGATGAGGAAGAGGATAACTACATCCTGGTGGACGGTTACCACCGTTATCAGGTGTTGAAGACATCCAAAAGAATTTATCAGCGCGAAAACGGGTTGCTTCCCGTGGTCGTGATTGACAAGGAACTTTCCAACCGTATGGCGTCCACTATCCGTCATAATCGTGCCCGTGGTACGCATAATATCGAGTTGATGTGCCATATTGTTGCGGAATTGGACAGAGCCGGTATGTCTGATGAATGGATAATGAAGAATATCGGAATGGATCGCGACGAAGTGTTGCGTTTAAAGCAAATTTCGGGTCTGGCAGACTTGTTTGCGAACAAGAACTTCAGCATTCCGGATAAGAAAGAAGAGTATGTGGCGGATAAATAAATGAATATTTCAGGGGTGGATTTTTTAATCTGCCTCTTTATATTCATTAACAAGTGAAATATTTCGTTGCAAACTTGCATAATTTAGTCAAATCGCCTACATTTGTCAGCATCAAAACAAACAGAATAGGTCCTATGTGCTTTAAGGCACTATAAAAAACATTACATGAAGAAAATTTTGGTTAGTGGCGGTGCTGGTTTTATAGGTTCTCATCTTTGTACCCGATTGATAAACGACGGGCATCAGGTGATTTGTCTGGATAATCTTTTCACCGGTTCGGAAGGAAATATCACTCATCTGAAGAGCAATCCCCGCTTTGAGTTTGTACTGCATGATGTGGAAACCCCTTATGAGGCAGATGTGGACGAAATCTATAATCTGGCTTGTCCTGCTTCTCCCATCCACTACCAATATGATGCCATTAAAACCATCAAGACTTCTGTATTGGGCGCCATCAATATGCTGGGACTGGCCAAAAGACGAATGCCAAGATATTGCAGGCTTCTACCAGCGAAGTGTACGGTGACCCCGTTATTCATCCCCAAGTGGAAAGTTATTGGGGAAATGTAAATCCAATTGGCCTCCGTTCTTGTTATGATGAAGGGAAGCGTTGTGCCGAGACATTGTTTATGGACTATCACCGCCAGAATGGAGTGCGGATCAAGATTATCCGTATATTCAATACGTACGGTCCTCGGATGTTGCCGAATGACGGACGGGTGGTTTCCAATTTCGTGGTTCAAGCATTGCAGAACCAGGATATTACAATATACGGTTCGGGTAATCAGACGCGAAGTTTCCAATATGTAGATGACTGTATAGAAGGTATGGTGCGGATGATGAACACGGAGGACGATTTTATCGGTCCGGTAAACTTGGGAAATCCGAATGAATTCTCCATATTGGAACTGGCGGAAAAGGTCATTAGGCTGACGAATTCCAAGTCGAAACTGATTTTCAAGCCACTGCCTCATGATGATCCCAAACAGCGTCAGCCGGACATCACTCTGGCAAAGGAAAAGTTGGGCTGGGAACCGACTATAGAGCTGGAAGAGGGTTTACAGTATATAATAGAGTATTTTAAGGAATATCGTTCCTAACTAAATAGTAATTTTGATAACGGGAAAAACAATATAGAAAGATGAACATGGAAATAAATCCTTCCGAATACAAGATTCTCATCGTTGACGATGTGATGTCAAACGTTTTATTGTTGAAAGTGCTTTTGACAAATGAGAAATTCGCGATTGCTACTGCAAGTAACGGGCGGCAAGCGTTGGAACAGGTGGAAAAGGAAAATCCTGATTTGGTTTTGCTTGACGTAATGATGCCGGACATGAGTGGTTTTGAAGTAGCTCAACATTTAAAGTCAAATCCGAATACAGCTGATATTCCAATCATCTTTCTGACCGCACTGAATAGTACGGCAGATATTGTGAAGGGGTTTCAGGTTGGCGCGAATGACTTCATCTCTAAGCCTTTCAATAAGGAGGAATTGATTATCCGTGTTACCCACCAAATATCTTTGGTAGCTGCCAAACGGTTGATTTTGAGTAAGACGGAAGAACTGCAACGTACTATTGCCGGGCGTGACAAGCTTTATTCGGTGATTGCCCATGACTTACGTTCTCCGATGGGATCCATCAAAATGGTGCTGAATATGCTGATATTGAACTTGCCATCTGAGAAAATTGGCGCCGAAATGTACGAGCTTCTGACGATGGCTAATCAGACTACGGAGGATGTGTTTTCATTGCTGGATAACCTGCTGAAATGGACAAAGAGTCAAATCGGTAAGTTGAATGTGGTTTATCAGGATGTGGACCTCGTCGAAGTGACAGACGGTGTCATTGAGATTTTCAGTATGGTGGCAAGCCTGAAGAAGATAAGAATCCACGAGATGAAACCGGAAAAATGATGGTCAACGCTGATATTGACATGCTGAAGACAGTGGTCCGTAACTTGTTGAGTAATGCCATTAAGTTCAGTAAGGAGAACTCAGAGGTACTGGTGAAGATGGAGGAAGTAGATGGTATGGCAGTTGTCAGCGTCCAGGATTATGGCTGTGGCATCAGCGAGGAGGGGCAGAAGAAGTTGTTGCATACTGATACGCATTTCAGCACGTTCGGCACGAACAACGAAGAAGGCTCGGGACTGGGCTTGTTGCTATGCAAGGATTTTGTCGTGAAGAATGGCGGTAAACTGTGGTTTACTTCCAAGGAAGGCGAAGGCTCCATATTCAGCTTCTCTATTCCGGTGAAGAAGTGATAACGAAGAAAATAGAACGGATGGTCCGTTGAAGTAAAACAGACCATCCGTCAGACTCAAATAGACCGTCTGTTACGGTCGTGCAGACCATCTGTTTCTTATGAACGGATGGTCTGTTTTTTTATCTCTTACACAGACTGCGGAAATCGCAATATTCACATTTCCGGGTATCCTCTGTTTGGCTGAATGTTTCTTCTTGGCTGAATATCTCCTGCAGGAGTCCGTGCAGCCGTTCGCGAAACTCGTCTTCGAAGAAAGCGAAGTTGTTGACCGGTACCTTGGGTTGTCGCGGCGCTCCCATTTCGATGACCGGGGAGTAGCTTTCGGAAGCTGCCCGGTGGATGTAGAGCAGGGAAGGGGCTACCTTCAGCGATTGCTTGCGGCAGAGGATGGCGGCGTACAGAAACGTCTGGAAAATATAGTTGGGACGGTTGTCGGCGGGAGTAAACAGTTGTTCTATATTTTCAGGAGTCTTGGGAGTACCGCCTGTCTTGTAGTCCACGATACGTAGCGTGTCTCCTTTGCTGTCCAGGCGGTCGATGGTACCGCCTATCTGTAAGGCAAGCTTTCCTTGCGGAGTATCTATTTCCATCATTTCTCTGACGTCCTGTTCCATACCCTCCATACGGAACGGGGCATATTGCAGGTCATTGCGCAGAAGCTGGCGCAGGTAAGAGGCAATGACTTTGGAATGGATAAGCTGCGTACCGTTATATTCCGGTTGCTCCGTAAGGGGCACATGGAAGAACTTTTCTTTAAAAGCATTGTCCACATAGGCTTGCAGGCGGACATCGTCTTTCAGTAACTGTTCCAGGTCTTCTTTACGTATTTCCCGTCCGTTGGTTGTCAGTTCGTTGTACACCAGTTCGGCAGAACGGTGGAAGATGGTGCCGAAGAGGGCGGAGTCTATTTCGGCGCTTACTTCATCGAGAGCCTTCAGGCCGGCTACGTATCGGTAGTAGAATTTCAGCCGGCAGTCCAGATAGGCATTGAGGGCGGAGGGGGAGAAGAACGCTTTGGGACGTCGGTGGATGTTGTAGGCGTCGAACATCTGTTGCAACATCTCCGGTGTCTTGTGAATCTCAATTTCCAGGGCTTGTTGTGGAGATTGTCCGGCTTCAAGGTACTCAAGGGAGATGTTGTGCGGCGACTCTACCAGGAATTGCAGCATGAAGCGGGACATCTCCCCGCGGTTCAGTCCGTCCGAAGAGATGTTATATAATAAGGTGACGTTTTCTGCCCGTTGGATGAGGCGGTAGAAGTAGTAGGCATAGACGGCATTCTTGTGTTCTATGGTGGTCATGCCGAAGGCCTTCCTCAGGTTGTAGGGAATGAAGGAGGAGTCGCCTCCGGCTTTGGGCAATTGCCCTTCGTTGAGGGAGAGCATGATGAGGTTGCGGAAATCGAGGTTACGCGTTTCCAGCACCCCCATTACTTGCATGCCGATGGCGGGTTCTCCGTGGAAGGGAATGTTGGCAGAGGTAAGCAAGCGGTTCAGCAGTCGCTTCAGCGTGTCTGTGCGCACACTACTCAATTCGCCGGTCTCTATCAGGCTGAGCAGGCGGTTGACGAGGGTGTAGCTTTTGAACAGAGACTCGCGGTACAGCTGGTTGAAGATGTCTTCCACGTCTTTTTCCTGGCGGTAGAGGACGGCCACTTCGCGAAGCAGTTCGGTGAGGTAGCTGCATAGGGCGGCGATGCCGTTCTGTGGTGTAAAGACTTGTTCAAGGAATGCGTCCTGCTTCAGCTCCGAGGGAAGGGGATAGAAGCGGTTGTCCCGGGTAAGCTGTTTTTCCAGTGTTTCGGCATTGGGGGAAAGTTGCCGGGTGTAAGGGTGTTTCAGCAGCGTGATTACGGTTTCGTAGATGTATCGTCCGGTACCTGCATGGTAGCCGGTAGTCTGTAGCTCTACAAGGGCGTTGATAAAACTGTACACCGGAGTTTGGGCAAGGGGAAATCCCATTGTGATGTTGACGTTCTTTACCTCTGCCGGAATGGAGTGGAGGACGGGAAGCAGTAGGGATTCGTTGCAAAGGACAACGGCAGTGTCTTTGAATGAAGAAGGGGTTCTTAATTCTTCATTCCCCCTAATCCATTGCGGCAAGTAGCGGGCTTGTGCATTTTCGGTAGAAGCGGAGATAAAGTACGTTCTTGGGTTTCCGCAGTACATCAAAAGAAGTTTCGGGCAGTTGGTTGGGAAACAGCTTTAGGTTGCGGAGGATGAATTCGCCTGCTTCGTGGGTATAGGGCGGCTTTTTGCTCAAGGGGAAGACGGGTGTAGAACACGTCGTAATCCCAATAGAACATTGCTTTCCCGGCATCCTGCAAGAGCTGGAAGAAACGGGTTTCTACTCTATTCAGCACGTTGAAGCCGACAAATACATAGCGGTCGTAGCGCAGTCGGTCGGTGTCGAGTTGCTCCATGACATTGCGGTACATCATGCCTTCGTAGGCGATGCCCAGTTCTGTAAGATTGCGGCGGTAGTGGCGGTAGATGTCGCCCAGTTTATCCCAGAGGGAGATGAATTTGGCTTTCAGCTCCGTGCGCTTTTCTATGGAAAAGTTCTGGAAGAACTGGCGGATGGCTTCTTCTTGTTCTTGGTCGAGGAAGTCGTAATCGTCCATAATGTTCTTCAGTTCTTGCAGGTTGCTGAAGAGTTTGTCGGCATCTACAAGGTTTTTGTCTACGTCATCGAAATCGCTGATGAGCAGTTCTCCCCAGAAGTAGAAGTCATCCAGAGTTTCTTCGCTGCGGGTCTCTTCGCAGAACACCTTATACAGTTCGCATACCAGGCGGATAGGGTCGCCGGACTTCAATGGAGAGAGTTGCCGGAACAGTTCGCTGATGCTGACGTAGGCAGGCGACCACAAAGGGCGGTCCGTTTCAGTTGCCAGATATTCGTTGAAGAACAGACTGGCACGTTTGTTGGGGAAAACGATGGCGGTGCGCGAGAGGTCGTTTCCTATTTTGGCGTAAAGGTCGCGGGCGACCAGTTGGAGGAATGTTTCCATGATTTAGTTGATAATTGATAATTAATAGTGGATGGGGAGTGAGTTATCTTCGTCGTTAGCCGAAGGGTTGTCTGCGTCATGCTGTGAGACGGGGACGGGGAAGGGCAAATCTTGCCGTTCTCATATATGGAAGCCTCTTCGTCCCAACTGCCTGCTCCGTCTTTGGCTATGTGGGGCAGGGTGTTGGCAAGGAGTTCGGATATGGTTCCTTTCTGTTCCTTCCGGCTCCAGAGGATGAGGTTCTTGCCGGCACGGGTAAAGGCCACGTACAGCAGATTCAGATTGTCTACCCACAGCTGAAGACGTTCGTGCAGATAGTCCTGCCGGTATATGGATTCCGCCATGGTGGTGGAATAGTTCACCGGTACTAAGCTGATGGCATTATAAGGCTCTTCCGGTGGGGCGCACCACACCAGCTGGTTGTTGGTTTCGTTCTCCAGCTTCCAGTCGCAGAAGGGAATCAGTACGGTATGGAATTCCAGTCCTTTGGACTTGTGGATGGAGAAGATGCGTATGCCGTCCATCTCACCGCTGGGGATGGTTTTGCTGCAAAGGGTTTCGTCCCAGTAGCGGATGAAGCTGGCCAGTTCGGAAGAATTGCTTTGCAGATACTCCGTCACAGCATCGAAGAAGGAGAAGAGGTAGGCATCCTGCTTTTCAATGCGGCTCATGCCGAAGATGCTGAACAGTTCTTCCAGTAACTCATACAAAGGCATCAGGCGCAGCGTTTCCGTCGGGAGGTAAAGGTTTCGGGCAGGGAGTGGCTATGATGAATCCCGACTGCTCGTCATTTGTCATTTGTAATTTGTAATTCTCCATCAGCGCAGCCTCCGCAATCTTGTTCTCCGGATTCGATAGGCAGCGCAGGGCATCCATCAGCATGCAGATGGCAAGGGAGGCATCCAGACGGAAAGCTTCGTCGGACACGACAGAAAGATGCAGTTCTTTGTCAAAATAGTCGGCTATCGGCGGGATATTCTTGTTCTTGCGGACAAGGATGGTGATATCATTCAGTGTTACGCCCTCTTCCAGTAGCCGTTGCACCTCTTCTCCTAAAGCGAGAAGGGTCTGCTCTGTATAGTTGTGTTCATCGTCCGGTTCCAGGAAGGTGGCTTTTACGTAGCCGTACTCCGTGCTCTTGGGCGATTCCTGCACTACGTCGGCATAAGCGCGTTTCAGGGGTAGGCAATCCTCTTTCAGTTCGTTCAGGTGTAATGCATTGAGGTAGTCTATGGCAGCGGTAAATACCTGGTTGTTGAAACGGATAATGTTGGTTTCGCTACGCCGGTTTGTTTTTAGGGTTTCCACACGGACGGGGAAGGAGTTTAAGTTTAATTCTTTATTTCCCAAGCTGTTCAGTATTCCCCAGTCCCCGTTCCGCCAGCGGTAGATGGACTGCTTCACATCTCCCACAATCAGACTGTCGGCTCCTTGCGAAAGTCCTTCGAGCAACAGCAGACGGAAGTTGTCCCATTGCATGCGGCTGGTGTCCTGGAATTCGTCAATCATGACGTTGCGTATGTTGGCGCCGATTTTCTCGAAGACGAACGAAGAGTCACCCTCGCGCACCAATTTGTGCAGCAGGGCGTTGGTGTCCGAAAGTAGAAAGCGGTTATGTTCTCGGTTCAGTGTACGTACCTCTTCGTCAATATGGTTGAGGAGTTGTAGTTTGTTGAGATGCTGGAGCGAGAGACGGCAACTGTTCAGGGTGCGGTTGCGTTGCGGACGCATTCTTTCGGCTTCCTGCAGTAGAGGCATCAGGCTGGTTTCTGCCAGACAGATGATGTCGTCCTTCCGTGAGGATGTTTTCGTTGCCCAGTTTTTTGCATCTGCCAAGCTGTTTTGCAGGGTGGCGTTCAGCACATCTTTGTCAGACAGTCTGCCGTCGCGCAGTTTGCGGAAGTAACTGCCGATCAGCACATCCCGGTAGAGTTTCAACGTGTTCGGAGTACGAAGGCATTGCCGTAGTTTTTTCGCCGCGTTCTATGTAGCTTTCATCGAAGATGTTTCGTCCGAAACTTTTCACCTCATTCGATACGTTCCAGCGTTTGTCGTCGCGGATGCGCTCGTCGATGTAGTCCAGCAGCCATGCCAGCACGGGAGAAGTGGGGGTAAGCTTCTCGATGAGGCTGTCTACGGCATCACTCAGCACTTCACTGTTGTTCAGCTCTATGTTCAGGTTAGGACTCAGTTCCAGTTCGCGGGCAAGGTTGCGCATCACAGATTGAAAAAAGGAGTCGATGGTTTCCACGCGGAAACGGCTGTAGTCATGCAGCATGTATTGCAGTGCCATGCCGGCCCGTTGACGAATCTCCCCGTCCGTCAATCCGTCCCCGCCTTCTTCTTTAATTTTTAATTTATAATTTTTAATTCTCTCCAAGTATGCTTCGGAAGAAGGTGCTCCCTTCCAGATACCGTAAAGCTGTGTCAGTATGCGCTCCTTCATCTCTGCCGTAGCCTTGTTGGTGAAGGTTACGGCAAGTATCTGCCGGTAGGCGCGTGGATTGATTATCAAATGCTTGATGTATTCCACAGCCAGCGTAAAGGTCTTGCCTGAGCCGGCAGAGGCTTTGTATACTAATAATTCCATGTAAATTGCTGCATTGAGTATGTATCTGCAAACGTACACAAAAATAATGAGAAAAATAAATGCTTCCCTGCTTTCTCTTATAGAAAGAAGTGGGAAGCATCCATTATTGAGGGGCTATGTGTAGGGGCTGTGCTACATTACCGGCGTCTGGAAAAGAAATACAAATCCTTTGCTGTCTTTCAAATCCTTTATGGCATCTCCGGCATATATTTCTCCGTTTGTCAGTGAGAGTTTCTTGATTCCTGCATTCGGGCTAAAATCGATTTTCTTCAGGTCGAGCCAGAATAAGTTAGGGGTCAGTGTGGACTCAAAATAATATACTTTGTTCTTCTGGTCGGATACAGAACGCCAACGGGTGGAGGAGATATGGGGCTTGTCCGGTGTGGTGATACCGAACGGTACAGAAACATTGCGCATTACGCTCAATACACTGGGTACGGCAATCTTTGCATCCGCTGTTTGCGGAATGGCATTGATGTAGAACGATGCGCGTACAAAGCGGTCACTGGAGCGGTTGGTTCCCGGCAACATATTCAGTCCGCCTACCTCTTTCCAATAGTCGTTGATAGCCAGCTGGAGTTCATATTTGGGAGAGTTGGTCATTACTTGATACTGCTTGCCTTCATGTATCTCAAGGTTTCCGTCTATGTATTCCAGGATAGCCGTGTTTCCGGTTTCATCTGTGATGGCCAGATGCAGGGTGGAAGCGGCTCCGTTGGGCAGGTCTGGTGCATCAATGCGGAAGGATTCTTTTTTCAGTTCATCCACAGCTTCGCGTACGGTTGCAAAATTGTCGAGTACGTATTGCGTCCAGATACTGATGCCCATAATCGGGCGGTTGTCTCCCGGGCGGTGGTAAACGGACTCCGGAAGGAAGAGCAGGCTGGCAACCAGACCTTTCTCGTTCATACCGTCGCAGGTACCTATGTCATAACCGGCGGCAATGACGCTACCGTACTTGGAAGTCCAGTTCACTGCATTCCCTTTGTTGTAGCCTGCCCTTTGCATGCCTCGTGGGAATACATAGATGTTACTCATAAGGTCTTCTTTTCCATTTCCACTTTCTTGTTCCACATAGGGGCGGGGAGTGCTGGAAGTGAACTTCTCGCTGCTGAGGACGGCTTCGCCGGAAGCCTCGTTGGTGGCAAACACATTGAGGTTCTTGGCTTTCTTGATTTGCTGTGGTGTGATGCCGTGCTCTTCGTTGTACTTCAACTGCTTCTCGCGACGGCGGTTGGTCTCGTCGATGGTCAGTTGCATGCTGTCCGTTATTTTGTCGGCATACATGATGACCATACCGTTCACGTTACGGGCGGCACGTCCGGCAGTCTGTGTCAGTGAGCGGTGGGAACGAAGGAAACCTTCCTTGTCTGCATCGAGAATGGCAACGAGAGACTTCAGGCAGGTCGAGTCCTTCACGCAGCAGGTTGACACCAACAAGTACATCGTAAACGCCCTCGCGCAAGTCACCCATAATCTTCACACGTTCCAAAGTGTCTACGTCGCTGTGGATATAATTACACTTCACGTTGTTGTTCAGCAGATATTCCGTCAGTTCTTCAGCCATTCGTTTGGTGAGGGTGGTGACGAGTTCGCTCGTTCTTCTCGGCTGTATCTCTTCCATCAGGTCGTCTATTTGGTTTGGCTGGGACGTACCTTCTTCTAAAGAGCCCTCGGACGGATGACCTGCTCTACCAGGTTTATCTTGCGGGCGCGGTCACCTCCGTACATGGCACGTATCTGCGGGACGCTGACGTGGCTTTCGTCAATGACTATCAGGAAATCTTCGGGGAAGAAGTCCAGCAGGCAGTAGGGGCGGGTACCGGCAGCACGCCCGTCAAAGTAGCGCGAATAATTCTCAATGCCGGAGCAATGTCCCAATTCGCGTATCATTTCCATATCATAGGTCACCCGTTCCTGCAAGCGTTTGGCCTCGAATGGGCGGCCTTCGTTTTCAAACCATTGCACCTGCTTGTGAAGGTCATCCTCTATTTCGTGTATGGCACGCAACGTGGCTTCCTTTGGTGGTCATGAAGAGGTTGGCGGGATAAATCTGCCAGATAAATGTCCACCGTATCGCCTTTCACGCGGAAATTGCCGCGGTTCAGGTCAATGTCGTTGCGTACGTAAAGACTGTCCACCAAGCGTCGCAGGAAGACATTGCGACTGAAATTCTTGCCTTGCTGTACTTCGATGACGTTGTTGTAGAAGTCTGCCGGATTCCCCATGCCGTATATGCACGAAACGGAGGATACCACCACTACATCTTTCCTGCCCGAAAGCAGGGCAGAGGTGGCGGCAAGGCGCAACTTGTCTATCTCGTCGTTGATGGCGAGGTCTTTTTCTATATAGGTGTCCGATGATGGCAGGTAGGCTTCGGGCTGATAGTAGTCGTAGTAGGACACATAGTATTCTACGGCATTGTTCGGGAAGAATCCCTTGAACTCGCTGTACAACTGGGCAGCCAGCGTCTTGTTGTGGCTCAATATCAGCGTTGGCTTGTTGATGTTGGCAATGACGTTGGCTATGGTGAATGTCTTTCCGGACCCGGTGACACCAAGCAGTGTCTGTGCGGGAAGTCCCTCGTGCACGCCCTCGGTCAGCTGTGCGATGGCCTCCGGCTGGTCACCGGTGGGCTGGTAAGCGGATGTCAGTTCGAATTTGTTCATTTTCTCTTCTTAGAAGCGGCAATATTCGGTAAAATCTTTGAGATAAACAAAATTTTTTTGTTTACTTTGCAGCTATATTGATAACAACCATTAATAATTGTAATACAACGAAGAACATGATTTGGAATGAAAGCATCGAATGCATGGATCGCGAAAGCCTTCGTAAAATCCAGAGCATTCGTCTCAAAAAGACTGTGGAGCGTGTGTATCATGACACTCCTTTTTATCGTAAGAAAATGCAGGAACTGGGAGTTACTCCCGATGACATAAACAGTATAGATGATATTGTAAAACTGCCTTTTACTACCAAGTACGACTTGCGGGACAATTATCCCTTCGGCCTCTGTGCCGTACCTATGAGCCAGATTGTGCGTATTCATGCCTCTTCCGGCACAACCGGAAAACCCACTGTGGTAGGCTATACCCGAAAAGACCTTTCAGCATGGTCCGAATGCCTTTCACGGGCCTTTACCGCCTATGGTGCCGGTAGCTCGGATATTTTCCAGGTGTCCTACGGTTACGGACTTTTTACCGGCGGACTGGGTGCGCATGCCGGTGCCGAGAATATCGGCGCTTCCGTCATCCCGATGTCCAGCGGCAATACGGAGAAGCAGATTACACTGATGCATGATTTCGGTTCTACCGTACTTTGCTGCACGCCCTCATACGCCCTCTATCTGGCAGATGCCATCAAAGACTCCGGTCTTCCCCGTGAAGAGTTTAAGTTGAAAGTGGGAGCCTTCGGCGCCGAGCCGTGGACCGAAAGTATGCGTCGGGATATTGAAACCAAGCTGGGTATCAAGGCATTTGATATTTATGGGCTTAGTGAGATTGCCGGTCCCGGTGTAGGTTACGAATGCGAGTGCCAGCACGGTACCCACCTCAATGAAGACCATTACTTCCCCGAGATTGTAGACCCGAAGACCCTCGAACCGGTTGCCCCTGGAGAAACCGGCGAATTGGTGTTCACTCACCTTACCAAAGAGGGGATGCCGCTGTTGCGCTACCGTACCAAGGACCTCACCGCCCTGCACTACGATAAGTGCTCCTGCGGACGTACACTGGTTCGTATGGACCGCATCTTGGGACGTAGTGATGACATGCTGATTATCCGTGGTGTCAACGTGTTCCCCACGCAGATAGAGTCCGTTATCCTCGAAATGCCGGAGTTCGAGCCTCACTACCTTTTGCTGGTAGACCGCAAGAACAATACCGACACCATGGAGTTGCAGGTTGAGGTTCGTCCCGAATACTATTCCGATGAAATCAACAAGATGCGCTCTGAAGAAGAAGCTTGTGGCCCGCCTGCAGAGCGTACTCGGTCTCGGCGTAGATGTCCGTTTGGTAGAACCGCGCAGTATTGAGCGCAGCGTAGGCAAAGCCAAGCGCGTCATCGACAACCGCAAATTGTAAATCGCCAAATTGTACATGGTAAATCGTAAATCGTCAAATAGTAAATAAACCTATGGTAGCAAAACAACTTTCCATTTTTCTGGAGAACAAGTCCGGTCGCCTCACAGAGGTGACTGAAGTTCTTGCAAAAAAGAAGGTGTCAACCTTTCTGCTCTATGTATTGCAGAGAATGCCGATTTCGGTATCCTTCGTGGCATTGTTTCCGAACCGGATAAAGCATATAAGGCTTTGAAAAATAATCACTTCGCAGTAAACGTAACGGATGTAGTAGGCATCAGTTGTCCCAATATCCCCGGCTCATTGGCGAAAGTGCTCCGTTTCCTCTCCGATGAAGGCGTGTTCATCGAGTACATGTATTCCTTTGCCAATGGTGAAACGGCCAATGTCATCATCCGTCCCAACGACATGGATAACTGTATCCGTGTATTGACAGAAAAAAAGGTCGATTTGCTGGCGGCAAGCGAACTCTATAAACTGTGAAAACGAAGGATTAGGGAGGAAGGATTAGGGATGAGGACTATGCAGTTGATAGCACAGTCACTAATCCCTAATCCTTCACCATTCATCCCTAATTCCTGCCCGTTCGTCTGGTTTTTGAAAAATTAAGGCTCGTATCGTTGCTTTATTCGATGCGAACCTCTATCTTTGCGCATTATTTGAACAAAAGTAATGAAGAAGAACATCCTAATAACTCTGCTTGCAGCATTGCTGCTCTCCTCGTGTGGAGAATACAACAAATTGCTGAAAAGCACAGATTACGAATACAAGTACGAAGCGGCAAAAAATTACTTCGCAAAAGGCCAGTACAACCGTGCTGCTACTTTGCTCAATGAATTGATTGCCATTCTCAAAGGTACTGATAAGGCGGAGGAATCCCTCTATATGCTGGGCATGAGTTACTATAACCAAAAGGATTATCAGACTGCTGCGCAGACTTTCATTCAATACTACAACGTTTATCCCCGCGGCACATTCACTGAACTGGCACGTTTCCATGCCGGTAAAGCTCTATATTTGGATACTCCGGAGCCGCGTTTAGACCAATCCGGTACGTATAGCGCCATCCAGCAGTTGCAGATGTTTATGGAATACTTCCCGCAAAGCTCCAAGAAAGAAGAAGCGCAGAACATGATATTTGCCTTGCAGGACAAGCTGGTGATGAAGGAGTATCTGTCTGCAAAACTTTATTATAATATGGGTAATTATCTGGGCAACAACTATCAGGCTTGCGTTATCACTGCGCAGAATGCTTTGAAGGATTATCCCTATACCAACCTACGTGAAGATTTATCCATTCTTATCTTGCGTGCCAAGTATGAGTTGGCTGTGTATAGTGTGGAAGATAGAAGAGCCGAACGTTACCGTGAAGCGGTGGATGAATGTTATGCCTTTAAAAACGAATTCCCTGAAAGCAAGTATACGAAGGAAGCCGACCGAATCTTCAAGGAGTCACAGAAAATGCTGGGCGAGGGAGGCGAAGAACAAGAGTAATTAGTAATTAATAATTTGTAATTAATACTATAGATAAATTTATGGATTACAGAAAGACAAATGCTCCTACTACTACGGTGACCCGTGATATGATGGAGTTGTGTGAGGATACCGGTAATGTATACGAAAGCGTAGCGATTATCGGAAAACGTGCCAACCAGATTAGTGTGGAAATCAAGAACGACCTTTCCAAAAAGCTTGCTGAGTTTGCCTCTTACAATGACAATCTGGAAGAAGTGTTCGAAAACCGGGAACAGATTGAGATTTCCCGCTATTACGAAAAACTGCCGAAGCCGACATTGATTGCAACACAAGAGTATGTGGAAGGTAAGATTTATTATCGCAATCCGGCTAAGGAAAAAGAAAAATTACAGTAATGATACAACGTATTCAATCTGTTTATTTGTTGTTGGTAACTATCCTGTTGGTTGTGGCAATTTGCATGCCCGTAGGACAGTTCATCGGAGCGGACGGAGTGACGGCGCATGTTTTCAAGCCTCTGGGAGTGGCTTTGGCCGACGGAGGATTTCAGTCTACTTGGGGCTTGTTCGGGATATTGTTGCTCAGTGCACTTGTTGCCTTCTGTACGATATTCCTTTTCCGTAACCGTATGTTGCAAATACGCATGACGATTTTCAGCAGCATCCTGCTGATAGGTTACTACATAGCCTTCTGCGTATTTATGTTTATTTTGAAGGGCGATTTGGATGCCACGGCTTTCCAGCTTGGATGGGCGCTTTGCCTTCCGGTGGTAGCCATCATCCTCAACTATCTGGCCTTCCGTGCCATCTACAAAGATGAGGTGATGGTGAAGGCTGCAGACCGTTTAAGAAGATAAGAAGGTTTATCTACTTGATAATAACAAAAGGCAGACCACGTTTCATTCGGGATACGTGGTCTGCCTTTTTTATCGTTTCTGCTTGGGGTTCAGCCGTTCCCATTATACTGTTCCCATTAGAGGAGATAGTCGTTCCTACGAGTGAAACGGGTGTTTCCCTACAAGCATTACTTCTTCAAGTCAAAGAGATAAGTTACCTTGGCCGTAATGACTCCGTGTGCGGAGCGTGAGAAAAAGTCCTTCTTGGTGCTGCCATAGAAATCGGACAAAGCATAGTAGTATCTTCCTTCTACAATGAAATTGCCTGCCTTGGTGCGCAGCTCTATGCCTGCTCCGCCTGCAATGCCGTAGTCGAATTTGTTGTCTATGGCCTTGCCGTGCTGTTCCACGGTGATGTTGGTGTAGGAGTCTGCTACAGTGCCGTCCCAGTCGCCGTCTATCTTTTCGCTGTCGCCAAGCAGGAAACCTATCTGCGGACCGGCATGGATGAAGAATTGCAGACCGCGGTCCTTGCCGAATGCCAGATGTGCCAGGAAGGTATTTCCACATAGTTCATGGTGCGTGTGTAGCTCAGTGTGGGATAGTCCTCATAGTACTCGTCCCAACCGTGCTGCGAGAAGTTCAGCTCGATTTGTGCACCGCAAATCATGCTGAAATATTTCTCGGAGATGTATCGGGCTGTCACACCACCGTTGATGCCCATCAGATTCTTCTGCTTGATAGAGGGAGAGAAGCTTACGCTATTCAGATTGATGCCTCCATTGACGCCCACAGCGAAGTTGTGGCGTTGCTCGCCCACCTGCGCATGCAGGGGCAATATACATGCACACACCAGCAGGGCGAATATGATGATTGTTCTCAGGTTCATGCTATAAGTTACAAGTTACAAGCTACAAGCTACAAGTTAATAGTTATATAGTGGATTATCAGATGATCCCTAATCATTAATCAAAGTCCAGCTTCACCAGCTCAAAATTCTTGGTGAAGTGCACAAAAAACACCTTCTTGTTGATGAAGCCCCCCCAGTTGTTTACCCGTTGGAACTTGAAGCCGGTCTGGATGGGCACCAGGTCCAGCCCCTGCATGTTCTTCTCGAAGGAAGAGCCATAGCGTGCAAGTCCTTTCAGGAAGAAATAACCGGTATCGAAGCCCAACATGCCGAATTTGGGATAGCGTTCGTCCATCTCCTTGCCATACCATCTGCGGTAGCTCTTGGTGAAGTTGATGGCGGCAGGAAGCAGGTTGTTGGTATAGAAAGAGGAATAGAAATAGGTGTCCAGTTCAAAGAAGGCTTCCAAGTGGTCTTTGGTGTAGGTTTGCCATTCCGGATAGCCGAACAGATGGATACGGCTTTCGGGTTGCTCGCGCACCAACAGCGTCAATTGGGGAAGTATCTTAATCAATGTTAGGTTACTGCCGGATGTGGGGATAAAGATATTCTCACGGTCCGTGCGTAATACTGTTTTCAGGGATTCTACGGTGACATCCTCTTTCAGGCTCTTCATCGGGATGGAACGGTTGCGCAGTTCGTCTTTCAGTCCCTTGATGAATTCTGCCTTGTCCTTGGCGCCCTGGCTGGCTTCAATGAAGATGACGTTGGCGTTGGGGAACTGGCGCACAAAGTGGTCGTACACCTCGGAGTACAGATAGGATTGGGGGAGTATTTATCTGATAGACCGCCGGATTCTGGAATACCGTGTTGTCTTTCGATGTGAATGGTATCACCAGACGTGTGTCTTGTTTCTTGGCAAATTCGGCCAGCGGCTCGATGTGCTGTTGGTACAGAGGCCCGAATATGATGTCCATGTCCTTCATCTCGCTTTTGCCCAGAATGGAGTTCAGCGAGGCACTTTCGGGGCCCGAATTGTAAGTGTACAAGTCAATGGAAGTGCCGGTACGTTTCAGGCTGTCTACGGCCATCAGCAGGCCTTCGTAGTATTCCACCATACGGGAGGACTCACTCTTCGATACCCCGTCCAAAAAGGGGAGGATGACGGCAGCCTTGATGGTGCTGAAACGCTCTGTCTCTTTTCTGTTTTCGCGGAACAGCTCGCTGTTGGTAGGTATTGCCTGCGACTGGATATTTTGCTCCGTCTGTGCTTTGGGATAGGGAATGCAGAGGAAGGTTCCCTTCTTTATTTTGTTTTCGCCTTTTAATTCCGGGTTGGCGGCTATCAGTTCGGCTTCGCTGATGCCGTATTCACGGCTGATGCTGAATACGGTTTCTTTCCGCTTCACTTTATGCATGTCACGGCATCGTGACTCTACGGGGCCGAGAATATTGTTGTTGGCAACCACAGTGCTGCTTTGTGTCTCAACCGGGACCATGGTTTGGGGCTCGGTTGTGGAAGGGATACGGATTACTTGTCCGATACGGAAGTTCTCGGCGCTCAGTCCCGGGTTGGCGTCACAGATGGCTTTGGCAGATACATTGTATTTCACGGTCAGTCGGTAAAGGGTCTCGCCGGATGCGATGGTATGGTATGTTTCTTTTTGTATGTTGGCAGCGCTGCGTGGAATACGCAATGTGCGTCCGATGAATATTTTCTCGTCACTGCCGGGGTTCAGTTTGATGATGTCCGACTGGCTGACGCCGTACATGCTGGCGATGGAGTAGAGACTTTGTCCTTTTTCGATAGTATGCAGAAAATAAGATTGATTCTCTTGTGCTATTGCACCGATACTGCATACACTGGCAAGCAGCAGGGAGCAGATAATGCGGTTAATCGTTTTCATTCAGTAATCGTTGGTTTATGTTTACAATTTCCCAAAGTAGCTGCAAAGGTACGAATATTGTGGCATTCAAACCAAAGGATTGCGTTAAGAAATAATATTGTGCATTTCAAAACTGAAAAATAGCGCTTTTCGGCTGATATTCGGGGAAACAGTTATTTTTGCAGTTAAAACGATAGGATAAATCAACATGCAAGAAGAAACAGAATATATCAATGTATATGGTGCGCGCGTGCACAACCTCAAGAATATCGATGCCGAGATTCCCCGTAACAGCCTGACTGTGATTACAGGCCTGAGCGGAAGCGGCAAGTCCTCTTTGGCATTCGATACTATTTTTGCCGAAGGGCAGCGCCGCTATATCGAGACCTTTTCAGCCTATGCCCGTAACTTCCTGGGAAATTTGGAACGTCCGGACGTGGATAAGATAACGGGACTGAGTCCGGTTATCTCCATCGAGCAGAAAACCACGAATAAGAATCCACGTTCCACGGTGGGTACAACGACAGAGGTTTATGATTACCTTCGTTTGTTGTATGCCCGTGCGGGAGAGGCTTATTCTTATCTCTCCGGCGAGAAGATGGTGAAGTATACCGAGGAACAGATACTTGATCTTATCCTGAAGGATTACAAAGGAAAACGCATTTATATCCTTGCTCCGCTGGTGCGCAGCCGTAAGGGGCATTACAAGGAGCTCTTCGAGCAGGTGCGCAAGAAAGGCTATCTCTACGTACGTGTGGACGGTGAGGTACGCGAAGTCTTGCCCGGCATGAAGCTGGACCGCTATAAGAACCACGATGTGGAGGTGGTGATAGACAAGCTGGTGGTGATGGACAAGGATGACACACGCCTGAAGAACAGCGTGGCCACTGCCATGCGTCAAGGTGACGGATTGCTGATGATACTCGATGCGCAGACGGATAGCGTGCGCCATTACAGCAAACGGCTGATGTGTCCCGTGACGGGGTTGTCCTATCGGGAACCGGCGCCGCACAACTTTTCCTTCAATTCGCCGCAAGGGGCATGTCCTAAGTGCAAAGGGTTGGGGGTGGTGAGCCAGATTGACATCGACAAGGTGATTCCCGACCGCGAGCTCTCCATCGCCGGAGGTGCCATCGCACCGTTGGGGAAAGCCAAGAACAGCATGATTTTCTGGCAGATTACCGCCTTGCTGGAGAAATATGAAGCGACGCTGAAAACACCGGTCAAAGACTTGCCGGAGGATGCCATCGACGAGATTCTCTACGGCTCGGACGAGCGTATCAAGATAAAGAGTTCACTGATAGGCACCTCTTCCGATTATTTTGTGACGTTTGAGGGGGTTGTAAAGTATATCCAGATGCTGCAGGAGAAGGATGCTTCTGCCACGGCACAGAAGTGGGCGGACCAGTTTGCCAAGACTGCCGTTTGCCCGGAATGTCATGGCGCCAAGTTGAATAAGGAAGCGCTTTCATTCCGCATTCACGACAAGAACATCTACGAATTGTCTACGATGGACATCAATGAGCTGTATGACTGGCTGGTAAACGTAGACCCGTATCTCAGTAGCAAGCAACAGCAGATTGCCGGTGAAATCCTGAAGGAAATCCGTACGCGGCTCAAGTTTTTGCTCGATGTCGGTCTGGATTATCTTTCGCTGAACCGTAGTTCCGTCAGCCTTTCCGGTGGTGAAAGCCAGCGTATCCGCCTGGCTACGCAGATAGGTTCACAGCTGGTGAATGTGCTGTATATATTGGATGAGCCGAGTATCGGCCTGCACCAACGCGACAACCAGCGCTTGATACACTCTTTGAAGGAACTGCGTGACATTGGCAACTCCGTCATTGTGGTGGAGCATGACAAGGATATGATGCTCGCCGCCGATTATGTCATTGATATGGGGCCGAAAGCCGGTAGGCTGGGAGGGGATGTTGTCTTTGCCGGTACTCCCCGTGAAATGCTACGGACGCATACGCTGACTTCCCAATACTTGAATGGTGAGTGTGCCATTGAGGTGCCTGCCAAGCGTCGCGAGGGCAATGGACACAGTCTGTGGCTGCGTGGCGCCAAGGGTAATAATCTGAAGAATGTGGATGTAGAGTTCCCGCTGGGCAAGCTGATTTGCGTTACCGGTGTTTCCGGCAGTGGCAAGTCCACGCTTATCAACGAGACGTTGCAGCCTATTCTTTCGCAGAAGTTCTATCGTTCACTGCAGGATCCTTTGGACTATGACAGTATTGAAGGGCTGGAATATATAGACAAGGTGGTGAATGTGGACCAGTCTCCTTTGGGACGAACGCCGCGTTCCAATCCTGCCACTTATACCGGTGTGTTTTCCGATATCCGCAATCTGTTTGTCGGCCTGCCCGAAGCGAAGATACGTGGATATAAGGCGGGACGCTTCTCCTTCAACGTCAGTGGCGGACGCTGCGAGGCTTGCCAGGGCAACGGCTACAAATGCATTGAGATGAATTTCCTGCCGGATGTGTATGTGCCTTGCGAGGTGTGCCACGGCAAACGCTATAACCGCGAGACGCTGGAAGTGCGCTTTAAAGGCAAGTCCATTGCCGATGTGCTGGATATGACCATCAACCGTGCGGTGGAGTTCTTCGAGAATGTGCCCCAGATATTGAATAAGATTAAGGTTATCCAGGAAGTGGGATTGGGCTATATCAAGCTGGGACAGTCCTCCACCACGCTCTCCGGAGGTGAGAGCCAGCGCGTAAAGTTGGCTACGGAACTCTCCAAGCGTGATACGGGCAAGACACTCTATATCCTCGACGAACCTACCACCGGACTTCATTTTGAAGATATCCGCGTACTGATGAATGTACTGAACAAACTTGTTGACAAAGGAAACACCGTCATCGTCATAGAGCATAATCTCGATGTCATCAAGATGGCGGACTACATCATTGATATGGGTCCCGAAGGTGGCAAGGGGGGAGGGGAACTCCTCTCCTGCGGAACACCCGAAGAGGTGGCGAAGAGCGAGAAAGGCTATACTCCGAAATTCCTGCGTGAAGAGCTGGGGGATAATTACTAATTTTGTAACTTGTTATGGTGAAAATTAATAAGACGAATGCAGCGCGGCTGCTCGACAAAGCCAAGATAGCCTATGAACTCATTCCCTACGAGGTGGATGAGAACGATTTGAGCGCCGTACATGTAGCCGCCAGTTTGGGCGAGGACATCAACTGCGTGTTCAAGACACTTATTCTTCACGGCGATAAATCCGGCTACTTTGTCTGCGTCATCCCGGGTGAGCACGAAGTGGATTTGAAACTGGCGGCAAAGGCATCGGGCAACAAGAAGTGTGACCTCATTCCGGTTAAGGAACTTTTACTTCTGACGGGCTACATCCGCGGAGGTTGTTCGCCCATCGGCATGAAGAAGCCTTTCCCTACCTATATCCATGAAACGTGCCTACGGTTTCCGTATATCTATATCAGTGCCGGACAACGTGGTTTGCAGCTTAAACTGGATCCGAAGGATTTGGTAAAGGAAGTGCGTGCAGAGGTTTGTGTTCTTTTTAATGAATAAATCTTCTATTTCTGCCGAGATATTTTAATTTTATAAGGAAATCTTCAATAGAATTTATATATTTGCAGGAATTATTCAAGAAATCAATCCAATTACTAATTCTAAAAACTAATTTTTATGTTCAACAAACACCCTAAAGGTCTGATTGCCGCATCCTTTGCTAATTTGGGCGAGCGTTTCGGCTTTTATACCATGATGGCCATTCTTGTACTTTTTCTGCAAGCCAAGTTCGGACTGGATGGAAAAGAGGCAGGTTTGATCTACTCAACATTTTATTTTTCTATTTACATTCTAGCATTGATAGGTGGTATTATTGCCGACAGAACCCGTAATTACAAAGGTACCATCTTTGCCGGTATTGTTTTGATGGCGGTAGGTTACTTGATGCTGGCCATCCCGTCTCCTACACCGGTTGCCAATAAGACCTTGTTTCTGGTGATTACTTGTGCAGCCTTGTTTGTCATTGCTTTCGGAAATGGTCTTTTCAAGGGAAATCTTCAAGCGCTGGTAGGGCAGATGTACGACAATCCCCAATATTCCAGCATGCGTGATTCTGGTTTCTCCTTATTCTATATGTTCATCAATGTAGGTGCCATCTTTGCTCCGTTTGCCGCAGTAGGCGTACGTAACTGGTGGCTGTCCACATTCGGCTACAATTATGATGCCGACCTGCCTGCCCTTTGCCACGGACATCTGGCAGGAACGCTGACTCCCGAAGCTGTGGACACTTATAGTGCACTGGCAACGAAAGCCACTATTTCCGGAACACCCGTAACGGATATGACGGTATTTGCCAATGAATATCTGAACGTGTTTACCACCGGTTTCCATTATGCATTCGGTGTAGCTATCTTGGCTATGGTTCTTTCTTTGGTAATTTTCGTCATTAACAGAAAGAAATTCCCCGATCCCAGCAAGAAGGTGGCTGCAAAAGCGGGCGATGCCACTGCAGTGGAGATGAGCGCACAAGAGGTAAGACAGCGCATGTATGCATTGTTTGCCGTATTCGGTGTGGTAATTTTCTTCTGGTTCTCGTTCCATCAGAATGGGTTGACACTGACGTATTTTGCCAAGGAATATACAGATTTGAATTTATTCGGCATGGCTATTTCAGCTGAGCTGTTCCAGTCTTTGAACCCGATTTTCGTTGTATCTCTGACACCGGTCATCATGGCTGTCTTTGCAGCACAGCGTGCCAAGGGTAAAGAGCCTTCCACTCCGCGGAAGATTGCCATCGGTATGGGTATTGCTGCCACTGGCTTCCTTATAATGGCTATCGTTCTTATGTAAGCAACTTGCCGATGCACAAGGATATAATCGCTTTGGGTACCTCTCCGGTGAAGGTGACTCCGCTGTTGCTGATGGTTACCTATCTGATATTGACTGTTGCCGAATTGTACATTTCTCCGTTGGGCATTTCATTCGTGTCCAAGGTGGCTCCTCCCAAATATCAGGGTATCATGCAGGGCGGTTGGCTCGGCGCTACTGCCATTGGTAATCAGTTGCTCGTTATCGGTGCTATCCTTTACGAAAGTATTCCTATCTGGATGACGTGGACGGTATTTGTAGTAGCGTGCTGCATTTCGATGTTCACCATGCTGTTCATGCTGAAATGGCTTGAAAAGGTGGCGAAGTAATCGGAAACGAAAGATAAAACTAAAGGCTGCGCAATGTTCGTAATGAACTGCGCAGCCTTTAGTTTTTGGAGGGCTTTTAATGCCGGGACTCAGATTTCCAGTCCCATGATGTAGTCATTCATGTAATATCCGTTTCCTATCGGGAAATCCCCTTCACGGAGTTTCCGCATTCCCATATGTTCGTAAAACTGCAGTGCCTTGTTGTTACGGTTCACATTCAATTCCATCAGACAAGGGCCGGGATGCACTTTCTTGATGTACTTGATGGCTTCGCGAAAGAGGAAACTGCCGCAATGTGCACCCTGGTAATAGGGGAGCACATAAATCTTTTGCAGGTGGAATAAATCTTCTCCTTGCTGCTGTACGGACACATAGCCCGCCGCTTCACATTCTTCGTAGGCCAGGAAGTAGACGTGGCCTTCCTCTTCCATTTGCTTGCGGATATTGTCCAATGAATACATCCATTCCATCATGTAGTCGGTCTGTTCGGGAGTAAGGATATCCTTATACGTGACGGGGAATATTTGCTGCGCAAGTTTCTGAATCAGTGCGCAGTCTGCTGTCGTTGCTTTTCTTATGGTAAACATATCGGTTGTATTTATACTGTTTGGGGTGTAAAGTTAAGCCTTTTTTTGTGAAACAATCGTTATCTTTGCAGACCGTTACCGAACTAACTAATTCTGATTTTAAAAATTATGGCATTTACGAGCAACATTATGATTGTCCGCCACAGATTGCTGAAGGAACTGGTAAAGCTGTGGAATAACAACGAACTTGTGGATAAAATAGACCGGCTGCCTATCGAGCTGAGTCCGAAGAGGTCCAAGCACGCGGGACGCTGCTGTGTGCACAAAGAGCGCGCGGTGTGGAAGTACAAGTCATTGCCGCTTCTGGGACTCGATATGGAGGACGAGACGGATGAGCTGACCCCCTTGTCGGAGTACGCTGCCCGTGCACTGGACAGAGCGGAAAATGGCAGGCCGAAAGACAATATCATGTGTGTGATTGACGAAGCTTGTTCGGCATGTGTGCAGATTAACTACGAGATTACGAACCTCTGCCGCGGATGTACGGCACGCAGTTGCCAGGTAAATTGTCCCAAGAAGGCAGTGCACGTCAAGGAGAGCGGGCAGGCATGGATTGACCATGATGCGTGTATCAGTTGCGGCATCTGCCATAAGAGTTGTCCCTACCATGCCATTGTTTATATTCCCGTACCTTGTGAGGAAGCTTGTCCCGTGAAAGCCATCAGTAAGGATGAGAAGGGGATAGAGCATATTGACGAAAGCAAATGTATCTATTGCGGAAAGTGTCTCAATGCATGTCCATTCGGAGCAATTTTCGAAATTTCGCAAGTGTTCGACGTGTTGCACAGAATCCGTAAGGGTGAGCAGGTGGTGGCTATCGTGGCTCCGTCCATCCTGGGGCAGTTCAAGACGACTATTGAACAAGTATATGGCGCATTGAAACAAGTCGGTTTTACGGATGTCATCGAGGTGGCTCAGGGAGCGATGGATACCGTCAGCAACGAGGCGCACGAGCTGATTGAGAAGCTGGAGGAGGGTCAGAAGTTTATGACGACTTCCTGCTGTCCGTCTTATATAGAGCTGGTGAACAAGCATATTCCTGCCATGAAGCCTTACGTGTCGGGCACCGGTTCGCCGATGTATTATGCTGCCCGCATTGCTAAAGAGAAGTATCCGGATGCGAAGGTGGTCTTCATAGGTCCTTGCGTTGCCAAGCGCAAAGAGGCGCAGCGCGACGAGGCGGTGGACTTTATCATGACTTTCGAGGAGGTGGCTTCCGTGCTTGCCGGGCTGGATATTCAGATGGAGCAGGCAAAGCCCTATTCCATGAGTTTCACTTCCGTGCGCGAGGCGCATGGCTTTGCGCAGGCGGGGGGCGTGATGGGTGCCGTGAAAGCCTATCTGAAGGAAGAGGCGGATAAAATCAATGCCGTACAAGTGGCTAATCTGGATAAGAAGGCTATCGGTGCGTTGCGTGCTTACGCCAAGTCGGGCAAGGCTCCGGGGCAATTTATTGAAGTGATGGCTTGCGAGGGCGGTTGTATTACCGGGCCATGTTCGCATAATGAAATAACTGCCGGAAAGCGCCAGCTGACGCAGGAGTTGGCAAAGAGAAAAGAGACGTATTAGCCTTTTGTCCGTTTATATGAAGCATTTGATTGACAAATTGCGGAGCAATCGCAGGCTGGATGCCGGGGAGTATAAAGCCTTGCTTCTTAGCCGGGACACAGAACTTGCAGCCTACCTGCAGGAGCTTGCCCGGGAAGAAGCGCTTGCCCGCTTTGGCAATAAAATCTTCATTCGCGGACTGATTGAGATAACCAACCATTGCCGCAATAACTGCTACTATTGCGGCATACGGAAGGAGAACCGGAACATAGTCCGTTATGAGCTGGCGCAGGAGGAGATTCTTTCGTGTTGCCATGAAGGCTATCGGTTGGGTTTTCGAACCTTTGTGCTGCAGGGGGCGAAGCGCCGGCGGTGAAGGATGAGGGGATGGTGGAGACAGTTGCCGCCATCCGGCAATCCTTCCCGGATTGTGCCATTACCTTATCCTTGGGCGAGAAATCGCGGGAAGCCTACGAACGTTTCTTCCTGGCAGGTGCCAACCGCTATCTGTTACGGCACGAAACCTGCAACGAAGGGCACTATCGCAAGCTCCATCCGGCGGAGATGTCCCTTCCCCACCGGTTACAATGTCTGGAGTGGTTGAAGGAGATAGGCTATCAAGTGGGAACCGGAATCATGGTAGGCAGTCCTTACCAGACGGTGGACCATTTGGTAGAAGACATTCTTTTCATCGAACGGTTTCATCCGGAGATGATAGGCATGGGACCTTTTCTTCCGCATCACGATACTCCGTTTTCTTCTTTTCTTCCGGGAGATATGGAGTTGACGCTGAAGTTGCTTTCTATCTTCCGGCTGATGCAGCCTTTCGCACTGATACCTGCTACCACTGCCCTGGCCACACTTGCTCCGGACGGGCGGGAGCGGGGGATATTGGCAGGCGCCAATGTCGTGATGCCTAATCTTTCGCCTTCTAACCAGCGAGCGAAGTACTCCCTCTATGATAACAAAGCCTCTGCGGGTGCCGAAGCGGCAGAAGGTTTGCAAAAATTGGAGGAACAACTGAAAGGGATAGGCTACGAGGTATCAAAGAGAGAGGAGATTATGAGAATGGAGAATTGACCGTTGATAATTGATAATTTTCAAATCTTCATTCTTTATTTTAATTACCAATTATCAATTTACGAAGTGTATAACATAAAGTCAAGACAAGCGGAAGAATTCATCAATCACCAGGAGATATTGGATACATTGGAGTATGCGCAGGCAAACCGCAACAACCGGCCGCTCATTGAAAGTTTGATTGACAAGGCTGCTTTGTGCCAGGGGCTTTCCCATCGGGAGGCGGCCCTGCTGCTGGAATGTGACGAGCCGGAACTGGTGCAGCGCATCTATCATCTGGCACGTGAAATCAAACGGAAATTCTATGGCAACCGCATTGTGATGTTTGCCCCGCTTTACCTTTCCAACTATTGCGTGAACGGTTGCGTCTATTGCCCGTATCATGCCAAGAACCGTACCATCCCCCCGCAAGAAACTCTCGCAAGAGGAGATACGCCGCGAGGTTATCGCCTTGCAGGACATGGGGCATAAACGCCTGGCGCTGGAAGCCGGAGAAGACCCTCGAAACAACCCTATCGACTATATCTTAGAGTCTATCCGCACCATCTACAGCATCCACCACAAGAACGGGGCCATCCGCCGGGTGAATGTCAACATAGCCGCCACTACAGTGGAAAACTATCGGTTGCTGAAAGAGGCAGGTATCGGCACTTATATCCTTTTTCAGGAGACTTACAGCAAAGAGCATTACGAAGCCTTGCATCCCACGGGACCGAAAAGTAATTATGCCTACCACACCGAAGCGATGGACCGCGCTATGGAGGGTGGCATCGACGATGTAGGTATCGGTGTATTGTTCGGTCTGAATACCTATCGCTATGACTTTGTAGGACTGCTGATGCATGCCGAACATCTGGAAGCTACCTTTGGCGTGGGTCCGCATACCATCAGCGTGCCGCGCATCTGTCCGGCAGATGATATTTCGACCGAGGATTTTCCCGATGCCATCTCGGATGAGATGTTCTGCCGTATTGTGGCGGTTACCCGCATTGCGGTGCCTTATACGGGAATGATTATTTCCACCCGTGAGTCGGAAGCCGTACGCCGTCGGGTGCTCGAACTGGGCGTTTCGCAGATAAGCGGCGGTTCGCGCACCAGCGTGGGAGGCTATGCCGTGCCGGAAGCCAAAGAGGAAGATTCCTCCCAATTCGATGTGAGCGATCGGCGCACGCTGGATGAAGTGGTGAGCTGGTTGCTCGATCTGGGACATATCCCCAGCTTCTGCACCGCCTGCTATCGCGAGGGACGTACCGGAGACCGCTTCATGTCGCTCGTTAAGCGCGGACAGATAGCAAACTGCTGCCAGCCCAATGCACTGATGACATTAAAAGAATATCTGGAGGACTATGCCTCCTCCGAAACCAAGGAGAAGGGCATACAGCTGATTCGTGAGGAGATGGAGCATATCCCGAACCCCAAGATACGGGCGATAGCCGAACGTAATCTTCAGGAGATAGGGGAGGGGAAAAGAGACTTTAGATTTTAGATTTCGGATTTATGAATAATACACCTCGTTCCAACCGCCTGCACATTGCCGTCTTTGGACGACGGAACAGCGGAAAGTCCAGCCTTGTCAATGCCTTGACCGGGCAAGACACGGCATTGGTATCCGCAACGCCCGGCACTACTACCGACCCCGTGACCAAAGCCATGGAAGTATATCCTTTGGGCCCGTGCCTTTTTATCGATACTCCCGGTTTTGATGACGACGAAGGCGAACTGGGCGGTATGCGCGTGGAGCGTACCTTAAAGACGGTGGAGAAAGCGGACATCGCCCTCTTGCTTTATGAAGCTGACGGAACGCTGGAACAGCAATGGCTAAAGCTGCTGGCAGCGCGCGAAATCCCCGTGATACTGATACTGAATAAAGCCGATTCCCGTCAAGACACCGCTTCCGTGGTTCTTCGGATTGAAAAGGAGTGCGGGCAGGCTCCCGTTGTGGTCAGTGCCAAAGAGGGTACCGGCATTCAAGGCATTTTCGATGCTATTCTCGAAAAGCTTCCCGAGAATTTTGGTGAGCAGACCATCACGGGAAACTTGGTAAGTGAAGGAGATGTCGTCCTGCTGGTGATGCCCCAGGATATACAAGCCCCCAAAGGTCGTCTCATTCTTCCGCAAGTGCAGACCATCCGCGAACTGTTGGATAAAAAGTGCTTAGTGATGAGCTGCACCACCGACAAGCTGCAAGCCTCCCTGCAAGCCCTTGTCCGTCCGCCTAAGCTGATAATCACCGATTCACAAGTATTCCCCATCGTCTATCAACAAAAGCCTGCCGAAAGTAGTCTTACTTCCTTCTCGGTTCTTTTTTGCCGGTTACAAAGGAGACATCAATGCCTTTGTAGAGGGAGCTGCCGCTATTCATAGCCTGACACCCCAATCGCGTGTACTGATAGCCGAAGCCTGCACCCACGCCCCGCTGACCGAGGACATCGGCACCGTCAAAATTCCCCGCCTGTTACGAAAGCGCATCGGCGAGGAATTGCAGATAGACTTTGTATCTGGAAATGACTTTCCCAAAGACTTGTCCCGATATGATTTAATTATCCATTGCGGCGCTTGCATGTTCAACCGGAAGTACGTTCTCAATCGTATAGCCCATGCCCGCGCACAGCACATCCCCATAACCAACTACGGAGTAGCAATTGCGAGTCTGACCGGTATATTGGATAAAATTGTTATCCATCGGTAAATATACCTCTTCCTCTCTGTTCACGTTACTGATGTTATAGAGTAGCGTGAACTACTTTTCTTGTTAATAATATTTAATATAAGGTACTTTGTAATGCAAGGTACTGATATAATACATATATTTGTGCCATACAAGGAACAACAATAGAATGAATGAGGACACTCATTACTCTATTGCGCAGCCAAATAGTAAATCGTAAATTGTCAAATAGTAAATACCATTATGGATGTAAACAATGTAAAGTCAAAATGCGCAAGGGCATGCTTGAATATTGCATCATGCTGCTGCTTCACAAAGGAGCCGGCTTACGCTTCGGATATCATTCAGAAGTTGAAAGAAGCCAGACTGATTGTAGTGGAAGGTACACTTTATCCGTTGCTCACCCGTCTGAAGAACGACGACTTGCTGGGTTATGAATGGATTGAGTCTACGCAAGGTCCTCCACGTAAATATTACCGGTTGACGGAAAAAGGAGAAGTCTTTCTCGGTGAACTGGAAACATCCTGGAAAGAGTTGAACGAGACGGTGAATCACATTAGCAATTCTTGAAATGACCACAGAGAATATGCTGCATTCGCCGAATGGTAAATAGTAAATCGTAAATAGTCAAATTGTAAATAAATAGTGTGTTATGAAAAAGACATTAACTGTAAATTTAGGTGGAACCGTTTTCAATATTGATGATGACGCATACCGTCTTTTGGATAATTATCTGAGTAATCTCAAGATGCACTTCCGCAAGGAGCAGGTGCCGACGAGATTGTAGATGATATTGAACGCCGTATTTCCGAACTCTTTGCCGAGAAATTGTCGGCCGGTTCGCAAGTAATCACGATAGCCGATGTGGAAGAGGTGATTGCCCGCATGGGAAAGCCGGAAGATATGGAGGCGGAAGGAGAGAGTGCTAGTGCCGATTCCGGCAGCACGAGTGCCGGGGGCGGCTATGGTGCCGGTGCTTGGAACAGCAATACCGCTTATGGCACTACACGCCGTCGTCTATACCGCAATCCGGATGACAAAATGCTGGGTGGTGTCATCAGTGGAATGGCTGCCTACCTGGGATGGGATGTAACTTTACTTCGACTGTTACTGCTTGTCATCTTGATTTGTGGGGTAGGGACATTGATACCGGTCTATATCGTGTGTTGGCTGGTTATACCGGAAGCCCGCACAGCAGCCGAGAAGTTGAGTATGCGTGGCGAGGCCGTTACGGTGGAGAATATCGGAAAGACGGTGACGGATGGTTTTGAGAAGGTTGCCAATGGGGTGAATGATTATATGAGGTCGGATAAACCCCGTACTTTCTTGCAGAAGTTGGGAGATGCATTGGTGATGATTGTCGGCTGGTTCTTGAAAATCTGTCTGGTGATATTCGCCATTATTTGCAGTCCGATACTGTTTGTGTTTGGAGTGGTATTCGTGGCGCTGTTGTTTGCTGCGATAGCGGTGGCTGTTGGTGGTGGTGCAGCTCTCATTTCCCTTTTCCCGATGGCTGATGTGGTACTGCCTACTTCTCCGCTGTCTGCCATTGTGATGTACATTGCAGGTATCTTGTTGGTAGGAATTCCTTTGGTCAGCCTTGTGTGGGCCATCTTTAGCCAGATATTCAAGTGGCAGCCGATGAACTCCGGCTTGAAGTGGACGCTGGTTATCCTTTGGATTGTAAGTGCAGCTTGCTTCGGAATCTGTTTTGCAGTGCAAGGGGCTACTTTCCCGGAATTGGGTATCTTTAATTTCTGAGAATAGTAATTTCTTTTTTAATTGATATCGTGTTTGTGGAAATCAGATTTCTATAAACACGATATTTTTTTATTGGGTGTAATTGGTTGTTATACAGTGAAATATTGCGTTTGGAAAAGGTGTTTTTTAAACGTTCGTTTAATGAACGCAAAGATAACGTGTATTTTTGAATCTCGCAAAATGTTTAATAAAAATATTCTATAAATTTCTTTTTAATGAGTATAATACTTTGTCAGTAAGCCTATTGCATTGTATTTCTCTAACTTCTTCCTTTTACTAATTTTTAAGTAATCTTCCCTCTTTAATTTTCTTAAATATTGACGTTCAAAAAACGAACGTCTATTGAACGCTTTTTGCTTGCAATAGATTCGTTTACAGCATTTTACCTGTTAGGTAATGAATGACTGCAAAAAATCTGTTGACAAGAAGGGCATAAAGCTTGTCGTATTCTACATAAAGTGTCCGCAAGTGATTGAATTCCAAGTATATGCAAGGAATTTAAAGCCCCAGGAGAATACCCTTGTCTGAACAAAAGCATAAAAATGGGAATAGAGAAAGAGGTCGAAATCTGGTATGCTATGCGTGCCACCTACCGCAGAGAACCGGATGCCATGCATCTGCTCAAGAAAGAAAATTTGGGCTGTTTCATTCCTATGCAATACAAGATAAGTATAAAAAAAGGAAAAAAGGTCCGTGCTCTGGTTCCGGTCGTTCATAATCTGCTTTTTGTCCATGCCCGTCCTTCCGATGTGCAGCGTGTCAAGTCTCAAGTCACTTATCTGCAATATATCACCGATACCCGCAGTGGGCAGAAGATTATTGTCCCCGACAGTCAGATGCAGCGTTTCATTGCCGTATCCGGCACTTACGATGATCATCTTCTTTATTTTCAACCGGATGAATTGAACTTGTCCAAAGGTACCAAAGTCCGGATTACCGGCGGTGAATTTGAGGGGCAAGAGGGGATATTTCTGAAGGTGAAAGGCGCACGTGACCGTCGCGTGGTTATCGAAATACAAGGTGTCATAGCTGTTGCCATGGCCACTATCCATCCCGATCTTATAGAAGTAATCGGCTGAACTTTAATTTTTAATTCTTAATTCTATAATTGCTTATGTCTCTTTCCGAAGAAGCAATCACTCTTCAGCGTGCTGCGCACGAACTGATGTATTTGGGTATGGACGGCAGTCCCGTCTATAGCGATGACTTGTCACGGCGGAACGGTGAGGTCTACCGTCTTACCATGGCTTTGTACCGGTCGGGTGTAAAAGGCACTACCATCGAAGAGCAGGCAAATGTCTGTCTTGCCCTTCTTATGGGTTACAGCGCCTCTTTTGTGGACCATGGCGAAAAGCAGCGGCATGTCCAGAAAGTGCTGGACTGTTGTTGGGATGTGCTCGATGCCCTTCCCGCTTCCTTACTGAAGCTCCGTCTGCTTACCGCCTGCTACGGTGAAGTGTTCGACGAGTCTTTGGCCGACGAGGGCCGTTCCATCATCGCCTCTTGGGATTCCTTATCACTTACTCCCGAACAGCAGGAAGCGGTTGATGAGTTTCAGAATGTGACAGACAATCCCTATCCGTGGGAATATATCGATGAATAAAACTTTTCATTATAATGCTTAACAATAAATCCGTATTGATTACCGGAGGAACGGGTTCCTTCGGAAAGAAGTTTGTGGAAACCATTCTCCGTGATTATCCGCAAGTAAAGAAAATCATTATTTACTCCCGCGATGAGCTGAAGCAATTTGAGCTGAAACAGAAATATCCCGGTCATAAGTATCCGCAACTGCGTTTCTTTATCGGTGATGTCCGTGACCTCGAACGCCTGACGCGGGCTTGCGAAGGAGTGGACGTGATTATCCATGCAGCCGCCATCAAGCAGGTGGATACCGCTGAATACAATCCCGAAGAGTGCATCAAAACCAATGTACACGGTGCGCAGAATGTGATAAAGGCTGCTCTTGCCACCGGTGTACAGCATGTGGTGGCCCTTTCTACCGACAAGGCATGTGCCCCCATCAATCTTTATGGCGCCACCAAGCTCACTTCCGACAAGCTGTTTACTGCTGCCAACAATATCAGCGGTTCCAAGAACATCAGGTTCTCCGTAGTCCGTTATGGCAATGTGATGGGTTCCCGCGGTTCCGTAATCCCTTTCTTTATCAACAAGCGTGACAACGGGGCGAAGGAACTTCCCATAACCGATATGCGCATGACCCGTTTCAACATTTCGCTGGAAGCCGGTGTCGCTTTGGTCATGTATGCCATCGGACATCACCTGGGTGGTGAAATCTTTATTCCTAAGATTCCTTCCTATCATATCCAGGACGTGGCTACCGCCATTGCACCCAATCTGCCGCAGGTGGAAGTGGGCATCCGTCCGGGAGAGAAGCTGCACGAGGAGATGATTACTGTAACCGATGCTCTTGATACAATCGATTTGGGCAGATATTATGTCATTCTTCCTTCTGTATCTTTCAAGCACAGTCGCGAAGAGTTCATCAGACATCACAATGCAGTACCCGTTCCCGACGGTTTCCACTACAGCAGTGACAACAATACGGAGTGGGAGACAGTAGAGACTATGCGCGAGAATATAAAGAAATACGTTGACCCTAATTTCGAGGTGAAATGATAAGCAAGCCTATTCCATACGGTCGTCAGCATATCACAGATGAGGATATCCGGGCAGTCATCGATACCTTGAAAAGCGATTACCTGACACAAGGTCCCAAAATCAGGGAATTTGAAACGAAATTTGCCGAATATGTAGGTGCACAATATGCCGTAGCGGTGAACAATGCCACTTCAGGGCTTCATCTTGCAGCTACCGCACTGAATGTAAAGCCGGGTGACAAGGTGATTGTCACTCCCATGACCTTTGCTGCCAGTGCCAACTGCATCCGCTATTGTGGCGGCGAGGTGGTATTCTGTGATATTGACAAGGATACTTACCTCATGGATATCCGTAAACTTGAAGCCATGCTTAAAGCTTCTCCCCGCGGTACTTACAAAGGTATTGTTCCGGTTGATTTTGCAGGCTATCCTTTGGATCTGGAAGAGTTCAGAAAGCTTGCCGACGAGTACGGCTTGTGGATTATAGAGGATGCCTGCCATGCTCCCGGCGGCTATTTCATGGACAGTAAAGGCAAGAAACAACATTGTGGTAACGGTTGTTTTGCCGACTGTGCCGTATTCTCTTTCCATCCCGTGAAACATATCGCTACGGGTGAGGGAGGCATGGTGACCACCAACAGCAAGGAGCTCTATGACAAGCTTTGTCTTTACCGTACGCATGGCATTACGAAAGACCCTGCTTTATTGCACGAGCATCATGGTGGCTGGTATTACGAGATGCAGGAGTTAGGGTATAATTACCGTCTGACTGATTTTCAGGCTGCCTTGGGTATTTCTCAGCTGGAGCGTGCGAAAGCAGGTCTTGAACGCCGCCATGAAATCGTAAGACGCTATAATGAAGCGTTTTCCGGAATAGATGGCATCAAGACTCCGTTCAATACTGCCGATGTCTATCATGCTTATCACCTTTATATCATTCAAGTAGCTGACCGCTTGGGCCTTTATAATTATCTGCACGAGAACAATGTCTATGCGCAGGTTCATTATGCTCCGCTTCATCTGATGCCTTACTATCAGCAGTGGAGAAATAGGAAAGGCGATTTACCTATAGTAGAAGAGTATTACGAACATTGTCTGAGTCTTCCGATGTATCCCACGCTGACGAACGAGGAACAGGAGTATGTGATTAAAAAGGTTATAGAATTTGTAGCGAAATGAAAAATATAGCAATCATTCCTGCACGTGGCGGCAGTAAACGTATTCCGCGTAAGAATATCAAGCCCTTTATGGGTAAACCTATCATTGCATATTCCATAGAGGCAGCTTTACAAAGCGGTCTTTTTGAGGAGGTGATGGTTTCTACCGATGATGAGGAGATTGCCGGAATAGCTTGTAAATATGGTGCCAAAGTTCCTTTTATGCGGAGTGCCGAGATGTCAAATGACTATGCCGGTACTGATGATGTAATTCTTGAAGTACTGAGGAAGTATAAAGAGCAAGGCAGGGAGTTTGAAACGGTTTGTTGCATTTACTCAACGGCTCCTTTTGTCACTCCCGAAAGACTCCGGGAAGCATACGGAAAAATGAATTCGGAGATAGATTCCGTTTTCACTTGTGTGGCTTATTCCTATCCTATACAGCGCAGCCTTCACATCGTGGATGGAAAAATTAGTATGGTTTATCCCGAATACAAAAATGCACGTTCCCAAGATTTAGAACCGATTTATCACGATGCCGGTCAGTTCTATTTCTCTCGCACTGCTCCCTTTGTGGAGAGCCGGACTTTTTGGGGTGAGAATACAGCCGGGTTGGTACTTTCCGAACTTGAAGTGCAGGATCTTGATACACAGACTGACTGGGCATTGGCAGAGATGAAGTATGAGTTGCTTCATAAATGATGTAATGCAGAAAATCTATTTCCGTGCCGACGCAAGCGCTACCATCGGCTACGGTCACTTTATCCGTACTCTGGCTTTGGCCGATATGCTGAAGGACGATTTTGATTGTACCTTCTTTACTTGCCATCCCACTTCATATCAGGTGAGTGAGATGGAGAAAGTATGTCCTTTTGTCACTCTGCAAGAGGAAGCGCATTATGACGAGTTCCTTTCTAGTCTTCAAGGTGATGAAATCGTGGTGCTCGACAATTATTTCTTCACTACCGATTACCAGCGTGCCATCAAGCAAGGTTGCTGTCTGGTGTGTGTGGATGATATGCACGACAAGCACTATGTGGCTGATCTTATAGTTAATCAAGGGATTGGGTTACACACGTGATGACTATTCGTGTGAACCATATACTCAATTTGCCTTTGGGCTTCAATTTTCATTGTTGAGGAGACCTTTCTTCAGTGTTGCGCTGCAGAATAAACGGAACAATCATTCAGGAGGTTTGTATGTATTGGTGGCTTTTGGTGGTTCTGATTTCTTGAATTTGACGTATCAGACCATTCATGCAATTAAAGCCAAAGACAATGTGAAGAAGATAACGGCAATTGTCGGTGATTCGTATGCAGCCGAGAATATGGTTGATGACCCCAAAGTAACCTATCAGAAGAATTTGTCTGCCGGTTCTATTGCAGACTTGTTTAGTTCTGTAGATGTCGCTATATTGCCTGCCTCTACAATGATGAATGAGGCATTGGCTTGTGGAACTCCTATTATAGGAGGATATTATGTTGATAATCAGGAACACGATTATTATATGTTTTTGCGCGAAGGGTTGATTCAAGGGGTAGGTGATTATACCGACCCCACTGCATTTACTCTTGTAGCTGAGAATTTGGATAAAATAACTATCTGTAAAAGGTATGCCATCACTTCGGATATTCCCAAACGCTTTGTTAATTTGTTTAAAAGTCTGTTGACATGCAAGTAACTTTACAAAGAGTTTCGGTCATATTGTATAATTATCTGTCTAGTAACCATTTTGATAAACCATTCTTATTGCCGGCAAATGTATGTCCTGTAGTGCCCTTGTCGTTTATGAAAGCAGGTGTTGATTTTGAGTTTATAGATATAGATGAAAGCCATGCCATGTCAACGGAAAAAATGTTTGACAGCTATAGAGGCGGGAAAATATTCCGGTCTTGTATTTGTGCATGCCTACGGGAAAAAGTATGACAACAAAGAATTTTACCGGGATGTGAAAAGGCTCGATTCAAATTTTTGTATCATTGACGATTGTTGCTTGTGCATTCCCGAATTGGCAGATTCCTTGCCTGAAAATGTAGTTCTCTGCCTTTACAGTACCGGATATGCCAAATTCATAGAACTTTCCTATGGTGGCTATGCAAGTTTTAGGGGATGGTATCAAAACGTCAATTTGTTTAATGATTTCCGGTTCAGTGAAGCACAGGCAAGAAAGATTTGTGATGTGATAAATTCGGTTATATGAATAAAAGATTATTGATACTGGGTGCAGGTGAAATGCAGGTTCCTGTCATCCGAAAGGCGAACGATATGGGATTGCATACCGTAGTCGCAGATATGGATGCGAATGCTCCGGGAATGGGGTACGCCTCGGAACCGGTTCTTGTCAGCACGATGGATAAGGAAGGTGTTTTGGAATGTGCCAAACGTCACTCTGTTGACGGCATACTTACTACAAGTGACGCGCCTGTAAATGTGGTTTCCTATGTCGGGGAACAGCTGGGGCTTCCGTCCATGTCCACTGAGGTCGCAAAAATCTGTACAAACAAATACTTGCAGAGGGAAATGTTTGCGGCCAACGGGATTGATGTACCATTTTTCATGCTTTGTGATAAAGATACGGACTTGGGCACATTGCAAGATTATCCATATATTGTCAAACCGGTAGATTCCTCTGCAAGCCGCGGAGTAAAAAAGGTTACAAATCATAAAGAACTTGTACTTGCTTTTTCCGAAGCTCTCGGTTATTCCCGTACCGGAAAGGCCATTGTCGAGGGCTTTATAACAGGCCGTGAATTCAGTGTTGAAACATATACGCAAAACAATAAAACTACCGTTGTCACTATTACGGAGAAACTTTGTATCGGTGAGGCAGAAGGCTTCTTTGTTGAAGATACGCACATTGAACCGGCGCGTATAACGAAACAGGAGTGGGAGCTGGTTTCGGAGACCGTATCAAAAGCACTTTGCCTGATTGGACTTAATAATTGCCCCTCGCATACAGAAATAAAGCTGAATGAATCGGGCGCTTATATCATAGAAATTGCTTGCCGGCTTGGAGGAGATTATATAACCTCTGATTTGGTTCCATTGTCAACCGGAATAGATATGCTGAGAAATCTGGTGAACTGTTCTCTTGGTTTGCCCGTTGATGTCCTTCGCAAACATGAAAAATGCTCAGCGGTACAGTTCCTTAATCCGCTCAACTATCAGCGTTGTGTGGATTTTCTAAGCTCTTCCCGGTCATCGGCTGTTTTTCGGTCTGAAATAAGACCTTATTCTGAAAAAAAAATAAAAAACTCTTTAGACCGTTTAGGGTATATCATACTTCAGACTGATAGTATGGAAGAGCTTGAAAGTATTCTAAGGACGATTAAATAGTAAAGACATGAGAGATAAGTGTATGATTGTGGCTGAGATGTCTGCCAACCATAACGGTAAGAAAGAAACAGCCATTGAAACCGTCAGGGCTGCAAAACGTGCCGGAGCCGATGCCGTCAAGTTGCAGACCTATCGGGCTGATACCATTACGCTTCGCTGTGACAAGCCTGATTTTATAATTAATGAAGGCTCTATATGGGACGGGCAATATTTTTATGATTTGTATGAACAGGCTTATACTCCTTGGGAGTGGCATGAAGAGTTGTTCCATGTGGCCAAGGAAGAAGGACTGATCTGTTTTTCTTCTCCTTTTGATAAGACAGCCGTCGATATGCTTGAGGCTTTGGACTGTCCCGTTTATAAGATAGCTTCTTTCGAAATTACGGATATTCCATTGATAGAATACGCGGCTTCGAAGCATAAGCCGATGGTACTTGCTACAGGCATAGCCACCGAAGAAGATATTCAATTGGCTGTTGAAGCTTGCCGCAGAATGGGAAATAATGATATTACGGTTCTTAAGTGTACCTCTTCTTATCCGGCTCCAGTTGAGGAAGCCAATCTTTGTATGATTCGTGATTTGGCAGAACGTTTCCAGGTAAAAAGTGGACTTTCCGACCATACCCTGGGGAGTGTCTCTCCCATTGTGGCGGTTACTCAAGGTGCGAGTATGATAGAAAAGCACTTTATTTTGAATCGTTCCATCGGTGGTCCGGATTGTTCTTTTTCTATGGAAGAGAAAGATTTTGCCCAAATGGTAAAAGATGTGCGCATGGCTGAGTTATCTTTGGGGAAAATGACTTACGAATTGACGGAGAAAATGAGAGGTAGCCGTTCCGCATCACGTTCTCTCTATGTGGCCGAGGATATGAAGGCCGGAGAAGTGATTACGGAGCGGAACGTTCGCTCCATCCGTCCGGGCTTCGGCCTGCACCCAAAATATCTGAAAGATATTTTGGGAAAGAACGTGAACCGGGATTTGGAGAAAGGGACGAGGTTTGCATTGGAGTACGTGAATGGTTAGCCTGATAAAAATAAGAAGATAAAATGGAGGTCTGGAATTTATTTTTCTATCTTTGTTCGTAGGTAATGGATATGGAAAGGTTGATTAACTTTAGGTTCTGAGATATAAAGACTCAAATAAAGGATCATAGGGAGCCTTTTACAGCCCCCTATACTCCCTTTCCGCATCGAAACACGGACAAGCTTTCGCTGGATTCAAATCATGGTGCCCCACAATCAGCGCCCGTGGAAAGATACGCTTCAACTCACGTAGCAGTGCCAGTAACGAAGCTTTCTGTTCCAATGTACGGGTATCGGCAGGAAAACTTGCAGCGTCCAATCCTCCTTCATAACAGATGCCGATAGGATGGCGGTTGTGATTGAGGCAATGCGCACCTGTTTTTTCCAATGGGCGGCCGCGGTGTATTTCGCCGTTGCGGGTGAGATAGAAATGAGAGCCGATGTCACGGAAGCCGCGGTGGTGGATGTGGTCGCGGCGGCAATCCTCAAAGCCCAGGGCCACGCCTTGAGGCGTGGCTGAGCAATGAATAATGAGCAGGGTAATCGTACGCATGGCTATTTGCAAGCGCCCAGACCTAAAGCTCCCGCTATGGCGGTAGCTACGGTGATGATTACTTTGAGGACAATGCCCCACACGGATTTTGACTTTTTGTCTTCACTCATGATGATTGGTAATTGATAATTAGTAATTTGTAATTTGTAATTATTCTCATCCTAACGGATTCTCGCCCTGATTGCCGTCACTTCCTCCGGAACCGCCGTCGGAACCACTGCCATCAGGAGCTTTTCCGCCTACGGTGTACAGGGAAGATTCTTTCAGCTGTCCATCCAGGTTGATTTGGGCATTACTCAGTTCGCCGGTGGCACGGGCGCGGAGCTTCAGCCCCTTCACGTTGTTGGCCAGCGAGAAGTCGGCAGCGGATTGCGCCCCTTTCTTGCTGACGATTCCTACGGAGAAGATGGCAAGGTCATCCAGTTTCACGTTCTTGCCGTCCAGAATCAATTCTTTGGTGCAGGAAACCATGTCTGCCAGTACCCCCTTGATGACACCACTCGAATAGGGGTGTTGTGATTGGACATGTGCTTGGCCAATTTTTCGATGTCGAAGGTTTCTTCGATTACGGGGCGTGCATACCAGAGGCCTTTCAGTGGGCTGTCTTCGCCCGTCACTTGATACTTTTTGTAACGAATCATACAATTAAAATTTAGAAGTTAAAGGATAAAAACATTTGCTGTGTTGAACTCAACGATGCAAAGATAAGGCTGTGGATACGGGCGTTTGCCGGTTTTTGCAGGTTCTCGTCTGTTTGGGTCTGTTTTAGTCGGTTATTTACGCTTGTAAGTTTGATAATGTCGTGATTTATAGTTACTTTTGATGAAATATAAATCGTAACTGTCAACTATGGATTCTTTTGTCATACGTACATACGGGCGTACCGAATTGGCCCAAATCTATTGTCCCAATCTTTGTCCGGAGGCTGCCTTCCGCAAACTGAAACACTGGATAGACCTTTGTCCCGATTTGCGTGACGGACTTTCCGCCTTGGGTGGTTCTTCCCGTTCCCGCTCTTATACGCCTGCCCAGGTGCGGCTGATAGTGGCTGCACTGGGAGAGCCTTAAACCTGAGGTTGGATGGCGTAAAGGTCAGGCCGGGAAGCGTAAAGGTGAGGTTGGTACACTTGGTACAGAGGTTCATCCATCCTTTCGCCTCACACACATACGCGTGCGTGAAGCGAAGTGAATGTCAGACTTTTGGTTTCCGGTAGTTTCCCTTGCCATCTACATTTTCCACCAGCCCGTGTTTCTGCATACGTTTGAGCCAGGTGGAGGCGGTTTCCGATTTGATGCCCATCTCTCCGGCTTCTGCAGGAAAGAGGCCCGTGTGAATTCTTCTTCCATGCTGCCTCCCAGCGCATCCCGGTCGGCATTGCCGCGGCTTGTCACTTCGGTGTTGGGCAGGAAGGAGAGGATATGGGTGGTATGCCGGTAAAGGCTTTCGGCCAGTGAGAGTACGGCATGAAAGTCATCGGAAGCAATGAGGAGATTCCATCGGCTGACAATGTGGTCTTTCAGATTGTCTGTGGCTGTGTGAGGGTCGGGTGACACGTAAGGCGAGGCGGTGATTTCCCCTTGTTCCATTGCGCGGAGCATGGCCACCACTTCCATGATGCGGCAGATGTTGATGGCTAGACGTGCCACGCTGCTTGACATCTCGTTTCCGTTGGCCAGTCCGGAGCGTACGAAAAGCCGGGAGAAGAGCCGGTTGAATTCATCTTTCTGTCCGTCCGTAAGGTGAAGGGTGAATATTCCGTTCATGACAATGGTTTTCAGTTTGTCCTTCCATTCCATGCCCAGAGCCTTGAAGGTATCTTCAAGATTGCTGTCATTGCGGTCGAACTGGTTTTGCCAATGATGTATGGCAGGCATGTAGTAGAATACCTGGCGGGAAAAGAGCCCGTTCTCAGCAGTGGGAATCAGGGGTTTCACTTGTGAGGGGGTGCGACAGAAGTACGGAAAGATAAGTTTTCTTTACCTCTCGGTATTCGTGGTCGGTGCGGCGGTTGTAGGACAGTCGGTCGTGGTCGAAGGCTTTGCGCATGGTGTCGCTCCAGTGTCCGTATTCCGAACCGATGGCGGTGGAGATGGTGTCAGCTTCGCTTTCGCATATCAGTCCGGTACCGTCGGAGTCCATCAGGTTTTGCAGGATGCCGGTTCCGGTGTTGTTGCCCGAGATGAGGAACATCTTGTTGAGAGGCATTACGGGAGTCTCCGTTTTTCCACGTTCCTTGCCCAGTGTGTCGTATTTTGCTTTTTCGCGGCGGTAACATGCCATACTTTCGTCTACCTGCCCACGTATTTCATCGTGAATGGGCTCGGCAAGCAGGCGTACCAAGGAGAGCACTCCTTTGCCGGATGCAGGTAGGGCTACTACAAAGGTTTGCAGGCAGGGGGACATCATTTTTCCTCCGTAGGAACATCGGACGTGTTTTCCCATACTGGCACCCAATACGGTGATGGCACCCAGTAGCAGTACATCGTATTGGGCGGGGGAGGTTCCGCAGCTCATGATGCGATTCAAGGGATAAGGCCAGTGGAGGTGTTCGTCGAAAGTGGGTAATGGAGACAGTGGTTCAATGCCCGATGCGGACTCTTCCTCGCGTGCGCGTGTGTGTGAGGTAGAAGAGAGGGGTGAACTTTGTGTACCAAGTGTACCAATGGCAGGTGCGGCTTCATGCTGAATCTTCACGCCGCAAAGCTCGGCCAAATGAAAGGCGGTTCCCAGATGCACGTCGTTACGGCCGGTCTTCAGGGCATTGCTGAAGAGCTTGTCGGCTGCCCGTCGGTCGTACTTGGACGACAGGCTGCACAGACTTAAAAAATCATGCCGTCCTGCTTCTCCGCAGTCGGTGGCAATGGCAAATGCCAGTTGTATATATTCTTGATAGGTTGGAGCAATGTCTGCTCCTGTATTTCTGACTGCTTCGGCCAGAAGGTGCAATGAAGATAGTGGTTCCATCGGATTTGGTAATTTATAATTAGTAATTTGTAGTCAGTGATTTGCAATGACTCATCATTCGAAGTTCACAACTTTTCTGAGCAGTGCTTTCGGGTCATGGCAGAGGAAACAGGCGCGTACGAGGTCTTTCCCCGAAGTGTCCCTCCTTTTCCGGGTTGTGTGTTTTCGGTGTCATACATGCAGTGGACGTAATTCATGGCCCATTGTATTCCTTCTGCAGGATTCTGTCCGTGAAGACAGGGAACAAACGCTTTTACACCCCGTCCGGTGGGGCTGATGAACACCAGCGCAGGGCATAGATAGGGGTCATCGAATAGTTGTTGTCGTAAGTTTTCCGTTTCTTCTGCGGATTCAAGGTGGTCGATATCGACTACAACCAGGCCGGAGGATTCTGTGAGGCAGTCGCTTCGTCGTCGGGTGAATACGCCGCAGGGAGTGACGTAGGGTAGTGTCTGTTGTTTGAGGAATCGTGCGGTAGTTTCGTCTCCTTGTGCTGCGGCATTTCTTATGGCGAGTGTCAGTTCGGCAAGTCTCTGGTCGGAGGTGATAAGACGGTGTACTTCGTCAATGCTCATTGTCCTGAATGGGGTGAGTGTGGCACTTTTTACGGTTTTTCCGGTGTTTTCGTCTTTTATCGGTGATATGGGCGGCATGAAAAGTGACATTTTGAATAGATTTTCCATTTTGTTGTTTTAAAGATTTTGTGCGAAGTTAGGGCTCTTTTCTCATTAAATATTTTCTGTATATGGAAAATATTTTAAATGTGAGAAACCTAAAATAACGTTTAATAACATGTACTTTTTTAATTCTGATAACATAATACAAGACGACGATGAATGTAAACAGTGACCACCCTATATTGGGTGCTTTATTTGAGAAATGGCGTAAAGAGAAAGACTTGAATATTAATACTCTTGCCAAAGAAGCCCATATTTGTACCATTACGTATGGAAAAATAAAAAAGGGCTGGATGTGAGATTAAGTGCTTATCAGTCACTTTTTTATTACTACTCCATGGATTTGGAGGATGATGAAATCAGGCAGATGGTGAATGAGTGGCTGGAGGGATGGCTGAAGGTGAGAAAGAGGGAGTAAGAGAAGGCGCTCTGATTTGAATACTAAAAAGGTAAATACAAGAATAACATTCAAATATGAATATTGAGATGTTCGTTTTTCAACAACTCAAAAGAAATTTGAAGCGTGAGGCTTCCTAGTTTTCAGTCTCTTTTATATTGGTATTTGGAGTATTTTGATGAAGGCAATATCAAAAGCATTATGCTTCGTGAATGGCTGGATGTGTTGCTGATGATCCGGAAAAAAGATTTGGCGAATGGATGAATGAGCGTTGTATTGATAATAGGATAGAGGAGTTTTTCTTTAAATAAATTATAGAATTAATCTGTTTATTATACGTAAATGATTATGCCCAAAATAAGTTTTATATTACCTGTATACAATGTGGAGAATTATCTTCGCAAATGTATGGAGCCAATAGTTCAGCAACCCCTCGCAGATATTGAGATAATCTGCGTGGATGATTGCTCAACTGATAATTCTCTTGCTATCCTGCGCGAATATGAGGCGAATGACAAGCGGGTGAAAGTAATTGCTTGAGTGAAAATATCAAACAAGGAGGAGCCAGAAATCGGGCATTGGATATTGATGTCGGTGAATTTCTCTCATTTGTAGATAGTGATGACTTTGTAGACATACATCTGGCTGAAGATATGTATCAGTTAGTGATAGAGACTAATGCTGATATGGTAAGAGGCAAATTTTCAAGATGTTATAGCGATGATGAGCAATATATAAAAGAGGATAACTTTTCAATGCTTACTCTTGAACGTGATGAGTAGCAAAAAAGATTTATCGTTGATGGAACTCGTTTGTGGGGAGGAATAGTCAGAAGGTCTATCTTGGAAAAGAACAGAATTAGATTTCCAGAAGGTATTGTATATGAGGATAATGCTATTGGTACTTTGACTTTGTTGCATAGTAAGACTATAAAATCTATAGTCCGGGTCTACTACTATTAATCGTTGTAGCCATCAAAGTTCTACCAGAGTCAGCGATTTAAAGAAGCTGTCTGACTGTTTAGAAACTTCAGCCATGTTTCTTTCATGGCTTCTATAATGACTATAAACCAGAATGTGATTATCGCTATATTTTTCTTGCATACTATTCCACCACTCAGATGGCATTTCAATATTTTACCTCACCTGCATATCAGTATATAAAAAGGGGATATTGTGAGCTCTGCAAGCTGGTTCCGGATTTTTCTAAAAATCCTTATTTATTGAAGAAATTATCCCTTAAATATAGGCTTATCTACTTTACAATTATTCCCATCAATGCTTTAACTAAAAGAAGTCTTCTTAGATATAAAACAAATAATAAAATCAATATGAAAGTTGTTATTCTTGCTGGCGGATTCGGTACTCGAATATCTGAAGAGTCTGTTTACAAGCCTAAGCCTATGATAGAAATAGGTGGGATGCCTATTTTGTGGCATTTGATGAAAGTATATTCATACTATGGAGTTAATGAGTTTATAATCTGTGCCGGATATAAGCAGCATAAGATTAAAGAATGGTTTTCTGACTACTTCCTTCATACATCGGATATTACTTTTGATTTTACAAATGGCAATGAAGTGATTGTGCATCAAAAGCATATTGAGCCGTGGAAGGTAACGGTTATTGATACGGGGCTTGGCACAATGACCGGTGGAAGAATCAAGAGAGTAAAAGACTATGTGGGAAATGAGTCCTTCATGCTTAATTACGGAGATGCAGTGGGCGATGTAAACCTTAAGGAGTTGCTGGATTTTCATAAGAGTCATGGTAAATTAGCCACTGTTTCGGTATATAATTTCGGTCAAAATAAAGGTGTATTAGATATAAAAGATGGAACAGTCAAAGCTTTCAGAGAAAAGTCTGATTTAGATGGCAATCTGATTAATATTGGTTTTTTCGTATTAGAACCTTCAGTGTTTGAATATATTGAAGGAGATAACACGGTGTTTGAGCAAGAACCTCTGAAGCAATTAGTCTCCGAATCGGAATTAAAGGCTTTTGTTCATCATGGCTTTTGGCAATGTATGGACACTCTGCGCGAGAAACAACATTTAGAGAAACTTTGGTCCACGGGAAATGCACCTTGGAAAATCTGGAAATAATTAGTAACGATTAATAATATGGCATTTAATAATGTATATAAAGGTAAGAAAGTCCTTGTGACCGGTAATACAGGTTTCAAAGGTAGTTGGCTCTCTGCATGGTTGCTCATGGTGGGTGCTGAGGTTTATGGCTACTCTAACGACGTTCCTACCAATCCCTCAATGTTTGAAACACTGGGATTGGACAAAAAAATTCATCACCATTTTGGTGATATTCGCAATCGTGAGGAGATGAACGATTATGTGCAGCGGGTAAAACCAGACTTTCTTTTCCATTTGGCCGCACAAGCTATCGTCTCTACTTCTTATAAAGAGCCTTTCGATACCATTACAACCAATGTAGTAGGTACTGCTTCCGTGCTTGAAGCTATCCGCAATATTACTTGGGAATGTACTTGTGTACTTCTTACCAGCGACAAGGTTTACGAAAATGTAGAATGGATTTGGGGTTATCGTGAGACCGATGCAGTAGGTGGTAAGGATGTATATTCAGGTTCTAAAGGAGCAGCCGAACTCACCATCAAATGCTATTGGAATTCATTTATTCAGTCTATGCCTAACATTAAATTGGGCGTTGCCCGTGCAGGCAACGTGATAGGTGGTGGCGATTGGGCCAAAGACCGCATTATTGTAGATTGTGTAAAAGCTTTCTCGAATCAAGAAACTGTGGAAATCCGGAGTCCGAAGGCAACCCGCCCTTGGCAGCATGTATTGGAACCCTTGAGTGGCTATTTAAATCTGGGGCAGTATCTTTATGAAGGTAAGGTAGAGAACGGCGAGCCTTTTAACTTTGGTCCTCGTGCAGAGCAAACCAAGACTGTATTTGAATTGGTACAAGATTTGGCTACATTGTGGGGGTTGGATAAAGATCAAGCTGCTAAGCTGACAGGTAATGTCCCTTTTAAAGAAGCTACTCTACTTAAACTTAACTGTGATAAAGCTCTTGTTTATCTCAATTGGCATTCTACCCTCCATTATGAAGAGTGTGTAAAGTTTATTGCTGATTGGTACAAGGCTTTCTATATTGACCGTTACGAAGATATGTATGCTCTTACTGTAAAGCAGATTGAGGCATACGTAGATTCTGCAAAAAAGCAGGGACTTAATTGGGCGGAATAGTATGGAAGGCGTAACATTGCACCCCTTAAAGCATATCACGGTGCCCAAAGGCGATATTTACCATGCCATGAAGTCTACTGACGAAGGATATTGTGGCTTTGGTGAAGCATACTTTTCTCAAATCGAGCAAGGGCAGGCTAAAGGCTGGAAGCGCCACAATCGTATGACACTGAATCTTATTGTTCCTGTAGGTGCGGTTAAGTTCGTTGTTTATGACGATCGTGAAAGTAGTGCAACGAAAGGTAGTTTTGAAGAAATCATTCTATCTCCAGAATTCAACTACCAACGCTTGACAGTGGCTCCGGGTCTTTGGATGGCATTCTATGGAGTAGGCGAAGGCGTTTCCATGCTTATGGATATTATTCCCGAACCTCACGACCCTGAGGAAGCCAGTCGCGTAGCTCTCAGCGATATCCCTTATAATTTCTAATCCCTCTCAATTATTATGAAGATTCTTATCACCGGTGCTACGGGCTTTATCGGTCAGAACCTATTACCGCAGCTTTGTTCTGTTTGTCCGGATGTTGAAGTTCTGACACTGAATCGTTCTGTAGAAAAGGCTGAGTTATTGTTTCCTCAGGATAGGTTTACTAACTTTGTGCATACATCTGCGGACAATTGGGACATGGTAAGGGCTTTTAATCCCAATATAGTGATTCATTTGGCAGCATTGAGCACTGCCGACAATGACATCCGGATAATAGATTCCTTAATTGCTTCAAATATTACTTATGGAGTTCAGTTGCTGTCTGTACTGTCTAATTGTCCTTCGCTAAAATTGTTCGTAAACACCGGTTCTTTTGCTGAATATAGATTAGGGGTGCAGCAGTTTGATAGCGCATACCTTTATTCGGCCACAAAGACTGCATTCCGAACTTTCTTGAATTATTATGCCGGATTATATGCATTCAAATATATTACAGCAGTACCCTATACTGTGTATGGAGGCAATCCTACAGTGAAGCGTTTGATGGATTACATCATTGAATCGCTGGATGCACCCGCGGCAATAGAGATGACGGGAGGAGAACAAATCCTTGATTTTATTCATGTGGATGATATTTCCCGATTTCTCATCTATGTGATTCAGAATCATTGTTCTTTTTGTATGTTAGAGAAAAACGGAGAAGACTTTCATCTTGGCACAGGTCGGGGTACAACTGTCAGGGAGGTTGCGAAGATTATTGAATCGGTGTCCAAACGCCGTTGTAATATCAATTGGGGAGCTAGAGCCTATCGAGATAGAGACACAATGTATGCAGTAGCTCCTATAGCCAAGAATATAGAATTAATCCAATGGAAAGCGCAGATTGAGCTGAAAGTAGGAATAGAACGTTATTTAAACAAACAATAATATGGCACATACATATATAGATACATTATTCGAGGTGTATCCAAATCGAACCGAATATCTCGATTGGATACAATACGAGTTGGATACACGTGTTTATTACTTTGGTAATCACTTTAAAACGCCATTTGGACACAAACGACAGTTGAAATATCGCATCCGTAATTATTTGGCTTCATTCAAGCGGAAAGTTAGCAATATTGATTTTGATGGAGCTATCTTATCAGAAGCTTACGCAAACTGGGGAATCAATGACAAACTAAAGGAAGAAGGTTATAAGGTGTGTATGCTTCCTTGGCATGCTGATCCGGGTTTCAGACTAAGCACTGAATATGCTGCGGTGGCAAATGGGTTGGATTATGGTGACTTTAATTTTTTATTAAGCGAATATTTCATAGATAGAGTTTACAATTTCCGTTCATTTTTTGAGAATTTTCTTCAATGCAATCATATAAAACTTGTGATTTTTGCAAATGATATGACTGCAATAAATAGAATTGCGATATCTGCTTGCAAAAATGTGGGTGTTAAATCAATGATATATCTGCATGGACTGCCTGCCGGTTCTTACAATGCTATAGATAATAATAGAGCAGACTATTTATGCGTATGGGGTGATAGGATGAAAGAATTGTGTGTTAATGCCGGAGTTAATGCAAATAAAGTGATTGTAATGGGCAATGCAAAATATTCTGGTCAAAAATTCCCAGACACTCATCCTGCTTCTTTTGATAATGTGTTGGTTCTGAGTCGCGCAATTTCCGGTGCGCCAAGTGACAGCGTAAAACGTCCGATTGAGAATAGAGGTCTTTCGATTGATTATATTTATATGGTAGAAGAAGCGCTCAAGCGAGTAGGCGTTAATAAAGCTACGCTGAGACTTCATCCGTCGGAAAACGGAGAGTGGTATAAAAAGTTTATTGATTCTGACTTTTATACATTAGATGACAAGTCTTTGATGGATTGCCTGTCAGATAAAACTGCTATTGTATCTCCTGCTTCTACGGTCATGTTCGACGCCTTCCTATGCGGTATTCCCTTTTTTGCTTTTGAACCACACACAATTATAGGTTATGAAGTTGTCCCCCCTTTTGATGGTAGTGAAGAAGAAATGCCTATTGCGAAATCAATAAGTGAATTGGTTGATCATTTGCAGCATAACATTGTGGCATCACATGCACTGATTGATAAATATATTAATCCGGTTGTTGATATGTCTAAAATAAAAGAACTACTGCCCAATGGATAATAGCTATTCCCTGAAATATCTGAAGATATATATATGGCAGGCGATTTCTTTTGTGCTTAGTTTTGTTTCTCTTTTTATAGTTGTTCCATCGTTAAGCTCCATGCCGGGCGTTTATGGCGTTTATAGTTTATGTGTAGGTATGACTATATTTTTGTCATATGCTGATTTGGGCTTTATAAATGCTGGTACTAAATTTGCGTCGGAGTGTTTTGTAAGTGGAAAAATCGAAGAAGAAAAGTCGTATGTAGGCCAGGCTACTTTTGTTTATTCTGTTATAGCATCTGTAATGCTTTTGCTCTTTCTTTGCTTTTCTTATAATCCATGCATCATTCTGTCAGGCATAAATCCTGGTTCTGAGGAATTTTATATTGCCCAAAAGCTGCTTTTAATTTTATCACTGAGTATCCCGGTTTATGTTGTCCAGAAATATGTATTTCTAATATATAATGTCAGACTATTGGACTATAAAGTTCAAAAAGGTACAAATATTGGGGGCATTGGTAAGAATAGCGTCTGTTCCTCTTGTCTTCTTCAATGGTAGATATGATATAGTAGGATACTATGGATTTTCACAAATCGTCTTGTGTTGCGCGGCTGTGTATATGCTTTGGAAATCTAAAGAATTTTCTTACGGATTCATATCTATTTTTCGTGTTTGCAGATATAATAAAGTTGTTTTCAGCAAGATGAAGAGTTTGGCCTTCAGTGGAATTTTAGCTTGTGTGTCATGGATTTTATATTATGAGTTAGACTCTTTGGCTATCGGTAAATTCTTAGGAGTTCAGGCTGTGGCATATTATGCAATTGCTTTCTCAATAGCCTCATTCATTCGATCTGCTTTTTGCAATCTTCTTTTCTCCTTATAATGTGAGATTCAATTATTTCGTTGGCGAATCTGACTTTCAGGGTTTGGCTTCATTTTGCAGAACTTTGATTTCGTTTTCTTCAGTTTTGGTTATTCCTCCTTTAATAGCACTTATGTGCTTAGCTAAGCCTTTTGTGTTTGCATGGGTGGGGGATGATTACGCTTCTTCTGTTTTAGTGTTTCAGCTATTGGTTGGATGTTTTTTACTTGCTTATATTACTTATCCATTATCATTCTTGCAAACGGCATTGAAACAAGTAAAAGCAATATCAATTGTAAGTATGATTGTACCAGTGGTGTACTGGAGTGTTATTTGTTTATTGATAGATACTTATGGGCTCTATTCATTTGCATTCAGTAAATTGCTGGCATTTGCTATTTCAGCTTTTGTATGTATATTGTTTTCACTGTCAAATATTCAGATTGGCTTTTGGAAGTATATGAATATACTTTTTCTTCGACCTGTCATATATAGTGCTATTCCGGCTCTAATACTCTCATTAATCGCTTATCATTGTATTCCATTTGGAACTGCCAGAATTGATTTGTTGTTCGTAATGGTATGCGTAATGGGTATCTCTGCTGCTGTGTGGGGACTGAATATATTGATAAATAGATTGTTTAGAGAACGTGTTTTTGCAGTCAGTGCTTCTGTTATGAAGCGTAATAAATAGTTTTTTTGATTTCGCAGTGTCATGGAAAGGTTAGTAGTATTTCTGGATAACGAGATTTATGGTGGCAGTGAGAGGCTGATGTATACTGTACTCACGAGTAAACTTATTAGAGAAAACTATATAGTGAATGCTCTTTATGGATATAATAAACCGATGCATGACGGTTTAGTCAGAGATTATGGTGACCGATATGATTCCATATTTACTTCGGCGCCTATATATTGTAATGAGCTATACATTCGAATACACATGTCACAGCTTCCCAAGCTATTAAAGATGACATTTAAATTTCCATTTTGGCTATTTAAGAAGACTGGATTAAAGATTATCTACAACTTTATAGTTCTTTTGTTCTATGTAATCAGAATGAAGCCTGATTTAATTCATATCAATAATGGAGGTTATCCTGCAAGTGTCAATTGCCGTATCATGGTATTTATAGCTTCACTTCTACATAGGAAATGCGTGATGCATGTGAATAATCAGGCTGTAAAACAGCGCTTCCTTGAACCCTACATGGATCGATTCATCAATCGAAAGGTATCTTACTTTATTGTTGCCTCAAAGCTGGCCAAACATAATTTGCTTGTAAACAGACACTTTGATGTCAATAAAATATCTATTGTGCCTAATGCTGTGAAAGAAGAGTCCATAAAGATTAGTAGGGAGGAATTATTGTCGATCTATGGAATATCTAATGACAAAATAGTAGTTCTCGAACTTGCCTTCTTGCAGTATAGAAAAGGACAGCGTTTTCTTATTGAGTCGATTGAAAAAATTAAAGAAGAGACTCCTTTATTGGGCTCAAAACTTCATTTGATTTTATCTGGCTCTGGCGAGGATGAACAGGTTCTGAAGGAGATGGTAAAGGTTAAGAATATGGGGGATATGATAACCTTTACGGGTTATTGTAACAACCCGATAGATTTCATCAATGCTGCTGACATATTTGCATTGCCATCAGTTGCCAATGAAGATATGCCATTGGTAATATTGTCTGCGATGAAACTGGGTAAGCCCATTGTTGCTACCAACTTTGCTGGCATTCAAGAGGAAATTGAGTCGGGAGTTTCAGGCATCCTTATTGAACCTAACGAGCAGACTATTGTTGACAATCTCGTCCATGCTTTGATAGAGATGAGCCATTGCAACAACATCTGGGGCAAAAATGCACAAGTAAGATACGAAGAGCTTTTTTCTCCGAAAATTTACGAACGGAAGCTCTTGGAAATATATTCAAAAAGCTAAAATTAAAATGAAACATATACTTTTATTAGGCGGTTATGGTTTTATAGGGACTAATATTATTAAATATGTAGATAACCATCTAAAAGATAAATACCGTTTTATTGTTTTTGACCGGCTGCCTACTCATATGTACGGCATATCATTCGAATCGATCGAGAAGACTTATACTGGAGATTTTTCTTCAAGAGCGGATATGGAAAAAATATTTTCTGAAAATCAGATTGATATCGTCATACATTCATTATCATCTACAGTTCCTTCCACATCACTTGACCCTAAATTTGATATAGAGTCCAATCTTCTGCCAACGATACAATTTTTAGAATTGCAAGGGAAATACAAAGTACCGTCGATTATTTATTTATCATCGGGTGGGGCCATATATGGAAACGATAGCTTGTGCGCATTTTCCGAAGACCATTTTTCCAATCCAATCAGTTCATACGGAATTACTAAACTTGCTATAGAGAAGTATCTTTATCTTTATCACATGCAATATGGATTCAATTATCTGATTTTGAGACTTTCTAATCCATATGGTCCCTATCACTATTCGCAAAAACAAGGTGTAATTAATATTGCACTTGAAAGAGCTATGAAGAATGATTCGTTCTCTGTTTGGGGTAATGGTGAAGGCACCAAAGATTATATTTATATAGAAGATTTTTGTAATATCTTGTTTGAACTGCTTGATAGTAAAGTTTATAATAAAGTGCTGAATGTAGGATCGGGTGAAACCGTCTCGCTGAATACAATCCTTCGTATAATTAAATCGTATTATCCGAATTTTGAATGGATAAATACTTCTTCATACCCCAATGATATTGCTAATTTCTCTTTGAATATTAATCGATTGAAAACATTCATTCCGGACATTCGGTTTACTGATATAAATAAGGGAATCAATAAAACTTTAAATTGGCTTCTTCATGGGAAAGATTCTATTTAGCATCATCATACCGTCTTACAATAGCGCATTATTTATACGTCGCTGTTTGGACTCACTTCTTAAACAGACTTATTCAAACTGGGAGGCCATAGTGATTGATAATCATTCTACTGATGACACTGTTTCTATTGTCAAAAGTTATGGAGATAGTCGTATTCAATGCTATTTAATACATAACGAAGGTGTAATTGCTAAGTCTCGAAACTATGGAATCACTTTTGCAAAGGGAGATTATGTTTGCTTTTTGGATTCGGATGATTGGTGGAAAGAAAATAAACTCAATACGTGTCTTCTTTATTGCAATCTTAATGAAGAAGTTTTTATTTATCACCAGTTTGAATTATATAGAGAGGAGCAGAGGGGGCTTCACTCTAATAAATCTCAATATAGAGAATTGCCAAACAGCAACAGAGTACGTAACCTACTTTGTAATGGAAATACGATAGGAACTTCAAGCGTTTGTTTATCTCGCTCTATTCTTACGCGGTATCAATTTAACGAAAGCCCTTTGCTTGCTGGAGTGGAAGACTTTGATTTATGGATTCGTATTTTAAATAATGATACTGTTAAGACATTCTTTATAGACCAAGCGTTAGGATTCTATTATGTAGGTAATACGTTTTCTGCATCTGCCAAACAGCTGACAAAGCTTCGCTTCTTGATTGCTCAATATATAGGATGTTTTGATAAGGCTATCCGTAGAGAAATATTAAATCATGGTATTTCCAAAAGGCAGTGTATCATTATGTGAACTTCAAATTTCCCGAAGCCATTAAATTCTTTCTTATCTCTGCAACATCTAAGTCGAAAAAAATTCGCTGCATATCTATACAAGCTATTATTAAAAGCAATTTTTTGAGAATATATAACATTTTGAAATGAACATAACGAAATCTTCATTCTTAGTAGGGTGGCTATGTCTATTTTGCCTATTTTATATTCCTTTAAATTTTTCATCATGGATGTTTAATGCTTTGCCATTAGTGTCAGTAAGGTTAATATTAACATTAGTGCTGGTTTTTGTTTTATTTTCTCGTAAAATTTTAGTTACGAAGTCTGAATTTGCATTCTTGTTATTATCTGTAGCTTATTGCACCGCTGAATGGCTATATAATCCGGCGTATAATAAAAATTTCATAAACGATTTGATATTTTTTATGTTTTGCTTCTCTTTTTATATTATACAAAAAGATATGCAAAATTTGAAAGTTGAAGTTATAAAGGTGTGGGTTGGTATCGTTTCATTAGCCTCTATATCATCAGTGCTTTCGTGTGTCTTATATGCTTTTTTACCTTCGACTTTTTTTCCTGCTGGATATGATGGATATGCAACGGTAATTAACCCTTTGGGATTCATTCATTTAGAAACAGGTGGATTTCGGCCAAGTTGGTTCTTTGCAGAACCAAGTTATTTAGGATTTTATTTAGGCGCCAATTTACTGTTTGTTTACCGTTATTATAAAACAAGATTACCCAAGAGTGCATTTAAACTATTTATGATGATTTATCTATTGAGTTGTTTCACCGTTCAATCAGGTACGATAGTAGTTAGTCTTGCATTCTCTTTCTTAATTTCAATTTTCTATAAGTTGGCATTTAAGTCAACTACTACTCTGTATTGGCTGTTAGTGGCTCTTATGATTGTAGTTCTAATAGTTGTATTAGAACTGGACTTAATGGAGATTTACACATCTTACAATCTTCTTTCTTCATTGGGTGATCGACAATCAAGAATGATTTCATCGGCTGAAATCTATCAAGATATGTCAGCATGGGAATATCTTTTGGGCAAAGGAAGTGATTATGTTGCTCTTCTTAACGGTAGAGGTGAGTCGAATACTTATTATAAAATATTTATTGAGCAAGGAACTGTACCGCTTGTATTGTTTCTGATTTATATTAAATTCTTTCTAAGGAAATCTGTTTTTGCCTTGGCTTTTGTTCTTATTGCTTTTAATTCTACTATCTGCCACTTCAGTCCTATGACATTTTTCTATTTTATCGCTTTATATAATTTCTATGGGAGTCAGCATATGGAAGAATCTCGCACATATAGAATAATAGGCAATAGGGTTGTGGCATTGTGATTTTAAATCCTAAGATTGTAGGTATGCATTTCAATTTTCTTAATAACTTCACTTCAAACTCATCAAATGTTGATACGTCTAAATTTGGAGGTGAGTCTGAAACTATATCATACTTGAGATTCCCTCTTATTGTGTTGGTAGTAATGATTCATTCTAAATTTGACGGGGTTGTAGTTAATGGAGTTGGTTTGATGCACGATGGTGGTTTTCCTTGCTATTCTACAATATCTACCCTCGTTTCAAACATTATTGCGAGTATAGCAGTTCCTTTGTTTTATTTCATTTCTGGATTCTTGTTTTTTTCAAAACTGCATTTTTAGTTTTGATGTATATTGTAGCAAAATCAAAAAAGAGCAAAAACTATACTTATTCCTTATTTATGTTGGAATTTATTTGTTATTCTGCTGTTGCTGGCTGCAGAAAGTGTTTTCCCGGGGCTATTATCAGGAAAGAATAAGCTTGTGGTAGATTATACATTTACAGATTGGCTATGGTCTTTCTATGATATTTCGCATATTAATCCAACTGTAGAAGGTGCTTTTCCCATATGTTATCAGTTTTGGTTCTTGCGTGACTTAATGGTTACTATGGTTTTCTCTCCTATCGTTTATCTTGGAGTTAGGTATTTGAAAGTATTATTTATACTATGCTTGGGCATTTTATGGCTTATTAATTTTTTGCCTGCTATTCCTGGTTTTAGTTCAACTGCTATGTTTTATTTTTCATTTGGTGCTTATTTTAGTATTCATAAAAAAGATTTTGTTGCAACAATGCGACCATTATTGCCTTTATCATTATTAGCATATCTTTTATTGGTTAGTGTTCGATTTATACCTGGTTGTATGAATTCATGGTACATTGAATACGTACATCATTTGAGCATTATACTGGGTATGTTATGTATGATTGCTATTACGTCATACTTGCTTTGTATGGGAAAGATAAAAAGTCATCATTTCCTGACTAATAGCAGTTTCTTTATCTATGCTTTTCATTCAATGCCATTGGTGTTAATTATTAAGTTGTTATTCAAGGCTATTCAGCCTCAGTCGGATTTTACAATCTGCATGCTCTATTTTTTATGTCCAGCAATTACAATTGTGATAGGTCTTGGCTTATATAAATCATTAGTAATTCTTTTTCCAAAATTTACCGCAATCATTACTGGTGGAAGAAAATAATCAAATTCAAGGTCAACAAACATTAATCGTTTTCTGGTAACCTTTAATTTATGAAGAGTAAAATATCATTTTTTCTTCCCTCATTTAATATAGGGGGAGTAGAACGTGTATTTATTAATTATGCTAATGCACTTTCTGACAAGGGATATAATGTTGATTTTGTGGTTTGCAAAGCTGAAGGTGTGCTTTTAGATTTGGTTTCTTCTTCTGTGAAAGTTGTGTCGTTAGGTAATATTCAGCTTCGCTATTCCTTTTTAAGCTTAGGAAGTATATCAAGAAGCGTCAGCCGGATTCAGTTATTTCAGGTGGAGACTTTCCGAATATAATGTTGATATTGGCAGCTTCTTTTCTATCAAAACGTCCTCAAATAATAATCTCACAGCATAACTATTATAACATTGAGGTGAAAAATCTAGGATTGTGGGCTCGATGTACCCTTCTTAATGAAACAAATATATCCGTGGTCTGATGTGGTTATTGCTGTTTCAAAAGGAATCATGACTGACCTATCAAACAAAATCAAGTTAAATCCCAAGCAGTTACTTTATTTACCTAATCCTATTGATATTGATAAAACTATGCAATTAGGTAACTTACCGGTACCATCATTACCGAATAATTTTATCGTTTTTATTGGACGGCTTAGCAAGGTGAAAAACCTCAAATTACTGTTGAACGCTTTTCAACATATAAAGCATCAAGGTTACGAGCTGCTTATTGTAGGAGATGGACAAGAACGAAGTGAACTTGAAGATTGCGCAAATAATTTAGAGCGAAGTTCTAAAATTCATTTTATTGGAGCTGTTCCAAATTCAATGCCTTATTTAAAGCGTGCTAAAGTGTTGGCTTTACCTTCTTTTTCCGAAGCACTGCCAACAGTACTACTTGAAGCTTTAGCTTTCAGTATTCCTATTGTTACAACGCCTAATGCGGAGCTGTGGAGATATTGCAAGATGCTAAAAATGCGTTTATCTCAGAATCATTTGATAATGTAGAGGAATTTGCTAGTTTGTTGGATAGTGCCATAGTGCATTGCGCTGAAGATGATAGGTCATTATTGAGTAAATACTACACGTTGAACATCCTACCACAACTGGAACGCATATTACAGTCATGATTTATATTTATTTGTATAAACATTGGTTAGATTCCTACTATTACATTTTTATGAAAGCAGGACATTGTAAGTGAGTTGGAGTACAAAGATGTTGCTTTTTTGAGCGAAATTCAATAGAAAATTGTGAAAAAATTATGAATATATTAATAGACTTTACACAAATTCCCATACAAAAAGTTGGGGTTGGAGTTTATGCAAGAGAAACGTTCCTTGAATTATTACGTGGCACAAATAATAAGTATTACTGTTTAGTTCAAGATGATGACAAAGATATGTTGAATACCTTAAAGTCAAGCAAAATAATCTTCGTCAAATCTAAGTGGTTTAGATTTTTTTTTCTTTAGATTCTTCTTAGAGCAGTTCTATATACCATGGATTTGTTATAAATATAAAATTAATATTGTCCATAGTTTGCATTACAGTTTTCCTTTAATTCCATTGAGGGCTAAGAAAGTTGTTACCATTCATGATTTAACCTTCTTTATATATCCAAAAGCGCATACAATCTTTAAGAGGTATTATTTCAGATTTTTTATTCGGTTTGCATGTCGATTTGCAGACGAAATTATATGTGTGTCTAACTCAACATTAAATGATTTAAATCTACACATAAAGCCAATTAAATCTGAAACTCAAGTTATTCCCTTAGCTTGTGAGCAACCAAAAGTTTTTGATCTTGAATCGATAAATAATACAAAGGCGAAGTTTGGCTTGCATAGAAAATATTTATTATTTATCGGAACACTGGAGCCACGAAAAAAAATATAGTCAACTTATTGATTGCTTTTGAAAAAATAGTAAAAATGACAGTTCTATTGACTTGGTAATTGTTGGCAAAAAGGCTGGTTTTATAACGATACTTTGACTAAGGTTCAAGAGCTTAACATAGCCAATCGTGTGATTTTTACAGGCTTTGTTACTACTGAAGAAAAGTTTATTATATTGTCGGTGCGTATGCTTTCATTTATCCTTCTATTTATGAGGGATTTGGTCTTCCTGTTTTGGAGTCTATTACGTACAACATCCCTACAGTAACAAGTAATATCTCTTCATTACCAGAAGTGGTTGGACAAGCAGCAATATTGATAAACCCCAATAATATTGATAGTATATACAATGCTCTTAAAGAAGTGTTATATAATGAAGATACAAGATTGGTATTAGCTGAAAGATGCTCTAAGCAAGCAAAAAAAAAAAAAATTCTCATGGGAAATCACTGCTAAAATGACAGAAAATGTGTATGATAAATATCAAGTTGTTAAATGAGAACTGTGAAAGCTTTATATTATCAATGCATATTAAAAGCATTTACATATCTGGGAGAAATAAAAGAAAGCAGTAGGTAGATTTCGAAAAGAGTATCTCGATGTTTTTTAGTAGTGCTTTATCATAGAGAGTTTTACTATCCTATTACAGTTGATAATTGGGGCTTAGTGTGTGTACTTTAGAATGATTCCCCCCTTTTTCTATCCAGCTATCTTTTTTATTTAATCGTTTGATTTTTTCACTCAAACGAAAGATACTGTAGTTTTTTTGTATAATGAAGTTTTCCCCTTTTTGAAGAAAATAAATGTTATGAAACTTTCTTTTGTCATTGTTGAATACCATTCAGTGGAGGATATTTTGGCTTGTTCTTCATCCATACAAGAGAATATGGAAAAGACATCTTATCAATTTGAGATAATAGTATCCTCTAATTCATTGTATAATTCCGAAAAGCGGAAACAATTACTTGCTGTACATTCTCTATGTAAATGGATTTTTAATGCTGAAAATGGTGGCTTTGCTTATGCAATGAACCAAGGATTAAAAGTGGCTACCGGAGATATTTTGGTGATTATGAATCCGATGTAAGATTGAAGTCGGGGATTGGAGAGATGGTTGAATATTTCGCAGCCCATGAAAAAATTGGACTGATAGCTCCTATGATTAGAAATACATTGGGTGACATACAAGATAGCTATCGTCATTTTATTACACCATGGCGTTTCTTGGTTAGACATTTGGTTAGAGTTATTGGGCAAAAAAAAAATCAAAGAAGTATGATAATCCGGTGAATATGGATTGGGTCTGTGGAGCATTTATGATGATGTCTCGTGCATCGTATACCTTTGCAAAAGGTCTGGATGATGGTTATTTCCTTTACTGTGAAGATATGGACTTATGCAAGAGAATGTGGTTGGGAGGTTATAAGGTAATTTATTATCCGATGGCTGAAATAGAGTACGAAGGAACACGTTCTGCAAGATACTCACTGAAGTATGCTCTTGTATTTCTCAAATCTTTATTAAGATATTGGAGGAAGTTTGGCTGTATTGGTTAAAGATTAAGAGTTCTTAATTTTGCATCTGAAGTTGAGACGATTTATATGGGCTGATTAAGGTGCTTGTAGAAAAGGGTAGTTAGGGATTTATCATTTGGCTATATCTATAGCTGATATACAACAAGATATTCATTCTAAATTGAGAAAGATAGCTCCTGCTTTTTTGAGCGATATGGTGAGGATATGTACTATATTCAACTCAATCCTAATGCATGTGGCATTTCTTTTGAAAAAAAAATATTGAAAAGGTTTACTTTTTCAAGTGTATCACTAACAGCCATGTTCTCGGTTAATATCTTTTATAGAATATTTTCATGAATATACTTATTACCGGAATCCACGGTTTTGTGGGTTCCAATCTTGTTGTGGCTTTGAAGGAAAGCCATACCCTTTATGGATTAGATATCATTACTCCCGAAAAAGAGGGAGTAATAAAGACTTTCTCTTGGAAGGATATTGAGACTATTTCTTTCCCGATGCAGAATCTTCCCCATTTTGATGCCATTATCCATCTGGCAGGCAAGGCACATGATACGAAGAATCAGTCTGCCGCTCAGGTATATTTTGATATCAATACTGGATTGACCCAAAAAATATTCGATTTCTTTCTGGAATCGTCTGCAAAGAAATTTGTATTCTTCAGTTCGGTGAAAGCCGCTGCTGACAGTGTATTTGGAGACATACTGACGGAGGACGTAATACCGGCTCCGGTAGGGCCTTATGGAGAAAGCAAGATAAGGGCGGAAGAATACATTCTCTCGAAACTAAAAAGGAGGGAAGAATTGAAGGTGGCTGATGGCAAGCAGGTGTATATCTTGCGTCCCTGCATGATTCATGGTCCGGGCAATAAGGGAAACTTGAATCTGCTTTACAATGTAGTGAAGAAAGGTATTCCCTGGCCGTTGGGAAGTTTTGAGAACAGACGCTCATTTACTTCGATTGACAATCTTTGCTATGTGGGTGAGTAATGCGAAGATAAAGGCTGCCCTTGGCTTTGACAAAATGCCGGTGAAGGCGGAAGAGGGAATAGTGAAAACGATAAAGTCGTTTGTTACTCATGTTTAACTATTATATACTGTGTTTGTTGTATGTCCATAAAGAGAGTAGATGCTACGCTATGCTCTGCATGACGGATGCTAATAATATGAATAGGTCCTAATTTCTTACTTAAGATGTATTATTTGACAGTCTTGGTTCTGCTATTTCTGGCAGAACTTTTTTTTTATTTTAAGATAGCAGATAAGTGCAATATCATCGACAAACCTAATGAGCGGAGTTCTCATACTAAAGTGACTTTACGCGGTGGGGGAATTATCTTCTACTTCGGTGCATTGGCTTATTTTCTGGCGAGTGGTTTTGAGTACTCTTGGTTTGTGCTGGCATTGACTTTGGTGACGTTCATCAGTTTTGCGGATGATATAAAATCCACCGGACAAATGACAAGACTGCTTTTCCATTTCTCTGCCATGACCTTGATGTTTTATCAGTGGGGGCTGTTTTCCTTGTCTTGGTGGTGGATAGTCATTGCCTTGATAGTCTGTACGGGCATTATCAATGCCTATAACTTTATGGATGGCATTAACGGCATAACCGGCGGTTATTCTCTGGTTGTTCTTGCTGCGTTGGCCTATATCAATAAGGAGGTGGTGACTTTTGTGGAAGCGGATTTCATCTATACCGTTATCTGTTCCGTCCTTGTCTTCTGCTTCTTCAATTTCCGCAAGCGTGCCAAATGCTTTGCGGGTGATGTGGGTTCCGTGAGTATTGCTTTTATCCTTCTTTTCCTGATAGGCAGGCTTATCATTGAAACAGAAGATTTCAGCTGGATAGTCCTTTTGTCCGTTTACGGTGTAGACAGTGTTCTGACTATCATTCACCGTCTGATGCTTCATGAGAATATCGGCTTGCCGCATCGCAAACATCTGTATCAGATTATGGCGAATGAGCTGAAGATTCCCCATGTAATGGTTTCTTCTATTTACATGGCAGTGCAGGCAATCATCATCGTAGGATATATAATGTGTTTAGGTTACGGTTATTGGTATTTGGCAGGTATAATTCTTTTGCTTTGTTTTCTTTATATCTGTTTTATGAAGAAGTATTTCGGATTGCACCAGTCTACGTGAGTAATGCTGAAATGATAATTAGTAGAATAATGAAAGGCGATGGCGACTAAAATCTCCATCGCCTTTCGTTTTGAAATATAAATCGTACCTTTGTCATACACCAATGTTTAATAATAACATGGAACAGATGCGTAAACTGCCGATAGGCATACAGACTTTTGGAAATACGTAGGGATGGTTATCTCTATGTAGATAAAACGGCTATGGTTTATCAAATTAGGTAAACCTTAAGCCGTCCCCGTCGATTTGGCAAGAGTCTGCTTCTTTTTCTACCTTTGAAGTTGTTGTGCTGATTGATGAGTATGACAAGCCATTGCTTCAAGCGGTCTTGGATGAGAACTTGCTGGATGAGTATCGGAAAATATTGAAAGCATTCTACGGTGTCTTGAAGAGCGCTGACCGTTATCTTCGTTTTGTTTTCCGACCGGAGTGACCAAGTTTGCGCAAGTAAGTGTATTCAGTGACTTGAACCAGCTGAATGATATCAGCATGAAGTCTCCTTACGCTGCTTTGTGTGGTATTACCAAAGAGGAGTTGGTGAAAACCTTTCTGCCGGAACTTGAGAGACTGGCTAAACGAAGAGGGATATCTTTACAAGAAGTGATTGATTTGATGGAACGTCAATATGATGGTTACCATTTTCATCCGGAAGGTGTAGGAATGTTCAATCCGTTCAGTGTATTGAATGCTTTTGATGCAGAAGAGATGGGGTACTATTGGTTTCAGACCGGCAACCTACTTACTTGGTTGACTTGCTGAAGCAGAGTGATTACGATATACGTCTATTGATAGATGGAGTGGAAGTGCTGGCTTCCGCTTTCTCCGAATATCGTGCGGAAACAAATAATCCTCTTCCGATGATTTATCAAAGTGGTTATTTGACCATAAAAGGGTATGATGATGATGTGAAGCTATACACTTTAGGCTTTCCAAATGATGAGGTTCGTTACGGCTTTCTGAATTTTCTGGTACCCTATTATACCAATGTATCCAATGATGAGACTGGTTTCCACATCGCTAAATTCATGCGTGAATTGAAGAGTGGGGATGTGGAGGCGTTTATGGAGCGTCTTAAGATATTCTTCTCCGGTATTCCGTACGAGTTGAGTGATGATACGGAACGTCATTATCAGGTTATTTTTCATGTAGTGTTTACTTTGCTGGGACAGTTCATCCGGTCCGAGGTTCGCAGCAGCCGCGGGCGTGCGGACGCAGTAGTTCATACCCCTACCGCCATTTATGTTTTTGAGTTCAAACTGGACGGTACGGCCGACGCAGCTCTGAAACAAATAGATGAGAAGGGGTATCTGATTCCTTATACCTTGGATGGCAGGAAATTAGTGAAAGTAGGTGTGAACTTCAGTAAAGAAACACGGAATATTGATGAATATATTGTCGTGGAGGAATAGGAACGAACAATCCTATATACGGAAAAGGCGATGGAGAATCAAATCTTCATCGCCTTTTCCATATTATAGTATTTCATTTTATTTCTTCATCCTCAGCACCCGTATTCCCGTCCACTTATTATTGTCTTTCAGCATTTGGGACAAGGGGACTTTGGAAACAACCACTTTCTTGTCGGTAGAGGAAGCGTGTACCAGCAGGAGTTTGCTATCCGCATAGAAAGCGATTCCCATGTGGGCTACATCCAGCCCCGGAGTGTTGGTGGTGATGGCTATGATATCGCCGTCTTTAATCCACGGGCGACCATCGGCGGGAAGTTTGGCTTGGAAGATAGTGAACTTCCTTGCCGGACAAGGATTGTTCAATCTTCTTCATTTTGGCTATGTTCTCCGGAGAATTTGCCAGCTGCTTGTAGAGTTGGGGGTGGGAAGACATGTAGGAGATGGACAACCGTTCGGTGTCGGGACTCATGGCGCCCGTTACATCTTGAAGGAAGCCGTTGCGTACGCCATTGTTTATCCAGTCGGCAATATAATGCAGGCGGGAAGTGTACCCGTCGATTTTACCGTCACGGTAACGGATTTTTTGCAGGTTATCGGCGAAAGCGCTTTCCGAGATGTCTCCGTCGGCCAATTTGGGGGTGAGTGTCTCTGCCAGCACATATTCCACCAGCGTGGTGCAGTCTACCTCATCGCAGTTGATGACGAGTTCCTCGGGACCATCAGCCTCCAGCGTATGGGCTACGTATGGCACATCCAGATACTTTATTCCATTGCTCAACATATCTTTCCCTCCCTGGGCAGAAACGGAAGTTACCATGGCTGCGGCGCAGAGGGCGCTGAACATAAATTTAGTCATTGTTTTCATTTTTCTCTCTTTTGATTATTATTGTTCTTAAACGTAAAAAGGATACAGCAAATTTACTACATCCTTTTTATAAAAGCTTAATCCGGAGGGATTAAATTCAATATTGCTGGATTAAATATTTATAATCCTCCTTTTTATCGAACGGAACAAGGGAGAAACCGTATTCAATGGCGTTCTCTTTGCCCGGACGAATCAGATAGGGCTCATGGGCGGTTGCGCCCCAACTGTCGTCTCCACCGACACCCATCATGCGGTAATCAATGAACAAATCGACCATCTTTTCCGGCAGAGGGTCGGTGAGGTGGCGGTGATGGGTCTTTTCGGTACGCGGAGCGCCGTTGTCAATCGTATCGCCGCTGTCCATACTTTCCAGGGGATAGTTGGAGGTGTTCAGCTCAAAGGTGCGGTCGGCGATGAGCAGCAAACCACGTTGCGTCTTATCGGTAAGGGCGCACCAATAGATGTCCGTGCGATGGTTGTTCTCCTGTGGGCGGACATACGGCTCGTACATATCCTTGACCGGGATGGCGTACTCTCCGATGAACTGGGAGGTACGGCGGTCTCGGTAATTCTCTTTCGGACCGCGACCGTAGTAGGTCAAGTCTGTAAAGCTTTCCGGCAACTGCATCCGCAGGCCCACACGCGGTATCATCGGAGCTTGGTCTCCTTCGGCCATGAAGCGGTTGTCTACCTTGATGACTCCGCTGGCATATATCTTATAGGTGATGTTCCAACGGGCCTCTGTCTGCGGAAAACGGTAGGTCACCTTTACTGTCGTGGCATTGCTGCCCGGAGTCACTTGGAAGCTTTCGGCTTTCGGTTCCTGATAGCTTGCCTCTTTCCAGGCTTTGAGGCGGACGGGGAGGTTGGCTCCATAGTCGTTGTCCGTCGGTGCACGCCAGAAGAAGGGACGGGGACCTTGACCGTTCAGTATGTACTCGTGCTTCTTGTATAAATAGGAGGTGAGCAGACCGCTTTGCTTGTCGAAGGTGGCTTTGAAGTCGGGACCGGAGAACGCCACCAAATTTCCTTCTTCCTTAGAAGTGGCGGGCTTCTGTGCCGTAGCCTCTTTCTTGTAGAAGGTATGGACGTAGGTCTGTTCGTGTGCAATGACCGTGCCGGCCGGGAGGAAAGGTTCTGCCGTCTTGATGGCTGCATAGAACTCGATGCGTACATCTCCCGTTGTCTGTTTCTCTTTGGGTATGCCGTTCAGAAAGCCGGTGGTTACCGTCTTGCCCGGTGCAGCATGGATATTTTCAATCTTGCCACGGTAGACTTCCTTTCCATGGTCGCGGATGATGTAGTAGAAGTCGTACTTGTCGAGATTGGTGAAGGAGAAATCATTGCGGATTTTCACGGTGGAAGTCTGCTTGTCGAAATCAAGGAACTTGATGTTCTGGTAGACTTTACCCATCTCTTCTGTCTGCGGCTTGACACTGCGGTCGGGATATACCACGCCGTTGATGCAGAAATTACCGTCAGAGGGAGTGCCGTTCTCGCCATAGTCGCCGCCATAGGCCCAGTATTTGCGCCCGTCGTCTGTCTTGGCGGCAAAGCCCTGGTCTACCCAATCCCAGACACAGCCACCCTGGAGGATGGGATATTTTTCGATGATGTCCCAATACTCCTGGAAGTTGCCGAGGCTGTTGCCCATGGCATGGGCATACTCGCAAAGAATGAGGGGACGCGTCATCTCCTTGTTCCGGGCATACTTCTCCAGATAGGAAGGGGAAGCGTACATCGGGCAGTAGATGTCCGTATTCCATTCCAACAGTGCGCGTTCATACTGGATGGGACGGCTGTCGAGCGTCTTCAAGGTGTTGTAGGTAACGTAGAAATTCAATCCGTTTCCGGCTTCGTTGCCCAGCGACCAGATGATGACTGACGGATGGTTCTTGTCCCGTTCGTACATATTCATGGTACGGTCGAGGTGGGCATTCATGAAGAGCGGATTGTTTCCCAGCGTGCCGCCTACACGCAGGTCGTAACCCATGCCGTGGCTTTCTATATTGGCTTCGTCGATGACGTAGATACCATATTCGTCACAGAGTTCGTAGAAACGTTCCTGCTGGGGATAGTGACAGGTGCGGACGGTATTGACATTGTATCTCTTCCAAAGCTCGAAATCTTTCTTCATCAGTTCTTCGGAGACATAGTGACCGGTATTCTCGTTGTGTTCGTGATAGTTCACGCCTTTCACGAGGATAGGTTGTCCGTTTACCAACAGTTGCTTGTCCTTGATTTCCACTGTACGGAAACCTACTTTGCAGCTTGTCGCTTCAATCACATCCCCGTTAGGTCGCTTCAAGCTGACGACGAGGGTATAGAGGTTGGGCGTTTCGGCTGTCCATTGTAGGGGTTCCTGGATGGTCTTCTTGGTGAATTCCACTTCCGTTTGGTCACCGCTGACCTGAGTAGAGGACTGGGCTATCTGCTGGTCGTTCTTGTCCAGCAGGCGGTAACCAACGACAAATGGGGAATTTTGTCCGCTTTCATTGGTAAACTGCACCTTTACCTTGAGGATACCGTTCCGGTAGTTCTCATCCAAAGGAGACTCCACCTTGAAGTCCGTGAGATGGATTTGAGGCTGGGCATATAAGTAAATGTCCCGTTCGATACCACTGATGCGCCAGAAGTCCTGGCATTCCAGATAGTTGGCATCGGAAAAGCGGTGTATCTGAATGGCAATGACATTCTTCCCTTTCTTGGCAATGGCGCTGACGTTGAAACGCGCCGGAGTCTTTGCATCTTTACTCATGCCTACAAACTTGCCGTTGAGGTAGTAGAAGGCTGCCCCGCGTACGCCGTCGGCACTCAGGAAAATTTCCTTATCGTCCCAGTCTCCCGGAAGAGTGAACTCGCGGCGGTAGGTGCCGGTGGGATTCCATTCTTGGGGAACGTATGGAGGATTGGGCTTGTCCCAATAAGGAGGATAGCCCGAAGAACAGAATTCATAAGGCTGGTTCACATAGATGGGCGTACCGAATCCCTGCAACTCCCAGTTTCCGGGTACATTGATGTCCGGCCAGCGGCTGGCGTCCACACGGTCCATCATGAAGTCCGTGGGGCGGTCGGCGAAGGTTTCCACATAATGGAATTTCCATTTCCCGTTAAGGGACAAGCGGAATGTTCCGTTCTTGCGGTCATTGATGACGGCATCAGCCTCCGTGACGTAGGAGGTGAACGTGCTGCGGGCAGGCTCCCGGTTGATGCTTGTCAGCTTGGGGTTGGTAATCTCTTCGTAGCGATTGTTCTCCTGAGCAGTCAGGCCAAAGGGAAACGCTGCGAGGCAAGTGAGTAAAAAATACTTTTTATTCATAATTGCTTTTATTTCTTTGTGGTAGGTTCAGAGACCGGGAATACGAGCCCTTCACGCAACCACTTCTCCAGTTCTTCCGTCCATTGACGCTTGTAGGTGAAGTTGTCCCGGAATCCCCAGCCATGTCCGCCGGTGGGTAGGCATGCAGGCTGGCAGGTACTTTATGGTCACGCAAGGCGAGGAAATAGCCAATGCCGTTGATGGGCGGCACTGCGTCATCGTCCGAAGAAAGCATGATGAAAGCTTGCGGAGTGCGTGGGGACACTTGCCTTTCGAGGGAGTATTTTTGTTCCAGTTCCTGAGATGGATTTTCTCCGATAAGGTTCTTACGGGAACCTCCATGGGTAACGCCTTTCTGCATGGAAATCACCGGATAGAACAAGATCTGGAAGTCGGGACGGGTCTTGTCACTGCTGTATAGTGTGGCAAGCGAAGCTGCCAGATGGCCGCCGGCAGAAGCGCCCATGATGCCTACACGCTGAGGATTGACACCCCATTCGGCGGCATGTTCGCGTACCATGCGGATGGCTTGTTCGGCATCGGAAAGGGGCACTTCATGGTGCCCGTTGGGCATACGGTATTTCAGTACTGCATAGGTGATGCCTTGTGTGTTGAACCAGGGAGCCATGTCGTGTCCCTCGTGCTTCATGGCCAGCCCCCCGTAGCCGCCTCCCGGACACATGATGATGGCCATGCCGTTGGGGTGGGAGGCAGGGTACACCGTAAGGGTAGGGGTGGTGACATCGGACACCCATTCGTTGTTATGGTTCTGTCCGGAATTGGTCAGTTCGTTGTTATTGGGGGCACCGTTGGGCCATAGGGGCAGCTCAACGGGCTTTTTTGTGCAGATAACATGGTCGCTGCAAATAGAAAAGATAAAAGTAGAATCTTTTTCATGTTCTTGGTATTTAAAAGTTATTTGGTTTTCATGGAAGCTTTGATGAGGTAGAATATCAGAATGGCATAAGCACCCAGCGCCAGCACTTCGGACCAGGTGTTCTGCAACCATGCATCGTTTACGAGGTTGATTCCTCCGAAACGCATGGCAGCACTTGCCACACCCATCAATGCACCGCCGGCAATGAAACCGGAGGCAAGCAGGGTACCTTTCTCCCCGCGTTCGGCATTGAGAGCGGCATCCTTGCTGCGGCTGGTCACGTACCAGTTGATGGCACCGCCCACTACCAACGGAACATTCAGTTCCAATGGGATGAACATACCCAATGCAAATGCCAGTGCGGGAATCTTGCAGAAATTGAGGATGACGGCCAGCACTGCACCGATACCGTAGAGCGGCCAGGGCGCACCCACACCGTTCATCAACGGTTCGATAACGGCCGCCATGGCATTGGCTTGCGGAGCGGCCAGCTGTCCGCTGGTGAAACCGTATGTCTTGTTTAGGATAATCATTACACCACCTACGGTAGCGGCAGAAACGATGGTTCCGAGGAACTTCCAGGTCTCCTGCTTGGCAGGCGTGCTACCCAGCCAGTAACCGATTTTCAAGTCTGTGATGAAGCCTCCCGCCATGGACAGTGCCGTACATACAACACCGCCCATCACCAGTGCCGCAACCATCCCTTCGGGACCTTTCAGCCCTACGGCTACCATGACTACGGATGCCAGGATTAATGTCATCAGCGTCATTCCGGATACGGGGTTTGTGCCCACAATCGCAATGGCATTGGCTGCCACGGTGGTGAACAGGAAAGCGATACCTGCAACAAGCAGGATAGCTACAATGGTATGTGTCAAGTTGCCCTGCATCACATCGAAGTAGAAGAAGAGAACAACCAGCAGCAGCGTGATGATGGAACCGATGGCGATAATCTTCATAGAGATGTCCCGCTGTGTGCGTTTCACACTGGCTTCCACGTTGGACTTACCTCCCATTTCCTTGGCAGCCAGTCCTACGGCACTCTTGATGATGCCCCAAGACTTGATAATGCCGATGATACCTGCCATGGCAATGCCACCGATACCGATGCTCTTGGCATAGTATTTGAAGATTTCTTCCGGAGCCATAGCGCCTATGGTTGCCGTGATTTCGGGGTTCCATTGGTTCAGTACGGAATCTCCCCAAATCATGGACATACCGGGGATGATAATCCACCATACGGCCAGTGAGCCGGCACAGATGATGGACGCGTATTTCAGTCCCACAATATAACCCAGACCGAGCACGGCAGCACCCGTATTAACCTTGAATACCAGCTTGGCTTTCTCGGCCAGCATTTCGCCGAAGCCGCATACGCGGGTAGTGAAATTCTCGTTCCACCAGCCGAAGGTTGCCACGATGAAGTCGTATAGACCTCCGATAATACCAGCCATGAGTAATGGTTTTGCCTGGCTTCCGCCCTTTTCACCGGAGACGAGCACTTGTGTGGTGGCTGTCGCCTCGGGGAAGGGATACTTGCCGTGCATGTCGCTCACGAAATATTTGCGGAAGGGGATAAGGAAAAGAATACCCAGCACACCTCCCAGCAGGGAACTGATAAAGACTTGTGCAAAGGTGACGGTGATTTCGTTCGGATAGGTCTCTTGGAGAATATAGAGTGCCGGAAGGGTGAAGATGGCACCTGCCACGATGACGCCCGAGCTGGCACCGATAGACTGGATAATGACGTTTTCGCCCAATGCGTTTTTGCGTTTGGCGGCACCCGATACGCCGACGGCAATGATGGCGATGGGGATGGCGGCTTCGAATACTTGTCCCACCTTCAGCCCCAGATAGGCGGCTGCGGCCGAAAAGAGGATGGCCATCAGAATACCCCATGTCACCGACCAGGCATTTACTTCTGAATACTTCTTATCCGGGCTCATCAGAGGGTTGTACACTTCTCCCGGTTTCAATTCACGGAACGCATTTTCCGGTAGTCCGGTAATAGGTTCTTCTTCTTGTTTCATAGGTTTTGTAGTTTTATGTTTTTCTTTAATAGACTTCAAAGAAAGTGCAAACCGAATGCTGGATAAAATGAGCAAGCTCATTATTATTCTGCTGAGGTGCAGCCTATCTTCGCATTTTAGGCAAAGAAAGCAAAAAAAAAGGAGATTTAAAAAAATCTCCTTAATTCTGTATGGTAAAATGCTTATTTGGCATCTTTAGCGGTCATGTCCCCTTCGATAAATAATCGCATGATTTCCGTTTTGGCATTGGTGCGCAGGGTAATGGATTTCTTGAAGTGTCCGGGGTATCTTCCGGTTCCATTATAAGTTACTTTCACTGTTCCAGTCTTTCCCGGTGCTATCGGTTCTTGTGAATATTCGGGAACGGTACATCCGCAGGAAGCTACAGCTTGATGGATGACAAGCGGAGCATCGCCTACGTTCGTAAACTTAAAGGTGTAGCTGACCACCGGACTGTTTTCGGAGAATGTGCCGAAGTTGTGGGTGGTCTGTTCGAATTTGATGTCTGCCTTTCCTTGTGCATAGGCATAACCGATGCTCATAACCAGCAGCATCATATAAAAAACGACTTTCTTCATGTTCTTATCTTTTTTATATTTCAACGGCGCAAAGGTAACCCATTTTCATTAAAATAATGCCTATGGCGTGCGAAATTGTATTAAATCGGGCTCAAAAGGTCTCTGTACGAATGATAAGCAGGGAAAAATAGGGGAAGCGGATGGTCGCTATCCGCTTGCTGTCATTGATATACTTCTCTTCCGGAGTGCCTACATTCTCAAAATAGTGATACCGGTATTCGGGATGCAGGCGGATACAGCGGTGAATCTCATCGGTGCATCTGGACAGCTTCATGATGACAACCGCACTGTTTTCGCTTGTCAGTTTCTCTATCTCTTCTGTCGTAGTAATGCCGGGTATCACCGTCAGCCGCTCTTCCTGGCTGGCCACATGGAGCCCGCCCAGTGCGCCGGCGGCAATGAAGGCGGGGATACCGGGGATGTGTTTCACGGGGATGCCGTCTGCCTGCAGTTTGTCATATACATAATGTATGGAAGAGTAGAATCCGGCATCTCCTTCGGCAACGATACAGACCTTCTTTCCTTGTTGCCGGAGGGTGGAGCTCTCCATATAGACCTCGTCGTAGGCGCTCAGGGCTTTTTCGCGCTGTTTGCTCATGGGGAGTGGAAAGCGGTGCACCGTGTTTTCCGGAATGTCGAGTTGCAATAGGATGTCGGCTGCGCGTGAAACTCTGTTTCCATCTTTGGCCAGTGTCTCGGGACAGAATATACAGTCGGCTGTCTGCAGGGCTTTCAAGCCTTTTACGGTAATCAGTTCCGGTTCGCCGGGACCGAGAGATACAAATATGACGGGGAACATTTGCATGAAGACATTAAAGGTTAAAAATTAAAGAACAGCAAAACGGCTACAAAAGTGGGGAAATAATCAGTAGCAAACAAGATATTCGCTATCTTTGTTATTTACTAAAACAATCTGTTTTTATGGATTATCAACTGAACACCCGCTTGAATGGCAACATAGCCATGACTTCCAGCTACGATGAGCGTGCGTCGCTGCAACGTGACAAGACTCTGTATAAATTCATTTGGGTACAGAGCGGTACGCTGACTCTGGAAATAGACCATATCCCCATGCGCCTGGAAAAGGATGAAATCGTGACCTTGACCCCGTTGCATCACCTGGAGGTAAAAGAGGTGGACGGTGAATACCTGACGTTTGTATTCAACAGCAATTTTTATTGCATCTATGGACATGACAACGAGGTCTCTTGCAATGGATTCCTTTTTTATGGCTCTTCCAAGGTGATGAAACTGGCACTTTCTGCCGGGCAGTCTTCCAACTTGCATGACATAGTCCGCATTTTCCGGCAGGAATCGGTCATCCATGACAACCTGCAGGAGGAGATGCTGCGCATTGTCTTGAAACGTTTCATCATTACCTGCACACGCATTGCGCGCCAGCTTTTCGGGGTGGGGCAGGAGAAGGAAAAGACGTTTGACATCATCCGGCAGTATTATGTGCTGGTGGACCGGCACTTCAAGGAGAAGAAGCAGGTGCAGGATTATGCCGATATTCTTTGCCGTTCTCCCAAGACACTTTCCAATCTGTTCTCGACCTGCGGGTTGCCTTCCCCTTTACGGGTGATTCATGACCGCATTGAGGCAGAAGCCATGAGATTGCTGCTGTATACCCACAAAAGCGCTAAGGAAATCAGCTCCATTCTGGGCTTCGAAGACTTGTCCGCGTTCAGCCGTTTTTTCAAGAAAATGACCGGCGAGAGTGTCTCGGACTACCGGAAAAGAGTGAAACGGGAAGAATTGCCAACTGTTGCGGAATAATTGCCATTTCGTACGTGGTGGAAAACAAGGAACTTTGCAAAAACAAAAATCAAGTCATATTACTGAAACCATTTAAAAAGTAGAACAAAGATGAAAACGAAATTGCAAAACTTGTTTATGGCTGCGTTGACGCTGGCCGCTTCCACTCAAAAGTTGGGTGTTAATTTGATTCGTGTAGCCATCCTGGTTATTTTCGTATGGATTGGTGGGTTGAAATTCTGGAATTATGAGGCTGAAGGGATTGTCCCTTTTGTGGCGAACAGCCCGTTCATGAGCTTCTTTTATACAAAGAGTGCCCCGGAGTACAAGGAGTATAAGCTGAAAGAGGGCGAGTTCAATGAGGCGAAACATCAGTGGCACGTGGAGAACAATACGTATGGTTTCTCTCACGGTCTGGGCATTCTGATTATGACCATCGGCATTCTGACATTTCTGGGGATATTCTCTCCGAAAATCGGACTGGCGGGAGCTGCACTGGTCATTGTCATGACAATAGGTACCCTCTCTTTCCTGGTGACAACTCCTGAGGTGTGGGTGCCCGATTTGGGAAGCGGGGAGCACGGCTTTCCGTTGCTGACGGGGGCAGGGCGCTTGGTCATCAAGGATACGGCCATTCTTGCCGGTGCCATTGTCGTACTGTCTGACAGTGCAAAAAGAGTATTGAATCAATTAAGGAAATAGACGTATGAAACAGTATGATGTCATTATCATCGGATTCGGCAAAGGCGGAAAGACGCTGGCTGCCGAGTTGGCAAAACGGAAGCTGGACGTTGCCGTAGTGGAGCGTTCGGAAAAGATGTACGGAGGGACATGTATCAATATCGGTTGCATTCCCACAAAAACATTGGTGCATGCGGCAAAGCATGCGGACAAAGACGCTTCTTGGGAGGTCAAGAAGGCATACTATCGTCAGTCCATTGCAAGGAAGGAAGAGGTCGTCTCTTTCCTGCGTCAGAAGAACTATCACAATCTGGCCGACAATCCTCATATAACGGTCTATACGGGTATCGGCTCCTTTGCAGGTCCGGATGTGGTGGAAGTTGGGATGGTGGAAGGGACATTACAATTGCAAGCTCCCCGGATATTCATCAATACGGGTGCCGAAACCGTCATTCCACCGATAGAGGGGATACAAGGTAACCCACGGGTATATACCAGCACCTCCATTATGGAACTGACTGAGCTGCCGGCACAGCTCGTCATTGTAGGTGGGGGATACATCGGACTAGAATTTGCTTCCATGTATGTTTCGTTCGGTTCGCAAGTCACGGTGCTCGAGGGCTCTTCCGAACTGATATCCCGGGAGGACCGGGACATTGCGGACAGTGTCCGGGAGGTATTGGAACAGAAAGGAATCGTTTTCAGGCTGAATGCACGCGTGCAGTCCGTGAAAGACTCTGACGTCATTTACCGGGATGCGGTCACGGGAGAGGAACATCAGTTACACGCAGATGCCATCCTGCTGGCTACCGGCCGGCGTCCGAATACGGCTGGCTTGAATCTGGCGGCGGCAGGTGTAGAGGTGAATGAGCGCGGTGCCATTGTGGTGGACGACTATTTGCAGACTACCAACCCCAAGATACATGCTATCGGTGATGTAAAGGGCGGTTTGCAGTTTACCTACATTTCTTTGGATGATTACCGCATTCTGCGCGAAGACCTTTTCGGGGCGGGAGAACGCAAGGTGTCCGACCGTGACCCGGTGAGCTATTCGGTATTCATCGACCCGCCGCTTTCACGCATCGGGCTGAGCGAAGCGGAAGCACGCAAGAAGGGATTGAATATAAAGGTCAACAAGCTGCCGGTAGCCGCCATTCCGCGTGCCAGGACTTTGGGCGATACGAACGGACTCTTCAAGGTGGTGGTGGACGCCGATACGGACAAGATAGTGGGATGTACGCTGTTTGGTCCGGAATCGAGCGAGGTCATCAACCTGGTGGCAATGGCTATGAAGACCGGGCAGGAATATACCTTCCTCCGTGATTTTGTCTTTACACATCCCAGCATGAGTGAAGCACTGAATGACTTGATGGGCTTTAAAGATTATTTAGGCACAATATCCGTCAATTTGCAGGAAGAGCATTTGCGTATCTCCCCAAAAATGACGAATATTGTGCCCGAATTCTATAAACCCCAATAGTCATGACCCGGATATCTGCCATAGGCATTGCACTGCTGTGCATTTTATGCGTAACCTCTTGCGGCTTAAAATCAAGACAGACTACTACCGAATCTTCTTCCGAAACGGGCTATTCTCCGGTTACGACAGACACGGCAGCTACCATTGTACCGTGCTATGCCAAAGGCTATACGGTGAAATATCTTCCGCACCATGTCCGTCTGGTGGATATACACGACCCTCAAAAAGAAAGCAGCAGCACTTTCCACTATGCGCTGGTACCGAAAGGCATAAAGCCTGTCGGCATACCGAGCGACTATACGGTGATTGAAACGCCGGTGGAGCACGTCATGTGTATGACATCCCTGCAACTTTCCAACTTCATCCGTCTGGATGCCTGCAATTATGTGGTGGGCATCACCAGTACGCGCCATCTCTTCAACAAGGAGATGAACGACCGTTTGAAGTCCGGCGAGACCGTGAAGATTGGTATCGAAGGGAACTTTGATAATGAAGTGATAATGAGCATGAATCCGGATGTTATCTTTATCTCTCCTTTCAAGCGGGGTGGATATGATGCCATGCGGGAAATCGGTATTCCACTGGTTCCCCATTTGGGATATAAGGAGATGACCCCGTTGGGGCAGGCTGAATGGATAAAATTCATCGGCATGTTTATAGGCCGGGAAGTGGAGGCGAATGAAAAGTTTGCTGCGATAGAGAAGCGCTATAACGAATTGAAGGAGCTGGCTGCCAACGTGAAGAAGCGTCCGATGGTATTCAGCGGCGAGATACGGGGTGGCAACTGGTATGCAGTGGGAGGAAAGAGCTTTCTTGCCGAACTGTTCCGTGATGCCGGTGCGGATTATTTCTTGAAAGACGATCCCCGTTCGGGAGGTGTCACGCTGGATTTTGAAACCGTATATAGCCAGGCGGAGAGTGCCGACTATTGGCGCATTGTCAACAGCTATGACGGGACGTTCACGTATGATGCCTTGAAGTCCCTCGACCCGCGTTATGCCGACTTCCGTGCGTTCCGTGAGAAGGGAGTGGTATACTGCAACATGCGTGAGAAACCCTTCTACGAAAGTATGCCCATGCAGCCCGAAATTGTATTGGAAGACCTGATACATGCTTTCCATCCCGATTTGTTGCCCGACTATAAACCGACTTACTACGAACTGCTGAAATGATAAAAAGACCCGTACTTCCGTTGATGTTGCTGACACTGGCATCTATCTTTCTTTTTTTCCTGCTGAACCTGCTTTTGGGGTCGGTTCACATTCCTCTGCGCTCTGTGTGGAATATATTGTGGGGAAATACGGATGAATCCGTTATTTGGCAGAATATCATCTGGAAGTCCCGCGTGCCCCAGGCGTTGACGGCATTGGTGGCGGGAGCAGGGCTGTCAGTCAGCGGTCTGCAGATGCAGACGGTGTTCCGCAATCCGCTGGCAGGGCCTTCGGTATTGGGCATCAGTTCAGGTGCCAGCCTGGGTGTGGCTTGTGTGGTATTGCTGTCCGGGGCGATGGGCGGTGTGGCATTGAGCCGTTTGGGGTATATGGGCGAGGTTGCCTTGTCGGTTGCCGCCATTATCGGTGCGCTGGCTGTGATGGCGCTCATTGTCTATGTCTCCCAGAAGGTGAAGGGCAACGTGACGCTGCTGATAATCGGTGTGATGATAGGCTATGTGGCAAGTGCCGTCATCGGCGTATTGAAATATTTCAGTGTGGAGGAAGATATACGTGCATATGTCATTTGGGGATTGGGTAGCTTTGCCCGTGTTTCGGGCGACCAGATGGTGCTGTTTGTCTGCATCATGGCTGTGCTGCTTCCGTTGTCCTTCCTGCTGATAAAGACGATGAATCTGTTGCTGCTGGGCGATGGCTATGCACGCAATCTGGGACTGAACATCAAGCGGGCACGCCTGCTGGTTATCTCATGCTCCGGCGTGCTGGTGGCTATTGTAACGGCCTATTGCGGTCCGATTATGTTTATCGGATTGGCGGTTCCCCATCTGTGCCGTGCCATCTTCCACTCTTCGGACCATCGGGTACTGATGCCTGCCACATTGCTGGTAGGCGCTTCCCTGGCATTGGTCTGCAATCTGATAGCCCGTATGCCCGGCTTTGAGGGAGCTTTGCCGGTCAACTCGGTGACGGCACTGGTAGGTGCGCCGGTAGTGGCTTCTGTACTTTTTAGAAAACGGAAAGGAGAATTGAATGAATAAGGAAACCATACATATAGAGAATCTTTCCATCGGTTACCCCGGTAAGGGGGATGTGAAAGTGGTGGCAGACGGCATTTGCGCCGGAATCAACAGTGGTGAGCTGACTTGCTTGTTGGGAGCTAATGGAGTGGGGAAGTCCACGCTGCTCCGTACGTTGTCCGCCTTCCAGCCGAAACTTGGCGGAAACATATTTATTGAAGGAAAAGAGATTGGGGACTATACCGACAAGCAGCTTTCGCGCGTCATTAGTGTGGTGCTGACGGAGAAGTGCGATATACGCAATATGTCCGTCGTAGAACTGATAGGTCTGGGGCGTAGCCCCTACACCGGTTTCTGGGGAACTCTTTCGAAAGAGGACAAGACTGTGGTGGACAAATCCATCGCCCTGGTAGGCATTCCCCATCTGGCACACCGCATGGTGCATACGCTGAGTGACGGTGAACGGCAGAAGGTGATGATAGCCAAGGCGCTCGCCCAGGAAACTCCCGTCATCTATCTGGATGAACCGACAGCTTTCCTCGATTTTCCCAGTAAAGTAGAGATGATGCAACTGCTTCACCAGCTCAGCCGGCAAACGGACAAGACGATTTTCCTTTCTACTCACGACCTGGAACTGGCCCTGCAGATAGCGGACAAAATATGGCTGATGGACAAGGTGAACGGCGTAACTATCGGTACGCCCGAGGACCTTTCGTTGAACGGCAGCCTGAGCAACTTCTTTGCCCGTAAGGGTATTGCCTTTGATTTGGAAACGGGACTGTTCAGGGTAGCCAATGAATATACCTCCCAGATACGCTTGGCGGGCCACGGGCAGAAGTATGCCATGGTGCGCAAGGCACTCCAGAGAAACGGGATTCTGGCAAACCGGAATGTTGAATCGGAGATTTATATCGAAACCGGAGATTTGAAGGGAGACGGCAGCTTCGTATTCCATCGACCGGGCAAGGAGCCGGTAACAGTGTACTCCATTGAGAAATTGCTGCAAATAGTCTTGTCATTCCATTCCCTATGATGCACCATTCTGCAAAGGATAATTATGTCCACTTAACGACGACTCCGGTCCCCCGGCTGATTACGTCATTGGCTGTGCCGACCATCATCAGCATGCTGGTGACGTCCTTCTACAACATGGCAGATACCTATTTTGTGGGTAAAATAAATACCCAGTCTACGGCTGCCGTAGGTATCGTGTTTTCTGTGATGTCCATTATCCAGGCTGTGGGATTCTTCTTCGGTCATGGTTCGGGGAACTACATCTCCCGTAAGTTGGGGGCGCAGGAAACGGAGAGTGCCGAGAAGATGGCATCCACCGGCTTCTTTTTTGCCTTGTTTATCGGAGCGGCTCTGGCTGTGCTGGGATTGCTGTTCCTTACACCGCTTTCCCTTGCTTTGGGGTCGACGCCTACTATTCTTCCGTATACGGAGCGCTATTTGGGAATCATTCTGCTGGGTACTCCTTTTATGACCGCCTCATTGGTGCTGAATAACCAAATACGTTTTCAAGGTAATGCGGCGTATGCCATGGTGGGGATTGTGAGTGGGGCGGTCATCAACGTGGTGCTCGACCCTATCCTGATTTTTGTATGCGATATGGGCATATCCGGTGCCGCACTGGCCACAGTAGTCAGCCAGATATGTAGTTTCATCCTTTTGCTATATATGGGGCGCAGAGGAGGAAATATACGTATACGTTACAGAAACTTTACGCCTACACTGGCTTTCATCAAGGAAATTATTGGGGGTGGAACTCCGTCACTCACCCGGCAGGGACTGGCAAGCGTGGCAACCATTTTGCTGAACGTGGCGGCCGGTGCATATGGTGACGCAGCTATTGCAGGGATGTCCATTGTGACGCGTATCTCTATGTTTATCAATGCTTTCCTAATTGGTTTCGGGCAAGGCTTCCAACCGGTATGTGGATTCAATTATGGTGCCGGGCTGTATGCCAGAGTGCGCCAAGGATTCTGGTTCTGTGTGAAGGTAGGCTTTTTCTTTTTGCTGGTTTGTGCGGTGGCAGGTATGGGATATGCCGAGGAGATTGTCTCCATCTTCCGCAAGGGAGACCCTGCTGTTGTAGCTACCGGTGCGGCAGCATTGCGCTGGCAGTTCATCACCTATCCGTTGGGTGCATGGATTGTGGTCAGCAACATGATGCTGCAGACTATCCGCAAGCCCGTACGCGCTACGATACTTTCCTCTGCCCGTCAAGGGCTGTTCTTCATCCCCCTCATCTTCATTCTTCCTTATTTCTTAGGACTGAAAGGGGTGGAAATGTGCCAGGCGGCGTCGGACATGCTGACCTTCTTCCTCGCCATTCCATTGACCTGCGGGGTGCTGGCGGAGATGAAGAGGAAGGAGGCGGAACAACTGCAACAGCGGCAATCTTGAAGTTTCTGCGTCCCTATTCAATTTTCACGGGAGCTATCGGTTGCCGCTTCACTTTATCGAGGGGAGCTGCATGGTACTCGATGCGCCCGAAGTCTATCTGTCTCAAATCAATGCTTCTGATTGTACTGTTGTACATGGTGCGATAGTAGATGATACCGTTTGTCATATCTGTGGCCGATGTCCATTGGGTGGCACTTGGAATATTGGCAGGAACCTGGCCGAGGGGAAACTCGATGCCTACGGGTATATCAAAGTTATTCAGTATCTGAAAACATTGGAGAACGGTTTCCAGTGCGGTATTCTGTGGCGGTGTAGAAGTCTGGTAGAAAGCGGCACGGATAAAGCGGGAAGGGGGAGTCACATCTCCCGGAATTCCCAAAAAGCCGCTTCCCGAACCGAAAGGGGCTATAGTCACATTGCCCAGCGATTTGCTTTTGGCACTGCCCGGGTAGAGGTTCACATAATTGTTTAAGTTGGTCATCTGCCAGTCAAAGCCGGGGGAGTTTGTCAATACTCCCAGTTTGTTTTCATAGAAACGGGGCTGTCCGTCGATGAACTCCAATACCAGTTGGCGGCCGGTCTTGTCTGCAATCCGCCAATGTACGGTGGAGGCGCGTGGGTCAATGGCTATGACCGTCACATTTTCAATAGCCTCCTTTACCTCGTCCACAGTAGAAAAGCTTCCCAACAGCCATGATACCAATTGTAAATCGGCTATGCTCGACGCTTTTCGTGTGGGGTCGTACTCCTCATATTTGCCATATCCGGGAAAGTAGAACAGCCCGGCGGAGAGCCCGGCTTCATTCAGACCTTCGGCCACGAACTCCTTTTGCTCCACTGCCAGGCCTACGTAGCCATAGCGTGAGGTGAACTCCATGCCGGACAGACTGCCTCCGGGTGTCAGTGATTGTTGCGAATAACCGCGCGGTACGATGACGTACTGGCTGTTCAGCTCACTGCCTCCCCATTCGATGGTGCGAGCTACGACGTGCGCATTGTCTTTGGCCGTCAGGGTGATACCGGTACATGCCTCTGCTGTTTGAGGGGCGAAGGTGAGGGCTGTCATTGCTGCCAGCAGGATAGGAATTCTTTTTGCCATATTATTCAGTTTATATTGTTGAGTATCTGTTTGTATACTAAACAACTCTGTATGGCAAAATGTTCCCTTACCAGAACCGGTACCCCAGCGTAAAGAATGCGGCGAAGTTCTTGGGAAAATATCCTCCTTCTTCCGAATGACCTATCATCTGGTTTATCTGCTCATTGACTTTTACCAGTCCCACTTGTGTCTCTGCACCGATGATGAATCTTCTGTATTCAAAAGTAAGTCCCAGGGCAATACCTGCATCGAAACGGTTGTTACCCATTTTCCCGTCTACCATACTGCCGAAAGTGTCTATCTTGAACTGGTATCCTCCCTGCATACTGCTGCTGCTATAATCGTAGGTCTCGCCGGAGGTCTTGCCTGCCACGCCTATGGCCGCATAAGGGCCGACGCTCAGCAAGGCATGATAATCCTTGCCCAGATGGAGGCGGGCCGCTATCATGAGGGGGATTTGCAGATACAGTTCATGCATTTTGGCCTTGCCGATGTGGCTTATCTCGTCTTTACCGCCGATGGACACGAATTCCAATGCGGATTGCAGCACCCAGGTCTTGTTGAGGACATATTCTGTACCGACACCAGCTTTGTAAGCTATTTGGGTGTCACTACTGGAGTGTTTTCCATGAAAATGGGAGGTACCGATTCCTGCTTTTGCATGAAAGGACAGCGGGCTTTGTGCCAGACCGGTCAGTACGGTCATTGCCATACAGACGGTAATGATTATCTTCTTCTTCATGAGTAAATTTTTCCGTTTTCGGTTATGAGTAATATTGTTAGTTCGCCATTGGGCAGTAAGGGGGCACAGTGCCGGTGACAGAGCTCAATCAGTGCCTTGCCAAACTTTTCCAGCAGCTCTTCGGGAATGATGTCCCAGAGTTCGCGCGCCAGGTTCATCTGTCCGATGGCGGCAAGTGTTTCTTCGCTGCATCCCGTCTGGCGTGCCAGGTCTTGAATGAATTCCTTATTCATGGTCACTTTCTTGCTGTGGGTATCCAGATTGCCTTCGGCCAGTTTCACGGCCTTTCCCATCATCACGCCGAGGGTGACGTGCGGTACTTGCTCTTCGGCTGCTATTTTCAAGGTTTCGCCGATAAAGTTGCCGTAATGCACGAAAGCCTGGGTGGGGAGGTCGGGATAATACGCCTTGATGAAGCGTTCGCTCTTTGCACCGGAGCTGATGACGATACGAGGGCTCTGGGTTGCCTTTGCCACTTCCATGGACTTCCGGATGGAATTGACGAAGGCTTCCGAGGAGAATGGCTTCACGATGCCGGAGGTCCCGATAATGGAAATGCCTCCTTCGATACCGAGGCGGGGATTGAAGGTGCGTTTGGCTATTTCTTCTCCACCGGGGATGGAGATGGTAATGAGAATAGGATTGGGCTGTTTGGTAATATGGAGGCGTTCAAGCCATAGCTTGACGTTCTTCTTTATCATTTCGCGTGGGGTGTCGTTGATGGCAGAGCTACCGAGCTCAAGTCCCAGACCGGGCATGGTGACGACACCTACGCCTTCGCCGCCGCAGACGATGATGTTGTAGTCGTCCTGGGGAGTGTCTTCCGGCAGCGGGTCGTCTATGCGGAAAGGTATGGCTATATTGGCCACAACTTTCATCCCGTTGGTGATGTCCGGGTCGTCGCCGGCATCCTTGATGACGGTAGCGCTTGTCTCGAACATGCCGTCACCGTTTTCCAGAAGGTCGGAGTGGGGAATATGGTGCTGAGGCTCTACGGGAACCTGTATGGTTTCTCCGTTGGGAAGAACTACCGGAAATTCCGTAGGACGCTTTTTGAAGTAGATATTGAATACATCCCAGGTGGCGGCTACGGCGGCAGCGGCGGCACATGTTCCGGTGGTCAGTCCGCTGCGCAGGGGGAAGAAGTCGGGTAAATGTTTCTCGATTATGCGGCGCAGGCCATGCTCGCCGTTTACACAGATAAACTTGTCGGATGTCTTGGGGCGGCAGATGGCAAAGATGCGTATACCCAGTTGCCGGGCAGCTTCCACCTTCTCGCAAAATCCGCCCGATATCCCGCTTTCTTTGAGGAGGATGGCTTCGGGATGAAGCTGTTTCATCAGGACTTGCTCGTCTTCTCCGGGCGTGTAGTAGTAGAGGTTCTTCTCGGAGAAACCTTGTTCCCGGGCGAGCTTGCGCGAGCTGTCACGGTCGAGGATGCGGAAGTAACAGCAGGCATTCTGCCACAAAGGCTTCAGCTTACCTATGGTCTGTACGCCGGTCAGTGCAAGTAAGATGAAAATCTTTTCTTTCTGTATCTTCTCGATGGCATCGTCATAATCCCTGCACCAGGTGATGTGTTCTTCATCGCGTTTCGGGAAGATACGCTCGAAACGGATGACGGGGATATTCGATTCCACGGAGACTTGTTCCAGAGTCTCATGCAGCTGTGTGGCAAAGGGGTGCGCGGCGTCTATCAGCAGCTTTATGTGATGCTGTGCACAGAATGTTTCTATTTCTATTGCATCCATCGCGCCTTGCAGGCGGATGCCATTATGCAGAAGTACGTCCTGCTCATCCCCTTTGGTAGAATAGTAGAAAGTTTTTCCGGCTTCTTCAAGGGTTTGGATGGCTATGCGTCCTTCGGTGGTTCCGCCAAATATTAATATCATGTTTGAATGTTTATGGGTGATTAATCGTTGATTTATTTCCGGTACAGATGCTTGAACTCGTGTGCATAGAGCCGTGACAGACCTTCACGGTTGCCGATGGCTTCGCCTACGACAATCATGGTTGTCAAGGTGAGGTTATTTTCCTTCACTATTCTGGCAAGGTCTTGAGTTCCCCCCTGAATATTTGTTCGTCTTTCCATGTCAAGTGGTAGCAGACAGCTACGGGGGTAGTTTCCGGATACTCCTGCAACAGTTCTTCCTGCACCTGCTTCGCAATGCTTGCACTGAGGAAGATGCACATGGTACTTTGTGAGCGTGCCATGAGATGTAGCTTTTCGCGTTCGGGCATGGGCGTACGTCCTTCGCCGCGTGTTAGGATGATGCTTTGCACTTTTTCCGGAATGGTGAACTGCGACTTCAAGGCAGCTGCTGCCGCCTGGAAGGAGGATATGCCGGGGGTGATGTGGTAGCTCATACCGTGCTGGTCAAAGTAGTTCATCTGTTCCTGAATGGCACCATAGATACATGGGTCACCCGTATGCAGGCGTACGATGAATTTTCCCTTGTCATAGAACTTCTTCATCACTTCAAATTGTTCCTCCAAATCCATGGAAGCGGAGCTGAGTACGGTAGCTCCGGCCTTGGCACAGAGAGTCAGCTCCCTGGGAACGAGACTGCCGGCATACAGAATGAGGTCGGCGCGTTCCAGCATTTGGCGTCCGCGTACGGAAACCAGGTCCGGGTCGCCCGGGCCGGCACCCACTATTTCGATGTGGCCCTGGCGCACAGTTCTTATGTCGAGGGCGGCGGCCACGGTATAGTTCTCTCCTTTCTTTTTGGGCACTAGCAGCCGGGAGTTGTTTGCACTCAGCAAGGCGGCGGCTTCGCTGACGCTGGGGGTGCCCATGTGCTTCATGACGGTTTTGCTGGGATGGGGCACCTCTATCTCTGCCAGTTCCTCGGCTGTATAGAAGTAGACTGGGAACTTCTTTTGGAGCGCTTTCACTACCGGTTCGTCACTTTTGGCTTTAATCGTGGAGATGGAGGCGATGCTTTGGGGCATGATGCCGTATTCCTTCAGCGTGTTCATAATCTCTTTCTCCACTTTCCGCACGGGACCTGCCAGCCGGGCAAGGCCGATGCCGAGGTGTACGACACAGGGCACGTAGCATATCATAGGCATTTCCGGGAAGTTGGGGACTTGGGGAGATACGCACAGAATCAGTTTGAAGCGTGAAGGTTTAATGTCCTGCACCCGGTAGAATACTTCTACATGAGGCGGCAGGTGCGCCTCCATCCAGTCCGTGCCTTCATTGCGCACCGTGAGCAGCAGGGCGGTGGGCTTGCCGGAAACGAAGAGGCTGATATGCTCGTTCATGCATACTCTTTTTTTCTCTTCGGGCGTCTTGGCAAGTTCTGCCAGCAGGAGGGTGGAGGGCTCGGCGTTGATGACCGGAAACCACCCGAAACGTTGGGGCAGGGTATCGAGTCCCCATAGACCGGTGCAGTCGCTTTGCGTGGTGACTACCGGTTCGGCCCCGAGGATATTCGCTACCTGGTGGGTCAGTTCGTTGGCTCCTCCGATGTGTCCGGAAAGTACGGAGATGGCAAATTTACCGGTACTGTCCACGCAAACCACGGCAGGGTCGGTATATTTGTTCTTCACGCAAGGAGCGATGGTGCGGACACAGATTCCCATGGCGCCAATGAAGACAAAGGCATCATAGCGGTTGAAGTTTTCCGCTGTGAATTTGCCGGCGGATTCTATATGTGTGCATCCCTCTTCGTGCCTGAGGGTGAAGATTTCGGAGTCGGGAAGTTCGTTGAGCAGTGATTGGGCTATGCTCAAACCGGCTTCGGAGATTAGAATAATAGCTGTTTTCATAATGGGTATGTTTAAGAAAGCGTGGCTTTCATAATTTCAATGGGGTTATATTCGTTCAAGGCGATATGGGTGGAAGGGTGGAGCACCATTCCGTTCCGCTCGATTCCTCGGCAGAACGCCTCCTTGCTTTCTGCCGATACGGAGTTGAAGACGATGCAGCCTTCGGGGTGCAGCACTTGTTTCACTTTCTCTATCATTTCCTCCAGATGTCCGCCGTGTCCACCGATGAAGACGGCATCGGGGCGGGCAAAGGGAGTGAGATCGGTGTGCAGGAAATCTCCGGTTACCGCCGTAATGCCCGGTGCGCCGAAGCGGCGGGAGTTGGTGTCCATCAGCTCTTTTCCTTCGGGGCGTATCTCGAAGGAGATGACGGCGAGATGAGGAAATTGCAGGCGGGCTTCGATGGAGACGGAACCGGTACAGAAACCGATGTCCCAGAAGACGCGGCGGCGGTTCAGTTCCAATGCCTGCAGGGTGAGCAGGCGGATGGGAGCCTTGGTTATCATGCGGGCGCGTCCGTCAAGATGTGCAAACTCTTCATCGGGGATGCCGAAGGGACGGACTGGAAAGTCTGGGGCTTCGCTACCGTGCAGGGAGTTTGTGCGGCATTGTCCGAGATGGCTGTCCAGCAGCAGGCAGTTGGGATGTTCGAAGTCACCGGAAACCGCTTCCTGGGGTGTCATCCGGCGTATGCGTTCCTTTTCGGGATTGCCGAGATGCTCGCCGATGTATAGTGTGTAGTGGGAGTACCCGTATTCCAGCATGCGGGCGGCAATGGTGGCCGGGGTATGTTCGCGGTCGGTGAGGATGCCTATTTTGGGGGCACGCTCTATGAGGGCACGGTCGAACTCCTGCCAGGGGCGTCCTGTCAGGGAGACGGTGCGCATGTCGTCATACGGCATGACGAGGCGGTGTGCCAATGTCTGCAAGGAATTGAAAGCGGGATAGAGCAGAATGTCTGCCCCGGGAAGCTTGCGCTTTATGGTATTGGCAAAACCGAAGAACAACGGGTCGCCGGAAGCGAATACAATGATGGAGTCGTCCGTCGCCGTCTCTTCGAAGCGGGCAAATATTTCTTCATAACGGGAAAAGACGCGGTCCAGCGGTACGGTGATGGAAATCCATTCGGCCCCGGCAGGCAGCAGAGGACCGACAATCTCCTTATGCCGTATGCCACCGGAGAAAACCTTCCCCTTCCGTATCTGCGCCAGTGCTTCCGGTGGAAAGAAGGGGGAACGGTTGTCATCCATTCCTATGATTATAAATCTGTGTTTCATTCAACGGGTAATCTTATGAAAATATCAAGTAATGTAAAGGGGCATAACAAGTAATGTTATCGGTCGTAACAAGTAATGTTATGGAATGTCTTCTTTTCACTTACACATCCCTGCCCGGGCGCAACTGCTCCGCATCGTTGTAGCACAACACGGAGTTCACCAGCGTGGCAGCCAAGTTGCTGCCTCCCTTACGTCCTTCTACGATAATCTTGGGTATTTCCGTAAAGGGTTTCACCATGTGTTTGGACTCTTGCACATGCACAAAGCCTACCGGTGCGGCAACAATGCCCGCCGGATGTGCCTTGCCCTTACGTATCAGGTCGCAGAGTTCCATAAGTGCCGTAGGTGCATTGCCGAATACAAAGAAAGCATCGGGATGCTCCTCCACAGCCAGACGGATGCCTGCCTGGGTACGGGTGATGCCTTTCTCTGCAGCCATCGTCGCCGTGCGCAGGTCGCCGAGGTAACATTTCACCTCTATGCCCAGCCGCTGCAAAGCTCCTTTGCGGATACCGCTGGCTGCCATCGTGACGTCTGTGACAATCGTCTTGATTCCGCCTTTCTCGATGGCTTGATACAAGGAAGCCACGGCACCTTCGTCCGTATGCAGCAGATGCTCCATTTCAAAATCGGCGGTGGTATGTATGGCATGGAGTAAAGCCCATTTATGGTCGAGGGGAATATGTTTGTTCTTCAGTTCCTTTTCGATGGTACGGAAACTACGAATCATGATGTCTTGCCCGATGCCCGTGGCTTCGGTATTCGTGTCCCGGTAATAGCCGCGCGGAGTGATGAAGGCTCCGTTCCATTCGTAGGACTGTGAGTTGCCTATCAATACGACTGTAAACATATCCACCTCTTCGGGATTGAAATCTCCCAGCGTGGTGATGTGTACCGCTTGTTCCGGGCGTCCTGCCTGGCGTACATATCCCACGGGCGTTTCCGGTGAGCGTCCTTCCTGCAGAAAGAGTTCTTTCAAGCGGTAAAGCTGCCAGTAGCGTCCTTCACTTTTGGGGTTGTAGACTGCCGTCACGAAGTCGGCGGCAGCGGCTGCGGTGATACGCCTTTCAATACGCTCCCAAGGAGTCATCAGGTCCGAAAGGGAGATGACGCAGAAGTCATGTCCTACGGGAGCTCCCAGCAGTGAGGCTGCCTTTTGGAAAGCGCTGATGCCCGGCAGCGAAACGATTTCCACGTCGCTGTTCCTTTCCCGCTTCATCTCATAGACAAGCGGCGTCATACCATAAATGCCCGCATCCCCGGAACTGATGACGCAGACCGTCTTTCCCTGCTCTGCCAGCTCGAAAGCCTGCTCGGCACGGGCGCGCTCACGCTTCATGCCGGTATCTATACATGCTGTTGAGGGGTGGAGATAAGGGATTACAAATTGGAAATAATACTTATATCCCACCACTACATCTGATTCTTGCAAAGCGGAAATTACGGCGGGAGTTATATCCGATTCATTGCCCGGTCCGATGCCGGCAACAATTATTTTGGGGTGTTTCATATCCATATGTTCTATTGGCATACAAAGATAGAACTTATATTTGATGAAACCGAAAAAACTCTGTGTTAATCCGCGTAATCTGTGGTGAATCCTTATTGTCTAAACCTGTAAGTGCCGGTATTCGCTCGGAGTATAGCCTACGTTCTTCTTGAACACGCGGTTGAAGTGCTGCGAATACTGGTATCCCAGCTCATAGGCAATCTGGCTGACTGTCTTCCCGCTTCCTATAATCATTTCTTTGGCCAGGTCGATGATTTTGTTCTGGATATATTCCTGCGCCGTCTTTCCGGTTTCCTTCTTCACCAAATCTCCGAAATAGTTGGAGGAGAGGAACACTTTGTCTGCGAAGTATTTCACGGAAGGCAGTCCTTCGGTCTGCGGTTTGTCGCTCTGGAAATAGTCGTCTATCAGTGCTTCGAATTTCATCAGGATATCTTTGTTGGCTGCCGAGCGGGTGATGAACTGGCGTTCGTAGAAACGCATGCAGTAGTCCAGCAGCAGTTCGATGTTGCGTGCAATCAGACCCTTGCTGTGCTTGTCGATGGGGCGTTGGATTTCCATCTTAATCTTCTTCAGACAGTCGAGGAAGATTTCTTTCTCGTCTTCGGACAAATGCAGTGCCTCGGTAGAGGAATAGGAAAAGAAGGAATACTGCTTTATTCCTTGTCCCAGCGAGGTGCCTTTTATCAGGTCGGGGTGGAACAGCAGGCCGGAGGCGCTGGGCTGCATACCTTCCAGCATGTTGACCTCGGTCACCTGGCCCGGGGCGAAGCTGGTTACCGTGCCTTCCTGGTAATCGTAATACTGTTTTCCATAGCGTATGTCTCCGCATTTGGTGTTTTTGAGGAAAAGGGCGTATACGCCATAGTTCAACGTGAAATGCCTGGGATATCCGGTGGCTTCGGACAAGTCGACTACGCTGACCAGCGGGTGCAGGGTTTCGAGACCGAACATCTTGTTGTATTGGTCTACTGCATTGAGCTTGATTACTTCTTCCATAAACGTTCCTGTTAGTTTTGTACAAATGTAGAGAATAATCCGGAAAGTTCCATATCGCAGGAGGAGGAATCCGTAATATGGTTACAAATGTCCGTAATCTGTGTACATTGAAAAGAGTTACACCCTTTGTCCGAAATGGTGTAGCCATCCGGAGCAAAGGGTGTAGCCTTGGTATGTAAAAGGTGTAGCCCTTTTACGCTTGCTGGTTATCAATCTTTTAGCATAGCTTTGATGTGTTCCATATAGAGCTGGCGGATGGCTTTGTTTTCGCCCAGTCCCTGCATGCGTACATTCACTTGATAGCCTTGCTTTTCAAGTTCCGTCTTCCACACGCCGGCAATGTCTTCCTTGGTATGGTTGCCGCATACCAACAGCAACGGAACCAATGTCACGCTCTTGGGGCGTGTCTCTTTCAGTTGCAGCAGGGTTGCGTCCAGGGTAGGATATCCTTCAATGGTGCTGACGTGGAAGTTCTTCAGTCCATGGGCTTTCATCATGAAGTCGAGCATGGCGTAAGTAGCCGTGCTGGGTAGCTGGTTGCCGTGCCCCACATAGACAATGTCTTCTTTCTTTCCCAGCTGTTCGGCGGTCAGTATACCGATTACCTTCTCGCAGTCTTCGACGGAGTAGAGCAGGGGATTTCCCACTTTTATCTCCTTGAAGAAGGGACGGAGCTTGTCTGCATCCCTGCGGACGGAGGTCATCTCACTGCCTTCTATCAAGGTGGTGCTCTGGACGTAGATGGTCCGGTAGCCTTCGGCGCGAAGTTTCAGCAGTGCATCCGTAGGGCTGTCTTTGTACACACCCTCCTTGGCAAGTCTTTTTCGTACAATCGGCGAGATGTATGCTTCGCGCACTGTAAACTGCGGAAAGGCTTCTTGTGCCTCACGGGTCACGACGTCGAGCGTCAAGGCACGTGTCTGGGGGTCCGAACTGCCATAATGGGTGATGAGCAGAGCCGCCTTCTCCTCTTGTTGTGCGGAGGAGAAGAGGCTGATGCCGAGTAAATAGAGAGTGATGAAAAAATGTTTCATAATTGTTGTTGTTTCTAAATGCGTTATGGAGAGATTATTTTAGTCTGAGTGCCAGGCTGATTACTACCGAACGTCCCGGAGAATACAAGGCGAAGTTCTTGTTCAGCGGGCGGTTGTCCTTCTTGTTGAAGATATTGTCTATGCCGATGCCCGGTTCGATGATAAAGTTGCGGAAGCCGTCGAAGGTATGGCGGGTATTGAGGTTCCAGATGCCGTAACCCGGAGCATTGCCGTCCGCGTCACCCGGATAATAGACTTTGCTTTGCAGACGACCGTTCAGGTTGAGGTTCAAGGTATAGTCGCTCCAGCTGTGTGTATAGTTTCCGGTGATGGTGGCTGTATGGCGTATGCTGCGTTCGATGTTTTGCCATTCGCCTCCTTCGTTCAGACCGCGTCCATAGGCGTAGGTATAGTTTCCGGCCAGGGTGAAGCCCGGGAACAGATTGCCGTTCAAGTTCACTTCAAAGCCTTTGACGGTAGCTTTCTCGAAATTGAAGTAGTTCTTGACACTTAGGTTTTTCGTGGATGAAAGGTCACCGATTTCGGGGAACTCTTCACGCAACTGGTTCTGCTCTGCTTCCGGTAGGTCATCGAATTTAGTGGATTTGGAAGTTACCATGTTCTTTACATAGTTCAGATAGCCGGTGACGGAAGCACTGAAACGGTTGGTGCGGTATTCCATGTTGATGGAGTAATAGTTGCTGCGTTCGGGGTCGAGGTTCTCGTCACCCAATGAGATGGTGGCTCGTGTACCCATTGTCTTCTTGAACATGTGGTAGTAGAGCTCGTCAATTCCCGGAGCGCGGAATCCGGCAGCATAGGTGGCACGTACATTGAAGTTGCCTATGTTGTACATGGCTGCCACTTTGGGGGTGAAGCGTCCGCCCGTCTGTTCGTGATGGTCGTAGCGTACACCCACAACACCGGTCAGATGGTTCCATAGCTTCACTTCATGCTGGCCGTAGGCTGATGTCGTATAGACACTTTTGTCCAAATCGGAGTCGGGACGGCGGAGTACTTCACGGCGATAGTCTACACCGAACACCGTAGTGCTGTTGGTTGTAAAACCGAAGATACCTTTCAACTCGGCATCATGGAATTTCTGAAGCTTGGTAAGCGCATACTGTCCGGGCAGGTATCCGCTGTTTTCTATCAGGTATTTGTAGCGTGATGCGTAATTGTTTCCTGAATAGTCGAACTGGATAACGTTGCGTTTACTCAGTTTGTATTTGGCGCCTGCCCCCCAGTTGTAACCTTCGTAGGTAGTGTTGTACTTGCTTCCGCCGGTGATATCCTCGCGTTCTACCGGACGTTCGAGTCCGCGGTTGTAGTATCCGCCGTTGGCATAGAAGGAAAGCTGTTCCGTAGCATCATAGGTAAACTTCTGCGAAAAGTTATTCGAGCTGTAGCCCAGGGAGAGCGGGGCAATCGTTTCGATGATGTCTTCTCCGTCTTCTGTCAGACGGCTGTTTTGCCAACCGTCGGAGTGGTCGTATTTATAGGAAGTGTAGGACCCTATTTTTCCTTGGGCGATGTCCAGATTCAAGCCTTGGGAGAATTGATTCTTTCTCGTATAGCTGCTATTGCTGCTGAAGGCTACCACATCTTTAGGCTCGTTGGTAATGATATTGATTACACCGCCGATGGCATCCGAACCATAAAGGGAAGAAGCGGCTCCGTTCAGCACCTCGATGCGCTTGACGCGGGTCATGTCTATTTGGTTGAGGTCGATGTTACCGGTAATGTCTCCCGTGACCTTGCGTCCGTTTACCAATATCAGCACGTGCTTGTTGGAGAGTCCATTCATCATCAGATAGGACCCCATCGCGTTCGGACGGAAGGAGAGCGAGGGTACCATCATGGTCAAGGCCTGCTGGAAGTCGGTGATACCGGCACGCTTTATCTCGTTGGCAGTGATAACCGATACCGGAGACGGAGTGTTCTTCAGTCGCTGATGTGTACCCGTACCCGTTACTACAACCGGGTTCAACTCGTGAGTTTTCTTGGTCATATCGTCGCTGTCACCTTTCTGCTTGTGCATAGGCACCGGTGGCGATGATTCCTCCCATAAGGAGAGCTGTGAGAAGTCTTTTCTTTATCATATATTGTTTTATTTTATATAACGCTGCAAAGGTACATACCATTATCGGAGGGTGAAATACTTAATAGTTGTTATACTGCGATGGCCAAATAGCTATTAATAGGTACTGTATTCCCTTATTCCGGCACATAGATAATCTCTCCATTTTCAAGCTGATAGGCAACTCCCACTTTCTTTCCTCTTTTACCGGAGGTCTTTGGGTCTTCGCTGGGAGTGTATTTCTTGATTTCCTGCCCTTCTTTGGTAATGATTTCCATATTTTCCTTTCCGGGATTCTTCACCATAGTGAAGTCTTCTTTGGAAAACATCTCCGTCATATTGAAGCGGGAGACGAGAGCCACCATCAAGGCTACGGCAAAGACCATCGCTACGTCAAAAAGATTGGCTACCGTACCCATGGGGTCGGAGTCCGAATCGCTGTGCAGTAATCTGTTTCTCTTACTCTTCATTGTTTTCGTATCGTTAGTCCGTTATTCCTTTTCGGCCGTTTGGCGGCTTATCACTTTGTACAGATATTCCAAGTCGTTCATTTCGCGGGCATACCAGCGTTGTTTCACTTGCAGGGTGATGATGCCGACAGCAGCAATGACCAGTCCTACCACTGTAGTGGCAAAAGCCACCTGCATATTGTAGGCCATGGAGGAGATGTCTCCTTGTGCCAAACCTACCAGTGCGGGACCCATCGGGATGAGGGTACCCATCAGTCCCAACATAGGACCCAGCTTGATGAAAGTACGCGAACGTCCCAACTCCTTCTCGGCTTCCACTTCATAATTGGCAAGCAGGTGTTCGCAGTAGGCGTCGTCGTCCCGGTGTGCGGACAGTTTGGACAAGCTGCGGAGGAGAGGGGAGTTACCTGCCGATGGGAGTTGCTGCAGCAGTCCGTCTATATTCTCTGGGATGATGTTCTCCAGTGTTTCAGTGAATTGCTTCTGTAATTTCATCCGCTGGTAGAACTCGCCGAAGAAACCTCCCGCAAGGATAATGGCACGTAGAAAGAATAGCAGCAGCAGGACTACGACGGGAACCAGCAGCCCGTTTGAAATCCAGAACAGTGTGTTTGAGATTGTTTCCATATATCTTTTTAGTTTTTAATTCTTTAATTTATTTCAATAGCCCGTAGCAATGATGCTCAATATAACAATGAAAATATTAACAATGAACAATACTTCCAAGCGCAGCGGCTTGTCACCGATAGCATATCGCAGCAAATGGCTACCGGCACCGACTGCAAAGAAAGTAACACCGGCTGCTATCCATGAGAGACTGCCGAAATCTATTTCGGGAAAAGTGAAAAGCAGCAGTGCCAGGACATAGCATATTACTCCGCCTATCAGTATGCCGGGGTATAACTTCAGGAAGAGGGTGACCGCTTGTTTGAAGGCCGTGTTGCGGGTACGCATTTTTGCGAAACAGTCGAAACAGAAAGTTATCATTATGGCGGCTTCCAGAGTGACACATACCGACAAGTTCAACATCTGTGGACGGGAGGCAAAGAAAGCTGCCACCACGGTCTTGGACTGTTCCGTCATCCATGGAGTCACCAGCCACGCAAAAAAGGCACAGCCTGCGGCAACCGTCCACATTCCCCAGCGTGGATAGAACCCCACCTTTAATAGAAAATTGAGGGCGATGAATAGGGCTAACAGATGAATGACGTATTCCATAATACTCTGTTTCTATTTATTCTTTTTTTCTTTTCTTCAACAGTACGACCAGTCCGATGAAGGTGATGACGACAAGACTGCCTGCAATCACTCCGTTCACCCTGTTCTTACGTACCGTTTGTTCGGAAGTCAGTTTGTGTTCTTTCAGTACGACATCCTTGCCATCGGTTGCGGATGCTTCGTGTACCTCCTTCATGTTCTGGGTATAGGTCTGCTTCTCGCTATTATCCAACTGGTCGGCAACGAACGACTGTAGCTTGTCATTGTCGCAAACGAATTCGGTACAAGCGGCACCTTTTTCGCGTGTGATTTGTGCATGCAGGGAAGCAGTGGTTTTCAGTTGCTCATCAGATGCTTTCCAGTAACCTTTGCGGGCGCTTTCCAGCATGACGGCTGTCATAGCCTGGAATGCGGCGGGATTGACGCGGAGGAAGTACTCGTGAATGCCCAGCTTATTCTCATCCTTTATATACATTCTATACAAGTCATTGAACAGTTCTTTGTCCATGGCCGACGGACGCATGACGTGCCAGCCGAAGATGTTGCGGAAGATTTCGCCGAACATCTGCGCCGAACCTTCCCCGCCTTTCATCCGCTCTTGTATAAAGGTAGGGTTCAAGATGGTGGAACGTGTCTCTACGGCAATGGCCTCTTTGGCATCCTGCATGCGGCGGTTGGTCCGGTTGCGGTAGTCTGCCATATAGGCATCCGGTTCCTTGCTGGTCACGGTTTTGACGGTGAGCGAGAGTCCACCCGTAAATTCATATACATGATCCAGGGAGATGGGGCCCCCATGTGTTACTTTGACGGGGCTGGATGACAACATCCGTTTCGGACAGTGCCGAGGCAAACAAACCTTCCTGGACGTCTCCCCAATTTTCGTCGTCCCCATAAGAGGCACCCATATTGTTGAGGTATCCTTCGGCTATCTCCTTTTCGCTTTCCCACGAGCCGCTGTGCTCGGTATAGGCCATCATACCGGTACTGTATCCGCTGTTGACCGGTCCGAATACACGCATCACAGACATTTCACGGGCACGTTTGGGGGAAGTTCCCTTTTCTACCAGTAATTTTTCCTGCAACAGTGTACCCGATGCCACATAGTTGGGATAGGTCTCATCTCCGGCTTCCGATGTCAGACGTATAGCATCGGTCAGTAACTTCAAGCGGGAACCGGCTATGTCGCGTAGCTGTCCGGACACTTGTACCAGCACATTGATGCGCGGACGCCCCAGTTCTTCACTGGGCACCAGTTTCAGGTCAACCACTCTGCCTTGGGCGTCGCGTACGGGTTCTACTCCCAGCATCCAGAATACCTGGGCCAGCGTAGCTCCTTCCGTATTGATGAATTCGCCTGCCCAGAAGGTATAGCTTACTTTCCGGGGATATTCGCCGTGCTTGCTGATGTACTGTTTTAAAGTCGCTTCTGCCAATCGCTTTCCATCTTCCCAAGCCCTTGGGTTGGGAGTATTCTCGGCGTTGATGCTGTACATGTTGCGTCCGGTGGGCAGAACGTTCGGGTTCAGTACGGGGTCACCTCCCGGCGCAGGGAATACGGTTCCTCCGCTGAGTGCACGCACCATGGCATTCTGTTCGTTGACGGGGGAGGCAAGCAACTGTTCGCGATAGAGTAGGGCGGGGCGAAGCTCCGGTGCTACAGATGCAGTATCCTTGGGTGGATTCTGGAGTAAGGCGGTCAGCCTTTTCCTGGCGGCAGGCAAGTAGTGGTGGGCTATATAGGTGAAGTCTTGCAACTGTTCTGTGGTGATTTTACCTTTATCACGGTCCTTGCGGGCCGTTTCGTATGCCAGCGGGTCGGCAGCGACGGCGAGAGTGGTGGTCAGCAGGTCGCGGTCAGAATAAGGCTCGTTCATGGTGTAGTACGCACCCAGTATCTTTTCGTTGGCTATCTCTTCGGTGAAGGCATCCAGACGTTCCAACTCCTCGGCTGTATAGGGTTCGCCGGATATGGAATCCAGATTGAGGTCGCGGTGCAGCCCCAGGCGCATGGCCTCTTTTTTGATGTTCATTCCCAGAGCCCGGTGTTTGGCAGTCCCTTCGTCCAGCACTTTGTGAATATCTTCCAGCAAGGCCGAATAGCGTTGGCGCATACCGCTCTCCACGTAGGGCGGAGTGAGATGGGTGACCAGTACGGCATGTGTCCGGCGTTTGGCAATGATACCCTCGCCTACGTTTCCGGTGGTATAGAAATAGAAGTGGGGGAGGTTACCAATCAGTACATCCGACCAGTCGGCCTGCGACTGTGCCACATTCTTTCCGGGCGTGTATTCCAAGTTGCCGTGGGTGCCGAAGTGAATCACTGCATCTGCCTTGAATCCTTTTTGCATATACAGATAAGGAGCCAGGTAGCTGTGGGGCGGCGCTACCGGCATTCCATGCACCAGTTTGAACTCATCATCTCCCAATGCCGGGCGGGGCTGGGGGAAGAGTAGGATATTGCCGAATTGCAGGCAGGCAATGGCAATACTGTCCTCTGTTACCAGCAGATTGCCGGGCGCATCTCCATATCTGTCTGTCACTTCCTGATATTTCTCGGGAAGGAGTACTTCGTGTGCCCATTGTTCGTATTGCTCGGTAGAAAGCCATATCGGGTGTGCCGTTTTCAAAAACTGTTCTTGTGCTCCTTTGGCATACGAACCCATGACGGCACCGTCACGATGTATCCGCTTGCCGAACTCCTCTACAGTAGCAGGCAGTCCACTGACGTCGTACCCTTCCGAACGCAGGCGTTTCAAGAAGTTATAGAGTGAAGGAATCACTTCCATACCGCTTGCCAGCAGGGCGTCTTTTCCCGGAGTCTTGAAGTAACAGATAGCAACGCGCTTTTCTTTGTTGGACATGTCTCTCAAGGACATGTACTTGGTAATATGGTCCACTACGGCATCTATCCGTTCATTTTCAGCGGTGTACAGATAGTATCCGTGTTTGTTTTCGTTTTGGGTAGCGATGCAGAGGGGTAGCATGCCTCCATCTATCTCAGGCACCACTACACGGGCGGTCAGTGTGCCACCGCTGACGGGGGTATCCGGGTCCAGCCATTCCTCGTGGGGCTGAATCAGCGGGAAGGGCATGAATAAAGGAATGTTTTCCTGGTGCAGCCAGTTGATGAGTGAGTCATTGCCCAGCCGTCCCATAGGCAGGTAGACTACTGCATCGGGATGGAGGGTACGTATCATATCGGCACGCGGTTGACCTCCGGCTGTGAAAGGATAGACATTGAAGCCTGCTTGTGTCAAGCACGTGATGAGGGAATCTACGTGGGCACGGTTTCCTTCCATCGGAAAGTTGAGTCCGGAAATCAGGGCAAGGTTGCGTCCGTCCTCATGGTAGAGATTTTTTTCTTTCAGATAGGCGGTCACCTCTTGCGGAGTACTGAAGTAGCGGCCGTATTCGCGGTGGTAGAACATGTTCTCCAGCAATGGGATGGGAGGCTCGTAATCCTGGTGTCCCCACCGGTGGGGAGTGGCGATGTGGCGCAGGTAGAGTAAGGCATTCCGGTAGTTGTGCTTGTTGCCGTTCCTGAGATACTCCCGTAGCGTATGCTGTTGTTCATTGGTAACATTGTGATTGAGGGAGAGGGTGAAATTTCGTAACGTATTCGTAAAGACTGGTACTCCGCTGGCACCCACCCGTTCCACTTCGGCAATCTGGCCGTCGTCAAGGTATAGCCCTCTGCTGTACATCACGATGGCATCATAGCCGGAAAGGTCCTTCACCTCTTCTTTTTTTATGCAGGTGACTTCTATCCGGGCGCAGTCATTGTTCAGGGCAATGTCGGCAGCTTGTGCCAGGGTTGCGTTGATAATAAGTATACGTGTAGGAGCAAGCCAGTACTGATAGGCCGCAAAGCTGCAGACAATCAATAGGGCTATGCTGCCGAGGAATATTCCAAGTCTTTTCTTATTCATACAAGTTTATTCTCGTTAATAGCGTTTTTGTCTTTTACAACATTTTCTTCTTATATAATTCACACTTAACGCCACACCCGTGATGCAAACGGCTGTACCTCCAAGCAGCAATACCCAAAGCACAGTCTTGCGCAGGGTGGCATTGGAGTTCAGACCGGGCAGACGCATGCGGTGCAGGGCTGTATAGCTCCAGTATTTCCAGCGGGAGGAGGTGTCTACATGGCGGATGATTCCCGTTTCCGGGTGAATGTAATAGACGCTCCGGTCCGGGTCGTCCACCGTTATCTTCCAGACGGGAAGCTGGGGTCGTCCGCGATACATATTGCTCATGTCGCGATAGTAGGTCTCGAAATGTTCGAGCCGGGAGATACGTATGCCGGGGATATGTTGTGAAGAATCACGCTGGGAGGTATAAATGCTTTCCACGCCTTTCAGGATTTCTTCTTCGGAGAGTTGTAACGGACGCGGCAGGCTGTCGGCGGCATCGATGTAATACTCGTTTTTTCTATCTTTTACGATGTAGTAGGGATGTTCGCGGAAGTTGCGCCACTCTATCTGCAAAGCTTGGGGATAGGCAGCTATGACACGGCGGTAGTCCAAGGGGTAATCCTCCGGTTGTGGGGCACGGGCATGGAGCGTGCGTGTGGCGCTGCCTTTCTTCAGTGCCGGTTTATGAATCCATTCGGGAATGTCTGCCAAAGACATCATGCCGCTGAAGGTGAAGGTCAGTACGAAGATGCCGAAAAAGATTCCGCTGACGTAGTGCCAGTGATACCATCTTTTTCGGTAGGGGGAGAACTTGGGATGGCGGCTTCGGTGCGTCTTACGCCATACATCCACAGTTACCCAAATGCCGGCAATGACCATGAGACAACCCAGAGCTGTGAGCCAGATGACGGTCTTAGTCCAAAGGACGGTGTCCTGCCGCAGCCAGGTGAAGTATACCCAGTGGGGAATGGCACCCAGCCATGCCCAGAAGCGTTCGCTTCTGTTGGAGAACTGCAAGGCCTCACCGTTTTGTGAACTCAGATAGAGCTGTGTCCCGGCATCGTCGGCAAAGTATATTTTATAAATGGGCATTTCCTTTTTCAGTTCAGCGAAGGGAATCCATTGGTCCAGAGAGTGGAGGGTGTCGATACGGGTAATGGGAGAAGAACACCACAAAGCTGCTGTCCGGTGCAGGTGTTCACTGTCCAGAGAGGGTCGTGAGATGGTGGAATCGGCAAGGAAATGAAGCGTGCCTTTTGTGGTACTAAAGCTGAACTCAGGGTGTCCGGCATTGAGGTTCAGTATCGTAGACCTGACCTTTACGCCACGGGGCAGGCGGGCTGTGACGGAGGAGATGTCCGGAAGTGAGTCTCCGGTTTGGGAGAGCATATCCAGCTTTTGCATTTTCTCTTTGGCGCTGACACGGGGAAAGCGGTGGTACATCATCACGAAGGCGGAGAGGAACCACATGAGAAATAGGATACAGAGCAAAGTGCCCAGTATCCTATGAATAGAGTACATCAGTTTGGTGATAACATTCATTGTCGTTCGCGTTTTTCCTGCAAAAGTACAAGATGATTCAAGAACACTAAATACCCACTAATGGGTATATTATTCTGTGTCTTTTCCGGCAGCATAGGCCGCCTTCTTCGTCATGATGTCCAGCATGCGGTGCTTCAGTCCGAAACGGATATGGTCAATGAATATTTCTTGAATTTCCGGAATTTGTCCCAGTCCTTCCAGTTGTGCACTGACGGTGAAGCCTTCTTTCTCGAGCATCTCCTTCCACTCTCCGGCAATGTCGTTTTTGGCATGGTCTCCGGCAACAAACATGAAGGGTATGAGGGTCACACGTTTGGCTTTCCCGGCTTTCAGTTGTGCCAGCATGGTGTCAAAGGTTGGATAACCTTCGATGGTGCCCACATGGAAATTGGTCAGTCCGCCTGCTTTCAGCATATAGTCCATCTGACTGTAGATGGCGGTACTGGGGGTATAGGTGCCGTGGCCCACAAGGACGAAGTGTTCTTTGGTAGCTTTCTTGCTTTGTGCCGGGGCGTTGTAGCGGTTCCCCAGAATATCTGCCACCTTCTCTGCATCTTCGATAGAGTAGAGCAGGGGAGTACCTACACGTATTTCCTTGAAGAAGGGTAGTGCGTTTTCCACATCCCGGCGGAGGGATTCCATTTCTACTCCGTCAATGATGTTGGTACTCTGCACGATGAGGTGTGTGTAACCTTCGCTGCGCAGTTTCAGCATGGCATCCAGTGGAGTCAGCTTCGTGATGCCGCGCTCTTTCAAGCGGCGGATGATGATGCGCGACGTATAGGCTTCTTGGAACTTCAACTCCGGGAAGGCGGCTTGTGCCTTGGCGTTGATGGCATCAATGGTGAGGGCGCGGGTATCGTCGTGCGTAGTGCCGAAGTGCACCATGAGCAGGGCGGCCTTGTCACCGGGTTTCATACTTGCAAGCATATCGCTGTGCTCGTAATTGCCTCCCCCGTGCGCATGGCAAAGGAGGGAGGTGCTTAGTAAAAGTAATAAAGAAAGAATCTTGTTCATAGATTATTTATCGTTTTCAATCGCTCTAAGCATATCGAAATAATAACCTTCGGCAATTTCCGCGCCTTTTTCTACTTTACCGGTTGCTATGTCATAGATGTAGATACAAGGATTGGCTTTTTCTGTATTTACGCCGATGTATGCCTTACCGTCTACAATAGCGGTGCGTTGTGCAAATCGTCCGCCACTGTAAGGTATTTCTTGTCCGTTATAACTCAAGCGTTCTTGTGTTCCGGTATTGATGTTGATGATAGAATAATAGTGGCTGTAGCTGTCGATGGCAGTACCGGCTGCATCATTACGTGCATACACAAGGGCTTTACCGTTACCCAGGTTTTGGATGGTGAGCAGTTTACCGTCGGCGTTGGGATATCCCTCATAGCTTGCATCGAAGTCTGTTTCACCTTTCCTGATGCGGAGCAGATGGCCTTGTTCCATGTCATTGGCATCAGTGAATGCAGCCAAGTAGAGGTTACCGTCTGCATCATACATCACGCAACTTTGCATCAGTTCTCCGTAAGCACTTCCCGCCATTTCTCCGGCAAGGGTATTGACCTTGTTACTTTCCACTTTCATGTCCGAGGGATTGATAACTGCTGTCAGGAAGTTTGAGGTTGCCTTTCCACCTCTGCCTGATTTGTCTTTACCGAAGTAGAAGTAATATAATTTACCGGCCTTTTCGTTGTAGGTCAGAATGCCGGAAGCTGTGAATACTTTTGCTCCTTCTGGCAAAGGAAGGTCCAGTGTTCCTTCGGCAAGGATACGCATGTCGTCAGCGTTCAGCTTGGTCCAGATAACTTTGTCCGCATCACCATTGGCTGCCATGATAACCAGGGTATGGTCATCCAGCCAGGCATGTGTATAGCCGCGTACTTTGAAGGTATTCTGTACAAATGTTTGTTCTTGGACTATTTTGATGGAATTACCGGTTACCTGCAATTTCGTGAATCGGTCGTTTGAGTTAGGCACTTGATAATAGTATTTCCCTTTGACAATGGCTTCCATGGAATAAGTGTTATTTTCACTTCTGAACTCAACACCGTCATTCTTTATGTCAATGACTTCCATATCTGCCGTAAGGCTGTTTACACTTTTTACAATGGTACCGTCACCCTGGTTCATACCACCGTGTTTGCCGATAGTCATAAAAATATCAAAGTGATAATCGGAAAGTTCCGGTTGCGGGTCTGGATCCGGGGTGGGGGCTGGATCGTTGTTGTCGGAACATGCACTGAATGATAAGGTCATGGCTATGGCCATAAGGATACCGGATAAAAGATTTAGTCGTTTCATTTTAAATAAAATTAGTTAGTTGATGAATAATCTGAATTTGGCGAAGAATGCTCGTCCGGGCTTTTGCAGTTTATAGTTGTCATAGGCCAATTTGTCGAGTAGGTTCGAGCATTCCAGCGAAATATTGTATCGTCCTCGTTTCCATGAATAGGTGATGTCGGCATTGCAAATGTGCTGTGCCGGGATGCGTGCCTTGCTTTCGCGAGAGCCATAGGCCTCCCATGTCAGGAAGAACCAGTGCACCCACCGATAACTGCATCCCAGCCGTAATTTGCTTTCGGGCAGAACCACATTGTGGAAAAGATAGCTTGCTTCTGCACTTCCGAAAAGCCATGGGCGGTTGGGTACCCGGTTGTTGTAGGTTGCAGAAGGTTTTCCGTCAGTCTTGTATCTGTTCTGGTCGCGTGCCTCTTGAAAACTGACATTGGTGGCAAGCTGTAACTTGCTTTGCCAGTCGTAACGTACTTCTCCTTCTATGCCCTTGATATGTACAGCCGGAACATTTTCATATTGCATCATACCTTCTTTGGTTTCTACGGTGGCTTGGATATAGTCGTCCACATAGCGCAGGAAACCGTTTGCTTCATAATAAAGTGTATGGCCGGGGGCGGGATGCCATGTGCCGAAGATACCCAGATTGATGTTGTCGCTGCTTTCGGGTTTCAAGGCTACATTGGCATATATGGTGGTACCGTTTCCCAATAATTCGCGGGCAAGGGGCAGCCGGACGCTGTGCTCATAGGAAATTTTAATGGATAAAGGTTCTATGGCTGTGTAGCGTGAACCGATACCGTAGCCCCAATACTTTTTGGTTATCGTCCCTTTTACATTCTTCGACCCGGTGATGCTGGATAAATCCGTTTGCCGGATATTCAGATGGTTGATGTAGTTCTTTACAAAAAAGGTATTGCTCATTTTTTCTTCGAGAAGGGATTGATTGTAGGAGAAGCCTGTCACATGTTTTGCCAGAATATCATTGGAGGCTTCAAAATCAGTATCCGCTTCATCATAGCGGTCATTGCCGATGCGGCTTAATAGATAGTTTAGGTTGAGGGAGTGATGGTTGTCCAACCGATAGTCCAAATTGGCGCGGCCAATGGTCAGGGGACGTTTGTAATGGCGCATCGAACGGCCCCGTCCTGTGATTTCGTTACGTGAGCTTACGATATAATCTCCGTTCCAGTCATACTTACGGTAGGCTGTATCTGTGGTCAATGAATGGTCCCAAGTGTGCGAGAGTGCGGCATTCAGCTGCATGTTCTTCCAAATGAAATTATGCTTTTGATAGCGGGCTGAAATGTTCCAGGCATCGGAGCCTCTTTCTGCCATTCCATATACCTTACTCTGTACAGAGCCTGTCTGCAACTCTTTGTCTACTTTGGAGTAAGAGGCGGAAACAAAAAAAGCATCTGCCCAGGACTTATTGGAAAAGCCGATTTCCATTTGTCCGAACAGTGAAAAATAGTCATCATGGAAGCGTCTACGGTCAGTCAGAATGTATTTGCGGCTGTCTTCATCCCAAATTTCTACATCTTTCATCATATAATCGTTTTTGGAGTAATTGACCCCAAAGGTAGGTTTAATGATCAGTCCGGTTCGAGGCTCTACAAACAGTGCATTCAAGTCCGCCTTGTGAGTATGGAAGGAACCGATACCGTAGGAGACATCCAGATAGTTCTTCTTCTCTTGCTTCGTAATGATATTGATGGCGCCTCCCAATGCATCTGTACCCAGACTGGCAGGTACTACTCCTTTATAAATTTCAATCCGGTCTATGATATTGACCGGCAGATTCGCCAATGAAACACCGCTGCCTTTTGTATCCAATGGTATTCCGTCCAGAAAATAACGTATGGAATTTCCAGACATTCCATTGATGGAGAGGTCGAAGTCCGAGCCAACTCCGCCTTCCTCTCTCACCTTAATGCCCGTTGTACGGTTCACCAGGTCGTTGAGGTTATTCAGTGAGTTTACTATCGGCTTGATGTCGAGTGCATTGACAGCAAAGGCCCCTTCCTTCACTTTCTGCGTTCGGGTCTTTCCGTAAACCTCGACAGAGCTTAGCGTTACGGCACTTTCCTGCAATGTAAAGTTCTGTTTTTTATCCTGCCGGATGTCGAGGGATTGTTTCACGGTTTGGTAGCCCAGGAAGGAGACGACGAAGGTATGTTTACCCGGAGCGACTTGCAGTGAATACTTCCCCCGGTCGTCCGTATAGGTGCCGGAGGTGGTGTTTTCCACTGCGATGGTGGCTTGGGCTACCGGTGTCCCGTGCTGGTCTATGACTTTTCCGGATAAGGTGACCTTATTCTGTGCCATACTACCTGCAGGAAGCAGGCAGATAAATGTAAATAGCAGTCCTGTGATGAATCTCATTTCAGTTCCTTATAAGCGTTCGTAACTTGCCCTCAAGGAAAAAATGAACAAAGAGAAAGATTCCTTTATATGGATAAAGAATGCCCCGACTCGATGTTTTGTTGCTTTATTCCCCGAAAGCACTAAAACTATGTTGTCTTGGCAGGTCTTCTGACTTATCCCTCTTTGAATGCCTTCCCATCCGCCGGGCGGACAGTGGCTTGTAGAATATTCAAAGATTTTGGAAGGACTTACAGCAGCGGGTCTGTTCAGGATTTGCACCTGATTCCCTTTTTTTCATCACTCATCTCCAACAGAACCGGGAGAGGTGAAACCAAAACTGGGACAAAGATAACAAAAACTATTAGGTTTGCGAATACTCCTGATAATTTTTGTTATCTTTGCCCGCGAATTGGTTCCGGATGCATGTTTCCATCATCTGGATTAAAAGGGAATCGGGTGTAAATCCCGGACAGTCCCGCTGCTGTGAAGCTCCGTTTATATCATGAAAAACACCCTTGCCACTGATATGCATTGAAATATCGGGAAGGCTTCAGGATTAGGAGTCAGTCAGAAGACCTGCCATTCATTAAAGGCTGCCTTTGCTCGTGGGTTAGGAAGACAGTACGAAGATATTAGTTGAACATTTAAACAAGAAATGGAATGCCTTTGTTGAAGGTATGTCCGCATTGTGGTGTGACTATATATATCCTTTATATATTAAAGAAAAAGTAAAATGATTAAGAAAGTATTGATTGCCAACAGAGGTGAGATTGCCTTGCGCGTCATGCGTTCGTGCCGGGAGATGGGACTGCTTACGGTTGCCGTCTTTTCCGATGCCGACCGTACTTCTCATCATGTGGCATATGCCGATGAGGCTTATCCGATAGGACCGGCCGTGGCAAAAGAGAGTTATCTGAATATTGAAAAAGTGATTGCCACGGCAAAGCGATGCGGTGCCGATGCCATCCATCCGGGTTACGGCTTTTTGTCGGAGAACTCGGAGTTTGCACGCCGTTGCAAGGAGGAAGGGATTATCTTTATCGGTCCCGCTGCCGAGACGATGGAGGCGATGGGCGACAAGATAGCTGCCCGCAAGCGAATGATTGCGGCAGGCGTACCCGTGGTTCCCGGAACGGAACAACCTTTGCAGAGTGCCGAAGAAGCCGTGCGTATCTGCAACGAGATAGGTTACCCCGTGATGCTGAAGGCGTCTATGGGTGGCGGTGGTAAAGGTATGCGCCTTATCCATAACGAGAGCGAAGTGGTGGAAGCCTACAACACGGCACGCTCCGAGTCCATGTCCTCCTTTGGAGACGACACGGTCTATCTGGAGAAGTTCGTGGAAGAACCGCATCACATCGAGTTCCAGATATTGGGCGACAACCACGGCAACGTTATCCACCTTTTCGACCGCGAATGTTCCGTGCAGCGCCGCAACCAGAAGGTGGTAGAAGAAAGCCCGTCACCCTTCCTTACGCCGGAATTGCGCCGGGAAATGGGAGAGAAAGCGGTTGCCGCAGCAAAGGCAGTGAACTACTCCGGTGCAGGTACCATCGAGTTTCTGGTAGACAAGAACCGCCGTTTCTATTTCCTCGAAATGAATACGCGCCTGCAAGTGGAGCACCCCATCACGGAAGAGGTGGTAGGCGTAGACCTGGTGAAAGAGCAAATCCGTATTGCCAACGACGAGGTGTTGCACCTCAAGCAGGAGGACCTGTTCCAGCGCGGTCATGCCATAGAGTGCCGCATCTGTGCCGAAGATACGGAAAACAACTTCATGCCGTCTCCCGGTGTCATCAAGCAACTGACGGAGCCGAACGGAATCGGTGTGCGTATAGACAGCTATGTGTACGACGGCTATGAGATTCCCATCTACTACGACCCTATGATAGGTAAGCTCATCGTATGGGCAACCACCCGCCAGTATGCCATCGAGCGTATGCGCCGTGTGCTCTACGAGTACAAGATTACGGGCGTAAAGACCAACCTTGCCTATCTGAAGCGCATCATGCACGTGCCCGACTTTGTGAAGGGAGAGTACAACACCCTCTTTATCGAGAAGAACGCCCGCATGCTGGTACGCACCAATACCACCAACGAAGAGTTGGAGAACATTGCCATGATAGCCGCCTATATGGACTATCTGGTTAATCTGGAGGAGAACGTTTCGGCACAGCTGTCCGATGGCCGCCCCATCAGCCGTTGGAGGGAATTCGGCTTGCAGAAGGGAGTGCTCAGGATTTAAGGAATGGAAAATTGATAATGGAGAATTAATAATGGAAATACATATAGGAGACCGTATAGCAGACATTACCCTGGTGGGTAAGGAAGGAAATAAGGTTCAGCTTACCATTGACGGAAAGCCCTACGAAGTGGACATTGTGATGGCGGAGAACGGAAGTTGCTCCATCCTGCACAACGGAAACTCGTTCAACGCAGGCCTTGTGCGCGGCGAGGGAGGAAAGAGCTATGACATCAGCATGCTCCAGCGTTCCTTCCACGTAGACATTGTAGACACGCAAGCCAAGTATCTGCACATGAAGAAAGGAGCCGACGAGAAGCAGGGCGACAAGATTTTGGCTCCGATGCCGGGCAAGGTGGTAAGCATTCCCGTCAAGGTGGGCGACCGACTGGCTGCCGGAGACATTGCCGTGGTGCTGGAAGCCATGAAGATGCAGAGTAACTATAAGGTAAATGCCGACTGCATCGTCCGCAACATTCTCGTGAGCGAGGGCGAACCGGTGAATGCCAACCAGGTATTGATTGAATTGGAGTTGATAAAGGAGGAATAATCCCGAGTCGCATTCAGTCCGTATATTATAAATCACTAAATTGTAAATGCAGATATGAACAGAGAAGAAATATACCGCCAGTTTGAGGAACTGGACAAACGTGCCTCGCTGGGTGGGGGCGTAGACAAGATAGAGAAACAACACGCCTCCGGCCGCATGACTGCCCGCGAACGTATTGACATGCTGCTGGACAAAGGCTCGTTCAATGAGCTGGACAAGTTCGTGAACCATCGCTGCACCAACTTCGGCATGGAGAAGAAGCAGATTGCCGGAGACGGCATGGTGTCCGGTTACGGAAAGATAGACGGCCGCCTTGTATTTGTCTATGCCTACGACTTCACGGCGCATGGCGGTTCGCTCAGCGAGACGAATGCCGCAAAGATTGTGAAGGTGCAGCAGCTTGCCCTGAAGAACGGTGCTCCCGTCATTGCCCTCAACGATTCGGGCGGCGCACGCATCCAGGAAGGTGTGAACAGCTTGGCAGGCTATGCCTCCATCTTCTATCAGAACACCATTGCGTCGGGTGTCATTCCGCAGATATCTGCCATTCTGGGTCCGTGTGCCGGTGGGGCATGCTACTCTCCGGCGCTTACCGACTTTATCTTCATGGTAAAGGAGCAGAGCCACATGTTCATCACCGGTCCGGACGTGGTAAAGACCGTGACCCACGAGGAGGTGGACAAGGAGGAACTGGGCGGTGCCTATACGCATAGCAGCAAGAGCGGCGTTACTCACTTCATGTGCAATACGGAGGAGGAGACACTGATGAGCATCCGCGAGCTGCTGAGCTTCCTGCCGTCCAACAATATGGAAGATGCTCCCTTCACTCCCTGCTCCGACGATATCCATCGCCGGGTAGAGACGCTTCAGACCGTTATTCCCGAAGACCCGAACATGCCCTATGACATCAAGGATATTATAGAACCGGTGCTGGACAACCAGTACTTCTTCGAAGTGATGCCTCACTTTGCCAAGAACGTCGTTATCGGTTTCGGTCGTCTGAACGGGCGTTCGGTAGGTATCGTGGCAAACCAGCCTGCCTATTTGGCGGGTGTGCTCGATATTGATGCCAGCGACAAGGCGGCACGTTTCATTCGTTTCTGCGACTGCTTCAACATCCCGCTGATAACCTTCGAAGATGTTCCCGGCTTCTTGCCCGGAACGATGCAGGAGCACAACGGCATCATCCGCCACGGCGCCAAGATTGTCTATGCCTATGCCGAGGCCACCGTGCCCAAGATAACGCTGATTACCCGCAAGGCATACGGCGGCGCCTACATCGTGATGTCCAGCAAGCCGACGGGTGCCGACGTGAACCTGGCTTATCCGCAGGCGGAAATCGCCGTGATGGGTGCCGAGGGTGCGGTGAACATCCTCTACCGCAAGTCCTCTGCCGAAGAGAAGCAGGAGATTATCAAGGAGTACGAAAGCAAGTTCTCCAACCCTTACCGCGCTGCCGAGCGTGGCCTCATAGACGAGGTCATCATGCCGCGCGATACCCGCTACAAGCTAGTGCAGGCATTGGAGATGGCGCACAACAAGAATCAGAGCAATCCACCGAAAAAGCACGGCAACATGCCTTTATAATAGTAGTTATTTTTTATGTGTGAAATGCGTATCCCCGGAGAAGTGATTTCTGTGGGGATACACTTTTTAAATAGAGAATTAAGAATTAAACAGTAAGGTTGAAAAGTAAAAACTAACTAAAGATAGAAACTATGGAACTATTAAGAAACCTCTTTGAGGGTTATCCCAATCTTTGGGGCGGAGGAGTGGCACACTCTGTCCTGATTCTGTCCCTGGTCATCACCTTCGGTATCATGCTGGGCAAGTTGAAGGTGGCAGGCATCTCGCTGGGTGTCACCTGGATTTTGTTTGTGGGCATTGTCTTCGGACATTTCGACATGAACCTCGACGAACATCTGCTGCACTTCCTGAAGGAGTTCGGCTTGATACTGTTTGTCTATTCCATCGGTCTGCAAGTAGGACCGGGATTCTTCTCCGCTTTCAAAAAGGGCGGACTTACGCTGAACATGGTAGCAATGCTTTCCGTCTTCCTCAGCGTGGTTATCACCATTGTATTGCACTTTGCCACCGGAATTCCCATTACTACGATGGTGGGTATCTTGTCCGGAGCCGTGACCAATACCCCCGGTTTGGGTGCTGCCCAGCAGGCAAACAGTGACCTCAACGGGGTGGATGCTCCGGAAATCGCACTCGGATATGCCGTTGCCTATCCGCTGGGTGTGGTGGGCTGCATCCTGGCGCTGCTAGCCTTGAAGATTTTCATGCGGATTAACACCCAAAAAGAAGAGGAGGATGCCGAGCACGGGCTGGGCCATCTGCAGGAGCTGACCGTGCGTCCCATATCGGTAGAGATACGCAATGAGGCAATAGACGGCAAGCGGATCAGAGATGTGAAACCATTGTTGAACCGTGCGTTTGTCATCTCCCGCATCCGGCACACCGGCAGTCAGGAAACAGAACTGGCGAATGCCGATACAGTGCTGCACATGCAGGATGAAATTCTGTTCATTGCCAACCCGAAAGATGTGGAGGCCATTGTTGCCTTCTTCGGAAGAAAAATTTCGGTGGAGTGGGAACGGGAGGACAAGAACTTGATTTCACGCCGCATCCTCATCACCAAGCCGGAACTGAACGGCAAGTCTCTGTCTCAGCTCAAGATACGTAACAACTTCGGTGCCTGCATCACCCGTATCAACCGTTCGGGCGTGGACCTGGTGGCAACTCCCCACTTGCAGTTGCAGATGGGAGACCGTGTGACGATTGTAGGCAGCGAGCTTGCCGTGAGTCATGCGGAGAAGGTGCTGGGTAACTCGCTGAAGCGTCTCAACCATCCCAACTTGATTCCTATCTTCCTGGGTATTGCCCTGGGATGTATCTTGGGCAGTCTGCCGTTCATGTTCCCCGGCATTCCCCAACCCGTGAAACTGGGACTGGCCGGCGGACCGTTGGTGGTTTCCATCCTCATCAGCCGTTTCGGGCCTCAATATAAGCTGATAACCTACACGACGATGAGTGCCAATCTGATGATACGCGAAATCGGTATCGCCTTGTTCCTGGCCTGCGTGGGGTTGGGTGCAGGAAAGGGATTCATCGATACCATTATCTACGAAGGCGGCTATGTGTGGATTGGCTATGGGGCCATCATCACGGTTGTCCCGTTGCTGGTGACAGGATTCATGGGGCGCTATTTTTGGAAGCTGAACTACTATACGCTGATAGGTGTGCTGTCCGGAGCTAACACCAATCCACCTGCATTGGCCTATTCCTCGGACTTGACATCCTGCGATGCCCCTGCGGTGGGATACGCCACGGTCTATCCGCTGGCTATGTTCCTGCGGGTGCTGACGGCTCAGTTGCTGATACTGGCGTTGGCGTAGGTTCACTATAGATAATCTATGGTACACGGGTTGATTTGATAACAAGTAATGTAAAGAGAGCTAACAAGTAATGTCAGGCTGCTTTACATTACTTGTTATTTTTGTTTGTAGTATTCCTCCGCTTGTGCCAGTGTCTCCGGTTTGCCGATGTCGAACCAGCGGAATTCTTGCAGCGGATAGCCTTGTATGTGCACCTTTGTGCAGGCGGACAAGTAGAAAGGAATGATGGAGAACTTGCCGTTCCACTGCCCATCGTCCATCAGGCGGAAGAGGGAGGGTGAGATGACATGGATTCCTCCGAAGGCGAGTTCCCGGTACTTCGTTTCCCGGTAGTCGAAGCCTGCCGGTTTCACCTCTCCGGTGGACTTGTTTATCCAGCCGTGCAGGTGGTAGTCGTCGTCAAAAAGGAGATAGCGGGAAGTCTTGCGCTCGCTCACAAGCAGGGTAGACTCCGCATCGCTCTCCAGATGGTGGCGGTAGAGACCTGCAAGGTCAATGTCCGTCAGAATATCCGCGTTGTGCACCAGAAAAGGTTCTTGTCCGTCCAGAAAGGGGCGTGCCTTTTTGATGCCTCCTCCGGTGTCGAGCAGCATGCCGCGTTCGTCGCTGATGTGAATCTCCGTGCCGAAGTTGTCGTGGGCACGGAGGAAGTCGATAATCTGCTCCCCGAAGTGGTGGATATTGACCGTTATCTCGTTGAATCCTGCTTCCTTCAACCGCAGTATCACCCGTTCCAGCATGGGCTTTCCTGCTACGGGAACGAGGGCCTTGGGCATGTGGTCCGTCAAGGGGCGCAACCGGGTGCCCAGGCCGGCGGCGAAAATCATGGCTTTCATATTGGCATATTCTCACATTAGCACATTAAACTTTGGCCTTAAACGTCTGTTCAATATTCTGTTCTCTATGTATCAGGTTCACTTGCACGCCGAACTTCTTGTGCAGATGTTCCGCCAGGTGTTGTGCCGAGTACACGGAGCGGTGCTGTCCGCCGGTGCAGCCGAAGCAGACAGACAGATTGGTGAAGCCGCGTTCCATGTAGCGCTTCACGGAAGCGTCGACAAGGGCGTAGGCATGCTCCAGGAATACGGCTATCTCGCCGTCGTCTTCCAGGAAGCGGATAACGGGTTCGTCCAGTCCCGTGAAGGGTTTGTAACGCTCGTACTTGCCGGGGTTGTTCACAGCGCGGCAGTCAAAGACGAAACCTCCTCCGTTGCCCGTGGAATCTTCGGGGATACCTTTTTTGTAGGCAAAGCTGGTGACTTTCACCACGAGGCGACGCTTTTGCAGGTCGTCTGTAAACTGTTTCAGATCGGTGAGTTCGCGCAGAATCCGGCAGAGGTAGGGATATTCTGGATAAGGTTCTTGGAGCAGTTGGCGAAGGTTCTCGATGGCGAAGGGGACACTTTGTATGAAGTGGGGCTTCTTCTCGAAGTAACCGCGGAAACCATAGGCACCCAGCACCTGCATGGTGCGGAACAATACGAAGTGGCGAAGCTGGGCATAGAAATAAGCCTCGTCCACGGGCTGGTACTTGCGCAGGGCGTCGATGTATTCCTTCAGCAACTCTTGGCGCAGGCTGTCGGGATAGTTTGCTTTGGCCTGCCACAAGAAGGAGGCAACGTCGTAGTAGACCGGACCTTTGCGTCCGCCCTGGAAGTCGATGAGCCACGGCTCGCCGTCCTTTATCATGACGTTACGGCTCTGGAAGTCGCGGTACATGAAGGTGGCGGAGCTGCTACGGAGCAACACGTCTGCCATCTTCTGGAAGTCATCCTCCAGCCGGTCTTCCTGGAAGTCCATTCCCGTAGCCTTGAGGAAGCAGTATTTAAAGTAGTTCAAGTCCCACAGAATGCTGCGGCTGTTGAACTCTGCCTGCGGGTAGCAGTAGGAGAAGTCCATGCCGTCGGCTCCGGCAAACTGTACGGCGGGCAGCAGACGGATGGTCTTGCGCAGCAACTGTTTCTCTTCCTCACCGAATACGCTGGTCTTGCGGCCTTTCTCGATGGCATTGAATAGGAGCGAGTCGCCCAGGTCTTCTTGCAGATAATAGATATCATCTTCGGAGCGGATGAACACTTGCGGTACGGGCAGTCCTTTCTGGCGGAAATGTTCTGCCATGTAGAGGAAGGCGCGGTTCTCCTCCACAGACTCTCCGCTGACGCCGATAAGTGTAGGACTTCCGATGAGGCGGAAGTAACGGCGGTTGGAGCCGGAGGAGGGGAGTTCGTCAATCTGTTCCGGTTCGTGTCCGGTATGTGCGATGTAGAGTTTCTTAAGTTCTTCGGTTATCATGGTGGTATGTTTTATTTTCGCAGCTAAGATAAAACTTTTGTCGGAGATATGCTTACCTTTGCAGGAGGAAAATATTTAATTTGATAGCTTCATAATGGATTCCATTCCTCAGTTTCTCATAGCCGCCCCTACATCGGGCAGTGGAAAGACCACCGTCAGTCGTGGACTGATGGCATTGTTTGTGAAGAAAGGTCTGAAGGTGCAGCCTTTCAAGTGCGGTCCCGATTATATAGATACTAAGTATCACGAGGCGGTATGCGGCCGTCCTTCCGTCAATCTGGATACTTTCATGGCATCTCCGGAGCATGTCCGCAGTCTGTATGCACGCTATTCGGCGGATGCGGATGTTGCCGTGGTCGAGGGGATGATGGGGATGTACGACGGGTACGACCGCGACCGGGGCTCGTCGGCAGAAGTGGCACGGCTCTTGGGTATTCCTGTGGTGCTGGTGGTTGATGCCAAGTCGGCTGCCTATTCCATGGCTCCTTTGTTGTCGGGGTTCATCAATTTCCGTCCGGATATACGTATTGCGGGAGTTATCTTCAATCGTGTCGGCTCGCTCCGCCACTACCGGATGCTGCAGGAGGTCTGTGAAGACTTGAACGTGACTTGTCTGGGCTATCTGCCCAAGCAGAAGGAACTGGAGCAGGAGTCACGCCATCTGGGGCTGGATTTCAGCCGTTCTAAGGAGACGGAGGGGCTGGACATGCTGGTAGGCTTGCTGGAGGAACATGTGGACTGGGAACTGCTGCTCTCGACAACCGGGCTTCCATTGCCTGCGGCGGCTGTGGAGGAGAAGTCGATACTATCAGAGCCGGGGAAGCTGCATATCTCGGTAGCGCGCAACGAAGAGTCCTTTTCCTTCCTCTATGCGGAACATCTGGATATTCTGCGCCGTATGGGCACGGTCACTTTCTTCAATCCGGAGCAGGACCGGGCTGTTCCGCAAGAGACGGATTTGCTCTATCTGCCCGGCGGCTATCCCGAGAACCGTCTGGAGGAACTTGCCGGGGCAAGGCTTGCCAGGGAGTCTATCCGCAGCTATATAGAGGCCGGTGGCAGGACGCTGGCAGAATGCGGGGGGATGATATATCTTTCGCAGTCCGTTCTTTCTGATGGGGATACGGACGGGGGAAGCGCCGGGAGCTGTGTAGGCAATATTGGAAATGAGATGGTAGGAGTATTGCCTTTCAGCATTACGAACGAGCGTAAACGCAGGAAACTGACATTGGGATACCGCCGGTTCGACTATAACGGATGGCGGCTTAAAGGACACGAATTCCATTATACGCAGTTTGCCGTGCCCGAAACTGATGGAAAAGAAGGTGGTGCGTGCAGTCTTCCTCCCTCGATAGCGCAGGTCTACAATGCCAAAGGAGGGAAGGTAACCACTCCCGTCTTTCGCTATAAGAACCTGATAGCCAGTTATACGCATCTGTATTGGGGCGAGGTGGATGTGATGGCTTTGTTCGGTGAACTCTAATCTTGTAGAACCTCCTCTGAAACCGGTTTGTTTTAGTGAACAAATTTATTTATCCCTATATATTCTTTATAATTTTCTTATATAATTTACTTTGTACTCATAAATTTTCCCATCAACGTGGCCTTTTCAGGATATGCGTAGGGTGCGGATTTGAAAATCAGATTTATTATGAGTAAAAAAGAGAAGAATGTAGAAATGGGGAGCCCCATGAAGATGCCGGATTTGGCATCTTATATGCAGACGGTGATTGAGCAGTTGGAAGCGGATAAGAAGCGCTCGGCGGCACATACCTATACGTATGCGTTGAAATCTATCGCGGAGTTTTACGGTGGAGCAGGAATGCCGATGCCGGTGGACGAGGTCTTTACGCCAGGTAGGTTGAAGGAGTATGAAGAATGGATGAGACGGGAAGGAATGAGGAAGCGGAAAAGAGAGCCTAAAGGGTTGAGCTTGAATACCATTTCCACCTATATGCGGAACTTGAAGGCGGTATATCACCGGATGGTCGGCGAAAAGGTGCTGCCCTATAACCCGAAATTGTTTGATGACGTGTACACAAAAGTGGAATCACAGACTAAACGGGCGTTGGAACTGGAACAGATGAATACGTTGCTGTGTACAGACTTAAGAAAATTGCCTTCGGATCTGCGGTGTGTGCTGGCTTATTTTTTATTGATGTTCCTATTCCGAGGAATGCCGTTCATTGACCTCGCTTATTTGCGTAAACAAGATGTGAAAGGGAACCGCATTGTATATAGCCGCCACAAAACAGGACGGCAGATGACGGTGCGTATTCCCAAAGAAGCGATGGAACTGATGAAAGAGTTTAAAAGCAAGAATCCGGATTCCATCTATCTCTTTCCGATTCTACACAAACAAGAGAGTAAGAAGAAACGGGCCGGGAAGGTGAAAAAGGATAAAGAACTGTATATGGATTATCTTCGGGCTCTTCGTGGCTTCAATCTGAAACTGGAAAAAATAGCGTCTCTGTTGCTGCCAGGTGTGAAGCTCAGCTCATATGTGGCGCGCCATACATGGGCTACGTTGGCTTTTCATGCAGGAATGAGTATCGGCATCATCAGCAAGGCATTGGGCCATTTCTCTATCAAGGTGACGGAAACATACCTGAAACCTTTTGAGAATGAAAAGGTGGATGTGGCCAATGAAGAACTGATAATCTCGGTCGCAGGATACAATGAAAAGAAAGTTGCATGAAAAATGCCGTCTGACAATGGCTCTGGTAAGGGAAGTGTTACTTACCAAGTAACGGATAGTTTGATTCACAAAGATTGGAATTCTTCCTCATAAATCCAAATAATAGTTTAGTTTTCTATAAAAATCTTATCATTTTATTTGTTTACCGACACAACACACGAAAAAATACATATTGTTCCGGTGTGTATTCTGAAAAACACACAAAGTGCTCCTCCATTTCTGATGCCTCAAAAACGGAATATATTTCTTTACATCATTATATGACTCCCAAAACAGCTTTTTTTATTGCGGATAGAGAAGACTATCCGTTACTTGGTAAGTAACGGCTTGACAAAGCAAATTATAATGATACTTATAAAAATAAAACACTTGCTTTTTGCATCGGGAAACATGCTGCTATTGTGGGTGTTTTACAACTTCACCTTCTTCATGTTGGTCGCTTGTAGTCACCGTGAGCAGGTTTACTCCCTTGAAACTGAAATCATGATCAGTGCCGATTGGAGTCGGTCGGGATTGAATGAGAAGGAACAGGATTATGGTGCCACCACTGTATTCTATCCTACAGACGGCAGTAGTCCCATTATGGTACTGATGGGCGACCGAACGTATAAGACTGTGTATCTGAAAGAAGGACGTTATGACGTTGTTCTCTTTAACCGTTCATTTGACGATTTTGGTAACCTGGGCTTTAGGGGAGAAGATGCCTACCGGACGTTGGAGGCACATGCCACAAATGTGGTGACAAAGGATGTCCCTTCCACGGAGATAATCATTATGGATAGTCCCGACGAACTTGCAGCCGATTGTATGGAAAGTTTTGAAGTGACTCCGGGCATGTCGGGAAACTATTCATCGGGCATGACTAACTGGGGGGGCAAAAAGATTGACGGTAGTAAAAATGGTTGCCAGCTCTGTTTCCTTCCCCAAAAACTGACTCAAAAGATAACAGTTAAAATCCGTATTAAAGGAATGAACAATATACGTAATGCCACTTGTAAATTGGATGGTATTGCAGAATCTGTGTTTCTCGCTTCGGGACAGATTTCAGAAAAGACTGTGGCGCAGGAGTTTTGTCTCGGTAATCCCGTTTATAATTCCGGATCGGCGACGGACGGAACACTAAGCGCCTCTATCAGCGTGTTTGGTTTTGATACGGAGATTTCACATAACCTGCATTTGAGAGCAGAATTGGTGGACGGGAAAACCACATTTGAAGAAAGTTTTGATGATCTGAAAATAAGCCAGTTGGAAGAAGGAGGTGGAAGAATGAGCATTTTCATCGACATGACGTGCGAAAAAAAAGTACCGAATGTGAAAGTTGAAGGAAGTTCGGGTTTTGACGCCAATGTGGATGACTGGGAGGATGAAGTGAACAGTGATATAGATATTTGAGGACATAATTAATATTAATTGAAAAAATGAATAGAAGATGGGAACGAAAAGTTTATTGATGGCAATGGCAGCGCTGACGATAGCCGGTTGCTCGCAAAATGAAGTTACGGAGATAAATCCGGATGCAGACCGGACAATCGGTTTGGATGTATATACGGGAGTACAGACCAGAGGAACGGAAACCACTACGTCCACGCTGAAAGAAGCGGATGCCGGTTTCGGTATTTTTGCCTATAAAACAAGCAAGGAAGGATGGGATAGTGAGAAAGCGAGTACAACACCCGATTTTATGTATAATGAACATGCTACATGGACTTCCGGTAGTTGGGGGTATGCTTCTCTGCGTTTTTGGCCGACGAATGATGATAAAATAACTTTCTTCGCTTATGCACCTTATGAATCCAATCCGGGAGAGGGAACAGACCAAAAAATAATTTTATCGGCACAAAGTGATAAAGAGGCTCCTAAAATCACCTTTGAAGTAAAAACTTCAAATAATTGGAAAGATATGGTGGATTTAGTAACGGATTGCCGTACTACCATAAAAGACTTGACTTCTGAGAGCAATGTCGGTAACAAAGGAACAGTCCAGTTTAAATTCAGCCATGTGCTTACCCAAATAGCCAATGTCAAGGTGAAGCCGGACGTGAATCTGGGCGCTGAAACAAGAATCTTTGTAACAGGATTAAAACTGTCTCCGGGAAGTGGAATACTTTACAACAAAGCGGTTTATGATTTCGGTACTGATGCTTGGAATGCCATCTCACCTTCCGCATCCTATTTTTCGGCTGAGCAAGACCTTAGTGAGTTTGTGAATAGAACAGGCATTGACCAATGGGGGTATAAGAAGAGTGCTGTCGACGTGAGTAGTAATACCGATGCAACAGCTTTGTTCTCAGAAAAGGAAGCTCTTTATTTCATTCCTGTGAATAACCAAAACGGTACAGCCAAGGAAGGGGATTTGAGCCTAAAGATTAGTTATGATGTTGTGACAAAGGTGAATGATAGTAGTAATCTGACAAGTACTGTGACGGATAAAGAAGTCAAATTGCCGCAAGGAACTTTTAAAAAAGGGACACAGCATACTTACGTGTTGACCATCAAGATGAATGCTATCAGTATTGCTGTTGATGACAATATGACGGGATGGACCAGTAATGGGGAAAGTAACATTTAGGTAGAAGGAGTATGAAAGGAAAAGCAGAAGATATAGGGATGAAGCGGTTGTGTGGCATCCTCCTTGCATTACTTTTGTTGTTGGGAGCATGCAGTGGGGAAGAAAGTAAGAGCGGACTTCCGCAGGAGAATATTCCTATCGGCTTTTCCGGAGTTATTACGATGACGAGAGGAATCGGGGAATTTGCCACTGCTGATGAACTTGAGAATGTGGGAGTGTTTGCATATTTTACACATGGAAAATTCGACAGGAATACTGCCATACCGAATTTTATGTATAACCAGCTTGTGGAAAAACAACAGGATGAGGGAACATGGTCTTATAGTCCGGTCAAGTTTTGGCCGGACAATTCCACCACGGATAAAATCAGTTTCTTTGCTTATGCCCCTTACGTGAATGAAGTGGAAAATGGTTACCTCTCTTTTCAGAATGAAGGAACGGCAAGCGGATTTCCGGTGTTGGGGTATACCGTTCCGATAGCTGTAAATAATCAGATAGATTTTCTTGCCGCAACTCCGGTAATGAATCAAAGCAATGGTAATGTAACTTTCAAACTGCACCATACACTGACCAAGGTCAATGTCTATATAAAAAGTAATGATAATACGGAGGGAAAGTCAGTAACTTCCTTCTCGATTACGGGAATGAAGAGTGGATTGCTTACCTATTATAATCCTACAGCAGATAGTGACATAGGCTGGAAGTGGACATATCCATCGGCTGATGAAAAGGAAAACTTTACCACCGGTATAATAAGTTTTCCGGTACCGGATACAATTATAGAAGAAAAGAAACTGCTTGCAACCTTCTTTCTGCTTCCTGCCGGGGCAGGAAGTAAGTTCAATATTTCTTATCAATATACGGCCAAAGATAGTAATAATGCTCTTGTTGTTCAAACTGTCAGTATGGAAAACCAGTCTTTGCCTCTGACTGATAATTGGGCTTCGGGAAGGGCCGTCAGCTATACTATAGGTATAGCACGAAAGGCAATTACTGTGATACCGGAGAACGGTCCCGTATCATGGGAAGAGAATGCTGAAACCGAGACAGTTATTGGAACGGAAGCAAAACAAGAGACTGATTGACCTGACGGGGTAATTCTGGACTTCGCAAAAAGATGCCAATCTGTTTAAAGTAAGATAATATGAAAAGATATATGAAATTTTTCACTGGAATAGTCTTTTGGGGCATCCTTTTAGTGTGTAGTGCATGCACTGACGAATACGAAGCAAACAATGGAGGTATGAAGGAGTGCTGTGAGGGAGTACCCTTTACAGTCCGGGCTATAGTCGCTGATTTTGAAGAGCTCTCCAATGCAGGAAAGTCCTCTACACGTACCTCTGTAAGGGACGAACATTTTAAAATGGAGTTTGTCGATGGTGATTCGATTGGTGTTTTTGCCATAAAGGACGGTGCTATAATGGATAATATTGATAATGCCAAATTGGTTTACAATATGTCAAGCGGCAGTTGGAATCCGGTGGGAAATGGTACACTTTATTGGTATGATGGAGTGAGTTATGTCGCTTACTATCCATATAGGAAGAATATCACAATAGATCTCTCAAAAGGTATGGACGGAGCTATTGCTTCACTGACCGGGAATGAAAAACTGCAACCTGCGAAGGACCAGTCCACAACAGAAAAGCATATTGTCAGCGATTTGTTGGTTGCCACCGGCGTACCTGCTATTGACAATTCTTCCGGAATAATCCTGAACTTGCTGTTTCAACACCAGTTTGCATTGCTTGTGTTGCAACCGCAAGTATACGTAGGTTGTTTTGCACCAGAAAAAGCAGGCTTTGTTTACCATAGGGAATCGAGGGTTTTAGGAACAGACTCGGCGGCTATTAATGTGAGTCTGAACGGTATTACTCCATATCAGATAGATTCTTTGAAATATTGTGCCATTGTTCCGCCGCAAGCAAATGCACGGGTTACCGGAAACTATATGACTACCGATGGCAGAGATGATACGAATATAAAGATAAATTATTCGGGCAGCTCCATCAGTTTTACTTCTGGAAAATGCTATACCTTGAAGGTTATTAGTCCCGTACCCGGTAAAGGAAGTATAGAAAGAAAGCTTTATCCCGGGGATTTTGTCTTTCAGAACGAAATCGATAAAAGAATAGAAGTACATCCCGGAAACGGGAAGTTGGAAGAAGATGGGAAAATCTATGATTATGAAAATGCTATCGGAATGGTAATTACTTGCGATCCGGAAAGGATGACAGACGAGAGGTGTAATAAAAAAGGATGGAATCATGCCTATGTGATGATGTTGGATAGTTTGAAAGAAGGGAATTGGGGACCGATGGATTTAATCGAAGCGGATATTGATACAATATCAATAGCTGATGTGAAGTCAAAGCATGATTTTAGCAGAATTAAGAATAACATGAACGGGTACTCTGAAACTTTACAAATGCTGGCAAATCATGAGGGTGATGCATCTTTTGTAAGCGACTGTCGTGCTTTTTATCTGGTGAAAACTTACAATAACAGCAATAAGGTGCCGGATGGGATCGAACGTAGTCCGTGGTTTCTGCCAAGCATAGGGCAATGGTTTGATGTATTGGTGAACATTTGTGGAAAATCTCCGGAAAACTTTCGGCACAATACCGGTAATGGTTTACAAGACGAAAAGTGGGGACTGGAAACGTTGGACAAGTTAAAAGGACAGTTATCCAAAGTTGGTAAATCGCTACCGCAGTTTAACGTGAACTACAGACTTGGTTTCAGTTGCAGTTCTCAATATGATAAAGATAGAAGCTGGATGTTTCTCTGGCATATTGATGATCCCTTATATAAGTGGGAAAGGGTTTGCTTACAAGGATATAATAAGACTTCTGCATGGCATGTCCGGCCGTTTTTTGCATTTTAATCATTCCTTGATTAAAAATAGTCCTAATCTAAGTTTGAATTCATTATGAAAAAGTCCGGATAGCGCATTGATATTTTATGTAATTTCGTTTGTGTTCTCGAAATAGTGGAGTATCTTTGTTTTCATTTAAATATATTATGATTATGAAACTGAATACTTATCGCTTGTCTTCTTTGGAAGACCCTACTGATGAACAACTGCATGCTTTGATGGAACAAGTGGCTGTTGCGGCCCGTGAAAGTTCTCGCAAGGCAAAAAGAGAATTGGAGCGGAGAATGCAAGAGGTGAGAGAAAAATTGAAAGCATATAGAGCTAAAAATGTAAGTGATATATCCATGTGATGAACGAAAAAAATCCGACACTTTGTATAGTAGCTGGTCCGAATGGTTCGGGTAAAACTTCTACGACAGTGCAACTGCTTCATAATGAATGGGCAGAAAATAGCCTTTACATTAATCCTGATAATATAGCGCAAGAACAATATGGTGATTGGAATTCTCCCGTTGCAGTATTGAAGGCAGCAGAATTGGCGACTAAAATGCGTTATGAGTGTTTAAGGAAAAGGCAAGATTTTGTATTTGAAACAGTCTTTTCCTCAGACGAAAAACTTGCATTTGTTGAAGAAGCAAAAAAAGCAGGATTTTTTATTCGCATTTTTTTTGTCTGTACAAATAATCCTGAGATAAATGTACGGCGTATTACACAGCGCTATTTGAATGGAGGGCATGAAGTTCCCATTTCCAAAATTATTTCCCGTTATTATAAATCGTTATTGAATATAGGCAAAGCAATATCCTTGGTTGATAGGGTATATGTCTACGATAATTCAATAGAAAATCAAATTCCTCGATTATTGTTCCGCACTGTAAACGGGACCCTCTTCAAACAATATGTAGAGGAAATCCCGCAGTGGGCACAGTTCCTTATCAAATAGAGAATGAAAAGAGTCTATACCAAAACTGGAGACAAAGGAACAACAGGTATTCATGGTGGCATGCGCGTGCCGAAAGACGATATCCGTATCGAGGCAAACGGATGCCTTGATGAACTGAATGCCGTGATTGGTATCGTGCGCTCCATGCTTTCGGCAGAAGATAGCTGGCAGGAGTTGCTGCATGCTGTCCAGCGGGAACTGATGGTGGTAATGAGCCATGTGGCCACTCCCTCGGGAGTGGTGAACCCTAATCCGCTTTCTGCCGCAGAGCTCACGCTGCGCTGTGAGCAGGAGATGGATGCCATGACCGTCCTGCTGACGGACAACGGCTACTTCCTTTTGCCTGGTGGCACTCCCATATCAGCCCAACTGCAGTTTGCCCGTACCGTGGCCCGCCGTGCCGAACGCCGTTTGTGGACACTCCATCGCCAAGACCCCGTGAACGAGGATATTCTGCGCTTCATCAACCGCCTTTCGGACTTGTTCTTCGTCATGGCCCGCATGGAGATGCAGCGGCAGGACTGGCCGGAGGAGAAATGGCAAGAGTTTGCCTACAAAAGGAAAAGACAGTAAGCACTTATCGCTAACCGCCGGGAAGCTGTTTTCAGCATAGGGGTTCTATTTGCTGTCCGAGCCTTAAATCATACAGACATGCCCGTACTTCCGCTTCGCTGCCGATATGCTTTCCTGCATCGTCGGACAGCTTCACGCATTCGCGCCATTCCTGGTTGACGTTCATCTTGCATTGCGTCAGTTTCATTACGATGTTGGAGGGCTTGAATCCGGTATCATTCGTCAGATTGGTGCCGATGCCGAAGGAGCAGCGGATTTTGCCCCTGCAATGCTCCTGGATGTCGAGTGCCTTGCCAAAGTCGAGCGCATTGCTGAAGACGATGGTTTTAGTGGTAGGGTCGATGCCCAGTTCGCGGTAGCGGGCAACGAGCTTGTCGGTGAAATCGAATTCATCGCCGGAGTCGCAGCGTACACCGTCGAATAGTTTGGCTTGCTTGCGGCTCAGGTTACTTAAGAAAATGCCGGAGGTATAGGTATCGGACAGTGCGATGCCCAAGTCACCGTCGTACACGTTCACCCAGTTTTCCAAGGCCATATAGTTGGCGTGTTTGTAGCCGAACTGTGCGCCGTGGAACATGAACCATTCATGCGGATGCGTCCCCATAGGCTTCATGCCGTATTTCATGGCGAAGTGGCAGTTGGAAGTCCCGGTACAGTATTCGGCGGCTTCCTTCAGACGGTCTATGACTTTGTCCTGTACCTCGAACGAGAAGCGTCTCCGGGTGCCGAACTCCGAAAAATACAGCTGGTGTCGGTTGGAGAGTGCCACCTTTTCGGACAGTTTGCAGAGTATGCCGTCCATGTCGGCCACGTTTCCCAAAGAACGGTTCTTTATTTCGGATACGATGGAAAGCAGGGGGACTTCGTAAAGGGTGGCCTTGTACAGATAGTCCGTGATTTCAATGTTCAGGTGCCGGTCCTCGTCCAGATGGATGCTTACCTTCTCCGGCTGGAAGCGGAAGGAGGAGAGCCACTCCCAATAGACCCTCGGCAGGAAACGGCAGTGGCGGGTCATGTATTCCAGCTCTTCGGCAGTAAGTACGGTCTGTGCCAGGCTGTCCACCGCCTCTTGCAGTTCCTTCAGAAACGTGTCCGTATAGGCGGTGTCGTCTCTGTCCTTGAAGCTGAAAGTGCCCATGGCATAGGGAAACAATTTGATGTAGGCATACGAGGTGGTGAATTTGTAAAGGTCTGTATCGAGTATGGTATGAATCATGGCAAAATATTCTTTAGTTATGATGTTCGATTTTGGGGATGAAGATAGTGAAAATTTCTTATTTGACCAGCCTCTATCTGTTAACAACGGCATATTCCTATTAAACCATGTTATAAATGAGACCGTCATGGACAGAAATTTTGGATATTTCGGGGAAGTCCGTACATTTGCAATGTGTTTTTCATAGTATTAGATTTAAGGTTAACAAAAGATTGGCTGTCTGGGATAGATAGCCTTTTTTTATGCCTTCACTTTTCCTTTTCCGTAGAGGTGGCGTGTAGTGCAGAGCGCCAAAGTTCCATAGACCAATACTTGTATCCACATCGTCAGCATCTGCGGCCATACGTCGGCCAGCGTTCCACCCATTGAATTCAGTTTTACAAAAGCAAGTACGGCAGGACCTGCCGGAAACAGATAGTGGGCTGTCTGCCAATACCACGGCATCAGCTCCAGCGGATAGGACACGCCCGAAAGGAAGATATAGCCCACAGAGAAGAAGGCTATCATCAGCAACGGCGCTTCGGAGTCTGTAAACCAGCGGGAGACGGCCAGGGCAAGGAAACTCGTGCCCAGCAGGAAGGGTATCATCATTGTGACGATGTCTCCTCCGCTGCCGATGTGTGGGATGCTGAACAGGTGCGGCAACAGTCCCAGCAGGAATAGGGAAAACACCACGTAGAGCATGAAGTATACGAAGGTCCTGCCTCCGACAATCCGTAATGTATCCTTCAATGAGTCGGCACGCATCAGCCGTATTCCTTTTCTTCGGGCTTCCGCTTCCTCGCCCGTCAGCATGGCAATCACCATCAGCATCGTCTGGAAGATGATGACAATTAGGACGGCGGGAATCAGATAGGAACCGTAGCCCTCTGTATAGTTGTAGAGCGCCGTGCCGGACACGCTGACGGGAGCGGACGAAGCCACTGCCAGCAGTCCTTGCGGAGGTAGGAATACGGTGCCCTCCATGCGGTGGGCATCGTTCACGGCAAGCATGACGCGCGCACTGGATTCTTGCAGTCCTTTGAAGTTGAGGAAAGCGTCCGTGGCGGCATAGAGTACGAAGACCGAAGTCTCGCCCCGTGCCACACGTGCCTCGAAGTCGGCAGGCAGGTAAAGGATGCCTGCCACGTCGCCCTGCTTCATCCATTGGCGGGCTTCGAGGATGTTGGGTGTCTGGCCGTAGACGGCGGTCTGGGGAGTGGCGTCGAGCAGTCGGATGTATTCGCGGCTGAGGGCGGAGTGGGAGAGGTCTACCACTGCGACGGGAGCCTTGCGCACCAGGTTGGGGGCGTACATGTAGTTGTAGAGCAGTCCGTAGAGGAAGATACCGCCTGCCAGCACGAGCAGGATGGCGGGATTGGTGGCGATGGCATGCCACTCGTGGCGGATAATGGAAGCTGTTGACAATGCGGCAGGTGGGCAAGGTGATGGGGAGGCGGAGATTGCTTCTTCCCTTATCTCTTTTTTTATCCACCATTTCAGCAATGGCAGTATCAGCAGTGCCGCCAGTAGGAAGATGAAGAGTGTAGCTACCGACTGCCAGAAGTAGGCAAACCCTGCATCGAAGTAAATCATGGCTTGTGCCGCCTCCGTGAAGTGCCGCACGGGGAAGAGGTAGGAGGCGGCATGCACGGGCGCATACATGGCTGTAACGGGAAACGTGACTCCGGACAGCGTAGCCCCCAACGACCCCACCATGGATACTACACTGATGATATAGGCAATCTTGGGAAAGGCCGAATAGATAAAGACCGCCAATGCCTGGGTAGCGATGATGAAGAGTACGGTCACTGCATTCATCAGCCACAGACTGCCAGCGAAGGGGATATGTAGCGGGCCGAACAGTACATAGTTTGCCAGGATACCGATGGACGAGAAGATGAGGGTATAGGGCAGCAGTTTCCCTGCTACGGCAGTGAGGATATTGCCCCGTGCCATCTTCAGCCATTCGCCGGCGCTGCCGAATTTCAGTTCGCTGCCTATGGAGTAGACGGTGGTGAGCAGGATGAGTATCTGGAACAGTACGAAAAAGAAAGGCTGGCTCAGGTAGATGGAGTAGTCCATGTCCGGATTGTAGAGGGGATGGGTACTGGCTTCTACGGGGAGCAGAAAGGTCTGTATCTGTTCTCCGCTGACTCCCAGAGCTTCGGCCTGCATCACGATGGGCGAGAGCGCCACGGGGGCAAGCGTATTCTCGAACGCCGCCATCAGCTCGCTGCCTACCGAAAGAAGGGCATAGTGGTAATAATAGGTGAGCGTTGCGCCAGTTCCCGTCACCGCCTTCTGTTCGAAGCGGGGCGGGATGACGAGGTAGCCGTATATGTCCTTCTGTTGCAATGCCCGGCGGGCGTCGGCTTCGTCGGTGAAGTGCTCCGTCACACGGAAGGTGGGGGCGGCAGAGATGCGCCGGGAGATATTGCGCGAAGTGGCAGTGTTGTCCAGGTCGACGATACCCACGGGAATGTTCTCCATCTGTCCGTTTCCGAAGATGGTGGCCATGAAGAACAGACAGAGTAAGGGTAGCACGACGCAGACGCCGAGGTATAGACGGCGGGAGGTCATGCGGTGCCATTCGCGACGGATAACCATGCGAAGCGCTTTCATTGCGCAGCCAAATTCTTTATCTTTCATTTTTCATTCTTCATTTTTAAAAGTACGGACATCCCCGGTCTCAATCCCTCTACCTGCTGTGTGGGACGTGCGTGTATCTCGAACGTCTGCATGTCATAGCTGCCCGTCTGTTTGGTGGATTTCCAGGTGGCGAAGCTGCCCAGCGGACTGATGTAATAGATGCGGAATTCAATGTCCTTGCCGTCGATGGCGGGGACATCGGCACGGAAAGTGCCTCCCATCTTGAACTGCGGCATCAGGTCCTCGCGTATGTTCAGTACCACGTGTGCATCGTCCATCACGACAAGGCTCATGATGGGAGTGCCGGGGGCCACCAGCTCTCCGCGTTTGGGGAAGATGGTGGCTATCTGGCCGTCTTCGGGAGCAGTCAGGCGGGAGTCGACGAGGAGGGAGGAGACTTCATCGACGGTGCTTCGCGCCGCTTCCACCAGGCTGCGGGCCGAGGCGCGGTCCTCGCTCTGCGCTCCGTCTACGGCCATCTGGTATTGCTCGTAGGCGGCACGTTCGGCGGCTTGGGCGGCTTTGTACATGGCTTCCACCTCGTCACGCCGCTGGGAGGTGACGACACTGTCCTTATAAAGCGTTACAATGCGCTGGTAAGTGGTCTTGGCGAGGGCAAGGTCGCTCTGCGTCTTGTTCCAGAGTTGCCGGGCGGTGGCCACAATCTGGCGGCGGGTACCGGCGTCTATCTTCTTGTTCTGCTCCTGGGCCACCTGCTCCAGGGCATTCACCTGGCGGTATTTGGCTTCGATGGTGGGGCTGTTGATGACGACAAGCGTATCGCCTGCCTTCACCCAGTCGCCCTCTTGTACGAGGAAGGAGTCCACACGTCCGGGTAGCTTTCCGCTGATACGTATTTCCGTTGCTTCCACTTGTCCTTGCAGGACCAGGGGCTGCCGGCTCATGAGTAACATGCCGGCAAGTGAAATGATGACCGTTGCAGCCAGGATAATGACGAATGCAATGCTGATGCTTTTATTATTGATTTTCATAAAGGGTAGGTTTTAATAAGTTGTCTCGAAATATTTCTCGAACCGTTCCGGCGTTCCGCAGATAGCCAGCAGGTTCATCAGTGCCACATCATATTCGTAGTAGGCTGCCAGACGCGCCACGCGGACGGTTGCCAGCATCGTTTCCGCATCTACGACCTCGGTACTGGTTGCCATGCCTTCGGCAAAGGATTTCTTGCGGATTCGCACCAGCTCTTCGCTCAGCTCGATGGTGGTATTCAAGGCGCGTACGTTGTCTTGTGCCTTTTGCAGTTGGGTGTAGAGCTTGTCGATGCCTACGCTCAGGTCTTCTTTGGCTTTTTCTTGTCCCAGGGCAAGGGTCTGCTGGGCTATCTTCGACTGGCGGATGCGCTTCTCACGCGCCAGTCCGTCGAACAGGTTCCAGGTGAAGCCCACGCCTACGATGGTGCGGGGGACGAGGTTGCTCTGTATGCCGTGGGCATAGAGGGTCTGCTTGCCGAATACGGCGATGTCCGGCAGGTAGCCGCTCTGGTCGATGCGGAGCTGCTGGCGGGCAATCTGTGACTGCAGTTGCAGTTGGTTCACGGTGTAGTTCTCCACCCGCATGGCTTGCAGGAACTCCTCTTTAGCGGGCAGTTGGTCGTTGATGAAAAGCTCCGAAGTAGGATGGATGCTGCATGTGTCTTGCAGGTTGAGCAGGGTGCGCAGGGCACTTTGCACGACGGAGGCCTCCTTCCGGGCAGCCTCCAGTGAACGGGCAGCTTCATCCATATTCACTTGGGCAAAGAGCCGGCCTGCCTTGTCTATCATGCCGGCAGCTTCCAGTTTAAGGGCATTCTGGTAATGGCGTTGCAGACTGTTGTAAGTCTCCTGCCGCACGCGTACTACCTCTTGCGCAAGTTTCAGCCCGAAGTAGCTTTCTGCCAGCAGGGTGCGTTGCGTGGCATCGGTCTGTCCCCGGTTTTCGCGGGCAATGTCTATCATGGTGTTGCCTATCTTCGAGGCCCGGATGCGCTTGCCGCCGGAGAATACGACCCATTCGGCGGTCAGGCCGACGGAAGTCAGGTTGCGTGGAGCCAGTGGAAAGGCAAGGGTATGGGAGCCTATCTGGTCGAGTATGCTGCTGATGAATTGGTCGTCCGGCACGATGTTGTGCACAAAGTCCTTTGCCGGGTCGGTGAACTGGGAAAGGGGCTGTTTTACCTCTATCTTTTCGGAAAGATGCACGAACGTACCGGCACCTTGCAGGAAGGGGTACCAGAGGGCATTCAGTTTGTCACGTTCCGCACGGGCGGCTTCAATTCCCTTGTCAGCTATTTTCAGGCTGCGGTTGCCGTTTTGCATCTGCCTTAGGGCATCACCGAAGCTAAGGGGAAGGGAGGTTTGTGCGGCCACTTCACCGATGGCAAGCAGCACGCAGGCAGCAACCGGAAAAAATCTCCGGCATGATAGATTATTCATAAGTTCGTTCGGTTTAGGGGTTCTTGTTTCTCTAAACAAGAGGAGGTGGGAATTGTTCAGTAGTCATCTTTTTGAATAGAACGTTACAAATATAACGAATAGTTTCCGAAGATATGGCTTATGAATGGGAGAGATATTCGGATTTGCACTATCTTTGCATTCGCTAAAATAGAATTTATGGAGAAACTTCATCCGATTATGTTTGCCGGGACGGGTAGTGATGTGGGAAAGAGCATCATTGCTGCCGCCTTCTGCCGCATCTTCAAGCAGGACGGCTATCAGCCCGCACCGTTCAAGGCACAGAATATGGCGCTCAATTCATTTGCCACTCCCGAAGGGCTGGAGATAGGCCGTGCCCAGGCTGTGCAAGCAGAAGCCGCCGGAGTGCCTTGCCACACGGACATGAATCCGCTGCTGCTGAAACCACAGTCGGACCATACCTCGCAGGTTGTTCTTAACGGGCGTCCTATCGGCAACCGCAATGCTTATGAGTATTTCCGCAAGGAAGGACGCGACGAACTGCGCTGGGAGGTTTGTGCTGCCTACGACCGCCTTGCCGCCCGCTATAATCCCGTTGTGCTGGAAGGCGCGGGAAGCATCTCCGAAATCAATCTGCGGGATACCGACCTTGTCAATCTGCCGATGGCCCTGCATGCCGGAGCCGATGTAATTCTTGTGGGCGACATTGATCGTGGCGGTGTGTTTGCCAGCGTCTACGGTTCGCTGATGTTGCTTCGTCCCCATGAGCGGGAGCGAATTAAAGGAATTCTTATCAACAAGTTCCGGGGGGATATACGTCTCTTCGAGTCGGGCATTACGATGCTGGAGGAGCTTTGCGGCATTCCCGTTGTCGGGGTGGTGCCTTACTACCGTGATATCTACATTGAAGAAGAAGACTCCGTGGCGCTTGCCGCAAAGTCTGTCCGTGCCGAGAAGGGAAAGGTGAACATCGCCGTCATCCTGCTGCGCCACCTCAGTAACTTCACCGATTTCAATGTGCTGGAGCGTGACCCGCGCGTACATCTGTTCTATACCAACAATGTGGATGAGCTGGCAAAGGCCGACGTCATCCTGCTGCCCGGCTCCAAGAGCACGCTTGATGACCTTTACGAATTGCGCCGTAACGGTGTGGCGGCTGCCATCATCCGTGCCCACCGTGAAGGTGCCACCGTGATGGGTATCTGCGGCGGCTATCAGATGATGGGGCAGGAGGTGCTCGACCCTGAGCATGTGGAGGGGGACATCGAACGCCTGCCCGGACTGGGGCTGTTGCCCATCAGTACCCGCATGTCGGGAGAGAAGGTGACCCGTCAGGTGAAGTTCGGTCTGTGCAATCCCCATTCTCCATCTTCCACTCTCCATTCTCCATTCATGCAGGGCTATGAAATCCATATGGGAGTGACCACCCCCGTGGAAGGTACTCCCGATTCTCCCCTGAATCTTTTGGAGAACGGCTCTACCGACGGATACTACGTGGACTCCACCTGCATGGGGACTTATATTCATGGCATTCTCGACAATCCGGAATTCATAGATTTCCTGCTTGCGCCTTTTGCAGACAAACTGTCCGGGAATGCCGGCGCTTTCGATTACCATACATTCAAAGAAGAACAATACGATAGGCTTGCCGAGCACGTGCGCCGCCACGTCAACCTGCCGCTTATCTACCAAATATTGACAAAGAACCATGATTGAAGGACACGGAGACGATTCCTATAAATACAGCCGTCCCATTACGGCAAACTTCAGCTCGAATGTTTACAGCAGGGTAGACCTCTCTGCCTTGAAGGCGCATCTGTGTACCCGGATTGACGGCATCGGCAACTATCCCGAACCGGAGCCTTACACGCTTGAGGCCTGTCTTGCCCGCCACCACCACCTTCCTGCCGAGGCAGTGTGCGTGACGAATGGAGCTACCGAAGCCATCTATCTTACCGCACAGACTTTCCGCGGGACAAACACCGCCATTGTGCAGCCCACTTTCAGTGAATATGCCGATGCCTGCCGCATGCACGGCCATCGGGTCACTTCCCTCTATCGGTTTCCTGCGGAGAGCGAGGGGTATCGCTTGCCGGAAGAGGTGCGCATGCTGTGGCTGTGCAATCCCAATAACCCTACCGGAACGGTTGTGGAGAAGGAATATCTGGCAACACTTATCAGTCATAATCCGCAGGTATGTTTCGTCATCGACCAGTCCTACGAGTTTTTCACCTTGCGTCCGCTTTTCTCTGCTGCCGAGGCGGCGGAGTTTCCCAACGTTCTGCTGCTGCACTCCATGACCAAGCGTTATGCCGTTCCCGGTCTGCGACTGGGATATGTCACCGGCGCTCCCCACCTGCTGCATCGCCTGCGTACCAACCGTATGCCCTGGTCGGTCAACCAGCTTGCCATTGAGGCGGGGCTCCATCTGCTGGAACATGATGTTCCCAATCCGCTGGATGTGGCGTCTTACTTGCAAGAGGCTGCCCGCCTGCGCAGTGCGCTCGAGGCATTGGGAGGACTGGAAGTATGGGCCACCGAAACCCATTTCATGCTGGTGTGCCTCCGTATGGGTAGGGCTTCCGCCTTGAAAGACTATCTGGCAGGGGAGCATGGTATCTTGATTCGGGACGCCTCCAACTTCGACGGACTGAATGAACACTTCTTCCGTATAGCCGCCCAGAGCCGGGAGGAGAATGACAGGCTTGTAAAAGCAATAGGACAATGGCTTGAGGAGGAATAACCGATGGAAGAAGATGTGCTTATACTTTTGGGTGTCGCCTTCAACTTGAACCTGCCGCTTCTCACTGCCTGGCTGCTCGACCATTGGCTGGGCGACCCGGCGTGGCTGCCCCATCCGGTTGTGGCTTTCGGCAAAGCCATTTCTTTCTGTGAGCACCGGTTGAACCAGGGCGATTCGCGTTTCCTGAAAGGTGCGTTTGTGGCGGTGTCTCTTGTCTTGGGGGTATATGTCATTACGCTTTTGTTGCTCCGCTTGGCGGCACTCTTTTCTCCGGGCATGCTTCTGACGGTGCAAATATTGCTGATATTCTATTGCTTGGCGGGCACTACACTGGTTCGCGAGGTGCGTATGGTGTTCAAGGCGGTGGACCGTTCCTTGGAGGAAGGGAGGATGCAAGTGGCACGTATCGTAGGGCGTGATACGTCTGCACTCTCGGCGCAGGAGGTGAGAACCGCGGCATTGGAGACTTTGGCAGAGAATTTGAGTGACGGGGTAGTTGCCCCCTTGTTCTGGTATCTGCTGTTGGGAGTTCCGGGCATGCTTGCCTATAAGATGGTGAACACGCTGGATTCCATGGTCGGCTACAAGAACGAGCGCTATCGTCGGTTCGGCTGTTTCGCCGCCCGTCTGGATGATGTTGCCAATTATATTCCTGCTCGTCTGACAGCCTTTCTGATGGTGCTGGTTTCCGGTCGTCTTTCCTTGTTTGCTTTTGTGGGCAGATATGGCAGCCAGCATGCCAGTCCCAATTCCGGTTATCCGGAAGCCGCCCTTGCCGGTATTCTGGACTGCCGTTTCGGAGGTCCGCACAACTATTTCGGCGAGGAGGTATGGAAACCTTATATCGGTTCTAATGAACGGCCTCTGAAGACAGAAGATATGCGTGTGGCTGTCCGCATCAACCGGCGTGTGGAGTGGTGGATGGTGGTTGCCGTAATAGTGACATCGACCTTGGCTTCCTTTTGTTTTTAAAATGTTGTTATTTTAACTGATTCTTTGTCCGTTCCAAAAAGATATAATATCTTTGCAAGACCGCGTTGCATTAAAAAATGTAACTTTTAAAGCAGACAAAGTCTTATAAATGAGGATAAAGCAACTATATATATTCCTTTTCTTTATTTGGTTCGGGAGCACAATAATTGCATCGACAACAGATAAAGCGGATTCTTGGACTAAAGAAAAGGAAAGTATAGTCCATGAGGTCATCTCCACTTTTCACAACAGCCTCGGTTTCGACTATCTGACCCGGGAGGAGTGTGACTCGCTGAATGCCGACGGCCTTTTGTCCCAATTGGATGAATCCCAGCGCTATTACACCTATTTCGAACTGGAAAGAATACTTATAAAATCCTCCCTTTTCCGTGGAGAAATCCGTATGGCCATTGCCCAGAGCGACCAGATGTACTCCAAAGCCCGCGCGCTTGCCTACCCCTTCGGCAATGCCCTGGCGCTGAATGCCATGGGAGAGGTGTACAGCTATACCGGCAGGCTTCGGGAAGCCGGTACCGCTTACGAAGAGTCTTGAGACTGCTGGATGGGATGGACGGGGAGGATGTGCATATCCGTATGCTACTGGTGGAACTGATAGATTATAACCTGCGCATACGGAATGTAAACGGTGCCTCGCGTTATCTTGCACGTCTGAACCTCTATCCGGAAGACCGGCTTTCTCCGCTGGAGCTGGCCATGCGCCACATCTCCAATGCTTCCTGCCAATTATTCAAGGGTGACTTGAAGGCCGCCAGCCATCATCTGGCACAGATAGGCCAGCTTGAAGCGCAACTGATTCCGGAGATACGGCAATACCTTCTGATTATAGATGCCCGTTATCTGGTGGCCACCGGAGAGCATGAGGCAGCCTTGACCGCCTACAATGATTTCCTTCAAACCGAATATGCCCGGATAAACCATAACATCTACAAGGAAGCTCTGCTCGAAAAAGCGGATTTACTGGTGAAGATGGGAAACAAGGAAGAAGCCTACGGACAGTACGGCAAGGTCTTTTCGTATATCAAGACTTCGTTCGAGAAGAACTATCCCAAGGAGATAGACCGGCTCTGTACCCGTTTCCAGGCCGACCAACTGGCCTACCAGAACGAACGCGACCGCATTGTATCCATGCGTTTCTATCTGGCAGGCATCATTGTGTCCGTACTGTTTCTGATATTCCTCCTGGTGCTGGGCTGGAAGAAGATATTCCGTTTGAAGCGTTCCCAGATACGGCAGGAGGCGATGAAGGAGAAAGCGGTGCAAGCCATACAACGGAAGAATATGTTTCTTTCGAACATGAGCCATGAGGTACGTACGCCGCTGAATGCCATTGTCGGATTCTCGGCGGTACTGACGGATGAGGACGAGTCGTTCGATGACGAATCGCGCCGGGAATTCTCCGAAATTATCAAGGTGAATTCCTTTCAGTTGCTGAAACTTATCAATGACATTCTGGATTTCTCGGATTTCGAGAATGACAATATAACCTTCAACATCCGCACGCATGATGCCGTGAAGTTGTGTAATGAGGTCGTGGAGACCGTGATGGCCTCGCGCAAGCTGGAGGTTGAAATGCGTTTTGACACGGATTTGTCCGTCCTGATGCTGGATACGGACGATGCGCGCCTCCGCCAGGTCTTGATAAACCTGCTGGTGAATGCCGCCAAGTTTACGGAACAAGGCTCCATCGTGCTGGAACTGAAGATGGCTGATGCCGGTACGGCACTTTTCTCCGTGACGGATACCGGATGCGGCATTCCACCGGAGAAGCAGCACTTGATTTTTGAACGCTTTGAAAAGCTGAATGATTTTGTGCAGGGAAGCGGACTGGGTCTTTCCATCTGCCAACTGATTGTGAAATATATGAACGGCAAGCTGTGGGTGGACAGTGGGTACACCCGTGGCGCGCGTTTCTGTTTTACGCATCCTTTGAAGTATAATCCCGCATTACACGGAGGAACGGCGCAATGAAACGAATACTGATTCTCATCCATGTTTTGTTTTGCGGATATATCTGTCCGCTGCTGGCAGAAGACACGGGGGCTGTCCGGTATCAGGACAGCATCCTGAAGGTTGCCGATGCCCTGCCGGCCACCCTTGTCCGGCTGACGTATCTCCGTGACATGGCCTACAAGCACCAGTATGCTCCCTATAACATGACTTTTTCCACCCGTCTGTACGAGGAGGCGCGGCGGCAGAAGAACGCTTTCTATGAGAATATGGGCGCTTACTATCTGGCGGCATGTTATGACAAGAAACACGACCCGGACAGTCTGTCGTATTGGGTGGATGTGTTGAAGGATTTTGTCCCCCAGGTAGGCACTTACGATTATTATCTGGAGCAGAAGGCTGCCATCAGCCGCGCCCTGGCTTCCAAGAGACAGATAGAGAAAGCGGTGTATGTGGCTAAGGAGACGTTGGAGGAATCAAAACTCCGCCATAGCAATAATGGGATGATAGCGGCGTATAACAGCTTGGGATGTGCCTACGGAGTGTCCAGCCGCCCGAATGAGGCACTGGACTCTTTCTTGGAGGCTTACCGGAATTTCTCTCCCCAGACAAAGGCCAGCCTGAAGGTGGATATACTGTCGCGTATTGCCCAGGTATACGGCAATGGCGGTAAAGACAGCTTGAAGCTGCCCTATTTGCATGAAATGGACATGACGTTGCAGACGGTTATTTCCAAAGAACCCGAGACAAGGAAGAACTGGAGCAATTTCGAGATTGACTGCGAAGTGAAGTATATCCTGCACTACATGAACCGGAAGAACTTTACAGTGGCGCATGAGCATATCGAGAAAGTAAAGAAACTGCTTGAGCCGCATGTAGATCCCGTCTTCTGGCTGAATGTCCAGTTGATACAGCTTCAATACTATGCCAAGACCGATGAGTATGACAAAAGCATCGCATTGATAGACGAGGTGACCCCTACGGTACTGAACAACTACGTCTCCACCTTTGCCACTTTGATAAACTACAAGGCGAGTACGCAATATGACAAGGGGGACATTGACGGGGCCATCGAGACCCGGCGCTACCTCATACGCAAGCAGGATTCGCTGAACAATGCCTTCTCGGCCAACCAGTTGAAGCAGGTGAAGGAGATTTACCACATTGACGAGCTGTTGTTGGAGAAGCAGAAGATTCAGGACATGAATTACCGTATAGGATTTATACTCCTGGGCGTCTGCCTGCTGCTGATGCTGCTTTTCTACTTGTATACGCGCTATGTCTCCGGAAAGATTGCTGTCGTAGAGAAGAAGACGGCTGAAGCCGCTTTGCAGGCAGAGACGGACAACATCGCGAAGGAACGTCTGAAATCGGAAATCAGCCATGATATACGTACTCCGCTGAATGTGGTGGTGGGCTTTGCCGAATTGCTGACCGGAAAGGAGGAGCTGGATAAGGAGACTAAGAGGGAATACGGGCAGATGATTCAGACCAATGCGGAAAGTCTGCTGAATTATGTCAACAGCATTCTGGAATTGTCCCGCTTGGAGTCCGGCAAGATTCAGTATGAGGACGAGGAGTGTGACATTATTCAGTTGTGCAGTGAGGTGCTGGATAAAGTGAACGGCCGTGAGGAGAGCACTGTGTCTGTCAGCCTGCAGACCGACCTCAAGGAACAGCTTGCGAGGACAGACCGAAGGTGGTTCGATACATTGCTTGTCAGCATGCTGACTCCGTCAGAGAATGACACTGCCCGTTATGAGGCGATTATCCGCATCAGACGGGACCGCACTAGGTCGGCCCTTTATTTCGACGTGGTCAACGCCCCGTTTGCAAAGGTACATTTTGAGAATAAAACGAGCTTGATTCGCCATGAAATCAATGCCCATTTTATTCATTATTTTGGAGGTATCTACAAGGTGCAAACCGAAGCGGAGGAAGGCCCTACTATTTCGTTCACTATTCCTTGTCGAGATTGATGCGGACGATGCCGCCGTAGGGCGTCAATGCGTCGAAGGCTTCTTCGGCTTTAAGGATTCCGGCATAGAGTTGTGCGCAGATTAATACGCCTCCGTGTGCGAAGATGGCAACGCGCGTATAGGGCTTCTTCTTTAATTCGTCCAAAAACTGGCTGACACGCCGGTATTGCATAGTAAAAGATTCTCCACCGGTAGCTGCCACGTTCATGTAGTCGGCATACCATTCCTGCAAGCGTGGGTCTTCATTCTGCTCGAACGGCTTCATCTCCCAGTCGCCAAAATTGATTTCCATAATCCGTTTGTCCCGTTCTGCATCGGGATAGCCGCAATAGGTGGCGAGGCGCACGCAGCGGGTCAGGGGGCTGGTGTAGACGTGGTCGAACGGAAGGTATGCCTTCAGGTTTTCTGCTGTCACGGCGGCTTCCGCTTCAAACGTAGGTTTCAGGGGAACATCGGTCTGACCGTAGCACATCCCCGGAGGAACATCTACCGAAGTGTGTCGAATGAGTATTACTTCCATCTTTAATTTTCAGTTGTTAATTTATAATTAGAATAAGGCTTCCCAAGTAGAAGGACAGTTCGCATAGCAGGAAAGTGGCCCCGCAGCAGTCACCCGTATATCCTTGTAGGCGCCGCTTCATCAATCGGTAGAGCAGGAAGAAGGTGAGTAGTGGGAAGAGGGTGGCAATCCACAGCTTTATAGGCAGCAGCAGTACGAAAGGAAGCAGACCGCAAAGAAATCCGGCCAGTAACTCGTGCCAGCTCATGCGGTTGTAGACGGTCTTGCTTTTGCTGTCTTCCTCTTTCCGGGCATAGGGCAGGTAGTTGACAATCTGGGAGGCACAGAATTTGGACCAGCAGTCACCGCTGAGCACAAGGATGCAGAGAAGTCCCAGTGGCAGGTGATGAAGTTGGAACAACAGCAGGAAATAGCATATCAATCCGATGACACCGTAGCTTCCGATGTGGGAGTCCTTCATGATGGCTAGAGTCCGTTCTCGGGTGGTGCCGCCACCGAAACCGTCGAAAAAGTCCGCCAGCCCGTCTTCGTGCAGGCAACCGGTGACAAGCAGGCGTGCGATGAGGGCAAGAATCCATGCCAGTGACACCGGCATAATCTGTCCGGCAAGCCACAGCACTGCCGCCATCACGCCTCCCGTCAGCCAGCCTACAAACGGCCAATAGGGAACCACATGCTTGAAACACTCTGCCGGTACTTCCTTGATTTTCCAGAAGGGCAGTCGGGTGAGCATTATGAATGCAGCCAAGACATTGTTCATGTTAAAAGTATTTAGTGATGGAGGCATGTGCAAAGTTATCCATTTCATTGAGCATCCGCACGGCCGAGTCGACAATGGGATATGCACAGATGGCCCCCGTTCCTTCTCCCAAACGCAGTCCCAGGTTCAGCAGCGGACGGGCATGCAGGGCGTCGAGTACCAGTTTGTGGCCCGACTCGTCTCCGCAGTGTCCGAAGATGGCGTAATCCGTCACTTCCGGATAGAGCCTGGCGGCGGCAAGCAGGCAGTTGGTCATGATGAATCCGTCAACAAGGATAATCATCCTCAGCTCGGCAGCTTGCAGCATGGCGCCTATGGCCATCACCATTTCCAGTCCGCCAAAGTAGCGGATGATGTCCCGGGGAGAGCCGTCGCCTTTGTAATTCTCCATAGACTGTTTCAGCACTTCGTATTTGTGGCGGATGCCCGCGCTGTCGAGTCCGCTACCTGCGCCGACACATTGTTCCAGAGGAATACCGGTAAAGCAGGTCATCCACAAGGAGGATGAAGAGGTGTTTCCGATACCCATTTCACCGAAGCTGAGGACATTGCTGCCTTCTTCATGGCATTGGCGCACCACCTCGGCACCCCGTTCCAGGCACATCTCCATTTCCTCTTCCGTCATGGCTGCCTCGTGCAGATAACTCCGGGTGCTTTTACGTACTTTCATATTGATGATGCCTTTCTCGTAGGGGAGGTCGTAGTCTACTCCTGCATCTACTATTTTCAGGGTAAAGCCGTGCTGCCGGCAGAGGAAATTGACACCTGCCCCTCCATGAAGGAAGTTGCTGATTTGCTGCCAGGTGATTTCCTTTGGAGACAGACTGACACCTTCTTCTACAATGCCGTGGTCGGCGGCGAAGATAATGTTTTGCGGATGTTTCAAGGTGGGGGATAATGTCTGTTGTATGAGTCCGATTTGGAGTGCCAGTTCTTCTAAAATGCCCAATGAGCCTTTGGGTTTGGTCAGGTTGTTGATTTTGTCAATCAATGTGGGACGGATTGACTCGTCCGGACGGGTGATATGAAATGTTTTCATCAGTCTGTTGAATTTTAATTGTTTGTTGTTTTATGAATGAGTGTTTTTTACGGTAAGTGGGATGCCGGATACCATCAGTATCACTTCGTCGGCACGGGCGGCTACATATTGGTTCATCCAGCCTTGCATGTCCGTGAACTTTCGTTGCAGTTCGTTTTCGGAAGTTCCTCCCATGCCTATTTCATTGGTGACGAAGATAAAGGTTGCGTCTTGTGCCGTGAAGCGATCGAACTCCGCCTTTACTGCGGCAAGTGCCCGGTCGGTATCAGACTCGAGGTCGAAGAGAAATTGGTACACCACAGGGTGATGCAGTCTATCAGGACAACCCGTCCCTCCAGCCGGTGGCGGCTGAGTTCTTTCTGCTCTTCGATGTTTGTCCATTCCGGTCCCCGGCGTTCCTGATGCCGGATTACCCTCTGGCGGAATTCTTCGTCCCAAATGCGTGCTGTGGCAAGATAAACGGGAGTGGGAGAGAGCTCGAGTGCCAACTTTTCCGCATAGGTGCTTTTGCCGGAACGTGCTCCTCCGGTGATGAGTATGATTCGTTTCATTGGTATTTAGTCTGTATTTTGAAAGAATATCTTTGTTTTCCCGAGCAAAAATAGGAAATATTTGACGAAACGTTTGTTTTTTTAGGAAGGAATTTATTAACTTTGCCACCGTTTTTAAGGCATGACCTTGGAAATGTTTATGCGGCAGTAGCTCAGTTGGTAGAGCATCAGCTTCCCAAGCTGAGGGTCACGAGTTCGAGTCTCGCTTGCCGCTCTTTATAAAAGGCTGAATACTTAGTTATTCAGTCTTTTTCTTTTTTAAGAACATTCATTCTCAGGTATTAATAATTCTTCTAAACTATTTTTTAAGCTGCACTTATATTGTTTTTCCCCTTTTTCTGTTTTTCTTATTGTTTGTTCGCATATGTAATATAGCCGAAATATATATTATATCGTGAATAGTAAATTTGCAAAAATGCAACACTTTAAAAGTTAATAAATATAAAAGAAGTGATAATATATTCTTTATATGTTGCTTTTATTAAAAATTATCCATTTATTTGTCTGACAAATAATACTAATAGGACTAATAATAACACGATTTAATATATGGAAAACTTAAAAATTGATGGGCAGTCGATTACTTTGGTAGACCAAGTGGAAGACAAGTTATTGAATTATTTCAGAAGTCAGGACTTGAAAGTGGGTGATTCTATCCCTAACGAAATTGAGTTGTCGTCAGCGTTGGGGGTAGCTCGTAGTGTTCTTCGGGAAGCTCTTAGCCGTCTGAAAATGATGGGAATGATTGAAAGCCGCACACGTCGTGGAATGATATTAACTGAGCCTTTCATCTTAGGGGGAATGAAGAGAGTGGTTGATCCCCGTATTATGAGCCAGGAATCACTTCTCGATCTTTTGGGATTTAGGGTTGCCTTGGAGATAGGAATCAGTAGTGACATATTTCATAATATTAAAGAGCAGGATATTATGGAACTGGAAGAGATTGTTAATGCAGGCGTTGCATTGGGGAACAACGAATATGCCAATCTCAGCGAATATACTTTCCATTCAAAACTATACGAAATAACGGGGAATAAGACGATTGTACAGTTCCAAAGCATCATTCATCCGGTTATGAACTTTGTAAAAACCAATTTGAGGGAACGGGTGGAAGCCATAAATATAGAATTGGAGAAAAAGGGAAAGATTGTAACTCACACCGATTTATTGAACTTTATCAAGAATAAGGATGAAATGGGCTACAGAAATGCTATCGAGCAACACTTTTATGTCTATAAGAAGCTGATTTATGATAGGGCAGTGTTAGGAGAACAGAATAAGGGTCAATCACAATAAAAATATGACAAATGACACGGATTGTAAATAATTGTGTTGCATTGGTATGCCTTTGTTTGTTTTGGGGTCAAAGCCTGAGAGCTGCAGATGCTTCTCATTCTGAGCAGATAAAGTGGGGCAACGAGAGTGTTTTTAATGAGGAACACAACACTTTGGGACTCTTTTCCGGAGTACTTGGCGGACAAATTGTATTGGCAGGCGGCACTTCCGACGATTATAGCCGATGGGGAAGAAATGCGGTATGCCTTTCTGAAAATGCCGGATTCGCTTTGTATGAAGATGTGTTGTCCAAGCCGTTGGCTTATGGCGCTTCCATAACACTCTCTGACGGTATCTTGTGTATTGGAGGGCGTGATTCTTCCCAATGCTACAAAGATGTATTTCTTGTCACAATGCAGCAGGGCAAACTGAATGTTTCGGAAGATTGGCCGCCACTTCCTTTTCCGTTGTCTAACACGGCAGGAGCACTACTGGACAATAAGGTATATTTGTTTGGAGGCAGGAAGTCGGTAAGTCCGTCCAGGTTATCGGATTCTTTTTTTGTGCTGGACTTGTCGAACAAGTCCAGAGGATGGAAAGAACTACCGGGCTATCCGGGATGCGTCCGGGAAGATGCAATTCTCGTGGTACAGAACAACGGCGTTTCCCCTTGTCTGTATTTATTGGGTGGACAGACGGAAACGGAAGAAGGGTTGTCTTCTTGCTTGACTGATGGATATGTCTATAACCCCCAATTGGGTAAATGGAGTTCATTAGGTTCGGATTTTCCGAAAGGAATATGTGCTGCTGTCGCCAGCGGAGCCAACCATATACTTCTTTTTCAGAAAGAGCCGGAAGATACACAGCATCTTAAAAAAGAGAATGCTTTATGGAAATACCATACAATTACGCAGACTCTTGTCAAGTCTGAATGTATTCCAGGTACCTATGACACCATGCAAGTCTTGCAAAGAAACCGTTCCTTCGTTATACTCGGTAGCAATGCCAGTTCCGGAACGAATAGACTGTACAGCCTTCAAGGGGATATTGTTCCTTTGGAAAAGGGGTTGGGACTTGTCAATATCCTTGTGATTATCGGTTATTTTGCCGTATTGGCCGGAATTGGAATTTACTTTTCACGGCGCCAGAAAAGTACGAATGACTATTTCAAGGGTGGAGGACGTATTCCGTGGTGGGCTGCCGGGCTGAGTCTTTTCGGAACCGCGTTGAGTGCCATCACCTTCATGGCTATACCCTCCAAGGCATATGCCACGAACTGGAGTTATGTGTTGTTCAATACCGGTATTGTGTTTGTTGCCCCCGTCATTGTTTATGTCTTTATTCCTTTTTTCCGGAGATTGAATATAACGACTGCCTATGAATATCTGGAGATACGTTTCAATGTCTTTATCCGGGTTATTTGCAGTCTGGCCTTTATTATTTTCCAGGTAGGGCGTATGGGTGTTGTGCTTTTTCTGCCCTCCATTGCTTTGAATGTGGTGACTGGATTGGATATATTCCTATGTATCGGTATTATGGGAGTCTGTAGTATTCTATATACAATGATAGGGGGAATAGAGGCGGTTGTATGGACAGATGCCATTCAAGTAATTGTACTGTTGGGAGGAGCGATATTTGCAGTGATATACATCTCGTGTTCTCTTCCTGGCGGATGGGGTGAAACGATTGATATTGCCGTGGCAAACGGTAAGTTCGATTTGGGAGCAACGAACTTTGACTTGAAGGATGCTACGATGTGGACTGTCATTATTGCCGCATGTTTTACCCATCTTACCACCTATGGGACGGACCAAAGTATGGTGCAGCGCTATCTCACTACCTCTTCGATGAAAGAGGCACGGAAGAGTGTATGGACCAATGCGATACTGACTGTTCCCGCCACACTGATTTTCTTCTTTATAGGCACTGCGCTTTATGCCTATTACAAGGTGTATCCTGAGAATCTGAGTATCAGTATTCCTAACGGCGATGCTATTTTTCCGTGGTATATTTTTACCCAATTACCGGTCGGTATTGTAGGGTTGTTGATTTCGGGCATCTTCGCTGCGGCAATGTCCACTTTGAGCGGCAGTATGAATTCGGCAGCCACAGCTTATATAGTAGACATTTATTCACGTTTCTTTCATAAGGGAGAGGGTGGCAATGAATTGCATGCGGCACGTATGGCAACTTGTGTGATAGGAATCATTAGTCTATCTTTTGCTTTTCTTATGGCAACATGGAATATCGCTTCATTGTGGGACGAATTTAACAAGATACTCGGGCTCATATTGGGCAGTATGGGAGGACTGTTCATGTTGGGCATGCTTACCAAACGCGCCAATTCCGGAGGAGCAATCATTGGTATAGTCGCAAGTATCATCGTACAATTGTTTGTTGCCAGATTCCAGACGTTCCATTTGCTTTTGTACACGGCATCCGGCTTTATCTCATGTTTTGTCATAGGTTATCTGGCAAGCTTGTTCTTTAAGAAAAAATAGGTTTGAACCTATCATTAATTATAATATAATTTTATTTATGAACAAACGACTTTTAACAGGATTAATCGCTGCACCATTTACGCCAATGCACGAAGATGGTTCCTTAAATTTGCAGGTGATCGGGCCGTATGCAGAGTTTCTGATGCAAAAGAAATGTGTGACGGGAGTGTTTATTTGTGGCACGACGGGAGAATCCGTTTCTCTGACAACAGAAGAACGAAAGGCTGTTGCGGAAAAATGGATGGAGGCAGTCAAGGGAAAACTGAAAGTGATAGTGCATGTAGGTGGCATGTCGCAGGTTCAGTGTGCCGAGCTGGCAGCCCATGCGCAAGCTATTGGAGCTGATATGATAGCAGCCATGGCGCCCTGCTTTTTCAAGCCCGGTTCTGTGGAAGAGCTGATAGGTTTTTTCAAGCCGATAGCTGCATCGGCTTCCCGCTTGCCGTTTTATTACTATAACATGCCGTCCATAACCGGGGTTTCCTTGCCGGTACACAAGTTCCTTATAGAGGGCAAGAAGCAAATTCCCAATCTGGTGGGAGTCAAGTTTACTCATAACAACCTGATGGAGATGCAGCAGTGCATTCATGCGGACGGTGGGGCGTTCGAAGTCTTGCACGGTTTTGATGAGATACTGATTACCGGATTGTCGGTTGGAGCTAAGGCTGCCGTAGGCAGTACCTACAACTATGTTCCGGGTATATACAAAGCTGTGATGGAAGCCATGGAAAAGGGAGACCTTGAAACAGCCCGTGAAATGCAATGGAAATCTGTTGAAATCATTGATGTGCTGATAAAGCATGGGGGAGGAGTCAGAGCTGGTAAGATATTCATGAAACTGGCAGGAATAGACTGTGGACCATGTCGATTGCCGATAGCTCCTTGTTCTGAAGAAGAGCTGGAGGAGACAAGAAACGAATTGAAAAATACGGAATTCTTCAAATACATTAATTAACTAAAAACGATTGCCTATGGAGATATTGCAACAATACATCCAATGAAAAAACTCATTGGCCAACTTAAGTTTGACCCCCGAAAAGGGAGGGGAAACGAGTATTGGCACTTCCCGTTTCCCCTTAAATAAATTACTGAAACAATTTATTATTAAAATCGTAACAAAGATGAGAAAAATATTTCATTTTCACCTCATAACTTTTCTACTATTTTGCCCATTTTTGCTTTGGGCACAAGAATTTAACCTATCAGGTGTAGTAGTGGACAATACTGGTGAAACTCTTCCAGGAGTTTCCATCGCTGTGAAGGGTACGACTCGAGGAGTTATTACGGATATGAATGGCGCTTTCCAGCTGAAAGTAAGCAAGGGGGAAACTCTTGTATTTTCCTATGTGGGCTATGATGAACAGCAAATCTTGATTACTAATCAAAAGATTCTTAACATCCGGATGGAACCGACCACCATGGGGCTGGATGAAGTGGTGGTTGTAGGTTATGGTACCCAATCCAAGCGTACCGTAACATCCGCCATCAGCAAGGTGGATGGAGAAACATTGAAGGCAACTCCTATCAATACTGTGGGAGAAGGGCTGAAGGGTAAAATTGCGGGTGTACGCGTGTACAATGAGAACAATACTCCGGGTGCAGAGGCTACGTTCTTGATTCGTGGTGGTTCATCTATCAGTCAGAGTAATTCTCCTCTTATATTAGTTGATGGCGTAGAGCGCAGTACAGCGGGTATCAATCCCAATGACATCGAATCTATCGAAGTCTTGAAGGATGCCGCTTCTTCTGCTATTTATGGTTCGCGTGCATCGAATGGAGTTGTCCTGATTACGACAAGAAAAGGAAAAAGCGGTGCTCCTCGAGTGACGTTTGAGGCTTCCTTTGCAAACGAGAATGTGGAGCGGATGATTGAGTATCTGGATGCTACCCAAGCTGTTACTATCATGCGCGATCGTTGGGCTTCCGGACCCAGTCCGGAAAAGTTATACCTTGACGGATATGCTTATAGTTCCGGCAATACGGATGCTTCCAAGTTTTCTACCCGTTACCTGAGGGATGGAGAGAGCATTCCGGCAGGATGGAAGTCTGTGGCTGATCCGTTGGATCCCAGTAAGACTTTGATTTTTGAAGATAATGATTGGGCCAGTACTTGTTTCAAGAATGCTCTTTGGCAAAATTATTATGTGGGGATAGAAGGAGGTACGGAGAAATTGAGCTATGTGGGCAGTATTGGCTATATGAAAGATTCCGGTGTAGGTGTAGGCACGGCATTCGACCGTTTCAATGCCCGTACTAATGTAACTGCCAAAATCAGAGAGAACCTGACTTTCAGTAGCAACATAGATTACAGCCAGACGAATAGCGAAGAGTATGCCAGTCAGTATCAGGTGATTTCCCGTGGACTGATGACCCCGGCCGTTCAACGTAAATATTGGGTGTCTGACAATGAATGGTACGGAACCCCGACGCCAGGTCCAAACTCTTCGTCTCCGAATCCGAGCTTCTACTCGTATTTTAATGATAACAATCAGCGTACCAACCGTTTGGGGTTAGTCGGTTCTCTTGATTGGGAAGTTTTGAAAGGATGGCATGCTGTGGGCACCGCTTCTTTGTTTACGCAAAACAGCCATGGAGATACATTCATGCGTGCCAACCCGATGAATGGAACGCGGAAGGCGACTACCAACATGACGGATGAGCAACGGAAGAAACTGGAATTCTACACCAGCTATACAAGAACGTTTGCCGATAAACACAGCATCAGTGCGATGGTAGGATATTCCTATCAGCAATATTTGTACAAGTATGTGTATGCTGCCACTACCGGACACAGCTCCGACAAGATACCGACATTGAACGGAGGTTCTGTTTATTCCGATGCAACGTCGACCAAGCAGGAAGATGTGAATATCGGTTATTTCGGCCGATTGAACTATGATTATCTGAAAAGATATATGTTGACTGCTACTTTCCGTGAGGACGGCTCTTCCCGTTTTGCCAAAGGCAACCAATGGGGATTCTTCCCCGGATTGTCTGTCGGATGGGTTATGAGTGATGAGCCTTTTATGCAGAATATCGGTTTTATAAGTAATTTGAAGTGGCGTGGCAGTTATGGGCAGACCGGTAACAACTCCATCGGCTATTACGATGCATTAGGATTGTATGCCATTACCACCAGTTACGATCAAAGTGCTGCGACCGTTTCTTCGGCCATGCCTAACAAGGCTCTTGAATGGGAGACTTCCACACAATTGGATTTAGGTTTTGATTTAGGCTTGTTCAAGAACCGCATCATTCTGGGTATCGATTACTTTAATAAGATTACGGATAACCTGATTACTTCCAAAGTATTGCCCAATACGTCGGGATACGGTTCCATCCTTACCAATCTTGGAAAAGTACGTTTCCGTGGTTTCGATGCTGAAATAACAACACGTAACATTGTCAAGAAGGATTTCACGTGGGAATCTAAATTCACCATTACTTACGTAAAGAACAAGGTGCTTAAACTGCCCGAAAACGGACGGGACAAGAACCGCCAGGGAGGATACTCTGTAAAAATGCAGGATGGCACGACCAAAGAATTCGGAGGTGTTGCCGAGGGTGAACCGTTGGGGCGTTTCTATGGATATAAGAAAGACTTTATCATTACAACTCCCGAGCAGGCTGCCAATGCTCGTTATGACACCTCATCCAAAGGTTGGGACTGGACCACGAAAAAGAGTCTGGGTGTCGGAAAAAAGACTATCGGAGACTATGAGTGGAAAGACCTGAACGGAGACAATATCATCAACAGCAATGATATGTTCCTGCTGGGAAATACGATTCCCCATACCACCGGAGGTTTGAACAATACTTTCACTTACAAGGGCTTCACTTTGAATGTCTATCTTGATTTTGCTTTGGGGCACTCCATTTCCAATGGTTATCTGCAACGCCAGATGTGTAATTTCATGAATGGAAACACCAGCCTGCCTGCTGAAATCCTAAAATGCTGGAATGTGGGGGATGACCCGAGTAAGGCCAAGTATGCCCGTTTCTCAGGCAATGACTCCGATGAGTTGAATAAGAATTTCCGGGACAACTCCGATGTTTTCACCCAGAAAGCCGATTATCTCTGTATCCGTGAAATCTCTCTGCAATATGCTCTGCCTCAGGCATTGCTGGCAAAGATTGGTCTGAAAGGGCTGGTATTGACCCTGGCCGGAAACAATCTGCATTATTTTACGGAAGTAATAGGCCTTTCTCCCGAAGTAGGTGCATCAAGTACCTATTCCGGTAGTTTCAACACCTATCCGCCTATCCGTAAGTTCTCTATCGGATGTAAAGTTACTTTGTGATAAAAGAAGTTTAATACGAAAAATAAGAATTATGAAAATAAAAATATTATCCGGCATTCTTCTTATAAGTGGGGTCTCGTTTTTTACATCATGTCATGGAGACCTGAATGTGATACAGCCCAGCCAGTTCACCAGCCTATCCATGTGGACAGAGGAGAGCGATGCTACGAGTGCGGTAAATGGAGCATATACTCAATTCCGTTCCGCCTTTTCCGATTTGCTCAACATCTATGGAGAGATGCGCTCAAACTGGTATGAGAGTGGGGCGGTAAATGATGCGTTTTTTAATAGAGTGGGTACAAACGTATTGCTGAGCGGTGATGCAGGTACAAATTGGAGTAGTATATATACTACCATTAATAGTGCAAATTTGATTCTGAAGCATACTCCGGAAATCTCTTTCACCAATGAAGCTACACGTAATGAGGTGATGGCCAATGCCTATTTCCTACGGGCATATTGTTACTTTACTCTGGTGCGGGTATTCGGTGACTGTCCGTTACTGACTTCCGGCTTTGAGTCAGAAAAGCAGGAGGACATGTATCCCAGCCGTACGGCGGCCTCTGAAGTATATGCTCAGGTCGAAACCGATATAGAAGAAGCTTTAAGGTTGATGCCCGCTTCTTCCAAGCTTCTCCATAAGGCATCTCCGGCAGCCATCAACATGTTGCGTACTGAATATTACTTATGGAAGGCAAAGCGTCTGGGAGGAGGGAATGCGGCTCTGAGTACGGCGCAGTCTTCTGTTGATGCGGTATTGAAAGCCGGATATGCACTTCTTCCCACGTTTGCCGATATTTTCAATTTAAACAACGAAGCCAATTCTGAGCTTATCTGGACATTGCCCTATATCGTCAATGAAAATGTGACTCCGGGAACATCCCCCAACTTTTTCGCCTATTATCTGGCACCTAACGGTGACAGAACCCGGCTGAGGGAAGCCGGATATACCGAGGATGAGGTTCCTGCCGGTTCCCATGCCCAGTATGTTGTGCCCACGCAAGCCTATTGCGATTTCCTGGCTGAGGATGCACGTGACACGCGTACGGATGTTTCAGTACGGGTATTCGAGGATAAGTTCCTGACGGAAGAAGTACAGATTAAAAGGATGGTTGTGAAGTTCAAAGGCTCCTTTGCCAATGATACGCGTAGTTTTGACAGTGATGTCCCCGTCTATCGTTTGGCCGAAGCCTATCTTTTGAAAGCTGAAGTGGAAAACGCCTTGGGAAATACGGATGCCGCTTTGCAGAATCTGAATGTAGTGGCCAAGCGTGCTTATGGGGTAGACAACTACTACACGGCAAGGACTCAGGATGCCATAGACAATGCCATTATCAGCGAAATACTGAAAGAGTTTGTCGCAGAATCAAAAGCATGGTGGGCATACCTTCGCTTTAATAAGGAATTCGAGCTTATTGAGACCTTGAAGGGGCGTGAAGGGGAGAAGAATGTTACCTTGTGGCCTATTGCTCCTGCTTGTCTCAATACTAATCCGAATATAACACAAACGGAAGGTTACAAATAAATATTGGGATGATATGAGATATAAGACTATACTTTTACTGGTCTTGTCTGCTTGGGGCATCATGGCATGCCAAAATTATACGGATAAGATAGCGGTGGAGATTCGGCAACCGGTATATCCGGTGTTGACATTGAAGGAGCATAATCCGGTATTGTGTCTGCGTCTGATTAGGAACAGCGGCGTGGCATATCAGTTGGAAAAGATAAATTTCACTTTGGATGGAACTGTCCGTTCCGGTGATGTCGTTTCCGCTTCGCTGTTCTTGGATGAGAATTGTGGGCAGGTTTGTGCAAGTGCCAAACCGGTGAACAAACAATTGAGTTTTAAGGTAGGCCGGCAGATAGAGGAAGATACACTGACATGCTGGGTGACACTCCGACTGAGGGATGATGCGGCGCAGGCTACAAGCAAGATTGAAATCTCATGCAGCAGTGTCCAGACAGACTTGGGGCTGGTGGGCATCCGCCAGTTGCCCGCAGTAAAGCCGCTCCGTATAGGAGTGGCCCTGCGGCAGCCGGGTCAGGACGGGGTACACACTTCCCGCATTCCCGGATTGGTGACTTCGACGAAAGGTACCTTGCTGGCCTTGTATGATGCACGCAATGAAAGAGATGACGATTTGCAGGGTGACATTGATATTGCCATCAATCGCAGTGAAGATGGAGGGCGGACTTGGCAACCCATGCAGACTGTTCTGGATATGAAAGAATGGGGCGGGCTACCTCAGAAATATAATGGAGTGAGTGATGGTTGCATCTTGTCGGATGATTTCACCGGAGACCTCTATGTCATAGGGTTATGGATGCACGGAGTCTTGGACCCCAAGACGGGCAAATGGATAGAGAATCTTACCGATACCTCGACCGTATGGAACCACCAGTGGCGTGCGCACGGTTCTCAGCCGGGATATGGTGTTAAACAAAGTTCTCAATTCCTGATTAGTAAGAGTACCGACGACGGACTTACCTGGAGTGAGCCGCGTAACATTACCCGCCAGGTAAAAAAGGAAAAATGGTGGCTGCTTGCTCCCGGACCGGGTCGTGGCATCACAATGGAAGACGGTACATTGGTATTTCCGGTAGAGGGGCGGAACGAAGACGGGCTTCAGTTCTCTACAATCATGTGGAGTAAAGACAAGGGCGAAAACTGGACTGTAGGCGAACCGGCTTACTACAATACCAACGAATGTCAGGTGGTAGAACTTTCAGACCATTCCTTGATGTTGAACATGCGTGAGCGTAGCAACCGGGGACGTCAGGAAGGTAATGGGCGGGCCATTGCCGTCACTGCCGATTTGGGAAAAACGTGGACGGAACATCCCACGTCGCGCAGAGCTCTCATTGAACCGGCTTGCCAGGCATCCTTGCTGCGCCATGATTATATTGAAGACGGAGAAGAACGTCATGTATTACTCTTTGCCAATCCTAATTCAAAAGAGCGTCGTAACAACATTACCATTAAGGTGAGTTTCGATGACGGGCAAACTTGGCCCGAGGAGTATTGGATGTTGTTGGATGAAGGTAGGGGGGCGGGGTACTCTTGCATGACTTCCATTGACGAGCATACCATAGGTATCTTTTATGAGGGGAGCCAAGCCGACATTCAGTTCCAGGCTATCCCGCTGAAAGAATTATTGAAGAAATAAAAGTATAACACCTTAAAAAATAGACAAATATGAAACGCAGTGAAATCAATCAATATATCCGCGAAGCCAAAGCATTTATGACAAAGTACCACTTCATGTTGCCGCCATGGGTGGACTGGACTCCGGACGACTGGAAAAGCAAAGGACCGGAATGTAATGACATCCGGGAAAGAGCCATGGGCTGGGACCTGACCGACTTCGGCTGGGGCGATTTCTTGAAAATCGGCCTGACTCTGGTAACCCTCCGTAATGGAAGTCTGCAGAAGAAAGACAAACCCTATTGTGAAAAGATTATGTTTGTCCGCTGCGGACAAGTGACTCCTACCCATTTCCATTGGCTGAAAACGGAAGACATCATCAACCGGGGTGGAGGAATCCTCTGCATGCGTCTGTGGAAGGCCGACAAGGAAACTGAAATGCTGACTGAAGAACCGCTTGTCGTTTCCATCGACGGAGTCAGTACACGGGTAGCTCCCGGAGAAACGGTGCGTCTTGCTCCCGGACAAAGCATTTGTTATGAGCCTTATCTCTACCATACTTTCTGGGCCGAGGACGACCATTGTCTGGTAGGCGAAGTCTCCACGGTGAACGATGACATGAGGGACAACCGTTTCCTCACCCCCAAGGGGCGTTTCCCGCAGATAGAAGAGGATGTTCCGGCCGAACATCTGTTGTGCAACGAATATCCCGAAGTTTAGAAAGTATGAAAGATAAGACCAACCTGACGGGATTGAATCCCGATAATTTCCAGTCCGTAATCAACGGAAAGGATACTGGCCTTTATATACTGCGCAATGGCAGCGGTATGGAGATGTGCGTCACGAACTACGGGGCCATCGTCTTATCCATCATGGCTCCTGATAGTCATGGTAAGTTTGAAAATGTCGTCATAGGCTTCGATACGCTGGAAGAGGCCCGCAGGCAAAGCAAGGACTATTATATAGGAGCTACTATAGGCCCCGTAGCCGGACGCATATTGCACGGCGCTTTCCGTGTAGGAGAAAAAGATTATCACTTACAGCTTAACTCTGTTTCTAATACTCTGCACAGTGGTGATAACGGTTTTCACACGGTGGTGTGGGAAGCACAGCAACCGTGTGAAAACCAACTTCTCCTCCGGCATTTCCATGCCGATGGAGAAGCCGGTTTTCCGGGCAATGTTACGGTAAGGATGATGTATACCTTGACGGACGACAATGGGTTCCGTATAGATTATGAGGCGGAGACAGACCGCGACACCTTGTTCTGTCCCACCAATCATGCCTATTTTAACCTGGCGGGCATGGGAACTCCCACTACTTCCATTGAAGACCATCTGGTGAGGATAAACGCGGATTTCTACCTGCCTATCGACATGAATACGAACAATACCGGTGAAGTCAGGGCAGTGGGCGATACGCCTTTTGATTTCCGCGACTACCATTCCATAGGCGAACGCATCAACCGGAAAGACTTGCAGCTGCTCAACGGCCACGGTTATGACCACTGTTTTGTCTTGAAGAAACCCGCGCTGCATGAGCTCTCTTTCGCCGCCACCTGCATCAGTCCGTCCAGTGGGCGCAGAATGGATATCTATACCACAGAGCCGGGGCTTATCATGTACACCGGCAATTATTTGCCGGGCTTCACGGGCACGCATGGCACTGTGTATCCGCGTCGTAGCGCCGTCTGCTTTGAAACCCAGTGCTTTCCCGATACACCGAACAATCCGCATTTCCCCTCCATCGTATTACGTGAAGGAGACCTTTATAAACAGACATGTATTTATCAATTCAGTACGCAACCATGAAAAACAGAATCATTCTTTGTTTGGGATGCCTGCTGGCATTCCTCCAGCTCCGGGCACAAGTCAATACCAACCAGCAGCATTTGTGCAATCCTAATTCCTTTTCCATCGTCCTGCTGGGCGACCCGCAAAACTACGTGAAGTATGACTATAACCAGCCGGTTTTTGAGCTGATGACGGCGTGGACCGCTCATCATATAGACTCCCTCCGTGTAAAGGCGGTGCTTTGTACGGGCGACTTGGTAGACCAGAATGAATGTATTCTACCTCCCTTCCCGCGTTTCGGGAATCTTACGAGCCGGGAGCAGTGGACATTTGTGTCGCGGGCTTTCGGGCGGTTGGACAACAAGGTCCCTTATCTCATTTCTACCGGAAACCATGATTACGGCTACACCCGTTCGGAGAACTCGATGACCCGTTTCCCGGAATATTTCCCGATAGAGCGCAACAACCAATGGAAAAAGACCATCGTGGCTGCAACCAATAATAGAAACGGCTTGCCTACGCTGGAAAATGCCGCAATGGAGATAACGGACGAGCATTGGGGGAGGATTTTGATTATTGCCGTTGAATTTGCCCCACGTGATGAGGTCTTGTCATGGGCAAGGGAGCTGGTGGCTACCCCACGCTTCAAAGACCACACAGTGATTCTCATCACCCATTCCTATCTTACCGGCTTCGACAGCAAGCGCATCACCAAAGAAGGCTATAAGATAACCCCGTCCAATACGGGCGAAGGCATCTGGCAGAAGCTGGTGCAACCTTCCGCCAACATCCGTCTTGTGCTGTGCGGACACTATGCCACTCCGAATGAACGGTTGGACTATACCACGGGATTCCGTACCGACAAGAATGCAGCCGGACACGATGTGCACCAGATGATGTTCAACTGCCAGGCGTTGGGTGGCGGCATGAGTGGAAACGGGGGAGACGGCTGGCTGCGTCTGCTCGAATTCCTGCCCGACGGACATACGGTGCAGGTCAGGACCTATTCTCCGCTTTTCGGCTTTTCTCCTCAAACCAAGGACAAGGCATGGCGTACGGAATCTTATGACCAGTTTCAATTCACGATAAAATAAAAAATATGAAGCGTATATCAATTATTTATTCATTAATACTCTTTTGTATGTATTTATCAGCACAGACAAGTCCGGAGTGGACTTCCGGAAATGCGAAGAAATGGATGAAAAGTGCCGTTTGGTCCAATGGCTGGACTGTCTCTCCCCATAAATCAGTCAATGCTGTTGAATTTGCCTGCCAATATCATAAGAACAAGGATGTCTGGGATGCTGCATTCCGCTTTCTTGCCGAACATGATTTGGAAGCGCTGTCCATTGGCAACTATGTCATTCGGGAGGGGAAATGCTGGGCTACGGTCAGTGAATACATTCCCAAAGAGGTGGAGAAAGGGAATATTGAAAGTCACCTCCGTTTTGTCGACCTTCAGTATGTACTCTGGGGAAATGAAAAGATGGGGCTGGCAAGTGACGTCGAAGTACGTCAGGCGTATAATTCAAAAAAGGATGTTGCTTTTTATACCTCTTCCCGGATAAAACACTACTCTGCCGATGCCGGCAGTTTCTTCTTGTTTTTCCCTTCGGACATTCACCAGCCTTCTGTCCGGGGAAAGGGGGAACTTGTTAAAAGCAGGAAGATTGTGATTAAAATAGAATATGTAGATTAGTGTGTTTTCGGTTCTATTAAAAATACTATTTGTTTTTCAAATAAATTTCCTTTAAAATTTGTACTTTTGCCGACTGTTTAGAGAAATCAACGAAAACTTTAAAAAACGAAATAGAATGGCAGTAGAATTGAAAGACCTTACCAAACGTAGTGAGAACTATTCTCAGTGGTACAACGAGTTGGTGGTAAAAGCCGATTTGGCAGAACAATCGGCTGTACGCGGCTGTATGGTGATCAAGCCCTACGGATACGCTATCTGGGAGAAGATGCAACGTCAGTTGGACGATATGTTCAAGGAAACGGGACACGTCAACGCTTATTTCCCCTTGCTTATTCCGAAATCATTCCTCAGCCGTGAAGCGGAACATGTGGAAGGCTTTGCCAAAGAGTGTGCCGTCGTGACGCACTATCGTTTGAAGAACGATCCGAATGGCGGCGGTGTGGTGGTGGACCCTGCTGCAAAACTGGAAGAAGAGCTGATTATCCGCCCCACTTCCGAAACCATCATCTGGAACACCTACAAGAACTGGATCAATTCATACCGCGACCTGCCTATCTTGTGCAACCAGTGGGCAAACGTGTTCCGTTGGGAAATGCGTACCCGTCTGTTCCTCCGTACCGCCGAATTCCTCTGGCAGGAAGGACACACGGCACATGCCACCCGCGAGGAAGCCGAAGAAGAAGCGGTAAAGATGCTGAATGTATATGCCGAGTTTGCCGAAAAATACATGGCGGTGCCCGTGGTAAAGGGCGTGAAGTCTGCCAACGAGCGTTTTGCAGGTGCCCTCAACACCTACACCATCGAAGCGATGATGCAGGACGGAAAGGCTTTGCAGAGCGGTACTTCCCACTTCCTGGGACAGAACTTCGCCAAGGCGTTCGATGTGCAGTTCGTCAATAAGGAGAACAAGCTGGAGTATGTTTGGGCTACCTCCTGGGGTGTTTCCACCCGTCTGATGGGAGCGCTTATCATGACGCATTCCGATGACAACGGTCTGGTACTTCCTCCGCACCTGGCTCCGATACAAGTAGTCATCGTACCTATCTACAAGAATGCGGAGATGCTGGCTAAGATTGACGAGAAAGTGGCAGGCATTGTTGCCAAGCTGAAGTCAATGGGTATTTCCGTGAAGTACGACAATGCCGACAACAAACGTCCGGGCTTCAAGTTTGCCGACTATGAGGTGAAGGGTGTTCCCGTCCGTCTGGTGATGGGTGGCCGCGACCTGGAGAACAATACAATGGAAATCATGCGTCGCGATACACTGGAGAAGGAGACGCGTTCCTGCGAGGGTATCGAAGAGTACGTGAAGGATTTGCTCGAGGACATTCAGGCAAATGTCTACAAGAAAGCGCTCGATTACCGTAACAGCCGCATCACCAGCGTGGACAGCTACGAGGAATTCAAGGAAAAGATTGAAGAAGGCGGCTTCATTCTGGCTCATTGGGACGGGACTACCGAAACCGAAGAGAAAATCAAGGAAGAGACCAAAGCAACCATCCGTTGTATTCCTTTCGATTCATTTGTTCCGGGTGACAAGGAACCGGGCAAGTGTATGGTTACCGGCAAGCCTTCTGCCTGCCGCGTGATTTTCGCACGTTCCTATTAATAATACCCACCCCGGATTACGCGGATTAACACACAGATGATTTTAGGAGTTCTGATAATCAGAAACTTTTATCTGTGCTAATCTGCGTAATCCTGGGGTGATTGTATATCTTGATACGTCCTCTCGGTTTTAAATTTATAGAGTTATCTCTCATCATGAATTGATGAACAGCTATTTATATTGCTTCAGAAATTCTGAGATTGTTTTACGTACAGTTTCCGGAGATTGTTTTGAATGAAGCATTGCTGCAATGACAATCCTATTCTCATCAATCAAATAATATATCACGTTAGGGGAAAGTTTTAAATGACGGACAGTAATGTTGTTAAATAGAGTAGAAAAATCACTGTCTATAATTCCTATATACGGATGTTTTGCTAAAAGATTTACTTTGTCTTGTATCTTTTGACGTGTTTTCTGTGCCGTCAACATGCCAAAATTATTCTCTACATAAATAAGTATCTCTAAAAAGTGCTCATAAGCCAACTTAGACCAGACTATTTCCATCCCATGCGTTCATTTATCATACTCTCTATTTGGGAGTTTGATATACAGTGTCCTGCTTTATTCTCTTCTAAGGCAAATAGAAGGGCTTCAGCCAAAGCATCTCGGGGAATACTGTTGATAAAGTCGTCCATCGGTATGGCTGATTGATGATAAGTTGCCATCATCGGTTCTTGTGCCGTTTGTTTGGAAGAGTCCTGCTCTTTATATGGTTTAATTTTACCCATTGCTTTTATTTTTAATCAAAGGTAAACTGAATAAATGAAAACTCCTAATATTCAATCCATTTATTTTCCACTGCATCAAAGCCAACCAATCTACATACTATTGTAACCTCCTTCACATCTCCTCGTAACAACTTTCCCTCATTTTTGCAGCGTAAAAAAAGAAAGGAGGCCCGAATATGAAACTGAACAGAAATGACTATACCGTAGAGGCGGCAGCCGGCGGTGGTTTTTACGCTTATTTTATGAATAATGTGTTGTGCAGCGCCTACGGTGAAACGCCTGACGAAGCCTGCGAAAACCTGGAACAGATTGTTGACGATTTTGTCAGTGATATGTATATGGTCGAGGAATTTGTCTGATATTCCGGCATCATATGCCGACCGAATTATCCTTTTTACGTATTTATTCCATAAATTCTCTTGAAGTCATGTCTGCGCGATGCCGGTGTGACTTTTGTCATTTATAACCGGAAGCCGAGGTGTGCCGTGTGGACGACACCTTGAGTTTCCATCAGCTCGATGACGTCAAATTCCTGCGCTACATGGCAGGCTGCAAGGCCTATGCCACCACTGCCGGCTTCGAGTCGGTCTGCGAGGCGATGTATCCTGCGCTGTATAGAGAGGGAAGAAAAAGAGGAAACCTTTTTCGGGGTTTCCTCTTCCTGCCGTCCTTTCTTTCCGGCGACTTAAATGCTCACGTTCATCGCATTGGCTCCCAATGCCCCTAAGATGGCGGAGGCTACTGCAATTACGACTTTCAGAATTTTATCCCAGATACTTTTTTTCATGCTATATACGTTTTAAAAGTTGAACATACGAATCGGTAGTAAAATCAGTCATACTTATCCCAACGGATTTTCGCCCTGGTCTCCGTCCGAACCGCCTCCGTCTCCCGAGCCGGAACCGCCGCCGGAGCTTCCTCCTTCACCGTCTCCCTTGTTCAGCAAAGCTTCCAGGTCGTAGAAGTCAATCTTCTGCCCGGCACGCGTGGCGGCGATGTCCGGTCTTACGGTGCTGGAAGGCCGGAAATTGATTTTCACCGCTTTGATGTTCTTGGCGGTGCACTCCTTTACATCCAGTACGCCTGCCGTACGCGCCGACAGGCTGAATACGCCGAAGTTCTTGATATTCACCGACTGGCCGCTGTAGAGGGTCGTAATCATGGCTTCCACAAAATTGGTCAATACACTTTGGATGTCTCCCAGCGTCAGCGAACTCTTCTCTTTCATCACATACGCAATGTCGTCCAGCGTCGCATTGTCGCCCAGTGTCACCAGCTGCGGGTAGAACTTTGCCACCGCATCTGCCTTTCGAGGATCTTTCCTCGCAATTTTCTTGAATGGTACTCCCATAAACAATTAAATAATTAAAAATTAACAATTAGAAATTAAAGTCCCGTATTGCAATACTTTGCTCTTTCTCCTTTAGGGGGGGAAGAGGGGTGCTGCAAAAGTACTCCTCCGGCTTTTTCTGCTCATGGCTTTCTTCGGGTTACGCCGTCTCTTTCCCGTTTCCTTTCTGTTCAAGAAAAGTTCTTCGTCCGATGCCCGTTTATGTCTGTATATGCTTGGTCATATCGCTGATATTCAGTATCTTTATGGTGTAATAATCAACCAATAACATAAGGAATGAAAACAGAAAAAGAAAAGAAGGAAGAGGGGGAGGAAGACCTTCGTCCGTTCCGCATCCACGCCTATTCGAAGGAGGAGCTTGCCATGCTCTACAACCCGACTTACTGCATCAGCAATGCCATCTATACCCTGGCGGCATGGATACGCCACAACAAGGCGCTGAAGGGTGAGCTGGAGAAGGTGGGCTACAACAAATACCGGCGCACCTTCACTCCGCTGGAAGTGAAAGTGCTGGTGAAGTATCTGGGAGAACCCTGACAGGATGTCGGCCGGAAATAGGGAAGCCTTGTAAGGAAAACGCCAATATATGTAAAGCCCCGTAACAATATATGTTGTCATGCACAACAATATATGTTACGGGGCTTCTCTCTTCTCCTCGAATACCGGTTACTGATATAGCTGGATGTCCACTACCTCATATTCGGTCGTCTCCTGCTCGTTGGTCCGTGTGCCGAATCCGTACTTTTCCAGTGCCTGCACCAGTACCAGCTGGGTGTGCGGGTTCACCTGCACCTTTCCGAATATGCTGAGCTTGGTCAGTATGACGCTGGCAGGGAGCCACTTTACCTGCAGGTCCTCGGGCAGCGGTTTGCGGAAGAAGACGAAGAGGTTCTCCTCCACGGGGTCTTTCATGCGGTGCCGTTCGTTGTGCTTGTTCAGCTGTTCTATCTCCTCGCCCTCGTACCAGTATCTGAAACCGCCTTTCAGCAAGGCGAGCGCCTGGGCGTAGATGCCGGGATGGTTCACCGGGGTGTGGTAGTCTATACCGGTGATGGTGATGGGGAGGAAACGCCGGTTTCCGCCGATGTCCTGCAGGCACTGCCGGTTGTTGGTGCTCGCGATGAAGGAGCAGTGGCGGGGCAGGGTGAAGGCTTCGATGTCGTAGGCCTTGCGCTGCGTCACGTTGTCCTGCGCGATGATTCGCTTCAATGCTGCCAGCTCGCCGGGCTTCACGCCTTCGAACTCCTCCATGTTGATGATGATTCGCGTGGCGAGCAGGCGGGCATCGTCCTTGTTGCTCGGGTCTATTATGCCGTTGTAGAAGTACTCTTTCCACTCGGGCGGCAGCAGGCGCCGAATCCAGCTGCTCTTTCCCTTTCCCTGCTCGCTGTAGAGGATGATGACGAGCTGGTTCATGTCCTCGTCGCTCAGTGCGCAGGCCACCAGGCCCACTATCCACCGTTTGAAGCCCTTCTGCCATAGCTCCCGGTTCTCGGTCGTCAGGGTGTCGGCAAGTTGGGCGATGTAGTCCGTCCCGTCCCAGGGGGGAAGCGCGTACAGATAGTCGGTGTAGGGGTTGAACTCCTTGGCGTAGTTGGAGTCTATCACGGCTCTGAGGAAATTCTGGTAGCAGGAGATGCCGGCCATCTGCAGGTCTACGAACATGGTGTTGTAGTCCTTTCCGCGCATGGGGCGGTAACCTTTTCCGGCATCTGCCGACAGGGCATAGGGCATAAATTCGAGGCGGTCCAGGATGAGGTTCCTGCGGATGCCGTAGTGCTCTTCCAGAAAGCTCATCACTTGGTTGATGACGGGCTTTTTCTCTTCCTTCTTTGTGGCGGCTTCGCTGGTCTTGTCGGTATAGATGTAGGCATTGTGCAGGGGAGATTCCACGTCGGGATACTCTTGTCCGAACTCGTTTTTCGCCAGTCTGATGGCTGTCTGCTCGTCCAGGCCCTTGCTGTAGCATTTGTTGCCCAGGGCGAAGAGGAAGTTGTCGCGGTTGCCTGCCCGGAACCTGGTGGTGCGCTTCACGGCGGTCACGGCTTGGGAGAATATCAGCTTCTCCCAAGGCTTTGCGTCCTGTGGCGCGGCAGAGGAGGCGGGGAGGGGGTGTACCGTTTCGACGGGCGTCTTCTTTGGGCTGTTCTCCTTCTTCGCAGGCGGGATGATGCGTGCCGGCAACGGGGAAATCTGTTCCAGCAGTGCGGCATTGATATAGGCATGCGGGTCGAAGGACATGAAGTATCCTCGCGAGATGTCCTTTCCGCTTCCATCCACCTCTACTCCGAGAAGGGCCTCGTAGTGCTCTTTGGCGGCGCTGTACAGCTTCAGGTGTATCTCCTCGAGCGTGGCGTAGGTCACCTCGCCCTGCCGGAGACGGTCATACAGACGCCGGGTGTATTCCGTCTGCATGAAGACGAACAGCTTGTAGCCGTGCCTTTTGGGGGAGAGGAAACTGCCCAGGGTGTGCGGGTCTTCGTTGATGAGGGTCCGGGTTTGCTCCAACTGTCCTTCTTCCAGGTCGTCGATGTCGAGCGTGATGACGGGGTTGTAGCGGGTGATGCTCGGTGCGAGCCTTCTTTCCCGGTAGTTGGCCGTGAGGGTCCTGAAGGGAAGCTGCTTCTTGACGTGGTTGGCTTCCTCCACCTTTCCCTGTGCCACGAGGCTGGCGATTTTGATGATTAACTTGGCATGCTTGCCGTTTCTTATGTCAGCCATGTCCTGCGTGAAGGTTGTCTCCCCGCTGACGGCGCTGAAACCACGGTAGGTGGTAACTGGAATGTTTTCCATTCTACTTGTATTAAGTTTGCCTTATTGGCGGCGCAAAGATGCCGCTTATTTCCTTAGGAAGCAAAAACGGCCATCCGCAGTGGGACAGCCGTTTTTTTACAATTTGAATTCCTTGGTCCGTTTTACTCCTTGGGATATAGCTCATTGAAGAGCTTATATATCTCATCCTCAATGCAATCGGGGTTCAGCGTATTGCCGCTTCCGTCCGCGTCCATAAAGTTTACAAGTAGATGCAGCAGCTTGGCGAAGGGGCTTACGCCCTTCAGTCCGTGTTCCTTTTGGGGATTTATCAGCAGTGGTATGAAGGGTGTCAGGAAAGCCTTCCGCTCCTTGTATTCCACGGTTAACGACTTGTGTTCTACCATAGAAAGCAGGTCGATGGCCACTTGCACCTCTTTGCTCTCTTTGGTGTACAGCACTTGGTAATCTCTCCCTTTGATTTGCATCACGCTAATTGGCGTTTTTTTTGTTCTCATAACTACAATTTGAAAATACAATTTTATATTAAGTTAACGAATCGGGTGCAAAATTAATAAAAAAGAGAAGTCTGTGCACTATGTATTACACGGATTGGCACGGATTTTTGTAGTTTCTGTGCGTATCACTTTTGTGTATGTCCGTGCGTATCATCCTTTTGTTTCCGTGAGTATCCGTCACTCAGAACGTAGCGAAGAATTCTTCTCTGTGCTCCTCTGTGCCAATCTGTGTAATCTGTGGTGCCCCTCTCCGTGAACAAGTGAAGCGTGTGTGTAGTCTGTATGTATAGGGTGAGGTACCGGAACCTATGGTTATATATGTAACACACTCTTTCTTTAAAAAAATAAGAAATGACGCGCGTGCGCGTGTATCTTACCTAATAGGCGTAATTCTTTGATATATAGTGTGATGATGTCTGCATTAAAAAAGATTATCATTTTATCAATCAGAATATTTTGTACTTTCATTTCTTGACGTTACCTTTGCGTTCATTAAACGGAACGTGTTATAAAACATTTCTTTCATCATAAACGTTTCGTTGATAACGGCTTATCGCAAGATAGCTTGAATATAACTATTTCGTCGCCTTCCTTCCGAGATGGTGGAGGGTTTTGAAATAAAATGAATGCATATAGCCTATTTAAAGTAACCGCATTACATTACTTGACCGGGAGGTACTTCGCTACTCCGGTGTCCCCCAATCATATTTTTTCGTGAACGAGAATGCAGAAATGCACTGGTATGCAGTGCGTGTCACCTATAGCCGAGAGCTTTTTTTCAAGGATTACCTGGATGCAGCGGGCATTGAAAACTATATTCCCATGCGCTATGAGTATGTCGTGAGGAAAGAGCGCCGCCTGCGCAAGCTTGTTCCTGCGGTCCATAACCTGGTCTTCGTCCGCTCCACCCGTGAGCGTATGGACGAAATAAAGAACAAACCGGGCATGAACATCCCCATCCGCTATATCATGGACCGCGAAACCCGCCAGCCCATCGTCATCCCGGACTCACAGATGCGCAGCTTCATCGCCGTGTCTGGCACCTACGACCAGGCTGTGCTCTATCTTGAACCCACCGAGCTGAACCTCTCCCAAGGAACCCGGGTACGCATCACCGGCGGCATCTTCGAAGGAGTGGAAGGGGTGTTTGTGCGTGTGCGCCATGACAGGAGGGTGGTGGTGAACATCGAGGGGGTGATGGCGGTGGCGACGACGTTTGTGCATGCGTCGCTGGTGGAGGAGATAGGAGATAAGTATTCAAATTAGGGTTCAAGTGTGACAGACAGCGTGAAGCCCTGAATTATTCTCACAAGTTCTGGAATGAGGCCTTCTTATATAAAGGACGGCTGTTATCCAATCTCGAACAATCCAGGCAGAGAGGGTAGTCCGTCCCTTTTACAACCCAACGAAAGAACTCCCTGCATTTTGAAAGCGATGAGGGAGTGGAGATTGCTGCCGTATATCATATATAATCTCAGCATGGTGAAGCTGCAAGGTAGGTCCGCATGGGATTATCTTGGCAAATTTTTTACCGGAATTTTTAACGGTTGCAGAGATTTTTTGAGTCTGACATCGCCAAATATAGACTCGGTTGTATGCCAATAGTTAAAAATCAATCAAATTTGATAACATTTTTTGTGGGGTACTCATTTTGGTGCCTTATAAAAAGGAAATGCTCTAAATTGGGTATTAACTGTACTTGCATAATTTGTTTAAAAGAAAACCGCCTCTGGGTGGTATTCTCTATGCGATAGTCAAAATTTGATGCTAACTACCGATGCCTACTGTTTCTGAAAATAACAAGCGTATAGCTAAGAATACTCTCTTCCTTTATTTCCGGCAATTACTAGTGATGGCGGTTAGCCTTTATACTGTAAGGGTAGTATTGGCAGAACTGGGTGCCGAGGATTATGGTATATACAATGTGGTAGGTGGTTTCGTAGCTATGTTTTCCATTATATCTGGAAGTATGACTTTGGCGGTCAACCGTTTTATTACGATTGAAATCGGAAAGGATAATGTCTTGCAGGCAACCCGGATATTCTCAACCTCCGTGATTATCCTTTTGCTTTTCTCAATTCTGGTTTGTATCGGCTTAGAAACTTTTGGCGTATGGTTCCTAAATGCTCAAATGGACATACCAGACGGGCGTACTATAGCAGCCAATTGGGCTTTGCAGCTTTCGCTTTTAGCCTTTGTTATCAACTTGATGAGTGTGCCCTACAACGCTGTAATTATCGCCCACGAGCGGATGTCGGTTTTTGCTTTGATTTCCATTTTGGAAGTTACTCTTAAACTTGCTGTGGTTTTCGTACTTAAGTGGATACTCTTTGACAAGCTGATTACTTATGCATGCCTCACCACGTTGGTGGCACTTATCATCCGTACGGTGTATGCCGTTTATTGTAAGCGCCATTTTGAGGAGTCCCGTTTTAAGTTCACTTTCGACAAGGGATTATTGTGCGATATGCTGGGATTCACAGGCTGGGCTTTTTGGGGAAATTCAGTTATCTTACTCAAAGACCAGGGAGTGAACGTGCTGCTCAACTTGTTTTGTGGTCCGGTAGTGAATGCGGCGCAGGGCATCGCAATGCAGATCAATGCTGCAGTGTACAGTTTTGTATCTAATTTTATGATAGCGATAAGGCCGCAAATCATCAAGAACCATGCTTCCGGAAACTTTCAGGCCATGCATATCCAGATTATAAAAAGCGGGAAATTCGGTTTTTTCATAATGCTGCTCATCCTGCTGCCGCTTTGCGGTAATATTGATTATGTGCTTGGACTATGGCTGGTGGATGTGCCAGCACATACGGCAAACTTTGTCGTGCTGGTGTTGTTGTATTCCTTGTTGGACGGTATTTTAACTCCGATTGCAATAGGAGTTTTCGCTCAGGGTGAAATCAAGGCATACGAGATAGCTTTGTGCATCATTTATGCAGTTAATTTCATTGCTTCATACGTGTGTCTTAAACTGGGTATGGCTCCAGAGACGGTCTTTGTACTCAATATTGCTTTTAAAGCATGCGTGTTGGCAGATTTGCTGGTGCATTCCAAGGCGAAGTATGCTTTTCCTGTTCATGCTTTCCTGAAGCAATGTCTGCTACCTTCAGCGGTGGTTTTCGTCTTATCAGGAGCTTTTACTTATTTCATGCCGTGGGAAGCACCAAATAGCTTTTGGGAATTTCTTCTGCACACACTGGCGATAATAATCTGTACCTCGTTGATGGCACTTGCTATAGGCATGACGAAAGGAGAGCGGCTCTTCCTAAAAAAAAACTTGCGGGATAAGATTACAGTGAAATTATATCGTAAAATATAAATTCTCATCTAAACACACAATTAGTATGAAAAGAACCATTGAGTTGACCCGTATCGCGGTCGATGGAGACACTGTCAAGTATGAGATTCACGATAACACAGGACTTGGTCTGCTTCGGAAAGAAAAAGTGGAGGCTCAGATACAGTTCCATAATGCTGATGCTTTCGGTTTTGAGCCGGATAAATTGCCGGAGTCTGTACTAGCTTTACCCATTACGCTTTATCTGCTTCCAGTAACATTTTTCTACCATATAGAACTCATATTGTCATCCATAGACAATACTCTTTATCATAATATACCGACACTATATGCAGCTTATTCTCAGATGTATGGTCCTTTTAAGGAGGAATGGCGTGGAAAAATCGTTGCAAAAGAGATTGTTGCAAACCAGATGCCCGATGCAAGATATGACCGTATTGTATTCTTCTCCGGTGGTGTTGATGCCATCCATGCAGGAATAAACAACCCTGGTAAACGGAATGTTTTAGTCAGTGTGCCAAGCATAGAGGTACATTCCAGAAACGAAGGTGCCTTACGGAATGAAAAGTTTGTTATGATAAAAGAGTTCTCCCGTGTTATAGGAAGCGATTGGCTTTTGGTTGCCAATGATTTCAACCAAGTTGTTTTCGATGATGAAATAGGAAGAAATGGTAAAATTACGAGGTACCTTAGGAACACTCTCCAGCTGAATACGGTAGCATTTAATCATTCAGGCTTTTGGGGAATGAGGTATATTCCCAATTTGTGCTCAGTGGCTCCTTTTGCATACGCTATGGGAATAAAAGAACTCATCATGGGGTCTTCTTTGATAGAAGATAAACTTGAACCAGCTTTGGATGGAACCAACCCATTGTTAACCAATGGGTTCAAGTTCGTAGGCATTTCTTTTGCGGAACAAGACGGGCTTTATACCCGGCGTTCCCAAAAAGTGAAAAATATAGTTTCTACTTTTAAGAACCAAGGCAAACATGTTAGGATTTGGGCATGTTTTGTAGACAACAGCGAACAGTGCGGTGAATGTGCCAAGTGCGTTAGGACGCAACTCAATATCCTTTGTACCGGAGAAAACCCGAAGGATTGGGGATTTGCTCGCTTTGATGAAAAAAAGTTCTCGCAACTGGTGCGTTCTTACTGTTGGTTTGAAAATAGTATTGATGATGTATGGGGTATTATTGACTCCATAGACGACTCCCGTACTTATCCTTATAGTAACGAACTGCTGCATTGGCTTAAGCGAGTAGGTTATAAACGGTATTTCAACCGTTCCCGATGGATGCGCAAACTGATGTTGAACATAATTTTTAAGTTCAGTAAATATCCGCATTATATTTGTGTTGCTTGGCACAAAATGATAGGAAGATGAAAACGGCAATAAACTCGTAGAGCTGATTCTTATACATCCAAATTACAATCAAGATATGAAAGCAGGTTAAGAAAAATATAAAATAAAAAATATGGCTAAGGAAAAATTTTATACATCAGAGAGGAATGTACAAATCGTGTTGTCGTTGTTGAAAGCCAATGGTATTAGAAAGATTATAGCTTCACCGGGTGCTACTAACTTCACATTTGTAGGTAGTGTGCAAAATGATCCATTCTTTGAGGTCTATTCTGCTGTGGACGAACGTTCGGCAGCATATATGGCTTGTGGCATGGCGGCTGAAAGTGGAGAAGCTGTGGCTTTGAGCTGTACGGGTGCGACCGCCTCGCGTAATTACTATCCAGGATTAACAGAGGCTTTTTACCGCAAATTGCCGGTGCTTGCCATCACTTCGCACCAAGGGACAGATAGGATAGGACAACTTATTCCTCAGAACATAGACAGGCGTATTCTTCCGAATGACATAGCACGGCTTTCGGTAGAACTGCCTGTGGTCAAAGATTGCAGGGACGAAGACTATGTCGTGATGGAAGTAAACAAAGCCATGCTTGAGTTGCGCAGGAATGGAGGAGGACCGGTTCATATAAATTTGATAACAACCTACAGTCGTGATTTTTCGGTGAAAGAATTGCCTCATGTGAAAGTCATGCGTCGCTTCCAAGCCTGGGATGAACTGCCTGTGCTGCCTGAGGGAAGAATAGGTATTTATGTGGGCTCTCATACACATTTTTCTGAAAAACAAAATAGGGCTATTGATCGCTTTTGTGCCACTTATGACGCTGTAGTGATTTGCGACCATACGAGCGGCTATTACGGTAAATACAAGTTACTTCCGACGCTGGTCCAGTTGCAATCCGATATCACTTCACCATTCCCTCCATTGGATTTGATGGTTCACATCGGGGAAATATCAGCAGCTTCTTTCAACGATACAATCCCAGCAAAGGAGGTTTGGCGAGTAAGCGAAGATGGGGAATTGCGTGATCCGTTTAAAAAACTGACAACGGTATTTCAAATGTCCGAAGAAATGTTTTTTCTGCATTATGGGAAAGATGGTTGCAATCGGCACGTTTTGATAGATGAATGCCGAGAACTGTTTGGTGAAATCTATGAGCAAATTCCTGAATTGCCTTTCTGCAATATTTGGACTGCCATGCAGCTATCTTCGAGACTTCCCAAAGGAGCGTTGTTCCACATGGGCGTTTCCAATACCCGGCGTTGTTGGAATATGTTCCAGTTGCCGGAAAGTGTTGAGTCTGCTTGTAATGTAGGTTGTTGTGGTATTGACGGTTGTGTCAGTACATTGGTCGGGGCTTCATTAGTCAATCCCGATAGGCTTTGCTATGTCGTAGTGGGTGATTTGACTTTCTTTTATGACCTGAATTCCTTGGGCAACCATCATATAGGGACGAATTTACGTGTTATGCTTGTCAATAACGGGAGGGGTACGGAATTTCGCTTGGGCATTCATCATTGCAATGTTTTTGGCGATGATGCCGACAAGTATATGGCTGCAGCTGGGCATTTTGGTAATAAATCTCCTCTGCTGGTTAAGCATTATGCTGAGGATTTAGGTTTCCACTATTTGTCTGCTACTACCAAAGAAGAATTTATGACTGCATTGTCTAATTTCACCAATCCACAGTTAAGTGATCATTCTATGATATTGGAAGTCTTTACTGACTCGAAAGATGAAAGCGAGGCTTTGTATCTGATGAGCCATATTCAAAGCGATGCCAAAGGCATGGTACGTAGTAAACTGAAAGATGCGGTAAGGAATGTGGCAGGAGAAAAAGGCATTAATGCTATAAAAAAAATTTTGAAAAAATAAAAGATGGAAACGTATTGTTGGTAGGAATAGGTGAGGCTACAACTACGGCTGCAAAGCCATCGGGTGTGGGACGGTGAATATCTTGGAGCAGGTAGATTTCACGTTTCTTTTTTGTAACTTGTGAAATTTGAATATATCTATATGAATAATAACTGTTTAACAAGCGAAAAGGTAGAAAATATTCAACTACTGATTCGCATTATTTAAGAAATAGTGCATATCTTAATAATTTCTCTTCCTCTTCATACCAATATAGGAGGAATATTACAATCCTATGCCTTACAGACTGTTTTATCTCGCAATGGTCATGATGCAATAGTTCTGAACAGACCATTTTGCAGTAAGCCCAGTGTTGCGAAAGTTCTAGCCAAGGCTTGTTGTAGATTGCTTAAGAAAATGCTTGGTCGTGAGACTGTACCATTATTTTATGACTTCAAGCATTATAAAGAATATACTGTCATCAGTCAGCATACTGAGGCATTCATAGAGAAGAATATCCATTGTCGTTATTACAAACGCTATACAGATATACGGGAAGCGGATTGGGATGCTCTCGTGGTGGGTAGTGACCAAATCTGGCGGCGCAACTTCAATCAAAAGATTGAGAATGTATTTTTCGATTTTGCTTGGGACTGGGAAAATGTGAGACGGATTGCCTATGCTCCTTCTTTCGGACTGGATACTTGGGGATATTCAGATGTTGAAACGAAAAATTGTGCAGGGTTGGTGAAGAAGTTCAATCTTGTTACAGTACGTGAGGAGTCTGCAGTGGGGCTTTGCGAGAAGCATTTAGGCGTAAAGCCTATGCATGTCTTGGATCCAACGATGCTTCTCGATCGAAAGGATTATGAAGCACTGACATCAGAAGTTAAAGAAAAGTCTGATGGTGATATGTTGGTCTACTTGCTCGATCCGATGGAATCAAACCTTGTTACGGTAAAGGAGGTGTCTGCAGTGCTTCATCATAAACCTTTCTATGTATTCTCAAAGGTCAATGACACAAGTCTGCCACTCAGTGAACGTATACAGATTCCGGTAGAGAAGTGGCTAAAGGGGTTTCAGGATGCTAAGTTCGTGATTACAGACAGTTTCCATGGCTGCATATTCTCTATTATCTTCAATGTGCCTTTTGTGGTGTTGAGAAATGAACAAGGTGGATTGGCGCGTATTTATTCTCTTTTGAGCATGTTCTGTTTAAAAGACCGTTTAGTAGACTCAGTTGATGATCTGAAGCAGTTGAAGATTATTGATTGGAATAAGGTCAATGCCATCCGAGAAAAAAAGAAGTATTTTGCATTGGGATTAATTGATAAAATACTAAGATAAACCAACAGCTTCCTTTACAATAATAAATATGTCTTTATGCTCTCAATAATTATTCCCCTTTATAATAAGCAAGCTGTAATAGCGCGCACCATTGAGTCGATACTCAGCCAATCCTATATCAATTGGGAACTGATTATCGTGGATGATGGATCTACCGATGGCAGTGATGAAGTGGTGAGACTGTATCTTGGTGATCAGCGTATACGGTATATACGTAAGCCTAATGGTGGGGTGTCATCAGCCAGAAACCGGGGTATCAAGGAGGCTAAAGGGGAGTGGATATGCTATATTGATGCGGATGATTATTTTCTGCCGGAGGGATTGAAGACAATGGTTGAATTGGCAGAGAAATATAATGTAAAGGTGGCTGCAGGACGTTTTTTGATAGAAATTAAAAAAAAGAGATTTCCGGGAGTGAATGGTAAAAGAGAAGGCGTATTGGAAGATAATTTTAAAGAGTGGTTTTTTAATAGGGTGATACCTCGTGCAGGAGCTGCTGTCTTTCATGCCGAATTATTGAAGAATCATTTGTTTGATGAGACATTGAGTCGATATGAAGATGCAAAATCTCTTTTTGAAATTTTACGTGAAAACAGAATGGCTTATACTCCTATTGATGTGATGACTTATTCTCTTGATAATCTCGGTCTAAGTGGTAAGGTGGCTGATTTTTCAAAGGATTTTATATTTAGTATGAACTTTGATGGAAAGTCTTATTGGGAAAAAATGCTTTTGGGGGATATGCTCAACCAGGGATTAAAGCTATATCCCGAATATAAACAATTCTTATTGAATAAATATGGCAACGATTTAATGTGGAGTAATAAGGCTAAACGATGCAATTTTATGAATAGGATAATATTTATTCCGAGAAAACTAATAATGAAGTTAAAGTTTTATTTGTCAGGTCCTTTAGCGGGGTAAGCTATTGATAATGAGCTTATTATTGGTGAATTTTGTTGTTTTGTATAAATCTGATTTCTTGCCTAAAGTAGGTAAAAGGCTAAACCTTGATTGAAGTTAGTCCGACTGACGCACCCGATTACTGGGCTATACGTGGTTGGACAAATACATTGCAAAAAATGAGTTATGATGCGGATATTTGCTTTTTGGGTAATTCAATTACGTATGCGAGTAATTTTCAAACTTATTTCACGGATAAGAAGATTGTAGAACTAGGCTATCCTGGTGATACCATGATTGGCATGATGCGACGTATGGATATGCTGCGTGCTGTTTGTCCTGAAAAAGTGTTTTTGATGGCAGGTATCAATGACTTGGCAAATCAAAGTATGGATATGGATGAGTTTGCTGAGCGGTATAATGTTTTAGTGGATTCTATAACTAACGCTTGTCCTCATGCAGAAGTCTATTTGGAATCTATACTTCCAGTCAATCGTAGTCATAGAATGTATAGAAACTGTGACAGAATTATTCAAGCTAATCAAATTATTACTCGTATAGCAGGTGAAAAAGGAATGATATATATTGACCTATTTTCTCTATATTGTATAGATGGACAGCTGCCTGATGAACTAACTAATGATGGCATTCATCTTTTACCAAAAGCTTATGATAGATGGGCTGAAGCTATTCGTGAGTATGTAACAAGTTCTCTCAAATAAAAGTATATAAGACCACTAATACTCTTTGTGCTATTGATATATGGTTGTTTTGATATGGTGAATAAGAAAAACAATAGGAGTTCATTTTTTTGTGTATTTAAATACTTGATATTTATATTACAACATTTTCTAAGATGGATTTTTATTAATAGTTTATCTAGAGGATTTTATTATAGTATTAAATATTCTAGTACGGTTACAATAGGTTATGGAGCTAAGGTTACCCGTATATCTAAGTTTGAAGGATGTAATAGAGTTTGTGCGCACAGTACATTTAATGGCACATTAGGTTATGGATCTTATATAGGATTCAATTCAAGAATAAGTGGAGAAATTGGACGTTTTACTTCTATTGCAGATGATTGTATGGTTGTTCGTGGACGTCATCCTTACGAGTATCCTTATGTAGCCACAAGTCCTATGTTTTTCTCTATGATGAAGCAAACTGGATATACTTTTGCTGATAGGCAAATTTATAATGAATTTAAATTTGTAAGAGAATGTGTTCCAGTGGTTATTGGTTCTGATTGTTGGATAGGAGCAGGAGCAAAAATCATTGAAGGAGTTACGATAGGTATAGGGGGCATGGTACTTGCTGGCGCTTTAGTTACTCATGATGTACCCCCTTATGCAATAGTGGGAGGGGTTCCCGCTAAAGTCCTCCGGTTTCGATATAATGAAGACGCTATACAAATGCTTCTGAAATCTAAATGGTGGGAGAAAGATGAAAAGTGGTTCAAGATAAATTGGCGTTTACTAAATGACCTAGATGCTTTTGAAAAGTATTTTGCTAATGAAAGTAAATGAGATGGGGAATTCACTAACTAAAACAAGATGCTGATATATATATTACTGATTATATTGTCTACCATAATATTTATTTCACACATATATGTGAAAGATGAAAAGGTCAATTTTGTGACAGCATTTGTGTGGGTATTGTTGATGACACTCTTTGTTGGTTCACAAGATGGTATAGGAACAGATCACAGTAATTATATTGCTCAAATAGAGAGCCCTTGGGTTGTTCCATCAGAACCTTTTACGATTTTAGTTTTTGCAATAATTCGTTCATTTTGAATATCTTCATATGCCTTTTTTTATATATATGCTTTCTTGACTTATTTTTATTTAGCAAAAGCAGTGCTATTATCTGATCGAAATATTAGGTTTATTGTTGTAATCATGATATTACAATCATTGTTGTTTTTTCAATCATTCAATTTGGTTCGTCAGATATTAGCTTGTGCCATTTTCTTGTATGGCTTAATGTTAATTTCTTGTGGGAAGAAACATTACATAGTTTTTGTTTTGGCTTTTCTAGTGCATTATTCTGCATTGTTCGGGATATTGATGATTGTATTAGCTAAAATGATAAAGGTGAATATTGTAGTGTTGATGATATATATAGGATCCGTTTGTATCTTACTATGGGGAGGATTTATGAGTGGCTTTATATCAATATTTGAGCCTATAATTGGAAAAACGTATTATGGCTATTATTTGGAATCAGCACTTATAAATGAAAATCAAACAGCTCATTTTGGTGTAGTATATCAAGTGATATTTGTATTATCTCTTATTGTTTATGCGAAGAGAAATTATTATGTATCGAATAATTTAGAATTGATTTTGAATGTTTTTTTTCTTGGTCAGATAATGTATAATGTGCTTTCTGCTAATATAACTTTACAAAGAATTACATATTATCCCTATGTCTCTATGGTTTTTGTAATTCCTTTATTGGCTAAGTCTTTACATTCTTATTGGACGACTAGAAATGCTTTATTATTATACTTGATTTATTTTGTTTTCATCTTGGCTTCTTTATCTTCCAAAGGAAGCCCGTATGTACCATATAAAAGTATTTTATAAATATTTGCAAAATATAAAGTGATGAAAGTTCTTTATTTAGGTTGCTTTTGTGAACCTACAATTTCTACATTTATAAAAGAATGTACAAAAGGGGTTATTACAGTAAGCGCAACTACATTTCAGAAAGCTCTTTTAGCGGGATGTAACGAGTGTGGTATAAGACCTGATTATATAGTGAATGTACCTGATATTGGTAGTTTCCCATTTCGTTGTAACAATTTGTTTTTTTCAAAATCCTCTTTTGAATATGCTTCAATAAAAGGGGTAAATGCATCTTTTTTTAATGTCACATATTTAAAAAAATGCAGTATATATCATACTATTATGAGAGAAGCCAAATTGTGGCTTAATAAAAATAGGGAGGAAAAAGTAACAATTTTAGTTTATTCTTTGATTTATCCTTATTTGAAAGCTGCTATTGATTTGAAAAAAATGTACCCAAATGTTCAAATTTGTTGTATCGTATTGGATTTGCCTGAATATTTTGGAGATAGCACTTCTTTATTGTACCGTTTTTTAGGTAATTTGGAAACTAAACGAATATATTCATTAATACCCTCTGTTGATTCCTTTGTTCTTCTTACCAAGTATATGAGAGAAAAACTTAATGTTGGTTTACGTCCCAGTTTACTCTTAGAAGGAATATATAATCCAGTATGTATAGTTCCTCAGAAAAAGCGGAAAAAAACTATTTTATATACAGGCAAGCTAGACATTCGTTTCGGGATTAGAGATTTAATCAAAGCTTTTAACGATATTGATGATTCAGAATTTGTTTTGTGGATATGTGGATTTGGACTTGATAGAATCTTTGTTGAAGAAGCTGCAAAAAAAGATAAGAGAATAATATATTGGGGAGTTGTAGAACAGAAGCATGTTTTTGAAATGCAACAACAAGCTACATTGTTAGTTAACCCTCGTAAAGGGCATGAAGAATATACCAAATATTCATTTCCATCAAAAACAATGGAGTATATGGCTTCGGGTACTCCAACTATAATGTATAAACTTCCAGGATTACCTATAGAATATGAAGAATACCTTGTTCTATTACCAGATAATTCACAAGAAACATTGACTGCTATTTTAAAACAATGGGGAAGTAAAACACAAGCAGAACTATATGAGTTTGGAGAGAAGGCGAAACGGTTTATATTAGAGAATAAAAATTCTGAGATTCAGGCCAGTCGACTAATGAATTTTATAAAACATAGCTAAGGTGTGAAAAGAATTTTATTTTATTCGAGTGTGAATTCACTTGAGTTATTTAAGACTCAGAAATTCTATCAGATAGATATATCAATATTGAAAGATTTAGGATATGACGTTTTACTATCTAATCGAATATTCGATAGCCTTTTATTTTGGAAATATGATATTCTGTTTTCTTATTTCTATCGATATTCATTTTTTGCTGCATTGTTAGCAAAATGTTTTGGTAAAAAAACATATTTTACAGGAGGTATTGACTCTTTGGATTCGGATTATGCATCTGCTTTTAATTATAAAATACAAGCATTGTTTTTTAAACTTTGTTATTGGGTGGCTGATTCTTGTATAATTGTGTCACAATCAGATTTGAAAAACATCTTTAAGGTATCATCATTAAAGAAAAAATTGAGTTATAGCGAGCATGTTATTAACACAAAACTTTTTATTGCTGATGTTCCAAAAGAAAAGATATTTACTTCTATAGTTTGGATGGGAGATGAAGGTAATGTGGTAAGAAAGGGGGTGGATAAGGCTTTACAAATTTTTGCTGAATTGAAAAAAATACCGGAGTTTGTTGATTATCGATTTGTAATTATAGGCAGAAAAGGAGAAGGAGAAGTCTTGGTTCGGTCAATAATAGATAAATATAATTTGAAAGGCTCAGTTGAATTGAAAGGAGAAGTGTCTGAAGAGGATAAAATTAATCTTTTGAAACAATCTAAATATTATTTTCAACTTTCATTGTATGAGGGATTTGGTTTAGCTGCATTGGAGGCATTATGTGCTAATAATATCATAATTCATTCAGGAAAGGGTGGTTTGGCTAATCCTATTTATAAAGAACAGTTGTTGTTTGACATAGATAATGATTTCGATAGTGAATTGCTTAAATTGGTTAATAAATTAGCTTGTTTTACTCCAATAACTTCATATGATAATCTTCTAGAATATTATGATATTCAAAGGCGAAAAGATGATTTTGAAGCTATAATAGTTAATGGGAAAAGCAATTATAAATTAAAATAGTTATGTCTATATTCAAAGACAAAGTTTTATTAATCACTGGCGGTACCGGTTCCTTCGGTAACGCCGTATTGCGTCGTTTCCTCGATTCAGATATCAAGGAAATTCGCATCTTTAGCCGTGACGAGAAAAAGCAGGATGACATGCGTCATCACCTGCAGAATCCGAAAGTGAAATTTTACATTGGTAATGTCCGTGACCGCCAGTCTGTGGACGGTGCCATGATGGGAGTGGATTATGTGTTTTCTGCCGCCGCCTTGAAACAGGTTCCCAGTTGCGAGTTCTTTCCGTTGCAGGCTGTGCAGACCAATGTGATCGGTACGGACAATGTACTGGAATCCGCCATAGCGCATGGTGTAAAGAATGTGGTGGTACTTTCTACCGACAAGGCCGCCTATCCCATCAATGCCATGGGTATCAGCAAAGCCATGATGGAGAAGGTTGCCATAGCCAAGGGCCGTGCGTTGGGTGAGGAAGCCGGAACGACCATCTGTTGTACCCGTTACGGCAATGTGATGGCAAGCCGCGGTTCTGTAATTCCCTTGTGGGTGGAGCAGATAAAGAACGGCAGGCCCATTACGGTAACGGACCCCAACATGACCCGCTTCATGATGACGCTGGACGATGCCGTGGATCTGGTAATCTATGCGTTTGAGCACGGGCATAACGGTGACCTGTTCGTGCAGAAGGCTCCTGCCGCCACCTTGGATGTACTGGCGCAGGCCTTGAAGGAAACATACGCGCAGGTTGATCCGAAATACGGTGAGACGGAGGTGAAGACCATCGGCACGCGCCACGGCGAGAAACTGTATGAGACACTGGTAACCCGCGAAGAGATGGCAAAGGCTGTCGACATGGGCGACTACTACCGCATCCCCTGCGACACCCGTGACTTGAACTATGACAAGTTCTTCACGGAAGGCAATGAGGATATTGCCCGTATAGAGGACTATCACAGCCATAACACTGCCCGCCTGGATGTGGAGGGCATGAAAAAGCTTCTTTTGAAACTCCGCTTCATCCGCGAAGACCTCGGGATGGAGGAAAAGGCGAAGAGCGCGGAAATCAAGAGTGAATAAGTCTTTAATTTGAATAATACAACAGGAAAGAAAGAGGGAATGTATTGTTCCTTTAGAAAAAAAAACTATCTTTGCCATATTGAAACTAATAATTGAGAATATGGCAGCAACAGTATTAAATTCAGTTCAACAACATCTTTTGAAGATGTTTGCTTTTGATGGTTCGGAGGAGCGATTGAATGAAGTTAAAGAAGTGTTGACCAAATATTTTTCTCAGAAGTTAGATGACCGCTTGAATGACTTATGGGATTCGGGAGTTTTAAACCAAGAAAAACTTGATGAACTGAGAAAAATTGATGTCCGTACACTTCCGAAGAGATGAATAGAATTGTATTAGATACAAATAGCTTGATACAGTGCATTTCTCCCAAAAGCAGGTACCGTAAGATTTGGGATTGCTTTTTGGATGGAACGAATCAGTTATGCGTTTCTGATGAAATTCTTAATGAATATGAGGAAATATTAGAACGTTTGGCAGGTGTGGAAATAGCTAAGCTGGTGATTGATGTCATTCTCAATAATCCTTATACTTTGTTCTTTACTCCTTATTATAACTTCAATCTGATAAAATCAGATCCGGATGATAATAAGTTTGTGGACTGTGCAATTGTGGCTAATGCCAAGTTTATTGTTACGGAAGATCATCATTTTCATATATTGAAGCAATATAATTTCCCAAAAGTAAGTTTTATAGGTTTGGATGATTTCTGTCATTCACTATGAATATCTTCTCTTTTCTGTGACAAACAGAACCCATTAGTTTATGAAAATCTTAGTGACCGGCTCCCGAGGGTTTGTCGGCCGGAACCTTGTATCCCAGCTGCACAACATCCGTGACGGGAAAGCCCGCAATTACGGCATTGCAGGTGAGGAACTTGCCATTTACGAATATGACATGGACAGTGACCCGGCCGAACTGGATGTCTATTGCAGACAGGCTGACTTTGTCTTCAATCTGGCAGGCGTGAACCGTCCCAAGGATGCGTCTGAGTTTATGAAAGGGAACTTCGGCTTCGCCTCCACCCTGCTTGATACATTGAAGAAGCACGGCAATACCAGTCCGGTAATGATTTCCTCTTCCACGCAGGCCGCACTCGACAACCCTTACGGTGAATCGAAGCGGGCAGGGGAGCAACTGTTGTTCGAGTACTCCAGGGAAACGGGTGCAAAGGTACTGGTGTACCGCTTCCCGAATGTTTTCGGCAAATGGTGCCGCCCCAACTATAACAGCGCGGTGGCCACTTTCTGCAACAACATCGCCCATGACCAGCCCATCCGGGTGAACGACCCTTCGGTGGTGATGCATCTGGTTTACATAGACGATGTGGTGGACGAACTTATCTCTGCCCTGGGCGGTAGGGAACACCGCAACGGGGATTATTGCGAAGTACCCGTGGTGCATACCATTACCTTGGGCGGCATTGTGGAACTGATAAGGTCTTTCAGGCAAATGCCCGGTACCTTGTCCGTCCGGATTTGAGCGATGCCTTTACAAAGAAACTCTATTCCACATACCTCTCATACCTGCCTGAAGAACGGTTCAGCTATCCCCTGAAGATGAATGTGGACGACCGCGGCAGTTTTACAGAGATTATCCGTACTTCCGACCGCGGGCAGTTCTCGGTGAACATCTCCAAGCCGGGCGTTACGAAAGGCCAGCACTGGCACCATACCAAGAACGAAAAGTTTGTGGTGGTGAGCGGCCACGGTCTGATACAGCTCCGCAAGATAGGTACGGAGGAGGTTGTCAGCTTCGAGGTAAGCGGCGGGAGGATGGAGGTCGTGGAGATGATTCCCGGCTATACGCACAATATCGTCAACCTTTCGGAAACGGAAGACCTGGTGACCTTCATGTGGTGCAACGAGTGTTTCGACCCGGCACGTCCGGACACTTATTCTGAAAAAGTCTGAAACGAGTTAAAGAATATAGGAACAGATGGAACTAAAATTGGATTATTCGCAAGTCAGGTTTCAGGAGAACGGCAGACTGAAACTTCTGATTATAGTGGGCACCCGTCCGGAAATCATCCGCCTGGCGGCTGTCATCAACAAATGCCGCAGTTATTTTGACTGTCTTCTGGCCCACACCGGCCAGAATTACGACTATAACCTGAACGGTGTCTTCTTCCGTGACCTGAAGCTGAAAGCCCCCGATGTGTATATGGATGCCGTCGGTGATGACCTCGGTGCCACGATGGGGAATATTATCAACGCCAGCTACAAGCTGATGGTGCAGGTGAAACCTGATGCTGTGCTGGTGTTGGGAGACACGAACTCCTGCCTGAGCGTGATAGGCGCGAAACGTCTGCATATCCCCATCTTCCATATGGAGGCAGGCAACCGCTGCTTTGACGAGTGCTTGCCTGAGGAGACCAACCGCCGTATTGTGGACGTCATTTCCGATGTGAACCTCTGCTATTCGGAGCATGCCCGCAGATACCTGAACGCTTCGGGCGTGGCGAAAGAACGTACATACGTAACCGGTTCGCCCATGGCGGAAGTCCTGCATGAGAATTTGTCCGAAATAGAGTCCAGCGATATTCACCAGAGATTGCATCTCCAGAAAGGTAAATACATCCTGCTTTCCGCGCATCGGGAAGAGAACATTGACACGGAGAAGAACTTCCTGTCCCTTTTCAAGGCGGTTAACGCTATGGCCGAGAAATATGACATGCCCATACTTTACAGTTGTCATCCCCGTAGCAGGAAACGTCTGGAATCAAGCGGCTTTGCACTTGACAGACGTGTGATTCAGCATGAACCTCTCGGTTTCCACGACTACAACTGCCTGCAGATGAACGCCTATGCCGTTGTGAGTGACAGCGGTACTCTGCCTGAGGAGAGCAGTTTCTTCACTTCTGTGGGGCATCCTTTCCCTGCTGTATGCATCCGTACGAGTACGGAGCGTCCCGAGGCTCTTGACAAGGGTATCTTTGTCCTTGCCGGTATTGACGGGAAATCCTTGCTTCAGGCTGTAGATACTGCCGTGGAGATGAATAGGAATGGGGACGATGGCCTGCCGGTGCCCAATTATACGGATGAGAATGTATCGGCCAAGGTTGTGAAGTTGATTCAGAGCTATACGGGGGTGGTGAACAAGATGGTTTGGAGAAAATAATGGTGAGACATGCCTAAGAAAATTTTGATACATAGCCTGATTTTCAGTCCGGATGGAGTTTCGACAGCCTATCTTTATAATGATATTGCTCTGAAATTCCAAGAAAACGGTTATGAAGTATTGGTATTGACAACTACGCCTCATTACAATGTTGTGGAATCACAACTGGCAGCACAACCTCTGAAATGGAAGGTTTGGGGGATTTGTAAAGAAAGCTGTTTTCATGGAATCAGAGTTCTTCATGTACCCCAGAAGAAATTCAGAAATACATTTCTGCGTGTCCTGGGATTTGTCTATTGGCATATTATCTCTTTCCTGATTGGTTTGTCCCAGAGAAATATAGATGTCATACTGTCACCTTCCCCTCCTTTGACTATCGGTGTAATCAACATTTGGCTGGCGAAAATCAAGGGATGTAAAACCATATATAATGTGCAGGAAATATATCCTGACATCTTGAAACGAAAGGACGGGCTTGTTATAGAACAGCTACGTAGGATGGAACGGTATGTTTATAATAACTCAACGGCCGTAACGACAATAGACCAGGTTTTTTATAATGTAATAGCCGGAAGGTTTAAGGATAAGTCCAAGCTTTGTATAATACCTAATTTTGTAGATACAGAATTGTATAATTCTCAGGGTGGAAATGTAGAATGTCTGAATCCCCATTTTTTCCCTACCACAGATTCTTTGAAATTGCTTTATGCCGGGAATATTGGTTATGCCCAAGATTGGGAGCCCTTAATTTGTCTGGCAGAAAAGACGAAAGGGTTTTCCATTGAATACTTTATAATCGGTGAGGGAGTCATGAAACCCGTTCTTGAGGAGAAAGTACGTGAGTTGGAGCTGGATAATGTGCATATTTTGCCCTATCAGCCCAGAAGTTTGATGCCGTCCATTCTTGCCTATTCAGACATCCAGTTTATTTTCATGAACCCTGAAATGGAGATGCAGGGATTCCCTTCCAAGGTTTATACAATCATGGCATGTGGTAGGCCTTTATTGGTCTGCTCGGGAAAGGATACGCCTATCATCAATTTCCTGCAGGAACATGGCTGTGCAAAATTGATTACAGAGAAGAGTTTGGAAAAGAAGGTGGGAGAAATGGTGGATTGGCTGAATTCCGTCTCAAGAAGCGAACTAGCTTTACTGGGTCGAAATGGTGTAGAGGTGATTAAGCGATTATATTCCAAGGATGTGGTAACTCAAAAATATGTAGACTTAGTTGAAGCTTTATGAACATACGATATTTATCAGTCAATGATTAGGATAACTTGATATTTCCGGGTATCTTTGTGGAAAGATTGGATGTATGAGGAAGATTAAGCCATATAAGGAACAAGAACCGATGGTGCCGAATGTTGGTGAACCGGTAGTTGTATATACGGGTAATGAGAATAATCCGAATATCGTTACGGAAGGACGTGATGACATTAGGCATGCTATTTCCGGTGAAGAATTATTGGATAGGCTTTGCCCTCGTATAAAGGCTTTGTTTGGATGAGAGTCGTATTCGCTCCCGAAGTAGAGGAGGATTTGTATGGGCTTATAAAAATACTTGTTGAGAAGGAGTATTTAGGTACTTATCCTTTTGCTATTTCTTATGTAGAAGAACTGATAGCTGATATTCAACAGAACATTCATTCTAAATTAAAAAAGAAAGCGCCCGTTTTTTTTGAGCGTTATGGTAAGGATATGTATTACATCACTTACCAACGTAATTCTAATACGACGTGGTATGTTTTCTTCTCTGTCATTGGAGATACTTATTTTATTAAATACATAACCAATAATCACGTTTCCGGTCAGTATATTTTTTAGCATATTTCAATGAACATACTCGTCACTGGAATCCACGGCTTTGTGGGTTCCAATCTCGTTGTTGCCCTAAAGGAACGTCATAGCCTTTACGGGCTGGATATTGTTGCTCCTGAAAAGGAGGGGGTGGTAAAGACTTTCTCCTGGAAGGATATTGAACCAGCTTCTTTTCCGATGCGGAATCTTCCTGAATTCGATGCCATTATTCATCTGGCTGGTAAAGCCCATGACACGAAGAACCGGTCTGCTGCCCAATCCTATTTTGATATTAATACGGGATTGACCCAAAAGATATTTGATTTCTTTCTGGAATCGTCTGCGAAGAAGTTCGTATTTTTCAGTTCTGTGAAAGCCGCTGCAGACAGTGTGGTGGGTGATATGCTGACTGAAGATGTGGTGCCTGCTCCGGTAGGGCCTTATGGGGAAAGTAAGATAGCAGCCGAGAATTACATCCTTGACAAGTTGAAGGTTGAGAATGGGAAATTGAAAGCTAATCCTTATGATGACAAGCAGGTTTATATCCTGCGTCCCTGCATGATTCATGGTTCCGGCAATAAGGGCAATCTGAATCTTCTTTATAATGTGGTGAGGAAAGGTGTTCCCTGGCCTTTGGGGGCTTTTGAGAACAGAAGGTCTTTTACTTCGATAGACAATCTCTGCTATGTGGTGGAAGGGCTGTTGACCAAGGAGGTGGCGAGTGGTATCTACCACATGGGAGATGACGAGGCCTTGTCCACAAATGAGCTGATAGCTTTGATGTGTCGGGCTTTGGAGCGTAAGCCGCATATCTGGAAGATAAACAGAGGACTGATGGAGTTCTGTGCCCGTTTTGGGACTCTGCTCCATTTACCTTTGAATGAAGAGCGTCTGCGCAAGTTGACAGAGAATTATGTGGTGAGTAATGCGAAGATAAAGGCTGCCCTGGGTATTGACAGAATGCCGGTGAGGGCAGAGGAGGGGATAGTGAGAACGATAAAATCGTTCTCAAATTAAAAGTTAACAATTAAGAATTGATAATAAAAATTAAAGAGGAAAATACTGTTATGTATTATCTGTTAATATTGGTTCTGCTGTTTTTGGCAGAACTTTTTTATTTTAAGGTGAATAGCTGATAGGTGCAATATCATCGACAAGCCCAATGAGCGGAGTTCTCATACGAAAGTGACTTTAAGGGGTGGTGGGATTATATTCTATTTCGGAGCGTTGGCCTATTTCCTGACGAGTGACTTTGAATATCCCTGGTTCCTGCTTGCCTTGACACTGGTGACGTTCATCAGCTTCGTGGACGATATAAAATCCACCGGACAGATGACAAGGCTGCTTTTCATTTCTCTGCTATGGCTATGATGTTTTATCAGTGGGGGCTGTTCTCCTTGTCCTGGTGGTGGATAGTCATAGCCTTGATAGTCTGTACGGGCATCATCAATGCCTACAATTTTATGGATGGGATTAATGGGATAACGGGAGGTTATTCTCTGGTTATTCTTGCTGCGTTGGCTTATGTCAATAATGAGGTGGTTACTTTTGTAGAAGCGGATTTCATCTATACCGTTATCTGTTCTGTTCTTGTCTTCTGCTTCTTCAATTTCCGCAAGCGTGCCAAATGCTTTGCCGGTGATGTGGGTTCGGTGAGCATTGCCTTTATTCTTCTTTTCCTGATAGGCAGGCTCATCATCCAGACTGGTGATTTCAGTTGGATTGTCTTATTGTCCGTTTATGGGGTAGACAGTGTTCTGACTATCATTCATCGTCTGATGCTTCATGAGAATATCGGGCTGCCGCATCGCAAGCATCTGTATCAGATTATGGCGAATGAGCTGAAGATTCCTCATGTCATAGTCTCTCTGGTCTATATGACAATACAGACTTTTATAATAGTAGGATATATTTATTACCAACGGTATGGCTATATCTTCTTGATAGGGTGTATCTTACTGTTGAGCGCAATATACGTACTCTTCATGAAAAAGTATTTTTCAAGACATATCTCTTGAATTACTGTCTTCCATTATACAATTTCCACGGTCACCTGAATACCCAAAGCTTTGGCAATACGCTCGATATCACGCTTCTTGGAATGTGTGTTATTACGGCTCATCAGATACCAGCCATTCCCTATTGGTTTTTGGTCACTTCCGTATTTGGAGTCGAGTATGTTTGAAACCAATGGAACATTACACTGTTTAATACCTAAGGCAGATACTTTCTTTATGCCTACTTAAGGGGGGTAAAACGAAATGCGATAAATAGAGTTGTGCGGAAGAATGATAATGATTTTGATAATTAGATAGTTACCTGTTGGTAGGGGAGAGGAAAAGCAAAAACGAAAAGTTTACTCTGCTTTACTTTGGCTTTACTTCGGACTTTACTTTGAACGGTTTGAACGCCCGTCAACTTTACATGGTAATGGAGATGTGATAAACGGAGTAGAGTAGGGTAGGAGAAATGCGGTACATGGGCTGCGAAATGCTTTATTTAGGCGTTTTGCAGCCCTTTTGTGCTTTATAGATAGGATTGGCTTCCCACTTTTGGATAGTTGAAATTTAGTGCTCAAAATAGCGAAAATAGGATGGGGAAGGAGAGAGGCGATTTTAGCGGGAGTATTTCGTCGTTTTTGCAGCTTGGTTATGCAGTAGGATATGCGTTTGGGTATGCAGATTTGTCAAGAAAAAAACGAAATGCGCTGATTGGGTATGCGTTTGGGTATGCAATTTAAGTAAAATTAAGATGGGTTGAATTATACAAGTTACCATTTTACTACCCGTTTTTGTGGCTTTATGTATTATTCAAGGGGGGAAAATACCATATAAAGAATAATGCAAATCAGCATGTATGATAGAGTAATATGCTGATTTATAAAAAGGTAGCTGGTGATTTCTGTTTTGTCTGTGTTGAAAACGTGCGTGTGTCACTTTTATTTAGAACAATCTGTGCATACTTCCTAATACTGCATATACTTTCTGTATCATGGAAATAGGAATGTCTTGTGCGCTGTATTCCGGGCTTTTATTGGTGGGATTAAGCGAATAAAATCTTTTTGGTCTGCTTTCCCTATTCGTTTGACAGTCCGATAGCTTTCTGTCACGATGGCGTATATCTCTCCATAGGGGAGATATTGGACGGGATCGGTCATTTCTTTGAGGGCGATATAGTCTCCGTTGCTTAATTCGGGTTCCATAGAGTGCCCTGTAATATTACACCACACAACACCGGGTTTATTGTAAGGCTCAAAATTTATATAGTAATCCGGATTAATTGTTTGATCATTTAAGACGAGATCGAAACCGCCAATGAAATCTACATTATAATAAGGTGCTCCCTTATATTCATAATTGATAGTAGGGAGTGATAGTAGCTTGAGAGCTTTCTTTTAGCATAGAGCCTTCCTGTTATTAGCCATTCTAAATTGAGGTGAGGATAATTATCCGCAATAACGGAAAGCCATTTGCTTTGAATATCTGGCATTATTTTGGCTACCTCTAAAACTTGCTGATGTCATTCCTATTTTTGTATAGAATGATTCTAACACTAATCCCCTTGATTTTCAATTATTTGTATAATTCGTTCAATCATAATTTTATTTTTTCTGTGAAAATAATCACGATTTCTTGTCTTTATAAAATAATTTTTCCTATATATTTGCATCACCGTACTAATATTACCGGCTGTAAAGGTAGTGAAAACGGCTGATATGGCAATGAATAACTTTTAAAACAATGTGATATGAGAAAGCGAATAGTAGTAGATCGTGGTGAGATCAAGAAAATCTCAAAGGATTTTAAAGTCACGAGCAAAGCCGTTTGGGAGGCTTTGGTTTATCGCAGTAACAGCAGCAAGGCGAGGCTTATTCGTAAAGTAGCCCTTGAGCGTGGCGGAGTTGAAATCGGTGATCAAAAGGATACGGCATGAAAAAGAAGTTTTTACTCCTCTTTGGAGATGAATTCAAAGAGTATTTCTCTTTGACTGCGAGGCAAAAGGTTTACGTGTGGTATTTCTGCCTGAGCTTATGCTTTTTATGTATAACTGATGACAGCCCGGTTTGGGCGATTGCCGTGGTGATCTTGAATTTTGCCAATGCCGCCCGCCTGATTAAGAAAGTACCATTAAATATAAAGGAGGATTAACCATGAAAAGAGTATTTCACGTTAAAGAAGATGACACTATCAGAAAATCGTTTGAGGATCTGCTTGATGCGGAAAGAACCTTGTACTCCGCAAGATGCCCCGAAATCGTCAACGAGATGGATGACACGCCCTCTCTATGGCTGTCTTTACAACCTCCTTATGCTCCCTCTCAATCTCGTTCACGGCGTTTTTTAGAACTTGATGAAGAGCCTTACTTCCGCTTGGCCGGCCTTTTGGAATTGACGTATAGAAACTCAACTCCACCGGAACTCCAGACGCAGGGGTTGACCATCCGGATTCGGGATAATAAGGCGTACTTCTGTATCTCAGGTTCAATCTCCTTAGATGATTTGCAAAGGCTTTGCGAACGCTGTCAGGCTGGGCAATCTCCTGATCAATGTAAAAAGTAATACAAAATGATGTTCCCATGATGCTAATGATTTGATTTCGCAAAGGTAAGAAAAATCCCGGACGGTCTTTTGAGGTGGTTCGACTCCGCCTCCGGGGACAAAGTTAAAAAGGTATGGAGTATTTTAGTAAAATAGTATGCGTAACCTACGAGGAATTAACATCAGGAAATGATCCGGTAATAAAAAGGAACATTGAATTCTTTTGCAATATCAGGAAAAATTTGATGTTTGACTCGTGGAGGTGGTGATGGATATTGCCCTTATATGTCTATTCCTCCCTACCTGAACGCTATCGGATTCGCTTTGAGCAAAAGTATGGTGATCCGGTGGAGCTAATCAAGGAGAAGTGCATGAAAGACAGGCTTAAAATAGATGATGCCGCCCGAACATTCTTTGAGGATTATCGATATGACAAGGCCGGCGAGATGGTGAGCCTTACCGAAAGGAAAAAAGAGGAATACACCATAAACGCCTCGGTACTGAACGAGTTGGTATCCATCCTGAATGACCGGGAGGGCTATCGCAAGGCTTTGGGTGGAAGTACAAAGAAAGTATGGGAAACGATTATCGGAACGGCAGACTGCCTCCGTGATTCTTATGGCCACACGCTGCCTGAAAACGCCGCCCGGCTGAAAGACAAGATAAACCAATACAAGAAAGAGGGGTATTCCTGCCTGATCAGCAAGAAAATGGGAAATGATAACACCCTGAAAATAACCGAGGAAGCCGGTAACATGATTATAGCGTTAAAGCGTAGCAGCGTTCCCGTTTATACAGATGCTCAAATATTCGTGGAATTCAACCGGATTGCAGGCGAGAAAGGCTGGAAACAGCTCCGGAGCATTCAGAGTCTCCGTGGGTTCCTGAATCGTCCTGACGTCGAACCGTTGTGGTACGATGCTGTTCACGGGGAGCTGAAAGCCCACCAGCGTTACAGCCGCAAGAATAAGACCGAGCTTCCCTCGATGCGTGACTCCTTGTGGTATGGTGACGGTACGAAAATCAATTTGTATTACAAGGATTACGACAAAGACGGTAAGCTGGTGGTTCGTACCACTCAGGTTTACGAGGTCATCGATGCTTATTCGGAGGTATTTTTGGGATACCACATTTCAGACAGCGAGGACTACGAGGCGCAATATAACGCCTACCGCATGGCCATTCAGGTATCAGGTCATAAGCCTTACGAGCTGGTGCATGATAATCAGGGAGGCCACAAGAAACTGCAGAACAGCCATTTCTTTGATAAGATTGTCGGCCATGTTCATAGAACCACGGCTCCATACAGCGGGCAATCCAAAACGATAGAGAGCGTTTTCGGACGTTTTCAGGCCGAGGTTCTGCACAAGGATTGGAGGTTCACCGGTCAAAATATCACCACCAAAAAAGACACGAGCCGCCCGAATTTAGAGCGTATCGAGGCGAACAAGGATAAACTTTACACTTTGGCCGAACTGAAAGCAGCATACGCTGCCGCCCGGAAAGAATGGAACGAAAGCAGACATTTTGCTACCGGATCGAGCCGTATGGAAATGTACAAAAATAGCGTGAACCCTGATACCCCGGCGGTGGGTGTTCTCGACATGATCGAGATGTTTTGGGTGATGACGGACAAGCCGTCCACTTATACCGACAACGGCTTGAAAATAACCATCAAGAAACGTGAGTTCACATACGAGGTTTACGAGGCTCCGGGTGTTCCCGATCACGAATTCCTCAGAAGCAACAGGGGGCAAAAGTTCTACACCATGTATGATCCTTATGACCATACCTCTGTACGGCTCTACAAGAAAGATAAGGCCGGAGAGCTGAGATTCGTGCGGACGGCGGAGCCTTATATCGTTATCCACCGGAATATTCAGGAACAGACCGAGGGTGAAATGTCCTTTATCCGCCGGAATATCGAGGCGAACACGGAGGATCGCATCGAGCGTCAGGTGGGAGCCCGGATCATCGAGCAGGCGCACGGCGTGAGCATGGAACAACAGGGACTCAAACGTCCGAAACTGAAAGGTGTAAAGAAAGAAACGGAGCGTGAGATTGAACGCCGTGTCCGCCGGTACAGTCAGGATCCGGAGCAGCTCTCCGCCGGTAAGGTGACAAAACTGATAAGCAACATCACGTTTGACCAGCTGAATGGAGACATCCGCCTGAATGAAAAGAAAGTAGCAGGAAAATTATAATTCAAAATAAAATGAACAGTACAATGACACAGCAAGAGAAAGACACTATCCGTGAGGCTCTCCGGGTATATGCAGCGAAGTATTCCAGCCAAAAAAAGGCTGCGGCGAGTTTGAACGGCGTGTCTGCCGGTACACTGAGTGCCGTGATTAACGGCAAGTACGAGAATATCAGCGATGATATGTTCCGTAATATCATCGCTCAGATTACTCCGGCAGCCGCAGCTACCGGTTGGCAGCTCGTGGAAACGAACTCCTTTCAGGAAATATGGTATGCCCTGAGCGATGCGCAGGAGTTTAAAAAAGTCCGCTGGATCGTGGGCGGTGCGGGATGCGGCAAAACAACGACAGCCACCATGTACGCCCAAAAGAATCATGAGGTGTTCGTCATACTTTGTGACGAGGATATGCGGAAAGGTGATTTTGTCCGGGAGATCGCCCGTAAGCTCGGTTTTAAGACTTGCGGGATGCGTATCCGTGAAATATTGGACTTGGCCATCGAGAGCATCATACAGATGGAAAATCCGCTTTTGGTGTTCGATGAGGGTGACAAGTTGAACGATAACGTGTTCACTACTTTATCAACCTGTATAACCGGCTGGAGGGCAAATGCGGGATTACTTTCTTATCCACTGATTACATCCAGCACCGTATCGATTGCGGTTTGAACCATAACCGGAAAGGGTATAACGAGATTTATTCCCGTATCGGGCGTAAGTTCTTTGAGCTGGAGCCAACCTCCTGCAATGATGTATTTGCCATTTGTCAAGCTAACGGCCTGACGGACAAGAGACAGATCGCAAAGGTGATCGATGTGACGGAGAAATCGGAGTTTGATTTGCGATGCGTGAAAGATGCCATTCACCGGGAGAAAAAAGTGGCGGCAGCGAAATAGTATAGAACCCTGTTCAAATGCCGGTTGAACGGCGTTTGAACGTAATTCAAAAAGTATATGAAACAAATTGTTTTACCACTCGCAAGCCGGTTCCCGGCAGGCCATCTTAAAGGAGGCCAGCTCACCGGCTTTCCTGAGAAAGTGATTAAAGGAACCAAGATCCACACGTTTCGTGAGGATCCGGGCAAATGGGAGTACAACGTGGAGCTTATCAACTCCCATAATGCGGAGCTATCTATCCGCCGGTGGATTGGCCGTCCTTATCACACTCCGCAGCTGGAGGTGAAAAGCTGAGAGAAAATCGGTATCCAGCAGGTAAATGACATGGGACTCCGATATCGAGCAGCCGACCGTTTTCATAGACGGGAAACGCTCCTGAACGTGGAGCAGCTGGCAGCTAATGACGGGATGACTCTCGATGATTTCGTAAGCTGGTTTCTTTAAGACCTCCAACACATTCGAGGGAGTGATTATTCATTTTACAGATTTCAGGTATTGATTTATGGCACGGGCATTATCGGTAACAGAAGCAGTAAGCATGAAGAAAGAAACGCTCAAGCTGACAGGCGCATGGGCGGACGCTTTCGGAGAGCCTGAACGGATTGGCGTTTGGTTTATTTGGGGCAATAGTGGTAACGGGAAAAGCAGCTTTGTCATGCAGCTTTGCAAGGAGCTGGCAAAGTTCGGGCGGGTGGCTTATGACAGCCTCGAAGAGGGTGCGAGCCTTACCATGCAGAACACGCTCCGCCGTTTCAACATGGCCGAGGTAAACCGCCGTTTCCAGCTGCTTGACTGTGAGCCGATGTCCGAGCTTGGTGAGAGAATGGATAAGCATAAAAGCCCCGATTTTTACGTCATTGACAGTTTCCAATACACCCAAATGAGCTATAAGGAGTACATCAAATTCAAGGAGGCGCACCGGAACAAGCTGCTGATCTTTATCAGCCATGCAGACGGCCGGAACCCTGATGGCCGGAGCGCAAAGAAAGTGATGTATGATGCCTCCCTGAAAATTTACGTGGAGGGGTTCCGGGCTTTCTCGAAAGGCCGCTTTTTCGGCTCCGTGGGGCATTTTACAATTTGGGATGAGGGTGCGGTAAGATATTGGGGAGATAATGCTTAAAACGAACGGAAATGAGTAAAAATAATCAAGTTATAACGATTTCGCCTCCCATGTTTATCGGGGAGGGAAATCAGAAAGAAAGTATCTCCAGCAAAGGCCACCGGTGTAGCTATTGCCACGGTAACGGTTTCTTTTGGGGAGAGGAACAACGGGAACGGGTGAAAGTTGATTGCCCGGTCTGCAAAGGTAGCGGTAAACTCGATGCCGTGATAACTATCGAGTGGAAACCTGCAAAATAATTATTGTATGAGTTCAATGACACATGGTAGTTTGTTCTCTGGGGTTGGAGGTTTTGACCTTGGAGCCCAAATGTCGGGAATAAAAACAATTTGGAATTGCGAATGTGAGGAGCATAAACGGAACATCCTTAAATGTCATTTTCCCGATGCCGTTCAATTTGTAGATGTTTGTGCAATGATTGATCCCCCTTGTGTGGATATTATTAGCGGAGGATTTCCTTGCCAAGATATATCAATAGCAAATGTTTCAAATAAAAAACTTTGGGAAGATGGAAAAGTTAAAGGAATCAATGGAGAACGTTCCGGTTTATGGAAAGAATATAAAAGAATTGTGGGGCAAATTAGACCTAAATTCATCGTCTTTGAAAACAGCCCAATGCTCACTATTCGAGGATTTGAACAAGTCCTTTGCGATCTTACCAAAAGCGGGTATGATTGTCAATGGCAATGTTTATCGGCTACACAATTTGGTTTCAATCATAAGAGAGAACGAATTTACGGTATTGCCTACGCCATCGAAATCGGACGCAAAAATCATCTTGAGATCTTCCGCCCAATACAAGAAATATTACATGAGAGGACACCAAGACAAAGCCCTATATCAATTCCAATTGAACGGTTTAACGGCAAATCAAGCTATGATAATGTACGAATGGATGATGGGTTTTCCCGTGAATTGGACAAAAGAAGAATAGAGGATATGGGAAATGCTGTCATCCCTCTTATTGCGTATTATTTGTTTGAGTGTATTAAAAAATTCCGTGAAAGTATATGAATATGAACGAAGAACTTTATCAAATAGGCTTACCGGTAGCCTCTTTAAGTACAGTCCTTATGAATTGGACTTGCTCTAATCGACCGGAGAAATTGCTGATCAGCCCGGCCAAGAAAGATGAATGGGCGGTGGTTGAACTCCGGAACCCGGAGCTGGCCGCAGCTATCATCAAGGATGTGCCGGAGGCAATGGTAAAAGTAGTACAACAACCTGTAAAAGTCGTGCAAATATGAAAGCGTTATCAGCATTAAGACAGGTATTCAGCCTGAAAAAGAACGAGGAACTCGGCAGAAAGTTCTCTCCCGAAGAATTGAAACGTATTGTCGATGCCATGAAAGAGTATGCGGCATCCAAGCTGCAGGAGCAGCGAGCCATTTGTCAGCGTGAATTTGAGTTGGCCTATGACTCCGGCGAAAGTAATTTGGGGACGAACCCGGCCATTACCGAATTGTACGTCCTGCAATCCCTAAAAGAAAGTGAAACCCCTGAACTTGACTGATTATGGCAAAGACAAACAGTTATTCACGTTTTTGGACGCTGCTGGCGAAAATACCCTGTTCTGACAGGGACGGTTTAAAGCTGCAGCTTGTATCCAGCTTTACGAATGGGCGGACGGACTCTCTGAGAGAAATGACTTTGAGTGAATATAACTCGATGATACGGGAGATGGAGAAGCAGACCGGATCCAGCCGTCCGGTCAGTTACGAGGTTCTGAAAAAGAAACGTTCCGCCGTTCTCCACCAAATGCAGTTGATGGGTATTGATACGGCAAATTGGGCGGCGGTGGATAACTTTTGTTTGGGCGTTCGTATCGCAGGAAAGAAATTCAGGGAGTTGTCCGCTGATGATTTGGATGCGGTATTGCTCCGGATCCGCTCCATCCGGCAAAAGGATATGCAGAAAGCAAAGAAAGAACTCAATTAACTTATTTATAAACCATTTAAAATGTGATATTATGGCACAGATTGAAGAAAAGCAGACCGTTGAAATGACGGCAGAGGAAAAGGCTCAGTTCGAGGTATTCCGTAAGAAAAGGCCAAAAAAGAGGCACAGGAAAAGGCGAAAGCCGAACGTGAAACGTACCGCCAAATGGTGGATGACGAAGTGAACAGCGCAATCCCGGTACTCCTCTCCTTGAGTGAGGATATCAAGGAAACCAAAAAAACGGTGCTGGAGAACTTTAAGAGTATCCTTGACATGAAATGCGAGGTTCTGAAAGTCGTAAAGGATGATCAGCGCAGCCATACCTTTACCAATTCGGAGGGAACCAAGCGCATCACTCTCGGAGTGTACGTGACGGACGGCTACCGTGACACGGTGGAGGACGGTATCGTGATCGTGAAAGAATACATCGAGAGTCTCGCCGACAATGCTAAAACGAAATCACTCGTGAACATGGTTTTGAGACTGCTGGCTCGTGATTCCAAAGGCACGTTAAAAGCCAGCCGCATTGTCCAGCTTCGCAAAATTGCAGAGGAAAGCAACAATGACCGTTTCATGGAGGGTGTCCGCATCATTGAGGAGGCATACCAGCCAGCGATCAGCAAACAGTTTGTGAGGGCGGAAATGAAGAACGGGGACGGTATGTGGGTGACCATTCCCCTCGGTATGACAGAAGCATAAGGAGGGGCGGTCATGATATACAAAGTTCAATTCCAAATCCACCGCAGAGGTTACCGCAAGCTCCGGCTTGAGGGCTTATACGTGCCGGAAACGGGTGTCGAGATGTCGGTTCCTGAAATGAAACGTGACGTTACCGAGTTCATCAAACGCCAGCTTTCCAGCCGGAACAAGGAATTTGAGAATTTTCAGGTGGAACTTACGGTTTTCAAAAAGCTCAAAACCGATTTCATGTATCACCCGAAATCAAGTGAAGAATTAACCATAATAAAGGAGGAATCAGATGGAACAGACGAATAATGCGAAAGCCCGGTATATTCCCACCCGTGTGGCTGTATGCAAGCGTTGCGGAGGGAAAAGGCGTTGTATTCGAGTACAGCGATGAGAACAGGACAAAGGTATCCGGATCCTGCCAATGTCCGACCTGCCTCGGATCCGGCAGAGTGAAAGTGACCAGCTCGGTGATAACCACTATAAAGCCGTTCGTTCCGGGTAAGGATGACAAAGAGGGCGAACTTACCATGTAGCCCGCTGATCAATAATAAAAGTCCGCTGAATTCCTAATTTTCAGCGGACTTTTTTCGTACTATGGTGCAAATGATGTACTTTTGCATTAAGTAATCCAATGAATATGCAGGAGCAGCTCGTGATACCTTTTTTTTTGCCCGGAAATAGAGAAAGCCGGTAACCGCCGCAGAACACGCACGGTTGCCTCCTCCGATGCTGCCATCACCTCCCGCCGTGACCGGCTCGAAAAGCGGAACCGCATCATGACCGCCCGTTATTACTATTGGACTGAGATCAAACGCCGCCGCTTCGATGACGTGCTGAGGATCCTTTCCGATAACGAGTTCTTTGTCGAAGAACGAACCATCAGCAACACGCTGGTGGAACAGGATGATTTTTACAATGAACTCTTGCGTTCCAAAGCATCCACCCGCAAGCTCAAAGCGATGTTTCCCGGCTTTGATTGGAACTAATCCATAAACTCGGTTTCATAGATCACGTTATAGACTTTCAGGCCGTCCGCTCTTTTCCGGCGCACCCCGGAGGCGGCGCATCGGGTTGAAAAGGTTCCCCCCGTTCCACCATTGCAAAGCCTCGTGTATCTTATCCAGCGTGTCCATGCAGGGGAGGGCGTGTTCCCTGACAAGTTTAGGGGCTGCCGCATTTGTACTCCCTCCTGCTTGAAAGGCCACCCTGACCTGTATCTGTGCCTTTATCTTCTGCCGTCCACCCATGTGGGTTTCGCAGGACGGGTAAGATATATCTATCAGGCAGCACGGGAAAGCCACAGCAGGTCGTTCTCCCGTGTTCAGTTGTCCCTCCTCGGCATCTATCCACCTGAGCCCGGGTACTTCTGTTTTCAGCCGGTCACAAACGGCAATAAAAATTTCTTTGTTCATGGCTATTTATTGTTAAGTGAGTCAATATATCCCTCTATCCGTGCGTGTATCTGCTCGTTCAATTCTTCGGAATCTCCCATGAATTCACGTTTCGGGATGTTAGTTTTCCGGGTGTGCGCCTTGACCGGTACATCTTTCCGTTTTGTTTTCCGGGTGTGTGCCGGTACGGGTACTATACCTTTGAATCCCTCGTTGTGTACCTGAGCGTAATCTACCTTTTCATTCCCTGCAGAGATAACCACCCGCTGGGGAGTTATCACCGCCGGTCTGATACTGTTCACCAGCGCACCGGAGTCGATCAGCAGGGAACCGGTTGTTTTCGGTGCTTTTGCCGGAGTCCACGGGTTCCCGTCAAATGCTTTCTTCTTGAAAGCTGATTTATAGTATTCCGTGGCCGTTTCCACCACGATTTCTGCCGCATCGGAGATTATCTCCTCCGGGAGCGATTGCAGATAATTATTTAATTCTTTGATATTCATATTGAAATAATTTTGTATATTTGCTTCCGTAAGCATATCGCTTCGGGGATGAATCGAATATGCCAACACCTGACGGATGACGGGGGCATCAAAAAGTCCGGGCTTTATACGGCGGAGCGGGATGTTAATCCGTATATAAAAGGAGGTTCTCAGAGCCTCCTTTTACTTTTTGATAAGCAGACCACGGCGATATCTCCATCGTGGATCTATCTTTCTGCTCCTGCGGCCTTTCACCTTGATGTTGGCGTTTTGTTCTATCTCGAACCATGTCGACCTGATAGAGCGTTCCGTTCTTAACCTCGCAAACCACGTTAATCACCTTATCCTCGTAAAACTTGATAAAGTTCAGGTTGTCGAACTTCTTTTGATAGTCGTTTATCCATACCTCGTCAGGGTTTTTAAGCACGTCCGGGATGCACTCCACGAGAGGAACACGAGCCTCCTCGTATTTCTTTGTGGTGTGGCGTTTGAACACCTCCTCCGTAAGTTGCACCTTTCGGCCTTTGTAGTCATCCATCACCTGATGCGAATCCCTCCACTGGTTCGGATCCCCGGCAAACACCGGTGCTTTTTCGGTCGCTGCCGCCGCTTTCTTTCCAAAGGACTCCAGCCCGTAATCATTATAATGCAGGTCACCCAGCAAGGAGGCGGCCTTGTCGGGAAACTTGCGGATATAATGCTGGTTCTTGGAAAATACCTCAGCCGTTTCTCCCCGGTTTGAATCCCAGCCCTGAGCCTCGTTCATTTTCCATTCACTCGTACCGAGGTATTCATCGACAATGGCACGCATGGCGTTGATGTCTATACCCTCTACCTCGTGTTTCATGAGCGGAACCACCCGGCAACGGCATTTCCAGCCATTGGGCGGGAATATCTTTTTCCACCGTGGATCATTGGCCGGTAATATCACCCCGTCCAGCTTCCGGTGTTCCTCCCTTACCTTTTCATCCCCGGCAGTGACATATTTCCAATAAGGGAACATTTTCGTTTTTCCCATGAGCCGGTGGTAATTGCTGGCGGACTCCGCCGTTAGTACCGCCGTTTCGTATTCCGTCTTTTGCCACGTTTTATTGAACGTGCCACATATCTGCTCCGCTTTTTTGGAGAACTCCTGAAAATTACCGCTCTCCCTGAACGCCTTGTTCAGCTCCTGAATTTCCGCCAGCGTCTTACCGGCGGAGAAATGAAACAGGTTCATCTCCAAGGCGGTGATGAAAGCGTCATCCTGCAGGCCGTATGCGAATCTTACATCCGCATGGTTCATTGAACGTTTGAACGCACTTTGAACACCGTTCAAAAAGTCGGTAGCAATAAAGGAGAACAACTCCGCATCGAACTTCCCGGTTTCGCCGTTTGCAATCCTTGCGGCCAGCTTTTCCGACATCGGAGCGTTATCATTCAGCCTGATGGGGGCTTTTCCAATGGATGCCCCGACCTGCGGGGCTTGCACGAAAAAATCCCATAAGCGCATAAAGAAATTACGGTCTGCATTACTGATTGTGTCCTCCTCCGAATCCTCTCCTATATCGAACTGAGCGGCCTGAGAGGAGGCACGTTTTGCGACCGGCTCCCCATCTTTAGGCACGGGAATCGAATATTTTTCATGCAGGTAGCTCTGCGGGATATCCATGATGTCGGAGAGCTGCACCACCTCGGCAACGGAGAGCTGCTCCGCCGCTTTGGGGAAAATGAACTTTCCGCCAGCAACGGGATACCCTCTCGCCTCCAGCATGGGGAGTACCTTTTGGTTGAGGACACGCTGCACGTACCGGAGGTCAGATTTATTCTTTCCCTCCTCTACCTCCTTGTGAACCTCACCCAATGAACGTGCGCCTTTCTCTCCCTGTACGGTGGTCATGGTTTGTCCGAGGATAGTGATCAGCATCTCCTCGTTGTTGGCCTGCCGGAATTCGTTGTACGAGGATCCTGAACCCGTTCCGCCCTCTTTGGTTTCCACATCCGCCTCTTTTGGGATGACCACATACGGTGCGGATCCGGCTTTATCGAAAGCCTCCTCCAGCAGCTTGCGGCTCTCCGGATCATACGTGTTGTATTTACCGATGCGCTGGGGCATCCCGAAAAGCTCGATCCATTGTGACCAATCCCCAAAGCCTCCACGTTTGTAGATGGCATAGGGAGCCGCCTTGAGTAACAAACCGAAATCCCGGTCTTTGCCGAGAATGAGCAGCTGTGAATCTCCCTCGTATGGTATGCCTATTTCGTCCGTGTCCTGCCGGAGGATTGTGCGGTTTTTCAGGTTGATATGCTTTGCCGGAATCGGTTCCACGTTGAAACCGTCATTAAAGGTCATTTCAATGCCTGAACGCCCGTATATTTTCTTTTTCAGGATTTCAGTCAGCAGATCCTCCCATGCGGTGGTGTCCATCAGGTCTGCGATCTCCTCCACTTCCTCCCCAGCCGCATTTTGGAAAGTAAGCTCCGAGTTCGTGACCGCATCGATGCGCTTTTGAACGGCATCGCTCAAAACGCCGTCAATCATGATATCATCGAGCAGGTCATACAGCTGCTTTGTTCGTCCATTGTCTGCAGAGGAGAGAGCCGTCCGCCAATTCCCCACGTCATACACTTTCCGCTGGGGAGCCTTGACTACGATCTGATGGATGACCAGCTGCTCCTTTGATTTTGCCCCGGCATTTGTCGTGGCCGTCTTTTTTTTCTTGTTCGCCATAGTCATATATTAAAAATGTTGATTACGCTTGGGATTGCTCCCGTAGATATATTCACCTGCAGTATCCGGTTTCCCGTCACCGTCCTCGTCTATAATGGGGAGGTTAGGCTTAATGTCTGATTTCTGCACTTGCCGGAGCCATGCCACGGCACGCTCGTACCTATCCTGCCGGAGCTGCAGGTCAGTACCGGCATTGCATAGGTTCACGAAATGCCACACGGCTATGTCCTTTACAAAAATGAGTAGGAGGGCGTTTCTTTGGCTCCCTGTGGCCTCGAAAATCTTTTTGCGGTCATACGCACCAAGATATCCGTATGCTTCCTGCAGGGCAGCGTCTATGGCTGCCGTGAGGATTGTTTCATCCTCCCTGCTGATAGCCTCTATATTCTCTTTATAGAGGTGCGTTTCCAATTCTTTGGGTGTGATAAATGCCATGATTAAAATCTCTTTTTATTGGTTACACGTGCGCCCACGGTGTAGGATCCAGCCGAGAGCGTGCTTATCTTTTGGTTGATGATCCACACGCCACCCTCGATGCAGTCCACGCCGTCAGCGGGTGATTTCATAGCTCGGTTGATGAGCAGGAACTGCTCCTCCAGCCTTTTCATGTGCGGATTATCCTTTTCGTCAATGTTGAGGATGAGTTGTCCTCGCCGGTTGATCGGCTCAAGGTTTCCCTCGATACGGTCAAACTTTTCCGGTTTCTTCCGGGTATCCGGTATGATCCCGATAAATCCGAGTTGTTTTCCTTTCTCGCTAAATAGCGGAACGAACACCTGTTCATAGAAAGGATCCTGCAGCTTGTTATTTTCGATGTAATTATATACCTGCGTTTTTTGCCCCACGTAATCCCGAAGATAATAATACCAGTTCACGTACTCCTCGTTTACCACATGGTCAAGATAACCGGTGTAAACGTAGAATTTACCGTCATAATACCCGATAAGGAAACAGGCTTTGAAAGAGGTGGCCTTGTTCTTTGAGTTGGACGGAGCCGGATCCCCGTAAACAACGGCAAACTGCAGCTTTGAGAGTGGCGGGCATTTGCCCCATACCATTTCTTTGAACGTGTCACCCTCGGAGAGCGGGTTGTTCATGTATTCTTGCTGGAACGCCTTTGTGCTGATTTTGGACTGAATGCGGTTAATGCGTTCCTCCGTGTTCTTTTCCGGCCAGCTGGATTTGCCATCCTTGTCCCGGATGTTCACGATATCCCAATGGTCAGCTTTATCACCGGCACGTTTCACGCAGCAGTCAAGAGCGATCAGGTTTCCGCAGAATATCACCAGCAAATCCTCGCTGATGGATCGGGTTGGAAACAGAGCCTCCTCGAACCATTCCCATTTCTTTTTCAGGATGTCCGGGTTCCTGCAGTCTGCATCCGTATCGAAGTCATCCACGAGAGCCGTGTCCGGACGTACAGCGTCCTTTCTCGTACCACGGGGTGACTCCAGCGCACCGATAGCCCGGAACGTTGCCCCGGTAGTGAGCGTGAATTCGTCCGCCGTCCAGCTCCCGAACTCCCTCAAATCACCATAATATGCCTTTAGCATGGAATTGCTCTCAAAGGCTTTTTTATAAGGTTCCAAAAGCCGGACGGCGTTCTCGTGACTGTTTGAGATGAGTAGCACGTTCTTTTTCTTTCCGGTCAGCACGAGGTACATCATGCACATGAACACGATGGTGGATTTTGCCAGCTCACGTGACCACGATAGAACCTCGTACCATTCCATATTCGTGGTGATGCGTTTGATGGCCTTTTTATGGAATTTGGTAAAGGGGTACTTTGCGAATTCCGAGAAAAAGAACAGGATCCACTCGATGACGTTCGCCTCCAGCTTTTCCAGCTTCTTTTTTCGTTCCACCGGCGAGAGGTTGTCGGCGGCTTTGTCCCTTTTGAGTGAACGGTGGTATTCAGTCCACTCCTTGTATGCTTGAATATCATCTATTTTACCCATTTCATTTTCTCCTTTATATACGCATCGAAATAATCACTCAGCTCCTTTGCCCTTTCGAGATCCTGCTGTCGGAGCCAATCGAGCAGCCCACGGGAAACATTGTATATGTCCCTGATGGAGGCATCCTGTTCCAACGCCTCAAGGTCAGCCGTCAGTTTGCGCCGTATATCGGCCTCCGCCGCTGAGGGATACCGTTTTCCCTCCTCTTTGCCTGCGATGGAGCGGTCGAGTTCGTCCAGCTGCGTGAGCGTGGAGCTGATCCGTTCCTCCCGTGTCTGCAGGAGGTTGAGCTTTAAGCCCTCCCATTCCTTAACCCATTTGTTCACCGTGACACGGGAAACACCCACCCGGTCGGCAATTTCCTGCTGGGTGATGTTCTCTTTTAGATACATCAATTTCGCCCATTCTTTCCGTTGATTTGCTTTCAATTCTTCCGCCATAGCTATATCATTTTATAGCCCAAAGGTAAAGCCTTGCGGTGAGTGAAAATAATTGGTTTGTAATGGTTTACGTTTAAACTGAAATGGCTGCAGTTTAAGTTGAAACGGTTACAGGCCGATTTGTACAGCCCGTTTTTTACCCTGAATTTTGTCACAAAATCAAACGAGCGAAATGGGCAAATTAACCTTTGTATTACATGATGAGTCGGTGAACACCTACGGGTTTAGGATGCTCACCAGCGGAGCCAATTTGGAGGAGTTTAAAAAGAATCCCGTGATGCTTCTGAATCACGATGATTACTCCCTGCCGATTGGCCGGTGGGAAAATATACGTGTTGAGGGAGGTAAGATTTTAGCCGATGCCGTGTTCGATGAGGGAGATGCCCGTGCCGCAGAGGTAAAGCGTAAAGTTGAGAATGACTTTATCCGTATGGCCTCTATCGGTGCGTGGCCTCCGGAGGAGAAAAGCGATGCCTATGACCTGATGCTCCCCGGACAAATGCTCCCTACCGTTACGAGATGGACGGTTCGTGAGGGCAGTGTCGTTACAATCGGAGCCAATCACAATGCGCTGGTATTCTATGACAGAGAGAGCAAACAGATTATCGACCTGAATGATAAGGGTAATCTTATCCGGTTGATAGATCACAGTAATAACACCAAAAAAACAATTAAAAATGAGCGTACTTACAGGAGTATTGAAGCTGCAGGACTCTGCAAGCGAGGCGGAAATCGTAACCGCCATTCAGGGAATCATTGCCAATGCCGACCGCTTGGAAAAAGAAAACAAGACGCTGGCCGCCGCAGTGGATAAAATGAACGAGGCCAAAAAGGAATCCCAAAAGCGGGAGGCGATTTCCCTGACCGATGCGGCCATTAAAGACGGACGCTATGATGCGAAAGGCCGTGAGAACCTGCTGAACCTTTTCGATAAGGATTTCGAGGGAACAAAGGCTATGCTGGCAGCTATCCCGTGTCGTGCAAACGTGGCCGGTCAAATCAACACGGATAAAGGATCCGGTGTAACACTCGGTGATTGGAAAGACAAATCATGGAACGAGCTGGATAAAGCCGGTAAGCTCGTTGAGCTGAAAGATGCCGCTCCGGACTTGTATAAGTCCAAGTTTAAGGAACGTTTCGGTATCGAACCGAATCTGTAATTATTAACCAGTAAAACAAGAATAGAAATGGCAATTCAGAAAGAAATTTGGATGGCGGCTATCGTGGAGGGCTTGTTTGCCTCCAATAGCTTCCTGAGCAAGGCGTTCAACGCCGATGAGTACGTGAACAACGGAAAAATTGTTCACATTCCGAATGCCGGTGCAGCATCCGGAACCAAGAAAAACCGAACCGAACTTCCCGCTAAGGTAACCAAAAGAACGGATATCGATGTGACGTTCCCGCTGGATGAATACACCACTGATCCGGTACTTATCCCTAACGCCGACACGGTGGAACTCAGCTATGACAAACGGGAGTCCGTCCTGCGTCAGGATAAACTCAAACTGCAGGATGATGTGGCACTCGATTTCATTTTCAACTGGAGTCCCGCCGCCGCACAGTGCATTGAAACCACCGGTGCGGAGATTGATGCTTACACAGATAAGGCCACCGGTAAGCGCAAAGGTATCTGCAAGGCAGACGTGTTGGGCTTGATGACCAAGTTCAATAATGATGATATTCCGCAGGAGGGGCGTTATTTGCTGCTGGATGCGCAGATGTACTCCCAGCTGTTGAATAGCCTGACGGAGAACGAGAACACGGCGTTCCTCGCTTCCGCCGATGCGCAGAACGGTATCCTCGGTAAGCTGTTCAGCTTTAATATCATGATGCGTAGCAGGGCAGCCCTTTACACTGCGGCCAAAGCTCCCAAAGCATGGAGTACCGCCGGTGCAGCCACCGACCTCGCCGCCGGTCTTGCATGGCACGAGCAAAGCGTCTGCCGTGCGCTGGGTGAGGTGAAAGCGTTCGAGAACGAGGGTGACGCAACCTATTACGGTGATATTTATTCATTCCTTGTACGTGCCGGTGGCCGTATCATGCGGGAAGATAAAAAGGGTGTAATCGCTTTAGTGCAGGGAACCCCTGCAGCGGGATAAGGTTATGGCAGAATTGAAATATTTGGTAATCCACTGTACCGCCACGCCTCAAGGCCGTAAGGTAACGGGTAACGATATCCGGGCATGGCACACGAACCCGATAAGCAAGGGTGGCCGTGGCTGGAAGCAGGTAGGATATACCGATATGTTTCACCTTGACGGAACGGTGGAGCGATTGGCCCGGAACAACGAGGACGCACGGGTGGATCCGTGGGAGATTACCAATGGAGCAAAAGGGTACAATTCCATTTCCCGGCACATTGTGTACGTTGGCGGTGTGGCCGCTGACGGCAAGACTCCCAAAGACACCCGTACTCCCGGCCAGCTGAAAGCGTTGGAGGATTACGTGAAAGACTTCCACCGCCGTTTCCCACGGGTGAGAATCATCGGTCATAACGAGATTGCGGCCAAGGCGTGCCCGTCATTTGACGTTCAGGCATGGCTCAGGAAAATAGGCATTAACCAATAACAAAGCAAAGAGATGGACGGTCTGATGGATTTTTTAATGTTCGCCCTGCCGGGTGGTTTTATCGGGAGCATCTTCACATGGTTTGTTGGCCGTAGAAAGCAGAACAATGATATGTTATCCCAGCTTCAGGCGTCCATCAATATGCTCAGTAGTGAGAACCGGAAGATATTGGATGAGAATATCCAACTCCGTAGAGAGAATGCCGACCTGAAAGCGAATCAGGAGGAGATGATCCAAAAGCTCTCCCGTCTTACCAAAGAGGTGGAGAGATTAAGAAAAGTAATCAATAAACAAACAGGAAATGATGAGAAATCCAATCCGAGGGGTAACCCTCGTGCTACTTATAGCCGTGTTCTGCCTGATGGGATGTGCCACGGCGAAATTAACCAAGAGCCAGCAGTCACACACGCTGACGGAACAGACGAAAAGCGGAACCACCACCGGAGTAACCGGAGAGCAGTCAGACGTGACGGCTCAGAGGACGGGGGAACTACTGCAGGGACAGACGATAACCGCCCTGACACGGGAGGGGATTCCGGAGTCGGAGGCGAAAGTGGATGTTCCGATACAGAACCTCCTTAACTTGCCGGATGGTGCTGGCTACACGACCAAAGACGGTCAGGCATCGGTAAGCGTGCAAAGGCATGGCGATAATATCACGGTTAAGGGTAAATGTGACTCTATCGCCCGGCAATGCCTTTTTTACGAGCGTGAGGTGTTCCGACAGCGCAACGAGGTGGATAGCTTAAAACGGGTTATTTCCCGGATGGAACAGACGAGCAGCCGGAGTGATGAAACCTACAAGGCGGAGAGCGATGCCGCTGAAAGTATCAAGGAAAAACCTCCCGCTACATGGTATAAATGGCTTTTAGCCGGATTCGTGGGTGGTTTGCTGCTTACCTCTCCACTAAAGAAACTAAAGAATAGAATATTAACCTTTTTAAAATAGAGAACGATGTCAAAAGTATATGTGAATGATGGATACATGATGCTCCTTGATGCCATTTATTTCAATGGTAAAAAGATCGGCAATGTTTCTGATGACGGTATCGATTGGGGCGGTGATGCCGCTGAATATATCAAGCTCTTTGCCGCACAGGTTCGTAATGCCCCGGTCAAGAAAATAAAGAAAAAGGATGCTACCAATCTGCTAAAGTTTACCCTGATTGAACTTGTTCCTCAGAACTGTAAGGACGTGATGGGCGGAACGGTGGACGGTACAAAATGGGAGGCTCCCTCGGAATCCGTTTCATTGGAGGGTACATTGAAAATCCTCTGCGGAACCGGTCAGACTATCGAGGTGAAACGCATGACGCTGGACGGTGTGGTACGTGGCAAGATTGGCGGTGATGATCCGCTGGGTATCGAATGTGAAATGGAAATGTTGAACCCGCTGGATGGAGGTTCTCCTTTCAGCTTTGATGACACGGTTCCATTTATTTCCATAACGCCCACCTCTTTGTCATTCGCCAAAGGTGGAGAAAGCAAGACGGTGGATATTGAAGCCTCCGGAGCGTTTTCCGTTGGAAAGGTTCCCGCCGGTTTCAGCCTTGAGATTGTAAACGGCAGGATTACCATCACGGCGGATGCCAATACCGGGGCTGCGAGAAACGGATCGGTAGAGTTTATCCTTGCGGCTGATAATACCAAAAAGGCCACCCTCACGTTGAGTCAGGCGGCTGGTAATGCGTAACCCATGAAAAAGAACGTGGAAATAGAGGCAGCGGAGGCTTTGCTTGATGTAGGGGTTTCCCTGCCTTTTTTGCAGTTTAAGATGCCATTCAGAAAGAAACCGGTATCGATCAGGGTAACCATGAAACGTCCCTGCTTGGGGAGTCAGATCCGGATCGCAAGGCTATACCTGCAGTTGGGTATCACATACGAGGAGATGGAGCAGTTCAACAAGCATGAGGAGATGGCGTTCCTTGCCATTCATGGCAAACGTGTTTCCAAGATGGTATCCCTGACCATCTGCCGTGGGGCGGTTTCCGGTCTATTGTTTTCCGGTATTGTCGCATGGCTCTTGAGATGGTTTGTTCCTGACAAGTACCTGCAGGGTGCTAACCAGCGTTTTGTCACTTTGCTTGGTACAAAGTCTTTTATGCGTATTATCGAATCGGTTCAGATATCCAATCCACTGAAACCGAGAGAGAGCCAAAAAAGAAAGGGGAGTTAAGAACGAAATATGTCGGATCCCATAGCCCCTTTGGTATAGTGTGGCAGATAGCTGCGGCCACCGGCTGGAGTGTAAAATACATTCTTTGGGGTGTCAATTACCAAACCCTCCGGATGATGCTTGCCGATGCGCCACATTACGAGAAAGAGAATGATAACAACCGAACCGGAAGCAAAGGCGGTAAAGGGAAACCTAAAAGCCTTTCCGGATTTTTCCAATCACGATTGAAAGAACAATGAAACCCGTTGAGATAGAATTCATAATGAGAGACAAGCTCTCTCCCGGCATTGACAAGGCGGGCAAGTCCGCCGAAACGCTGGGAGATAAGGCCGAGCAGGTGTCTAAAAGCATCACAGACCGTATTGCCGCCCAAAAAGAGCAGATCAAGTATGTTGAATCCTGTCTCAAGGATTTAAAGAAGCAATACGACAACCTTGCACCCGGAAAGGCGCAGCTGGAGATGCGTGCGGAGATAGATGCCTGTACCAAAGCCCTGCAGGAGGACAAGAACATTCTCTCCTCCCTTGAGGCGGAGCATGACAAGGCATCCGTTTCCACCAAACGGCTTTCCATGCAGCTCCGGGAGATGCAGGATGCGATGGCTCGCCTGCGTTTGGAGGGCAAACAGAACACCAAAGAGTATGCGGATATGGCCGATAAAGCCGCTGTATTAGCCGATACCATCGGTGATCTGCGTACCCAAACGAATATTCTCGCCAATGATGATGCTGCCTTGCAGGGAGTGATGAGCGGTGTGAACGGCTTGTCCGGTCTATTCACGACCGCCACCGGTGTCATGGGGATTTTCGCCTCGGAAAACGAGGATCTGATAAAGATACAAACCCGTGTGCAGAGCGTTATGGCCGTCACTATGGGGCTGCAGCAAGTCATGAATACCCTGAACAAGGATTCCGCTTTTCGGCTGGTTACCGTTGTCAAGATGAAAAAGCTGCTGACGGCGGCCAATACAAAGCTGGCCGTTTCGTTGGGTATCTCCAATGCGGCTGCCACCGCTTTGATGGCCACCCTTACGCTGGGGCTTTCCGCCGTTATAACGGGGCTTATCGTGCTTTGGGATAAATACAGCGATGCTCAGGAGGCAGCGGCGGAAAAGGCCAAAGAACGGGTTAAAATAGAAAGTGACGGGCGTTCCCAAATGATCAAAACCCGCTTTGAGATAGAGAATACCACGAAAAGCCTGAAAGACTTTACCGGTAGCAAGGAGCAGGAAAAGGCCAAAGTTGAGGAGTTGAACCGGAAATACGGCGAGAGCTTCGGATATTACAATACCGTTGCCGAGTGGTATGATGTGCTGATCCAAAAGAGTGATGACTATATCCAAATGCTTTTCCTGCAGGCGAAAGCCCAAAGTCTTGTTAACAAGGCCGTGGAAGCGGACGAAACGGTGAACGAGGTAAAAGCCACTCCTGAATCCGATGTCGAGGGTTCGATGGGCTGGTTCTCTAAAATGGGGCTTTATATGGCTCAAAGCGAGTCTTACGGTCAGATTGACGCTCAGGCGTTGATAGAGAAACATAATAAGGAGGCCAAGGATGCAGCCGTAAAAGCCGCCGAGGAGCAGCGGGACGCTTATTTGGAGGAAGCAAAGAAGCTGCAGGAGGAATATGCCGAGCTGGGAAAGAAATCCGGTATCGGCGGGTTCGTGGCTCCTGAGAACAACAAGGATAAAGCGAAACCGGCCAACAACCTTGCCGAGTTAGAACTGAAAGCCCGTCAAAAGATAGAGGATCAGCGTATCGCCATCTTGAAAGAGGGATATGACAAGGAGCGTGAGGAGGCATCGTTGAACTTTGAGCGGGAGAAAGAGCGTATCAACCGTGAGGAGCAACAGCGCATTGAACTTTATAACAAGCTGAAAGCCGCCGGGGAAAAAGTTACTCCTGAGCAGCTTGCCAATATCTCGGCACAGGCCGCAACCCAGCGTATACAGGCTGCACAGATATATGATGCCACCGTTGCAGAGATTGACGGTAAGGAGAAAAAGGATAACGAGGAGAAAAAGAAGAAACAGCAGGAAACCCTGCAGGAACTTCTGACTAAATATCGTGACTATGAGGCACAGCGTGCGGCTATAAAGAAACAAGGTGATGATGATATCGCTAAATTGGAGGCGGAGCGGACTGAGGCAAACTCGGCGGAGATTGACCGGGCGATAGCCGTCGCAAGAGAAAAGGTAAAACAAGGCATCCAATCAGTGAATGATGCGGAGGCCGACAGTATCTCAAAGGACAATGATTTCTTTAAAAAGCTCTTTGGGGATTATTCTTCCATGTCTTTCGACTCACTGCAGAAACTTATCTCACAGGCGAAGCAGTTGCGTGCATATTTATCCGGCAAGGGAGATGCGAAAGGTATCACGTTCATCTCTCCGGATCAACTGAAAAACATAGAGAAAAGTCCGGCAGAACTTGAAAAGCTGAAAAAAGCCCTTGATAAACTGCTCGATACCGGCAAGGGAGGCAATAATAAGTGGGAGAACATCTTCAAGACATTTGAGAAAGGCTTTGCCGAACTCAAAGGTGCGAAAGGAGCCAAAGAGGTGTCCGGCGCAATCGGTACGATCAGCGGGGCTGCGTCCGAGGCGGCTGGTGAACTTGCCAATATGTTTGACCAGATGGGTAACACCGAGGTTGCCGATGCCCTGAACGGTATGCAGCAGGTGATGGGGGCGGTTTCCAATATCGGACAAGGTTTCGCCAAGGGTGGCTTGATCGGTGGCATCGGTGCGGCTATCGGTGAGGCCGCAAATTTCCTGACCTCGGCCTTTGCTGCGGAAGCCCGCCACAAGGAGGCTCTAAAAGAGATTGAAAAGGCAAAGCTCGATTTCCAGCGGCAATACAACCTCTTACTGCTGGAGCAGAACCTTTTGCTCGAAAAGGCGGAGAATATATTCGGGGAGCGTCAGGTAGCAAAGGCCGCCAATGCGATAGAGGTCTATCGTGATGCCCTCTCGCAATTCAAGGAAGAACTGGCCGGTGACGCTCCCACCATGAACTGGATAGAGCGCATGACGGGTGATTTTGCCGGAACCTACCGCAAACGGCTGGAGAACTATCAGAAAGGTTTTGGCGGGTTGAACGATGCGCAGATCGTTACGGGACATAAAAAAACGGGATTGTTCGGCTGGGGAAAAGGAAAGGATGTTTATAGCGGGATCCTTGATGTTTACCCTGAACTGATAAAGGCCAACGGCGAGCTGGATACGGAGATGCTCCAAGTCATTCTCGATACCCGTAAGATGAGCGATGAAACCCGGAACTATCTTGAGAACCTGATCGACCTGAAAGATGCGATGGACGAGGCGGAACAGGCTTTGGAGGATTATCTGCAGGAAACGTTCGGGAGCCTCGGTCAGGGAATGCTCGACTCTATCACTTCCGCCATCAAGGGAAGCGGCACGGCATTGGAAAATTTTGCGGATCAGGCCGCTTCCGTGCTGGAGAACCTCGGAGAGCAGATCGCATATTCCCTGTTCTTTGCCGATAAGTTCGATGACCTGCAGAAAAAGTTAAAGGCGGTATATGGAAGCGGTAAAAGTGAGGAACAGATTGCGGGTGATGCCATGCACCTGATCGATAGCTTTTATGACAATATCGGGAATAACGTTGATGCGGCTCAATCGTGGATGGAAGCGTGGAAAGACAAGGCCGCCGCTATGGGGTATGATCTTTGGAAAAACGATGAGGAAAAGACTACCACCCAAAGCGGGCGTGCCGGTGCTTTCCAAACCCTCACACAGGATCAGGGTACAAAGCTGGAGGGATTGATGACCTCCCTGCAGATGCACGATGCCTCCATCGATGAGAACGTGGAGAATATATCAGAGGGCATAGGCGGAGCATTGGAAACGATCGATAAGATAAAGACGAACACCGATGCCTTGCCAAAGATATACGATGAGATAAGGGATATCAAACAAAACGGTTTAAAGATGAAATGACAATGGATATTTTAAAAGGCTTGTTACTGATAAACGGGGTTGATGTCTTTGTGGATTATGGGGCATTCCTCGCAGAGGAGAAAGCGGGTGATACCAAGAATTACTCCGCCCTGCTGAAACCGCCATCGGCAAAGCCGCACACGGCTGTGTCATTCCGGGAAAAAGACGGGGAGAAACTGCCTGATGCGCTTTTACCCGCATGGGAGGCTCGTGATGTCACCCTGCAATTTGCGATCATAGCGGCAGACCGGGCGCAATTCCTGTCCCGTTATTCGTCATTCCTGAAATTTCTCAAGGCCGGTAATAAGGGATGGTTGACCATCAACCCTCCGGAGCTTGGCAGGAGTTACCGGATGTATTACAAGGATTGCACGGATTACACCCAGCTGACCGATTTCGGGGGTGAGGTCATCGCAAAATTCAGCGTGAAATTTCGGGAACCGGTTCCCTCGTTATAGTATTCAAACATTATTCAAACAGCGTTCAAAATGGAGCTTAAAATATACAACCAGCAAGGGGTGTTCAAGACTGCGGTATCGCCGTCAGACTCCGACCGCCACGTAAAGGAAGTGATGAATGACAATATCCTGAATTTGTCGTTTACCCTTTACGAGTACGTGGAACTGGGCGTGAATGATTACGTGGATTTTGAGGGTGAACGCTTCACGCTGCTGGAGGATTACAAGCCGGAGCAGAAATCCACCGTTGAGTATGCCTACAGCTGCAAGTTCTACGGTATAGAGAGTGAGCTTAAAAAGGCCAAAGTCCTCAAGATGGTGGACGGTGACGATGAGCTTTCCTTTTCCTATGATGCCACGGCTGCCGAACACCTGCAGCTGATATGTGACAATATAAACCGTATCAAGGGGACGAAAAATTGGGTTATCGGCGAGGTGGTGTCCTCCGCTAATGTAAACATAGAGTATGATAAGATATTTTGTTTCGATGCCCTTTCGGAAATAGCCAAGCAATTCAATACCGAATGGTGGATCGAGGGAACCACTATCAATCTGAGCCGTTGTGAGCACGGCACTCCCGTATCTTTGGGGTATGGAAAGGGGTTGCTCAGGCTTTCCCGTGTGGAGAACGATACGGTTCCTTTCTTTACCCGGTTGTATCCTCTTGGCAGTACCCGTAATATCGTGGCCTCTGATTACGGTCACCGCCGCCTGCAGCTTCCGGGTGGTGTCCGTTACGTGGAAAGGAATATCCATCTCGGTATCGTGGAGCAGGCGGAGGAGGAGGCCTTTGCGCACATATTCCCGAAACGAGTCGGCACTGTTTCCACCGTCAGGACAGAGGAGGTCACGGGGGAGGACGGCAATGCGTTCACTATATATTATTTTACTGATGAGGGGTTGGATTTCGATCCGAACACCTACGAGATCGAGGGGCTTGTCAAACAGGTGTCGTTTCAAGGCGGGGAGTTGAACGGGCGTGATTTTGAGGTGAATTTCAACTCCGAGACAAAGGAGTTCGAGATTATCACGCAATTCCCGTATGAGAACCAGCAGCTACCGGGCGGCCTGCTGATCCCGAAACCGGGTGACGAGTATATCCTTTGGAACATACGGATGCCTAAAGAGTATTATCCGCTGGCGGAAAAAGAATTCGAGGAGGCCGTTCAGAAGCATATCGAGTCGATAAGCATTGATACGTCAGTCTATAAGGCTCCAACCGATTACATCTATTTTGACGAGAACCATATCGATTTGAAATTGGGGCGGCGTGTCCTTTTGGAGAATGAGATTTATTTCCCCACCGGCACTCACGAGAGCCGTGTGACCAAGATCTCCCGCCGGGTGAATAATACCACAGATATGGATATTGAATGCACGTATGCGGTTGATTACGGGCGTATCAATCAGATCGAGAGTAATATCGTGGATATTCAGGCAGCCTATAAGGAACAGCTGAATAAGGACGTGCTGACCGTATTGAAAAGCTGGGACAGTATTGATCCCACCGAGTATAACGTCCTTTCCGCCGTCCGGACAATACGCACGATCGCAAATTCCTTGAGCAAGCTGGAAAAAGAAACGGCAGACAAATACCTCAGAAAGGACATACCCGACACGGCGAAAGAGCTTGAAACCTTTTTGAAGGGGATAAAGGTTATCGGCGAGGCTCTTGTTGAAAGCCTTACGGTAGAGAAAGACTCCACTTTCAAAGGTCTGCTTTCCTCCGAGGTCTTTACTTCGGGTTTCCCCGGCGGAACCGGATGGGCATTGTTTTGGAAAGAGGTGCTTAATGCCGCAGGAGTAAAGGAAAAGAAAGCCGTCATGGAGCTGGACGAGATGACCGTCCGTGGGGTTATGCGAGTGTATGAATTTGTCATCTCACAACTGATGGGTGAGAACGGAACCCGTCTGACAACTGACATGATGCGTGTCGATCACATCGATGCGGGCACAAAGACAATCTATCTCGATACGGAGAAAGGAGTCCTTTACAACCCTTTCCGTCCGGGTGATATCCTGATGGTTCAGCGTTTTTCCGTGGATGGTATCATCAAGCAGTACGAACTGCAGGTGGTCACTGCCAAAGTCGGTGATACCTCCAAAGGAGAGGAACGGCTCGATAGCATCACCTATAAGAATTTTGTAGGCGATGAGGGTAGTGTTGTTTTTCGTGACGTGCTTACCCGTGTGGACTCCGCCACCAATTCAGACCGCAAAGGGGTTATCAAACAAACCAGCGTTGAGGAGGGCAGTCCGTATCTTGATGTCCTGTACGGGATGAAAACGGATCCTGACAACGCCGTGCGTCTCCGGCTTGGGCGTCTGGCCGGTATTATTACCTATTGGTGGGGGCAGCTTCAGGGATATGGCCTGTATTCCAACAACGCCTATCTGCTGGGTGATTTCCGTCTGCGTACCGGAGAGGATGTCCGGACGAAATTCGAGGTGATGGAGGGTATGCTGCAGAGTGCCATGCAGGGGGTTATCAACACGATGACCGAAAAGGATAATTACCTGACGAACGCCACCTTTCAGGATGACCTGACCGGCTGGATCCGGGAGAATGATATCAGCATCTATGACGTGAACGGGCAGCTGCTTGATTTGGGTATAAACTTTTATTCCGAAAAGAACAAGGTTTCGGACGTGGTTTCTTTTGACGGGCGTTTTATGCTCCGTGTCAAACGCAGTTATATAAAACAGTTGAATAAGAATATAACAAAACCTGAAAAAGGGAGTATCCTTTATTTGACTATAAAATACCATTGTGATGCCGGTGGAACCCTGACTGCAGGTTTCAGTGGATCCGCTCCTTATGTTTCAAAAGCTATCGAGGTAGCCGATGGATTCCAGGTGTTGGAAGTATCGGGAGAATGGAGCGGATCCGGTGATTTCCTTTTGCAGTTTACCGGTGATATTTATATCGAGCGGCTCACCCTGACCAACCACCCGCTGGAGGATTATCAAAAGGTTGTAAGCACGAAATTCGAGCAAACGGCTGAACATATCTCTGCGGTAGCCGAGGCGGTGAATAAGATTGATAACACGATAAAGACTGCAGGCTGGATCACCACTGCTGACGGTAATAAGCTATGGGCTACAATCTCAACCGTGGACGGCTTGGGTAACCGCCTGACTACCCATGAGGCCAGCTTTCACGTTACGGCGGAGCAAATCAATGCCATCGTGAGCCGTATCGATAAGACGGAGGATGATTTGGGTATTATTGACAGTACGATAAAGACTGCAGGCTGGATCACCACTGCAGACGGTAATAAATTGTGGGCTACCATTGACAGGGTGGACGTATTGGGTAACCGCTTGACCACCCATGAGAGCAGCTTCCATGTTACAGCGGAGCAAATCAACGCCATCGTGAGCCGGGTGGATACCATTGACGGGACAATCAGTAAAGCCGGTTGGATTACCACTGCGGACGGCAACAAGTTATGGGCTACCAAAGAGCTGGAGAATGGTGATACAATTGTTTCCTTTATCAACCAATCGGCTGAGAGTGTGGCAATAAATGCAAAACATATCAAATTGGAGGGACTTGTTACCGCCAATGAATATTTCAAGGTGTTAGAGGATGGTTCAATAGAAGCGAATGCGGGTACGTTTTCAGGGTATTTAAAGACTAATTTTCATTTAGTGGAATCGAGCGATGCCATATACACGACTGATTCCGCGCGAAAAGAATACGGATACAAGATCAACAAGGAATTAAGCCTGAAAGTTGATATGAAAGGAGCAACTAACGGAGCCGATATCATATTGTCAAATGATGTAAAATATATTGGGTCACGAGTGATCTTGTATAACGGATGTCATCCTCCTTACACGAGAACGGTGGGTTCTATCCGTTATGCTTCCGTGCGCATTGATGATGGCAGTCTGATTCGTGGAACCAACTCGGGTTTGGCCGAAGATGGTTTGTTATCGTATAGCGATCCTTACAAGATAGAATGGATAAGCGGGATAATCGAACTTATTGGTACACCGGAATATAATGGCAGGAAAATGGTTAATCTGATATCGTGGAGAGGGGAACTCGTACAACCGCCTGCAAACCCTCAAAGTGGTTGGTTATATTATAACGAGAAAGAAAACCGGAATTACTTGTACTGGTATGGCGAATGGGTAGAGTTTCCTGTCTATGGTGATGAATCCGAGGATTTACGTATAACGTGGTTAGGAATGTCATCATCTTCACCGGAGAACCCAAAAAAATACGATATACATGACCACGTGGAAGTATCTTTATATATACACCGGGAAACAGTGGGAAGAGATTACTTATGGTTTTGATTTCCCTGAATAAATGCGGGTGGTGTGTTTTGGGATTTAATGCTCTTTCGTATAAATATTATAAATGATGATATGAAAAAAGTGAACTTTAAAAAATTTGAGGCTTATACCGGAATTTCCAAGCAAAAGAAAGTTACCGGTGACGCACGTAAGGATTTTGCTGATCTGATATACCAGCATACAATCGGGATTGAAGCCCATGCCCTTGCTTTTAGGATCTATAATAGTGAGGAACCGGTTGCGATCACGGGAAAAGAGGAACAACTTATCGTGAGGGTTGCGAATGAATGGTGTACTCCCATGTTTATAGATGGTTTAATGGAACAGTTAAGAACGGAGGTTTGATATGGAAAACTTGACAGAAGCCCAAATACAAGCGATAGCCGCCCGTGTCCGGAACATACTGCGAGCCGAATCCAAAGGTGTGGGTGAGCTTCCGGTTGTTTCTTCTTTGGATGGAGTATTGACACTCCCGGCCTTGAGAATGAACGGTGGTATCCCGGAAGTGGTAGAGGCTCCCGTTGATTTGTTGCAGGACGTGGCAACCGATGCGGTTGCAGATGCGACCAAAAAGGCAATCGAAGCCGCCTCCGGTGCGAATACTTCCAAGCAAAACGCTGATAAGGCAACCACGGCGGCCAATAACGCCGCCAAGAGTGCCAGTGATGCCGCCGGTGCAGCTGGAACCGCTACCGAAGCGGCAAAGAAAGCCACGGATGCGGCCAACGGAGCCGCCTCCAATGCCACGAACGCCGCCACGAAAGCGTCTTCTGCAGCGGATACGGCGAACAAAGAGGCGGCATCCGTGAATGCGGCCAAATCGGAAGCCCTTGCCGCTGCTGCCCGTGCGGGCAGTACGGCAACCACTGCGGAGGCCGAGATCGAGAAGATGAAACAGTTGCAGGAGTCCATATCTGGAGCCGCTTCATTGGCTCCCACGAGAATGGAACTGACCTACACGAGACGCATCACCCAGCGTAATCCTTACGTTCAGCGTATCGTGGCCAAGATGTTCCCCTCGTACTCCCTGCAGAATGTTTTGTTCTTGGGTGATGACGTGGCCGTGAGCGTGGATCCTGCCGGTGTTGTTACCCCGCTGAAAATCGGAACGAGCCGGATCCACGTGATCCCGACACAGGCCACCCACTTGTACAAGACCATAAACGTGGAGGTTCAGGCTCCGTCCGTCCGCCTTACCGGAGGCGGTAAAATCCGGGTTGACAGTAAAGGTAGAATACGTTTAACTTAAAAACTTGATAAATATGACAAGCGATCAGGAAACCCGTGTGTTAGCGATGCTTGCGGCTTTCGAGGCCGGAAAGAAAATCAGTGACCTTGATACCGCCTCCGGCAGCGTGAGCGATATGCGCATCGAGGTGCTGGACACGGACGGAGAGTCCAAAGTTATGAATTTGTCCGAGGCGGTTACCACCGCCGCAAACGCCGTTTGTGGACGTTATTGGAATGAATCGAATTCCACGTACCGGGCTGCCGGTTATCACGGCAGCCTCGATATGCTCCGCAGGCTGCCAGAGCTGCTGGGACTTGGTTGTTACCTCGTTCAGGATGACCGTACCCGGCGTAAGCTGGATCCCACGAACCACTACCGTTTCGAGGACGGTACACCGGCGAAGCTGGACGGCACGATGGGACAGTATATGTGGTGTTGGAATATTGGTTTTTATTTTGCCGAGTGGAAAGTGGGTAATTTGAAATATTATGCCGTTTCCCTTTCTCCCATCAAAGGCAAACAGTGCGTGTATATTCCCGCCGGTGGCCTTTCCGCCCTCGGTGGTGGCGTGATGGACAGGACGAACAATATCCTTTGTTCGGTTGTGAGTGATGCCGCCCAATATCGTGGTGGAAACAATGATGCAAGCCGGGACGGGACTTACCGCACGCAGTTGGGGATGGTTGCAACCAATATGCAGTACCGTAATTTTTCAACTTATGCCCGCAAGCGTGGCGAGGGTTGGGATGCCAACTGGTACGTGGCTCAGGCGGTGGTTGAAATTCTTTTCATGATCATATTCGGAACCCGCAATATGCAGGAGGCCGTGATTGCAGAAAAGGACAGCAACGGTTTGTATCAGGGTGGCCTCGGATCCGGAACCACCAATATGCCGAATTGGGATCAGTGGGGTTATTACCCGATTGTTCCGACCTCTGCCGGTATCGAGCTGGGTGACGGCTGCGGTGAAACCACGTTTAACGTGCTAAAGGAGGACGGTTCGTTGCATTATGCCGCAAAGGTGCCGGTGTTCTTCGGTCTGAAACATCCTTTCGGTCATATTTGGAAGATTGTCCGGGGGCTTATCGATAACGTGGGTGATGAAAAATCGGAGGTTTACGTTGCCCCGTCCCTTTATGCCGGTTATGATGACAATTCCATCAGCGGTCTTATTAAGGTTTGCGAGGTTCCAAGAACCTCCGGGTATATAAAACAGAAAAGTTACTACCTGCTTTGCGCCATGCCGACTGAAATCGGAGCAACCGCCTCGACTTATTTCTGTGACTATTTTTGGGAGAGTTCAGCATCATCCAAAGGTCTTCGTGTCCGCCTCTCCGGTGCTTACGCTTACTATGGCACGGGTGCGGGGGCGTTTGCTACGGATACGTACGGTGCGGCCTCGGCTTCGTGTGCGGATGTGTCCGCTCCCCTCTGCTTCTTTGATGCGGATCCGGTCATGTCGGCTTAATACGAAAACGGAAAAAACGGAAACGAGAAGCGATAAAAGAGCGTTCTTTGAAATTTTGTATTGAGAGTTTTGTAAAAGCTGTTCGGCTGCTTTCAAAACTCGCCGTTAGGCGAGTCGATTTTTGTGATTTTTTTGCGTGTTTTGGGTGAATGTATTTAAAAGGCTTATCTTTGCATCGTTAAACCAAGTTTAACAGGTTGTTTTACCCTTAGTGTGACGCAGTCTTCGTGTCCGCCTCTCCGGTGCTAACGCTAACAATGGCACGAATGCAGGGGCGTTTGCTACGAATACGAACAATGCAGCCTCGAATTCGAATGCGAATGTGTCCGCTCCCCTATACTTTGCAGTTAGGAAACGGTTAGATGGGGCGAAAGACCTTGCCACTTGGCAAAAGATGACGAACGCTCAAAAGGACGCTGGTAGGCCGGTAACGGTTCGAACGCTTCCGAGTAAGGCAAAGCAGACACTCAGACACTCAGAACCGCAGAAACAGGCCATGAAAAGGTATGGAAATTTGTTTGAACGAGTTGTCGAATACGGCAATCTCGAACAGGCGTTTCACAACGCCGCCCGTCACAAAACTCGCCGAAGCGAAGTAATAGAGTACGGCTCCCATTTGGAGGCGAACCTATTACAGCTCCAGCGTGAACTAATCACCGGTACTTACCGCACCTCCGAATATAAGACTTTTATCATTTACGAACCCAAAGAACGGAAGATCTTTAAACTGCCGTTTCGGGATCGTGTCGTTCATTGGGCTATCATGCAGGTGATTGAACCGATATGGCTCTCCAATTTCACCCGTGATACCTATTCCTGTATCCGTGGGCGTGGTATTCACCCTCTTTTATACAAGCTCCGCCGTGATTTGCAAGCGGATCCGGATGGAACCCGGTACTGCCTGAAAATTGATGTGCGCAAGTTTTATCCAAGCATAGACCATGAGATCATGAAACGGGTGATCCGCCGGAAGCTGAAAGATGCCCGGTTGCTCGCTTTGCTTGACGGCATCGTGGACTCGGCGGAGAACGGAGTACCCATCGGCAATTATCTCTCCCAATTCTTTGCCAACCTCTATTTGTCGGAGCTGGATCATGTCATTAAAGAAGAAATGGGCATCCGGTACTATTATCGTTTTGCGGATGATATTGTCCTGCTGGACGGGGATAAAGGGAAACTCCACGGAACCCTCGTGTTTATCAACCACTACCTGAATAATGAACGTGCCTTGAGTATAAAGCCGAATTATCAGGTCTTCCCGGTAGAGAGCAGGGGTGTCAATTACGTGGGATACGTGACGTTCCATGATTATTGCCTCGCCCGCAAGCAGAACAAGAAAAACCTCTGCCGGGAGGTGGTCAAACTACGAAAACGTGGAATGAGCGATGAGGAGATCCGGATAAAGGCATCCAGCCGGTTGGGGTTCATGCAGCATTGCAATAGCATTTATTTATTAAAAACTCTCAATATGAAAACATTCAGTGAAGTAACAAACAGCAGTGGTAATCTCACGGGAGATAAGTACCACATTGATGACATTTTGAACAGGGAAATCCACCTGAAAGGCTTCGAGGTAAAAGAATCCAAGTATAAAGGTGAATGCCTGATCATCCAGTATGACATCTACGAGCAGGTAAAGGACAAGACCGGAGCTTTGCTCACTGATGATGACGGTTCTCCAAAAATGGATTGGGTGGAACATATCACTTTTACCGGTTCGGAGGCTCTTATCAAACAGTTGAAAGATGTGGTGTTGGATGAACCCTGTTCGGCAAAGATTATTAAACAACCAATCGGTGACCGGGGTAAATGCTTTTATAAGATAACCGATCCCGATTAAAATATCGGTGATTATGTACAAAGGGATTTATGCAGAAAAAAAGACTTTTTCAAAGTTCGATAACGAACATTATTTGTGCTATCTGAACGAGCAACGTGAGGAGTATTCTCCTGAACCGGATGCCCGTTCGGGTGAGGTGACCGAACCGGTGTCCGCTCCCATATTGGGATATGCCTATACAGGAAGTATGGCGGACGGAGGTACTCTGATTGAAGCGAGAGAGGCTACTTATGACGAATTCGTTTCCGGGTTGATCCGCACGAGGTACTCGGCCAGCCGGGTGGAGGCAATCCAGTCAAACCGTATGATAGCCTTTGTCCATCCGGAGCATGAACGGGCATCCGAATTTATTTCCGAGTGGGATGATTTTCAGTCCTACCGGGAACAATGCAAGAAACAAGCGGATGCGCTTATAAACGGATAAATGCCTATCGGGGGCAGGCAAGAAAAAGCCCCCGGCCTGTAAGTAGTTATCTCACCCACATACTTACACAAAGATGCGCCATATCGCACAGCCGGGGGCTAAATACCCTCTGCTGCGATATGGCGCATTTGTATGTTATGTGAGTGAGATGTCGCAAAGATAGTAACATTTAAAGGAATAACAGCAATGAAAACACCTATTTCTTACTACGGAGGCAAGCAAACCCTCCTTAAACATATTCTGCCTCTGATCCCCAAGCATAAACTTTATACAGAGGCTTTCTGCGGCGGTGCTGCAGTGTTATTTGCCAAACGTCCGGCTGATGGCGAGGTTATAAACGATATCAGCATGGATATAACGAACTTCTATTGGATGGCTAAGGTCTATTATTGTGACCTGAAACAGGAGATTGAAAAGACTTTGCACAGCCGGGATATGCACGCCCATGCCGGGCACATCCTGCAGTATCCTCAATTCTTTCAGCCGGTACAGCGTGCATGGGCTGTTTGGGCGTTGTGCAAGATGTCCTTTGCCAGCATGATGGACGGTTCGTTCGGCTATGACTTTGGTGGCGGAATGCCGAAAAAACTGCGTAATGCAAAGGATGAGTTTACCGAATGGCTATGCGCCCGGCTTGACAACGTGACCATAGAGAACCGGGATGCGCTGGATGTCATCTCCACTTATGACTCGCCCGATACGTTTCATTTTGTGGATCCCCCCTATATCAATAGCGATTGCGGCCATTACGAGGGTACGTTTGATGAGTATTGCATGGAGAAACTCCTGCAGCTTTTGGATCAGGTGAAAGGTAAGTTCATGCTGACAATGTTTCCCCTGCCAATGATAGAGGAATACGCAAACAAAAACGGATGGATAATCCACCGGGTAGAAAGAACCATCAGCGCATCAAAGACGAGCCGAAGAAAGCAGGAGGAATGGATGGTATGCAATTATGAAGAACACCCGCAGCGAACTTTGTTTGATTACAAAGATAGCGGCGTTGTCGATACAACAGATGCCTCCTAAATACTGTATAAAGGTAGTCATTTCTAATGAATTGCACAAATATTTGAATGTGTTTTGTGTGAAAATGCCATAAAAATAAAGGCTTTCAAACGCTGTTCGAATGACGTTTGAAAGCCTTGCTTTTATCGTGTGTGTGCGATAATTTTTTCACATTTCGTTTTATACCCTGATTTTCGCATTTCGTTTTTTACACCGCTCGCATTTCGTTTTGCCGATTATATACTGTCATTATAAATTGGCGAAGGGTTTCGGCCGCTTTTTTTTCCTGAATCACTTTTCCGTTTTCAAAAGTAATCTTTAACTGGTATACTGGAAGTATTATTTTCTCCAGAGTTTTTTTTGTTTACTTCCAGAACTTTGACTTGCTGTGCGTTTTCTGTATGATGTACGGCATCATCCGTAATGGTATATAGCTTTTGGACTGCAGCAAGAAATTTCGGGAATAATGTCCCCCATTGATTGTTGACGACAATTCTCGTTCCGTCCGCTAATGGGATGATTTCTTCCTCCTTTAGAAAATAGCGCTTCTTTAGATCAGGATGAAGTCTCAATTTTTCCCGAACTTCTTCCAGACTACGTACCACCCCCAGTGCCCTACTGTGCAGACTAGGTGGGAATACCTTTTCCAGTTCTTTGTATCTGATGTTGGGATGAGCTTCTATGTAATGTTTTATCACTTCCAGTACGAAGCGCCTTTTTACATGGAAATTGATCCCGTCAAAGGAATATTTGGTGTGGTCTTTAGAGTCTTTTGTCTGGTTACCGATCGGTAAAGGCTGAGGTATCTGAGGATTCCTGACTGATAATGAAGCAACTGCGTTGTTCTTCTCGTAATGAACCGTGAGCACGACATTGGCAATCTCTTCATTGATGGCGGATTCTTCAGAACCGGCTTTCATGAATTTCTCTTTAAGCAATGAAAGCATGTTCTTTACACCATTATCGGGAGACAAGAACTCGGTAAATTGTCTGTGCAGATTATTGCGTGCTTGTATCCTTTGATATTGTTCGTAGCAGAATGCCTCTACGTCTTTTAAACTGAATGTATCGTAGGTGAGCAGGTCGCAAATAGTGGAACCATTGGCATCTTCCTTTTGAATCTCTACGGTAAATACACAAACGGGACTTTCTCCATCATTGGGAACATCGTAATATAGTTCGATCTTTTCTCCTATGTATAGTCCGACATTGAGTTTGAGTTGGCGCATATAAGACATCAGTTGGTTTTCTTGCCTTTCGTTCCGTATATTGGATGGACGTTTTATTTCAATGGGAAGTACGGGAGTAGGCACCCCATTTACATTCTTTTTCCAGAGGACGATGTCGGGCCGTATGGAGCTGTTGTTTCCTATAGGTAGAGTCAATTGGGATCTCATCGTTTCATTGGTTTTCTTCCATCCAAGGAATTTCAGACAGATTTCTATTTCCCGTTGGTAGTCACCTTCTGCAGAATTTACTCCAAAGTAGGGCAACAGTGTTTCTACAATTTCCGGCCAGTTTTCGTTCATTGTTTATGTGTTGTTAATCATAGTTATACAATTTGTCTGCATCGTTTTTAACTTATGCATAAAACAAATGTATTGACTTTATTTGAACTGCCCAAATTATAGTCATAAAAAATGAATCGGGCGGTGTACAATAAAAACAAATAGTCCCGGATTCTTGACAAAGAATCCGGGACTATTTGTTTTTATCGTTTTTGAGAGGCTTTACTTAGCCGGCTTCAACCATTTGTCCAGCCATTCAAAGAAGGTACGTTGCCACAGCACGCCATTCTGAGGTTTCAGTACCCAGTGGTTTTCGTCCGGATAGATAAGCAGTTCGGCAGGAACGCCACGCATCACGGCTGCATCGAAGGCGGCCATTGCCTGGTTGGCAAGGATGCGGAAGTCCTTCTCTCCGTGGATGCAGAGGATAGGGGTGTCCCATTTGTCGACGAAGAGATGCGGGGAGTTGGCAAAAGTGCGTTGTGCCGTAGCGTTGTTCTTTTCCCAATAAGCACCGCCCATATCCCAGTTGGCAAACCATTTCTCTTCCGTTTCCAGATATTGCATTTCCATGTTGAAGATACCGTCGTGTGCGATGAATGCCTTGAAGCGTTTGTCATGGTGTCCGGCAAGCCAATATACGGAGAAGCCTCCGAAGCTGGCGCCTACGCAACCCAGGCGGTCTTTGTCGACGAAAGGTTCCTTGGCCATTTCGTCAATGGCAGTGAAGTAGTCCTTCATGCACTGGCCGCCATAATCACCGCTGATGGCTTCGTTCCACTCTACACCGAAGCCCGGAAGACCACGACGGTTGGGAGCTACGATGATATAGTCGTTTGCCGCCATAATCTGGAAATTCCAACGGTAGCTCCAGAACTGGCTGACGGGACTCTGAGGACCGCCTTCACAGAAGAGGAGGGTGGGGTACTTCTTGTTAGGGTCGAACTGTGGAGGATAAATCACCCAGGTCAGCATCTGCTTGCCGTCGGTGGTCTTCATCCAGCGGGCTTCCACTTTACCCATTTCCAGCTGGTCGTAAATCTGCTTGTTTTCTGTGGTCAGTTGCACTGCTTCTGCAAAAGCGTCGCCGTTGCGTGCACTGTTTACGGCATAGATTTCGTCGCCCATGCTCATGGAGTGGCGTTTGGCGATAATCTTGTCTCCGCAAAGGGCGAGTGAAGCATAGTCGTGCATGCCGTCGGTGAGCTGGGTAAGCTTGTCGTTTCCGGCAAGGTCGATGTTGTAAATCTGTGTCTCGCCATGCCATACACCGATGAAGTAGATGCTCTGGGAATCTTTGTTCCACAAGAAGGCGTCCACGTTCGATTCGAAAGCTTTGCTTACAAAACGTTTCTCGCCGGTCTCGAGGTTCATGATAAACAAGCGGTTCAAGTCGGCTTCGTAGCCGTCACGTTCCATGCTCTGCCAGGCGATGTATTTGCCGTCGGGAGAGTATTGGGGATTCGTATCATATCCCTTGTTTTCTTCCGTGATGTTTTTGGTTTCCTTGGAGGCAAGGTCGTAGATATAAATGTCGGAGTTGGTGGAAATGGCATACGCCAGTCCGGTTTTCTTACGGCATGTATAGGCCACCTTATCAGAAGACGGGCTCCATGCCAGCTGCTCGATACCGCCCCAGGGCTTCATCGGGCTTTCGTATGGCTCTCCCTCAAGAATATCAGTGACATTGCTGATGGCATTGCCGTCGAAATCAGCAACAAACGGATGGGGAGCAGTAGTCACCCATTCATCCCAATGCTTGTACATCAGGTCGGTAACGATGATGCCGGTGGCTTTAGGAAGGTCCGGATGTTTGTCTGCCGTACTCTTCACGGTCTTTACCTGGGCAATGAAAAGGAGTTTCTTGCCGTCGGGCGAGAAAGAGAACCCTTCGATGTCTCCCTCGTATTGAGTCAGCTGCTTGCGTCCGCTGCCGTCGGGATTCATTTCCCATACCTGGCTGCTGCCGCTTTCGTTGCAGAGGAAGGCAAGCTTCTTGCCGTCCTTGAACCATGTGGGCTGTCCTTCTTGCCAGGCGTCATGCGTTATCTGGGTATTGCCACTACCGTCGGCATTCATGACGAAGACTTCGCTGTTACTCTTGTTCTGGGGCACGCTGTAATAGGATACCGTGTAGGCAATTTGCTTTTCGTCGGGAGATACGGCTACACTGCCGATACGTCCCATCGCCCAGAGTGCCTCGGGTGTCATACGCTTTCCTTCAATCTTGATGTCCGACCGCTGGATGAGCGCTGCTGCGTCCTGCTGCTGTCCGGCATCTTTTGTTCCTCCGCAGGAGGCCAATGTCATGGCTGCTGACATAAGTAGTAGATTTACTTGTTTCATATATGTTTTTTGTTTCGGTTATTTCAATGCAAAGATACTAAATTTTCCTTCCTTGCCAATTCCCACGTTTGATATATAGCCAGCAGAAAATGAGAATAAAGCTGGAATAAACCATTTCCGAGGTCCAGCAAATGGCCACGTCGAGTTGCAGAATCAGAATAATGTAGGTGATATAGGCTGTGTAGATGACCAGCGTAGCCATCTCCAACCCCCATGCCGTACGCGTGTTGCCGGTTCCGGAAACTGCCTGGAAATAGACATTGGCAGGAACCAGGAACAGATAGGTGGAGCACATCACCCAGAGCGAATGTACGGCAGCGTCCTGCAGGTCGGGTATGTCGGTATAAATTCCCAGAATCAGCTTGGGGAACACCGCGAAAAGCAATGCCAGCGGAAGTACGAAGACGTAGGCTATGCGTACGTGCTGCCGGATGGTGCCTGCCACGCAATCGGAGTGGCCTGCACCGATGAGGTTGCTGACCAGTGACCCGCAGGTAGAGGCAAATGCCATGAGTACCATGAACAGTATGCCGGACACGTTGCGGACAATGTTGGTCACTGCCAGCGAGCGCTCTCCCAGATGCTCCACATAAAGGAAGAAAAGGAACCAGGTGGAGAGGGAGAAGAAATTCTGTATCATGGTCCAGAAAGAGACGTTCAGCATCCGTTTCAATACGTCCAGCCGGAACTTCGGAATACGGTCCAGCCCGTACTTGCAGCAGTCGATACGGCTACGGGTATAGAGGATGAAGAATAACAGCGAAACCAGCTCGGCCAATGAGGAGCCGATGGCGGCTCCGGCAATGCCGAGTGCAGGAAAACCGAATTTACCGAAAATCAGGATATAGTTGAATACGACATTGCTCAACACCATGACGATGGAGTTCAGTGTCAGTGTCTTGGTCTGGGTGGTTCCCAAGAAAAAGGCACGGAACATGACTGCGCTGAACGAGAAGAAGGCACCGAATACACGCCAATGCAGGTAGCTGGTGGCTGCTTCGTAGATATGTTCCGAGGCTACGATGCGTTTCAGGATAATCGGCGAGAAGCAATAGGACAGCAGGAACATGACTGTCGCCATCCCGACTTGGAAATAGATGCCCTGATAGAACAAGTCACCGATTTCCTTATACTGCTGTTCGCCGTTGCGCCGGGCAATGAGTATCTGTGCCCCGATGCTGAAACCGAAGGCAACCATGAAGATGACCATGTAGAAGACACCGGCGATGGCAGATGCTCCCAGCTCGACTTCGCCCACACGCCCGAGGAAGGCGGTGTCCGTCATACCTATCAGTTGCTCCATAAGGAGGCTGATTAGGATAGGGTAGGCTATGAGCCAGATTTGTTTGTAAGTGTATTTAGTCTGCATAATTTAGAGTCTGTGAATTTTTTCGTTGGTGTAAGGATAAGAAAGCCGGGCAAATGTCATTGTCCGGCTTTCTGCAAAAGAATATCTTGAACGGTAGTCTTACTACTTTTTGTTCTGTTTTTCTTTCATCATCTGTTCCTGCTGTTTCTGCATGGCTTCCAGACGAGCGGCGAAACCGGTTTTCTTCATCTTCTTCGGGTCTTTCTTGTTGGCTTCCAACTGAGCAAGAAGGGCTTCCTCATTGGTTGTCTTGCGCATGATGAGCGTTGTTACCACACTGACTAACGTAGAGATGAAGTAGTAATAGTTCAATCCCGAAGGATAGTCGTTCAATATGAAGAGGAACATGATAGGCATCAGGTATGACATCCACTTCATGGCAGCCATCTGCGGATTGGCACCCGTATCCTGTTGCTGCATCATGTACTTCGTGTTCAATATGTTGGTAACCGTCATCAGCAGGCAGAACAAGCTGAGGTGGCTTCCCAGGAACGGGATATGGAACGGGAAGTTGATGAACGCATCGTAAGTGGAAAGGTCGTCTGCCCACAAGAAGCTCTGCTGGCGGAGTTCAATGGCACTCGGCACGAACATGAACAAGGCCATCAGGATAGGGAACTGTATCAGCATCGGCAGACATCCGCCCATCGGACTGACTCCGTACTGGCTGTAGAGGCCCATCACTTCCTGCTGCTTCTTCATGGCATCTTCCTGCTTGGGGTACTTCTTGTTTATCTCGTCGATTTTCGGTTTCAGTACGCGCATCTTGGCAGAGGACATGTAGGTTTTCCACGTTGCGGGGAATACTACAGCTTTTACGATTAACGTCATGAACAACAGTACGATACCCATGCTCAACCCCCAACTGGACAACCAGTCGAAGATGTTGATGGTGAACCATTTGTTTATCCAGCGGATGAGCGGCCAGCCCAGATAGACCAGACGGTTCAGCTCCCACTTCTCGTCACGCCCCTTGTCGAGTGCGGTCAGGGTCTTGTAGTGATTGGGGCCGAAGTAGAAGAACAGCTGGGTAGGTTCCTTGCCAGCAGGGTCGAACTTCGTGCTCATCTCCGCAGAATAGTCCTTAATGTAGCCGCTGCCTTGAGTCTCCATCTTGGAACTCAGTTTGGTCTTTTCAAAGTCGGCATCTGCCAAAAATACTGAAGAGAAGAACTGGTTCTTGAAAGCAATCCAGTCCAGGCGTTCCGGAACTTCCTTTTCGTCGTTCTTGTTGGCAGACAGATAATCGGTACCCTCTCCGGTGATTTTGTAAGTCAGTTCAGCCAGACGGTTCTCGTAGGTGTAACCCTTCTCTATCTGACGGGCACGCTGAGACCACTCGATGTCCACATAATTGTTGGTAGTCGCCAGCTTACCTTCCATATTGACTGCCTGAATAGTAAAGTCTATCAGGTATGTGTCATTGTGCATGCGATATGTAAAGTCGATATAGCTGTTGCTGTCTGCCGACAAACGCATGGTGACGGTACTGTCCGTACGGTTTACTGCGGTGAAATAATAGTCTTCCGTCTGGATAGTCTCTTTCTTGTTGTAAAAGAGGAAATTCATGGAAGCGTCATTGCCGCTGAACAGTGTGACGGGGGTCGTCTTGTCTTGTCCCATGTATTCCTTCAGCGTGGCCGAAGCTATGCGCCCGCCTTTTGTATCTACGGTTATTTCTGCCAGGTTGTTCTGGATGGTTACCTGCGAGTTAGTTCCTTGACGGGCGTCGAAGAAGAGGGCAGTGGAGTCAACGCTTGCTTCCGCTCCGCTTTCGTTGGCCAGGGCTGCTTCCGCCTTGGCTTTCAAGTCGGCTTCGCGCTGTTGCACCTGGGCTATGGAGTCGTAGTAACGTTGCTGTGCTTCCAACTGCTCCTGGCTGGGACGGCTCAGAAAGCTGAAACCTACTAACAATATCGCTATCAGAACAAGACCTGTGATGGTATTTTTATCCATTCTTTGTTGATTACAAATTACTTATTACAAATTATTTCTTTTCGTTTTCATTTTCGATGGCGGCCTTCACGAATGCTACGAACAGTGGGTGCGGATGCAATACCGTACTGCTGTATTCGGGATGGAACTGGGTACCGACAAACCACTTCAATGCGGGAATCTCAACAATTTCCACCAAGTCCGATTCGGGGTTTATACCCACACACTTCATACCTGCTGCTTCGTAGGCATCCTTGAAGCTGTTGTTGAACTCGTAGCGGTGACGGTGACGTTCCTGGATATGCTCGGTACCGTATGCCTCGTATGCCTTGCTGCCTTTCTGCAGAACACATTCGTAGGCACCCAGACGCATGGTTCCACCCATATTGGTGATGGACTTCTGCTCTTCCATGATGTCGATGACATTGTGCGGTGTCTTTTCGTCCATCTCGCGTGAGTTGGCATCGGCATAACCCAGTACGTTACGGGCAAATTCGATGGCGATACACTGCATACCCAGACAGATACCGAAGGTGGGGATGTCGTGCGTACGCGCATATTTGATGGCTACGAACTTGCCGGCAACGCCGCGTTCGCCGAAGCCCGGACCGATAAGTACGCCTGCCATGCCTTTCAAGGCTTCTGTCACATTCTCGTCCGTCAGCTTTTCACTGTTCACGAAGTCTACCGACACCTTGCGGTCATTGTAGGTTCCTGCTTGTGAAAGGGCCTCGCGGATGGACTTGTAGGCATCCTGCAAGTCATATTTGCCCACCAATGCGATGTGCAGCGGGGCAGTCTCTTCGGCTTTGTGACGGCGTTCGAGGAAAGCGCGCCACGGTCCCAGTCCCGGAGTATCACCGACGGGAAGTCCCATTTTCTTCAAAATGGTAACGTCCAGTCCTTGGCTCTGCATCAAGATGGGCACCTCGTAGATGGTAGGCGCGTCGATGCTCTGCACCACGGCATTTTCGTCCACATTGCAGAACAGAGCCACTTTCTTGCGCAGGGTGGTACTCAACTCATGCTCCGTACGCAGTACGAGGACATCGGGTTGGATACCGGCACTTTGCAGTTCCTTTACGGAGTGCTGGGTGGGCTTGGTCTTCAGCTCACCGGCAGCTGCCAGGTAGGGGACATAAGTAAGGTGTACGCACAAGGCGTCTTTTCCCAGTTCCCACTTCAGCTGACGGATGCTTTCCAGATAGGGCAGAGACTCGATGTCACCCACTGTACCGCCAATCTCGGTAATAACAAAGTCGAATTTGTATTTGTTTCCCAGCAGTTTTACATTACGCTTGATTTCGTCTGTAATATGGGGAATAACCTGGATTGTCTTTCCCAGATAGTCACCCCGGCGCTCTTTGTCGATGACGCTTTTGTAGATGCGTCCGGTCGTGATATTGTTGGCCTTGGTGGTCTGGATGCCCAGGAAGCGTTCGTAATGGCCCAAATCGAGGTCGGCTTCGTGGCCATCCACGGTAACGTAGCATTCGCCGTGTTCATAAGGGTTCAGTGTACCCGGGTCGATGTTGATGTACGGGTCAAACTTCTGGATGGTTACCTTGTAACCTCTTGCTTGCAGCAATTTACCGATGGAGGATGAGATGATACCTTTACCTAATGAAGAGGCAACACCACCGGTGACGAAAATATACTTTGTTTCTCCCACAACTATATTATTTTATTAATTGTTTAATCTAATGCCAAGAGCCTATACGGCTTGTCGTTCAGGGTGCGCACTGCTCCCGTCAGTACACGTAGAACTTAAAAAGCGCAAAATTATAAAAAAAAGAGGAAGTAGAGAAAGTTTCGATGAAACAATTATTAAAAAATACGATTTCATCGAAGAAAGTCCTTCTTGCCTTTTTCTTATGGCTTTTCTATGTTTTCTAAACATTTTAAGCTAAATTTGCGCTCGAAACATAGACTTTAGGGCATTATGAAGAATAGACACATTGCATTTTGGTTAATTGCTACGATGATTTCTTCGTCGGTGATGGCACAGAATACGCTGGATACCGCCTCGAAGAACAGTGGACAGGAAACAACTGCCAAAGCCGACACCTTGCCGGATATAATGAAAGAATACATGATTCTGAAATTGAAACCGGAAGGTATGGGTTACAAGCTGGATACTGTTTCCATATTATATGAAAGGTATATCGGAGTGCTGGATTATTTGAATGACCCCACGACTCCGGAGCGTTATATACCTTCCAATCCGAACTACTATAGGTTGTTCCTTCCCCTTACCTATTATTATGCCCCCATGAGACGCCTTTCCAAGGTGGACTGGCATTTCCAGGTGCCTGATACGGTGCCTGCCCTGACGCGCGAGATGTTGCCGTTCGACACACTGAGTTTCACCTCAAAGGACCGAGCCAACAAACTGGTGGACCGTACGCTGCTGAACACGTATGTAGATTGTCCCAATCTGGTTGTAATGACCGAGAAGGAGGTGATGAAAGGGAAGATATTCAAGGATAATATAGAGAAGGAGGTTTCTTCCAAGCCGTCCGTCGTGAAACTGTTTGCACAAGAGAATATGGTGGGAGTGAAGGAGGAAGCCGACGTGATTATCCACAAGCCCAACTGGTGGGTGACGGGTGGAAACGGTTCATTGCAGATTACCCAGAACTATATCTCCGACAACTGGTACAAGGGAGGTGAGAGCACTAACGCCGTGCTTGCCAACCTGCAATTGTTTGCCAACTATAATGACCGTGAAAAGGTGCAGTGGGAAAATCTGCTCGATGCCAAGCTGGGCTTCAGCTCCGCACCTTCCGACGAGTTTCATAACTATCTGGTAAGTACCGACCAACTCCGGCTGTACAGTAAACTGGGTATTCAGGCTGCGTCCAAGTGGTATTATACCATCACGACTGAGTTTAAGACCCAGTTCTGCAATGGCTACAAGGCCAACAGTGAAGAGCTGGTTTCGGCTTTCTTTGCTCCGGCGGACTGGTCGAGCAGTATCGGTATGGACTACAAGTTGAAGAAGCAGAAATTCAGCTTGTCCGTTTTCATGGCTCCGCTGACGTACATGCTGCGCTATGTAGGAAATAAGGGGGTGAATGAAGTGAGTTTCGGTCTTGATGAGGGCAAATGCGTGAAGCATAACTTCGGTTCGCAGATACAGCCTACACTTTCATGGACCATCATTCCTTCCATCACGCTGGATTCCCGCTTGGACTTCCAGACCAGTTATGAGTGGACACGTATTGAATGGGAAAACACGGTGAACTTTGTGCTGAACCGCTATCTTTCCACCAAGCTCTATGTGCACGCCCGCTATGACGACAGTGCCAAGCCGACGGAAGGGGACAGCTATTTTCAGGTAAAAGAATTGCTCAGTTTCGGTATCAATTATAAATGGTAAATAAACAAATGGTCTGTTCGGAGTGAACAGATTATCTGTTTTGGTTAGTCAGACGGTCTGTTTTCCCTTGACAGACCGTCTGTTTTTTGTCTTTTTGTAGTCTGTGGCAGGTGAAAAAACATAAAAACATAGAAAAAGCACGTTTACGAACACAGAAAATGCATAGGAAAGGTTTGCAGTTCACAAATAATGCGTAAATTTGCCGCGATTTGTAATGCACACTTTGCAAAATGGCGAATACTATAAAACATCAAGGTATTGTGGAAAACATAAACGGTTCTCATCTCCAAGTGAGAATCATCCAGACTTCAGCGTGCGCTTCGTGTAGTGTCAAGGGACATTGTACCTCTGCGGATACGAAAGAGAAACTTGTCGATGTGGCCGATGCCGATGCCGCATCCTACCAGCCCGGCGACCGTGTATGGGTGACGGGCGAACTTTCAATGGGAGTGATGGCAGTTCTGTTTGCCTTTATATTTCCTTTCCTTATTCTGATAATCTCACTATTTGTCTTTATGGCTATCTGGAATGACGAGCTGCGTTCCGCGCTTTGTTCGCTAGCACTTCTTGTACCTTATTATTATATATTGTGGCTGAACAAGTCGCGGATGGGTAAGAAGTTCTCATTCTCCGTACGACCGATGAACTAACTAATAATAAAACAAATAATTAATAAACAACTAATTTATGAATGTAATTCTGATTGCAGTGATTTCATTGGGAGTTATAGCGCTGGTATCGGCCGCTATTCTTTACGTGGCTTCCAAGAAATTCGCCGTGTATGAAGATCCGCGGATTGCCCAGGTAGCAGAGGTGCTTCCCCAGGCAAATTGCGGTGGATGTGGTTACCCCGGTTGTAGCGGATTTGCAGATGCTTGCGTAAAGGCAGGTTCGCTGGATGGTAAACTTTGTCCGGTGGGTGGACAGCCCGTCATGACAAAGATTGCCGAGATTCTGGGCTTGGATGCCGCTGCTGCCGAACCTATGGTTGCGGTGGTGAGATGTAATGGAACTTGTGCCAACCGTCCTCGTGTGAACCAATACGATGGCGCCAAGAGTTGTGCCATTGCGGCTTCTCTCTATGGTGGTGAAACGGGTTGTAGTTATGGCTGTCTGGGATGCGGCGACTGTGTGGCTGCCTGCCAGTTCGATGCTATCCACATGAATCCGGAGACCGGACTTCCCGAAGTGGATGAGGAAAAGTGTACGGCTTGTGGAGCTTGTGCCAAGGCTTGTCCGAAATCTATCATTGAAATCCGTCCTCAAGGCAAGAAATCACGTCGTGTTTACGTACAGTGTGTAAACAAGGACAAGGGGGCCGTAGCACGCAAGGCTTGTACCGTGGCATGTATCGGTTGCGGCAAGTGTGTGAAGGTTTGTCCGTTCGAGGCTATCACGCTGGAAAACAATCTGGCTTACATTGACCCCAATAAGTGCAAATCCTGTCGCAAGTGCGAGGAAGCTTGTCCGCAAAACACAATCATTGCCCTCAACTTCCCGCCGCGCAAACCGAAGGCTGACGATGCAGCTCCCCAAGTAAAGGTTGCAGCTCCTAAAGCTGAGGTTGAGACTCCCAAAGCAGAGGTTTAGACTTCCCAAGTTGAGGTATGAATTAATAAAGTAAATAAACGACTAAAAATACAGAATTGTATGTTGAAGACATTTTCAATTGGTGGAGTCCATCCACACGAAAATAAACTTTCAGCACATCAGCCTATCATCAAGGCAGAGATTCCGGCCAAGGCCGCTATCTTGCTGGGACAGCACATCGGTGCTCCTGCCAAGCCTATCGTTGCCAAAGGTGATGTTGTGAAAGTGGGTACAAAGATTGCCGAGCCCGGCGGTTTTGTATCAGCAGCCATTCATTCGTCTGTCAGCGGGAAAGTCGCTAAGATTGACACGATTGTCGATGCCAGCGGTTACGCCAAGCCTGCTATATTCATTGACGTAGAAGGGGATGAATGGGAAGAATCCATTGACCGTTCCGAAACGTTGGTGAAGGAATGCAGTCTGACCTCCGAGGAAATCGTGAAGAAAATCGCTGATGCCGGTATCGTAGGTCTGGGCGGTGCATGCTTCCCTACGCAGGTCAAGTTGTGTCCTCCTCCTGCATTCAAGGCAGAGTGTGTCATCATCAACGCCGTAGAGTGCGAACCGTATCTGACTGCCGACCATCAGCTGATGCTGGAACATGCGGAAGAAATTATGGTAGGTGTATCCATTCTGATGAAAGCGGTAAAGGTGAACAAGGCATTCATTGGCATTGAGAACAACAAGCCCGATGCCATCCAGCTGATGACGAAAGTCGCTTCCAGTTATGCAGGTATCGAGGTGGTACCCTTGAAGGTACAATATCCGCAGGGTGGTGAAAAGCAGTTGATTGATGCAGTCATCAGTCGCCAGGTTGCAGCCGGTGCGCTGCCTATCTCCACGGGAGCTGTGGTGCAGAATGTGGGTACCGCATTTGCCGTTTACCAGGCCGTACAGAAGAACAAACCTCTGTTTGAGCGTGTCATTACCGTGACTGGTAAGTCGTTGGCAAAGCCGTCCAATTTCCTGGCACGTATCGGTACGCCGATGAAGCAGCTGATTGAAGCTTGCGGCGGTCTGCCCGAAGATACGGGCAAGATTATCGGCGGTGGCCCGATGATGGGTAAAGCTCTGGTAAATACGGATGTACCGACAGCCAAAGGAAGCTCCGGTATTCTGATTATGAACGAGAAGGAAGCCAAGCGCGGCGAAGTACAGCCTTGTATCCGTTGTGCCAAGTGCGTGGGAGCCTGCCCGATGGGGTTGGAGCCGTATCTGCTGGCTACCGTTTCGGCCCACGGAGATTTTGAAAGAGTAGAGAAAGAAGACATTATGTCGTGTATAGAATGCGGTTCATGCCAGTTTACTTGTCCTTCCAACCGTCCGATGCTGGATTATATCCGCTTGGGTAAGGGTAAGGTAGGAGCGATGATCCGTGCACGTCAAGCTAAAAAATAACGAAGTATGAATAAATTAATCGTATCCCTTTCGCCCCACGTTCACGGCGGTGACAGCGTGAAGAAGAATATGTACGGTGTGCTTATCGCATTGATTCCGGCATTCCTCGTTTCGCTTTACTTTTTCGGACTGGGTGCGCTGATTGTTACGGCCACTTCCGTAGCAGCCTGCTTGTTCTTTGAATGGGCCATCGGCAAATTCCTCATGAAAAAAGAGACCACAACCATCACCGACGGCTCTGCCATCATTACCGGTGTGTTGCTGGCCTTTAACCTGCCTTCCAACCTGCCCATCTGGATTATCATCCTTGGTGCCTTGTTTGCCATCGGGGTAGGCAAGATGTCCTTCGGAGGTTTGGGTTGCAATCCCTTTAACCCTGCACTGGCAGGACGTGTATTCCTGTTGCTTTCATTCCCCGTGCAGATGACGACATGGCCGGCTGTAGGCCAGTTGACAGCCTATACGGATGCCACGACGGCTGCTACGCCGCTGGCTATTATGAAAGGTGTCATCAATGGTGCTCCGGGCATGTCCCTGAGCGACCTTCCGGGAGCTTTCGACCTTCTGATAGGTAATAATGGAGGATGTCTCGGTGAGGTGAGTGCCTTGGCGCTGCTGCTTGGTTTGTTCTACATGTTGTGGAAGAAAATCATCACCTGGCACATTCCGGTATCTATTCTGGTGACGGTATTCGTGTTCTCCGGTATCATGTATCTGGTCAATCCGGAACTTTATGTATCCCCGGTCGTACAGTTGTTGTCCGGTGGTCTGATGCTGGGTGCTGTCTTTATGGCTACGGACTACGTGACTTCTCCGATGAGCCACAAAGGTATGCTGATTTATGGTGTTTGCATCGGCCTGCTGACTGTCATCATCCGTCTGTTCGGTGCATATCCGGAGGGTATGTCGTTTGCCATTCTGATTATGAATGCGTTCACTCCGCTCATCAACACCTATGTTAAACCTAAACGCTTTGGGGAGGTAGCGAAGAAGAAATGAAAAAGTTAGAATCATCCTTGAAGAATATGTTGCTGGTACTTACGGGCGTTACCGCAATCTCCGTAGCGTTGCTGGCTTATGTAAACGAATTGACGAAGGAGCCCATTGCGCAGGCCAATGCAAAGACCTTGAGCGATGCCGTAAGTGCGGTGGTTCCGGGCTTCGACAATGACCCCATCGCCGAGAAGAAGATGCAGGAAGTAAACGGAGTACAGTATTCTGTATATCCTGCCACCAAAGGCGGAGAATATATCGGAGCTGCTGTGGAAGCTGTTGCCATGGGTTTTGGCGGTGAGCTGAAAGTGTTGGTCGGTTTCGATGCTGAAGGCAAAATCATCGACTACTCCTTGTTGTCGCATGTGGAAACTCCGGGGTTGGGTTCCAAGGCTGCCGACTGGTTCAAGAAAGGCAATAAAGGTGACATCACCGGCATGAATCCGGGTGAAGCTGCATTGACAGTGAGCAAGGACGGTGGTAAAGTAGATGCCATTACAGCGTCTACCATCACCTCACGTGCTTTTTTGAATGCAGTGAATGCGGCTTATGCTGCCTATGCCGGTCAGGAAACTGCCGACGGCACTACCGGCGCTACTCAAAAGAATGTTGAACAACCTGCTGATTCCGCAGCTCCCGAAGCTGTAGATACACTCAGCGCTAAATGAGAAAGGAGTAGAAGATATGAATAATTTTAAAGTTATGATGAACGGGATTATCAAAGAGAATCCTACGTTTGTACTCCTGCTGGGTATGTGTCCTACACTGGGTACCACTTCCTCTGCCATTAACGGTATGGGTATGGGACTGGCTACAATGTTCGTGCTGATATGTTCCAATGTGGTGATTTCTGCCATCAAGAATCTGATTCCCGATATGGTGCGTATCCCTTCATTCATTGTAGTCATAGCATCATTTGTGACACTGTTGCAGATGATAATGCAAGCTTACGTTCCTGCATTGTACGCCACACTGGGCCTGTTCATTCCACTGATTGTTGTAAACTGTATCGTATTGGGACGTGCCGAGGCATTTGCTGCCAAAAACAATCCGGTGGCTTCCTTGTTCGACGGTCTGGGCATGGGCTTGGGCTTTACCATTGCACTGACATTACTGGGTGCCGTGCGTGAGTTCCTGGGAACCGGCAAGATATTCAACTTGAGTATCCTTCCTGAAGAATACGGCATGTTGGTATTTGTCCTTGCTCCGGGTGCATTCATCGCATTGGGCTATCTCATTGCTTTAATCAACAGTATGAAGAAGAATTAATAATGAAAAATTAAAAATGAAAAAATTGAGAACGTATCGGCGGTAGGCTGCCGGGCTTTTAATTTTTAGTTTTTAATTCTTAATTTAATGATTATGGAATATATATTGATATTTATCTCGGCAATCTTTGTAAACAACATCGTATTGTCGCAATTCTTGGGAATTTGCCCGTTCTTGGGAGTTTCCAAGAAAGTGGAGACTGCATTGGGCATGTCGGCGGCGGTGGCATTCGTGCTCACCATCGCCACTATCGTGACATTCCTTATTCAGAAGTATGTGCTCGACGCTTTTGATTTGGGCTATTTGCAGACTATTACCTTTATCCTGGTGATTGCCGCATTGGTGCAGATGGTAGAGATTATCCTGAAGAAAGTATCTCCTTCTCTGTATCAAGCCTTGGGCGTGTTCCTGCCGTTGATTACTACCAACTGCTGTATTCTCGGTGTGGCTATCCTTGTTATCCAAAAAGATTATGATTTGCTGACGGGAGTGGTTTATGCATTCTCCACGGCACTTGGTTTCGGCTTGGCACTGACACTGTTTGCAGGCCTGCGCGAGCAAATGAGCCTGGTTAGTGTACCGAAAGGTATGCAGGGTACTCCGATAGCTTTGATTACTGCCGGACTGCTGGCAATGGCATTCATGGGCTTTTCGGGGGTTGTGAAGATTTAAAGAAGAAAAACCGGAAATAAAGTGGAAGGGGGATAAACTAAAATTTATCCCCCTTTTTCTGTTTTTATTAATTTATTTCCTTACATTTGTGGCGTATTGATAACCTAAAAGCTAAATTATCTATATTTAATATGAAAGGGAAAATCTTAGTTACGGGTGGAACCGGTTATATTGGTTCTCACACGGTGGTGGAACTTCAAAACGCAGGTTATGAAGTTGTTATTATTGATAATTTGTCAAACTCCAGCGCAGATGTTGTAGATAACATAGAGAAGGTATCGGGCATCCGCCCTGCATTCGAGGAATTGGATTGCTTGGATTATGCCGGTCTTGACGCTGTGTTTACCAAATATAAAGGCATTAAAGCCATCATTCACTTTGCGGCCAGCAAGGCTGTGGGTGAATCTGTCCAGAAACCATTGCTTTACTATCGTAATAACCTGGTTTCACTGATAAACCTGCTGGAATTGATGCCGAAGCATGGAGTGGAAGGTATCGTATTCTCTTCTTCCTGCACAGTTTACGGCCAGCCGGACGAACTTCCGGTAACGGAAAAGGCACCTATTAAGAAAGCTGAGTCTCCGTATGGAAACACGAAGCAAATCAATGAAGAGATTGTACGTGATACGGTTGCTTCCGGTGCTCCGATAAACGCCATCTTGTTGCGTTACTTCAACCCGATAGGTGCACACCCCACAGCATTGTTGGGAGAGTTGCCTAACGGTGTACCGCAGAACTTGATTCCTTATCTTACCCAGACCGCTATCGGCATCCGTGAGAAACTGAGCGTGTTTGGTGACGATTATGATACTCCCGACGGTTCTTGTATCCGCGACTTCATCAATGTAGTCGATTTGGCCAAAGCACACGTAGTGGCTATCCACCGTATCTTGGAGAACAAGCAGAAGGAAAAAGTGGAAGTATTCAATATCGGTACAGGTCGTGGACTTTCCGTATTGGAACTGATTAATGCTTTCGAAAAGGCTACCGGTGTAAAACTGAACTATCAGATAGTAGGTCGGCGTGCCGGTGATATTGAGAAGGTATGGGCAAACCCGGAATTGGCAAACAATGAACTGGGTTGGAAGGCAGAAACAAGTATTGAAGATACTTTACTTTCTGCATGGAAATGGCAGTTGAAGCTTCGTGAAAGAGGTATTCAATGACAAACTTTGAATTTGTGTTTTTTAACAAATAGGCAATAAACAAATGCCTCCCCGCATTTGTTTATAATGTGCAAATCAGCCTGAAGCTGTTTATGTATATGTGAATATCCGTAACTAGTACGTATGCCTCCCCGGCATAGACAGGTAAGATTGCATAGTAGTTTTGTCGTGTTTTATTTTGTGTTTGTGTTGTGAATAAGCCTTGTCGAGAGACAAGGCTTATTTTTTGTATATTATATACAGAACCTCTGTTGTCAATTCAGTGTTTTTTCATAAGATGGGTAGGCAATTCCTTTTTCTTACTAATTGTTAACTGACGTTATCATGTCTGTAACAATTTGTTCCAATTGTAGTATTAATCGTTCAAAATAGTCTTTTTTGTTCAAAAAATGCTATACACGGTAACAACTACATGCAAATTGTTTATACATTTGCGTTGTTGTTTATGTAACTATTGGGATGAACAAACCATAGCTGACAAACGTTAATAGGTACGAGTACATAGCTGATGAAAGACGCGACTTGGCTGACTTGTTAATGAGGATACACGCGACTTACAACTTAGTATTGGGAAAAATAATTAAGGAAATATAGAATAAAAAGATTGCTTATGTCACAGATTGTCGGACATATCTCACAGGTAATCGGGCCTGTAGTAGACGTCTATTTCGAAGGAACGGAGGCAGAAATGATGTTGCCGAGTATTCACGACGCACTGGAAATAAAAAGGTCGAACGGCAAAAGACTGATTGTAGAGGTACAGCAGCACATTGGTGAAAACACGGTGCGTACTGTTGCTATGGACAGTACGGACGGCCTGCAGAGAGGAATGACAGTGCATCCGCTGGGAGGCCCCATCACCATGCCGATAGGTACACAAATCAAAGGCCGCCTGATGAACGTAGTGGGCGACTCTATCGACGGCATGAAGGAGTTGGACCGTACCGGTGCTTATCCCATCCATCGCGACCCCCCTAAGTTTGAAGATTTGACTACCGTACAAGAGGTGCTTTATACAGGCATCAAGGTTATCGACTTGCTGGAACCATATAGCAAGGGCGGTAAAATCGGTCTGTTTGGTGGCGCCGGTGTAGGCAAGACGGTGCTTATCCAAGAGCTCATTAATAATATTGCGAAGAAGCAGCACGGCTTCTCTGTGTTTGCCGGTGTAGGAGAACGTACACGTGAAGGCAACGACCTGCTGAGAGAAATGATTGAATCCGGTGTTATCCGTTACGGAGAAGAATTCAAGAAAGGTATGGAGGAAGGCCATTGGGATTTGTCCAAAGTAGATTATGACGAAGTGGCCAAATCACAAGTGTCTTTGATATTCGGTCAGATGAACGAACCTCCCGGTGCGCGTCAGTCCGTGGCATTGTCTGGGTTGACGGTGGCCGAGTCCTTCCGTGACATGGGAGCGGAGACGGACGGTCCGCGTGACATTCTGTTCTTCATTGATAATATCTTCCGTTTCACCCAAGCCGGTTCCGAGGTTTCGGCCTTGCTGGGCCGTATGCCTTCTGCCGTAGGCTATCAGCCGACACTGGCAACGGAAATGGGTGCCATGCAGGAGCGTATTACCTCTACAAGAAACGGCTCCATCACTTCCGTGCAGGCTGTATATGTGCCTGCCGATGACTTGACGGACCCGGCACCTGCCACAACGTTTACCCACCTCGATGCCACCACGGTGTTGAGTCGTAAGATTACTGAACTTGGTATTTATCCTGCTGTGGACCCGTTGGAATCTACTTCACGCATTCTCGACCCACACATCGTGGGGGTAGAACACTACGAAGTGGCACAACGTGTAAAACAAATATTGCAACGCAACAAGGAATTGCAAGACATTATCTCCATCCTTGGTATGGAGGAACTCTCTGATGCCGACCGTACGTTGGTGAACCGTGCACGTCGTGTGCAGCGTTTCCTTTCACAGCCGTTTGCCGTTGCCGAGCAGTTTACGGGTGTCCCAGGTACAATGGTTTCCATTGAGGACACTATCAAAGGCTTCAAGATGATTCTTGACGGAGAGGTGGACTACCTGCCCGAACCTGCTTTCTTGAATGTGGGAACCATTGAAGAAGCCATTGAGAAGGGTAAGAAACTACTGGAGCAGGCAGGGGGAAAAACGATTAAAAATTAAAAGTCTGGGAGCTTTGATGATGAAAAAGTTGCATTTGAATATTGTTTCACCGGAGAAGGAACTCTTCAACGGGGAAGTGGAAAGTGTTACATTGCCGGGCACTATGGGCTCTTTTTCTATCCTGCCGCAGCATGCACCGATTGTATCATCGTTGGGAACGGGGAAATTGATTTACGCAACGGACGGTGAGGAACATGAGTTGGATATTCAAAGCGGATTCGTGGAGATGAGTAACGGAAGGGTTGCCGTCTGTATAGAACAGCAATAGGCTATTAAAAAATTAAAAATTAAAAAATAGAGGTTGTTGGCGTGACTATTACTAAGAGAAACTACTTATTGCATACAGCGCTCTTGACGGTATTGATAGGAATTGTAGGCGGTTGGGCGTATTTTTCGATAAATCCGCATCACTATTTCGGCGGTTATCCGCTGATTCCGCTTTTCTTCTTTGTTTTCGGAGTATTCATGATTAATATGACCGAAAGCTGCCGTCACCGGATGCCAGGACGAATGTTGCAGATTTATCTGCTGATGCGTGTGATGAGAATGCTGGTCTCCATGATTGTGATGCTGGTTTATTGCGTTGCAGTACGTGAGGAAGCCAGGGCGTTTTTGTTGACGTTTATAGCCAACTATCTGATATATTTGATTTATGATTCCTGGTTCTTCTTCACTTTTGAGGCGAATCGGAAACTGAAAAAGAAAAGTAACAATGAAAAGATTGCGTAACATACTGACTGTAATTCTGCTGGCACTGGGCATGTTGCTACCCGCCACGGTGCGGGCCGAGAATACGGTGGACGTGAAGGAGATTGTCTTCGGGCATATCGGCGATTCTTACGAATGGCACATCACGACGTGGGGCGAAACTCACGTTACGATTCCTTTGCCGGTAATAGTGCATAGCTCTACCACCGGATGGCATGCCTTTCTATCCTCACGTCTGGAGGAGAACGGTGGAAGTTATGAAGGCTTTTCCATCGCTCCCGCAGGAAGCAAGTACGAAGGCAAGCTGGTGGAGTATGATGCCACCGGAAACGAAATACGCCCGTTGGACATCTCCATCACGAAGGTGACACTGGCTTTGCTCATCAACAGCGCATTGCTGCTTCTCATCATTTTGAGTGTGGCGCACTGGTATCGCAAGCACCCGCAGGGAAGTGCCGCTCCCGGTGGTTTCATCGGGTTTATGGAGATGTTTATCATGATGGTGAACGATGATATTATAAAGAGCTGTGTCGGTCCGAAGTACCGTAAATTCGCACCTTACTTGCTGACGGCCTTCTTCTTTATTTTCATCAACAACATTATGGGGCTGATTCCTTTCTTTCCCGGAGGGGCCAACGTGACGGGAAATATAGCCATTACGATGGTATTGGCCATCTGTACTTTCTTGGCCGTGAATATCTTTGGAACCAAGACTTATTGGAAAGATATCTTTTGGCCGGATGTGCCCTGGTGGCTGAAGGTACCGGTCCCCATGATGCCGTTTATCGAGTTCTTCGGTATTTTCACCAAACCGTTTGCTTTGATGATACGTCTTTTTGCCAATATGCTGGCAGGGCACATGGCAATGCTGGTGCTTACCTGCCTGATATTCATCTCGGCCAGTATGGGACCTGCTTTGAACGGAACGCTGACCGTGGCATCGGTGTTGTTCAATATCTTTATGAATGCACTTGAGTTGTTGGTTGCCTTTATCCAGGCATATGTGTTCACCATGCTGTCAGCCGTGTTCATCGGTCTGGCGCAGGAAGAGCATAAGGAGAAGGCGGTGAAGTGATACGATTATTGGGAATATAAATATTAATAAAAATAACCATTTAAAAACTGAAAGTTATGTTACTATCTGTATTATTGCAAGCTGCTGCGGCAGGTGTGGGAGTTAGTAAACTGGGTGCAGCCATTGGTGCTGGTTTGGCTGTTATTGGTGCTGGTGTAGGTATTGGTAAAATCGGCGGTTCTGCTATGGAGGCCATTGCCCGCCAGCCGGAAGCATCCGGAGATATCCGTATGAACATGATTATTGCCGCTGCCTTGATTGAAGGTGTTGCTTTGTTGGCAGTAGTTGTGTGTTTATTGGTATTCTTTTTATAATGTACAATCTACCATTTACCGTTTACAATTTGTCCGTGCAGCATCACCGCGCAGCCAAATTGTAAATCGTAAATTGTCAAATAGTAAATAAAATTATGTCATTGTTATTACCCGATAGTGGTCTGCTGTTCTGGATGCTCCTTTCATTCGGTGTGGTGTTTGTGGTGCTTGCCAAGTACGGTTTTCCCGTTATCACCAAGATGGTGGAAGGTCGCAAGACCTACATCGACCAGTCTTTGGAAGTGGCACGCGAAGCAAATGCCCAGCTCTCCAAACTGAAAGAGGAGAGTGAAGCGTTGATTGCTGCTGCCAACAAAGAACAAGGACGTATTCTGCGGGAGGCGATGCATGAGCGTGACAAGATTATCGTCGAAGCACGCAAGCAGGCGGAAGCCGCCGCGCAGAAGGAGCTGGACGAAGTTAAAAAGCAGATACAGCAAGAGAAGGAAGAGGCCATCCGCGATATTCGCCGCCAGGTGGCAGTCTTGTCCGTAGATATAGCCGAGAAAATTATCCGCAAGAATCTGGACGAGAAACATGAGCAGATGGAGATGATAGACCGGATGTTGGATGAAGTGCTGGCCGCAAGTAAAAACAATTAATTCTCAAAGAAATGGATATAGGAATCGTTTCGATGCGTTATGCGAAAGCATTGATGGAATATGCCAAGAGCATGGGGGCAGAAGATACTCTGTACAAGGAGTTTTGTATGCTCGACCGTAGCTTCAGGAAACATCCCGATTTGCGCATGGCATTGGAAAACCCCATCCTGACGATACGTGAGAAGTTAACACTTATCTGTACCGCTGCTGTGGGGGATGCTCCTGCGAGCCGTGAGTTTGCGCGTTTCATGACCCTGGTGTTGAAGAACCGGCGGGAAAACTTTCTCCAGTACATCTGCCTGAGTTTTCTGGATTTGTACCGGAAAGACAAGCATATCGGTGTAGGAAAGCTGATAACAGCCGTTCCCGTCAGTCAGGAAGTGCGGGAGCGCATCCATGACAGTGCTTCCTCCCTGCTGCATGCCAGCATGGAGCTGCAGACTGAAGTGGATCCCTCCATTGAAGGTGGTTTTATCTTCGACATCAACGACTTCCGTCTGGATGCCAGTATTGCTACGCAGCTTAAGAAAGTGAAACAGCAGTTCATTGATAAGAATAGAAGAATCGTGTGATTTACGATTTGACAATTTACAATTTACTTATTTAATAGTCTTGTGATGCGTAAGTTGTAGAGGTCAAACAGTATATGATTCGGGTTCTTTCAAATAGTAAATAGTAAATTGTAAAATAGTAAATACTAAGATGTTGTCTGAAAATATAAAAGTAAGCGAAGTCTCCGATATTCTCCGCAAGCAACTGGAAGGGATTGACACCCGCGTACAGTTGGACGAGATTGGCACGGTACTGCAAGTCAGTGACGGTGTAGCCCGTATCTATGGGTTGCGCAATGCCGAAGCCAACGAGTTGTTGGAGTTCGACAACGGCATCAAGGCCATTGTGATGAACCTCGAAGAGGATAATGTGGGTGCTGTGTTGCTTGGCCCTACGGATAAAATCAAGGAAGGCTTCATTGTAAAGCGTACCAAGCGTATTGCTTCCATCATGGTGGGAGAGGGTATGCTGGGCCGTGTAATAGACCCTCTGGGTGCGCCGCTCGATGGCAAAGGACTGATAGGCGGAGAACTTTATGAAATGCCGCTGGAACGCAAGGCGCCGGGAGTTATCTTCCGTCAGCCGGTGAATCAGCCGCTACAGACCGGTCTGAAGGCTGTGGATGCCATGATACCTATTGGCCGCGGACAGCGTGAACTGATTATCGGTGACCGCCAGACCGGTAAGACGGCCATTGCCATCGATACCATCATCAACCAGCGTGCCAATTTTGAAGCTGGTGATCCGGTGTATTGTATTTATGTAGCCATTGGTCAGAAAGGTTCTACCGTTGCCTCTATCGTGAATACCCTGCACCAGTACGGTGCGATGGACTATACCATTGTGGTGGCTGCTACGGCGGGCGACCCGGCTGCATTGCAGTATTACGCTCCCTTTGCAGGGGCTGCCATCGGAGAGTATTTCCGTGATACCGGCCGTCATGCGCTGGTGGTCTATGACGACTTGTCCAAGCAGGCGGTGGCCTATCGTGAAGTGTCTCTGATTCTGCGCCGTCCATCAGGACGTGAGGCCTATCCGGGTGATATCTTCTATCTGCACTCCCGTTTGTTGGAACGTGCGGCGAAGATTATCAGCCAGGAGGAAGTGGCACGCGAGATGAACGACCTGCCGGACAGTCTGAAAGGCAAGGTGAAAGGTGGCGGTTCGCTGACTGCATTGCCCATTATCGAAACTCAGGCAGGAGACGTGTCCGCCTATATCCCAACGAATGTGATTTCAATCACTGACGGGCAGATATTCCTTGATACGAACCTCTTCAACCAGGGTAACCGTCCGGCCATTGACGTGGGTATCTCTGTGAGCCGTGTGGGTGGTAATGCCCAAGTCAAGGCTATGAAGAAGGTGGCAGGTACATTAAAGATTGACCAGGCACAGTACCGGGAGCTGGAAGCGTTTACCAAGTTCAGTGGCGATATGGACCCCGTGACGGCATTGACCATCGACAAGGGACAGAAGAATACACGCCTGCTGGTACAGCCCCAATACAGCCCGATGCCGGTAGAAAAGCAGATTGCCATTCTTTATTGCGGCACGCACGGCTTGTTGAGGAATGTTCCTTTGGACAAGGTCAGCGAGTTTGAACGCAACTTCCTTGAGTCTCTTGAGATGAACTATCGCATGGAGGTACTCGACGTTTTAAAGACGGGTGCCATCAATGACGATGTCTGCAAGAAGATTGAGGAGACAGCAGAGGCGGTTGCAAGGCAATTCATGTAATTTACGATTGGACGATTTACGATTTACGATTGGAGTTACTCTATATGGTAAGTTGTAAATCGGACGCAGGCAGAAGTTACCTCAATCGTAAATCGTAAATAATTAAATCGTAAATAGATATATGTCTTCACTGAAAGAGGTAAAAAATAGAATAAGCTCCGTCAAGAGTACACGCCAGATAACATCGGCTATGAAGATGGTGGCATCTGCCAAACTGCATAAGGCGCAGGGGCGGATTGAGAATATGCTGCCTTATCAACGGAAGCTGAATGAGATTCTGACGAACTTTCTGCGTACGGATGCTTCCTTCGAGTCGCCCTATACCGAGAAAAGACCCGTGACGAGAGTAGCGGTTGTGGCGTTTTCGTCCAATAGTTCCTTGTGCGGTGCATTCAACTCGAATGTGGCGAAGATGCTGGAACGGGCTTTGGAAGATTACCAGTCGCTGGGCAAGGAGAATATTCTGATATATCCCGTTGGGAGAAAGATGGAGGAAGCCGTCAAGAAAATGGGATATGTGCCGCAAGGCAGCTACCAGGTGATGGCAGACAAGCCTTCGTACGTTGAAGCGTATGAGCTGGCAGAGAAGTTGATGCATGAGTTTGTGGAAAAGCAGATTGACCATGTGGAGCTGATTTACCATCACTTCAAATCGATGGGTTCGCAGGTGCTGCTCCGCGAGAATTATCTGCCCATTGACCTGACGCAAGTAGCGCAGGAGGCGGCAGAAGATGTACCGGAGGATGCCCGCAGTTTTAATAATGATTACATTGTGGAACCTTCCGTCGGCGAACTGATAGCGGAACTTCTGCCAAAAGTGTTGAGTCAGAAGATATTTACCGTGCTTCTCGATTCCAATACTTCGGAACATGCTGCCCGTATGCTTGCCATGCAGACGGCGACAGATAATGCCAACGAGTTGATTCAAGATTTGACGAAACAGTATAACAAGAGCCGTCAGCAGGCCATTACGAATGAGCTGCTCGATATTATCGGCGGTAGCTTGAAATAGTCCGGATTGCCCCGTAAAGGGCTTTCTCAGGATGGGTACAAATAAATGGAATAATAGGACAAGGATAACGAAATAAGCGTTATCTTTGTCCTATTATCATATATGGCTACTGATGAAATCCGTATCATTCTGAGAGAGAGCGGATTGGTTGAATAATAAACATATCAATGGAGAATAATCCCGAAATAGCGCTTGCATGGCAATTCATTGAAAACACAGGCACTCATCTTTTTTTGACCGGCAAGGCAGGTACCGGTAAGACAACTTTCCTGCGAAAACTGAGGGCAGAGAGTCCGAAACGGATGATTGTACTTGCACCGACGGGAATTGCCGCTATCAATGCAGGCGGTGTCACCATCCACTCCTTTTTTCCAAGTACCTTTCGCTCCTTATGTGCCCGAAAGCTCATTCAGCGCAGATGGCAAGGCAACCTACCGTTTTCGTTACGGGAAAGAGAAAATCAACATTATACGCAGCATAGATTTATTGGTCATCGATGAAATCAGTATGGTCCGTGCCGACTTGCTCGATTCGGTGGATGCCGTCTTGAGGCGGTTCCGCGACCGGAACAAACCCTTTGGCGGCGTGCAACTGCTGATGATTGGCGACTTACAGCAGCTGTCTCCCGTAGTGAAAGACGATGAGTGGCAGATGCTGTGCAAATACTATGACACGCCTTATTTCTTCTCCAGCCAGGCCTTGAAGCAGACGGAATATTGCACCATAGAACTAAAGAAAGTCTATCGGCAGAACGATGGGACTTTTCTTGAATTACTGAACCGCATTCGCGAAAACCGTTGTGACGGGCAAGTGCTGGAAGCCTTGAACCGCCGGTATATTCCCAATTTCGTACCAGATAAAGAAGAAGGATACATCCGCCTGGTGACCCACAATTATCAGGCCCAACGGATTAATGACCATGAGCTGGAACAACTTCCGGGACGCTCGTATGCCTTTCGTGCCAAGATTGACGGAAAGTTTCCCGAATATTCCTATCCCACGGATGAAGTACTGGAACTGAAACGCGGTGCTCAGGTAATGTTTGTGAAGAACGACATCTCCGGTGAGCACCGTTACTACAATGGCATGATTGGAGAGGTGACAGCCGTGTCGGCAGATGGAATTGAAGTGCGCAGTAAGGGAAGCGACGCTACCTTCTTACTTCAAGAGGAAGAGTGGACGAATGCCAAATACGTGCTTGATGAGGAAACCAAGGAGATTACAGAAGATATTGAAGGAACATTCCGGCAATATCCGCTGAAGCTGGCGTGGGCGATTACCATTCACAAAAGCCAGGGACTGACGTTTGAACGTGCCGTGATTGATGCCAGTGCCTCCTTTGCGCATGGGCAGACCTATGTGGCTCTGAGCCGCTGCAAGACATTGGAGGGAGTGGTGCTCAGTGCCCCGCTTTCTGCAAAGGCCGTTATCAGTGACCATGCAGTAGATACCTTCACGATGGAGGCACGGAGAAACGAGCCGGACGAGAAACGCTTCCGTTCCTTGCAGCAGACCTATTTCCTGGAACTGCTGTCGGGCCTGTTCGATTTCCAGCCCATGGAGCAGGCTTTGCGGCGGTATGTGCGGCTGATAGACGAACACTTGTACAAGCTCTTTCCCAAGCAACTCGCAGCCTGCAAGGAGGAAGTGGAACGTTTTCACGACAAAGTGACGAAAGTGGCCCAGAAGTTCGGTATCCAGTATACCCGCCTGATTGATACTGCGCAGGACTATGCAGCCGACCCGACTTTGCAGGGGCGCATACACTCTGCCGCCACTTATTTTCAAGAGCAGTTGCAACCGCTGGATGCGGTGATGGCGAGTGCGGTAACTTCTGATAATAAAGAGTTGAAGAAGAAGCTCCGGGATGCCATGGAGGAGCTGGAGGAAATGTTTGACTTGAAGACTGATTTGCTGGATTATGTGCTGGAGAATGGTTTCCATGTGGCAGAATACTTGAAGCAGAAAGCACTGCTTTCCATTGATGATTCGGCTTCGCAGAAGGGTAAAGGCAAAGGGAGAAGTGCCGCTGCCAAAGAAGGGCAGGGAAGCAGTAAGCAGGCTGATAAAGAGAAACGTCCGCGTGAGCGGAAACGCGATGCTGCGGCTGTTGAAGTACCCACGGATGTGTTGCATCCGGAACTTTACAACCGCTTGGTAGCATGGCGCAATGCAGAAGCTTCCGCATTAGGGCTGCCCGTATACACCGTCATTCAGCAGAAGGCAATTCTAGGCATCAGCAATCTGCTTCCTTCGGATAAGGCCATGCTTGTACGCATTCCGTATTTCGGAAAGAAAGGGGCGGAGAAATATGGAGATGTGATTCTGGAGATGGTACGTGTGTATCGCAAAGAGAAAGGACTGGCAGAGCCGGAGTTGCTGTAGTCGAATCTGCTGCCATCCTCAACCTGCATCATTTACCATCCGAACATCTGCTTTATTCCTTCCTCCAGCGTGCGCGGCTGATACCCCAGTTCCCGGCTTGCCTTTTCTATACTCAGCCCGCTGAAACGGGGACGTGGCGTCTTTTCATTCATCTCCTTCGTAGTGACGGGACGGATGAGCGAGCGATTCAGCCCCAATACGTCCGCTACCCGATAAGCGATGTCTGCAATGGTCAGGCACTCGCTGCCACAGAGATGATAGATACCGTTTTGCGGATGACTTATTAGCTTCTCCACTCCTTGCGACACGTCTCCCACGAAGGTGGGCGTACGCCATTGGTCGGATACGACGAACACTTCCTCATTGTTCCTTAATCTGTTTGCCACCAGTTGGAGCACATTTCCATGCTGTCCGGGCAGGGCGGCACCGTACACCACCACTACGCGCACGATGGCATAATCCCTGCAAACGGCAGCGATACGTTTCTCACCTTCCAGTTTGGTGTAGCCGTAATAATTAACGGGAGCGGGAATATCCTCCTCCGTATAGGGTCGGTCCGTATCACCACCGAAAACGAAGTCGGTGGAAAGATGGATAAAACGGCTGCCTCCCGCCTCACAGCATTCTGCCAGATGCTCCACGGCAGTAATGTTGACGGCATCCGCTTCTGCATGGTGCGTTTCGCAATAATCGGGGACGGAGAGGGCGGAGGTATTGATTACAACATCCGGCTGTACTTCCTGGAAAAGCTTTTCCACCGCCTGGCGGTTGCATATATCCGTGCGGATAAAGCGATAGTTGCCCGAATGGGGACAGATGTCGTCGTGCAGGGAACAGCCCGTTGTCTGGTAAGACTGATTATGGGATAAATCGTCCAGGATGCGCCTGCCGGTAAAACCGTTGGCGCCTATCACCAATATTTTCCTTTTCATAATTACGTTTATAAATGCGCGATTGAAGACAGACAAAAGAAGCATGCTGGGGCTGCCAGAGTCACATTGTCACTTCGGCCCCTTTCAATATGGATAGTTCCTTCCCTGCTGCACTTCAATGCGTATGCCGAAGGCTCCGTTGGCTGATTTCAGCTCGAACGCCCCTTTGAAATTGTTCTTTTCCCAAGGCAGTGCGGAAGGGTTGGGCACTTTCCAGCCGTCCTTGTCATATTCGCCGTACGTATGGATGCGCATGCCGTTCTTCAAAGTGAAACTTCCCATTTGCAGGTTGTCGGTAGAGCCCCAGAAGCCCGTCAGTCCGAAGGGATTCGAACTGAAATACCGGGAGTTGCTGAGTGAGAATATGTTCGAAAGACCTTGTGAATAAGTCACGTTCGGGTTCAACTGGAAGATGCGGCTATAGTCTTTGCTGGCATCCGGTATCTCCAAAGTGAATTTGGGAAGAGTGGGGGTGGACAGATTCATCAGCCCCATATCCAGCAGGAAGCCGTCGTAATTCTTCACGTCCGGCAGAAGCTCCTTTTCAGACGGAGACATGCCTTCGGGAGACGCTTCGCCACGTACTGCGGTACGTACCGTATCGGCAGGCATCTCGCTCTGTGCGCTGACGGATGATATGCCTGCAAGTAAAATGATGATGCAGAAGAAGATTCGTTTCATAGTTCTTTGTTCACAATTTCAGTTGCTGTCTGCCGCATAGGGGCAGACTGAACAAAGATACTCGTTTCCCTCTATTTCCGGAAATATCTTTGTATTATTTCTATTTCTTTATACGAATGGTAGGGGCGAAGACGGGCGAAGTCACCCATTTCATTTTGGTGGGGTCGTAGCTCCGTTCCAGGCCTCCGTTGAGGTCGAGCCAGTCCGTCACTTTCAGTTCCAGTACCATGCCATAACCGCTTTGCGGATACATCGGGTTCATATATCCATGAAAGGAGTTACTTCTCCCGTAGCCCGAATACTGGCCGAAGGCATGTAGACGCATGTAGGGATTGATGCGGTAGGATACGGAGGCATTGTAGCCTATGTCCCATTGAGTACCTCCGGGGGGCATCCCTTTTGGCATACTGGGCACCGGTAATGGATGAAGGTTGGGAGATGGAATAATGGGCGGCATATACCCCTCCGCTCAATTCCCAATGTCCGTCGGGACTGTAATAAGTAACTCCTGCGCCAGCCTGCATGATGGAGCCCATTGCAGGATAGGTGTTATGGCTGCCGTACATCGTCAGTACGACTTCCGGCGAGAGCAGGAAATCGGCGAAACGCTGGAAGTCCCATTCAAAGATGTTTTTCTGAAAGTGTATCTTCTTCATGTCCGTCCAGGGCAGGGGCTCCACATTGTCGGAGGGAGGGAGATGGAGATTTATCTCTTCCTGCTGTTCGCCCTGCAGACTTTGTTGGGGCTGGCTTTCATCAAGGCCCGTACGCTTGTTCTCTTTTGGAGAAAAGGGAATCTGCTCTTTCTTTACGGGAGGCCGGTTCTTTATTGTGTCTTCCGGAATCTCGCTCTGTGCATAGGCGCAGAGTGAGGAACAGATAAAAGTAATGAATAATAACTTTCTCATAAATAGTAGTTTAGTTTTAGTTTAGTTCACTATTAGTTTATATCCTATTCCCCGCACATTGACGATACGGATGCGCTCGTCTCCGGCCAGTTTATGCCGCAGTTTGGTGATGAACACATGCAGGCTGCGGGAGTTGAAGAAGCTGTCGTCTCCCCAGAGGTCGAGCAATACATTCTGGGTGTTGACCACCTGGTTACGGTTCTCGCAAAGGCGTTTCAGTATCTCGGACTCGCGGTGGGAGAGTTCCACTTCCGTATCCGCGTCAGGTGAAGTCGGGGTGCTGCCTGCAAAAGCAAGTCGTTGAGTGACGGAATTGAAACGGTAGTCACCGATTTCAAAAACGGTAGTTTCTTGGGATTTTCTTCTGTAAAGGAGAAAGCTTTGCCTACCAGGGCCTTTATGCGGATAATGAGTTCCTGCATTCCGAAAGGCTTTTTCAGGTAGTCGTTGGCACCCAGCTCAAACCCTTCCACCACATCGTTGATGGTGGAGCGGGCGGTAAGGAACAGTACCGGGGTCTGTTTGTCGGTCTGCCGGATGCGGCGCACCATTTCAAAGCCGTCCATGCGGGGCATCATCACGTCTGCCACCAGCACGTCGGGACGGAGGTCGAAGAACTTGCGCAATCCCTCTTCACCGTCTGCTGCGGTGTGGATGATGAAGTTCTGTCCTTCCAATGTGTCCTTGATAATCATGGCGAGGGTCTGTTCGTCCTCAACCAGAAGTACGGTTATCTTTTCCATAATTGTCGCTTTTGTTACAAGTAATGTAAAGCTCCTTAACAAGTAATGTAAAGTACCCTAACAAATAATGTTATCATATCCTTATCGTAAAGGTACTTCCTTTTCCCAACTCACTCTTTACCGATACGCTGCCACCATGCTTCTCTATCATGGTCTTCACATAGAACAATCCCAGCCCATAGCCTTTCACATCGTGCAGATTACCCGTGGGTACGCGGTAGAATTTGTCGAAGATGTGCTTCTGCTTCTCGGGAGCAATACCGATACCGTGGTCGCTGACGGAGATTTCGGTCTGTTCATTCTGCCCTTCGACGGTTACCTTGCGGCAATGGATGGTCACTTCGGCTTCTCCGTGCGAATATTTGATGGCGTTGTCTATCAGGTTGCTGATGATGTTGCTGAAATGCGTACGGTCGGCAAGTACGCTCAAATCTTCCGGTTCGATGTCCACCGATATGTGGACGGAGCTTTCCGCTTTCAGCTTGTGTTGTTCGATGAGCGTTTCCAAAATATCACGTATTGCAAACTCCTCCGGGTGCAGGCGGAAAGTCCTGCGGCGTTCCATACTCATGGAAAGTATCTGTTCAACCAGTCCACTGAGGCGCTGAAGCTGTTCCTGGCAGATACGCAGGTATTTGTCGCGTTTGGCCTTTTCCTCCGCTTGGTTGAAGTTGAGCAGAGCGTCGTTGGCGGCATATGCTACGGCGATGGGGGTTTTCAGTTCGTGGGTGATGTTGTTGGTGAAATCGCTCTTCATCTCTTCCAGTGTCTTCTGTTTCAGGATGGTGCGTATCAGGAACCAGAAGGAGAAAGCGAGTACGATCAGAATAACGAATGATGTGGTGAGAATGCCCGACATCTGTCGCAAGACCAACATGCCGGCCGGTTCCATGATGAGACGGTAGCTTTGATTTGTATTGATGTCGAAAGAATAATTATATTCCACGGCTTTTGAGGTAGGCACATAGCCGGGGGTACCGATGTTTACCAATGTATCTATATAGAGAATGGTAGAGTCCCATTTGCTGCCTTTGTGAAGATGTAGCAGCCTATGGGGAAGATTGATGTTACGGTCATGCAGGAATGAAGTCAGCAGGCTGTCATAAAGCACTACGTCGGGGTCGGAAATGATGTCCAGTCCCGAATGCAGTCCGCGCTGGAAGTAGGTGGCGAGTTCCAGCATACTGTTTTGGTCGCGCAAAATCACATCCAGTCCCCCTTTGGCACTCAATGCGGATTGGGGAGAGCTGTCCGAGTCCCTGACACTGACTTCCACGCGGGTTGAATCGTTCGGGTGGGTCACGTAAACACTGTCTCCTTTGGGCATGAAGGTTTCGTGCAGGGTGGTGTTGTCCAAAGAATCTTCACGGGAGATGGTGGTACTGCTACGGACAAATGATTTTCCGTCATCGCTGTATCCGGCTGATACGCTGACTTCACCGTGGTTTATGTCGTCCTGCTTCATTTTATCCACGCGTATCATCATTTCGTTATAGTCGCTCATGCGCATGGCTTCGGTGATGTCCCTTTCCATTTCACTGTGCATGGTATGGTAGAGCCCCGTCAGCCAGTAGGCTTGGTAGGCGAAGATGCCGGCCAGGGAGACGATGACAAGTATGGCAATATATTTGAATGGCAGTTTCATGTTTGTTTCCGGTTACTTTTATACATACAAAGGTAAGATTAATATTGTGAACCCTATCATCCGATAAGACTAAATAACACTCCCGATAACACTGGATAACACTTGGTAAGCCGCTGATAACACAAGTTTCTGCTGATTCTGCCGTACTTTGCAGACGAAGATTTGCAGAAGAAGAATATAAACATAAATAAAAAGAAGAACATGAAACGATTCTATTTACTCCCTATTGTATGCTGTGCTTTGAGCATCAGTCTTTCGGCACAAGAGAACAACGGCACTGCAACCACCTCCGGTGCAGACGACAACCGCATCCTCAGCGCCGACAGCCTTATCACGACCGATGCCCGTCTGGACAGTCTTTATCAGACCTTGCCGGAAGTGATGATTACCGGCGAACGCCCCATCGTAAAGGCAGCGCAAGGCAAGCTGGTGTACGACCTGCCCCGCCTTATCCGGAACCTCCCCGTAGACAATGCCTACGATGCCGTGAAAGAGCTTCCCGGCGTCATCGAGATGAATGGCGGGCTGCAGTTGGCAGGCCAGGGAGTCACCGTTATCCTGGACGGCAAAGTAACCACCCTCAGCACCGAGCAGCTCTATTCCTTGCTGCGCAGCATCCCTGCCAGCCGCATAGAGAAGGCGGAAGTGATGTACAACGCCCCTGCACGCTACCAGGTGCGTGGCGCACTGATCAATATCACCTTGAAACAATCGGCAGGCGGCCCAGACTCCTGGCAAGGCGAACTCTATGCCAAGTATCGCCAGAAGCATAACGAAGGCTTTGAGGAACGCGCCAGCCTGCTCTTCAGCAAAAATAAATTCTCAGCAGATTTTCTTTACTCGCACAGCCATGGCCGGGGCTACTCTACTACCGACAAAGAGGCTGTGCACACCCTGGCAGACGGCTCGGTTCACCCCATGACAACATATGAGGTGGGCCGTGGCCGCAGCCATACCCATAATTTCAGGGTAGGGGCGGACTATAACATCGCCAAGGACCATCAGCTGAGTTTCGTCTATAACGGTGGCTATTCCACCTCCCACAACTGGACGGGCGTGACGGGCACGCAGGTGTCCACAACTCATGGCAATAGCACCGACTGGCTGCACAACGGCCGTCTGGACTATCGTACCCCTTTCGGCCTCAAAGCCGGTGCCGAACTGACCTACTACCGCTCTCCGTCCAACCAACTACTGCATAGCCGTATGCAGGATGAGGAACTTGACTTCTACACCGAAGATTGCCAACGCATCAACCGATGGAAATTCTTTCTGGCCCAGGAGCACAGTCTGGGAAAAGGTTGGGATTTGAATTACGGAGCCATCTATACTACCAGCATCGACAACAGCTACCAATATTATTACGACCCCGAAACCGGCGGACAACTGACCTCATCGGATGCCTTAAGCAATATGAAGTCCCGCCGCCGCGAACAGACCTGGAATATCTATGCAGGTTTCAGCAAGAGTTTCGGCGACAAACTCGCTTTGGACGCTTCCCTGGCTGTGGAGCATTACAAGACTCCCGTCTGGAACCAGTGGGACTGGTATCCCATCGTCAACTTGAACTATATGCCGTCACCGGGACATATCCTTCAGCTCTCTCTGAGCAGCGACAAGGACTATCCCGACTACTGGGCGGTGCAGGATGCCGTCTCTTACATCGGTGGCGGATACTCTGAGCTGCATGGTAATCCGTTGCTGAAACCGGCGCAAGAGTATGAGCTTAAAATGACCTATATTTTGAAGAGCAAATACATCTTCAGCGCTTGGTTCAACCATACCAAGGACTACTCCGTACAGACGCTCTACCAATCTTCCGAACGTCTGGTTGAAATCTACAAGACACTCAATTTTGATTATCAGCAACAAGCAGGTATACAAGCCTCTATCCCGTTTAAGGTGAAGAATTGGTTGAATTCTCGCCTTACCCTCATCGGCTTGTGGCATCGCGAAAAGGATGGTGATTTCTGGGATATTCCTTTCGATAGAAAGCAATGCTATGGCATTGCCCAGATGAACAATACTTTTACTCTCTCCACCAAACCCGACTTGAAGCTGACGGTGACCGGATTTGTGCATAGTAAAGCCATTCAGGGCATCTACGACCTGCCTACGTCGGGCAATGTGAATATTGCCCTGCGCTACGGCTTCGCCAAGAACAAAGCCATTCTCAACCTCTATTGCAACGATATTTTTGAGACGGGACAGATTTCTCCCCGCATCCGTTTCAAGACGCAGAATGTGACGAATCATTACTCATGCTTCCGCGAATTCGGCGTATCGTTTACTTATAAATTCGGTGGATATAAGGAGAAGCAACGGGAGGCAGTGGATACGTCGCGGTTCAAATAGATAGAAGATGCAGGTGGTCAGGTGAAAATACGGTATTCTTTTGTACTTTGCCACATCTTTCGTACTTTTGCAACTTTCAAAACATTAAAGTTGTTATTTAAAGAAAAGACTCTGTATGAAATCGGACATTGAAATAGCCCGCAGCATAGAGCTGAAGAAGATAAAGCAGGTGGCTGAAAGTGTGGATATCCCGCGTGACGAAGTAGAGAACTATGGCCGTTACATAGCCAAGATTCCTACGCATCTGATTGATGAAGAGAAAGTGAAGAAGAGCAATCTGATACTGGTGACGGCTATCACGGCTACGAAAGCGGGTATCGGTAAAACAACCGTGTCCATCGGGCTGGCATTGGGGCTGAACAAGATTGGCAAGAAAGCGATTGTGGCTTTACGCGAACCCTCGCTAGGTCCTTGCTTCGGCATGAAAGGCGGTGCTGCCGGTGGAGGATATGCCCAGGTGCTGCCCATGGAGAAGATAAACCTGCACTTTACGGGCGACTTTCACGCCATTACCTCCGCACACAACATGATTTCCGCTTTGCTCGACAATTACTTGTACCAGCATCAGGCAGACGGCTTCGGACTGAAAGAAATCATCTGGCGGCGCGTACTTGATGTGAATGACCGTTCCTTGCGGAGCATTGTCACCGGATTGGGACCGAGCACCAACGGCATTACTGAGGAGTCGGGCTTCGATATTACCCCGGCTTCCGAAATTATGGCTATTCTCTGTCTGGCAACAGACCTCGACGACCTCCGTCGCCGTATTGAAAATATTATTCTGGGATTCCGTTTCGATGGTACTCCTTTCACAGTGAAGGAGTTAGGAGTGGCAGGTGCCATTACCGTACTGTTGAAAGATGCTATCAACCCCAACTTGGTACAGACTACCGAAGGCTCTGCTGCTTTTGTTCATGGAGGACCGTTCGCAAATATTGCCCATGGTTGCAACTCCATTCTTGCCACAAAAATGGCCATGACATTCGGCGATTATGTAGTGACGGAAGCCGGTTTCGGAGCTGACCTGGGTGCGGAGAAGTTCTACAACATCAAGTGCCGCAAGAGCGGCCTACAGCCCAAGCTGACGATAATCGTTGCTACCGCACAAGGACTGAAGATGCATGGCGGTGTCAGTCTGGACCGCATCAAGGAACCCAATATGGAAGGACTGAAAGAGGGCTTCGGCAATCTGGACAAACATGTACGCAATTTGCGTTCATTCGGCCAGCAGGTCATCGTGGCATTCAACCGTTTTGCCAGTGATACGGACGAGGAGGTGGAAGCTATCCGCCGCCATTGCGAAGAAAAGCTTGAGGTAGGTTTTGCCGTGAACAACGCCTTTGCCAAAGGAGGAGAGGGAGCCGTTGACCTTGCCAATCTGGTAGTAGATACTATCGAGAACAAACCATCCGAACCGCTGACCTTCACCTACGAAGAGAGCGATTGCGTGGAACGTAAAATAGAAAAGGTAGCCTGCAACCTCTACGGGGCAAGCGTAGTGACTTACAGTCTCCACTCCCGCAAGGTTATCAAACTGATAGAGCAGATGGGTATCAGCCATTACCCCGTCTGTATCGCCAAGACGCAGTACTCCTTCTCTGCCGACCCGAAGATATACGGTGCAGTCAACAACTTTGAGTTCCACATCAAGGATATTGTGGTCAATAACGGTGCGGAAATGATTGTAGCCATCGCCGGTGAAATTCTCCGTATGCCGGGATTACCCAAGAAACCACAAGCCGAACACATTGATATTGTGGACGGAAATATAGAAGGGCTGAGCTAAACGCGCGGAGCGCGTTTAGAATTAAAAATTAAAGGCTGCGCAGTTCAAAGCGAACATTGCGCAGCCTTTAATTTTTAATTCTTAATTTTTAATTCTGTTTGCTTATTAATAAGCAAACAGCGGGTATTCTTTCATCTTCGCATTGACGCGTGCACGTACCTCTGCGATGACTTGTTCGTTGTCTACGTTGGACAGAACGGTTTCAATCATCTCGGCAATTTCGAGCATCAGGTCTTCCTTGGCACCACGGGTTGTGATGGCAGGAGTACCCAGACGGATGCCGGAAGTCTGGAAAGCCGAGCGGCTGTCAAACGGAACCATGTTCTTGTTTACGGTGATGTCGGCAGATACCAACGCCTTCTCGGCAACCTTACCGGTCAAATCGGGATATTTGCTGCGCAGGTCTACCAGCATGGAGTGGTTGTCCGTACCGCCGGAAACGATGGTGAAGCCACGGTCTATCAAGGCTTGTGCCAGGACAGCGGCGTTTTTCTTCACCTGCTTGGCATATTCTTTCCATTCCGGTTGCAGGATTTCGCCGAAGGCAACGGCTTTGGCTGCGATGACATGTTCTAGCGGACCACCTTGGATACCGGGGAATACGGCTGAATCCAGCAACTGGGACATCATCTTGATTTCTCCCTTCGGAGTTTTCTTGCCCCAGGGGTTGGGGAAGTCCTTACCCATCATGATAACGCCACCGCGAGGACCACGCAGAGTCTTGTGGGTAGTGGAGGTCACGATGTGGGCATATTTCACGGGGTTATCCAGTTCACCGGCTGCAATCAGTCCGGCAGGATGAGCCATGTCAATCATTAGGATGGCACCTATCTTGTCCGCGATTTCGCGCATGCGCTTGTAGTCCCATTCGCGGGAATAAGCAGAACCGCCGCCGATAATCATTTTGGGTTTCTCGCGCAGGGCAACTTCTTCCATCTGGTCATAGTCCACACGTCCGGTTTCCTGGTTCAGATTGTATTCGCAGGGAGTATAGATAATACCGGAAGTGTTGACCAGTGAACCATGGGAGAGGTGACCGCCGTGTGCAAGGTTCAGTCCCATGAATTTGTCGCCCGGATTGAGCACGGCGAGGAATACGGCTGCATTGGCTTGTGCACCGGAGTGCGGCTGTACGTTGGCCCATTCTGCGCCGAAAATCTGTTTCAAGCGGTCGATGGCAATCTGCTCACTCTGGTCCACTACCTCACAACCACCATAGTAACGCTTGCCGGGGTATCCTTCAGCATACTTGTTGGTGAGGCAGGAGCCCATTGCCTGCATAACCTGGTCACTTACAAAGTTCTCTGATGCAATCAGTTCAATGCCTTTGAGCTGACGTTGGTGTTCTTTTTCGATAAGTTCGAAAATTAAATCATCTCTTTTCATTCTGCTTATTAGATAAGTTTGATAAATCTGTGTTCTCTTATTAAGCGCACAAATTTACGGGAAATAAATGAATAAATTGAAAGAAAAGGAAGAAATTTACTGTCAAAAGAACACTCCGAAAGAAAAACTCAGCACATTGTCCCTGCGGTGAAAACGGATTTCGTTTTTCGTGTTTTCGTCTGCAGCGTTGTTGTCGGCCGGAATATCGTATGTCACGCTTTTGGAGATGTTATGCAGCCCCATGTCGTAACGGAAGTCGAAAAAGACGCGTGAGATGGTGACGGATACGCCGACGGTGAAACTGAGATTGAGCGGACGCAGCCTTTCACGGATATTCACCTGGTCGAAATTCTCGAAGTCGATGTCACTTTTCCTGTCCCATATATAGCGCACTTTGGGTCCTCCAAAGACGGCAAGGCTGTACGGCCCCTCCTTGATGAAGTTGTATCCGTAGATGACGGGGATGTCTATACTGTGGATGGACGATGTAATGGAGGCTTCCTCCAGCCGGGCTCCTGATGCGGCGTCTTCGGGCAGAGGTTTCTCGAAGGTGATGTTGCACCGGTTGATGTTGTAGGATATTTCCGGTTGCAGGAAGTGGCGGTCGAAGTTTATCCGCATGAAAAGGGAGCCGAAATATCCTATCTTGTAATTGTTCTGCACTTCGTCAATGGGCACTCCGTTGACGCTGAACTGGGATACAAGGAACAAGGAAGAGGTGAAACCGCCTTTGAAACCGAAATTGACCGGAGTTTCCTTGCGGTGTCTGGAATGCTCTTCGTCGGCAGTACCGGGCACAACCGGAGTCTGTCCCCACATCATGGCGGGGAAGGCCAACAGATATAAGCCCATCAAGATTCGTCGCAACTCCATCTCTTAAAACCTTTATCGCATTATTACTTCTTTTTCTCTACTGACCATCCGAATTTGCCTATCTTTTCTCCCAGCTCATAATATCCGCCGTGCACATAGACCAGCGGATTCGTTTCCGCCAGTTCCAGTTTGCCGGTTTCAGGGTTCAGATTACGGGTATCGGCACGTACATTTACCACATCCGCTATAAACATGTCGTGCGAACCGAGAGCCATAATCTCCTTTACCCGGCATTCTATGCAAAGCGGTGATTCCTCAATGAGAGGCGCGCTGACTACGGTGCTTTTCCCCGGTGTCAGATGCATTTCCTCGAATTTGTTGTAGTCCTTTCCGGAGCGTACGCCACACCAGTCCGTGGCCCGTGCCATATCTTTCGTGGTGAGGTTGATGACGAATTCCATATTCCGCTTGATGATGTCGTAGGAGTGGCGTTCGGGGCGTACGGAGATGTAGCACATGGGCGGGTTCGTACAAATCGTCCCCGTCCATGCGATAGTCAGAATGTTATATTCCTCCGGAGTGCTTCCGCAGCTCACCAGTACGGCGGGCAGCGGATAAATCATTGTTCCGGGTTTCCAGTCTTCTTTCATATTATTTCAATATCTTCTCTGGTCTGCTCCTTCTCGCAGTAGTGGCACTTGATGACGCAATTGTCCTTGTCTACGACATGAAACAACGTAGGCATCGGCTCATTGTTCGTGATGCACTTCGGGTTGGCGCATTTCACGATTCCGCGCAGCTCTTCGGGCAGGCGGACTTCGCGTTTCTCCACCACTTCGTAGTCGCGGATAATGTTCAGCTTCACGTTGGGAGCTACCACGGCAATGCGGTTTATCTCTTCGTCGCAGAAGAACTTATCGGCAATCTTGATGATGCCTTTTGTACCCAGCTTGCCACTTTTGAGGTTGAAGCCGATGGTGATATTGTTGCTCATGTGTTCCAGTCCGAGCAGCGAGACTACGGTAAACAGTCTCTCAGAGGGGATATGGTCTATTACAGTGCCGTTTTCCAAGGCGGCCACTTGCAATTCTTGTTTCTTCATTTCTTTTTTCAACTTTCAGTTTTCCACTTGTTTACGTTATTTGATGTCATCCAGCGTGATGCCCAGTACATCGCACAGAATAGCTTCACGGGCATACAGTCCGTTTTGTGCCTGCTGGAAATAGTATGCCTTGGGATTGTCGTCCACATCATAGGCTATTTCGTTGACACGGGGCAACGGATGCAGGATGCGCAGGTTGGGACGGGTATGTTCCAGCATCTTGTTGCGCAGGATGTAGACATTCTTCACCCGCTCGTACTCCATAAGGTCGGTGAAGCGCTCGCGCTGCACACGGGTCATGTAGAGGATGTCGGCATCAGCAATGATTTCTTCCGTAAAGTCCGTATGTTCCACGTACTTGATGTTGTGCTCGCGGCAGTAAATTTTGTATTCTTCGGGCATCCGCAACTCGTCGGGAGCGATGAAGTGGAAAGTGGGGTTGAAGTGGCGCATGGCCATCAGCAGGGAGTGGACGGTACGGCCATACTTCAAGTCGCCGACCAGGAAGATATTCAGATTCTCCAGCGTGCCTTGCGTCTTGTAGATGGAGTAGAGGTCGAGCATGGTTTGTGAGGGATGCTGGTTGGCACCGTCTCCGGCATTCACAATAGGCACGGTGGTGACTTCACTGGCATAGCGTGCGGCCCCTTCGAGGTGGTGGCGCATCACGATGATGTCGGCATAGTTGCTCACCATCTTGATGGTGTCTTTCAGCGTCTCGCCCTTGGATGAGCTGGTGGCTTTGGGGTCACTGAACCCGATGACACGTGCTCCAAGCCGGTTGGCGGCAGTCTCGAAACTGAGGCGTGTACGGGTGGAAGGCTCGAAAAATAAGGTGGCAACTACTTTCCCGTCCAATATATGCCGGTTGGGATGGGCTTCAAACTCTTTCGCCATCTCAAGCATATAGAGGATTTTTTCCCGGCTATGCTCGGCAATGGTGACTAAACTTCTGTTTTCCATATCGTTGAATTCATTTATACTTTTCGAGAGTGTAAAGTTACGGAAAATATGCGGGCTACGGAAATATGCGGGGAAGTTTTTTGCGAAATATGGGCTGTTTTTTTAACCGTGTGGCTTGTTGTCCGGAATGCCACACTTCATCATCCGGAATGCCACACTTCGACAAAGTAAATGCCGCATTTCGCGAATGTTCAAGTGTGGCATTTGCCTTAGTCAAGTGCGGCGTTTGCCTTGTCGAAGTGTGGCATTCCGGACAGTGAAGTGTGGTATCTCTTTACGCCGTCGCCGTCGTTCTTTTTAACGACAACGTCGTTTCTCTTCTCTTCTCTTATTATCTTAATCTCCTCTTACGCGCGCGAGGGCAAGTTTTTATTGTTCCAATCTGTATTATAGCTCATTACGATGTATTTTTCCTTTCCGATTTTTTCTTCAAGTTTTCTAATTGTTTTGCAATCGTTTTGCATTTCACTGAGAGTTTCCATTAAAATAAACGGGCGTTTTTTTTGTGGATGCCGGAAATCTTATCCTGAAAAAGATATAAAAAGCATAGGCACATCCAATATATTTCCGTACCTTTGCCCTATTATTGAACTTTGATTTTAGCAACTGAAACATGATAAGGAAAGTCGTCAAAATCCTATGGATTTTCATCGCACTGATTTCGCTGGTGTGTGTCTTTATATTCTTTTCCATAGCCAAGGGCTGGATAGGCTATATGCCTCCGGTGGAAGACCTGGAAAATCCGAATTACAAATTTGCCACAGAAGTCTTTTCCGAGGACGGAAAAGTGTTGGGTACTTATTCCTATAGTAAGGAAAATCGCGTGTTTGTGGGATACAATGATTTGTCGCCCAATATCATCAACGCCTTGATAGCTACGGAAGATGTACGTTTTGCCGAACATTCGGGCATTGACGCCTACGCCCTGACGCGTGCCATAGTGAAGCGCGGTATCCTGATGCAGAAGAATGCCGGCGGTGGCAGTACCATCACCCAGCAGCTTTCCAAGCAGCTTTATTCCCCCAGTGCCGACAATGTGATGGAACGTCTGTTCCAGAAGCCTATCGAATGGGTGATTGCCGTAAAGCTGGAACGTTACTATACAAAAGAGGAAATCCTCACCATGTATCTCAACAAGTTCGATTTCCTGAACAATGCGGTAGGCATCAAGACTGCTGCCTTTACCTACTTCGGTTGCGAACCGAAAGATTTGAAGATTGAGGAAGCGGCTACGTTGGTGGGCATGTGCAAGAATCCGTCTCTCTATAATCCGGTGCGCTACAATGAACGTTCCCGCGGACGGCGCAATGTGGTGCTCGACCAGATGCGGAAAGCGGGATATATTACGGAAGCCGAGCGCGACTCCCTCCAGGCGTTGCCTCTGAAACTGAAGTACAACCGTGTGGACCACAAGGAAGGGTTGGCCACTTATTTCCGCGAATACCTGCGCGGCGTGCTCACCGCCAAGAAGCCCGACAAGGCCAACTACCGCGGTTGGCAGATGCAGAAATACTACGAGGATTCACTCGACTGGGAGAACAACCCGCTCTTTGGATGGTGCGAAAAGAACACCAAGAAAGACGGTACCAAATACAACCTCTACACCGACGGGCTGAAAATCTATACCACGCTCGACTCGCGTATGCAGCAGTATGCCGAGGATGCCGTGACAGAGCATCTGAAGGAACTGCAAGGTTACTTCTTCAAGGAAAAGAAAGGGGCCAAGAAAGCTCCCTACACCTTCCGTCTGACCCAGGAGCAGGTGGACGAGATTCTGGGACGTGCCATGAGGTTGTCCGACCGCTACCGCATTATGAAGAAAGCCGGAGCCACCGAAGCTGAAATAAAGAAAGCCTTCGATACCCCGGAGGAGATGTCCGTATTCAGTTGGGAAGGGGAGAAAGACACCATTATGACCCCGATGGATTCCATCCGTTACTACAAGTTCTTCCTTCGTGCCGGTTTCATGTCCATGGACCCGCGCAGCGGACATGTCAAGGCATACGTAGGCGGACCGAACTACCATTACTTCCAGTACGATATGGCCATGGTGGGACGCCGCCAGGTAGGTTCTACCATCAAGCCTTTCCTTTATACATTGGCTATGGAGAACGGTTTTTCTCCCTGCGACGAAGTGCGCCACGTGGAATACACGCTGATTGATGAAAACGGAAAACCGTGGACGCCGCGTAATGCCAACAAAAAGCTGATTGGTGACATGGTGACCGTGAAGTGGGGGCTGGCAAACTCGGACAACTGGATTACGGCCTATCTCATGAGCAAGCTGAACCCCTATAATCTGAAACGTCTTATACATACTTTCGGTGTCCGCAACCGTGATATAGTACCTTCCGTTTCACTCTGTCTGGGCCCGTGCGAGATTTCCGTCGGCGAGATGGTAAGTGCCTATACCGCATTCCCCAACAAGGGTATCCGGGTAGCTCCGCTGTTCGTGACCCGCATCGAGGACAATGATGGAAACGTGCTGGCGACCTTTGCTCCCGAAATGCAGGAAGTCATCAGTGTATCCAGCGCTTACAAGATGCTGGTCATGCTGCGTGCCGTTGTCAACGAAGGTACCGGAGGCCGTGTGCGCCGTCTAGGTGTGAAAGCCGACATGGGCGGCAAGACCGGAACGACGAACTACAATGCCGACGGCTGGTTTATGGGCTTCACGCCTTCGCTTGTGTCCGGTTGCTGGGTGGGCGGTGAGGACCGCGACATCCACTTCGATACGATGCTTCACGGACAAGGTGCTTCCATGGCATTGCCTATCTGGACCAAATACATGGTGAAAGTGCTCGGTGACAAATCTCTGGGATATGATGAAAATGAAACATTCCAGTTGCCCGAAGGCTATGACCCGTGCAAGGATGATGTGAATCTGGAAGGAGACACCCATATAGAAGAACCGATAGAGGGACTCGACGAACTGTTTAATTAGTTGAAAGGTGAAAATTGAAAGTGGAAAGGTAAACTTTCAATTTTCACCTTTTCCCCTTTCACCTTAAAAAAATGGATTATACGATTAGTATTGGGAGCAACGAGCAGCGGAGGGAGAACATGGAACTGGCTCGCAGACGCTTGACGGAACTTTTTTCGGGAATACGTTTCTCGGAAGAGGAGGAGACGGTACCTTTGTTCTTTCACCGTCCGAATCTGTTCTCCAATCAGGTGGCATGCTTTGCTTCCGATAATCCGGTAGAGGAAGTCACCGCCTGCCTGAAAGCCATCGAACGGGAAGCCGGAAGGAAGCCCGAGGAGAAGGAGCAGGAAATTGTACGGCTGGATATAGACTTGTTGTCTTGTGACGGGACTGTCTATAAGCCAAAAGATTTGAAACGTGATTATATCCTGCGAGGATTGAAACAACTGTTATAATTAATAAAGAATATAAGGAGATGTGTCGATAGTATATGAACACTTTCGGATACACTCTCATTTTAAAAAACGAAGATTGAAAATGAAATTTTTAGGAATCATACCTGCCCGTTACGCATCTACGCGTTTTCCAGCCAAACCATTGGCGGTGTTAGGTGGAAAAACCGTGATACAGCGAGTATACGAGCAAGTGGCAGGAATCTTGGACGATGCATACGTGGCTACGGACGATGAGCGTATTGAAGCCGCAGTAAAAGCATTCGGAGGAAAGGTGGTAATGACTTCCACCGAACATAAAAGCGGCACCGACCGCTGTCAGGAAGCTTGTACAAAAATAGGAGGACAGTTTGATGTCGTGGTGAATATCCAGGGGGATGAGCCTTTCATCCAGCCTTCGCAGTTACAAGCCGTCAAAGCATGTTTCGACGATCCGGCCACCCAGATAGCCACTCTGGTGAAACCCTTTACGGTAGATAATGGTTTCGAGGCACTGGAAAACGTGAACTCTCCGAAGGTTGTGCTCAACAAAAACAGGAATGCCCTCTATTTTAGCCGTTCCATCATTCCCTACCAGCGCAATGCGGCGAAGGAAGACTGGCTGAAGAACCATACGTATTATAAGCATATCGGCCTTTATGCCTATCGCGTAGAGGTACTGAAAGAGATAACCGCCCTTCCGCAGTCATCCCTCGAGATTGCCGAATCATTGGAACAGCTTCGTTGGTTGGAAAACGGATACACTATCAAAGCAGGTATCACGGATGTAGAAACTATCGGCATAGATACTCCTCAAGATTTGGAACGGGCAGAAGAATTTCTTAAAAGCCATGGGCTGTAAACTAGAAAGCCCATGCTGAACCGAAGTGACCAACCCCGGATTCTCGAACCGGAACAACTGGTGGTGCAAAGGCCGGAACGTATCAAGTTGCCTAATGGCGTGCCATTGAGTGTGCTCAATGCCGGTGACAATGAAGTGACACGTATCGATCTCCTCATGGCAGGCGGCCGATGGCAACAGAAACAGCCCTTGCAGGCGTTGTTTACGAACCGCATGCTTCGCGAGGGCACCCGACGCTACGATGCCGCCCGGATAGCGGAAAAGCTGGACTATTATGGAGCCTGGCTGGAATTGTCCAGTGCATCCGAGTATGCCTATGTCACCCTTTATTCTCTGAATAAATACCTTCCCCAAACGCTTGACATATTGGAGTCTATCGTCAAAGAGTCGGTATTTCCTGAGAAAGAGCTGGGAGTGATTGTAGACAACAATATCCAGCAGTTTCTTGTCAACTCTTCCAAGGTGGACTTTCTGGCGCACCGCGGATTGGTGAAGGCTCTGTACGGCGGGCAGCATCCCGGCGGACGTCTGGTGCAGGAAGAGGATTATCGGCGCATCACTCCTGCGGTGCTACGCGAGTTTTATGACCGTTATTATCATTCCAATAATTGCAGCATCTATCTCTCGGGTAAGGTAACCGACGATTGCATCCGCAGGATAGAGTCCTTGTTTGGCTGCGAGGCTTTCGGTACGGATTTCCGCAAACCGGAGAAGACAGAATTCCATCCGGTTACCGCTTCCGGAAAACGTATCTTCATCGAACGTCCGGACGCCCTGCAAAGTGCCGTCCGTATGGGCATGCTTTCCCTGGACCGTAATCATCCGGACTACTTGAAGGCCCGCGTACTGGTCACACTGTTCGGGGGTTATTTTGGCAGTCGCCTGATGTCCAATATCCGGGAAGATAAAGGATACACATACGGTATCTCCGCAGCCATCATGCCCTATCCGGGGCAGGGAGTGCTGGCGGTCAGTGCCGAAGCCGCCAACGAATTTGTGGAGCCTCTTATCGGTGAGGTTTATCATGAAATAGACCGCCTTCAGAACGAGCAGGTTTCCGATGGAGAGCTTTCCATGGTGAAGAACTATATGTTGGGAGACATGTGCCGTAGTTATGAATCTGCATTCTCGCTGGCAGATGCCTGGATTTTTGTGCAGGTATCGGGCTTGCAGGATACCTACTTTGCCGAAGCACTGGATGCTGTCAAGGAGGTTACTCCACAAGAAATCCGTGAACTTGCAGGGCGGCATTTATGCAAAGAGAAATTAAAAGAAATAGTGTGCGGCAAAAAAATGTCATAAAAAGCGGGAGTTATCGCATCATTTTACCGGATAAATCCTACCTTTGTCAATTATCAACTATCAATTATCAATTAATGAAATATCTATATACTGCACTCATTCTGGCTTTCTTATGCCAAGGTGGAGCCACTGCTCAGGAAAAAAAAAGCGGCTTTTTCGATAAAGTGAAAAATACATTCTCTTCGGAGATAAAGATAGGTACCTATACGTTCAAAGATAACGGGGCCGTCTATACCGGTGAAATAAAAGGCCGCAAGCCCAATGGAAAGGGGAAGACCGTTTTCAAGAACGGCGACGTCTACGAGGGTGAGTATGTGAAGGGCAAGCGTGAAGGCTACGGTACATATATGTTTCCCGACGGTGAAAAGTATGAGGGGCAATGGTTTCAAGACCAGCAGCATGGCAGGGGTATCTACTATTTTATGAATAACAACCGTTATGACGGCATGTGGTTTCAGGATTACCAGCACGGTAAAGGAACCATGTACTATTACAATGGTGATATTTATGAGGGCGACTGGGTGAATGATAAACGCGAAGGCCAAGGAACGTATACCTGGAAGAACGGTTCCAAGTATGTAGGCTCGTGGAAGAATGACAAGAAAGACGGCAAAGGAACACTGACCTGGAATGACGGTTCCAAATATGACGGGGAGTGGAAAAATGATGTCCGGGACGGTAAAGGAACTTTTGAATATGCCAACGGCGACAAATATGTAGGTGACTGGAAGGACGACATGCAGCATGGCAAAGGTATTTACTTTTTCCATACCGGCGACCGTTACGAAGGTTCTTATGTTCAAGGTGAACGTACCGGAGAGGGCATTTATTACCATGCCAGCGGCAACAAGTATGTGGGCAGCTTCAAGGATGGAAAGCAGGAAGGCCACGGCACATTTACGTGGGCAAGCGGCGCCGTTTACGAAGGTAATTGGAAAGATAACCAACGTGACGGATACGGTACTTACAAATGGAATGTAGGTGACTCTTACGAAGGTGAATGGAAAGACAATAAGTTCAACGGCCAAGGTACCCTGATTCAGACCGATGGAACCAAATATAAAGGCGGTTTTGTGAACGGTATGGAAGAAGGTAGCGGTATCCAGGAGGACAAGAACGGAAACCGTTATGAAGGCTTCTTCAAACAAGGCAAGAAACACGGTCCGTTTGTAGAAACAGACAAGAACGGAAAGGTGATACGAAAAGGAACCTACAAGATGGGAAGGCTGGAGAATTAGAATTAAAAATTAGAAATTAAAAATTAAAAATTAAAGGCTGCGCGGTTCTGAAGTGAACATTGCGCAGCCTTTAATTTTTAATTTCTAATTTTTTAATTTCTAACCGCGGAGCGGTTAGATAATGTATTGTGAACTGATTGATTCATTGTTCATCACCCGCTTGATGGTTTCGGCGAACATATCGGCAATGCTCAACTGTTTAACCTTGTCACATTTTTTAGAGTAGGGGATACTATCAGTAAATACCATTTCCGTTAGTGCGGATTCTTGTACACGGAAAGAAGCAGGGTCGGACATTACGCAGTGGCTGGCAATGGCACGGACAGATTTGGCTCCTGCTTCCAGCATGATGTTGGCAGCCTTGGTAATGGTTCCTGCTGTATCTACAATATCGTCTACCAATACTACATTCTTGTCTTTTACATCACCGATGATTTGCATGGTGGCAACCACGTTTGCTTTTTCGCGTGTCTTGTTGCACAATACCAGGGGTACACCGAGGTATTTGGAGAATGTGCTGGCGCGTTTTGAACCGCCGACATCCGGGGTGGCGATTACCAAGTCTTCCAGTTTCAAGGATTCAATATAGGGGAGGAATACTGCTGATGCATACAAATGATCCACCGGAATATTGAAGAAACCTTGAATCTGGTCTGCATGAAGGTCCATCGTAATCAGACGGTCGATACCTGCAACAGAGAGCAGGTCGGCCACCAGCTTGGCGCCGATGGAAACACGGGGTTTGTCTTTTCTGTCCTGACGTGCCCAACCGAAGTAAGGGATAACGGCTACAACGCTTTTTGCCGATGCTCTTTTAGCAGCATCAACCATCAGCAGAAGTTCCATCAAGTTGTCAGAATTAGGGAAGGTTGATTGAACCAGGAATACATGCGAGCCACGGATAGATTCCTCATAAGAGACTGCAAACTCACCATCTGCAAAATGGGTGATGTTCATCTTTCCCAGAGGGCAATCAAGGCTAGCGCAGATTTTCTCTGCAAGGTATCTCGAATTTGTTCCGGAGAATACCATAAAGGGTGCTTTTTCGCTCATTTGTGTAATAGATGTTATTGCATG